>Ga0207421_10000013_pt1 | contig 195668 bp, 205 predicted proteins | sample SodLakKL_010_SED_4_FD_187542 | JGI IMG/M metagenome (GOLD analysis project Ga0207421, IMG submission 187542) | Alkaline sediment microbial communities from Lake Tanatar, Kulunda Steppe, Russia - 8KL_010_SED (SPAdes) (version 2) | ecosystem: Environmental > Aquatic > Non-marine Saline and... | reverse complement strand
TTGAATAGGTTTCTACGGTATTTTGTACACACTACAAGATGATAGTGAAGGGAATGTACCGAATGTCTGCCTTTTTGTAGGTTGTAGTCCATCATTACATCCTATGTCAGTCTTGCTATATAAAACTACCCCAATTCATCACCCACCTAAATCAAAGATTTAGGAAGGTGACTTCTTGGGTAAAGAGTTTAATTTTAGATTTATTTTTTATCCCCGAAAGCTGCGGGAAAAGATTATAGCAGTGAAGAGTATAGATCAATCTGGAGATGAAAGATCTATGAAAGTCCTTCATTTAGATCCTTTCAAGGCGAGATTTGACGAGGAAAGGCAAGTCGAACTCTCCGACCTAGTCCCGAAAAACATCGAAGTGGTCGAGATGTCCTCTAAAGATGAAGCGAAGATGATCGACAGAGCGGATGAATTCGATGCCGTCATCGGTTCAAGGATCTCTCGTGAGTTTTTAGAGGCGGCGGAAAATCTGAAATATTATATAGTTCCTTTCGTGGGAGTCCCAAAAAAAGACAGAAAGGTGCTCTCTGATTTTCCTGCTGTTAAAGTGGTCAACTCTCATTTCAACTATTGGATGGTGGCCGAATATGCTTTTTCTTTACTGTTGGCATGCAGTAAAAAACTTGTCCCGGTTCATCGTGAACTAAAGAGGGGCGATTGGACTCCTAGATACGATGGTATGCGCGGCTACGGCCTGAAGAACAGAAATCTCCTCATACTCGGTTTTGGAAAGATAGGAAGAGAGATCGCTAGGATGGCTAAAGCTTTCCAGATGGAAGTGAACGCGGTTAAAAGGACGCCGGGAGAGAGTGAATTGGTTGAGGAATTAGTTACAAACGATGACCTCTCAAAACTACTCCCCAAAGCGGATTTCATCATCAGTACACTTCCGATAACGGAAGAAACAAGAGGATATCTAGGTGAAGAAGAATTCGAGCAGATGAAAAAGGGAGTGCACATAATCAATGTAGGTCGAGGTGCAGTTATCGATGAAAAAGCCCTTTACGAGGCCTTAAAATCAGGTAAGGTCGAAGGGGCAGGAATAGACACCTGGTGGAATTATCCTGAAGACGAAGAATCGAGGAAGGACACTTTTCCCTCAAATTATCCATTAGATGAGTTCGATAATGTGATCTTCAGCCCTCACAGAGCAACGCAGATAGAAGAGAGGGGAGAATACCGTATAAGAGATCTAGCAGAGATACTCAAATCTCTAGCTAAAGGTGAAAAGGTAAACCTGGTAGATATAGAAAGAGGTTATTGAGAAGTGGTCTTCACCCTTCTGAGAAAACCACTTTCACTTCTTCAACGTCCCACCTAGGCTCCAATTTTTCTATTATATCTTCTTCTATGGCAGAAGCGAACTGATGATCGCTCTCCAGGTCGACTTCAACAGTAACGGTCTTTCCCTCTTCTACTTTTACATCGTTGATGAGTTCGGTCTTCATGACGTCCTGGCCTTTCATGGGATTCATAACATGTTTCAATCTTTCTTCAACCACTTCCTCGGTAGTTTCCCTTTCTTCCTCACCGATGCCGTGCCTTTCCTCATAGTTCCTGATCGCCTCTCTGAGGGAATCTACGGCTAAAACTGAACAGTGTGTTTTCAGATCTGGAAGACCGCCCAGCTCTTCGGCTGCGTCCTCCCAACCTATCTCTTTGGCTTCCTCTATAGTCTTACCTTTCGCCATCTCCGTTATTATGGAGCCCGTTGCTATATTGGAGGCACAACCGTACGATTTGAATTTTATATCCTTGATCTCGTGGGTCTCTTCGTCCACTTTCAGGTAAAGAGCGACCATATCTCCACAAGCTGGGCTACCCTCTTTAGCGTAGGCATCCGGATCCTCCATTTCTCCCACATTTTTAGGGTTCTGGAAGTATTCGATGACTTTCTCGTTATATGGCATACCCATCTTATCATACCTCCTCTCCTTCTCCTAAAGGACTGATCTCTCTCAGCTTTTCGATCACTTCTGAAGTCTCTTCGATGACTTTATCAACTTCCTCCTGATCGTTGAACCTTCCAAAAGTGAAGCGCAAGGAGCCATGTGCCCTTTCATGGTCTCCGCCGATGCCTAGTATCACATGGCTAGCTTCCAACGACTTGCTGAAGCACGCGGAACCAGTGCTTACCGCAATACCTCTCATGTCAAGGTGGAGAGTTATGGACTCTCCTTCAACATATTGGAAAGTTATGTTGGCGTTCTGAGGCGTCCTCTTCTCTTCAGGTCCGTTGAGAACAGTATGGGGTATCTCGCTCATGATGCCTTCAATAAGAGAATCTCTCATCTGCTTCAATCTTTCATTTTCTTCTTCATCGATCAATTCCACCGCCTTTGCGAATCCTACAGCGCCTGGTATGTTCTCAACACCTGCCCGAAGATTGTTCTCCTGGAAACCTCCATCCATCTGTTTCTGCAACTCTGTACCGTCTCTTATGTAAAGTGCACCTATACCTTTGGGACCGTGGATCGTATGTGAGGCCAAAGTGATCAAATCGATCGGTAGTTTCTCCACATCTAAAGGAAGGCGACCGAATGTGTGGGTCGCGTCGGTGTGGTACAGTACGCCTTCTTCCTCACATATCTTCGAGATCTCTTCGATATTCTGGACCGTGCCTATCTCCTGATTTGCGTGCTGGACCGAGACAAGAGCAGTATCTTCTTTGATCGAATCCTTCAGCTGCTCCATGTCAACGAAACCTTCTTCATCTACATCCAGGTAAGTGACTTCGTAACCCTTCTTCTCTAGCTTTTGAGCCGATTTCAATACAGGAAAATCCTCAATCTTTGAGATGACGATATGATCGCCATTACTTTTTTCCATCACCCCTTTCAATGCGAGATTACTAGACTCCGTAGCGCCGGAGGTGAATATCAGTTCTTCTGAATCTGCATTCAGTTTTTCAGCTATCTTTTCTCTTGCTTCTTTCAAAGCTTCTTTTGCCTCTATACCCATGGTATAAGCGAAGTCCGAAGTCGCCACAGCGTAGGTATCCAACATGTAGGGTTTCATCGCCTCAACGACTCTCTCATCCACTCTAGTGCTGGCCGAATTATCTAGATATATTCTTTCTTCATGCATCTGCATATTATCACCTATATAAACAAAGTTACATCAGATTCTTTAGCTTCTTTAACATAAGTTCCTACCGCACAATAATCCGTTATAACATCTTCTCTTAAATCTTCTTTGTCTACCCCCATGATATCCATGGTCATATCGCAAGCCAATATCTTTCCTCCCAACTCGTTAAAATCGTCTATAAGCGCGTCCATCTCCCTTACGTTGGATCTCTTCAGCTTCCTCTTCATGATCCACTTCCCCAACCCCAAAAAGTTCATCCTTGAGAGTGGGCCCTTGTCGAGTTCGTTCTTTTTCAACCTCTCCAAGCCCCAAAAGGTGAAGTACATAGAGACATCCATGCCCATGGAGAGGGCACCATTTCCGACTATCAGGGCGCTGTAAACCTTGTCGAACTCCCCGCTATGCACGATTATCGTGGCTTTTTCATTTTCCCCCACATCAATCATCCTCCGGTATCTTTATCTTTATCCTCCACTGATCGTTCTTTTCTTTTACATCTAGAAGTTCTAAACCTAATTCTTCCACTGCCATCGGAATCTCCTTTTTAGATTCGGGATGATTCCCTACGACCTCGATAATATCTCCGGGAGAGCATTTCCTTATAGCTTTTCTAGTTTCAACTAGAGGAACGGGACACGTCTCTCCTAGAACATCTATTTTTTTTGAGCTTGCCATTTTAACACCTTCTTCCATCTATGAAAACATAACATAATGCCGTAATAATCTTTGCGGCACTAACTAACCGAAAAACTATTTACTTTCATCTTTTTACAAATTTAGAGTGAGGTGTATTGATATGAACGAGAAAGTATCTCCGGAGGTCAGAAAAAAGATAGAAGATTTTATAGCCGATTGGATGACCGAGAACAAAGTACCTGGTATGAGCGTCTCGATAGTTGATGGTGATGAAATAATCTACTCTAAAGGTTTCGGTGCTCGAGACCTGAAAAATAATACCCCTGCAACGTCGGATACTCTATATGGGATGGCTTCCGTTACCAAATCTTTTACTGGTTTAGCGATCCTTAAACTGGTCGAGAGAGGTGATTTGAGACTAGAAGACTTAGCGTCTGATTACGTGCCTATCGAGTGGGAGAACGATGTTACCATACATGATCTTTTAACACACTCCTCCGGCATGCCTTCATTGGGCGTTAGCGAAGCACTGATCGATAGACTGATAGAGATGGAAGAGAGAGGTTTGCCTTTAAGCGACCTAGATGATTTTTATATTCATCTGAACAGCGCAAAAGAAGAGATAGCGGCTGAACCCGGAGAGGAGTTCTTCTACTTCAACTCGGGTTATGCACTACTGGGCCAGATCATCGAAGAAGTTAGCGGAAAGACCTATCCTGACTTTGTAAATGATGAGATATTCGATCCTCTGAACATGGAAAGATCTAGATTCGATTATGATGAGGAAGAAGGGGATATAATGACCCCCTACTTCATGGGTGAAGATGGACCCGAGAAAACCCCATATCCGTTGAGGGAGATAGGACATCCAGGCGGCGGGCTATTGAGCTCCGTAAATGAACTCGCGAACTACCTGATGATGAATATGAACGAAGGCGAATTCAAAGGAAAACAGGTGATCGAGCAAGAATTGCTGGAAAAAGCCCATGAAACACACGTAAAGAGGGAGACTGGAGATTACGGTTACGGCTGGGCTGTCAAAGATTTCGAAGGTGAAAAGTTCATAGGGCACAGCGGCTCCATAGCGGTGAGCGGCGGTTTCATCGGATTTGTAGATGATCTAGGTGTTGCGGTCGCCGCCAATACGATCCCAGGGAGTTCTTTTGAAGAAGTGGCTAAATGGATAATAAAGACGGTAAAAGGAGAGGACGGAGACGAGATCACCTATTTCAAAAGAAAGAAAAGGATGGACAAACTTACCGGGACTTATGAATCCTATCGGGGCATCAAGAAGATGGAGATAGAGCAAGAAACTACTCTTCTAAAACTGACAGTTAAGGAACGATTGGAGAGTCAAAAAGTGATACTTATACCCGAAGATAAAGAGGTTGATAACTACAAATTCTACTACTACGACGGTAACGGAGAAAAGAATTCAGTGCGATTCGATGTCAAAGATGACGGCGATATCGACCTTTACATAGGAAGATGGCGGCTCCATAAAAAAGATTGAGGAGATCCATGAAGAAGATACCCGTTGCCTTGACGATTGCTGGTTCTGATTCTGGAGGAGGAGCCGGGATAGAGGCGGATCTGAAGACTTTCAGTGCCTTCGATGTTTATGGTACGGTCTCTATCACATCTGTCACTGCTCAAAATACTGAAGGAGTCACCGCTGTTCACGACCTCCCTTCTAATATGGTAGCAAAGCAGATCGATGCTGTATTGACCGACATGAAAGTGAACATAGTAAAAACGGGTATGCTTTCCAATGGAGATATAATCGAAACTGTAGCACAGAAGATCGAGGAGTACGATCTTGATGTGGTAGTGGATCCGGTCATGGTCACTAAAACTGGCGATCGCTTGATAGAAGAAAAAGCGGTTAACCTGTACAGAGAAGAGATGGTACCCCGATCTCTTGTTTTAACGCCTAATATCAGAGAAGCGGAGGAGTTAACGAGAAAAACGATAAAAGATCTAGAGGACATGGAACTGGTGGCTGAAGAACTGTTCGAGATGGGAGCTCGTAACGTGATCGTGAAAGCCGGTGAAGTAAAGGATAAAGTGGTGGATGTTTTTTACGATGGAAATGAATTCAATAGGCTCTATGGAGAAAAATTTACCTCTCACAAGCACGGGACAGGCTGCACCTTTTCTTCTGCGATAGCGGCAAACCTGGCTAAAGGAAAGTCGATCATGGAGGCGGTAAGAACTGCGAAAAAATTTATCGACGATGCTATAATGAACGGACTAGATATAGGGAAAGGTGAGAAACCTGTGGATCACATGGTATGGTCCAGAGAAATAGAAGAGTAACGTTTTGAATAACAGTATGAAAAACTTATTAGATTAGTTTTTCTTTCACTTTTTTATGTCCGATAACGTCATCGATGTTGAGGGTCTTACTAAATTATATGACGGCACTACCGCCGTAGATAACATATCTTTCAGCGTTAGAGAGGGGGAAATCTTCTCTATGGTGGGGCCCAACGGCGCTGGAAAGACCACAACTGTGGAGATATTAGAATGTATAAGGACACCAACATCGGGAAACGCAGAAGTATTGGGGCACGATGTGATGAAGGACGAGGACAGGATAAAAGAAAAGATCGGTGTCATGCCTCAGAACTTCAACACTTTTGAGAGGTTGAGCGCCGAAGAAAACATACGGTTGATGGCAGACCTGTACGGAAGTAAAAATGTTGAAGAAGTAATGAAGATGGTAGGAGTTACAGATTTTAAAGATAAGAAGTTCTCTGAGCTTTCAGGAGGTATGCAGACCAAAGTCGGTATCGGAATGACTTTGATCTCCAACGCCGACCTTCTCTTCTTAGATGAGCCTACAACTGGATTGGACCCCCATGCTAGAAGAGAAACTTGGAAGTTGATCAAAAGACTAAAAAGAACTGGTAAAACAGTTTTTCTTACCACTCATTACATGGAAGAGGTGGAGGAACTGAGTGACCGAGCTGCCGTACTTATCGATGGAAGAATAGAAGTCATCGATTCCATAGAGAATCTGATCAGAGATTATGGTGGAGGGATCAAAGTAGTAGTTAGAAAAGATGAAAAGGCTGTCGAGCTTGTTAAAGAAAAATCGGATGAAGTTTTCAAAAATGAATCCGGGGAGCTCGTCGGTATTTTCGATAACAAGAAAAGGGCGAGAAAAGCACTAGTTACTTTATTCCAGATGGACTGCGATGTGGAAGTGAAGGAGGCAGGGATGGAGGACGCCTTTATAAGATTGACAGGAGGGAAATTAGACGAGGAAGGTGAATTGGTATGAAGAAGAGCATATCTCTCTTCATCTCATTGACCAAAAATTGGCTGCGCAGTAAATCGGGCGTTTTCTTTTCCATATTGTTTCCGGTGATGCTTCTCATCATATTCAGCGCCGTCTTCGGAGGGGGCGAAACAGCAGAATATACTATTCACATCGAAAATGAGGACTTCGAGGAGAATGGAATTCCAACAGAACTATCAGAGGCATTCATAAAGGCATTAGATGATACAGGGACTCTGAATGTCAATGAAGTGGATAATTTAACAGAACATCGGGAGGAAGAAGAAGGTTTTGGTAGTTATAGAGGCCTGAGGATAAAAGAAGGATTCCAGGAAAGAGCCGAAAATAAAAGCATGAGTATCAGAGTGGGAGTGATGCATGAAACCATGTTACTGATGGAGAATGAATCAGACATGGAAGAAGAGGAGCGAGAAGAATTTGAAAGAGGGAAGGAATCTTTAGAAGAGTGGAGCCAGTTCCTAGGAAAAGAACATCTTTTTGATCTGAATAGATCCGAATATGCAGATTATTTAAACGAAGGAGAGATCCATGAGGAAATGAGAAGTGCCTTTGAAGAGAAAAATTTCTCGATCAGCGATGACGCTGAAATGAAATACGAGGAAAATGGATCATGGACGATAGAGGACGAAGAAAAGAAATTCATCATACAAGAGGATGAAGAGGAAAACAAATTACACATCTTTAGAGAGAAGGAAAGCGCCAAGATAGTGGTTTACACCAGCCCTGGGGATCAAGGGGGCCAAGTGGTTCAAGGTACGGTTAGAGGAGTCGTAGATTCTTTTGATTCACGGATGATCGGTGTCGAAGACACAACTATCGAAGTAGGTGAAGAAACTACAGAAGATGAAGAACTCCAGCCCGCTGATTATTACTTACCGGGAATATTAACCGCATTCATAATGACCAATGGTATAATAGCAGTAACCACGACCACTACTGAATATAAAAGAAATGGAGTGTTAAAAAGATTGAGTGCAGCCCCGATCCAAAAAAAGGATTGGATCTTAGCAAACGTTGGCCAACAGACCCTATTGGCTTTCATACTTACAGGAGTCATGATACTCCTTTCTAGGATCCTCTTCGATGTCCAGGCGGTTCCGGGCATTTACAGTTTGGGTTTGATCTTCTTAGGCGCTGTGGCATTCTGTTCTGTCGGTATGGTGCTCGGCGGTTTCATCAAAGACGTGGAAGCTGCCAGCGGTATAGGAAATGCTATCGCTTTCCCCATGATGTTCTTGTCAGGAGCATTCGTACCGATAGAGCAGTTCCCAGGATACCTCAGAACCGTAGCTAGAGCACTGCCTCTCTATTATTTCCATCAAGGACTGCAAGAATTGATGATCCTCGAGAACCTCTCAGGAGCTATCATACCTTATATTGTCCTAGGTTCATTGACCGTGGTTTTTCTGATCGCAGCGATCAAGGTAACGGATTGGAAAGACATGTGATACAAGTGATCTCAGAATCCGGATTTTTCGTACAGGTATCCTATTAAATGCACAAAAGAAGTGAAAACGATCCATAGAAGACCCAAAAGGATAACCACTTCGTACAGTTCTCTACCCTCTAAACCCGGGATGAAAGCCCTCCCCTGTAGAAGTAGAATAAGTGCCAAAGATCCGTAGGCTCTTGCACCAAATGCTGGAAAGAGGATCTTTATATGATACTTCATCACGAGAACTCCCATGAGGAGATATATTATCAAAGCTACGAGTAAGGTCGGTGAGATTCTTATAGAAGCTAAGAGAAGTATGAATGATAAAATGTTTGAAAATATGGTTGATCGACTCACGTAATATTTTTCCACCACGATACCATAGATCAGTATGACGATCACTCCACCGAGAGCCGCTTGATAAGAATTCAATAGTGGCATAGTGGAAAGGTATAATAATAGGTTATATTTAAACTCTTTAAAAGATATGAAAGCAGGTACTGATATCTTGAAGGAAGAGATTGAAGATGAATATAGATGATTTAGATGTACCTTCAAAAGCGAAAAGGGTGTTAAAGGACCAAGGTATCGAGGAGTTATATCCTCCACAGGAGAAAGGTGTAGAGGATGTTTTAGCAGGAAGTAACTGTGTTTTCGCCTATCCTACAGCTAGCGGTAAATCTCTTCTTGCCTATCTTGCAATCATCAAGAAAGTGATGGAGGAAAGTGGCAAGGCCCTATATATAGTGCCTCTAAGAGCTCTAGCTTCTGAAAAAGCTGAAGATTTAAAGGAATTCGAGAAGTTAGGATTGGATATCGGCATCTCGATGGGGGACTACGATGCACCTGACCCCTCTCTCAGAGAATACGACGTCATAGTGGCCACCTCTGAAAAGGCTGATTCTCTCTTAAGACACAACGTGGATTGGCTTTCTGAGTTGAACTGCGTAGTGGCCGATGAAGTTCACCTTGTAAACGATAGAGAGAGAGGCGCCACGTTGGAAGTGACCCTCTCAAAACTCAAACAGGTCAATCCGGAAGCGCAGATAATCGCTCTATCCGCGACCATACAGAATTCCGATGACATCGCAGAATGGTTGAAAGGAAAACATCACGAAAGCGATTGGCGACCAGTCGAGCTGAATAAGGGCGTGTTCGAAAAAGAAAAGTCTATTGTGAAGTACGCTGACCTGAAGGAAGAAGAATTGGATCCAAGAGGAAATGCGGTCAAAACACTCTGTTTACCGACTATAGAGGAAGGAGACCAGTGCCTTGTTTTCGTGAACAGTAGAAAGTCCACAGAAGCGGTGAGCAGGAGGTTGAGGGGAGATGTGAAGAAAAATCTAAGCGAGGAAGAGAAGAAGGAACTTGAGGAGATAGCTGACTCCATAGAGAACGAAAGCAATACGTCCGTGGGAGAGAACTTAGCCAAGATGATGCGATCCGGTACAGCTTTTCACAACGCCGGGTTGAGCAACTTTCAGAGAAAAAAAGTGGAGAACGCTTTCAGAGAGCGTTTGATCAAATTGATAACCGCTACTCCAACTTTAGCAGCTGGGATCAATATGCCGGCGAGGAAAGTAGTGGTCAGAGACTGTAGGAGGTATGATTCCCTGCTGGGTTACAACGCCCCCATACCGGTGATGGAGGTCCAGCAGATGTTGGGGAGGGCTGGAAGACCTGGTTACGATGACGTCGGGGAGGCGCTCCTCATAGCCAAAAATCGTAGGGCCGTAGATCAGCTTTTGGATGAATATCTGATGAGTGAAAGCGAAGCTATAGTCTCGAGGATGGTCACTGAGACGGCCCTAAGGACCCATCTCCTCTCACTAATAGCGACAGAACATTGTACCTTTGAAGAAGAAATATACGAGTTCATGGAGGAGACTTTTTACGCACAGCAGAGCGATATATGGGCTATAAAAGATAGGGTCAGAAAGGCTTTGAACTTCCTTGAAGAAGAAGGACTTATCGAAGAAGAAAAAGATTTACTGAAATCTACTACTTTCGGTAAGAGAGTATCAGAACTCTATATCGATCCTGTATCCGCGGTTAAAATCAGGAGAGCGGTGGAAAGCGGCAAGATGGGACTAGATGTTTCCTACCTCCATACCATATGTTTGACTCCTGATATGTACACCCTTTTTGCCGGAAAGAGCGAACTCAGAAAGTACAGGAAAAAAGCGGAATCTCTCCGTCCGGATCTCTTTGAAGATCTGCCCCATGATAAAGGTGAATTGGAAGAGTACTTGAGAGGTTTGAAAACTGCTTTACTTCTACAGGACTGGATGAATGAAGTACCGGAAGACGAGATAGCAGCGAAATACAGTGTAGGACCGGGGGATATCTACAACAAGGTGGAAACAGCTGAATGGCTTTTGCATGCTGCCGCGGAGATAGCTAGGCTCTACAACCCTCAAAAAGCTGATAAGGTAGCTTATCTCACGGAAAGGGTCAAACATGGTGTCAAAGAGGAACTCTTGATCTTGACAGATATTGATCAGGTGGGAAGGGTAAGAGCTAGAAGCTTATACGATGGGGGATTTAAGAAGAAGAAAGAAGTGCGAAATGCTCCTCCCGAAAGATTAGCTAAACTGCCAGGAATCGGAAAAACGATAGCTGAAAGATTGAGTGAAAAGGAATTCACTGAAGAGGGAAAAGTTACTGAACAGGTCAAGGAAGAAAAAGAAGAAGAAAACCAGACATCTCTGTCTGATTTTTAAGAAATCACTTCTTCAATTCTTTCCCAAGTTTATTTTCTACAGATTCAATCTTGCCAGATATACGGTTCTCTGCACCTTTTCTGTCGTCGATTATTATCTTTGTCTCGATCCTGTCAGAGTGCTCCCTCATGGTGTGGTGACATTCTTTGATAAGTCCCATGACTTCATCCCAGTCTCCTTCCACGATGGTTCCCATCGGAGTCAATCTGTACTCCAAGCCGCTTTCATCTACAAGATCTAAAATCTTAGATACGTACTCGCTCAAGCTTTCCCCCTTATCCAAGGGTACGATCGAAAATTCCGCTAACATATCTATCACCGTATTATGATGGTATTTATGTGCTAAAAAGATTAGGGTTATGTCATAGCATAAATTTAAAATTCCTGAATCAATTACCTCTCTGTGATCAGATGGAAGCTATAGGAGTCATCGCTGGTACCAGTTTCGCGGAATGGGATGAATTCAACATCGAAGAGAAGAAAGAAAAGCATACTCCATGGGGTACCCCTTCTTCACCTTTGTATGAAGGAACTCTGCACGGCGAGAAAGTCATACTTTTGAGAAGGCATGGTCCCGACCATGATATCCCGCCTCACAGGATAAACCACAGAGCGAACATATATGCCCTGCAGAAGGAAGTTGATGAAGTCATAGGCATATGTTCGGCGGGTTCCCTGAGCTCGGAGATCGAAGTTCCTAGTGTCAGCATCCCGGATGATTATGTTAACTACTGGAATCCGATAACATTTTACAACGAAAAGATCAAGCACGTGACTCCTGAACTGTCGGGTCGATTGAGAGGAGAGCTTTTGAAGGCATCACAGGAAGCCGGTTTTGAAGATCTAAATGATGATGCCGTTTATGTTCAAACTGAAGGGCCGAGGTTGGAAACCAAGGCGGAAGTGAAGATATTGTCCGATTTCGGTGATCTAGTTGGAATGACCATGGCTTCGGAAGCCACTCTCTGCAAAGAAGCCGCTGTTGAGTATGCTGCGGTGGTAAGCATCGATAATTACGCCAACGGAGTAAAAGATGAAAAAGTAGATTATGAAGAGATAGTCGATACCGCCCAGGATAACTGGGAGAATATAAAGAATATATTGGAAATATTCCTGAAAGAGAGGTGACCAGCATGAGTCTTGTTATAAAAGATGCGAAGATCATAGGTAAAGAAGGTAATTGGGATGTCCTGATAGATGATGGTAAGATAAAGAGTATAAGCGAAAAGGAAGACGGGGCAAAATCACTCGACGCCTCCAACAAATATCTTTCTCCAGGTTTTTTCAACACGCACACCCATGCCGCGATGTCACTATTCAGAGGAGTCGCCGATGACAGGGAATTTTGGGACGCATGGCCAGAAGTTGTTTGGCCGCTGGAAGAAAAGCTGGAAGCAGAGGATGTTTACTGGGGGACGAAATTAGCGTGTCTAGAGATGATAAAAACAGGTACAGTGGCTTTCAACGACATGTACTTCTTTATGGAGTCAGCAGTGGATGCAGTGGAAGAAATGGGGGTGAAAGCCGTAATGAGTTATGGATTGATAGATGAGAAAGATCCGGATAAATTAGAAGATGAGATAGTGGCTACTAAAAATTTTGTAGAATATGCTAAGGATTGTAAGAACATAAAACCCGCTCTAGGACCGCACGCCATCTATACTGTTTCGAGAGATGGATTGGAATGGTGCTCTGAATTTGCTGAAAAGGAAGATCTCCTGGTCAACATTCATCTTGGAGAGACTGAAAAAGAAACTAAAGATTTCAAAAAGGATTACAGCGGAACTTTTTCCGAATATTTAGCCGAGGTGGGTTTGCTGAATGAGAGGACAATAGCGGCACACTGCGTTTGGCTCGAAGATCAAGATTTTTCATCACTTGCGGAGAATAACGTGACCGTGAGTCATAATCCCTCCTCTAATATGAAATTGGGAGTGGGTAAGCCTATGGAATATGAAAGGATGAGTGAGGAAGGTGTTGAAGTCACTCTAGGAACGGACAGCACAGTTTCCAATAACAATCTTGATATGCTTGAAGAGGCGAAGACCGCTGCATTACAGCAGAAGATGTCAGGTGACGCCACTTTGATGAGTGCAGAAGAATGCTATAAGATGTTGACGAAAGAAGGTGCGAAAGCGATGGGTTTTAAATCCGGAGTTATCGAAGAAGGAAGACCAGCTGATCTGATTTTGCTAGATAAGGACGTCAAAGCGACTCCGGAACACGATGATATCTCCAACCTGATATATTCGATGGACGGTTCTTCAGTAACAGCTGTGATAATCGACGGAAAAGTCGTGATGGAAGAGCGGAAGGTAAAGGGAGAAAAGGAGATAATAAAAAACGCAACTGCTAGATCAAAGCAGCTTGTTTCAGGAGTGATATGATGGAAGATTTAAAAAGATTGAAAAAATCCGTGGAAGAGTCGCCAGTGGTCGAGATGGACGATTATCATTACTTCATCCATCCTCTCTCCGACGGTCTACCAGAAGTGGACCCAGGATTACTTGAAGAGGTCGTCAATGCAGTCATCGAAAGATGTGATCTGGACTGCGATTACATCCTGACCGCTCAATCCATGGGATTTCCACTCGCCGCAGCTTTGTCGATGAGGACTGGTATACCTTACAAGTTCATCCGTAAGAGGAAGTACGGATTAGATGAAGAGATCTCGATCGACCAGGTGACAGGATACTCGGAATCCAAGATGTACCTCAATTTTGTAGAAAAGGACGATAAGGTGTTTTTGATCGATGACGTACTGAGCACTGGAGGGACCTTGAAAGGAATAATCAGCGCTCTCCAAAAGATCGGAGTTGATTTGGTGGACGTCGTTGTGGTCTTCGAAAAAGTTGGTATAAAAGAGGAACTAGAAAAGGAGTTGGGCGTGGAGATCAAGTCACTCTTGAAAGTGGAGATGGACGGCCCTGAAGTGAATATAGTTGAATAGATCTCAAATCTTCTCGATATGTATCGATTCGGACTCGTCTAAAAGATCTTCGCATATCTTCTCGCAGCTTTGGCTGTCCATTCCTTCTTCGTATTTTTCAGATAATTTGTCTTCTAATTCATCTTTCTTGTCCCCCAACACTGCAGCTTTCATCCTGCGATGGGCACCTGAACTGTCTACTTCGATAAGGTATAACTCTTCGTCGAAGTTCGCACCGATAAGCAGCATTGTGCCTAGGGGCCTCAATTTTCTACTCAATGAATGATCGTGAAATATCTCCGTCAGAGCGTATTTCAGATCTCTATATCTGTTCAACTCGTAGCTCTCAAGTTCCTTCGTCACCTTCAATGTATCCAAACCTAGACCGCTTCCAGACACTATAAGACCATTATCGGTCCTTGTTATCTTCTCAATTTCATACCCCAGTTCGGGAGGACTTACGTCTGCGGCCATGATTATATCTTCTTTCCCTTCAATTCCTATCACCGTTTTTCCTCTGTAACCAGCTTCTCTAGCATATTCCATCTGGTAGATTCTCCCCTCAGGAGAGAACACAGTTTCTTCGTCATAGCCTCTAGATACTGTAGATATGCTTTCCAAATATTCCGTGATAGCTACCCTGGCTAGCTCTGCTTTACTGGAAAAAGTGCCCGTCCTGACCTGACTCTCCAAGAATTTATCTAATTTATCCGGAACGACCATCCTTATTTCAGACATACATCAAACATCCTCTTTAACTACTTAATAATGTATTAATGATGTATTTCATTTAAACTTTGCGGTGATCAGTAACGAAGGAGAGTGGTTTTTTTGATCCAGTTAGTGGATTAATAGATGGTATTTTAGTTACTTCTACTAGAATAATTAGTAAGTTTTTTGTACTAGTTACTGCATTATTATTAGCGATGATAGGTGAAGAAGAACTCCTAGAAGAGATGAACCGACAAAATCCTTGGTGGGAAAAACATGAGATAGAATTAAAGGATAATCTGATATATAGAGAAGAATTTCCGGAACTCAAAAAGGAGATGTTCAAAGATGATATATCTGCGTTGATAGGCCTGAGAAGAACTGGAAAAACCACCATCATGAGACAACTGATCGATTTTCTTTTAAAAGAACAACCTCCTAAACATATCTTTTACTTTTCTTTCGACGGGATGAAAAAACAGGAAACAATAGTCAAAAAAATAATCCAAATTTACTACCAGAAGATATTGAAAGAGGTCCCTTCAAATCTAGAAAACCAGATATTCATATTTTTAGATGAAGTACAAAAAGTGAAAAACTGGGGCGAGGAGATAAAATCATTCTGGGATAGGGATTATCCCATGAAATTCATAATTTCTGGTTCTTCCTCAATGAATATCACTAAAGGCGCCGGAGAAAGTTTAGTGGGACGGATCAAACTGAATCGCACCCATCCCTTCTCATTTAGGGAGTTTCTGAGATTTAAGAACACAGAAGCTCCTAGTTTTAGATTAAAAAACATATTGGAAGAAGACCTTGAATACCCAGCAAATTCAGAAGAGCTCAAGATAAGATTTGACCAGTACTTAGAAAATGGTGGCTTTCCAGAGATATACGAAAAAGAAGATAAAAAAACCTATCTCAGTGATATGATAAGTTTAACATTTTATAGGGATATAGTGAATATGTTACCTGTAAAAAGAACTGAAGTTTTGGAAGGGCTTTTCTACTATTTTACAAAGGAATCAGGACAACTAGTGAATTACAACCAGTTATCTGATACTCTCAACACGAAATACCAGACTGTTAAAAATTACATAGATCATCTTGAGACGTCCTTTTTGATAGACAGGTCCAACCATCACTCTAAGACCAAACTTAAGAGCCTTAGGAAAAATCCAAAGATATACGTAGCTGATCACGGCTTTTCGTTTTTAGAGAGGATGGATTCAGGGTTGAGAGTGGAAACCACTGTATATAATCATCTGAAAAGGTACTATGATATTAATTATTGGAAAAATGATCGTGAGGTAGATATAATCGTAGTAGACGACCTTTCCGATAAGTTCGAAAAGATATTGCCCATCGAGGTCAAGTACAAAGAAGATATACGGGAGAGCGATTTAAAAGGATTGGTAGAATTCGCTGAGAAAGAGGATATCGATAAATCTATAGTAGTAACAAAGAACAGCCTAAAGAAAGAAAATATCGGAGACTTGGAGGTTTTTTACGTTCCTACATGGTTATTTTTATCCTTCCAAGGTTGATGGTCCCCCTCCACCTATTTCTCCACTAAACTTTCCCATCCCACTTCTTCTACATCCTTAAAATCATCGTCGTCGGATACGATAGTGTGGATACCGTTTCGTAGCGCCACTGAGAGATGAACTGCATCGCGAGGTCGTAAATCCTCATATCGTTTCTGATAATTGATCATCCTCACCGCATCTTCTGTTTTCACATCCAATAATTTTAGATGCGGAAGTTCAAGGATCCTCTCGCCTTCCGTTAAAGCTTTTTGTCTGCCAGCCTCACGTGAAATTATCCAAACGATTTCATCTAAAGCGAGAACTGAGGTGGAAGCCTCTATTTCGCCGTCCACCATCTTTTTTAACCAATCTTTTGCTTTTTCTGACCTCCTTCCTTCATAAAGAGCTGGAAGGATGAAAATGTTGCTGTCAAAATAGTACACTTCAATCACCTAATTGTCTATAATATTTATCGTCCCAGTCGATATCCTCAGGTTCTTCCTTTTTCTCTATCTCAGAGAGATAATCTTCCAAGATATCTTCACCCTTTTTTGCCTCTATGATTATCTTGTCATCTTCTACTTTGAAAGACACTTCCCCTCCTGCTTTTAGATCGAACATCTCCCTTATAGGTTTAGGAATCACTACTTGACCCCTTTCACCTATCTTGGACCTTATAGATATCATTCATACCACAATGTATGATAAGTTCATACTTAATTATAAAACTTTTGAATGTTCACATATTCTTTGTACGGGTCGTTTATCGAATTGCAGTATTTTTTGTAAAATCGATTGGTTTCGTCCTTAGAAAATGGCGCTTATCCAATATTTGCCTATAAAAAATTATTTTCTTCATATCTACAGTCCATTCCAAATCAACCTAAAGCTTTGCTCCAAACGAATGCAATAGGTCCAACAAGTATCACGCCTATCAGAGCAAGCGATAGATGCCACCAATGCAACATTATCCATGCCAGGATGCTCCCACATATCAGTCCAACCCTTCCCTGGGAGAAAAATGAATATTCATCTTTGTGGGCGAGAATGTCTACACCTCCCATGAAGATACCTAGACCGAGCATAATCAATAATGACATATCGATGATGATCCCAAATAGGAGTGGAAAAATAACTTTTATCCAAAATAGAATGGAAAAAATGGGCCCAGAGAGATTTGAACTCCCGACCTCCCGGTTATCAGCCGGACGCTATAACCAACCTAAGCCATGGGCCCGATGAGTGGGTCAACTAATGAAAGGAGGGGGTAAATAAAATTTACTTATTTTTGTTCTGGTCTCAGAGCTGTTTGTTGAGCATTTCCATATCCTCTTTCATCGTACTTTTCAGATTCGGATTGTAAAGTGCAGCTGCAGGATGATACATCGGGATCAATTTTTTTCCCTCGTGAATGAATTCTTCTCCATGCCTCTTCTTCATCTCACCTTCACCGATGAAGGCCCCAGTTGCGTGGTTTCCAAGAGTTACGATGACCTGCGGATCGATCAAGTTAAGCTGTTTTTGAAGATAAGAAGAGCAGGTCTCTTTCTCGTCTTTTCTAGGATCACGATTATCCGGCGGTCTGCATTTCACCATGTTGGTTATGAATACCTCTTCTCTAGAGAGATCTATGCTCCTTAGAAGTTCATTCAAAAGTTCTCCAGCCCGACCAACGAAAGGTCTGCCTGCTTTATCCTCCTGTTTTCCTGGAGCCTCTCCGATCAGCACGACTTTTGCCTTGGAATCTCCTTCGCCCGGAACCGCATTGGTGCGTTTTTCGTGCAGCCTGCAGAGTTTACATCCTTTTATCTTATTTGATATAAGATCAATATCATCCACATCTTTCTCTGTTCTCCTAATATTTACACCTCGACTTCAACTTCTATATCGATCCCTCTCCTTACACTCTGGGTGACAACGCAGTAATCCTCAAAAATGTCTATGCACTGCTTCAACTTTTCTTCATCAGCCGCATCAGCTAGGACAGGATTTATATTCACATTGAGGTCAGTGACTCTCAACCTTCCATCAATCCTTTCAGTCTTTCCTGTTACCTCGCCTTTTAATGAAGAGATATCCAATCTCTTTTTATTCAAACAAAAAGTCAGACTAGCCGATAGGCAGTTCAAAACAGAGGCAGCTAGCAAACGACTAGGATTTGGTCCCTCTTCTTCACCACCGACTTCTTCAGTCTCATCGGTTAAAAGATCTTCCATACCATCTTTATCGAAGCTGATCTTGAACTGATAGTTCTCCAACCGTTCGATAGTGACTTGAAAATCGTTGCCATCATCTCCCTCATCGCTTCCACTCATAGCTATCACGCTTTTTAAGTCTTCTTTCCTATTATGCTCTTTATCTCCTCTAAATATTCATCCTTATCTTCAGGTGGATGGTAGAAGTTTTCACCATCCTCGTACATGCACCTTAAACATTCTTCCATATCGAAGAGTGATGTACTGAAATATCTTTCTCCTCCATCAGGGAGCAGAGTGACTATGAAACCCTCATCTATCTCCGATGCTATCTGCTGGGAAATATAAACGGCAGCCCCCGAACTCATGCCTACAAAGAGTCCTTCATGGATCGCTAACTCTCTAGCGGTACAGAACGCATCCTTATCTTGTATGGTTCTGATCTCATCCAATCGTTCCGGTTCATAGATCCCTGGTACGATATCCACGGTCATATTTTTCAGACCCTGTATATTGTAATCTTCTGTAGGTTCCACCCCCACTATCTTGATATCAGGATCGTGTTCTTTCAACCTTTTAGAAACACCCATCAAAGTCCCGGTGGTCCCCATACCGGCCACAAAATGGGTCATCTCGTCTCCCACCTCGTCTATTATCTCCTTTCCGGTTGTTTTGTAGTGTGCTTCCACATTGGCTTCATTGTTGAACTGGTCCGGTCTCCAAAAATTTTCCCTCTCTTCTTCTAGTTCTTCAGCTCTTTTTATCGCTCCGTCGGTCCCTTCTTCTTCCGGTGTGAACTCTATCTCAGCCCCAAGTGCCGTCAACATCCTGATCCGCTCGATACTGACGCCTCTCGACATTGTAAGGTGCAGATGGTAATCCTTGACTGCACACGCCATCGCTAGACCTAGTCCTGTATTTCCGCTAGTTGCCTCTACAATCACCGTATCATCGTCTATTTTACCCTCTCTTTCCGCCTCCTCTAATATCTCTATAGCGATCCTGTCCTTCACCGATCCCATCGGATTGAATTTTTCAAACTTTGCATAGATAGGTACTTCTGGATTGGGGTTGACTTTTTCAAGCCCGATTAAAGGGGTTTTTCCAACCAACTCTAACACACTTTCTACTCTCATATAACAGCATCATACCGAAGTTTGATAATTAATTTTTCCTAGATACTCCCTCTCAACTTCTTTCCATCAAAATGTCCATAAAATTTACTAGGTGTTTCGCCAGCGACGGGTTGGTGGTATAGCCGCATGCTTCAAATCCTGGTGAAGCCAGAAGTGCTCTTTTACCATCGCTGATCAAATCAGTTGCTATAAGGCTCTCTTTTCTTTTGACTTTTGCATCAGTGTATGCTCTCTCACGGGGTGAAGTAACTATCGTGATATCAACACCTCTATTTTGGGCAGATTCTAACTCTTTTTCAGATCTATCGAGTATCTTTGAAAAGTTTGGAGATGATATTATTATCTCATCCTCAGTTCGGTTTATCATCTCCTCGATCTTCTCTAAGACTTTTTCTCTACCGCTGATGGTATAGACCAACTGAGGTTCACCCTTTTCTGAGAGTACCTCGTAGAGAGTGTTCAAACGTCCAAAGACCTCGTCAAGTTCTCTAGAAAGACGGCTTTTGACTTCCAATGGTTCAGCAGGTTTGAATACTTTAGGACGGCCTTCACTCACGATGACATATCCCTTTTCATGCAGTGAATCTAAAGCCTTATAAACAGACGTTCGGGGCAGTTCGGCAGTAGTAGCTATCGTTTCGGCATCGGCAACACCGTGAGCAACCAAAGCGGCATAGGTCCTAGACTGATAATCTGTCAGACCGAATCTCTGTAGACCTTGACTTATATACTCATATTCTTCCTCGAGTTCTTCGATATCTAACGGTGTTCCATCCATCAAAGATAAAATAAGTTACAGATGTATTTAAACATTGGTTTATCGTTTGTCGTTCAGGATTTCTTTCACGTCTATTTCTTCCTAGCAGATTCATTTCGATGTTCTCTTTTCGCCCAGATCATCAGGAAAGCCGGGAGGACGAAAACAGCAACTATGAAGCTGTATAGTAGAGCTAGAGCAGTTATGCTACCGAATTGAGATATAGGGTGAATCTCTGATGTCGATAATACCCCAAAGGCGGCTATGGTTGTGACCGCGGATCCAAAGATCGCAGCGCCGGTATTCTTGACAGTCATTTGGATCGCCTCATAAAGGCTGTCACACAAAGAACGTTCTTCCATGAATCTGTGGGTTATATGGATGCTGTAATCTACACCCATACCGACTGTCAGCGCGGTAACGGTAACCGTCATTACATTAAATGGTATATCCACGGCATACATAGTACCGAGGATCCAAAGCGTAGCTAAAGCCACGGGGATTGTAGTTAGTACACCGACTGAAAGGGATTTGTCTTTGAGATAGAATACGATGGTCAGGGTTGCAGCGACTATGATAAGCGTCGCGATGAGTGACTGTATTTGAGTATCTGTCAGTTCACTAGTGGTCTCCTGAGCCAGCATAGAGTTGCTTGTGATCTTGGGAGTGTAGCCTGCCTCCCTTAAAGGTTCAACATCTTTTTCCAACTCGTCCTCGAGTACGGCAGCGTTGTCAAGATCTCGGGCTATCCTGTCGCCGTCCTCTGTGAGACGTATGATAGCTACAGGGTATTCATGGCGGTCATTACCTGCTTCCTGGACCAACACGTTTTCGATCTCAGCTCTGCTCTCCTCGAAGTCGAAAAGCATTTCGTAGAGGGCTGACACGTTCTCGTTTGGGATACCATCACCGGTTGTATCATTAGTTTGGAAAGCAGTCACTATTGTTTCATTATATTCCATGCTACCCGGTGCCGCTGTTCCATACCTTTGAAGTACTTGGAGAGGTGAGCGTACATTTCCTCCATTTCCACCAACCATCTCGCTATCTCGGATGTTTTCAGTAGTTTCGTTCACCGCATAAAGAAACTCACTGCTATCAATTTCTTCTTCTTCGATCAGAATATAAGCATAAGAGGTCTCCACGTCAAACCTCTCTGCAATGTATCTGATATTTTGACTCTGTGGTTGATCTTCTGGTAGGAAGTCCTCTATATCAAAGGTGGTGTCGATGTTCACCGCCCCGTAGACTGAGAGTCCAGTGAGTAAAACCACGATCGCTACAACGGCCCAAGGATGCCTATCGGAAGCATCGGCCGATTTAGAGAGTGCTCCAGCTACTACATCCCCGCCACGTCTCTTTGCCTTATCAGCTAATTTCTTTGCAGAGTTTTTCTTATTCTTTTCCTTCGTTTTATTCTCCTTCATTTCATCCTTCAGCTGGATCACAGCGGGTAAGAAAGTGGTCATCAGAATCAAGCTGGAAACGATCCCTACAGCTGCAAGTGTTCCAAACTGCTGCATCGCACCGATATCGCTTATCCTGTTCGACAAGAAACCTATTGCTGTGGTGAAGGTCGTCAGAACTAGAGCTCCACCAACAGCGGTGATGGCTATCGAAGTCGAGTCTTTAGGAGTGTATTTCCTAGCTTTCTCTTCCCTATACCTCATCACCATATGGATGCCGTAGTCGATCACGAGACCAGTTATAAGGATAGGGACTGCGATGATCATGGGATTGAACGTGTAGCCAAAGAGAACTCCAAAGCCGAAGGTCCAGAGGATTGCGATCCCCAGAGCACCAAGACTAAGCACAGTTTCAACAACAGAGCGGAAGACGATGAATAGAATTATCACGACCAATAAAAAGGCTAAAGGAAGGAGTCTATTCATGCTTCTATCAGCACTTTCGTTTATCTCCTCCATCATGACTTGGCCAGCTGATACGCGGACCTCTGAATGCTCAGGCACATCGTCACCGATCTCGATGATCCTCCGCTGTGCGTCCAATCTATCTTCTCTTTCAACCTCTGGATCCATGAAGATGAGAGCTATAGCACTTTCCGCTTCCACGTCATCGGGGCAATAATCTTTATCCACGGTTCCTGAGATCATTTCGTCCATCTGATCCAGCATAGGTCCCAATCTAAGAGCACCCTCAAACATCTCTTCGGTTTCTTCTACGGCACTTCTGTTCTGGGACACCGATCCAAGATAACCTTCTTGTAATCTCCTGGCCTCCCACTCCATTTCAACTTCGTTATACGTAGATTTTATTTGTTCAAGAGTCAATTCCATCTCAACAATATACTCTATCCCCTCATTTATAGGTCCCAAGATTTCTCTTACTGATTCATTCAAGTCAGAGGGATCGTATTCAATAAGGTCATGTACAACCCCCTTCACATCGTCATCATCCATGTCCTTTAGCCGTTCCTTTTTCTCATCTATAGAGAGTTCAAGCGAAAGAGGTTCTTCTAATCCATCCATCCCTTCCATGTCTATCTGACCCAACGGGTCAGCTATGCCAAAAAAGCTCAAGGCCATCTTTCGGACGAGAGGTTTCTCTTCAATGTAGCCTTCTTCCTCTAACATATAATCTAGCATCGATCCGGTTCCTTCTACGAAATTCAAGAATTCTTCCAGCGCAGGAGATGGTTCTTCCTCACTCATATCCATTAACCATTGATCGATGTAAAGTGAAAGCTCTTCATGTGACACATCTTCATCATCCATAATCCAAATGAGTTCTCCAAAATCTTCTTCATATTCACCCATCACTCCCCAATATCCCGGATTTGAGATGATATTTGACATAGAGATTAGGGTTTGATTCGCACCCAAAAATCCTTCGCCAACCGAATCAGTTTCTAAAAATGTATGCATCAACATTGCATTGATCGATAGCGAATTGTTCATATGCTCGAACATCTCTGTCTGATTTTCTACCGTGGAATAGGTCTCTCTGGCCCGTTGGATCACTAGCCTCTCAAAAGATAGTGTTTGATTCGCCGTCAAAAGATTGCTAGCTAGGGTGTTCACACCCGTAGGGGCCTCAGCTGTAACTGCGAGGGTTTGATTAACGACTTCATCCTCAAGAAGAGCTTCCTCAAAATTCACCATATCTTTCAAAACTTCGGTAGTAAAGACGTTACCACCATCTGCTGTGAAAGCGACCTGGACCATCTCTTCCTCAGCACCAAAGGTATCTCTGATGGTTGAAAGATACTCCTGTTTTGGTCTGTCCGGTTCGAACTGTTCCTCTCCCGTGTCCATCTCCATCCCACTCGCAAAAAAACCCATGAAGATACTGAAGACTATTATGACTGTGATGATTTTTTTAGGATGACCACTAACTAAATCGGGAAACCATCCTAGGTAACTGCCTTTTTCTTTTTCACCTGATTTTTCCATATATTTGGTATTTTTTTTCCTCTTATTTAAGCTTGAGGATGTCTTTTTTACCTTTTTAGCGATCTTCGCTACAAAATCTTTAATATAACCTATATTCTTTGAAGCACTGAAATCATGGTGATCGAAGAAACCTCATTGAAAATAGGTTTACCTAAAAAAACAGAATCCATTTGCCCTGAATGTAAAGAAGTTATTCCGGCGAAGATCATGGAGGAGGACGGGAAAGTCATTATGAAGAAGAACTGCAAGGAGCACGGGATGATCGAGAGCGTTGTCTGGTCTGACAAAGACCTATATTTGAAGGCTGAAAAGCACGCCTACGACGGATCGGGCGTGGACAATCCTTACATAGAGGATGCTGAACGCTGTCCATTCGACTGCGGCCTCTGTGATATACATAAAAGCTACACCTGTCTTGCAAACGTTGATCTTACAAACAGATGCAACTTGAACTGTCCTATCTGTTTTGCTAACGCAAACACACAGGGCTACGTCTACGAGCCTAGTTACGAGCAGATAGTAGAGATGTTAAAGACATTGAGGTCCGAAGAACCTGTACCCACTCCAGCGGTTCAATTCTCCGGAGGAGAACCTACTGTGCATCCTGACTTCTTCAAAGTCATAAAGAAAGCTTCTGAGCTCGGTTTTTCTCAGATACAGATCGCAACCAATGGAATCAAGTTGGCTAAGGATGAAAAATTTGCTGAGAAATGTGTAAAAGCAGGTCTTCACACAATTTACCTTCAGTTCGACGGTTTGAAGGAAGAAAATTATGTCCAGGCTCGAGGAAGAGACCTTTTGGACATAAAGAAAAAAGCCATCGAGAATTGTAGGAAGATAGAACCTAACCCATTATCGACAGTGCTCGTTCCTACCATAGTGAACACTATAAACGATGATCAGGTCGGCGATATATTGGATTTCGCTATCAAGCACAGGGATGTCGTAAGAGGGGTAAATTACCAACCGGTTGCTTTCACTGGGAGGATAGAGAAGGAACAAAGAGTCAAGCAGAGGTACACATTATCTGACTTGGCCATCGACCTTGAAGAACAGACCGGCTACCTTGACAGATCCGACTTCTATCCAGTTCCTTTCGTCGCCTCTATCTCAAAACTAGTGTCAGTGGTAAAAGACGATCCGAAGATAGCTTTCACTTCACATCCGCATTGCGGACTAGCTTCTTACCTGGTTATAGGAGACGATGGTGAGGTTCGGCCTATAACTGATTTCGTCGAGGTAGAAGGATTGATGAAAGAGATGGAGAGAAAAGCAGACGAATGGGACACATTCTTGAGGAAAGCCGCCATGAAGATCGGTAGCAAATTGAAGACTGAGAAAGGAAGGAGAAAGAGTTTATTGAAGAATTTTAATAAATACTTCGGCGACTACTTGAAAGATGAAGAACTTCCTGGTGGTCTAACACTCGCTGAGATTTTGAGAGACATGTTGACCAAGGGAGACAAAGATGCTGTAGGGGAATTCGTTTGGAGAACCATGTTCGTCGGAGGTATGCACTTCCAGGATGATTACAATTATGATATCGAGAGGGTGAAAAGGTGCGTGATCCATTACGCTACACCCGATGGAAGGATAATACCGTTCTGTGCCTATAACGGAGGACCAACCTATAGAGAAGAGGTGGAGAAAAAGTTCTCCGTGCCCCTAGATGAGTGGAGGGAAGACAGATGAGCGTAGAAGTTGATATGGAAAAATGCATGCACTGTGGGGCTTGTGCAGGAACATGCCCAGTTAACGCGATCTTCCTCAACGACCTTCTTCCAGAAATAGGATCAGACTGCACGGAATGTGAACTCTGCATCAAAGCATGTCCCGTGAGCGCTCTCTCCTTGCGAGGTGAATGATATGTCCATCGAATCAGAAGAACCGCCTTTTGATACTGAAGAGTATGATCTTCTCGTAGTAGGAGCGGGCCCTATCGGCTCGATGACTGCCCGATTCGCAGCAAGGAACGGCTTGGACAAAGTGCTCGTGATAGAGAAAAGACAGGAGATCGGTACACCGGTAAGGTGTGCTGAAGGAGTATCTATATCTTGGTTCGATGAGTTAGATATTGAGGAGTCAGAAGATTTTATCAAAAGTAAAGTATTGGGAGCGAAGCTTTACTCTCCGGCTGGGAATACAGTGACCATAGGAAAGGAGATCGCCGGCGATGAAGTCGGTGCCGTTCTTGAGAGAGATATCTTCGATAAAAGAGTGGCGATGATGGCTGCCGAAGAGGATGTTGATTTCATGCTGAAAACCCAGGCTAGAGACGTGATGATCGAAGATGGAAAAGTTGTAGGAGTTAAGGCAAGCAGGATGGGAGAATCTTTTGAGATATACGCGGACCTTGTTATCGGTGCAGATGGTTTCGAGTCGCAGATAGGCAGGTGGGCTGGTATCTATGATACGATAAAGCCTAAAAACATAATGAGCTGTTTCCAGTACCGTCTTACTGATATCGACTACGATCCTGACTACACCCATTTTTATCTGGGAAGCGATGCTCCAGGAGGTTATGTATGGATATTTCCGAAAGGTGAAAGAGAGGCTAATGTTGGGCTCGGTATCCAGTTGTCTCAATTAGATGGTAGTAAAACAGCCAAAGATTACCTTGACGAATTCATCGATAAACACCAGGGACTGAAAAATGGTGAAACTGTAGATATGGTCGCAGGAGGGGTTTCGGTCGCTCCACCTCCAGAATCGGTATGCATGGATGGACTTATGCTGGTCGGTGATGCGGCAAGAGTCGTTGACCCTATAACTGGAGGGGGTATTGCTAACGGTATGAAGCAGGCGAAGATCGCAGGTGAAGAAGCAGCTGAAGCAGTAAAGAAAGGAAAAGTAGATAAAAAAGCACTGTCGAGATACGAGGAAAGGTGGAGGGATAGACTTGAAGAGAAACTTTGGCGTAACTTTATGGCTAAAGAAAAAGCTGTAGAACTAGAAGATGAGGAATTCGATATGATAATAGATGCGCTTTCAGATGCAGATCTCAGCGAGCTCAGTACTGAATCCCTGTTAAAAAAAATTGGTGAGAAGCACCCCGAGATGGTCGAATCCTTCGAAGAAATGCTGTGATATCAAAGAGCTGCAATCATGGACAACGATGATGATTTTGATTCCTCGGTTAAAGAGATTCTCAGACAGGAGATCGGCCCTACTGGCATAGACATTTTGGAAAATTTTTTGAAAGAGGCTGAAAAATGTCTCAGTCTGGAAGAGCTATCTGATTTCGAGGATTTTTGCTATGAAAATATAATCGACTTGGGTTTGGGTATAGAAAAGGCGGAAAATGTAGCCGATAGGGTCAAAAAGATACGTCTTCTTAAAGAGTTGAAAGAGCTAAAAAGAGAAAGAAAAAGTGAGCTTCTGATAAGAAAAAAGTACGAGATATTAAGAGAATTGGGAGATATCTCCTTGAATCTTAACCAATTAAGAGAGGCAGAAAATTTTTTCGATAGAGCCTATAGATTGACTGAGAGGACAGAAAACTACGAGATGATGCTGGAAACTTTAGAGTCACAAGCCGAACTGTACCTTATGATGGATAGGGAGGAAGAGGTGGAAAAAAGGGCAAAGGAGATGATCAAAAAAGCTTCGGAGATCGGTGATGATGTTTCAGAAGCCAAAGGGATAAGGTTAGCTGGGATATCCTCATGGAGAAAGCAGGACTTCACCGAAGGTTTAAACTATCTGGATAGAGCCTTAAAGATATTTGAGGAAAATGATCTTTTTGAAGAGATGGCGAAAGTCAAAAGAGATCTGGGAGATCTACACGTTGATAAAGGAGATCTTGACAAAGCGATCGAATTCTATCAAGAAGCTGTGGAGGATTTCGAAGAGTGCGGAAGGCACTATGAGAAGATCAATCTATTGATGGAGATCGGTATGATACTGTCCGAGGAGGAGGCAGAAGAAAGAGTGATCGATCTCTTTGAAAAGGCTAAAGAGGATTGTGAAAAACATTCTTTCGATGATCTGAAAAGCTGGTGTTTTTACAATCTCGGTGAATTGATCCTTGAATATGGGGGGCTCAAAAGAGCCGGTGATTTGTTAAAAAAATCTATCGATCTTTTTGAAAATCAGAACGACCTGCTCGGTCTAGCGGGTGCGAATATGGCCTATGCGAGGCTTAAAAAAGAAAGAAATGAATTCGATGATGCTGAGGACTATTATAAAAAAGCTTTAGACTTGTTTCAGATCGTTGAGCTACCAGATTCGAAGGTCGCTGCGATGTATGAGCTTTCAGAGGTCCAAGTAAAACAGGGAAAACTGAAGAACGCTAAACAGAACCTTGATGAAGCTTTAGGTTTGGCAGACAGTATGGATATGAGAGAGATGAAAAGAAAGATAGAAAATAAATTGAATGAACTTTGAATCCAAGGCGAACAAAAAAGTAACAACAATAAATTTTCAGATCATTAAGCTATAGGTGAGTAAAATGAACGAGCTCTTTCCCTATGAAGAACGGAAAAATCAACGAGAGATAATGGAACAGATCCGATCTGTTTTAGAGGAGGAAGAGTCTTTCGTATATCAAGCAGCTACTGGATCTGGGAAAACCGTATGCACCTTGACCGCTGCATTAGATTATGCCGTAAAGAATGGAAAAAAGATACTATATCTTACTAGAACTAACAGTCAGCAGAGGCAGGTGCTCGTAGAACTGAGAGAGATCGGCGACTACTACGGCCTTGGTTTACAGGGGAGGAACAATACATGTCTCCTGGCTCAGGAAGACGAAGAGTTGAAAGAGGGGAGTGCGGAGGAACTCTCGAAGTACTGCAGCGATCGGAAGAAAGAAGTTAGAGCCGCTCTAAAAGAGGAAAGAGAACCTAAATCATGCCCCTATTATGCCGGCTTGTTAGACGTGGACCTAGATGAAATAGAGATGTGGTTCAAAGAGAACAAACCTACCGTCGACGAGACCTTGGATCACTGTGAAAAAAAAGAGATCTGTCCCTACGAGCTTACGAAGGCGCTGATCCCAGAAGCGACAGTAGTTACAGCGCCATATATCTATTTCTTTATGCCCTTCATAAGGAAGCAACTCTTGGATTGGATGAATACGGAAATTTCTGAACTTATCGTAGTGGTCGACGAAGCTCACAACCTACCAAATTATGCACGAGATCTTTCTACATCAGAGATCTCTAAATTAGGGCTCGAAAGAGCGCTGAAAGAGAGCAAAGAATTTGATGATCCACTTCTGCAGAAAAACATGAACATATCAGATTTCTGCCGCCTCTTCAAAGCGATAATGGCCGATATCGCTGAGGAGTTCGTGATAGAGGACGATGGTCTTATACCGCCGAGCGAACTCAGGACCGAGCTTTTACATGCATTAAGCCTCAACACGAATCAGCTGAAAGGTCTTATAAAAGATCTAAAAGTTCAGGGGGAGATAGTCCAGGAAAAAAGGAGAGATGAGAAAAAACTTCCGCGCTCCTATATTAATTCAGTAGCTTCCTTTTTATCATCATGGTTCTCTATAAAAAGGGAGGATTACATAAAATTGGTCAATGGGGGTGAGAACCCCAGTTTGGAAGCTTTTTGTCTCGATCCCAGCAACATAACCTCTGTTTTGAACGAATGCCATTCTAGCATACATCAATCAGCTACGTTAGAACCATTGGATGAGTATAGAGATTCTATAGGGCTTCCTCGGGATACTAAGACAAAGATATATCCCAGTCCATTTCCTAGTGAAAACAAGGAACTTTTATACGTAGAAGGGATCACTACTCGTTACGAAGAGCTTCAGCGCAGTGGAGAGATGATGGATAAGTTGAAAAAAGAGATTTTGCGGATCAGCGAAGAGGTTGATAGGAACACCGTGATATTCTTCCCGAGTTACAGGCTTATGAAAGAGCTCACAAGAGAGATCGAAAATAATGGAAAAAAACTATTCTTCGAAGAGCAAGGCATGGATCAACCTAAGCTCATGGAAACTGTCAATAAGTTCAAAGAGGAAGGAGGGGTTTTGTTCTCGGTTATAGGTGGAAGGATCAGCGAAGGGATGGACTTTCCAGGAGATCAATTGGAAGTAGCGGTGGTCGTCGGCATACCTTATCCAAAACCGACGGCTAGGCAGAAGGGGTTGAAACACTACTATGATATGAAATTCAACAAGGGTTGGGAGTATACGGTCAAGGCTCCAGCGGTGAGGAAGATCTTACAAGCAACTGGCAGGTTGATAAGGAGCGAAGAAGACGTAGGTGTTTCGGTGATACTCGACGAGAGAGCAATACACTTCAAGAATTATTTAGAGGATCTTAAGCTAGTGGAGAACGTGTCGCAAAGTATCGAGAGCTTTTTTGAAAGGAAAAGGTAACAAACTTTATAATCTTCTCGTTTTTCAATTGAACGATCTCATGCATAAAATCACCGAAGTGGATATGGAGAAAAATATCCTAGAAGAAAACGAGAGGATCGCCCAAGAAAACCGTGACCTTTTCAAAAGTAAAGGCGTTAGAGCTTTCAATATCTTGGGGGCTATCGGATCGGGTAAGACTACATTGATAGAAGGATTGAAGGAGATCATAAGTGAAAAAGAAGTTGGTGCGATCGCCGGCGATCTCACCGGAAAAGATGACAGCCGACGTTTCAAAAAGAGAGGCATGTCATCAGTTTCTATCAATACGGGTAAAGACTGTCATCTGGACGCCCATTACGTGAACCATGCATTGGAAGAGGAAGATTTAGACCTTGATACTATAGATATACTATTCATAGAGAACGTCGGGAATCTGATCTGCCCAGTGGACTTCCCCCTTGGTACAGAAAAGGATGTAGTCGTCATCTCCGTCACTGAAGGGGACGATATGATCAGGAAGCATCCTCTTATATTCTCCCGTTCCGAACTTACGGTGCTCAACAAAGTTGATCTAGCTGAACCCATGGATGTCGATCTAGAGATCATCGAAGAGGACTACAGAGAAGTGAATCCTCATGGAACTTTGATAAAGACCAACGCTAAAGACCGTGAAGGTATAAAAGAGGTTGCAGAATTCCTAGAGCTACCATCTTAATGAATGGATCAGAGATTTTCCGCTATCAAAGGCGCAACTGAGACTTCGCTCCTTTCTTGTTCTATCGTATCGGTACAGAAGACTGAATCACATACCTTTTCTAGTCTATCTAAAGCGTTCTCGGCGAAAAGACCGTGTGTGCATCCAGCATGAACTTCCTCCGCACCTTCTTTTTTCAGCTGTTTTGCAGCTTCAGTCATCGTACCACCTGTTGAGATTATATCATCTAGTATAACAACTGATTTTCCTTCTACGTCTATGTTTTTAGGTTTTATCTTCACTGTTTCCGCATCTAGTCTTTTTTTCACCAAATAGTCCCATTCAAGATCGATCTCGCGTGCAGCTTTTTTGATCCTCTCGATCCCTCCTTCGTCAGGTGAGATCAAAAAGTCGGGATCTTTGGTTTCAGAATGCCTAGCTAGTATCGGCATAGCCGAAAGGTTCTCTGCATCTATCCTGAAAAAATCGACTATCTTTTCAGAGTGCAGATCTATGCTGTAAAATTTGTTCGCTTCTATCTCGAGTCTTTTGGCAAAGGCTCTCGCGCTCAAAGCTTCTCCTTTCTCAAAAAGTTGATCCTGCCTCGCGTATGAGTAATAAGGTACTACGATATCTATCGATTCTGCACCGTTCTCTTTAAGGGCGTCCTGGATCATATAGAGTTCCAAGAGATGCCGGTTAGGATAAGTGGTCTGTATTAAGTTGCATTCTTCTCCCTTCACATCTCCATCCAACTTCACGTAAATTTCCCCGTCCGGAAACACTTTAGTCTTCACCTGTACAGTATATTCTCCTGTTATCTCAGCGACTTTTTCGGATAGTTCAACAGATGCAGGGCCTTTTATAAGCATGATTTGTACCCTATTAGGGATTGGTTTATCCAATATATCTTTTTTGAGTCATTCTAAGGCTTTCCGAAAGCATTTTATAATCACAGTTTCCTGTTCCAATCAGGTCGAAAACCATGATGCCCGGTGGAAATCCAAGACAGATGAAACGCATGATGAAGAAGATGGGACTCGATCAGAATGAATTGGACGCTCAAAAAGTAGTCATAGAGACGTCAGAAAAGAAATTGGTGTTCGATGACCCCCAGGTAATAGAGATGGATATGAAAGGTCAGAAGATGTATCAAGTCGTCGGTGAACCTAGGGAGGAGGCGCTTGAAGGTGAAGTACTCATACCCGATGAAGACATAGAGATGGTCTCTGAAAGAGCAGGTGTCTCAAAAGAAGAGGCCGAGCAGGCTCTGAAAGAAGCCGACGGAGAACCGGCGGAGGCTATCATCAAATTACAGTCGTAAAAGATGCTACAAAGCATCTCTGATCCTCTCCATTACGAAATCTTTATCGAGTTGGCTTAGGAACCTTCCAAGCCTAGGTCCTTTCTTCTCTCCCAATAGTATCTTGTAAAATGAGCGGAAAGCTTTTCCTTTACCCACTTCTACTTCTTCAGCACATTGATGTACTAAACGATGGAGCTCTTCCGATTTCCACCTGCAATCCTGTAAATTTTCTAGGTATTTGCTTAAAAAACTTCTCTCTTCTTCATCCAACCCAATTTCAGGCAATTCTTCTTTAAGTGAGAATTTGACCATATCCGGTGCAAAGTTCTCCAGCCAAAATTCGACGTTCGCTGCCCGCTCTTCGAATCTTTCGTAATCCTCCTTGTTATCTTCCTCTATCTGGCCAGTATTTTTAGCCACTTCCCATATCTGCTCGTAATCATCGTAGATCTGAACAAGATTTACCAGATGCCTATAGGGTATCCTCTGTGGCTTTTCATCCGGTGGTCCTTCAACTTGAGAGAGTTCATAGGTCCGTGCTTTATCTCCACTCTTTTCCTCGAAATATATCTCTTCATATTTGTCGTATTCATCCATCAGATCCAAGATGCCCAAACCTGTATCGAACTCTATATGGGTGTTAGGTTTGTTTTTCATTATCAGAAATCTGACGGCTTCAGGCCCGACCATCTTTATCATATCCTCAACAGTGACCGCGACCCCCTTAGAAGAGGACATCGGGCCTTCACCCTTTAGATGTATCCATTCATACACCACGGGATGAGGTGGTTCTGATTCGAACACCTTTTTTATTATCTCTTTACCCGTGTCCCAGGATCCACCGGAAGCGGCGTGATCCTTTCCGAAGGGTTCGCATTCGATTCCGAGTATCCACCACCTCGCTGCCCAATCGCATCTCCAAGGAAGCTTACCTTCTTTTTTTCCTATATGAGCTCTTCCTTCGTGCCCGCATTCACATACATATTCCACGTACGGATCTTCAAAACCTATCGCTTTCGTGCCGTCGATTTTTCCGCACTCGCTGCACAAGGGATTGTAAGGAAACCAGTCCTCTGGAAGGTCCCGACCTGTCTTGCCTTCTATTATATCTTTTACTACATCCTTAGACTCTAATACAGTCCTAGTAGCTTCCTCATACTCCCCTTCGTCGTACATCTCGTGAGCAAATTTGACGTTAACCTCCACTCCAAGCCTATCTAGACTTCTCAAGAAGGGTTTCAAGAAGTGTTCAGAGTAGCTATCTTCTTCACCACAGGGGCAGGGTATCTCGCTGAGAGGCATACCTATATACTTCTCAAATCCCTCGTCTAAAAAGGGATATAATTTTCTCAAAGGATCTATGGAATCGACTATCAATATGAGTTTTCCGTTTGAACTCCTACTGATAGCTTCTCCCGTTAGGAGTTCTTTTAATCCTCCTAAATGGATGGGGCCAGAAGGAGCGACTCCTGTAGCGATAAGAGGTTCATTTGGAAGATCTTTCTCTTCAGCATCAGCCCAATGCATCTTTAAAACCTTTATCCGATTATCTGGGCCCTTACCAGGGCACGGAGGGGAACTCCAAGAACGTCATCTCTACCGTTTTTGTTGACCGCTACGGTACAGAGTACAACTTCGGCTCCTTTCTCCTCTAGATCACTTACTGCGCCCCTTATCGTTTCTCCCGTATTTATTACATCGTCAACGATGACCACTTTCTTGTCAGCTACATCTGCATAATTGGTGGCTAATGAACCGCCCGCTTCCTTGTTCTCTTCTTCAGGCGGTCTATAGACAGCTAATTCTTTTCCAAGCTGGTCTGATACCATAACTGCATGAGGAATACCGTTTATAGCGATCCCGACGACGGTCTCGATATCAGTATCCATCTTTTCCGTCTCTTCCATTATTATATCAGAAAACAGACCAGCAAGGAGGCCCAATCTTCTTCCATAAACACCTACAGATCTCCATCCTATCTTCACATCTGTAGGTGGTTTCTCATCTTTGATATCATGTGTCAAGAGCCAAATTACGGTGTCGGGTGATATATTCAATTCGTTAGCTATATCCTTTTCTGAGAGGCCTTTTCCCTTATACTCCTTCGCTTTTTCGACCAACTTCTCTATACCTGTCATCATCTCACGTAGCAGGTAAATCGTAGATTGATTATTTAACTTTACCGTCAAACTTTAGAAAGGGATAAAAAATAAGAAGGGGCTTTTATATTGAAGTCCATGAAAATAAGCGTCATAGGGACAGGGTATGTAGGACTCGTTAGCGGAGTAGGACTCGCTCATCACGGTCATAAGGTCATATGCGTTGACATAGACGAGGAGAAAGTGAATAAGATCAACGATTCTGAACCCCCTATCTATGAAGAGGGGCTGGAAGAGATGCTTGAGGAAGTTGTCTCCGATGGGAAGCTCTCAGCTACAACTGATACACTTCAGTCGATTTTGGACTCAGAAGTGACTTTCATCTGTGTAGGCACTCCTTCCAAGAGAGATGGAAGTGTTGATACTTCTGCAGTCGAAAACGCGGCAAAAGATATATCCCAGGCATTGAAGGAAAAAGACGATTACCACGTGGTATGCGTGAAAAGTACGGTAACGCCGGGCACCACTGAAGGAAAAGTACTACCGATTCTTGAAAAGAGCGGTAAAAGAGTAGGGGACGATTTTGGATTGGGTATGAATCCAGAATTTTTAAGAGAGGGAGTTGCACTCAACGATTTCTTGGATCCTGATAGGATTGTGATTGGTGGGTGGGATGAGAAGAGCCGAAATAAATTGGAAAAGATCCACGAAGATTTTGGAGCTCCGAAGATCATGACGGACCTGCGGACAGCAGAGATGATAAAGTACGCATCTAATGCTCTTTTAGCTACCAAAATTTCTTATGCCAACGAAATCTCCAAAATCTGCGAAAAAAAAGGCATAGACGTTTACGAAGTTATGGACGGTGTTGGATTGGATCACAGGATCAATAGGGATTTTCTGAATGCGGGATGTGGATTCGGTGGCAGCTGTTTTCCTAAAGATGTGAAAGCATTGAGAGCATTAGCAAAAGAAGTAGGAGTAACTACTAGGATACTAGATGCGGTGCTTTCAGTCAACGATGAACAGCCTCTTCACACTATAGAACTGCTGAAAGAAGAACTCGGTGAGTTGAAAGGTAAAAAGATAGCCGTATTGGGCCTAACTTTCAAAGGAGGAACCGACGATGTAAGAGAGACTAGAGCTCTGCCGATGATCGAGAAGTTACTAAAAGAGGGAGCTGAAGTGGTCGGATACGATCCTAAGGGTATGGAAAATTTTTCAGAATTGATTGACGAGGTAGAGTTTGATAAGGGGATAAAAGATGCTCTCGATTCCGCAGAAGCCTGTATAATACAGAACGACTGGAGCGAATTCAGGTCTCTAGAATCTGAAGATTTCGATGGGATGAAGAATAAAGTAGTAGTAGACGCAAGAAGGATACTCGATCCAAAAGATCTTTCCGAAGAGATTACATATATAGGGATAGGCAAAGGGCCGGTCGATTAAATTTATAAACAAGCTTGAAAATCTCAATAACGATGCCCTGCCGTGAAAAAATCGTCCCTGTGATCTTGATATTATTACTGTTCAGTTTTACCTTTACTGCTCCTTTTGTTATGGGGGAAACCGAACCGGGAGATAGGCCTTTAATAGGAGAGGACGATGACTATCGAAAAGAAGTTGAGGTTGGTGGGAAGACTACGTTCAATTGGACAGTTTATAAAAACGTAGAAGAAAATTTTGCAGTTAGAGTTAGAGCTGAAGGTTTCGGCGACAGTGAAAAGAGAGTTTCACCGGATTTCTTCATATTAGACGAAGAAGAGAAATATAGAGTAGTCTCTCTAAAAGTCGAACTGCCGACCGTTCCAGATGAAAGAGTTAAAGAGGGAGAAGTACATTTTTCTTTTAGAAGATTAGGTGATGAAGATACCATAACTGAAACAAAAAATGCCACCATAGATGTGACGGGTCTTCCTCCAGTTGGAGAAGAAAACACCATTGTCGGTGGCTTTGAAAATCCTCTTCCTCCACCATTAGACGGGCCATTGGGAGCTTTCCTGCTCAACTTACTGATATGGTTTCTTATCGCACTCGGCACTTTTCTTGTAGTTACGCCCATCCTTTCTAAACTAGCGAAGCGTAGTAAAACTGATCTTGATGAAGTTTTAGTAAAGATGGTTAGAAGACCGCTTTTGGTATTCATCTTCATATATGGAGTGATCCATTCTTTACTAAGATTAGACATACCTTTCGATCTGAGAGCGACACTCTATCAAGTCTATTCTCTGATCGCACTGTTAATAGGTATGTATGTCGCTTACAAAATACTTAATGCTGTATTGAAAGAGATAGCTGCACAGCGCGGCGGACTGAAGTCTCCTTTCGGCTCAATCTTAAAACCTATCTTTGAACAAATTGGCCTTGTAATCATACTCTTAGGCGGCCTCGTGATCGGTTTGAGCATTATAGGTATACAGGTGACCGCTATACTAGCCGGTGCAGGTGTGTTTGGTTTAGTTATAGCTTTCGCCGCTCAAGATACGCTTTCCAACTTCTTCAGCGGGATGCATCTACTTTTAGACAGACCTTTTACAGTTGGGGATGTATTACTTCTAGAAAGCGGAGAGTACTGTAAAGTGGAAGATGTGGGGATGAGAAGCACTAAGTTGTACAATATACGTGATCACGAGATGATCGTACTGCCCAACAATTCAATAGCGAACCAGATGATCGTCAACGTCGCGGAGCCGGATCCTAAGATAAGGGTCCTTGTCAATGTGGGAGTAGCCTATGGTTCTGACATTGAGAAGGTGAAGGAGATATTGTATGACGTTCTCGGAGAACACGACGACGTGATAATCGATGAGGAATACGAACCGGTGGTAAGGTTCAATGAATTCGCCGATTCAAGTTTAGAATTCAACGTCAGATTCTGGGTCGATCATTATCTAAAACAGTGGGAAGTAGCTAGTGCAATAAGAGATAGGATAGATAAAGAGTTCAGAGAAGCAAATGTCACGATCCCGTTCCCTCAGCGTACAGTCTGGATGAAGGAACAGAAAAAAGAAGAAGAGAGTGAGAAAAAATCAAAAAAGGATAACTAATCCCCTTTATTTAGGATTATACTTTTTATCTTTCGCTTAACGCTAGCATAATCCTCTTCACCTAGATCAAACAATCTTCCCATGCCCCCATATTGATCAGTATAGTTCCTATGGAGAACCGCGAGGACAGGTCTTTCATCTTTTAGTAATTCTTCTACTGCCTCTTCAAAGCGATCTGAAAAAAGCTCCATAGTGCCTATCTCATCTACGACTACTACCTCACAATCATCTGATATATTTTTCAAAGACTTTTCAGTGAACTCCTCGAGATCCTCCAAATTTACCGTGTATCTGCTAACATTAGGGCCTTCCTCGATATCTACGTGAGCTAAAACACCCTCTGTTCCCTCTTTTGTGTCTAGAATTTTGAAACCTTTTCTTTTCCCTTTTTCCCTTATTTCAGGAGTTCGAAGTCCCTCCGCTTTCAAACCAGTTTCTTCTATTATCTCCTCTATCATGGTACTTTTTCCACTTCTAGGGGGTCCTGTGATGAATATGTTATTTTCTTCAGATGTCATATCTAACACACCTTGGGGAAGCAAATGATGAAACGATTTTTATCTTTTTTGATTTCTAAACCGTAAAGTATACAAAGGGTATTTGTCTTCGAGATTTTTATCTTACGAGAGATCAGGTATGAACATACTCCAGTGGTTGCAGTCAAAGATCGTGATAATCGCGGTTATCCTAATATTGATCTCGTCTATCACTAGCTTTTATCTCTATCAAATAGATGAGTTCAAAGAACAGGAATTGGAGAACCATTGTGGAAAGATCACACAGATCTTGAGAGATATTAGAAAATCAGAAAGTGATGAGATGTTCCAAAGGATAACTTTTGATGAGAATGGAGAAGGGATCTTTGTCCCTCCAAGAGTGGGAGATAACCATTATGTTGTCGAGATAACCAATGAGTACATCAAATTAAGACAGGAGGAAAGAGTAGCTATGGAAAGGTTGAGCGGTAGAATCCATCTTTGGGATCCAAGCAATCTCAACAATACAGGTTTTCTCGAACAAGAAGAAAGAGAATGGAGAGATGGTAGAAGTTCTTCGATTGAGTTTGCATCTAACGAGAGCGCCCTAGATGTGGTCATGCTTCGTTTGAACGACGGTGAGTCTTATAATAATCACATATTCCTCAAAGAGGAGGGTTGAAAAGTGCGATCATGGAAGATAGATGATGAAAAAGGGGTGATGGTCTTCGTGCTGATCGGTGTGGTATTACTTATTCTTTCAACTTTAGCTACAGCCTATTTTGCCAAGATACATCTCCAAGAACAAGAAGAAACTGCCGATACAGCTCCGATCAAAGAGATAAATAAAAGGATCGAAAGGATCGAACGAGAGCTGGAAAATGCCGCTTGGGAAGCGGGACAAAAAGCCGTCGAAAAAGTTCAAGAGGAAATATCTAGAGAAAATAAGAGAGCTACTACAGCTGAATTGATAGCAAGGTTAGGTGAAAACACCACGGAGATCTTCGAAAACTACTTCAGAGAAAATCATGTGGGGGTTTCCGAACATAGTGGATATCAGATTAATTTGTCTTTAAGACCTCTCAAGGAGGAGGAACCCCATATCGAGATGATCCCTATATATATCAGAGAAATGAGAGGGGACGAAGCCGTGTGGAATGAGGTTCCAGGTTATTTCGAGGTCAATAGAGTCGTCCACGTAGATATACAAGAAGAAGGGACCGGCTCTTTTTCCACTCGTAAGATCACGCTCAACAGAAGTATCGAAACCGACTTATTTCTTTTAGCTGACAGGATGGACCGCTTCAAGGTTGAAAACCTCAGACGTAGTATAGGCATAATGACCTCGGCCTTTCTCACCATGAAGATCTTTGGAGTTGAAGGTACTAATTCTCTAGACTTGGAAGAGGGATGGTATAAAACTTCTTTTTCAGATCATTTCGATACTGACTGGTTGGAGGAATATGACGGAACAGCAGGAGGCTTCAGTGGAGGTGATGAAAGAAAAGTATGGCATACCACCCAAAGCGATGACACTTCCTACCTCCTTGGACTGGAAAGAGAAACGGGCGATATAAGAACCCATGAGTTATTAGAGGAAGAAGAATTAGAGGCGATAATGAGGCTGGCTCTATTGTTAGAGATAGCGCAAACTTTCAATTCTTATGATGAAGAGTTATTAGAAAAGACTGCCGAAAGTTTCGATATAGCCCCCAAAAGATTGCTCGAGTATCTCGGCAGCGGAGTTGAAAATAGGGTTAACTTAGAGGCCTTAGTGATCGGGTTATTTCAGGAAGAAGGTACTTTGTCGGAGTGCTTACTTCACCCAGGTCCCTTTCTCAATAGAACCGTTGCAGAAGGCTTTTTGAGCATGGTTGATAAGGATGAAAACTGGGTAAACACAGGCTTTGGGATGACGAAAAGATTATTTCAAGGAGATATGCTTGAAGAAGATGGAGGAGATAGATGGAGTTTCGAAGATCTTTTTGAGAAGATTCTACATCCTTCCAAAGTCCCAGCAGAAAAGAGCTATTTAAGATCATTTATGAATTTTTATTCTAATATCGTTCACGAGACTTTAGATTCCTTCGATGTTGATGGGAGAGTAGTAGAAGAAAAGGTTGAAGAGGATATCAAGAATCTAGGACCTCTTCCTTGGATGATAGATTTGGAAATCATAGGGGAAGGAGGAGTTGAAAAGACAGTAGATTCGATACTTCACACCTCAAGAAACCTTTCTCTTTCACTGGGTTTTGAAGAAGGGAATTCAAACGAAGAAGCTCTACCTTTTTATTTCATCTATTTTCTTTCAGATTGGGGGATCGAAGAGAAAGAAACAGAAAAAAATGATGCAAGAGAAAGGTTGAACACCGAAAACATGCAACGAGTGATCGAAGGAAAAATAAGAAACGAACTCAACACCAGAAAAGATAGATTAAGGAACACTGCTGATGAGGAATATTATTGGATCTACGAAGAGATAAGTTATTTCAATGAGACGATCGAAAGATGGGATGAGGAAGAAAGGGAAGGATGGAAAGAAGTTTGGGGCGATCTAAATAACACCCTAAGCTATGTAAAAGATATATATTCTGGAGATCTCTTCGATGAAGCATCAGAGAGCAATACTACCCAATTGTTGGATGAGAATTATGATAATCTTGAAGAAAGAAGTGAATCTGTGAAGAGAAAAATAAACGGATGGGGCCAGGGGCCGAAAGAGTACACTTTTGATATGATCGAGACTCAATATAACTTTACAAGAAATGATTGGACTACTGAAGTTTATGAATTCCTATTGAGAAAAGAGGAGGAGTCGGAAAGTGAAGATGCTCTAGAGGTAGTAGACAGTTATATAAATGCTAGAGCCTCAGATCTGACTGAAAATTACGATTGGACCTTAGAAAACTACGATTTGAGCGATGATATAGACATCCCTCCAAAAAACCCCAAAGAATCTATCGGTTACGCGGCATTAGGGAATTTTACTGAAGATCTAAAAAGAGAGTTTTTAGCACCTTTGGAATATTCGACTTCTTATCAACTTTTCGAACGTATCAACCAGAACGTATTTGATCTAGTAGGACAGAGGGAGGACGGAAGTTCCAAACACGAAGGCAGTAGATTATGGAACATTTTAAGAGGCGAAGGAGATCCTTACACCGAATATCTGAACGAGGTAGATCCGGTTCGAATATCATATGATGTAGGACCAGAAGATGTACATTCATCAGATATCTCTGAGATCGATCATTGGTTCGTTGAGGGGATAAAAAATAAATCTCTAGAGAGAGTGAGCGAAGTGAAGGAAGCCCTTTCTACCAAAACTGACTATTTAGAAAGAGATTCAGAACTCGAGCCTCAAAGTCGAGGAGATGCTAGTTTTTATAGAGGAGCGGAGATCCTTTTAGATGGTATGACCACCACTATAGAAAATCATATGAAGAGAGATCTACAACACCGTAAGGTCTCAGGTCTTCTTAATACACTAGATGGTGTGAAAAGAAGATTGCCGATATATGATGTACCGATGGAAGGACTGACCATATGGAGCAACAAATCGATAGAGCACAGCAGGTCACAGATCCTAGATCTTGATGTGACATTAAGCTGTTTGGAAGACGTGATCCAATTAGAAGATATAGAGGAAAGTACTGTTAAGGAATACGATGGTGATATCCTATCTGCTAAAGAATGGATGAATCCTTTTTCTGAAGAATATCAGGATTTTTACAACAGCGTATCGTTGCTAAATATAACCACCTCAGATATCGAAATGGAGGTGGAGGTCGGCGATGATAGAGTGTTAGGGTTAGAGAAATTTTCTTCGGATGGTTTGAAAAGGACTTATGAAAGCCGAGAACATGAGGCGGTGATCGAGACCTTGACCCCTATGCCTCTGCTAAATCAGACATACAAACCCTCGTCTATGGTGGAACACGAGATAAAAAATTTTACTCTTGATAGGAACGTCTTTAATGAGACAGAAAAAAAAGCAAATTTTTCCTTCGAGGTAAAAATCGACCAAGGAGTTGGCGAAAAAACCGGCTTTTCCATTGAGATCTCTGAAACAGATTATAAAAGGACAGTTATCCCAAGCAAATATGGTAAATCTCTTTACTACTCAGATTTGGAAACACAAGAGATGAAAGACAATATCTTCTTTGAAGAGTACATAGAGATTAAGGGTAGAGGGAAAAAAATCGTGAATCTGTCTTTTGAATTAGACAATGCTGATCAGAGTGAGTTCGATAAATCCCGTCTATCGATAATGATAAGACCTAGTGTAAGAACTAGACACCTAAAACGAAGTAGAGAATTAGAACAGAATGAATCTCTTAAAGATGATATCTACCTCTCCCAAGTACCTTCCTATACCTCAAGTGAACAGATATTCTTTGTTGAAGAAAAGAATGCTCGATTGAGCGTTTTCGATCTAGATCATCAAAAAAATTCCTCTGCTAAACTAGATTTTATAGATAAGATCCCTCCGGATTCTTGGGTGATAGAGAAAGATGGGATGCCGTTCAAATTGGATTTTGAAGATATTCCTGAATATAGAGCTATGATCTCTGGTGAATATGGCCGTGCCTCCCAAATGAGTGATATCCCTAGAAATATAGAGACCTTTCTCGGTTCAGATATATCCGAAGAAAGATTAGAGAACTTACCTAAAAGTGACTACCGGTTTGTCTTAGAAAATCACTTTGTTCCCGTCTACATGGCTATATCATGCCAGGAGATCGATCTTTATCCTGTAGAAGTTTTACCTATCTTAGAGGATGGCGAGAAAAACCAGAGGATGTGGGAATCTTTCGAGGAGAGGATGGTTGAAAGTGGAAGAATCGCCGGTTTCAAGAGTCAATTTGATGATTTGGGCCTATTCAACGGTAGGGAGGTGTTTTCAGAGGAGAACCGACTTATTGAAGATCCTGGATTTAGAACTGCTGGATATATCTATTATGATGGGGGAAATTATCATGGCCCTGAAAAAGCTCAGAGAGCTTTCGAATCGATTGAACATTTTGGGAGATCTTTCGATAAAATTCAGGTTAGAAGAGAAGAAGTGGTCGAAACCATCGGTTTTGAAGAAGAGAGTGAGAAGCTGAGAAAAGCAGATGTATTCGATGAATTTCTAACTAGTAATCGGTCTAAAAGAGAAGAACTCTTTTTAGCAGCCTCAATCATGGATGAAAACCTAGAGGATGCTGCAGAAATTCAGGAGGAAAATCCCTCTTTCTCCCTAGATATGATAGGAAAAAGTCTTGAGCTCCTGGGAGAGGATCGTACCAAAGAAATCATGGTCTGGTTCGAAGAAAACCGGGGATCCGATCGATCAAGGGAATTTGAAGCTTTCCTTTCCTTCGAGGAGGTGTTTTTAAAAGATCTACAAGGGCACTTTAGCAGTGAAAACTGTCAAAAAGAAGCACTAGATGAGTTAGACGAAAATCTATCCTCCATAAACATGGACTTTAGAGAGGCGAGAACCTGGGGCGTAAAAGACATCAGCGATATAGAAGCAATCGATTTGCTTCGAAAGAATTTTCAAGAGGATTCCATACTAGATGCCGTTTCGTATGGTGTTTCGCCCGCTGCTTTAGAAAAACTGAGCGGTTCTGAATATGATGTAGATATAGATAAATTTGTTATTAGTATGGAAAAAATGTCGAACGCTGCCTATTTCCAGAGTTTTATAGAAGAAATCAATTCCGAGACGTATACCAACTTACCATCTTTTTATCTTGCCTCAAAATCAAACCGATCAGATATCAGTTGGATGCCATTTGGGGAAGGAGGCCCTCCTCTTCTCGTTGAGGATAGATTAGGGTCTTACAACATGAGCAATGAACATAAGAGTTCTATAGAAGAGATATCGGAGATGGTAAACGAAACTATTTCAGATTCTATAGTTAGGATGGAAGCATCAGAAGATGAACTAGGTCATCAAGAAAGAGCCCTCGTGATGATAGATATCACCTATGAGGATGACTTAGATGAGGAGGAAAGGGGATATCTAGAAGAAAAGGTGAAAGAAGCTTCAAAATATTATTGTCCTGATTACCGACTGATCGGAGAAGTCGAGATAAAGCTCGAGGATGAAAATGATATAAGATATCTACATCTTTGACCTAATTAGCTCATCTCCAAATGTATAAGGTTATCGTAACTGTTTCTAGTCCTAAAGTGGTAGAGGTGGAATAAGCACTCCTTTTATCCGGTAGGTCCGTTCTATCTTCGACCTCATCAATATCCGAGATAAAAATGTCTGCCTGCCTGTATTCAGATTCCAACGCAAAGTGGTAGTTACTTATGTTGTTTGCGACACTGATATATCTTTGTTTGATGTCCGTTCTTAACTCATTTAAATCGTAATTGCCTAGGTTTTCATTTGCTTCGTTTTTTAGATAAAGGTAGTTCCCGATTGCAGTCTCCACACTCACATTATGATATGATACCCTTTTCTCCTTTTCACCATCTATCCCTTCTACTTCTCTAATGTATCCCGTCTCCTTTATGATAGAGTCCATCGCTACTTCATGTATATCCACTACAGACTCTCTTTTAAATTCGTCTCTCGCAGCCTCGCTACTGTGAAAAAACCCGATCGACATCGATTGAAATATTAATAATGAAACCATAAATATCATGATTGCGAACAGACCTGCGTCAACCATACTCAAGAATCCTTTTTGAGCCCTAATTGTTTCATCAGATTTACTTCTCTTTCCGGGATCTACCATACTACCACCTTTAGAATTCCCACGTATACCTCTTCATTTTCTTCACCTTCAACCAAGAGGATAGGTCCTTCAAACGAGCTTTTAATATCACTATTCTTGGGTTCTTCGGAAGTGAATTTCCATTCCTTCTCTTCCCTTTCATCCTCGATAGTTATTTGATAAGCTAAATCAAAATCATTGGTGATATTCTCACTAAATTCTTGAGAATCTAGACCCTCCAATTTTTCGATGCAAAACTGCCTATTTTCACTCCTGTTCTCTTTTTCTATTACCAGCTCAGGATGTGTTTGGACCTCTCTTTTTAGATCTAAACATCTTTTATCTAGCTCTTTTCGCTGTAAATTTTCCCGATGTGCAAGATAGGCCTGGGAAATGATCGCGATCATGATCGTTATTATCAATATTACTACCAATAAAATAGGTCCATCTAGAAAAAAGCCAGCTACGGCTTTTTGATCTTTTTGGATTATCTTCACCATATTTTCACTTGTGATACTTTTTTACTAGAGTACGAAAATTATCTCTTATATAAAAGGTTAATTCTGATCGAATATAGACCTCTTAAGTATAGACTGCGATCACAGCGACAGAGAGCCTCGATAATCTACTTCAGATTAGGTTAGGACCCCAATCCTTTAGGGTGAAATAAATGAGTGTAGAGGAAGTCGCTGATAGTGTGAGAGAGAAGTTGGATGTAGATGGGGATGCATGTAGATCGAAAAAGATGGTGCTCGGAAAAATGATTTATATTACATATCCGCTTTAACATAACTATTCCCGGAGGATGAGGATGCATAGAAAGATCATATGTGTTCTGGTTGTTAGCACTGTTCTTCTGCTTATAGGGAGCGTTATGTCGGTCGGCTTTGGTTCTACTAGAAGTCAGGATTTGACTCAAGAGGCATACTTCTCAGTAGACCTCATAGATTATGATTCTAATGTCACCTATAATGATACATTAATTGTGGAGTACAACGTCACCAATAAGGGTGAAGAAGGAATGGATACGATTGAATTTTTGGTAAATGGTGAGTTGGTAGATGAAAAAATTGTGAATCTTGGAGCAGGAGATTCCTATACAGGAGAGTTTTTGTGGGAACCTGACGAAGGGTATGCTGGAACGAATACTCTTCGAGTAGAAAGTGATGATGATTTCATAAAGATAGGGGTTGTGATAGAGGGAAAAGAGGGCTCCGAGGATGACGAGGGATTCCTCAGTCGATTTTGGTTGTTCTTTTTGATTGTTGCGATAGTGATCATCTTGAGATGGGAATTGGCGAGGAAAGAAAAAACGGGATCTGAAGAGGATGAGGATGAGGAGGTTGAAGAAGTATCCCCTCGTCCATGGCATTTTGAACGAAGGTGAATATGGAATAAACAAAAATGAGATGATAGATGGACCCAAAAGAATGCTAAATCATTCTCCATGCCCACTAAAAATCAGAGATTTGTGAGCAAGAGGAATCTTTGATTCCTCGTGTTTTCAAATCCCGCGGTGCATCGAGCGTATGCGAGTGGACCCAGCGGGATTTGAACCCGCGGCCTTCACCTTTCTCGCCTATAATGTAGGATGCAAGGGTGACGATCTGCCAGACTGATCTATGGGCCCAAAGTGTTTTTATGTTAAGGTGACTTATTCCTTATTTTTAAGGCTTTCTATTACAACTTATGCGGCTGCCGGGATTTGAACCCGGGCCACAAGCTTGGGAAGCTTGGGTCCTAACCAGTCTAGACCACAGCCGCATTTTGCTCGCCTCTAAAGGGAGACCCCTTTATTTCAAGTGGAAACGGTCGTCTAGCTGGTTACTTTATCACATAAATCCTTAGATTTGCAAGTCTAAACCACAAATAGCTTATCTTCTGATATTGAGTTCTTCTTCTTTTTCAATGACCTTCTCCTCGTATTCAGGTCCCAATTTCAGGGCCAGGGTCTCTATCCGTGCGATATTTTTCCTAAATTTACTCTTGCTTTCAGTTTCATAGAGCTCTTTGAATTCCTGTAAATTTCGGTATCGGAAGAAGATTACAAGTGAGAAAATCAAGGTCATAAAAGCACCACCGACAAGCGCCCAATACTTCCAATCTCCGATTCTCTCTATAAGATCCGCAAGTACAGTGGGAGCGGTATCTGCAAAAAATACTCCAAATAGACCTATAATCAATAAAATTACGCCGATTACGAGACCTATAGCCGATATCAGAAATTCATGTTTCTTGATCGATGTTTTCCATGACATATATAGATGGAATTTGGGAATTCTACTTAAATTTTGTCTTTGTGTCTCCCGTTTTTTTCTATGATTCTAACTCTAGTGTTGATGCTCATGGTCATGCACATGCAGATTTGAAAATGCTCTTTGAACGACTTCGCTCAAAGAAGGATGGATGTGCATGCCACGGTAAATGGGTATGGCGGATTGACTTTCTGTGTACATCAAGTTCACTATCTCCTGTATCAAAACTGAGGCCTGTGGGCCTACTATGTGTGCACCGAGGATCTTATAAGTTTCTTGTTCGATGATGACTTTAACAAAGTAGTCTTCTACTTTCATCGCTGATCCCTTGGCAGTCTGTTCATACGGGTAGTTTCCAACCAAAATATCGTGATTCTCTTTAGCTTCCTCTTCTTTTAAACCGACTGAAGCTACCTGAGGATACGTAAATATAGCGTGAGGTACAGCGTGGTGATCTACTTCCATCACTCCATCTCCAAATGCATTATGATATACCACTTCAGCTTCGTGATTGGCTACATGTTTGAACATATGGTTACCTGTTGCGTCTCCTAGAGCCCAAATATTCTCCTTAGATGTTTCAAGAGTTTTGTCCACTTTGATCCATCCTTCCTCATCGGTTTTTATCCCGCTTTTTTCAGGCAATAAAAGATCTGAGTTAGATCTTCTCCCGGCAGCTAGAAAAATCTCTTCGCTTTTGAATTTGAGTTTTTCTTTTCCTTCATGTTCTGGATCTACCTTCTTTGCCAGAACACCTTTTTGATCTGCCTTTTGAGCCACTTTTACTGCCTCATATCCCGTATATATATCGATGTGCTCTGATAGCTTTTTCTCTAAGACCTCTGAGATATGGATTTCCTCAGAAGGCACAAATTGAGGGACTCTCCCTACAATCGTTACGTCCGCTCCCATCATGGAGAGAAAATAGCCATATTCAGCTCCTATATAACCGCCTCCGATGACAGTTACACTTTTTGGAAGCTCTTTGACATCTAAAACAGTCTTACTTGTTAGATATCCAACTTTCTCGAGATTTTCGATAGGAGGTTTGATATTTCTAGATCCACTTCCTATGATTATCTTTTTCCCTTCTATGGTTTTGTCATTTATTTCGATAGTGTAATCCTCTACAAATCTTGCTGTTCCTTGATAAAAATCTAGATCGTCTGAGCGCTGAAGATTTTTTTCGATATTTTTGCTTTCTCCTTTTGTGTGTTCCTTCATCCGTTTCATTATATGAGAAAAATCGATATCATCGATCTTTGCATCTATCCCAAATTTTTTTGCCTGTCGTATATGATCAACCAATTCGGCGGGATATAAAAGCATCTTTGAAGGAATGCAACCTCGAGTTAGACAAATTCCTCCAGGGGCCTCATTTTCTATCACCGCAATATCTAACTCAGGGGAATCATGGAGTACCCTTGTAACGATGCTCATAGCAGAACCAGTCCCAATAACAATTAGATCGTACTCTTTTTTATCCATATTTTTTCACCTTCTCAACCTATAAGCGTATGTTAATGATTATAAGAGACAAAAACTATAAATCTTTCCTACAAAACCGCCAAAAATGATAAAAACTTTTAAAGGATTAAGCGATACCGATACCATGAAACAGACAGCCCTTAACAAAAAACATAAAGAAGCTGGAGCAAGGATGACAAATTTTGGAGGATATGAAATGCCTCTCAAATTCAGCAGTATAAATAAAGAACATAAAGCTGTTAGAGAAGCAGTAGGTATTTTCGATGTATCTCATATGGGTACTATTCTTTTAAAAGGAGATAGTGCCATCGATTTTATCAGCCGTCATTGTACTATGGATATAAAAGATTCAGAGGTCAACCAATTGAAGTATTCTCACATTTTAGATCATGATGGAGGTATCATAGATGATACAATCGTTACTAAAGTTTCAGAAGATGCTTGCTTTATAGTCCCAAACGTAGGAAAAAATGAAGAAATATCCGAGTGGTTTAAAGACGAGGGAGGTGGTGAATATATTACCGATCTCTCCGACAAGACAGTAATCTTAGCTATCCAAGGACCAGATGCTGAAGAGACACTTCAACAGGTGACTGAAGAAGATCTCTCCGAGATTGAATTTTTCCAGTCAAAACAGATACCTATGAACGAAGAGGTGATGGACAAATTTGACTCTGACTGGCCGGTCTCCGATACACCAATAGTTCAGAGAAGCGGATATACAGGAGAAGACGGTTTTGAGATAGCCCTTCCTAATAAGGCCGGAGTTGTCTTATGGGAGCAATTGATGGACCTTGATGAACCCCCGGTAAGATGTGGTCTAGGAGCAAGAGATACGTTGAGGATAGAATTCGGGTTTTTACTTGCAAATAATGATTTTGATAGGTCTAGAACAACTATCGAAACTGGTTGGGAAGAACAAGCGATCGAATGGGATCATGAATTTGTAGGGAAAGAAAAACTAGAGGAGATCAAAGAAGAAGATAATCAGATGTTAAAAGGATTTGTGATGCAAGAGAAGGGTATCCCTCGTCATGGCTATGAGATTTACGATGGGGATGAAAAGATCGGCGAAGTTACCAGCGGGACAAGGTCTCCATCTTTGAAAAAAGGCATCGCCTTAGGTTATGTAGATCCAGGATATCACGAAGAAGGCACAGAAGTGCAGATAAAGATCAGAGACGATAAAAGAAAAGCCGAGGTCACTAACCCTCCCTTTGTATGATCACATACTACCTTTCCACTCGAAATAAAGGGGTCTCCCCTTGCTTGTAATATATTAATGGAGGAAAAAAAATGAAAAAAATCGAAGGTCTAGACGTTTTTACCCAAATATTGAAAACACCAGGCGTAGCAGGATTTGAAGAACCTATCAGGGAAAAACTCAGAGGATTGATAACCGATCATGTCGGTGTAAAAAATCCTGAAGATATAAGAACAGACAACATAGGGAACCTGATATATGAAATGAATCATTCTGAGGGAAAACCAACGGTCGGTCTAGTCGCTCATATGGATGAGATCGGGTTAGTTGTATCCAATATCAAGGATGATGGATATCTGAGAATTAAAAAAATAGGCGGAGTTTTGGATCCACTTTTGAATGGTAGACATGTTACTATACATACTTCAGAAGGTCCGATCAATGGAGTCATAGGGCATAAACCCCCCCATCTTACCACTGATAAGGATAAAGACGATGAGGTAACCCCTTGGACCAAAACCCACGTTGATATCGGAGCGGAGTCGGCTGAAGAGGCCAAGGAGATGGGAATCGATGTCCCTGATCCGGTTACTTTCGATAAAAAATTACGCAGATTGAACGATAATGTCATTTCAGGTAGAGCTCTCGACAACAGGATAGGTTGTTATGCTCTTTTAGAGGTACTCAATAATTTTGTTTCCAAAGAATCTGAATTGGATTTAGCACTTTCCTCTATATGGAGTGTCCAGGAAGAGATAGGTTTGCGAGGTGCCAAAGTGGTCGCTAACACGATGGATCCAGAATACGTTATTGCTTTGGACACTTATTCAACATCAGATATGCCGGGAGTCGAAGAATTTTACAAACCTATAAAATTTGGAGAAGGTCCAGTTCTCAGGATGGTGGATTCAAGGGCTATCTCCTCTCCTGAATTGGTGGACCATTTTAAAGAAGTTGCCGAAGAGAATGACATCCCTTACCAGTATGGTGTCACTGGTGGGACCACCGATGGTATGGCGATCCAAGAGTCAGGTTGTCTTACGATATCAATAGGCGTACCTGTCAGATACTCCCATTCTACTGTAGAAACTGGAGATTGGAGAGACGTGAAAAATTTGATCCGATTGATATCTGAGGGCCTCAAGGAACTACCGATGTAAGTGACAGATTTACCATTGATAGATATATGGATTAGAACTCTGTAGTCCCAGTGAACTTAAAGTCTGAGATTTTTAAGGCTGGAGCGGCGAAATAGGCCGGGAAATACCCCATAGCAAAAAGTTCTCTTTCTTCGCCGATCCCTTCGATGCTGTCGAAGGCCTCTATGAGGTTCTGAGTAAACCTTAGATTTTTGATCGGATGTTTGATCTCTCCATCTTCTACCAGCCAGGTACCATCCCTTGTAAGACCTGTAAGGATACCTTTAACGGGATGCACAGGGTTACAGTAATTGAACCTAGTCACCAGAATACCTTTTTTGGTCTCTTCGATCATCTCATCTAAAGAGTATGTACCCGTATCCATCAACAGATTCATTGCTAGAGGGCTCATGGGACTGGGCATCGGTAATGCGTGACCAGTAGACTCTTTCTCGTCTTCTCGCCCAGCGGTATAAGAATCATACACCACCTCATTGGCGACGCCATCCTTGATTATATCGACCTTCTTTTTTGGCACGCCTTCGTAGTCAAAAGGATAACCGACCATATCTATATCTGAAACATCGTCGTGTATATTTACCCGCTCATCCATTATCTGCTCTCCAAACTTACCGTTCATAAAGCTTCTTTTTTCTTGAACGCTCTTAGCACTGAACCCCATCATGTCTAGATACACAAGCAAATCTTTAACGGCTAATGGTTCCAGGATAACGTCATATTCTCCTTCATCCATCTTCTTGGGATTCAGGTTGTTGAGACCTTTGTCTACTGCCCTTTTCCCCACAGAGAGATGATCTATTTCAGCAACATCAGCAGAACACATCTCACCCCAACCAAAACCTTGATCGTTATCCCAATCGGCTATCACACTAGTGGTCAAATTTGCAGTAGTGAGATCAGCACATCTTTTCACACCGTGTGAGTTGGCGATGAAAAGTTTAGATGCTTCAGTTTTGAATGCTCCATACACTCTGTCGATCCCATCTTCCTTGGCTAGATCTATTATATCCTTTACTTTTTCGGCTCTTTCGTCCGGAGAATATTCAGCGGTTCTTTCCAAGAAAACCCCTTCTTTATCAACTGGTTCTTTTCGATCAGGAAGCCCTTTAAAATCGGGATCGCTTCTCTGGTTCCTCGCGATTTTTTCTGCCTTGTCTAGGCAATTTTCGATAGAGTCTTCGTTCAGTGAATTCGTAGAGGCAGAACCGATTTTCTTACCAAATATGGCTCTGATAGCTAGTTTTGTATCTTTTCTCCCTATGTTTTGATGGATCTGAGAATTTGCGTATCTTGTGAGAGCGGTGTCATTATGGGTTATTCTGACTTCGATCTCATCAGCTTCGCTTTGATTCAATATTTTATCCGAAATCTCTTCGAAGTTTTCCTTATTTAATTCCATTTTCCCACCCCCACTCTGATCTCGTTAAAACGAGCAGGTGCACAACCATGCCCAACCTGCATGGTTTGGGGTGGTTCTCCCTTTCCACAGTTGGGGACCCCATGTAGGACCCAATCTTTCTCTCCTGCGATAGCATCACAGCTTTTCCAGAAATCAGGGGTTATATCGGTATAAGTTGGATTTTTTATCAGCCCACTGATTTCACCGTTCTCAACGAGATAGCCGGCTTCAGTTCCGAATTGGAAGTTAAGTCTTTTATCGTCTATACTCCAACTCTTCACTCCATCGAATATTATTCCTTTTTTTGTCTCCTCTACGATCTCATCTTTTTCCCAACTACCTGGTTCTAAGTTAATATTTGTCATCCTGACAAGCGGGAGATTTTCCCAACCATCGGCCCGCATATTCCCACTAGGTTCCAATCCAACTTTTGCGGCTCCTTCCCTAGAAGCTTGATAACCTACAAAAATACCGTTTCTTATCAGATCGACCTTTTTAGCTTTCACACCTTCGTCATCATAGCCAAAAGTGCCCAAACCACCTTCGGCAGTTGCATCAGCTACTATGTTTACTCTTTCGTCTCCATACCTTAGTTCGTTCAATTTGTCAGGTGTTAGAAAACTAGTTCCTGCATAACTAGCTTCAGTTCCAAGCGCTCTATCGAGTTCTGTTGGATGACCACAGCTCTCATGTACCTGTAAGGCTAATTGATTCGTATTCAATATTATATCCATATTTCCTTTTGGACATTGATCCGCTTCGAGAAGTTCAACACCTTCTTCAGCAGTTTCTTTTGCATTGTCTAAAAGTTCCAAATTTTCAAAAAACTCATATCCTCGAGAGTTGAAATCTCCTCCGAAGGAATTGGGGTAACTCCTCTTTTGGGTGTCTTCCCCGTCGAAGACGTTCACACTCAATCCTCCTCCTGTCTGTATCAATTTTTGCTCTATTTTAGCACCTTCCGTGCTCGCAAATTCTTTGATCGTTTTCCAGGCGTTAAAATTACATTTTCTTACTTTTATCTTGTCGTCTATATTCATCCTGTCGTCAACATCCATCAAATAATCTAATTTTTCTTCTAACCCAATTTTAAAAGGATCCTTTTTGTGAGGTGTTTCGTAAGTATCTTCATGTATCTCAATATCTGCGAGTTCGATTTTCTCCGAAGCTTTAGAAGATGCTTTGGCGATCTTGAGAGCTCTTTTAACAGCCTCCTCCATACCTTCCTTGGTAAAGTCGTTCGAGGATGCAAACCCCCATCCACGTTTAATCACTCTGATACCATATCCTCTACTATTACTGTTCTTTATAGCTTCGACTGCTCCGTTCTTTACATTGATGTTCTCAGTTTTGCTATCGAAAAATCTAATATCTCCATATTCAGCCCCTTCTTTTTCTAGCAGTTCTATACCATACTCAACAAGATTTCTCATGCTTGCACCGTGGTACAAACAAATCCCCGGTATAAAAAAATTTCTCTTAGAAAAGCGAAGTAAAGAGTACAGAAAATATTTTAAGGAAGCATCTTCTACTTAATTCGATACCATGTTAAAAGAAGACTTAGAGGAATTCAGCTTAAAAGAATTGATGGCCTACTCTATAGCATCTGAAGAGGACGCTAAAAAATTTTACACTGCTTTTGTAGAGGCAGGACTAGGAACACTGGTCAAAGAAAGATTCAAAGCTTTAGCAAAGGATGAGGAGATTCATAAAAAAGAATTGGTAAAAAGGTATGAAAAAGAATTTGGCACAAGAGAATACGAGGTTCCCGAATCTGATGATCTTCCACCTCACGAAACTGCCTATGATCTTACAGATGCGCAAAATGTAATAGATTCCCTACAAAAAGCCATAGAAAACGAAGAGAACGCAAAAATGATCTACAAATATATGGCAGAACGATTCGATGATTATGCCCCATTCTTTAGATATCTAGCTCTGATGGAAAAAGGACATTATGAATCGCTTTCAGAAGAATTGATGCTTATGGAGGGAGAGCTCAGCGAAGGTGAAAAGGGCGACAAAGAGACAGCACAGAGGTTCTGGTCTGATGTGAGCGGTCATCGAGATGAATCCTTTGGTGAAGGAGAACTATCCTACCGGTAGATCTCCTGACCCTTATTTTCTTCTTTTTATTTCTTTTACATCTAGTTTTCCCCTAATTCCGTCCCAGAATTTTTCACTCTTTGTGATCATGAAATCGTGTCTATAGTTGGGTGATCCCAAAACTAAAGTTTCGTACTCTCCGCCCTCTCCTGAAATATTTATTCCATATTTTTCGTGCAGTTCTTTTAGTTCTACGATGGTCTCTCGATCGATTTTTCTGCCTAACCATTCTTTTCCGAGTCCTTCCGCTGAAACGCTGACTATCACAGTTTTTAAATTCTCTGTCAAAAGTTCTTGGAGAAGTTCATCTTGGTCCATATGCCACAGTGGGGCAAATAGATCGATAGAAAGATCAAATGATAATCTTTCGATCCTGCTTCTTTGGTAATTGGAAGCTACGGCACCCAATACCAAACCTTCGATATCGAGATCTTCGAGTCCTCTTTTAAGATCTTCAATCTCTTTCTCTTTTTCACCCGAACTATTTATCATGATAGTTCTAATACCCATAGACTCCGCTAATTTTGGTACTAGATGGAGATTAGGCTTATGAAACATGTAAGAGTCTTCTTTCTTTGGATCGACAGTTACAAGATATGAGATATCTATGCCCTCTTTTTGAGCTTTCAAAATAGCTAGTGTAGAGTCCTTTCCTCCTGAATATAGGGCAGCAAACGTCAAGTTACATCTCTCCAATATTACTGCGAAATTCCTAATAAACTAGTTCTTAGATTAATTTCTGATACTTAGGATGTTTTTTTCGGTCCACTCTTTTCTCTTTTTTTTCGAAGATCCTCCTTCTCAATGTTTCAAGAGCCTCATCTAAAGCACGCATAACGTTCCAGTCAAATTTTTTAGAGTAGAACATACCGTGGTCTGTAGAGAGACGGAGTCTTACGCTGTGTTTCGCCTGTCCACCTTCCTTTTGATGTTTTATCACATGAACGTTGAGTACCAATGGTTTCATCACTTTATTTATTTTCTGTAGATAGGTCTGTATTAAATCGTACATCTGATCGTAAACTTCCGGTCTTTCCTGTATTCCTGTGATCTGAACATAAACCTGATCTTCCTCTCTAAAACTGGTAATCATCTCTATAAGGTCGAATTGAGTCAGTATTCCTTTGATCTCATCGTCTTCAATAGCCACAAGGGTCGAGACTTTGTGTTCCACCATCTTTTTGGCGGCGGATCGAATGCCAGACTTTGGACTTGTGGTGATAGGAGGTTCATTCATAATACTTCTCACTTCTAGGTCTTTTTGAGGAGAGACCTTTTCACCAGTCATATCTCCTTTTTCTTGTCTAGTTATAGGTTTTGGAGTCTCTTTGACTATATCTCTAATTCCTATCATGCCGGTCAATTTACCATACTTATCGACCACTGGAATCACTCTCACGTCAAGTCGTTTCATCATGGCTTTCGCTTTACCTATATTATCGTGTTCCGAGATCGTGCTAGGGGATGGTGTCATGAAATCTTTAACATCTGTTTGCTTCAACTCATCAACTTCAGGTATGATCTCGGTTATATCATTTCTAGTTATGAAACCGATGTAATCATCTTTTTTTGATTTTACAGGTATACCTCTGTAATCGGATGATAGAAGAAGTTCACTCACTTTCACTAAAGGATCTGTTTCATTAACCTCTGGTGGCTTATTCATCACGTGCCGGAGTTTTGTCGAAAACGGAAGATGTCTTTTATCGATGAAAGTATCATCTCCAACGATCCCTAGGATTTCACCTTTTTTTACAACTGGAACTTCGTTAAGATTATGTTTCCTCATAAGTCCTATAGCATCGGAAACAGTGTCGTCAGGGGCCGCATGGGGCAACTTTTTGCTCATAACATCTTTAGCTTTAAAATCGTCTATCTTTGCCATATTTTCACCTGTTTTACATAAGTCTTTTTTTTAGAAACAGGATAAACAAATTAAAGGTTTTCCCTGATTCTTCCTCCTCATATGATACTTTCTCCAACTTATAAAAAGTTATTGAACTCTCGAGAGTCCAAGTATAAGACAAAATCATTTAATACGTAGAGTTCATTTCGCATTTCAAGGTGTCGCTATGAAAGAAGATGCGGAGTATATATATAAACAGGCAAAAAAACATGTGGAGTGGTTCTCAAAGTCACTCCCGATGATAGCTTCAGAAAACATAATAAGTCCAATGGCTAGAGACCTAATGCTTTCAGAATTTCAGGATAAATACGCTGAGGGACCTCCAGGAGATAGGTACTACGAGGGTAACATTTACGTAGACAATGTCGAACGGAAAGTGCAGGAGCTCGCTAAAGAAACATTCGGTGTAGATTACGCAGATGTAAGACCTATATCCGGCACAAACGCAAATCAAGCAGTACTGATGGCCTTAGGAGGGCCGGACAAAAGTATAACGGCCGTTGACGTTTCTTCAGGCGCACATATTAGCAGCGCGACATTTGGCTCCGTAGGACTGCGAGGGATGAGACCTCAGACCTATCCTTTCAACGTTGAGGAGATGAACATAGAAGTAGAAGGAACTAAGGAACTTATCAGAGAAGTCGAACCTGATATCGCCCTTTTCGGTAGATCTGTATTCCTTTTTCCACCACCTCTTGAAGAGTTACAGGATGTTTTTGAAGAGGTGGGATGTCATGTGTGGTATGATGCCGCCCACGTACTAGGTCTGATCGCAGGTGGAGAATTCCAACAACCGATGGAAAACGGAGTTGAAGTAATGACAGGAAGTACCCATAAGACTCTACCAGGACCACAACGCGGTCTTATTTTGGCAAATCCACAAGATGAACAGACCGAAGAAAGCCTCTTTTTCGGTATGTTCCCTGGCGTGGTATCAAATCATCATCTGCATTCTATGGCCGCTCTTGGAGTGGCACTCGCTGAACACAGAAAATTCGGCGAAGAATACGCAAAACAGATAATAAAGAATGCAAAAGCATTAGGCCAATCCCTTCATGAACGCGGTATAGAGGTTCTATGTGAGCACAAGGGCTTCACCGAGTCTCACACTTTAGCCATAGACGTTCAAGATCAAGGCGGCGGTGAAACTTTAGTGGAAGCTATGGAAGACGCCAATATCATAGCCAATAAAAATCTGATGCCATGGGATGACGTCGACAGCGCCAACGAACCCAGCGGGATAAGATTGGGCAGCCAAGCATTGACCCGTTTAGGTATGAAGGAGAGCCACATGGACGAAGTTGCCGAATTCATAAAAAGGATAGTCGTGGATGGCGAAACTCCCGAAAAAGTAAAACAAGATGTAATCGAATTCAGAAAGGATTTCCAAGAGATCCATTACTGTTTCTATGAAGGATCTACCGCCCACAAACATGTAAGTGTTCTAGACCAATACAGAAAATAAAAGAAAATAAAATATTTTTCTTTTTTATTTATCAGAATTCAAGTCATCAATCGAGTATGTTTTCATATTCAGTAGCACTCATAAGATCGCTTATCTCACTTTCATCTTCCAATTCAATTATCGCGATCCATCCCTCACCATAAGGATCTTCATTGATCTTCTCCGGTTGGGCTTCTAGTTCATCGTTCACTTCGAGGATCTTTCCGGTAGCGGGTACATAAAGATCGGAAACGGCTTTTACAGATTCAATCACTCCCGCGATATCTCCCTTTCCTACTTCTTCGCCCTCCGCCGGTAGTTCAACATAAACTATGTCTCCTAATTCATCCTGTGCATGATCTGTTATGCCGTACTTCAATTTTCCATCACTGATCTCGACCCACTCATGCTCTTCCGTATATTTCAGTTCTTCAGGTATCTCAGTCATATTCGACACCATTATTAAAATCTAAAGGGTGTATTTAAGATAATCGGCTCATCACTCTCGAGCATCATAAACTATTTTTCCTCCGACCACGGTCATCTTGACCTCTATGTCTTTTATATTCTTTGATCCCAGCGGATTATCTGATAAAACTACGAAATCTGCTAAATTTCCCTCCTCAAACGTTCCGAATCTATCTTCATCTTTTGATGTGTAAGCTCCGTTCATGGTATAACTTTGTAAGGCATTGTAAGCCGAGATCCTCTGTTCCATAATAGGATGATTCACTGCAGAATATATACCGTATAGAGGAGACATGGGCATGTTATTTGAACCAAAAGTCATCTTTATCAGAGCTCTTTGGATGTCCCAGTATGGATTACATTTTTTTAGCCGTTCCTCGCCAAGTCTTTTTTCATTCATTTCTGAGGACCGGGACCACTTATGAGCAAAATTCGGCTGGGTAGATAAAATCAAACCGATATCTCTTATTTTTTTGATATTTTCTTCCCAAAGCATCTCAGCGTGTTCTAAACGATGCCTTAATTTCTCACTTCTTTCGGAAGCCTCGATGAAAGCATCTATAGATGTCGATATGGCTCTGTCTCCTATAGCGTGCACCATCAATTGAAAATCTCTATCCTCAGCTTCCTGTATATAATCTTCGATGTCTTCTTTATCTAATAGAAGAAGACCCTTATTGCCTGGATCATCTTGATAATATTCGCTCAGGGCGGCGGTTCTAGCTCCAATAGTACCGTCGACATAAATTTTCAAACCTACAAGGGATAGAAAATCGCTTTTTTTAACAGGTTCTAACTCTTCTGAATGATCAAATTGCATATAACAGACTACTCTGAGATCTAGAGCACCTTCCTCATCTAATTCGCAATATGCCTCCCAATCCTTTCTTGTGACGATATCATGGACGCAAGTGACCCCTTTCGAATGAGCGATGTCTACTGCATCGAGAATAGCTTTCTTTCTTTCTTCTTTGCTCACAGGCATGATCTCATCTAAATCCCACACAGCCTCTTCTTTCAACAAACCAGTTTCCTCATCGATCATGCCTTTTTCGTGATCGATCTCATCTAAACATCTAGAATTGGCTATACCCATATGGCCACAAACTCTTCTTATTATTATAGGATGCTCCTCACTCACATCGTCTAGATCTTCTTTAGTAGGATACTCTGTTTTTTTCCAGCGTGTTTCATCAAAATCTACTCCGATAACCCATTCCCCCTCTTTTTTTTCTTCGACTCTCTTTCTCAGATAGTATTTGGCTTCGTCCAAAGTTTCACATTCAGATAGATCCACCCATTTTCTACTAAAACCCATTCTAACCATGTGGGTATGAGAGTCAACGAAACCTGGTAGAACGTAGTAGCCGTTTAGATCGATCTTCTCATCACTGTCTTCCATTATCACATCAAAATCGTCTATATGATCAATCTTACCGTCTTCCACCAAGAAACCGTGGTATCTCTCTGATCTCTTTTTTACTGGTAATACGTTGCAATTGATAAAACCTTTTTTTGGGATTGTAAAACCTCCTTTATTTATTACAGAGATTCTTTTATCTCATCTATATACTTATCAGTTATTTCGAGAACGTCTTCCAAGCAAGCATCTTTCCTGAGCCTTGTTACCAATATGGCAAAAGTATTACTATCCTGAATCAGGATCCTGGAATCATCTAACTCAACCAGAACATAATTTAACTTTTCATCAACCTCAGAAGTCGCGGTTTCTGCAGAGCCCAAAAGAATAGCCGACATGGCTATGTATGTTTCATTATGGGCCTTTTTAGGCACATCTCCTGCTATATGTTTTCCATCCCTAGAAACCAGAGTGACGTTTGAAACATCTGATTTCTCCTGTATTTCTTTTAATATCCTTTCTAATGATTCTGCTGGAGACATGATAACCACTATTTTGTAAAGTTAAACGCTCAGATTAATGGTCTTACAAGATTATAAAGATTTTCATTGGGGAAAAGAGTTGTATACAACATTAGTATGGAAAAATTATTAAAGTAGCAGGTAGTAGAAACCTTCGATGGCGATAAAAAACTTCGAATTAACAGCGATAGACGCCGAAAGATACAGCAAAAAAGGCGAGGGCAAAAAAAACGTTAAGATAAATCATAACAGTTCTGTCACTAAAATAGAAAGAATCGATGACAGGACCAACAGCATCGATTTTCGGTTCACTGCCAATTATTCAGGCATGGGGATCATAAAAATAGAGGGTAGTTTTGACCATGTAGGAGAGTACCCAAATCTTGCCAAAAAATGGAGAAAAGAAAACAAAACCCCTAACGAAGTCGCTAAAGAGATCCATTCTACTATAATAAAAAACTGCATCCCCCAATCAGTTGTAATAGCTAAAGATTTAAGACTTCCACCTCCGATTCCTTTGCCCAAGGTCAATGTACAAAAAAAGGGCAATGAAACTAAACCATCTAAAGGTGGGATGGAAGTAGCTTGAATGGTAAAAAGTCTAATTTTGATAAGTCTACAACTCGATATGAAGGCATATTGATCTCCTTAGGTGAAGTTGTAAACGCGGCTGCCATTGGGGCCGAGATAAAATCATCAAGGAGGATTTGTTGTGAGATATATATGCCATCTGATACCGCTAGAAATCTCGAGATAGGGGCTAAGTTCACATACTCTTTAACTGATTCACATCATCTTTTTTATAATGCAGCCTTAACAGGTAGAAATGAATTAGGATTTCAGGAAATACCCGATGAGCAGATATATAGGAAGGAAGGCTTTGTTTATCCAAAAGAAGCCATTAATGTATTCTTTTGTAAAGTTAAAGATATCTCAAAAAAGAAATGTAAGGATGAATTCGGTACCGCAGAGATCAAAGAGATAGAAGGAAAGATAAAATTTGATAAAAAGTTAAAGGATGGTTCTCCTTTGGCTAGAGGTGATCAACTGCTGGACACCATGGTACATCTGACTAGATTGGACCTCGCTGAGGGAAAAGAAAAAAAGAGATTAAGAAAATTGATAATAAAATTACTTAAATCAGCAGACGAATCACCTATCAAAGAAAAGTTGAAAAAGGCCTTAGAAAAGTGATGTAGATGAAATTTGATCTGCACATTCATTCCATATATTCGGGGGATTCTAAATGCACTCCTCGGGAGATAATTAAAACCGCGGAAAAAAGAGGACTGGACGGAATCGCGATCTTAGATCATAATACGATAAAAGGATACGAGGAAGCCCTAAAAGTTGACACCGATCTCATCATTGTACCGGGGATTGAGGTTACCACCCCAGATGGTCATATAATCGCGATTGGACTTCGGAAGGAGATAGGGAAACAACGATCAACATCGAAAGCTATAGAGAGGATAAAAGAAGAAGAAGCTCTTGTGATAGCGGCGCATCCATATAGATTTTGGTCAGGTATAGGGGAAGAAAAAATATTGAAAAATGAATGGGATGGTATCGAAGCCCAGAATGGAAGAGGATGGGGAATCAGGAACAGACAGGCTAGAGCACTTGCTGAAAGTTTGGATCTCCCTGTGATCGGAGGGAGTGACAGCCATCGGTTGAAAACTATAGGCAAAGCTTATACGATCATCGAAGATGTAGAAACCTGGGAGGACGTCATCCAAAAGATAAAAGAGGGGAAAACGAAAATTGGAGGTAAGGACAGGACATTTAAACAGACTTTTTTCTATGTGCGAAGAGCTCTATCAGGATGGATACTTAGAGGCTTCAAAAGGATCTGACCGAGAAGTTTTTAAATCTCGGAACGGGAGAGATACATATATTCTAGAAAGATGATTGCTACAGTCCCCACTATGGCCGGGATAAAGATTTCAAAGGAATTCGAAGCCTCGCCGACAGCCCTGCTTAGGGGCTCTCTCAATGCCCCCAACATCAAACCAAAAAGAAAAGCTATCGTTACACCTCTAAAATTATCTAGGAGATAATCTAGAAGTTTTGCCAGGCTGAACAATCCTACGATTCCACCGAGTATAAATATTATTATCAGGAAAATATCATACCAGCTCCATGTAGGGGCTATTATATCCAACATATAATTGTACTGCCCTATCATAATCAAAATATAAGATCCTGACAGACCTGGTAGTAACATTGAGACGATCGAAAGCATCCCTCCAAAAAAGATCATCACAGGATGGTGGACACCAGTAAGATAATCAAGGCTTAAGATGATCGTTATCGCTATGATCCCCAATATAACTGAAAACATGACCTTTAAGTCTATCCTATCAATATATTTGTAGATCACCAGCACCGATCCGGCAATCAACCCAAAAAACAATGCGTAAGTTGGTGCTGGATGAGAGCCCAATAAGAATTCTAGTCCTCTTGCGATAGATACGACAGCCAGTAATGCACCTATGAAAATTGGACCCAAAAATTTGTAATCGACATCTTTCCAGCGGGTTCGTAACCCATCTCTATCCATTTTTAGCGCAGATAAAGGTATATCTTTTGGTATTTTATTTATAGAATGGATTAACTTGTCGTAAATGCCAGTGATCAATGCAATAGTTCCACCAGACACTCCTGGTATTATATTGGCGGCGCCCATGAAAAGACCGATGACGAGATATCTAATGATATTTTTAATTTTCATACGTGATATTGAGACTCAACATACTAAGGGGTATATATTTTATGTTCACCCGATTAAGGATATCAGGAGAGGAAGTATCACGAATAATCCGATAAGGGTGAATATATTTGAAAATATACCGACCATAACTGGTCTGATAAGATTGTTAGACAAGAATTCGTTGATCGACTTTACCCTGGTGAGATTTTGCAGATCTTTTATTTTTGGGTTCCTGATTCTAGCTTCTACATAACCAGCTACGTATCCTGGTCCATGTAAGGTTAGTGACATGAAAGGAGCTAGTACGAAAGAAGTTAGTATGGAGAGGATGTGTCCTTTTCCGATAAGTGCTCCTAGCGAAGCCATACCTCCTATTGAGATGAACCAATAAATCCAGGCTCTCCAGATATTGAGCACATCTGAAAAGAAGAAAAGGTAAATTGCCAAAAGTATGAAAAAGAGAGAAGTTCCATATTTTAAAATTTTACTATAAATCTTCTCTCCGACTTTTTCTAAATGTATATAACTCGAGACCCCGCCATCATCTTTTTCTTCGGATTTCAATCCCTTCAATTCTTCCAAAACTACTTCTATCTTACTTTCTGGAATTATCGCGAGTATTTTTCCCTCTTTAGAACGCTCATAGGTTTTCTTTGCCATATACTCTACTCTTTCTTTCCTAGCCTTTTTGGCGATTGCTGGTGAAAACCTCTGCAAGGTACTCAGTACACCTTCAACGATATCATCATATTCCTTGATCTCTTCTACTGATTCCTCCTTTTTTTTGTCTGAAAAAGAGAGCATAGCTGATTTAAAATACCAAGCGGTCTTGAAAGTTTCAATAAATGACATTTCGCCGACGGTCCTTTTAAGCGTCACTGTGATATCTCTGTCTATGAATTCTATATCAGTATCGAAATAGTCAGCAACATCCATCAATTCGACTATATGGGTTTCGGGTTCCAATCTTTTGAATTTTTTTAGATTTTCTCTCACAGAATCGACGAATAATTGATACATTATGGTGGAAAATTCCCCCCCCTTGTAGGAAGATAATAAGGATTGGTCAAGCCATTCCTCTTTTTTTTCCATCGTTTCGAATCTTTTCTCACAGAGAGCCAGTCCCACTGAGGCAGGCCTGTATTCATCTATAAGCTCTGCTAATTCTGGCTGAAGGTTCTCCCCTCCGATATAATCTACACCAATTAGGACGATATTTTCTTCAAATTCTTCTACACGCATTAAATCTAGAACTAATTGAGACATCCATATTACTAAAAGGTTTTTATCTTTTGATAAAAGTAGAGAAGGCTTCCTTCGTTATTGACTCCGCATACTCATTCGAAGAAAAAATTATTTAGGAGGTAGAAAGATTAAGAGGTACATTGTCTTCAAAAATAGATCTTCCCGAAGGATTGAAAGCCCAAGAAATCGAAGGAGCCGGTAGACTCCAACCTCTATTGAAAAAATTGAAAAAGTATTCATTCAAAGGCTATCTCAAAATTCAAATAATGGAAACATACGAGGGATACCTGGTAATAAAGGACGGGTTACCTAGAAACGCTCTAATCTTTGATCTGGAAAACGACGATCTGGAAAAAGGCTTGCCGGCTCTTCAGGAGATCCATACTCTAGACTTGAATCCTGATATCCATATCTCAGTCCATACCGATATCGATATCGAAAAAGTGATCCAGAAAGTGGGAGGAGAACTGCCATCTAGAATCGGGGAGGATTCTTCTATTAAAGAAAAACCCCAAAAGCATAGTGAGAATTTTTTGGACATGATCAAAAAGAGCCGCGAACCTCTTAAAGATTTACCAAAAGGGGTCAAAGAGACATTTCCAGAAAATTATTCTTTTGCAAATTTCATAGTCGGCCCTAACAACCGGTTTGCCTATGTAGCGGCACTTTCTGTTGCAGAGCACCCCGGCGACAGCTACAATCCTCTTTTCATAACTAGTAAGACTGGTCTCGGTAAAACGCATCTATTGAAGGCCATCGGTCGGGCACATTTGACAATGGATAATGATAGAAAGGTGAAATACGTAGCAACTTCTAAACTTGTAGCCGAGATCGAGAAAGGACGATCAGAAGATGATCTTTCCGATCTAAAAGAGAGATATATCGGACAAGAGACCCTTCTTCTTGACGATCTTCAGGCACTAAGTGATGATCAAAATATACAGGAAGTGATCTTCTATATCCTCTCAGAGCTACAGAATAAGGGAAACCAGATAGTAATTTCTGCTGATAGATCACCTGTGAAAATCCCTAAGATGGATGAGAAATTGATTTCTAGAATTAAATCAGGGCTTGTCGTAGATGTTTTAACTCCTAAATACCAGACAAGAAAAAAGATAATTGAGAACAAGGTGAAAAGCGAGCCTATCGATATACCGGATGAGGTAGTAGATTTCATGGCTAAGAGGATCAAAAAGAATATCACTTCCTTAGAAGGAGCTTTGAACAGGGTTATAGCTTATTCATCCTTGATGAATAAGTCTGTAACGATAGATAATGTGGAGGATGTGCTTCAACAGTACATGGAAAAGGAGCTGGGATCAAATGAAAGTTTGAAGCGTCAATTTAAAGCCGGAAGGAGTTATATCATCGAAGAAGAAACTAAACTATCTGAAGGCTTGAGGATGGTCGACGAATCCTTCCCCATTGAAAAAAAGTACGTCATATCCAGGATGAACCCTGACCAGATAAGATCCGATTATGATCTTAAGAACTCTGATCTTATTTGGCTGACCGATAAATCTAGTGAATCCAAAGAGACCATTCCTCCAAATCTAGAAAGTTTGAGTTGGACTTTGGAAGAGAAAATAAAAGAATCTGCTACAGATGTAGTGTTTATCGACGGTATCGAGTATCTGATAAGCAATAACGGTTTCGACAGCACTCTACAATTCATAAGGCGTATAGTTGACATCGTGTCTGAAACTGATACGGTTTTATTGGTGGTAGTCAACCCAAAGGCCCTAGAAAACAGACAGATCAATATGCTGGAGAGGGAGATGGATGTTATCTGCTAGGTTAATGAAGCATGAACTATTTTATCTCTATTCTTTTCATTCATCATCATTATCATCGGGACCCTTTGTTAGATGATCTAGGAGGGGTTTGCTTTGGGAAGTTATTTGCGGATTAGAATCAGTGGTATGAAGGGTGATATTTTCACATCTAGTACAAACAAGAGCGACAGCGTATCGCCCCTCGTTAGAACAATTGGGGCAATCCAAGTTTTTAGGTAAAAGAGTCGAATCCATCACTTTGATCTCTAATTGAGATAATCTGCTTCCCAGCAATCCAATCTGGGTCGCGAGTTTATCCTCTATATTTTCTCCCTCCTCTTCGTTCAGCTCAGAGTACTTTTGGTATAATTCATCGGCTCTATCGGCGGGGCAAAATCCAGCTATTACTAGATCCTTTGCTTTCTCTCCTTCATCGAACATCTCAAAAGCTTTAGATTCTAAGGCTAAATTTTTCAACCGATCAGAGATAGCAGGGTTCTTAAAGATGAAATCGCGGACCTCTTTAAGAGGAGATTCTAACTCTCTTGCGATCTCCCTTAAAGAAAGATCCTTTTCAGAGAGGTCAAATAATTTTTCTTTTTCTTCCTCCTCTAATTCGATATTCATGTTCCTCATATAAATGTATCTTTTTACTTATAATTATTGCTTCTTATTCTTGTGCTAAATCTAGACTTATATCTAAAGAACTTATCTGATGAGTGAGTGCTCCTACTGAGATCACATCCACTCCGGTAGAGGCTACCTCTTTGATATTTTTCAAAGTGATCCCACCTGACGCTTCTATTTTTGCCCGTTCACTAATGAGATTTACAGCCTTTTTCATCGAAGGTATATCCATATTGTCTAACATTATGATATCTGCCCCAGCATCTAGGGCTCGATTCACATCTTCGATAGTTTCTACTTCCACTTCGATCATAGTAGCGTATTGGTCCTTTGTCCGTTGGATAGCTTCTTTGATTCCTCCGGCCGAACGGATATGATTATCCTTGATCAATATAACGTCGTATAAACCCATCCGGTGATTGTTTCCTCCTCCTTTCCTTACTGCGTATTTTTCTAATATGCGGAGGTTGGGAGTAGTTTTCCTTGTATCCACAATTTTCACATCAAATTCTTCAACCCCATCCACATATCGCTTAGTCTGGGTGGCTATGCCTGATAATCTTTGAAGGAAATTTAAAGCCACCCTTTCCCCTTTCAATATACTCTTTGTGCGACCAGCTACTTTGGCTACTACTCTATCTGCATTGATGGTCTCTCCCTCCTCGATTAATGCATTGAATTTTAAATCAGAATCGATCTCCTTGAAAACCATTCTAGCTACAGGCAGTCCTGCCAATACACCTTCTTCTTTGAAAATTATCTTTCCTATCGCTTCTTTATCCTCTTTTACAACGCAGTCGGTTGTTATATCCCCCGTCCAAATGTCTTCTTGAATAGCTCTAATAACTATATTTCTAATCTTGTTTTCATTCATTTTATGAACCCCATAGATTCTTCATTATTGATTATGATATGTTTACTTTTCCCATCTTCCTTTTTATCTGGATGATCTGAACGGAAATGGGCTCCTCTGCTTTCTTCCCTTAGAATGGCAGACCTCGAAATCAAGAGCCCTACTCTCAACATATTTTTTAATTCATAATATTGTTGGTCCAGCGAGTATCCTTCCTCCATAGCCTCCAGCCTTTCCTTTAGCCAAAAGATCGCTCTCATAAGTCCTTCTTCATCTCGGATAATACCCGCCTTATTCGTCATAATTTTTTCCAACTCACTTCTTGTCTCCTTGAGTTTTGAGGGTTGTAAGCAGTTCTTATCGATAATTGAATTTTTAGGAATCGTTTTACAGTCGTCCTTCACGCCGTTACTTTTTATTTCCCTGTAGATCTCATGTCCAAAGACCAACCCATCCAAAAGGGAATTGCTCGCTAGTCTGTTGGCACCATGGACACCGTTGCATGCCACCTCACCGCATGCGTAGAGGTTATCGATCGTAGTTCTACCCTTCAGGTCAGTTTCTATCCCTCCTATCATGAAATGGGCCGAAGGAGTCACAGGGATCCAATCACTGCTCATGTCGATACCGTGCTGCTTCAATTTATGATATATATTTGGAAATCGCCCCTCTAGAAATTTAGATGAGAGATGTGTAACATCTAACCAAACATGATCCTTCCCAAATTTTTTAGCTTCTTCCATTATGGCTCTAGCCACTATATCTCTTGGAGCCAGTTCTCCATCTTCGTGATATCCTTTCATGAACCGTTCTCCATCCTCATTTCTCAAAACACCCCCTTCTCCTCTAACCGCTTCGGATATCAAAAAGGAATCACTTTTAGAGTTGTGAAGGGCCGTAGGATGGAACTGAATGAATTCCATATCTATGACGTTTGCTCCTGCTCTGAAAGCTACAGCGACTCCGTCTCCGGTAGTGACCCTAGGATTCGTTGTATTCTCATAGACCATGCAGCAACCGCCGGTAGCCATTACACAGACCTTTGAATCGTATGAAATAAACCCATCTTGATCTTCACAGAGACATAAGGCTCCACTATAGATATCGTCGCTAACGAGCAGATCCACCAAAAATGTGCTTTCATGGATACTTACCCCATCGAGTTCTGAAACATGTTCGGTCAGAGATTCCCGGATCTCTTCACCGGTGGCATCTCCTCTAGCATGAAGAACCCTATTATAGCTGTGTGCACCTTCTTTTGTTAGATCTAATTCCCCCTCTATATGATCAAATTCAGTTCCTATATCGATCAGTTCTTTTACTCTCTCTGGTCCTTTTTTTACAAGAGTTCGTACCGCTTTTTCATCACAGAATCCGTCTCCGGCCACCAAAGTATCTTCCATATGTAAAGCCCAAGAGTCATCTTTTTCCGATACCGCTGCGATACCACCCTGGGCATGACGTGTGCAACTCTCTTCTCTATTACCTTTAGTTATAATCACGACATCGCCCAAAGTGCTGAGTTTCATCGCAGTGTACAACCCGGCTATACCGCTCCCCACGATAAGAAAATCAGTTTTAATTCTCTTGTCAATCAAGTCATCATTCATTTTCCTCTTCCTATCTCTACCATCCTTTTCAATGGTCTTCTCGCCTTTCGCGATAGTTCTTGATCCACCTCGATGATTGGTTCCAAGTTTTCTAAAGAGTCTATCACTTTCTCCATGGTTATCTTCTTCATGTTTTGACAAGTCGGGTCTCCAGGAAAATGATATTCTTTACCAGGGGCCTCTTTTTTTAGCCTATAACCCATCTCTTTTTCCGTACCTATTATCATCTGTTCTGTATCAGATTGCTTTGCTCTTTCCAAAATACCTGCGGTAGATTCAACGTAGTCTGCAATATCAACGACCTCTGGTTTGCATTCTGGATGAACAACTACCTCAGCTTCAGGATATTTGTCCAAAGCTTTGTTAATGTCTTCTTTAGTCGTCTTATCGTGTGTACCACAATAACCATCCCAAACATCTACAGTTTTGTCTTTTACAAATCTTTTTATGTAGTCTCCTAAGTTCCTATCCGGCAGAAAAAGTACTTTAGGCTTGTCTACACTTTCCACTACTTTTACGGCGTTAGAGGAAGTACAGCAGACATCTGATTCTGCCTTAGTTTTTACGTTGGTATTCACGTAAGAGACTACGGCTACATCTTCGTTTTTCCTTTTGTACTCCCGCAATTCGTCTAGATCGACCATCTTCGCCATTGGGCAGGTAGCATTCGGCTCTGGATGGATGATATCCTTTTCAGGGTTCAAAACAGCGGCGGATTCTACCATGAAATCAACACCGCAGAATACAACGTTAGAAACGTCGAGTTCCGCAACTTTTCTAGCCAGGCCGAAAGAATCTCCTACAAAGTCCGCTATATTCTGGATCTCTCCGACCTGGTAATTGTGAGCTACTATCACCGCATCGTTCTTTTCCTTCAATTCTTCGATCTTACCGTTCAAAGACATCGACCTTTCCATATATAACTGTATAATAAGTCTTACCGTATTCACTTCGAGAAAAAGACGCCTTTTAGATGTATCGATTCAGAATCGATCAATCTTAAAGCTTACGGAATAAGTTTTCTCTGGACTATTTAAGACTATTGAAGGAGTATAGGTCCTAGTGAATCCATTGAGAAAAGAGTGCTCCCGGGGGGATTCGAACCCCCGTAATCGGCTTTCCCTGGCCGTAATCGGCCTCGAAAGGCCGATATGATTGGCCGGACTACACCACAGGAGCAAATTACGAGGTCTGCTGACTTTTTGCTACAAGTCGGCCATAATATATATTTTTCTCCTGTTTAGTTCCAACTGTAGTATCCCGCTCTAAGGCCGAAAAACTTATACTGAGTTTGTAATACCCTCATGGTGGTAAGTTGGAAAAAAAAGATCCGTTCGTTTACGCCCACGAGAGGGAAAAAGATATCGTTTGGATGAGCCAGAACACCAATCAGCTCGAAACATCATCTAAAATCCAGGAGGCTATGCTCAAGGCTTTGAAAGAAGGGAAGCATAATCTTTATCCCCACCGCGACGGGGTACTAGGGTTCAAAGATGTGCTTTTAGATGATCTTGGTCTAAAAGACAATTACGATGCTCTGATCACGAATGGAGCGATAGAAGCGACCTATACCCTTACGAGAGCGATGTTATCTGAAGGTGATAACGTTGTAGCGTCGGATCCAAGTTTCATGCCTATACATCACCAGGTTGATCTATGTGATGCAGAAACGAAGGAGATAGACGTCTACAAAGATCCCTACAAGTTGACCGTAGAAGAAGTCAACGAAGCGGTGGATAGGAACACCGAGATGATCTTGTTGATAGATCCTTTGAACCCACTAGGTACTTCTTACACAGAAAAAGAAGTCAAGGGCATCTCGGAAATAGCAGAGGACAACGATATCTTGCTGGTCCACGACATCACCTATCGAGATTTCGCCTATGAACATACTTTAGCTTCTGAATTCGTTCCGGAAAGGACTATTTTCGTATACTCATTTTCCAAAAACGTAGGTTTCGCTGGTATGAGGTTAGGTGCTTTAATCATGCCTGAAGAGTACTCAGAACTTTTACACAAATACCGTACCAATGTACTTTCCGCTAATGTGATAGCGCAGGTCGGCGGCAAGAAGGCTTTGGAGACCAAAGAAGAGTGGCTGCCGAATATGCTCGATCAATCGAGAAAAAATCAAAAGATCATCAAAGAGGCTGTAGATCAGATACCAGATATACACCTCCCGGTTTATCCATCCAATACAAACATGTTCGTCATCGATATAGAGAAGACCGGATTAGATCCCCAGAAGGTACAGAAAAAGCTTCTTTACGAACACGGCGTGTTCGTTAGGGGCGGAAATTATCTCTCAAATACCGCTGGAAACAAATTCATCAGGGTTTCATTTACAGTTCCCCAGGAAGGCGCAGAGAAGTTCGCAGAAAAATTGCCAGTTGTTTTGGAAGATCTGAGATGAGCGAAGAACCAATCGCGATATCGGATGGAGTTTTCGAAATAGATGGAGAGCTGTACACGTTGAGTTTGGACCCCGGTACCTCTGTATATGGAGAAGAAATGTTGAACATTGAAGATGTAGAATATAGAAGATGGGACCCTGATAGGAGTAAACTTGGGGCATTTCTTGAAGAAGAAGGTGGTTTACCTTTCCGCCATGATACTGAAGTACTGTATTTGGGAGCTGGAGACGGAACCACGGTCTCCCATCTCTCCGATATCATCACTGATGGTAAAATATATGCTGTAGAAGTTGCGAAGAATCCATACAGAAATCTCTTAGACCTCTCAAAAAAGAGAAAAAACATATTTCCGATCATGGCGGATGCTAGAAAACCTGAGGATTATCGTGATATAGTTGGAAAAGTGGACCTGGTTTATCAAGACATCGCCCAGAGAGATCAAGTAAAAATCTTTCTAAGGAATCTCTTTTTTCTTGAAGAAGAGGGCATAGGGATGATCTCCGTAAAGGCTCGAAGTATAGACGTATCTAGCAGTCCTAAGAAAATTTTCGAGGAAGTTGAGAGTGAGCTAGAAAAAGAGGAGATATCAGTGCTTAGTAGAGTAGACATCTCTTCACGGCAAAAAGATCATACGGTCCTGGTTATAGAAAAGTGAACTCTAAAAGTCGACTCAAAATGGGCAAAATCGCCCTTTTCAATCTTGTTGACGCTGTATATGAACCTATGAGTTGGTTTTCCTTACGATGGACGGAACATTTTAGAAAAATCCCTAATTTCTAAGAATCGATGAAATTCCAAAAAGATTCTTTAACATAATGATCTAAAATAAAAAAAAGAAGGGGTTTATCTTTTCATTACTGTTTTTCACTTGTATTCTTGACAATTATCACAATACCATCTATTGTACTCGTTTATGTACCGCATCTCGTTACCGCAATTTGGACAAGCATTCTCGTTCTGGGGTCCGCTGGGTGGCGGTGATTGTGGTGGCTGTGGTTGTTGTTGTGGTTGTTGTTGTGGTTGTTGTTGTGGTTGTTGTTGTGGTTGTTGTTGCTGTGGTTGTTGTTGCTGTGGCTGCGGCTGCGGCTGTGGCTGTGGCTGTGGTTCTTGCCATCCTGGTTGGGCCTGCACGACTTCATGTCCTGCTACCGTTCTCGCGAGTTGCAGTAGAAAATATAGGTTGACTATAGGTATCAAAGCGAATACTATCCATTTTGCGGTAGATTCCTTACTATCTTTGTGGTTCATAGCTTCGTACTGTTGAGAGATGATCTTTTCGTGCCCAGAAACCATCTCTGCCGCTTTGTAGAGCACATACAGATTTACGATTGGGATCAAACCGAGCACAAACCATTTTACGGTGGATTCCTTTTTGTTTGTGTGGCCCATAGCTTCGTATTGCCCAGAAACGATTTTTTCATGTCCGGAAATTGCTTCTGCTACCTTCCAAAGAAAGTAGAAGTTCACTATAGGTATTAAAGCGATTATGATCCATTTTGCGGTAGATTCCTTTTTAGCTTTGTGCACTATTCTTTCTTCAGGCAATATATACACCTTGGGTTTAGTATTACATAAAGGTATATATATTTTTCCAAAAATCGTTCTATATTTGATATATATGGAAATTTAAATTATGAATTGATGGGCAGAGAGATGTATAATTAAGGGACTTGATTTCACTAATTCCATCAACATAATGAATTTAATATGATCACGGGAACTTGTTTCGAGTGATTGTCGGGAAAAATTTTAAATCAGAACCAAAATGAGGCTGAATTTTTTTTAATAATTAGATCAAGTCTTGACAGTCCAAAGATATTTTACACACTTATAACAATCTAGAATTCGATGTTTGAGAGGTTAATGGTAGAGGAAGAGGTGTTTTATGAGCACTGGTGGGGGCCCGTATTCCTTTTCTTTTTTCCTTTTTTCATCGGATTTTCTTACATTGGTTTGCTGTATTTGATATTCAATGATGTGAACAATGTATTTTGGATCATGGGCGGAGGCATAGTCCTCTATTTCTTCCCGCCCATGGGAAAAGAATCCGTCATTCCAGGTACCGTAGTGGCGCTTCAAGGCACGCTAGAACCTGCAACAACGGTGATTTTGGTCTCGGGATCCATAGCATTTATCGATATAATAAATTCATACTTTTTGATGTGGAATTTTTACATAGTGAAAAAGATTCCGTATCTGGGCGAGTGGATAGATGATTTCCAGGATTACGGAGCTCGAAAGATAGAAGAAAACGATTGGATAAAGAGACTTTCTTTTCTAGGCGTTGCTAGTTTTGTTGTATTTCCTTTCCAGGGTAGCGGTGGTGTCGGTGCTTCCATTGTAGGTAGGATTATAGGGTTGAAAAAATTCTATGCCTGGGTGGCTATAATAATTGGAGCCTCCTTGGGAAGTTTTATTCTTGGAGTCCTCTCGATTTATATGGGAGAAGCGGTTTCTGAGGCTTTTGAAAGAAACATATGGGCTGGAATAGGTGCGATAGCTGTCCTGATCGTAGTCTTTATATTCTTTTACTACATTGCTAAAACGCGATTACTCAAAGATCCTGAATCATAAGAGAGGTATGGAATATGGAACTAAAAGATAGAGAGATTTTGGTAACAGGGGCCGCGGGCTTCATAGGAAGTCACCTAGTCGATAGATTGGTCGAAGGAAATCGGGTTATCGGATACGATAACCTCTCTTCGGGAAAGAAGGAACTAGTAGAGCATCTTGAAGGAGAAGAAAACTTTGAACTTGTTGTAGGTGATATTCTAGATGAAGAAAATCTGAAAAAACAGATGGAAAGATGCGATATGGTCTTTCATCTAGCTGCCAACCCAGACGTAAAAGTTGGTGCAGAAGATACTTTCGTGCATATCGAGCACAACGTTATCGGGACACATAATGTGTTAGAAGCCATGAGAAAAAAGGATGTCGATGAGATTGTGTTCACTTCCTCTTCTACCGTATATGGGGAAACTGATATTATTCCGACCCCTGAGGATTTAGGGCCCCTAGAGCCGATTTCGTTATACGGCTCATCTAAATTGAGCTCCGAATCCTTGATATCTGCTTACTGCCATACTTTTGACATGAGATCTGTTTCTTTCAGATTCGCAAACGTTGTGGGCCCTAGAAGTACACATGGAGTGACCTATGATTTTGTACAGAAGTTGGAAAAGAAATCATCGGAATTGGAGATCTTGGGATCGCCTCCCGGAACGAGCAAATCTTATTTCTATATCTCTGACTGCATCGACGGGATGCTGTTCGGAACGAGAAATGCAAAAAAAAGAGTTGAGTATTTCAATCTAGGGTCCGAGGATTACGTAGATGTCAAGCAGATAGCTGATATTGTCTGTAAAGAAATGGGACTTGATGATGTCGAATATCATTGGACAGGGGGAGAGGATGGAAGCAAAGGTGGATGGAAGGGAGACGTTGAAGTGATGCTTCTTTCACTGGAAAAGATCAAAGAGTTGGGATGGTCTCCAAAGTTTAACAGCGCAGAAGCTATTGCCAAAACCGTAAAAGCTCTGATAGAAGAAAATTAAAAAATTAAAAGAGCTATCTCAAAACGTTTTCCTTCTCACATCAGTGAGCTCAAGACATTGACTGGATCGGCAACCCATAGTGCGATAGAAATACAGCTGATGAAATAAATATAGTATATTATGTTGTACTTTTTTTCGTTTAATGTTTCTTTGAATTCTTCCGTCATACGAAATCACCTATCCGTCATACAACTTTATGACAGGTATATGAATCAAGTCACACCTATATATAGTTTATCCATAAAATCAAGCTAAAAAACAGTAGAAATCATCAAAAAAATATAAGTAGTTAAATCGCTATCTTTAACATACTTGAGGAATCTGAATGGATAAAAAAGTCCACAAAAAAATAGACAAACACGATGAATCCATATCTATCTCTGACATCCAGGGGATGATCAAAGAGATCCAGGAAGAGAATCCCGATAGAGAGGTCTTCTTCGATGGAGACAAATATGCTATCTGTAGCAGAAAAAAGGAAGGATGAAATTTGATTTTGATAAAATTAGGCGGCAGTGTTTTGACCCACAAAGATAAAGAATATTCTTTTAGAACTAATATCGCGAAAAGGTTAGTCAAGGAGATAAAGGAAAGCCCTTTAGAAGAATATGTGATTGTACATGGAGGGGGTAGTTTTGGTCATCCAGGAGCGGAAAAGTACAAACTGAATTCTTCTGAACCTTTAAATCCGAAGGAGGGTTTAGCCCGGGTCCAAAGGGATATGCGGAGGATGAATAATCGACTTTTAGACGTCCTTTTGGATGAGGAGATTTGGAGTGTCTCGATACCGGGAGGTTTGATAACGATTTTTGATGAGGGCGAACTTGAAAGTATAGATGATGGATTGATAGAACGTTACATCTCCCGAGGAAATATTCCTGTGACTTTTGGTGACGTTACGATCGATAAAAAAAGGGGTGTCACCATATGTTCGGGTGATGACATAATGAAGGGCTTATCTAAAAATGCGAAAAAAGCTGTTTTCGTGAGTGATGTTGACGGCGTATATAAAGATGGTGAACTCCAAAAAACTTTTACGCAAGAGATGTATCCCTTGGAAAGCAGTGATCATCCAGGCTCATCAGGAAAGATCGATGTAACGGGAGGGATGAATAAAAAGGTGAGGAAGATGTTGGATATATCTACTGAAGCTGAAACTTATCTGGTCAACGGCGAAGTGAAAAACAGATTGAAGAAGATATTAAAAGAAGAAGAAGTAGTCTGCACGGAGGTAAAAAGATGATAGAATCTAGGAAGAAAGATCATATAGATATCTGCTTGTATGAAGATGTAGAGATCGAAAAAGATTACTGGTCGGATATAAAAATACCTCACGATCCAATCCCTGAGATCGATTTTGACGATATTCTTCTTAGTACTGATTTTCTAGAGGCGAGACTGCAGGCGCCTATAATGGTCACGGGTATAACAGGAGGATATGAGGGCGCGAAAAGAATCAACAGGAGATTAGCTAGCGTGGCTGAAAAAACAGGCATAGGTTTGGGGGTCGGAAGTCAAAGAGCGGCTCTTGAGGATGAAGATTTGAGGGACAGTTACGAATTATTGTCAGATTACTCTATACCGTTGCTGATGGGTAACATAGGGGCTCCCCAGTTGATACGTCAGAATTGCGAAGAGCCGTACGGTGTTGCAGAAGCTGAAGAAGCCCTAAAGATGATTGGTGGAGATTATCTTGCTGTACATTTTAACTACCTACAAGAAGCGGTCCAGCCGGAAGGTGATCTTAAATCCAAAGGTGTTCTGGATTCTCTTAGTAAGATCTCCGAAAAAGTGCCTACAGTGGCTAAAGAGACCGGTGGCGGTGTTTCTATAGATGCAGCAATGGCTTTCAGAGACGCAGGTGTTGAAGCGATCGACGTTGGTGGTATGGGCGGGACTTCCTTTTCCGCTGTGGAATATCACAGGATCAAAAAAGATCGGATGATGAAAAGGATAGCTAAAAATCTGAGAGATTGGGGTATCCCTACACCGGCTTCTGTTGTCAAATGTAGAGGATCTGTTTCATTACCTCTGATAGCAACCGGAGGGATAAGAAACGGTGTTCAGATAGCCAAGGCTTTAGCATTGGGGGCTGATATAGTCGGTATTGCAGGAGGGATATTGCATGCAGTTAATAAAAGTGAACAGGTCGCTATGAGATATGTAGAAAGGTTGAAGCGTGAACTCAAGATAACGATGTTCCTTTTAGGTTGTAAAAAGCCCAACGATCTTTACGACATAAATAAAGTTATCACCGGTGAGCTAAAGGAATGGATCGAGTGATTTAGGAGGATGAAAAGATGCCACTGATGGAAGAATTAAACGAAAGAAAGAAAAAGATCGACAGAGAGATCTCTAAAATTTTTAAAAATGAAGAACATCCACTTTGGGATCATATGGCATATTATCCTAGAGCAGGAGGTAAAAAGCTTCGACCTTTCTTGGTGATGATCACCACAGGAGCATTTAGTGGTGAAGAAGATAAAGCCCTTCCCTATGGGGTGGCCCTTGAACTCGTACACAATTTTACTTTGATCCATGATGACATAATGGATAAGGATGAAAAGCGAAGGGGAAAAGAAACTTTATATCAAAAGATCGGTGAAGCCCAGGCTATCAATGCAGGAGACGGTCTTTTCGCTCTGGCTTTTAATGAACTATCTAGAAGTAGTGATATATGTGGGGAGAAGCTGAGGGAACTTCTAAATGAGCTTTCAACATCTGTAATAAAGGTGGCAGAAGGTCAACATGAGGATATCAGTTTTGAAAGTACTTTCGATATCTCGGAAGAGGAATTTATTGGGATGATAGAGAAGAAGACCAGTTATCTTTTTAGGGCGGCTACTAGAGGAGGGGCTATAATCGGCGGAGCGAACGAGAAACAGATCGATGAGATGGGTGAATATGCCAGGAAGATGGGCATAGCATTTCAAATCCAAGATGATTATCTCGACCTTATCGGTGATGAAGAAAAGATAGGTAAAGATAGTGGTAGTGACATAAGAGAGGGTAAACGCACTCTTTTGGTGATCAAGGCTTTATCAGAACTATCATCTGAAAAAGAGGAACGATTGAAGAAGATCTTGAGGAAGGAAGAAAATACTCCTGAAGAGATAGATGAAGCAATAGACTTATTCCAGGAAGCAGGGTCGATCGATTACTCTAAGGACTTAGCCGAAAAATATGCTGAGGAAGCGAAATCTCATCTGCATTCTCTCCCAAACAGCGAATACAAGAACCTCCTTGAAGAGGTCGTTGAGTTTATGATATCTCGATCTAGATAGATCAGAGAAAATCTTTAGCCCGATATAGAGCTATCTGAGTATGTGGGTGAGTGATTTCCCTTTTTTCCAGCTTCTCGTATATATCATCTATAGGCATGGATATAATCTTTAGATCTTCGCCTTTTTCGTGGGTTGGTTCACCTTTTAGCTCAGCCCGACCGAAAAAGAGATGACCTTTTTGATCACTCAAACCTCCAATAGTATTATATTCACACAATTTTTCACATGATTCGATTTTATACCCTGTTTCTTCCTCAAGTTCCCTTTTTGCAGTTTCTTCTGGAGATTCATCCTCCTCAATAAAACCTGCAGGAATCTCTAGCACTCTTTTGTCCAATGGATATCTGTAGTTACTTACCAATATGAAATCTCCATCGTGAACAGAAAGGCATCCTGCAAAATCAGGTAAATCTAATAAAGTGTATGTCATCTCAGACCCGTCCGGTAAAACGATATCTTCTTCTTTGAAGGTGAAAAGGGTAGATCTAGCCAACTCACGGGAGTTTTTCTTTTTCCATCTCGACATGATCAGGAAAAAAAAGAAGAGGTATTTTTTAGTTGCTATCAAATCCTAGTTTCAATTAAAAGAACACAGCCTCCACCATAAAGAGGACTCCAATCGTTATGAAGATGATACCAGTTAGAATATCTATTTTTTCGTTTTCGAAAAATTTTCCAACAACAGATCCTAACAATACTCCCATAGCAGTGATAACTCCCAATCCAGCCACTGCCCCAAAAAAAACCGGGAGGGGTGAGCTGTATCTTGCTGTTAGAGCGATTATAGCTAGTTGAGTCTTATCACCGAATTCTGCCAAGATCGAAAGAACAAAAGGGCTCATAAAAGCTCCTTCAGTTTTTTTATCGAAAGAGGACTCTTTCTTTTTTGATTTGAAAAGAGTGAATATACCAAAGAATACGAAGATAAATGATGCGATAATTTTGACGATGAACACATCTACAAATCCAAAAACTAAAGAACCGAGTGCAACGGAAAGTATAGTGACCGTACTGGTTCCCAAAAGAAGTCCTAAGAAAACTATTTTTTTTCTGTCATATTTTGATGCTAAAGAGATAGTTATCAATTGACTCTTGTCACCTAATTCCGCGATGAATACGGTTGAAAAAGTTACTGCAAATACTATAATCCATTGCATCGTCTAAATCAATCCTGTTCCTGTATAATAATTTTTTTAGGATAAGTACATCCAACTAACGTCTTGAATGCCTAAAAACAATTTATCTATAAAAAGGAGATGGATTAGATTTATATTTTAGAGTGCAAATCCCCTTAGCAGGTGTTTCCTTGAAAATATCACCGGTAGTATCAAGACCGCATCACGTTCACTTCTTTCAAAACTTTCTAGAGCAGATGGAGAGTAGAGGTCATGATGTTTTATTATTTCATACTGGCAATGAACTGACTAAAAAGCTTCTAGAACCTTTGAGCATAGACGATAAAATCTACGGACGTAGTTTTGAACTACACACCCCTCATTTGATATCTTCTTTTTACAACAAAACCACTCTTCTAAAGGATTTGAAAGGATTTGATTCTGATCTGATCCTTTCAGTTAATGGACTCCCATCATGCCCTTTCAATTCTCTTTTAGGAGTACCTAGCGTAGTATTTTTAGATACAGAACCCAATAGACATGAAAAATATTTTATTTATAATTATGCAGATAAAATAATCTCTCCCGAGTGTTATCATGCAGACTTACCTAAACAAAAACTTTTGAGTCATTCAAGTTACCATCCTTTGGCTTATTTACACCCTAATTATTTTTCTTCAGACCGAGGGATATTGGATGAATTGGACATCGGACCTAAAAATTACGTTATAGCCAGTTTTGGAAGTCATATAGAAAGAAAGATCGATCTTAAGAGACATCCTCTAAGAAGAAGACAGATGATAGATTTAGTAAGAGAATTAGAGGATCACTGCGAGGTCTTTGTAGATGAAAGAAGCTATGTTCCCAAACCTCTGAAGGACTACTGTCCGTCTATCCATCCCTCTAAATACCTAGACCTTCTTGCCGAAGCGGCTCTCGTCATAGGGGATAATCCAGTTGTATCTGCAGAAGCTGGTGTTTTAGGAACCCCTTGGATATACATATCAAATTATACCACCTGCACATTGGAAGATCAGGAGATACAGTACGATATAGGAAGTCAGATTACGAATCTTGAGGAAGCTAAAGATTTAGCGGATATGATACTTACTGATGAGCTGAAATTGGACACGGAGAGAGCAAGGAAGAAAATATTGAAGGATAAAACGGACCTTACAAAATGGATGGTGACTTTGGTCAGGGCGATGAGAAAGTTCGGTTACCTCTCCTAAGTTAGAAGGGCAAAGATTATATCCGATATGCTCAGTTAAACATCTTGCATGAAAGATCCCTTCGGCAGAGAGATAACGAACTTGCGTGTCGCATTGACCCAGGAATGCAATCTTAAATGTTTTTACTGTCATAATGAGGGAGAGGAGGAAAATAATGGGAGTAAATTGGGATATGAAGAGATCAAAGAGATAATAAAGACCGCAAGTGGACTGGGGATGTATAAGGTTAAATACTCTGGAGGCGAGCCGCTTCTTCATCCAGAGATAGAGAAGATAATAGAATTTTCTGCGAAGTACATGGATGATGTTTCGATCACGACCAATGGAGTTCTATTGAAAAATAAGGCTGAGAAGTTAAAAGAGCGAGGTCTTGACAGAGTGAACGTCAGCTTGGATACGATGGACCCCGGGACTTATGAGGATATAACAGGTAAAGAAAAGCTGCAAGAAGTTAAAGAGGGTATCGAAAAAGCGGTAGAGGTCGGACTTTTTCCTGTTAAGGTGAACATGCTTTTGATGGATGATTTGAATCATCAGGACGTATGGAAAATGATCGAATGGGCAAGTGAGATCGGTGCGATACTCCAGATCATCGAACTCACTAGTAATGAGGAAGAGGTTGACAAGACCTTTTACAGGAAATATCATCGTTCGTTGAATGATATAGCAGAAGAATTGAAAAGAAGAGCTGTGTATATAGAAGAAAGAAAAATGCATGCGAGAAAGAAGTATTTTTTAGAATCTCCAGAGGCAGAGGTAGAATTGGTCAGGACGATGCACAATTCTACCTTCTGTGACAATTGTACTAGATTGAGGATCACCTCCGATGGAGAATTGAAGCCTTGTTTGTTGAGGACTGACAACCACCTACCTTTAAGAGAGGAGAATGAAATATGTGTAGGCATAAAAGATAAGTTCATCAAAGCTATTGATCGTAGAGAACCGTATTGGAGTGATGATGATGGAAGAAAAAGATAAGAAGTTATTGCTTACGGAAGAAGATTTCGATTTGGCCGAATTGAAAAAGAGGGTATGGTCTCCCGAAGACGGCGCAGTCGTATTTTTCAACGGGGTAGTAAGGAATAAAAATAAGGGTAAAAGAGTGAAAAGATTGGAGCTTCAGCGTTATGAAGGCATGACAGAATCGGAACTTGAGAAGGTTAAGGAAGAGGCTATAAATAATTTCAAAATCAATGATATACTAATAGTTCACAGATATGGAGAACTTGAGGTAGGAGATAATATCGTCGGTATCGTGGCTAGTTCGCCCCACAGAGAGGATGCTTTCGAGGCCTGTAAATACTGCATAGACAGGCTGAAAGAAAAGGTTCCGCTGTGGAAAAAAGAGACTGCTGAAGATGGAGAATCTCAGTGGTTGAAAGAAGGGTGATCATCGATGGGTATGGTTGATATAAGCGGAAAAAACAATGTCCCACGTTCGGCTAAAGCAGAAGGCAAGATCGAGTTATCCACTAAGAGTATAGAAACTATCGAAGAAAGGAAAGTGAAAAAAGGGGATGTTTTTCAGGTCGCTGAAATATCGGCTATTCAGGCCGTCAAAGATACCCCTAATATGCTCCCTCACTGTCATCCGATCCCTATTGAAGGGATCGACGTCAATTTTGATATACTCGGAGTTGATACGATCAAAGTAGTGTGTGAAGTCAAAGCTGTCTATAAAACCGGAGTTGAGATGGAAGCTTTAGCGGGGGTCAACGCAGCACTTCTAACGATCTGGGATATGGTGAAGTACATCGAGAAGGACGAGGATGGGCAATATCCTACCACCAGGATCAATGATATAATGGTCAAAGAAAAGATAAAAGGTGAAAAAGATGGGTCATAAAGAACACAAACATGAAGCACCTGAAAGCGTTAGATGTGCCGTGATAACAGTTAGTGATACGAGAGATAGAGAGAGAGACGAATCCGGTGGAAAGATCAAAGATATGCTCCTGGAAGATAATCACAAAGTGGTCAGTTACGAGATCGTTAGAGATGAAGTCGAAGAGATAAAAAAGGCATTAGATTCTATCGAAGCGGAAGTTTATATCCTCAATGGAGGCACCGGGATAAGCGAAAGGGACGTGACACCTGAAGCCCTGGATAATATAATCGAGAATGATTTACCTGGCTTCGGAGAGCTTTTCAGATATCTGAGTTACAAGGATATAGGTTCAGCAGCTATTTTGAGCCGAGCTAAAGCAGGTTATTCCGATGAAAGAATATATTTTGCTCTACCAGGCTCAACTGCCGCTGTAGAACTGGCCATGGAAGAACTTATACTTCCCGAGATCGGCCATCTAGTGTATGAGGTGAACAAGTGATGGTAAAAGAAGAGCAGAGGCCATTCGGTGAATTGATCCCTTATGAAGAGGCTCTAGATTTGATAATGGAGAACGTTCAAACTATAAAAAGGAAGGAGAAAGTGAAAGTGGGTGACTCTTTTAAAAGGGTACTAGCCGAGGATGTGACGAGTGAGATCTTTGTTCCGCCTTTTGAAAGAGCTGCCATGGACGGCTACGCTGTAAAAGCCGAAGACACCTTCGGCGCGGAAAAATTCGATCCGATAAAATTGGAATGTATCGATGAACTGCATGCAGGGGATGTGCCTCGGAATAAGATCGATGACGGAAAGTGCATACAGATAGCGACAGGTGCTCCGCTTCCTGAAGGTGCTGACGCAGTCGTAAAAGTCGAGAGGACGGAAAGAGATGAAAAGTCAGGTCCTGTTAATATCTACAAACCGGTGCATCCTGGAGAGAACGTATCTCCCCAGGGCGAAGATATAGAGGAGGGCGAACTCGTTCTAAAAAAGGATAAAGTTCTCACCTCTTCCAAAGTAGGGGCGTTGGCCGCTATGGGTAAAGAAGAAGTTGAAGTTTACGAGAAGCCCATTGTAGGGATAATACCTACTGGAGATGAAGTTGTCCCATTGGACCAAGAATTAGAACCCGGGAAGATATACGACGTCAATTCTTATACCCTTTCCTGTGTTGTAGATGACAACGGTTGTGAACCTGTTTCTAAGAGAGTGGTGCAGGACACGATCGAAGGTTTGAAAGAAGAGATAAAAGAGGAAGTAAAGAAAAGGGACATGGTGCTTTTTTCAGGTGGCAGTTCTGTAGGAGATAAGGACATCCTAATCGATGCACTCGCATCTTTGGGGGAAGTTATATTTCATGGAGTCAAGATAAAACCAGGCAAACCCACCTTGTTCGGTATAGTGGAAGACACACCGGTCATAGGGATGCCCGGATACCCGACCTCCTGTTTGAACACAGCTCAACAACTGATCAAACCAGCCTTAAGAAAGATGGCTAGACAACCAGAGCCTCCGGAAAAGAGGACTGAAGCTGTTCTGCAGAAAAGGATCACTTCCTCACTAGGCCGAAGACAGTACATGACTGTACGACTTGAGGGAAAAAAAGCTTATCCGGTTTACAAGCAATCAGGTGCTATAACGAGTATGGCTAGAGCGGATGGTTATTTTATGATAGCGGAAAATAAAGAACTAGTCGAGAAGGGAGAGAAAGTATCTGTAGTTCTTTACTGAAAAGATAGGAACAAATCCTTACTTAACAAGAGTGATCTTTTTTCCTCTATTCACATCCTCGATCAATCTATTCCCCACTCTTGTGCCTTTTCTTATCTTGATGGAGCCATCCTGACCGATCGTAAGGGTCGATAGATATTCCTCTTCTGAAAAGATATCAACGCTCTCTCCAGAATATTGAACGCCAACATCGATTACAATTTTTTCTTTCTCAAAATGTATATTTATATCCTTTATCTCTTCGGCAAAAGTATTTTTACTAGATTTTTTTCCTTCCTTTAGAGGCTGAACGTCTATGCTCATGCCGAGTTCTTCCTCTATCCTAGAGATGTTCTTCCCGTTCTTACCTAGTAAAGAAGGTATCTCACTGTCGGGCACATAGACTGTTATACTATTTGAGGAATCTACTTTTACCTCTACTCTTCCTCTAACATACCTGCTTATTTCCCTTTCTATTTCTTTTTGAGCCATCTGGAACACTGGTTTTTCAGTACCGCTCTCTTCGACAGGCATAACCACCACTTGCTCACCGTAAGAGTAGACTTCGTATTCCGTCTTCTTAGTTTCAAAGTCTTTAACTTCGATCACTGGTCTAGCTAGGTCCTCTTCAGTCATGCCTTCAGGTACTTTTACCGTATAAGTTATATCGTAGACTTTTGCTATCTCACCCTCTTCAACATAGACTATGGTATCGACGATTTGGGGGACCATACCTAGTTCAACTCTACCTATCAACCTCTGAAGAGCGTCGATCGCTCTGTTAGCGTGGGTCACACCGATCATGCCTACTCCTGCCAATCTCATGTCGGCAAAAACCTCGAAATCAGGTGTCTTTCTCACCTCGTCGTATATTGTGTAATCCGGTCTAACTAGGAGTAAGATGTCACCTGTATCCGTCATGTCCTCACCTAATTTCGTGTATTGGGTTATATCATCTCCTACTTGGAGATCTCTCGGGTCTTCCATTGTCTTTATGGTATATTCACCTTTTTTGAGGAATTTTGCGATAGCCTGAGCCAAGGTACTCTTTCCGGCTCCAGGAGAGCCCGCCAAGAGAACACCTCTCTGCCTTTCAGATAGTCTTTTCTTCAGATCTTCTGCCAGCCTGTAATCTTCTAGTTCAGTTTCGGCAACAGGTTTTACTGCTGTGATCTCGAATCCATCAGAAAAGGGAGGTCTAGCTATCACGATCCTGATATCTTCCAACTGTACCACCGTAGCTCCACCGTGATCGATCTCGATGAACCCATCAGAAGAACGCTGCGTACTCTCGATGATTTCATGAGACAAATCTTTTAATTGTTCTTCCGTAGAGATCTTATCTTCCAATTTTTCTGTTCTTATCTGGCCGGGTTTTCCAACTTTAGCCTTAGGATAATCGCCTTTACGTAAGTGGACCGACATCACATCTTCTTTAAAATAATCCCTGATACCTTTGCTCAATTGCTTTTCTTCTTTCTCCGGTTTCAAGTAAATGACTTTTAATCCTTTAGCCCTTCCTACTTCTGCTTGAACACTGTCACTGGTGAGTAAAGTCGCTTCTTCTTCGAGAGCGACTGATCGGATCATCGAATCGATCTCCCCACTTGAAGCCATCTCTTGTTCTTCCACGGAAGGCCTTTCGCCCTTAAAAGTCAGATCGATCTTATCTTGTTCCTCATATTTTCTCAGATTTTTGATCTCTTGTAAACCGCTGAATCCGGTTTCTTTCCCCTGATTCGCCTGCCTCTCGAGCTCAAATAGGACAGCTTCAGGGATTATGATCCTTCTCCCTTCGTAAACACCCTCTCTGACCTTCTCAGTCACTCTTCCATCGATTATCACGCTCGTGTCAGGTACTATCTTCATATATATCGATCAAACCTCCTCAAGTTATATATTTTTGCACGCAGGGTGTATCTTACTCATTTATCACGTGGACCGCTGACGCTTTGAACATGACATTGACTTTTTTTCCCCTTTTAAGTGAAAGATCTTCTACCGATTGTTTAGTCACGTAGATTATCAGCGGAAGACCAACATCAATGAGGACTTCGTGAAAATTCCCTCTGTCGGTTATCTTTTTTATGGTTCCCTTGAAGACGTTCCGAGCACTAGATTCAAATTTCTCTTCCGCCAAAATTATGTCCTCTGGCCTTATAGTGACTGTTACTTTTCCTCTCACTCTCTCTGTGGTATGTATGGTTATATCTCCTTCTTTCAGTTTGATCAGTGCCCCATCTTCTTCTTTGCATTTCCTTCCATGGAATATATTTTCAGTACCGACGAAGTCAGCTACGAATCTAGAAACGGGCTTGCGCATGATCTCTTCAGGTGGACCGATCTGTTCGATTTCTCCATTTCTCATGACCGCTATCCTGTCGCCCAAGATCATCGCTTCTTCTTGGTCGTGGGTTACGTGGATCGTGGTACAGTCGAATTTTCTGTGAAGTTTTTTCATGATAGACCTGAGTTTTTTAGCTGTTCGATAATCGACAGAACCGAACGGTTCATCTAGAAGTAGAACGTCGGGTGCCATGACTAGTGCTCTAGCGATCGATACACGCTGTCTTTCACCACCGCTCAAATTCATCGGTCTTCTTTTCAAAAGATGAGAGATGCCGATTTTTATAGCTATTTTCCGTACTTTTCTATCGATGTCTTTTTCCCCATTTACTTTTAATCCATAGGCTATGTTCTCTTTTACTTTCATATGAGGGAAAAGCATGTAGTCCTGATAGACAAAAGAGAAATCTCTTTCCTGCGGAGGAAGGCTGGTTATTTTTTCCCCATGTCTATAGATATCTCCGGTATCTCGATCATAAAAACCAGCTAAAAGTTCTAAAAGAAGAGTCTTACCAGCCCCAGTAGGACCTAAAATCACAAAGTACTCCCCTTCATTTATATTCAGATCGATATCCTTCAACGAAAAATCTCCCCATCTCCTCGAGATGTTTTCAATCTTTATCATATATACCGAACCTCCTAGAGAGTATCCTCATAATGATGAATATGGTGAGAGTGATCAGTAAAAGCAATACTGCTATGGGACGAGCAGCTGCCAGACCTATCTCCATGAAGACTTTGTAGATGTAAACCGGTGCTGTATGGGGATAAAATGCTATTATAGCCACGGCTCCGAACTCGCTTATAGCTCTAGCCCACCCCATCAAAGCTCCCGAGATGAGGTTCCTTTTTACCAGAGGTAGGGAGACGGTGAAAAAGGCCGTCTTTCGGTCTGCACCCAAACTCATCGCTACCTGTTCAAGCCTGGGATCGACATCTTCGAACCCCTCTCGCAGCTGATTGACTATAAAAGGAATACTGACAAAGAGCATAGCTACGATGATTCCAGGAAAAGCATCTACGAAATTGAGTCCCGCCTCTCCTAAAGGCTCGCCTAAAGATCCCCTTCTTCCGAAGACCACTAAAAGAGCTATGCCGGCAACGGTATGGGGAACCACCATCGGAAGATCTATAAGCCCTTCGACTATATTTTTACCGTGAAAATTTTTTCTAGCGAGTGTATAAGCAAGAGGAACTCCGAGCAGCAGGCCGATCAGAGTAGCTATAAATGCCCCGGTAAGACTCACTAATATCGCTCTCAACGCCCGAGGGTCTTCTATGGCCTGGTTCAGATCAGGAAGAGCCTCGTAAAACAACTCCGCTATGGGTAGAAGGATGAAAAAGACCAAAAGCATACCAAAAATGGAGAAAATAACGAAAGTCATGTCTCCTTTTCGCTCACCGTATATATAAATCAACACAACTGAAAAAATAAAGAAAGGGATCAAAACCCACCACAATTCCAAAAAATAAAGCATGCCGATGATGGGTGCGAGAAGGAGTACCACCGTGATAGGACTTATCTTTTCTCTCAAGTTTATCCCTCACCTTTCTATTTCTTCTACTAGATGTTTAAGTTCTTCTGGAATTTCCTCTGATCTATCTACTTCTGGAGGATCTATAGGGTCCTGCCCCATATCTTCTATCATCTCTTTACCTTCTGTCAACAAGAAAGTCATAAAATCCAATGCCCTTTCTTCGTTTCTAACGGACTTAGGTATCGTAACTCCATATACGATCGGTTCTCCCGTGACGCTTTCTCCGCAGCCTTTAGTGAGTGAGACTCTTTGATAGAATTCTGAGTGTTCAGGACTACCTAGATCTATCTCTTCAGAAAAAGAGACCATTTCAAGTGCTTCCTGCTGTTCCACTACACTCTGATAAAGGAAAAGATAATCTATCTCTCCACTCTCTAGGTGATGGATCAGATCCATCTCCGCCGGCCTTATCATCACTTTATCAGTGTCCATATCGATATTCTCCGGAACTATGATCTCATCTCCCTCCAATTCTATGTTCGTATATCCCTCTATCAGGTCCTCAAAAAGCCCTTCTTCGCCATAATATTCTTCGGCCAAGTTGATCACCATCTGAGATCGGTAACCACAAGGATCTAGATTCGGATTACTGAATCCGAATTTTACACCATCTCTTTTCAATACGTTGAACCAGTTATCTGTATCGATCTCTTCAACGTATGCGCTCTCTTCCGTATGAGCCAGAACCATCCGATTCGTAGCGATTCTAACTGTCCAAGATGCATCATCAGGATACATCAGGTCAGGTATGAGTGAATGATCCGCAACTCCAAGTATATCGGCTTCCTGGCCCTGGTCTGTTATCTTCCTGACCGTTTCAACGCTGCCTGCAGGTTCTCGTCTGACATCCACTTCAGTATATTCATCCTCAAACCCCCTGCTGATCTCTCTGAAAGGCCCAGAGAGAGATCCGGCGTGGTAAACTTTAAGGGTTTCTCTTTCGTTAAAACCGATACAGCCGATCAGGGAAGAAATTAGAAGTATAAATATGACCAACCCAACAACTTTTCTTTTCTCAGGCATTATGCTTGATTAGACACATGGAGATTTATAAATAATTTACCTTGATTCGATATGTCAGACAATGATAATTTTCAGGGTCTAAAATAATCGAAAATTCCTCCAAAATCACAAAATAATGCTGGATATTAGCGAAAGATATTTATATTAATAGTCTATGCTCTATCTGGAGATCGGTTATGACACCGGTTTCTATATAAAGGAGGAATAAAAATGAGTATGGAAAAAATAACCGTAGAAGAAGCAAAAGAGATTGCCGATGAAAAAGGCCTAGAACCGGGTCTAGTTAAGGGAACAGATGGTATTCAATTCACGAAGGGGAAGAACAAAAGAATAAAGACCGTCACGTGGGATGAGTTCGAAGAGAAACTTGATGAGAGAGGTCTCGCTGTCTACGAATCCGGCGGCTGGATGAAGATAATGAGCGAGGACTAAGAAAAACTTAGTCCTCCTCCTTTTTTATTTTTTTATTAATTCTTTTTCAAAAGCTATTTTGAACTAAATCTTTTTTTAGTGCCGTCATTATGCACACATCAGATGATCGAAATAACTGAGAGATGGGGTCTAGCAAAAAAGGGTTCTTGGGAATTTTCAAATCAAGAGATCAAGATCCCGAATATATTCTTTCTCGAAGGCGAATATTTCGATGTTCCCGACCGGGCTGAGATAACAATCTCAGATGAACCCTCTTCTAGATTCAGTGTCATGAGATCTTTTTTTGAGGATCAAAGCGCTGCGTTTCCAAAAACATTTGCTTATCCTGAGTCAATAGGTAACGGTTTGGTGGAGATCAAAGGTGGTGAAGAGAAGATCCAGGTATTATTTGATCAGGAACCCGATCCAGATGCCGAACTGTTTGTCATAGGGAACGCCCCTGAACTGTTCCAAAGGAGTAGAACACTTTATGAGAGAATAATCGAGCTGCGGAAAAAGATCGATCATCATAAATTGATATATTTGCCCGGGATTGCTCGGGTGAATAATTTAGCTCTATTAACTTATCTTGGGGTTGATCTTTTCGATTCCTCACTAGTTGAATTGATGAGCTCGGACGGGATAGAATCCTCAAATTGGCTGACTTTTGAAGGGAGTCCTGAGTCAAACACAAGAAGATTGATGGAGGAATTGAATCTTGTAAGAAAAGCTATCGGAAGTGGACGGATAAGGGATTTGATCGAAAGTCGAGTCAGAACGGAGCCTTGGATGGTAGAAGTTTTGAGATCTGCTGACGAAGATTACGAGCTTTTTTCGAGAGGTGTTCCAGTAACTGGAAATACTCTGTACGCCACGACCAGGGAAAGTCAAACTAGACCTGACATAAAGAGATTTGCTCGAAGGATAAAAGATAGATATGAACCCCCTGAAAATAGAGAGATACTACTTCTTCTTCCGTGCTCAGCCAAAAAACCTTATTTCTACTCTAGGAGTCATTCCCGGATAAGAGAGGCGACTCAACAAACAGATTGGACCAGCTTACAGGAGTTGATGTTGACTTCACCTCTCGGCGCCGTCCCGAGAGAATTAGAGTTGTTTTACCCCGCACAGCAGTACGATATCCCTGTGACTGGCAGATGGATTAAAGAAGAAATAGAGATGATCATAAATCAACTTCGAGTGGTTATAGAAAAGAAAGATTACAAACAGGTCATCTCTCATCTTCCAGAAGAGATGGATTTTGTTCAGAAGGAGATAGACTGTATAGATACGACCAAGGGTGACCATCCTACATCTCCCGATGCTTTGGATAGACTGAGAGAGGTGCTAAAAGATGAAGCCGGTGAAGAAAGAGGGAACGTCAAAAGATATCTGAAAGAAAATTTGGGATCATTCGCCAGGTTCCAGTTCGGTCCTGAAGGTGCAGAGCTACTGGAAGGTGCTGAAGTGAGAGGGAGGTATCCGCGATACAGGATAATAGAGGAGGAAAAACAAAGAGGTATGCTTGTACCGGAAAGAGGTTTGATTTCACTGACACTAGAGGGCGCCAAGATTTTGAAAGAAAAAGGCATTTATCAAGCCCAGATAGACGATTTTTATCCGGAGGGTAGTGTTTTCGCCGTGGGAGTCAAAGAAGCGTCGGATGAGATCAGGCCAGAAGATGAAGTCATAGTCCTCCATGAAGAAGAATTGAGAGGAGTCGGTCCAGCAGTGATGTCGGGAGAGGAGATGAAACAAGCTGAGAAAGGTGAAGCGATAAGATTGAGACACTATCCTTAATTTTAGCTCAGCAGACTTTTTGAAGATCAGGATGCTCTTCCAGGATCATACCCTCGACCTTCAGAGGCTTGAGATGTTTGGCGATCTTTACCGCTTTCTCAAGATCGCTTTCTTTTTCCGAATAGACGGTGTAAAGGACTTCATCTTTTTCCACCTTGTCTCCTTTCTTCTTCTCTAGATATAGACCAGCACCTTTTCGATGTGGTCCTCCGGCGGTCCTTACTATTTTTATTATCTGTTCATTATTGATACTGTCCACATAACCTTCTTCGACTGCACATATCCTTTGGGAATGATCACCTAGCTCAACCCCTGTTGAATCGATCTCAGGATCACCGTTCTGCCGTTCGATTATCTCCTTCATCTTATCAAGAGCTTTGCCGCTCTCTAATAGGTGCTTTGCCTCCTTTTTCCCCTCTCTGATCCCGCTCTGTTCTAATATCATACCAGCTAAAGTCGTGGATTTTTCGATCAGGCTAGAAGGAACTTCTTTGCCCTCTAAAGCCATCAAAGCCTCTTTCGCCTCTATAGCTGGTCCTACAGCTCTTCCAACTGGCTGACCACCATAACTCAACGCACACCTCGTTTCTATACCGATCTCTTCGCTTAAGGAAACGAAATCTCTTGCATATCTTCTACCCAATTCTCTAGTCTCAACTTTTGTGTGCTCTCCTACAGGGATATCCATGACTAGATATTCAGCCCCCGCAGCTTTCTTTTTCGATAGGACGGATGCTAGTACCTGTGGATATGGATCAATCCTCAGAGGATACTCCGCTCTGATGATCAGATCGTCACTTGGAGCTAGATTTACGGCTCCTCCCCAAGCTATAGTACCCCCAACATCCTCGGCTATATCTTTGATCTCTTCAGCTGTCAAGTTCACGTCTGCCAAGGTCTCGAAGATATCAGCGGTGCCACCTGCACTCGAGATCGCTCTAGAACTGGTCTTCGGGATGATAAGACCAGCAGCTGCGACGATTGGAACTATAAGCAGGGTTATCTTATTCCCAGGGACACCGCCTATACTGTGGTGATCAAAGATTGGATGCTTATCGAATTCTATCCTATCCCCCGTCTCTATCATCGATTGGATAAGATCTTTTATCTCTCGGTTGTTCATCCCATTTGCATATATTCCGGATACATACGCGGAGAGTTCTATATCCGAAAGCCTCCTATTAACTATGTCTTGAACTATCTCGTTTATGGCGTGGGTAGATAAATCCTCACCTTCCAATTTCTCTCTGATATGCTCTACTGATTCTGGTCTTCCAGCCTCACTGATATCAAACAGATCGCCTTCTTCTGCCTCCATCTCGTCAATGACTTTTTCTACTAAACCGATCTCACCTTCAGCAACTAAACTTTCTGATAACTCTATAACAGCGGTAGTGGTTCTACCTTCCTTCTTCAGATTGATCCTACTCTGACTCCGGAGTCCCATCTTCCCTGCATCCTTTCTATTAATTATCGCTACATAATCGCCGGATTCAAGATCGATCTCTTTTGCTTTCAACTTCATAAACGATCACATCCATTTTTCAAGGGCTTTCTTCAATTCTTCATGATCTTCGGCATATTCTGTAATATCTATTCCTTCAAAAGCGGCATCGACAGCCTGTACAAGAGCCTTCGCTCCAGCTTTTACTCCATCGGGATGGCCCGATACACCTCCCCCTGCCTGTATTTGGACGTCTGTTCCGCTCATTTCGATCAGATCGGGAACCAGTCCTGGATGTAGACCTCCGCTGGACACCGGCATAATTTTCTTCAGACCGTGCATCTTTTCTGTCAATACTTCTTTAGACTCAATCTCCTCTGTAATCTCGGCATGCATCTTTCCTACGCCATAAGTTCCGGTGTGAAGAGCATCTCCTCCGGCCAATCTAACAAGTGTACCGATCACAGGCATCGATATACCGTGGTCAGGATTTTTCGTTATCGCGGCATGCATCGCTCTGTGTACGTGAATGGGTACATCAATAGATTCGTCTTCAGCTAAGGCTTGGAGGCCTGAGAATCCTACTGTTAATACGTCCACCATCAATTGTCTAGCTCCATTATCAAGTGCTAGATCGGCAGCCTCTAAAATCTCGTGACCATTCGTGCTGATATTATGGGCATGGATCATAATATGACCTTCTTCTTCGAGAAGGTCTAACCTTTCACTGACCTCATTGACCCTATCCTCTAGAGGGCAAAAGTCCTGATCTACCAAAGTTTCGTCATCTTTTGAATTGGTTAGACCTCCTTTCCCCGATTCATAAACGTAGTCAGCGAATTCCTTCGGTGGAAGCCCGATCTTAGGTTTTACGATGGTACCGACCAAAGGTTTTTCCGGTCGATCCAATACCTTTCTTAGACCTTTCAGGCCTAACTGCGGTCCCGGATATCCATCTACGATCGTTTTAGGGAGTTCGAGTTTTACTAGACGCACTCCTTCTAGGGTATCTAGACCGAAGAGGTTACCTGCGATGATGCTCAATATCTGTGGTATGCCTCCTATCTCTCCAGAGAAGTCGATCACAGGATAACCGATCCTTACTCTGTTCCCTTCTGCTTCAGTGACCTTGGCCCCATAGTTTTTGAAGATGTCATCTGAAAGGGTTGTAGGATGTGTCCAAGTACCTGTCGATTCTTCTTCTGCTATCCTTTTTCCGGCGGTCTCGATATCAAGGTCACTTTTAACTGTGTATTCGCAGATAACGTACTCCTCTGGATCCAATTTCTCATCTAAAGCTAGATAATCTATACTCATCATATCCTCTCCTCTATGATCCTATAAGCTCCTTCTGGGGATATAATACCTTTCTCGGTAATTATACAATCGACATAATCGGCAGGAGTTGCATCGAAAGCGGGATTACTTATCTTCACATCACAAAAATCTTTTGGATCTACGATCTCCGAAGGATCTCTTTCCTCGATCTGGACAAGATCGCCAAAAGCTGTCTCTCGGGAAAATTTGTAGCTCTCGGCACAGACGGTAAACGGTACACGACACTCGTGAGCGCACAGTGCCACCTGAGACGTTCCGATCTTATTGATCACCGCTCCATTAGAAGCTATTGTATCAGCACCTACGTATACCTGATCTACCTGTTTCATCTTGTGTCTAACTGCAGAGTCAACAATCAAAGTTACTGGTATATCTTCCTGGGATAGTTCTTTTGCCGTTATATAGCCCTGTTTTTTTGGTCTCGACTCAGTAGCGATTACTTCTATGTTCTTACCCTCCTCCCATGCATACTTTATCGCACCTAGAGCTATGGAACTGTTGCAGTGAGTCAACACTACATCACCTTCGTTTATCCTTTTTCCTCCGTACTCGGCGATATCTTCTTTAGCCTTCAATGAGAGTTCAATGAATTGTGAGTAGTTATTCTTCACTCTCTTTTTCATCTCTTCTGTGTTTTCGGCATCATCTATCCCTTTCATCATATACTTCAATCCATTTTCTAAAGATACGGCGGTAGGTCTTGTATTTATCAATCTGTCTCTGCACTTTTTTAATTCTACTAGCAGTGCCTCTTCGTCATCATCTTCGAACTCTTCGACGACCTTCAGCACCGCTTTTACACCAGCTCTAGCAATTTTCGCAGCTCCTCTTATCTCCATGGTCTCTATCTTCTCAGCGATATCCTCTATATCCAATCCCTTCAACTCCTCAACATCCATATCAAAAAATAATGATCCGAACGTAAATAAATTTTTGCATTACGCATAAAAAATTAAATATTTCCTAGAAGACAGTTAAAGATCCAATCGATCTATCAGGAGAGAAAGGTCTTTTTCCTCTATCACGAGATCCGCAGCATCTACAATCTCTTGATCATCTGGATTAAAAGCTATTCCTAAACCTGCCTTTTTTATCATCGGTACATCGAAATGACTGTTTCCTAAAGCGATACATCTTTCCTTTTCTATACCTAATCTAGAGATCAGTTTTTCGAAAACTACGCCTTTACCATCCAGTTTCACTTCAACTATACCCTCTCCCGTTAGTTCGCCATTTTTTTCCTCTAAATCGTTAGCTAAGATGAAGTCAAAATGATCAACTCCAATAAATTCTGCCAACGGTTTCAACCCTCCACTTATTATCCCCAGGGTGTATCTATCATGTAGATACGGTATTGTGTCGGAAAAACCTTTCATCTTAGGAACCTTTTTCAAGATATTTTTGATGTCCTCTCTCGAGATTTGAGGGCATTCAGTTTTCCAAAGAGCGATGTCTCTTCTTATAAATTCTTCATCATTTATGATCCCATCTTTGTAAGCATTCAAAGAATCTTCATTATCGACACAGAAACTTTCATGCACTTTCGCCCAAGAGCTTTTCACATCGACTAGAACTCCGTCCATATCAAAGATGATGGCCTTATAATTAGAGATCATATTTGCTTTTTATATCGTCCATCTTTTTCTTGTACTCTTTCAATTTTTCAAAGCTTTTTCGTAGATTATCTCTTTTCATGGATTCGTTAATCTCCTTGAGAAGCTGGACTGGTTCAGATATCTCCGCTCCTTTAATTTTAGCATTTTTCAGATCTTCTTTTGCTTCTTTGATCTCCTTTCTGAGGAGATGTGGAAGTCTTTCAGAGATCTTTTTCTCTGCTTCTTCTAGGTGCTCTTCCGATTCATCAAAATTCCCTTTATCGTGTAACTCCTTCGCTTCATCTATCAACTCAGATGCCTCTGGAAATCCAAAATCGTACTCTTGAGCTTGCTCGATCATACTTTCAACAAAAGAGAAATCGATCTTTGGTTCTTCTATCTCTTCCTTCTCTTCAGGTTCTTTTTCACTCTCGATCTTATGCTTCGCTTCTTCGATCAGTTCATATACCTTTTCATAGTCTTCTTCTTTTTTTGTAGTTTTGATTTCTTGCAATATGGACTCTACTTTATCTGAAGAACTCTCGCTTTCTATGTTTTCGATCTCTTCTCCGATTTCGTTATCCAATCTTTTTTGGAAGAAAATTTTACATTCATTTAGAGAATTTATAGCTTCGACGTAACTATTATCCTTTGTGCTATCCATAGCTTCATCGATAAGTTTTTTCCCCTCCTCTATATCTATTCCGAACTCCTCTGCGGTTTGTAAAAGTTCTTTGATCCTGGGTATCATCTGTTGGATCTTTTTAAAGCGATCTTTTCTTTTTCTTTCTTTCTCTGCCTTTTTTTCTTTTAGACGTTTTTTGACCTGATTTTTTATCTCTTCACTCATTTCCTTGGCTTTCTCGTGGTGTCCTTCCTCCACCTTATCTTTGATAGTGCCCATCTTCTCTTGATACTCACCAATTTTTACGTCCATCTCTTCCAATCTTTCTATATAGTTTTCTGTTTTATTTAGATCCAAGGATATCTCACTCAATCTATCAATTCTTTTTAACAGGTCCATAATACGGTGAAAACTGTCTAAAAAGTCCTCCTCCTTGAGAGAAGGAATCTTATCAAATTCTTTCTCAAATTCCTCGTGTTCCCTTGATATCTCCAAATCTTCTATCTCTGAAAGCTTTTTTTGTATCTCTTCTTTTTTCCTCTCCATGAAATCTTTAAAATTTTTTTCCTTGGTAAGATCGTGGTCGATAGAAGCATCTTTCAATTTTTGTTCGACCTCAGCAGCTTTCTTAGTCGCCACTCTGTATTCTCCTATCCTGCAACCTTTTTTTACCTTCTTTATCTGCTTTTCTCCTTTTGTTATATCTATGTGTGAGGAAAGCCATTCCAGATAGTTTCGGGATCGATCTACTTTTTCGGCTATTTGGTTTGCAAAATCGACCTGATTTTCTAGTTCATCTATCTGCTCTTCCACGTTTTTGTCTTCTTCCAATGATGACTCTACTTTTTCTACTTGTCTTTTGATCTCCCTTACCTCCACATCCGGATGATCGATATCCTCAATTCTTTCTTTTACAGAATCTAATCTTTTTTGAACTTCGAGAACTTCCTCATCCGCCATCATTTTTTCAGTTGTTTCTTCTACTGGACTTTCGTCCTCAAGTTCCGAAATCTCAGTATCTATTTCGACCTCTTCATCTAAAATATCTTCTTCCCTGATATCCAATCCTTCAGAATCTGCTTCATCCTCCGATAAGTCCTCTTCTTCATCTTCTTCGAAAATGACTCCGCAATTAGGACATTCTGATGCGTCTTCTGAAACTTCACTCTCACATACTGGGCACTCGAAAGTGATGATCTCTGCAACATCTTCCTCCTCTGAAATATCTTCTTCTGACAATCCCAGTTCTTTGATGTCCTCAATCAATTCATCTGCAACTTCGTCTCTCTCCTCGGATCCTTCACTGCTTCCACCTAAATCGGAAAAATTTTCAACCAACTCATCGTCTTCTCCGACCATCTTCATTACTTTTTCTATAGACTCTTCAGCCTCTTCTTCATCTATCTCTATCTCTTCATCGAAAAGACTAAGATCGACCCCACATTCGGGGCAGGTATCTTGGTTCTGGGCGATTTCAGAATCACAGACCGGACAAATTCTCTTAGAATCCTCTACCAAGGAGAAACACCTCAAATCACTGCTACTTCTCTAGTCATCATTAGATAGATGTTAGAAAGATATAAAGATTTTATGTGATTTTGTTAGAACCGAGGTACTTTTTAATGGAGAATACCGAAAGTTTTTAAACATACTCTGATAAATCCTTCTCAGATGACTCTCATAGAAAGATGTGAAAAAGACGTGCCAGACCTCATCAAAAAAGCTGCTGAAAAAGAGCCGATCGCACCGGAGCAACTCAGCAAAATGATAGAAAAAGGACGAGTGGTGATCCCTAATAATCCTATCCATGATCCTGACCCTAAACCTATCGGAAAAGGACTCAAGGTCAAGGTTAACGCAAACATCGGCACTTCTAAAGATCATTCTGATATAGATGTAGAGATGGAAAAGTTAAGGATGGCAGAAAAATACGGTGCAGATGCAGTCATGGATCTTAGTACTGGAGGCGATATAGACGAGGTCAGACAAAGGGTGATAGAAAATACCGATCTGCCCGTGGGTACTGTTCCCATATATCAGTGTGGGCTTTTGAAGGCTAGAAAAAGTTCTCTGGTAGATATGACCTCTGATGAGATGTTCAACAGTATAAGAAAGCACGCTTCAGAAGGTGTCGATTTTGTCACAGTCCACTGCGGAGTGACGAAAGCTACGGTAGAAAGCCTCAAAGAGAGCGGCAGACTCACAGATGTGGTCAGCAGAGGGGGCTCTTTTTTGGCGGGATGGATCCTGCACAATCAGGAAGAAAATCCGTTGTATGAGGAATTCGATTACTTGTTGGAGATCGCTAGAGAATACGATCTAACTTTGAGCTTGGGTGACGGATTAAGGCCTGGGTCTATAGAAGATGCCACTGATAGGCCTCAGATACAGGAATTGATAAAATTAGGGGAACTGGTAAAACGATCTAGAGATTCGGGTGTTCAGGCCATGGTAGAGGGCCCGGGTCACGTTCCATTGGATCAGGTGAGCACCAATGTGAAGATACAGAAAGAACTTTGTGATGACGCACCTTTTTACGTTTTGGGTCCGCTGGTGACGGATTTTGCACCAGGATATGATCATATAGCCGGGGCGATTGGTGGTGCTTTAGCTGCCTACAAAGGAGCTGATTTTCTCTGTTATGTCACTCCAGCGGAACATTTAGGTTTACCCGATGTCGAAGACGTAAAAAAAGGCGTCATCGGTTCAAAGATAGCTGCTCACGCGGCAGATATCGCTAGAGGCATAGATAGAGACGTGGATAAAGAGATCTCCAGGGCCAGGAGAGAATTGGATTGGGATAATATGTTCGATAATGTGGTGGATCCTGAAAAGGCTAAAAGGGTGAGAGATGAGAAAAACGTGGCCGATGAAGAGGACGGGGAAGACGTCTGCTCCATGTGTGGAGATGTTTGTGCCATAAAGATGGTGGAGGAATACTTTCGATAATTTTAAAAGTGAGTAAATCTGTGTTCAAATCCTGAATAACTGTATTTGCCACAACACACTTTAGAAAAGTCATCATGCCGAGGTAGCTAAGTCCGGACCAAGGCGCCGGCCTTGAGAGCCGCCAAAACAGGGATCGTCCTTGCGGGCAGTCCCTATACATCGTGGAGAGATCCGCGGTGGTTCAAGCAAGCCGGTGGCGCATCGCGCCTCAGGAGTTCGAATCTCCTCCTCGGCGCTTTTTACATTTTCTAAGCGACAGCGAAGAAAATTAAAAAGTAAGTGGAATCTTTGATTCCACGAAATCATCATTATTTTTCGAACGTAGTGAGAAAAATTGATAGGAGTAGGAATCTTTGATTCCTACGAACTTCGAGAGCTTTGCTCGAGAAAATTGATAACAAGAGGCTCGAGAAAACACTTGAGGAAGAAAAAGAGGACACATGGGGAAGGTGGATATGGTTTCTCGTTGGATTGGCCATTATAGCCATTGTGATAATGATATTTTATCTGGTGGAGATCAGGGCAAAGGAGACCAGTTCAGAAGAAAGTGATGAGATGATCCAAGAAACGGAAGCTAAGGAAAAATAGTATCTCTAGCAAAACAACTCAAAGTTTGACTTTTGACCTATAGCCCATGAAATAGCATTTAACGACCACAACTTTTATCATATAAGCGCGTTATCTTGATATGATATCATGGGAGATGAAGGAAGCTTTCTAAACACGTATAAAGCTAGATTGGAGAAAAAGAGTGGATTTGAATCTGAGGTAAAGATAAGAGATCATACTATCACGATAGATGAACCAGAAAGGCTAGGTGGGACCGATAAGGGACCGAATCCAGTGGAGGTTTTATTATGCTCAATAGTCAGCTGTCTTGATTTCACCGGTACCATCGTGGCGAAAGATATGGGGCATGAACTGAAAAATTTTAAATTAGAAGTTGAGGGAAAAATGGATCCCCGAGGAGTGATGGCGAAAGCGGACGTACCGATAGGCTTTCAGACTGTCAAGGTGCAAGTGAAAGAAATAAAAGGTATACCAGAGGACGAAATACCTGAATTTTTGGAGTCGATACAGGACAGATGTCCTGTCCATAACACCCTCAGAGAAGGAATGGAAGTCGAGGTAGAAAGGTGAAGAGCGATGTCTCTAAAAATCGAACCCGCCCGATTTGACTCAGAAGATATCGGAGAAAAGAGAGTAGAGTTAGATATGTCCCATTCTGAGGCTATAGAATTGGTGAAGAAAGTATGTGAAAAAAACGGTTTCGGTATACTCGTCGAGTTTTCACCCTCCGAAGTCTTGAACAAAAAGGTAGATGCTGATCGGGCTCCTTACCACGTTGTTGGGGCCTGCAATCCCGAGATCGCTGACCGGGCATTGAAACAAAGCATGAAATTAGGGGTACTTTTTCCCTGCAACATGGTTGTTTGGGAAGAAGAACCAGGGCATCAGATAGTCTACCATCTTTCGATAATGAAGATCGCAAGATTATTAGGTATAGCTCCTGATAACTATGAGTGGAAAGACATCATCGAAGAGACCGGGGAAAACGTCGATAACGTTTTCGAGGAATTAGAATCTAAAAACTAGACCTGATTCGAAATTTTTATATAGTACCGACTCACACTTAAATAATCGCAAGGTTGCAATCTTGATATACCGAGCAGATTAGAGAGGTGGGAAACTGTGGGGGGTTTAGAGTTGGAGAAAAATATCAGATGGTGGTATGAATGAGTGCGGAAGCGAAAACTAAATCGAATGACAAACAAACGATAGAGGATATCAACGAGTGTCCTGAGTGTGGGAGTACCCATATTTCTCAGGATCATGGTAGGGGCGAACTCGTATGTGAAGAGTGTGGATTGGTTATAGATGATCAATACATAGATCAGGGTCCAGAGTGGCGAGCTTTTGACATGAAACAGGAACAGAGTAGAGCTCGCGCTGGCCCGGCTATGTCCCAGATGATGCATGATAAAGGTCTCTCCACAGAAATAGATAGTAGCGGTCGTGACTCTCAGGGTAGAACACTATCCAGCAGTAAGAAAGCCCAGATGTATCGTCTCAGAAAGTGGCAGAGAAGAAGTAGGGTCGCTGGAGCTAGAGAGAGTTCGCTGATATCTGCATTGAGTGAGATCAGAAGACTTGCTTCTAAGATGGGTCTTCCTGAGCATGTCAAAGAGAGAGCGGCATCGATATATAGAGATGTGGTCGAGAAGAATCTTGTTAGAGGCAGGAGTATAAAGATCGTTTCGTGTGCTGTGGTCTATATTGCCTGCAGAAAACTAGGTATACCAAGAACTCTGGATGAATTTGCGAAAGAAACCGATTATGATAGAAAGGAGATCGGTAGAACTTACAGATTTTTGAAGTGGGAATTGAACTTAAAACTGAAACCGACTAAACCACAGAAATATATACAAAAGTTTTGTAACGATCTTGGCCTAGGCGGAGATGTTAAAAAACTAGCTGAAAAAATAATTAATAGGGCTGAAGAAGAAGAACTTTTATCTGGTAAAGGACCTACCGGACTCGCTGCAGCAGCGATCTACATAGCCTCCATAAAAGCTGGCGATAGAAGGACCCAGATCGAGATAGCTGAAGTAGCAGATGTCACTGAGGTAACAGTAAGAAACAGGTACAAAGATCTAGTGGATAAGCTGGATATAGAAGTGGAAGTTTAGACGGTCACATCCGCGATTAAGTAAAATCCTACAAAAGTTCGATAAGATACTTGTCGAATTCTAGGAAGAACAACATTATGGGGAATATTATGCATCCCATCAAGTGAACTCTTCTCAATCCATATAGAGGAGGGATCAACCCTATCGAAGTAGATATAACACCTACGATAAGACCAAGAGGGCCTGATAAAAGGAACATGAGTATCAAAAGAAATATGATGATGCCTTTAGAGATCTTCTCGTACTCTATTCTTTTATGTATCCCCGCAAATGTTTTTCCTAATGACAAAGTTAAGAAATGAGCAACAGTTCCAGAGATGATCACTGAAAATAGTAGTAATAAAAATAAGCTGGGGATCTCAAATACAGATGTCCATCCTTGGATATTAGCTTCATTCAATTCTAAAACCGCCTGCATCGCACCGCTTCTAGCTCTAAGTATTATGAAAAGAGCTACAAGGGTAAATATCGCACAGGCCGTATCTACTGCTGATACCGCTATTATAAATTCTCTAGATTTTTCTTCTTGGCTTAAGTCATCGGGTGTGAAAAGGCTTGTTACAGTAGTGGCCGCTGCAGCCGTGATCCCCGGTAACCACCCTACCAGGCCACCAGATAGTGATCCGTTGATGATCCCTCTCAATTGGCCCTTTTTATCTAGACCTATCTCTACATCCTCTGTCTTTTGATCCGGGATATCGGGTTCATCCATCAAACTCACCAGCAAGTTTGAAATCCCGAACAGGCCCGTGAACATAGGAAAAAGCATCATAGATGAGATGGGTAAACCTTCCTGCTCTATAGGGGTCCAAGCATAAGCATGTAATCCGGTTGGACTTAAAATGATAAAACCCAACAAACCGCTCAGAAAGAAAAGACCCGCTGCGATGAGCTTTGGTTTATAGTCTAATAAACTTCTCCCCTCTTGAAGCACTAACAAGAAAACCACCGAAAAGAGGATCAAAGGTATCAAGGGAACCAATCTATCATAAAGGTTGATCGGATCACCCATGATCATCCTTGCTGGAAGGATAAGCAGTAATGAAAAAAATAAAGCGGCAAAACTCCCCAATGAGCTCGCTTTAACTGCCTCATATCCTCTCCCTTCTAAAAGCATACGATGGGCCGGAAGAACCGATAAAGCAGTTTCTCCTTCTGGAGCTCCAAAATAAGTAGCGGGTATGAAGTTCAAGAAAGTGTGAGTTATCAGGCATCCGATGACAAGCATAGATAAAAATATGAGCAGTTCTGAGGTCGTTAGACCAAATCTAGAAAGTAATCGAGATGCGAATATCAGCAACCCACTTAAGGAACTGATGATCATGAAGGAAATAGTATTTACATGGATACCGGGGATCAAACCTGTCACTATACCGAGGCAGATCCCCATGAATGTGAAAAGAATAGCCAAAAATAAAATGGTTAGAGGAGACATCTGCTAAAGCGCCTCATCCAATCAACGCTAGTAAAGTGTATTAATTCACTCCCACTCTATTGTGCCAGGAGGTTTATTCGTCACGTCGTAGATTACTCTGTTCACTTCGTTTTTCATTTCATTGGTGATCCTGGTTGAAATTCTATCTAGTATCTCAAAAGGGATCCTGGTGAAGGTTGCTGTCATTGCATCTATCGAATCTACCGCCCTTATAGCTACAGTATGGCCGTAGGCTCTTTTATCTCCTTGTACTCCGACAGTCTTCACGGGCAATAGGACAGCAAAATACTGCCAAGGTCTTTCCATCTCCCCATTCTTTACTGCCTTATCGATCTCATCCTCCACGATAAAACAGGCTTCTCTAACGATCTCAGTTTTCTCCGGTGTAGCCTCGCCTATCACCCTTATAGATAGACCTGGTCCCGGAAAAGGTTGTTCTTCTGCAGTCTCAAGTCCGAGTTCTCTAGCGACCTCCCTCACCTCATCTTTATAAAGATCATATAAGGGTTCTATCAAATCCAACCCCATCTCTTCAGGGAGTCCTCCAACATTATGATGCGATTTGATCGTATCTCTATTTTCGTCACCACTTTCTATCCAATCTGGTGCTATCGTTCCCTGGACCAAATAGTCAGCATCAAATTTTTCTGCTTCTTTTTCAAAGACGTCGATGAATTTGTTCCCTATAATCTTCCGTTTTTTCTCTGGATTTTTCACACCTTTCATCGCTTGGTAAAAATCATCGCTTGCATCTATTATCGTATGATTGATATCCATCTTATCAAAAACCGTTTTCATATTTTCTGTTTCATTTTTTCTCATGTATCCTGTATCTACATATATCGCTAAGAGATCATCCTCTAGAGCCTTACTAGCTAACACTGTCGCAACCGTACTGTCCACTCCACCACTGCATCCAACCACTGCTTTACCATCGACCTTTCTTATCTTGTTCACTTTCTCTTCTATGAAATTTTTTGGATCCATCCGATCTCCTCTTTTTTCTATCATCTAGTTCTGCATGTTTATATCTCTTTACCCTCTTAGCTTAGGATAATTATGATAATAAATTCAAAAAAGATGTAGAAAATAGTTTTTTGAGTTGGTTATGTTTTCATTATCGCTACCAAAAATATGGCTATAGCGATTATGGCTCCTACAACAAAGCCTCCTACAAAGGTGAGAGCCTCCATGAAGACGGTTGTGAATTCCCCTTCTTCAAAAAATACTCCTTCGGAATACAAGAATATCGTCAATGCCCAAAACAATATACCTATCACTGAGAGCGCTATACCCATATTCCTGCTTTTTCCTCTACCAAAGTAGGCGGTAAAACCACCTGCGATGATCATTCCCAAACCCAACGTCAACAAGACGACTGTTAAAAATTCATATGCCATTTTTTTTAACCTCCTAAAATTCTATCCCTGTTAGGGTTTTAGTATCTTCTACTCCTTCTATCGATCTTATTTTGTCCACCACGGCTTGCCCAAGGTTGTTGAAGTTCTCTGCTTGAAGTTTCACTATTAGGTCATATTCACCGAACAATGAATGGACCTCAGTGACCTCATCGATCTCCTTCACGATATTGTAAACGTCCCTTTCGGCAGCCGGTGCCGTTTTTATCAATACGAAACCTATCGCCAAGATTACACCTATGACGGCTAATCATTAGAGAAATATAAATATTTTGATGTTTTGCACTATTTCAATTAATTCAGAGTACTTTCAATTCTCTTTCTGCATCAGTCAACATCTCATAGCCGTCTTCAGTCACAACGATATCGTCTTCTATCCTGACACCACCGTAACCAGATATGTAAATACCCGGTTCCACAGTGAACACCATGCCAGGTTCTAGAGTCACGTCAACATTTGGCGATAGACCGGATCCGTCGTGTGTAGATAATCCTATGCTGTGTCCTAATCCATGGATGAACTTCCCCTCGAATTCAGTGCTGTCGATTACTTCTTTCGCTGCATTATGGATTTCTTCACCTTTGATCCCTGATTCTATTTTCTTCAATGCAGCTTGTTGCGCTTCCAGAACAGTTTCGTAGATCCTTTTTTGTTTATCGGAAGCTTCTCCGATGATAAACGTTCTAGTGATGTCAGAACGATATCTTTTATAAAGAGCGCCAAAATCCAAAACCAAAAAATCTCCTTTTTGTAATTTTCTTTCTCCTGCTGTGTAGTGAGGTTCTGCAGAATTCGGTCCGCTTCCTGCTATAACCTCAAAAGCGTCCCCTGTTGCTCCTTTCTTCTTCATGAGATATGATATTTCAGCTGCCACTTCGTACTCTTTCATCCCTTTTTCGATGTGATCGGGGATCTCCTCGGCGACTTCTGAAGCGATCTCTCCAGCTTTATCCAAGATCTCGATCTCATTTTCATCTTTTCTATTCCTTGCTTCCACGATGGAATCTGACATATCAATAATTTCGGCATCGGTAGAATCTTTTATCTTATCAAAACCCTTATATGTCAACTCTGAACCGTTGATGCCTATTTTATCTAAACCCTCAAGCTTTTCTTTCAACCACTCTTTAAGGTCCTCTTTATCCTCCATCACTTTAGTCGGTATATTTTCAGCCTTTTTTGCACTATCGGCTTCTAGTTTACTCACTATCATCTCCGATGAGAGATCAGGATAAAAAATCAGTCCACAGTTCTCAAATACGCCTTCAGTTAGACCTGTAACGTAAAAGAAAGTTTTGTCTAGATGTGGTTTGACTGAATTATAGATCACTATCGCGTCAACTTTTTCCTCTGCGAACTCGAATATCTTTTTGATTCGTGATTTCATGATCGGCCATTAAAAGAAAGCTATTTAACTTTGACCATCAAAACAAAATTATCGGATAGTATCTAAAGAGAATGAACCCATGTTTATTCCGCTCTTGCTGAAGGAGTATTCTATCCAATCTCTCGTCTGCACATCTCCCAATCCCTCGACCCTTAGATGATTTTTCAATTGCTCTACTTTGAATTCTATCTCTCCGTTCATGATATGGCCCAGCATGGAGATATCTTGTTCGCTGTGCATACCTTTTTCTAAAGTGTAAAGGGTAACCGCCTTATCTCTTTTCCTTCTTCCAGCAAAAGGTTGAAGTATTCTAAAAGTCGTTTCAGTATCCAAATACGCTATTATTGTAGAAACAGATTCAAATGCCATCCTGTAATAGCGGTGTTCCTCATTGAGTTTATCGGCAAATTCATCTACAGCTTCCGTTACTGATTTGAAATCGGACTGATCTTCTATATACTTAACAAAATTTTTATCTTTTTCTTCTTCCTTAACTTCTCCCATACTCACTGAATAAGCATCGACATAATACACCAAACCTCTCAACTCATACTCTTCGTACGTAGGCAAAACAAATTTCATCTCTTCTCTTACTTCATCTATCGTCTTATCAGTGACTACCCAAATTGCTGGTACGCCTTTTTCCAATCCTTCAGCTATGAATGAATTAATCAAAACTTCTTTTCCAACGTGAGGTGGACCATAAACTGATACGTTCGAACCCAAGGGTATACCACCCAATAAAAGGTCATCTAACCTCCCAGTTCCCGTCTTACATTTCTCCTGTTCTATCTCTCTCAAGATCTCTTCCTGTCTTTCCTCTAATTCCTCATCAAGTAGATCTTCTTGCCTCGCCTTGATTTCTTTCTCTTTTTGCTCTATATATTTTTCTTTTGCCTTTATCTCTTGCTCTTTTTTGGATATCTCTTTTTCTAATTCTTCTAGTTGTCTTTTCCTCTCTTGTTCGCTTTTTCCGCCTATCTCTTTTTTCATAGCTTCTAACTTCTGCCGCTCTTTTCTTATCAGTTGTTCCCTATGATGGAGGTCCTCTTCTCTTTCGTTCAATTCCTGCTCTTTGTGCCTGATTTTTTCTTCTAAGTGTTCGATCTTTTCCTCTTTTTGTTTGATTTCACTTTTTAGGTCCCGTATGATCTCATTTTTTTCTCCCTCTATTTCTCCGCCTTGTTCCGTCTTCTTATTTTTTAACATCTGGATTTTCTTTTTCAGCTTATCGTTTTGATTTTTCAGGAGTTTTAATTTTTTATTGCTGACTTCCCCCTCGGTATCTTTACTTATTTGTTGGGACTTAAGATATTTAACCATCGCCACGCTGCCTTGTTTTATCTCCTCTATTTCTTCTTCCAGATCCTCTTTTCTATCCTCAAGTTTTTCTATTTTTTCCTTTTTACTTTCCAATTCAGACTTCAATTCGTTGTTCTTTTCCAGCATTTCATGGGGGTCGAAATCTTCAGATTCTATTTCTGAGAGACGATTTTTGAATCGTTCTTTGAGATCTTCCAATTCTTTAGCCTTCTTTTCTAGCTCATTTTCTTTTTGTTCCAATCTCATCTCTTTTTCTTTTAATTCCTCTTCCAATTCTTCTTTCTCTTCTTCGAAACTCTCTTCACCCAACCAGTCAGAGAACGATTCCTCCTCTCCAGCTAGCCAAGCTTTCAGGGAGTCAAAATCCCTTTCCTTCTCTCCAGCTGTTTTTGGCTTTGGACCCTTTTCTTTTGCTTCCTCGATCTCCTCGCCTAATATACCTGTTATGTCTCTATCACTTTCACCTGTTAACCATTGTGCGAGTTCATCTTCTTCGTTCATGTTCTTTTTATCACTCTTTATTGGATTAGGATTCCCTAGTTTTGAGCCATCTTCACCTGTTTTAGCTTTCAATTCTTCAACTTTCTCTTTTATTTCTTCAGCTTTCTCCTCGGTCAATCCATTAACAGCTACCATCTCATCGATCTCGGATTTTGAGATGGCTTCGGCATCGTTTAAACCCTTCTCAAAAAGATCTTCAACTATTCTTTCATCGACACCAGGTATTTCGACTAATGTATCACTTAAATCTCTTTTAGATCGAGATATAGATTCCTCCATCCCTTCTTCGGAGGATTTTGTATTATCCGAGGGGGTTCCACCAATATTACTACTCATTTTCTTCACTTACCTGGCTTCCAAAGACCTCTGATTAGCTGAGAAGGCCATTTTAATTCGATTATAAAGTTTTTATTATCCCTTTTCTCATGGTCCATCTTGTCTATCTTTTCATATGAACCTTATCAATCGGGTTAATACCACCCCTTCTCATATTATTTAAACTCTTTCCTCTAAAAATACCAAACTATTTTTAATTATAACTTCTCGAATACATCAGTAGTTTTTCTTCCCTGCATGCGTTTTTTCATGTCAGAGACGAGTGATCTATAATACGTTAGATGGTCTCGAACTATTTCTAATTCTTTTTTAAGTTCTTCTTCATGTTGGTTGAGTTCCTTTATCCTCCCTTCTACTTTCCAATATTTCCTTTTACAAGTCATTATCTCATCTCTTAGATTTTTGATTTCATTATCTTCTGCCATCCAATCCTCCTCTTTTGAAATCACATCCTTCTGATTTCCTCTATCAAGTCAATAGAGGTATTAGAGACATCTCTACTCTGTTTTCGTTTAGCTCTCATCCCGTCTTCCGCTCTTCTAATCCTTTTCTTCAATTCTTTTGCCTTCTTTTTCAACTTTTTCTTTTTTGATCTGACCTCTTCTAATCTCTCCAAGATCTCCTTCTCTCTTTTCTCCCACCTTTTTTTCTCGTTTATCGCCATCAAGGTCTTTTCAAAATCTACCAATTTTTTAAACCTCCTAGCTTACTATCTTTTGAGTTTTATATTCCCGTAAACACTTGATATATTCCTATCAGATCGGATCTCGCAGTTCTCACAATATAATTTATTTTTCTTTCTTTCAAATTTCATGGATTTTCTGCATTCAGGACAGTATCCTCTGACCACACCGAAAGTTTTTCCAGTCGTTGACAGTTTGATCGTTGGTTCTACTTGTATGACTTTAGCTCTTACAATATCACCGACTAAAAACTCATCTTTCATCTTCTCCGTGTAGTCATCAGAGACCTCGGAGATATGGAGAGTGCCCTCTACATCTTCTTTTACTTCTCTAGATACGTTTTCAACTTTCTCTATCATAATGACGGCCATAGACCCCTTTCTCATGAAAACGCTACCATAGATAACGTCGCCTTTCTCCACTTTTACGATAGGGTTTACAGCTTTTACCTTTGCCTCTAGAGAGTCCTCGTCGAACTTTAAGAGTCCGAATTGAGAAGCATAGATATCACCATTATCCTCAAATGTACCTTCACCTGACAACCATTCCTCAGAGGTTCCTACTTTATCTCCTGGAACTACCAATTTTTCTTCATTTTTTGACATTTTATTCCCTCTTGATTTTTATCCCAAGAACTATCACTTCAAAATCTTTTTTTTCTTTCGTATGGAATTTGAACTGATTATAGATTTCAAACATATATCTTTTTTCCCAAAACAAGTCATGTCCCCGGTCGTTGATAAATTTTTCCAAGAAATCCACAGTTTTTTCATTGTGGAGTGAATAAGTGGTTTTGCTGAACTCGAAAGCTTTTTTCAAAAAAGGTATATCTGCGCCTTTTTTTTGAGAACCAAATGGAGGGTTCATCAGAACGGTGTCAACATCAGATCTAAAATCACTTACATCTTTTCTCTCGAAGTCTATTGACTGTGAAACAGACCATTCTTTTGCCTTTTTTTTGGCGATATCTAATGCCTCTTCATCGATATCTACGGCTTTTACTTTTTTAGCTCCAAGATAGGCTGCTCCCAATGCAAAGATACCGGTACCACATCCAAGATCAGCTACTACTTTGCCAATGATATCACCTTTTACGTAGGCTGAAAATAATATGTCAGATGCGATGTAGGCCGGAGTTGAGTACTGTTCCTTTTCGGGTGAAGGATTAGGATGATCTGGTATCTCTTCCAATTTGATTTCAAGATCCTTCTTCTTTATGCCCGCCATCCTTCTCACCCATACTCCTGATAATTAAAAAAAGATTCCTAGGATCCTCGTTCCCAAACTTTATCCGAGATATCATTATAGATGGATTCTTCCTCGGCTTCATTGACCTCCTCTTCCTCCTCTAGAACTTCCCTGATCTTTCTCTCATTCAACACCCAGTAATGTATCCTCCATTTCTTACCACTTGGTAGATTAGTGCTCTCTTCTTCTGTTATCAATAGATCGTAGTCCTCTAGCTTGTAAAAGATATCTCTTTCTTCGGAAGAGATTAGATTATCTGTTATGACTTTATCGTATCCAAAAAGATTCATAACTTTTTCGGCCATATCTGCGGCTAAATGAGAATCCATCTCATCTTCATCGAACACAGTTTCGATAGCTTTTTTCAATTCTTTTAGGGTTATTCTGCTCACGATCAATCACTCATGATAGTTTATCATCACTTCACCCATTTTCTATAACACTCATAATCAAGTATCTCTTTTAAGGGTGATTTCACGGACTAATAGGAACTAATATAAATAAATCTTCCCCAATTTCATCGGAAAAAATTAACTTACTCTTCATTTTTTACTGGTATCTCAATATGATCAAGAAGTCTCCTAGCCCATTTTAGTTTTTTCTTTTTAATCTCGCTTTCGGGGAGCGGATTCTCAAAATCCCATCCATTCAATATTATCTTCTCTCCACCGAAATGATCAGCTATAAAAGCAGCTCTGTCTCCATCTGTGAATCCACCAAAATTGTATATGTTCTCATTTGGAGGCTTACATTGACATGTTGAGATCACATGCCCCTTGAATTTTGCTGCCCATTCTTTGATCAGTTGTATGTTGTCTCCGTGAGCATGGATCACTACCGGTACACCACCCAGGTTCATCTCTCTTTGTAGATCGGTATCTCCGTCCAGATCTGTAACGATCAAGTCGGGTTCAACACCATCGTCTATCATATGGGCCAAAGCCGATCCTGCAGCGATACTAAATCTATCACCATCTTCATAAAGGTAATAGGGACCACCGATCTCAATTTTTCTGCTCTTTAACCTAGACAACATAGAAAGATCATCACTCCCTCTTGTTTCGGCCAACAAGTCTGCAGCTCTGCGATCCTTTTCTATAGAGTAACCAAAATCCGATAATATCTCATGGTACAGAGGTCTCCATTTATCGAATTGCAAGATTGTTTCCTCCAGATTTATCCTTCCAAACTCACCAATAGATCAACCATCGGCTGTTGATTCGGTCATATCCTTTTCTCCATCCTGTCGATCTTTGAAACTCCTTTGTGTCACGCCAGCTAATATGCCAATAAGTAAGCCCAATATTATATTTATATAAAATGGTACATTTACATCTAAAGGTCTTACAAAACCATCCTCCAATTCCATGATCTCCCCGATGTAGTCTATTGCTCCCCAAAAAATGAATGTTAGTGCGAAGAGGGTCAAGAAGATAGCCCAAAAGGACCATTTCACTCTTCCTTTTTTTATGAAGGTATCGAGTAATCTTCCAAATTCATAAAGGAAGACCGCACCTATCCACCACAGTAAAACATACGATACAAAAATTATGACCCTCTCAAGAGGCGATGTAGCGGTAGTGGCTTCCTGCCACCCTTGGAGAGAGCTCACTAATATGACAATCAAGGATACTATCGCAAAAGGTAACCAGATAGCTCCTTCTCTTACAGCATCCTCCAACCTATGATAAAGTTGTAAGCCCTTCCTGTCTAGCTCGTAAATCTTAACGATCAGATAAAGGCCTATCACGAAAAAGATCGCCCCTAAACCAAAACCAGGCAGTCCTTCCAAAGCTGAAACACCTTCTATTATAAGATTGCTCAAAAGGGCTAAGATTCTAAAGAAACCGTAAACTAATAATGCTAAAGAAATAGGTAAAAATATTTTTCTCTGGGTTCCCTTTTCTCTAAACATTTTAACGAAAAGATAGTAGATATTCTCAACACTTTCGCTCTGTTTTACATAAACCGTTCTTATATGAGAAAGGTCGATTTTTGATGATACAATAGGGCTGATATACTCGTCTTCTGCGCCATCAGTTACTAAGATCGCAGAATCAGGCTCAGTCTCTTCCAAAACACTATCTAATTCTTTACTAAGTATTTCATCTGAAGTATAACCGATCGAAGGTGCACCGCATACAGTGGCTATCTCTACATCTTCACCTTTTTCTTTCAGATCATCATACAGGGATATAGCAGAAAAGATAGAATTGGTATCTGAATCTTCTGGATCTTTAAGTCCCAATTTTACCGCAGCCTGTAGATTATCTTCACGACCTACTATGGGTGTCTCTATCCCGGTTTTCTCCCCTATATCGTCATCCCGGTCCGCGCAGAGTATGAGTTTTTTCATCTATTTTTCTCCTCATATCAGGGATTAATAATTCTTTTACGATTATTTAGTATTTATCACTCGCCTCTCGTTAGTCAAATCAACTTTTACTTTACCTCAAAAGCCTGCCAAGATAGGAAAGGAACTCATGTAGAGGTAGGCCGTCATGCCAGGGTATTTTATAATTCCCGTGGACTGTTTTTTTCACTGCAGGGATCTTCTTGTTAAGGATTCTATACTTTTTTGAAAGACCTTCTATTTCAAAAGTGAAAAGCCTCCATTTATCACCTCTCTGGCCTTTCAATCTGAATGCATAAACCGGAAGCAATTTAGTTTTAGTGCATATATCGATCATCTCCTCAGCCTGTTCCGTCAGTCTTTTCTGGTCGCTGAGGTACAAAACTTCCTCATTGGATGATTTAACTTCGATCAAGAAAGAAACGTCACCTCTGACGGCCACTAGATCCATGCCTAAACTACCAGCCCCTCTCACTACCATAAAGGGAATGTCTTTCGCAGTCTTATATCCCTCTTTCTCGTCTTCAGAGCAGGTCTTTGTAGCCTTTTTGATCCTTTCCTCTTCTCCGGTAAGGATACCCTTGAGTTCTCTTTCATATTTTCCATGAGCCATATCTAATCGATCCTGAGAGCTTTTTCAATCTTTCAACTCTTTGGTAGTTAATAAGTTTGAGGTGAAGATCTCCTGCTTGAAACCCATCCTCACGGCTCCAACCTTTCGGTATCCCTCGGGAACAGTATCGCTTCTCTTATGTTCGAAAGACCTAGCATTTGCTGAAGGAATCTATCGAAGCCGAGTCCTATACCTCCATGAGGAGGCATCCCATATTTGAACGCCTCAAGATAGTTTTGGAATGCCTCTTTTTCTAAACCTATCTCTTCCATTTGATGGATAAGTACATCATAACGATGCTCCCTCTGCCCTCCAGAAACCAGTTCTTGTCCTTTATACTCCAAATCAAAATATGTGGTCAATGATGGATCGTATTCTTTTCTTTTAGCATAGAAAGTACCTTCTTTAACTTCAGTCGGGAACTCAGTGATGAAGAAAAACTCCGTATCGAATTCTTCCTCGACGTACTCACCTAGGATCTTTTCCTCTTCTGTACCGATCTGAGGATCTTCCTCCCATTCATGACCCAAATCTTTGAGGATATTTATGCATTCTCTATACGGTATCTTTTTGAAAGGGAAATCAGGGATATTTATCTCTACACCTAGTTCTTCAAGTTCTTCTTCACAATTGTTTTTCACGTACGAAAGAGCATGTTTAACCATGTAGCTCGTCATATCGATTATGTCCTTTGAGCTCTCTACAAATGACATCTCGAAATCTAGTGAAAGGAATTCTGAGGTGTGTCTTATGGTATCGAAATCTTCAGCTCTATATGCTGGTGCGATCTCGAACACTCTTTCGAATCCAGCCGCCATCAACATCTGTTTGTAGAGTTGAGGACTCTGAGCTAGATAAGCCTCTTGACCGTAGTACTCTACATTGAAAAGGGTTGCTCCACCTTCAGCTCCGGCGGCTACTATCTTTGGAGTGTAAACTTCTATAAAACCTTCCTGATCAAAAAAATCTCTCACCCCATCTAATAAATTTTTTCTGATTTCAAATATCAAAAGCTTTTCCTTTTTCCTCAAGTCCAAAAATCTATTATCGAATCTAGTCCCCATCTCAGCATCGACTTTATCGACGACTCCAAGGGGCAGGGGTTTTTCTGCCTCGGTTTCTACTTTTATAGATATAGGATGTAGCTCATACCCTAAATCAGTTTGATCTGTACTTTTTTTCTCTCCTTCCACTATGAGGACGCTCTCTCTAGGGACATTCACTGCCTTTTCAAAACGGTCCTCTTCCATCTCTTCTTTGGAAAGGACAACCTGAAAGACCCCTGTCCTATCTCTTATCTTTAGAAAAGCGATTCCTCCTAGATTCTTCGTTTCCTGCAACCAACCGCCCAGTTTGCATCTGCAGCCCTCTTCGAGCTCAACGGCCTCGGTGGCGAGTATCCTTTGCATATTAAGGGGTAAGAAAGAGAGATATAAAAGAGTTCAGGATGGAAAGATCTTCAACCATCCCCAAACCTAAAATAAGTAGACTAGTTTTCTTCTGATGATAATATGGGTAAAAATCGATATGATGTCAAAAGAGGCCATTTTGAGAACATAGAAGGTGATAAATTGAAGAAGCTTTTACAGGAAACTTTCGGTGATGTCAGTGAAGAAGGGGACAAACTCATCGTCGAAGATGAGGGAGCTATATCCTCACTGACGATATGGACAGAAGGACGAACGGGCCTTTGGGTGGATATAAAGATGAACCCTGATGTGGACAACGATACCGCTTCAGAAACGATCTCGATGTGGAACAACTTCTTGGAGCAGGCCACCGGGTTTACAGCAAAGGAAAGGAAGAAAAGAGCAAAGAAAAAAGCCAAGGAAAAATAAAATCCTTAAACGCCTCTATAATTTATTTGTCTTTTCAAAAAATATATATAGACTTCTCCAATACTCAACGTAGTGATCATCATGGCAGAAGAAAATAAACTTGCAAACCCCGCTCCATTAGGCCTCATGGGTTTCGGCATGACTACTGTACTATTGAATATTTACAATGCAGCGAACTGGGATATCAGCAGCATGATACTAGCGATGGGAATATTTTACGGTGGTTTCGCACAATTGATAGCAGGCTGGTGGGAAATTAAACAGAAAAACACTTTTGCGGGAGTGGCTTTCAGTTCCTATGGTCTGTTCTGGTTGAGCTTCGTTGGATTGCACACTATGCCAGAGTTGATAGACGGTTTTTCGGGTCCTGATTATCCTGCGATGGCCGCATATTTAGCCATGTGGGGTCTTTTCACAGGATGGATGTTCCTATCTACTCTGAAGTTGAACAGAGCTCTACAAGTGGTCTTTTCTACCCTGACGATACTGTTCTTCTTGCTGGCTTTTGCCTATGCAGTAGGTCCAAATACCGATCTAGGTCAGATCATTTACACCATCGCCGGTATCGAAGGGATAATCTGTGGATTTAGTGCTGTGTATACCGCATTGGCTGAGGTCACGAACGAGTATTACGGAAAAACGATATTCCCGATCGGTCCGGTGGAATGAAAACATAAAAGTCCGTTAAACAGACTTGAGATGAAGCAACAAAAGAGTTGGGACGCTAGTTTCCAGCGGAAACCAATGAGGCTATAAAACCCTCGTTTAGATTCCGCCTACAAAAACCTTTTCTTTTTTTTATGATCATGACTTCAAACTAATTGTTTTCATATGTCTGGTTACTATCAATTTGGTTTCCCTGAACATTACTATACTTTTCTCCTTTCTCGACTTCTCTAGAACCACCATCACCTTCTTTTGGCCCATTTTTGTTCTTTCCATAAAGTCTGCTCACCAATTCAAGTATTATGGGTATCAGCAAGATAGCGGTGATAGATATGATCAGATTTGTCCAGGTGTTCGATGGTATGTATTCCGTTCTTCCCAGATAAGCCAGTTTCAATGAACCAAACCAGGGAAGTTGGCCCCTTGCTCTTCCTAATATCCAATCTTCTTCTACCGGTTTGTTTATTCCACCGTGACTCTCATCTTGATCGATATAATCGTTGTTATCTCCTTTAGTGATAAATCCTGATGATTCTATATTTTCAAGATCCAATTCAACTGTATCGTCTCTATGACCGTATTCGTAAAGTAACAGAGTACCTGATAATCCAATTCCGTCTTCGACCTCTTCAGGTTCTAAATCAGGATGTTCGATCTCCCAGTCATTTTCATAATCTAGATCAGACAGTGCTGGTATATTTACATACCCTTGTTCTTCATCATATTCTAAGTAAAACACGGCTCTATGGATCACAGGTGTGCTTGCTCTATCTCCATCTGGTCTGAAAACGATGACATCCCCATATTGCCCATAATTTCTATAGTCCCTGTACCTACCTTCAACATAAGTAGTTATATCATCTCTATCCACTTCTTGGACCAAAACTATATCTCCAGCATCTATTATCCCTACTTCGCTTTGTTGATGGTTGTGAGACATGCTGGAAGATTCTACCACAACCAACGGAGGCCATCTTCCGCTGAAGGCATATAAAGCACTCAATATCAAACCTATTATTATGAGGGAAATAAGAATATCCTTTGCTATGGTTTTTATTTCATTTTTAGTTTCTTTATCCATTTTTATCTATTCCTTGTTTGATCCGTTTGAGTATGAATCGTTGAAGTTTCTCAAATAGCAACAGGATTGCTTGCTACTAATAAATATTTCTAATGCCTATTTCTGTTTACTAGAAGACTTTTCAAACACGAAAATAAAATAAAGCAGTTCCCTCTTGTTGGGATATGAACCGCCCTTCAGTTGACGAATATTTCATGTCCATGGCCTATTTGGTCTCTGAGAGATCAACTTGTCTTAGTAGAAAAGTGGGAGCCGTTATGGTGAAAAACAAGCAAGTAGTTAGTACTGGGTATAACGGAGCGCCGAAAAAACTGCCTCACTGTGAAGAATTAGGTGGATGTATGAGGAAAGGTGATATTCATCCGCCTTACATGGATATATTTTTTGACCAATATAAAAAGAATAAAGAATTGAATAAAAAAGACAAAGAAGAGATGTTGGAAGATATAGATTTTTATCCAGAGAAAGGGAAAGGCGTCAAATCAGGAAGAAGGCATGAACTCTGTAGGGCAGTCCACGCTGAGCAGAATGCGGTGATCCAGGCAGCTGTATCTGGCGTCAGTATCAAAGGAAGCACGCTTTACTGTACTACCTATCCCTGTGTAGTATGCGCGAAGATGTTGATAAATTCTGAGATCAAAAAAATAATCTATGACGGGGAATACAAAGATCCCCTTTCTGAGAACATGCTCCAGCAGAGTAAAATAGAAGTTGAACGTTTTGAAGGGGATAAGAGAGAGATACAGGAGACTATTTCGAAATACATGCAGAATAAATAAAGAAAAGGAATTTTTGGAGAAAAAAAGTTTCTATCCTTTTTACAGAGTGATCACATCGACTGGACATGAGTCTACGCAATTACCACAGTCGATACATGCGTCTTCGTCCACCACTGCAACGTCTTCGACAGTTATCGCATCTACTGGACAGACTTCTTCACATTGACCGCATGCTATGCAACCATCTTCCTCAATCTCTACTACCATAGTACCACGAAATGAGGAAGTAAGGTCCCTATAAAAAATTTACTGCTATATTCTTTTAGAGAGAAAGTGCATCTACTGGACAGATCTCTACGCATTTCCCGATATCCTCACATTTTTCTTCATCCGCTATAGCCACGTCCTCGACAATTATCGCGTCGATAGGGCATTCCTCTTCACACATCCCGCAAGCAATACAGGTATCTTCATCTACTTCTACGACCATATTTATCACCTAGATCGATAGGTATAACAACCTAAATAAATGTTTGGGCAATCCTATAAAACTAGAAGATGAAAAACATTTTTAGTCTCTCACGATCTTCTTTAAGATCTGAAGCACATCTTTCCGATAATCGCTCAAAGAACTCTCGTTGATTATCATGTAGTCGGCCCTTGCTATAACTTTCCCAAGACCCCAATCAAGTTCTCTATGATCCCTCTCTTGGAATTCTTTCTTAGAGTCAGGAGCGTCTTCTCGCCCTCTTTCTTTCAATCTCTTGTATCTTGTTTGTGGGGAGGCATGGACCGCTACCGTTTTAGGAGAAGTTTTCAATTCAGAGATGAAGATCTTCTTTTCGGCCAAGCTCCTCATACCGTCTATAACGGTTTTTTTTGACTCGATCTGCTCTAACGTTTTCTCGGCCCAGACGCCTTCATGGTATTCTTTTCTTAGCCTGTTAGCGAATTCACCTATGCTCTCCCCTTCTTTCCTTTCACTGTCTCTTTTTTGGAATTCCTCTCTCACCACATCCCCCATCCGAACTACTTCATAACCTTCATCCACAGCAACCTTTAAAAACTCCTCCTTTCCAGCCCCAGGCATTCCAGCAAGTAATATAATCGTCATTTTTCTCCCTTCTTCATTTCAGAGTGTGAACTCTCTCCAATCATCTCCGATGGTTCTGCTGCGCAGTTTTAAAACTGTAGGGAATCTTCTTTTATGTGTACTCCTATCGATCATAGATTTGACATCTTCGACAGCACTGTTAGAAACACCGTTATTATCAGCGATTTTGTCAATGGGTCGTTGTGCTTCGATACCTCTCAACACTTTATCGATGACCTCATAGCAATGACCTAGTTCATCTTCGTCCGTCTGCCCTTCCCAAAGACCGGCTCTTGGAACTTTGGTTAAAAATCTATCCGGAACGCCTATCTTTTCAGCGATCTTTTTCACTTCAGATTTGTATACGTCCCCCATAGGCAAAAAATCGGCAGCTCCGTCACCGAATTTGGTCGTGTACCCCAGCAGAAGTTCGCTCTTGTTACTGGTACCTATGACCAATCTCTTCTCCTCATTTGCAAAATAATATTCTATACAGTTCCTCACCCTAGCTTTCAGATTGGCGTAAGGCAATTTTTTTTCTGGATCTGCTGGAAACTGTTCTAAAATCGGATCGATATCGATTTCTTCGTATTCTACTCCCCACTTATCCGCTAACCATCGTGCATCTCTCATGTCCTCTTCAGGACTCGCGCTTTCCGGCATTATGATAGGATGAACCCTCTCTTCCCCGAGGGCATCGATAGATAATTTAAAGACTGTAGCGGAATCTAATCCTCCACTCAAACCCATCACTACACCCTCGGTACCTGTGGTTTCTACTTTGTCGCGGATAAACTCTTTCATCAAATGGATACTTTCATCGAGATCTAAACCGCTGTTCTTGGGCATGGGGATGGATTAAAAGGGGTTCTTATTATTTTTATGGGTTTTGTTTAGAGTCGTGAGTTAAGCTAACACGCTTTCTACTGCGGAGTCTCTGCAGTATATGCAGGTAGATTCGGATTTCTTTATCCTCTCCCTTATCAGGTCGAAATCAGGCTTGGGAGGAAGACTGAAAATATTTAGATCGGCTTGCGGAGCCTGTCCGATCCATTCTTCCACCGAAAGAGGTTTGACTTCGACATTGTCAACTGGTATCCTTGCAGCTTCTATCAATCTTTCGATGTTCTTTTTTTCACTCTCAACGACATCTTCATCCTCAGTAGGGACTAGGATATTCAACTCAGCATGCCAGTTCACTTTCAATTTGTAGGCTATGAGCAGCGCTAAGTTGCAATTCGGAGGCTTTTCAGGAGGTGACCATCCCTGACATCTTTTTGGCAGCCAAATATTGATCCTTTTCTCTTGACCTAATCCGGCAGTTGGATGATCGGCGAAGAGTATTATCCCTAATCGGTTTTCGGTGGCGCTTTTCATCACTACTTCTATATTTTTTTCCCTATTGATGATGTCGGGCATCCTGAGGAATGCTATATTGGGGCTGAATAGAGATCTCTTCAATGTCTGCATACTGCTTTCCGCACCTGTTTTGAAGTCTTTACCTTCGATTATGGTCCAATCGGAATATATTCCATTTTTTTTGAAGGTCTTAGAGAGATCTTTGAATTGGTTTTCTATCCTTACATTTCTTTTATCCATACCTACTCCGACCATGCTCACAGATCCTCTTGGATATGCGATATCTCTTAAAAAGCTCGAGACACCTCTTATCTCAGATGGATTTTTGGTAGGAACTAGAATATTCGGCACCCATGCTCTTTGTTGGGCCTTTGGTAAGTTATTGGATTTTTTTGCGGCCCATTCAGCCAAAGCAACGAAAAGGCTGCTTCTTACATCACCATAGGATGATTTAGACTCTAGATGTCTGTGTATAAGGGCATAGTAGAAAAGACCAACTACCACTACCGCGACGAAGCTAAAAGCTGGATTTATGATGAACATCGCTAAAAAACAGCCGAAAGTTCCCACAAGAGGAACGATGATGGGTATTTTCAAAAGTGGTCTGAAGCTGACCAACTCCAATTGGTGCTCGAGCAGGATTATCACATTGATGATTGCGTAAGTTAGAAGGAAAAACATGGTGATCACTGGAGCAACCGTGTCCAGATCTCTAAGGAATAACCCCAACACTACTATGACTCCTGTCATCAGTATCGCGTTCCTAGGTTCCCCTGTTGCTGCCTTCTTCGAGAACCAATTTCCTCCTGGTAAGATGTTGTGTTCGCCCATGGCTTGAAGTATCCTAGTGGCTCCGACGATGGAGTTGAGAGCTTGAGAGAAGGTGGCGGCGAGAAGACCGGCTAGGACAAGAGGTCCGTAGTAAGATCGTTCGATCATCACCATAAAATTGGTCATCAATTCATCTGGAGATGCCGAGCCAGCGAGCCAATAGGCGAGGGCCATGTAGATGATCATACTGACTCCGATAGCAGCTAAAGTCCCGATAGGGATCGCCTTTTTTGGTTCTTTTAACTCTCCTGACATGTTCGCTCCTGCCATGATCCCCGTTGCGGCGGGAAAGAACACCGCGAAAACAACCCAAAAGGAGCCGTTACGTCCTGCTGTAGTAAATTCGTAGGACACTTCTTGTGTTCGTCCCCCTAAAAAAACAGCTATTATAGAAGCTACGACGATAGCCAAGATCACGTACTGTATCTTGAAAGCCATCTTAGTGCTGAGTAGAACTACGATGAAAAGTATGCCGAAGACAAGGAAGTCGATCAGCAGGGCGGAGTATTTAGGAAATATGAAGCGAAGTCCCTCTCTAAAACCGAATATGTACATCACCATCGAGAGAGCTAAAGATATGTAAAGTGGAACCCCTATACTCCCTCCGGCTTCAAGCCCAAGAGATCGTGAAATAATAGAATAAACTCCTCCGGGTCCTATCTTCATATTGGTGATGATTGATGACATCGAAAGAGCAGTAGCGCCCGTTATCAAAAAAGCGAGTCCTATGATCGCCCACGAACCCACCAAACCGACACTTCCGACCACCCATCCTAAACGAAGGAACATGATGACTCCAAGGATGGTCAACAATGTGGGTATGAAGACCCCACTCATCATGCCGAATTTTTTACCCTTTACTCCATCTTCTGAACTGCCATCAGACATATTTTAAGGATGATAAAGGATAATCTAGATTAAAAATTTTTTTATCAGGATCGAGTTGTTCAGCCAATTATCTCTTCTCAATCTTTATCCTATCAGCTTCCTTCGCTTCTTTCAATCTCTCTGGATCATCGAAATGACCCACGACATTGACGTCGCTTGCAGCAACGGGCTTCTCACCGGTGGAAGCAGGGGTTGGTCCAAAAAACAGGGCTAGAGCCGTGCCGGAGGGCCAGTAACCTATAGTTCCGACAGCCACCTCTTTACGGGCTGTATCATCCAATCCCATCTCGAGTCCTATGGAGAAATAGAATTCATCTCCCCAATCCTGGAAGTCCGATTCAACTGGTAATATCTTTTGTATCTGTTGAGCGCATTCAGTATCTTTCAATTCTCCTTCAACTTCGACAGGACCTATAGAGATTTTTATCTTCTGTGACATATGGAACATTATACACGCATAATTTATCAGTTTTTCTATTCACTCTGTTTTGAGATCTTGACACAAAATATTTGTATAGGGTCTTTTATAGGATAACCCCAATCAGCAGGAGCTCAATCCCTTAGGATCGATAAGTTATGCGCGAGAAAGGTGTATAATATGGTAGATTTGGGCAAAAATTTAACCCAATCCCTCCCAAAGAGTTTATTAGTCTCCTGTAGAGATGTATAAGATTACATCTCCAATACTAAAACGTTTCAAAAAATAAAAAGGTAGTTAAAATGAATAAGATGAAAAAAGACGTCTTAGTTGTCGGCGGGGGCATTTCAGGAGTTCAATCGGCCTTAGATCTGGCGGATAAAGGCTACGAAGTGGTGATAGTGGATAAGAAACCTAGTATCGGAGGGAATATGGTAAAGCTGGATAAGACCTTCCCTACAGATGACTGTTCTATCTGTATGTCCGCTCCGAAGATGGTAGAGGTCAGCAGGCATGATAATATCGAATTACTGACCTATTCTGAAGTGAAGGATCTGCACGGTAGTGCGGGCTCTTTTGACGTAGATATCTGGCGACGGACAAAATATATAGATCCCAACGAATGTACCGCCTGCGGAGATTGTGCCGACGTTTGCCCTGTTAGTATACCCCATGAATTTGAAGAGGGCTTATCTGAGAGATCCGCGATCTATGTTGAATATCCTCAGGCAGTCCCTTTGAGTTATACTATAGACTATGAACACTGTGTTGGATGTGGAGCCTGTGATGCAGTATGTGATGCGGACGCGATCCATTTTCTAGAGAAATCTGAAAAGATAGAGGTAGAAGTTGGGAGTATAATTTTAGCGACCGGCTTTGAGATGATGAAACCTAAAGAGATGAGGGATGAGTACGGTTATGATAAATACGACGATGTAGTCACCGCTTTGGAATATGAGAGACTGCTTTCATCTTCAGGTCCAACAGAAGGTGAAGTTTTGAAGCCCTCGGATGGAGAGAAACCAGAAGAGATAGCTTGGATACAGTGTGTTGGTTCGAGATGTAAACAGAAAGGCATGCCGTACTGTTCTAGGGTATGCTGTATGTACGCCACCAAAGAAGCTTCTATAACTTTGAAAGAAGATCCAGATATCGACCCTTACATCCACTACATGGATATGAGGACATTTGGGAAGGATTTCCAGCAATATTATGATAGAGCTGAAGAGATGGGGGTGACTTACAAAAGAGGTAGACCTTCTAGAGTATATAAAATGGAGAAAGGTAAATTAGCTATAGAGTACGAAGACACGGAAGAAGGTGTGGTAGAAACTAACGAGGTCGATATGGTGGTCCTGTCCTCGGCTATTATCCCATCTGAAGGTAATGAGGAATTGGCCGATATGATGGGTATAGAAGTGGATGAAAACGGGTTCTTCGAGTCAAAGGATATATTGACCGCACCGATGGAATCTACCCGGGAAGGTATATATCTGGCGGGATGTGCTCAGTCTCCTAAGGATATACCTGATAGTGTTGCTCAAGGTAGTGGGGCAGCCGGCAAAGCCATCGAGACTTTGAAGGGTAGAGTTAGAAAAGAGGAAGAGGAAAAAGCAGAAGAGAGAGATATCACTGAAGAAGAACCTAATATAGGTGTGTTCGTCTGCCACTGCGGAAAAAATATTGCAAATTATCTCGATGTTGAAGAAGTCATGGAAAGTGTTAATGATATCCCTGAAGTAAAATATGTTGCCGATCCGATGTTTGCCTGTTCTGAAGACGCGCAGAAGGAATTGAAGGAAGCGGTCGAAGAACATGGTTTGAATCGTTTCGTTATAGCGGCTTGTTCGCCAAGGACTCACGCGGAGCTCTTCGAAGATACTTTCGAAGAGATAGGTTTGAACAGATACCTTATCGAGATGGCTAATATAAGAAATCAATGCAGTTGGGTCCACAGTGACGAACCTGAAAAAGCTACTGAGAAAGCCAAGCTGTTGACCAAGATGGCCGTATCCAAGGCCAAACGTTTGGCGGCTCTCCACGAACATAAAATAGAGGTAGGGGATAGATCGGTAGTTGTAGGAGGCGGCCCAGCAGGGATGAAAACAGCATTGAGCCTAGCTGATGCAGGTCATGATGTTACGTTGATAGAAAAAGAAGAAGAGCTTGGAGGCAAATTGAACAGGCTTGACAAACTTTTCCCATCCGATATAGATGCTGAAGAGTTGAGGAAAGATCTGGTACGGCAGATCGAAGACAACAATAACATAACTGTTATGACCTCCACAAAATTAGAGGATGTGGAGGGCTATGTCGGTAATTACGAGATCGAACTTAGTTCAGGAGAAACCATAGAGAGCGACACAATAATATTATCTACAGGGTTCCAGGAGATCGATCCCCCGGGTTTCTATCACTACGGGGAAGAAGACGGCGTGATGACTCAATTGGAACTGGACGAAGCTTTAGCCGAGGACTCATTGGAAGAACCAGAAAATGTTGTTTTCATCAACTGTGTAGGAGCATTAGAGGAAGAAAGACCGTGGTGCTGTAGAGTCGGTTGTGGTAATTCATTGAAGAACGCTAAAGCGATAAAAAGAAAGTATCCGGATTCCAATGTTTACGTACTCTACAAGGAGATGAGAGTTTTCGGTAAAGGAGAAGAGGAATATTATGCGGACGTCCAGGAAGAGGACGGCGTGATCTTTTTGAGGTATTCCAGCGATGACAAACCAGTGGTGGAAAGAAAAGATGATAGATATCATGTAAAAGTCCACGATAACCTTTTGGACGATGACGTGGAGATAGAATCCGATTACGTGGTACTTGCGATGCAGTTGAAAGGTGACCCCAGTACAGAAAAACTTCAGAAGATGCTTAAATTATCTGCTGATCCTTCGGGTTTCTTCATGGAGGCCCATGCCAAACTACGTCCTCTCGAATTCCCGTCAGAGGGCGTCTATCTAGCTGGAGGGGCTCAGTATCCCAAGAATATATCTGACACTCTTTCGCAAGCTGAAGGTGCAGCTTCCAAAGCGGAGATACCGATGATGAAGGGTTATACCAAAAGCGAAGCGTATATCGCAGAGATAGACGAAGATATCTGCAGCGGTTGCAAGATGTGTATATCCGTTTGTCCATACGGTGCTATCGACTTCGATGAGGAAGAGGAAGTGGCGGAGATGACCGATGTACTCTGTAAGGGATGTGGATCCTGCGCGAGTGTTTGTCCCTCTAATGCTATAAAGCAAAAAGGATTCGATGATGATCAATTGTCTGCGATGATAAAAGCCGCGCTATATGATGAGGTGGCATGATGGATTCCGATGAATTTGAACCAGAGATAATCGCTTTTTTATGTAATTGGTGCAGTTACGCTGGAGCCGATCTGGCAGGGGTAAGCAGAGAGCAGTACCCTTCAAATATATTGAATATCCGGGTTATGTGCTCCTCTAGAGTTTCCCCGGAACACGTGTTTGAATCATTCCAGGAGGGCGCCGACGGCGTCCTCATAGCCGGATGTCATCCCGGTGACTGCCACTACATAGACGGCAACTACAAAACCATAAGAAAGACCTGGCTTTTGAAGAAGATGATGGATGATATGGGTATCGATCCAGACCGGTTGAGGTTAGAATGGGTTTCTTCCGCTGAGGGTGGTAAATTTGCGAAAGTCATGGAAGAGATGACGGATGAGATCAAAAAGATGGGTCCACTTGAACTCGATGGCAATGATTTGAGTGGTGAATATGATGAGTGATAAAAAGAAAATTGGCTTTTACTGGTGTGGAGCCTGCGGAGGTTGTCAGGTCAGCATTTTGGATATAGATGAGATGATTTTAGACGTCGTAGAACAGGCTGATATAGTCTTTTGGCCATGTGCGATGGATCCAAAATATGAAGATGTTTATGAAATGGACGAAGATGAGATCGATCTAATGTTTATAAATGGTTCAATAAGGCTTGAAGAAAACAAAGAGATGGCTGAGCTATTGAGAGAAAAGGCGAAGGAAATTGTTGCCTATGGGTCATGTTCTGTCAATGGAGGATTGTTCGGCTTAGGTAATCTGAGCGATAAAAAAGAATTATTGGAGAGAGGTTACAGCACGAAAACCACTGATGAGGGTTCGCTGCCCCAAAAAGTAACAGAAGTCGAAGAGGGCGACCTAAAACTTCCCGAGATGCTCCATCATATCGTACCCTTGGAAGAGATAATAGATGTAGATTATCTGTTACCGGGCTGCCCTCCTTTACCGAACCAACTCGAGGAAGCTCTCCCAGCTTTGTTGGACGATGATACAGAAGTCGGAAAACATGATCTCATATCCAGCAAGAGCGTTTGCGATGTTTGTCCTATGGAGAGAGAGGAAAAAAAGATAGAAGGATTGAAACCGATCCAGGAAGTTGAATTTGATCCCGAGGAGTGTATCTTGGATCAGGGAGTACTTTGCATGGGTCCAGCAACAGCCGGTATGTGTGATGCACCCTGTACTGAAGTGGCACATCCGTGCGTGGGCTGCAACGGCCCGGTAAAAGATGTGAAAGATCAGGGCAGCAGGATGGCTTCAGCTCTAGCATCAGTCATAGGTGTCGAAGGGGAAGAAAAGATGAGTGAAGAGGAGGTTCAGGAGACGATGGAAAGTATAAGAGATCCAACTGGATCCATGTACATGTTCAGTTTACCGAGCAGTATAATGCAATACAGGAGAGGTGATATCGATGAGTGAGGATGGAAAAAAGATATCTATCGATCCCATAACAAGGCTGGAAGGCCATGGTAAGATCGAGATATTTCTAGATGATGAAGAGAACGTCAAAAATGCCTATCTTCAAGTACCGGAGTATAAGGGTTTTGAGAAGTTCTGTGAAGGTAGAAGAGCGGAAGACATGCCCAATATAACGAACAGGATTTGCGGTGTATGTCCGGAAGCTCATCACTTAGCTTCTACTAAGGCCCTTGACGACGCTTACGATGTTGAGCCTCCGGAACCCGCGAAAAAATTGAGAGAGGTATTTTACAACGCTTATATATTTGCAGACCACATACTCCATTTCTACTATCTAGCGAGTCCCGACTTTCTAGTCAGTGTGGATGCCCCTAGGGAAGAGAGGAATATACTTGGGGTTATAGGTGAAGTCGGCGAAGAGATAGGTAAAAAGGTTATAAAACAGAGAGGAAAAGGTCAAAAGATAGTCAGGATGTTGGCCGGTAAATCCGTTCATCCTGCCTTTGGAGTGCCTGGTGGCGTGACTAAATCATTTACCAGTGAAGAAAGAGAGGAACTGGTAGAGATGACTAGTGATATGGTGGATTTTGCTGAATTCACTCTTGATCTTTTCAAGGATGAAGTTCTTTCTGAGTATAAAGATACGATTGTCGAAGACAGACTTGAAACTTACAGTATGGGTCTTATAGAAGACGGTAAGTTGAGTCATACTGAAGGTGAGGTGAAAGTTGTGGATCCAAAGGGGGATGACTTTACTTCGTTTAATGGCGTTGATTATACCGACGTGATCAGGGAGCATACTGAACCCTACAGTTATATGAAGTTCCCCTACCTAAAAGAGATAGGATGGAAAGGTTTTGAGGAGGGTAAAGAATCCGGTGTTTACCGTGTCGGTACGCTGGGAAGGATAAACGCATGCGATGGTATGAAGACCGAAAAGGCGCAGAAAGAATATGAAGAGATGTTCGATACTTTGGGTTATCCGGTACATTCAACATTAGCTTATCATTGGGCTCGTTTGATCGAAGTCTTACAAGCGGCGGAGATCTTGCAAGAGTTGGCTAAAGATGAAGACCTTGAGAGCGATAACATCAGGAACGAAGTTGGTGAACCGGGAAGTGGAGTGGGGATAGTGGAAGCCGCTAGAGGCACTCTGATACACGATTACGAGCTTGATGAGGACGGACTGGTTAAAAACGCTAATCTGATAGTCGCTACCAATCACAACGCCTCGGTGATCTCCATGAGTGTAAAAGATGCAGCGAAGAAATACATCGATGGAGGGAATGTTCAGGAGGGCATGTTGAACAGTGTTGAAAGAGCTTTCAGAGCATACGATCCCTGCTTAGCTTGTGCAACTCATTCCGCGATGGGTGAAACCCCTTTGAAAGTTAACATATACGGCCCCGATGGCGAAAAATATGGAGAAGTGACCCAAGGGTTGGGTGATAAATGATGAAGATCAAAAAATTGATGAGGGATATAGAACTGCTCGAAAAAGTGGAAGAATTATCTGAGCAATCCCCTAATGCCTGCATACAGTGCGGAACTTGTTCAGCAGGCTGTCCCTTCGTTGACGAGATGGATGTACTCCCTGAGAGGATATTCAAGTACATAGTTTTAGATGAAGTAGAAAAAGTGCTGGAGAACAACACCATGTGGATCTGCGCAGCGTGTTATACCTGCAGCGTGAGGTGTCCTCGTGATATAGATATAGCGAGGATCATGGAAGGAGTTAGACAGATAATACTCCGTGCGGATATAGATAACGTGGATGTGGATGAAGTGGATAATATCGAGGAACTGCCCCAGTTAGCCGTAGTGGGCTGTTTCAGAAAGGAGACGGGGTGATATGATGGTAGAAGGACATTATTATTATCCTGGTTGCACCATGAAGGAAAAGGGAAGTGACTATGAGAAAAGTGCGATGAAAGTGATGGAACAGTTGGGAGAACCTCTGGTGGAGATGGAAGATTGGTACTGCTGCGGCGCGGTACAGTCTCTTTCCGAAGACGATATCATGCACCAGATCGCTCCCATACGAACACTTTTGATGGCTCAGGAGGCTGGAGAGGACGAAGTGGTCACATTATGCGATATGTGTTATAACGTTTTGAAGCAGGCCAGCGAGAGGATGAAGGAGAAAGAGGACGATCTGGAGACGATGAACGAATTTTTAGATGAGGATCCAGATTACGAAGGAGGAGTCGAGATATACCACCTATTCCATATCTTGAAAGAGAAAAAAGGTGAGATAGAAGAGAATGTAGAAGAACCACTTGAAGATCTTGTTGTCGCTCCTTACTACGGATGTATGCTGTTAAGACCGGATCATGTTGCGATAGACAACACCGAAGATCCGGAGATAATGGAGTCCTTCTTGAAACTTTTAGGCGTCGAATTGATCGAGAATGAGAAAAGGACTGAATGTTGCGGTTCATATCATACAGTAAACAGGTCTGATATAGTGGAAAAGCGGGTGGAAGATATAGTGGGTTATGCTGCTAGAGAGGGCGCAGATATGATAGTTTTGTCCTGTCCGCTCTGTCATTTCAATTTGGATTATCATCAAAGAGCTACGGAATTTGAAATACCCGTGCTCTATATAACGGAATTGATGGCTCTGGCATTTGGATTGGATATTGAGATGGAGCATCATAGTATAGATCCTACTTCTTTGCTTGAAGAGAAAGGGATCAAGGAGTGAGATAAAATGGATAAAGAAGAGACGGATGAGGAAGAAACGGAAGAAGAGATGGTTGAGATCTTCGTCATGGGAAGCCGATACCGGGTTCCAGAGGGTCTTACCATCCTGACGGCTTTAGAATACGCTGGTTATAAGTTCACCCGTGGCTGCGGCTGTCGTGGTGGGTTCTGCGGAGCCTGCGCTACGGTTTACAGAACTGAAGATGAGTATAAGTTGAAGATGGACTTGGCATGTCAGACAGCCGTCGAAGACGGGATGTTTTTGGTACAGTTGCCCTTCATGCCGGCCGTGAGGGAAGATTACGATATCGAGGAAGTCGATCCAGAGGAACACGAAAACATCCTGCTAGATTACTATACCGAAGTTGCAAGATGTGTTTCCTGCAATACCTGTACCAAAGCCTGTCCTCAAGATATAGAGGTCATGGATTACGTTCAGTCGGCCTTAAGAGGAGACATAGAAAGGACTGCAGAACTTTCTTTCGATTGTATACATTGTGGTCTCTGTTCGATGAGGTGTCCCGCAGATATCAAACATTACCACATGGCACAGATGGCCCGCAGGATCTATGCTAAGTACGAACAGCCGGACAGCGAAGAACTAGCGCTACGTGTTGAAGAGCTCGAAGAAGGAAAATATGATGAAAAGATGGAAGAGTTGGTAAAGATGGAGAAAGAGAAGTTAAAGAAGATGTACGATGAGAGAGATATCAAGGAGGAGGGTTGAACATGTCTGAAGGCTATCCTGATTACATGAGAGAGAGCATAAAAAAGGTTGAAAAGACCAGGCCGGAAAGGATAGATAAAACGCCTGAAAGGATGGATCCAGACGAAGCCGACGAAGTCCTTAATAATTTTCATCCAGACTACAGACCAGAGGGCAAAAAGGAGATACAGATAGGACCGAGTGAAGGAAGAAAAGCACCTAATGAAGTCAATGAATTGTTGGAGGCTCACAGTCTTATCGATCCCTCAGATATCGATTTAAGTCAGATAGACCATGATGTTGACATATTGATTATCGGAGGCGGAGGTGCCGGGACCGTCGCTGCACTTTCAGCCGTTGAGGAAGGAATAAAACCGGAAGACATTCTGATAGCGACCAAGTTGAGGCACGGAGATTCTAACAGCATGATGGCTCAAGGTGGAATGCAGGTAGCGGATAGGGAGGACGATTCACCTGTAAAGCATTATCTCGACGCCATAGGCGGCGGACATTTTACCAACGCACCTGAACTCGTCAAAGCTCTGACTAAAGACGCCCCTAAAATATTGAAGTGGCATGAAGAACTCGGTATGATGTACGATCGAGAAGAGGACGGTAACTTCGTTGAACTTCCTGGAGGCGGGACTTCAAGATACAGGCTCCACTCTGCAGGAGATTATACAGGTATGGAACTGATGAGAGTTCTAAGAGACGAAGCAAGGAATCTAGACATACCGGTTTTGGAATTCACACCCGCGGTCGAACTGCTCAAAGACAGTAAAGGGCAGATTGCAGGCGCTGTGTTGATGAATTTAGAAACTAATGAGTATTATGTGGTTAGAGCGAAATCTACTATAATGGCTACCGGCGGATTCGGCCGACTGCATATACAGTCGTATCCCACTACGAACCATTATGGTGCTACAGCCGACGGGTTGGTCATGGGATACCGAGCAGGAGTACCGATAAGGGACCTTGACAGCGTTCAGTATCATCCTACAGGTGCGGCTCACCCTGATCAGATAGTCGGTCTTCTGGTTACCGAAAAGGTTAGAAGTCTTGGAGCTCAGCCCGTTAATGCCGATGGTGAGCTCTTCGTAAATCCTTTAGAGCCGAGAGATATCGAGGCTGCCGCTTTAATACGTGAATGTTATGGTAATGGCAACGGAGTCAAGACGCCAACAGGTATGAAAGGGGTCTGGTTAGATTCGCCTCTTATAGAGGAGAAAAAGGGAGAAGGTACAATAGAGGAAAGTCTACCTGCGATGGTCCGACTTTATGAGAGGTTCGGTATCGACATGACGGAAGAACCCATACTCGTGTTTCCGACCCTTCACTACCAGAACGGCGGTTTGGTGATAAATCCAGATGGGTCGACACCTGTCAAAGGATTGTTTGCAGGAGGAGAAGTCGAAGGAGGAGTCCATGGAAAGAATAGACTTATGGGCAACTCACTGCTTGACTACAACGTCTTTGGCAGGAGAGCAGGTATTAACGCCGCTAGCCACGCTAAGAAAGCTTCACTCGGCGATTTGACGCTCGATCATGTCAGCAAGTACGAGCAGCAGTTGGACGAAGCTGGAATCGAGACGGATCGAAAAGCTCCTATGCTTTTGCCTGAATATAGAGGAGAGAAGGTGCTTGAAAGGCATTTGGATGTAAAAGTGACATTGTAAAAGATCAGGTGTAGATAAGGATGATAGAAGTTAATGAAAAGTACTGTAAAGGATGCAACCTGTGCATAGAGTTCTGCCCTAGGGACGCGCTAGAACCCGCCGAAGAGTTGAACGAAAAGGGAGTCCACCCTCCAGTAGAAGTGGAGGATCGGTGCGTGAATTGCCACCTTTGTGAATTGATATGTCCGGATTTTGCTATAATTGTAGAGGAAGAAGAGGAGGTATAAATATGATCGGAGAAATCGATTTGGATAAGGCCAAGAAGGCCATAGGCGACAGATCTCAGTTCATACATGGAGATACCGCCGTTGCATACGGTGCTCTATTGGCGGGCTGTAGATTTTTTGGTGGTTATCCCATCACGCCTGCTTCTGAGATAGCTGAGAAGATGGCGGAACTACTCCCAAAGATAGGGGGCAAATATATACAGATGGAGGACGAACTCGGCAGTATAGCCTCAGTGATAGGCTCATCATGGGCGGGAGCTAAGGCTATGACCGCTACTTCAGGACCTGGGTTTTCATTGATGCAGGAAAACATCGGCTTCGCTCACATGAGTGAAACACCTTTGGTGTTAGCTAACGTTCAGCGCTCTGGTCCTTCCACTGGTCAACCAACTTTGGGAGCTCAGGGTGACGTGATGCAGGTCCAGTATGGAAGCCACGGTGATTTTGCGGCGATAGCACTCTCCCCCAACAATATCCAGGAGACTTTGGATCTAACAATTAAATCGTTCAATCTTGCTGAGAAATACAGAACACCGGTCATGCTTATGATCAGCGCAGATCTAGGGCATATGAGAGAGATGGTCGAAATACCCGATGAGGTAGAAACTTTTGAAAGGAAAGAGCCTAAAGTATCTCCTGAAGAATATATCCCTTTTGGCAAAGGCGAGTATGGTAAGGAGAAGGTGCCAGAATTCGGTATATTTGGTAAGGGATTTAGGACTTATGTGACTGGTTTAACCCACGATGAGAAAGGTTTCCCCGCCACCGACGATCAAGAAGACCACGATAACCTGATCAGGAGGCAGGTCGAAAAGATAACCGATGACAGAGAGGAACTGACCGATATAGAGAGAAGGCGGTTAGATGACGCGGAGAAGGTGATAATCTCTTACGGGATAACGAGCAGGAGCGCAATGGGGGCTTTAAAAGAGGGCAGGAACAGAGGTGAAAAATTGGGTTACCTGCGCTTGAAAACTCTGTGGCCTTTCCCAAAACACGTGATAAAGGAGATATCGGAACAGGTAGACAAGATTATCGTGGCTGAATTGAATTTAGGGCAGATATATCATAAGGTCGCAGAACATGCTGAATGTGAAGTAGCGCTTGCGGATAAGATCGGTGGCGAAGTCCATTCGCCTGAAGAGATACTAGCGGAGGTGTAATGATGGCTGAAGAGCAGAAATTTGAGACTGAAGAGAAAGTAGAAAGGAAACAAAAAACAGGCATGATCAATGCCAAAGAGTTGGAAGAGAAGTACCTTCGAAAAGGTATGATGCCGCATATATTCTGTACTGGATGTGGGATCGGAACTGTTCTTGGACTGACACTTCGTGCTATGGAAGAAATCGATATGGATCTTGATAATACTGTCTTTTTGTCAGGGATAGGCTGTTCCTCTCGATTACCCGGTTATATCGACGTTGATTCATTACACACGACTCATGGAAGAGCTCTAGCCTTCGCTACGGGAGTTAAGATAACCAATCCTGATCTGAACGTGGTTATCTTCACCGGTGATGGAGACTGCATAGGTATCGGCGGCAATCATTTCATCCACGCTGCTAGAAGAAATATAGATATCACCGTCATAGCCGTCAACAATTACATCTACGGGATGACAGGAGGTCAGGTTGCACCTACCACGCCAGAAGGTGATTACGCTACGACTGCTCCACACGGCAACGTGGAGCCTCCTTTTGATATGAGCGAGATGGCGATGTCAGCAGGGGCGACCTACGTGGCAAGATGGGATCTAACAAAACCGGTTCAGCCGATGAAATCGATAAAAGAAGGGCTAGAAAACAAAGGGATGAGCTTCATCGAGTTATTGTCGCCCTGTACGACCGCTTATGCGAGGCAGAATAAGGTCGGCGATATCCAGGAATTCTGGGAGTGGTATGATGACAGGACGATGCTGGCAGAGGAATATGAATTTGAGGAAGAATTCAGTCCGATGGAGGAGTGGGAGGAGATAAAAGAGAAGATGAAGATCGGTGTACTGAAGCACGAGGAAAAGAAGTCTCTTGGTGAGCGGATGCAGGAGAAGATCGAGGAGGTAAAGATATGAGAAAAGATATCAGGCTATGCGGTAAAGGTGGCCAGGGTATAATGCTTTCCGGCTTCGTGCTTGGAAAAGCCGCAAGCGTTTTCCATGATTACAACGCGGTCCAGATGCAGAGTTACGGACCCGAAGCGAGAGGTGGCGCTGCACGCTCTGAAGTCGTCATTTCCGATGAAGAAATAGGCTACTGTGGTCTTTATCAAGCGGACTACATGATGGTGATGTCTCAGGAGGCCTATAATAAGTACAATGAAGACCTTGCCGATGACGCGGTTCTTCTACTTGACGATGATCTCGTAACAGAAGTGGAGCACGATTATATCGGTGTTCCCTGTACTGCGATAGCTGAGGATATAGGGGCGAAGATCGTAGCTAACATTGTAATGCTAGGAGCCTTCAACGAAGCGGGTGATCTGGTACCTCATGATTCCTTGGAGAAGTCGGTAGAGGACAGTGTGCCTTCGAAATTCAAGGACCTGAACTTGAAGGCGCTGAACAGAGGGGTTGAAAAGGCTAAGGAAAAGATTTGATTGTCCCAACGAATAGTATCCTACTTGAAGAATACAGTGCCGGTTATTCTCTTGGTAGTTAATAGTTATAGCGATTTTAAACGAGCTGCGCTTGTTGGGTTGCGAGTTTTTCAAACCCAGCTTTACTTTCTAAAATTTTTTCCACTCTACTGCTATAAAGATTCGGATCGTCAGATGATGATTATTTAAATATTCCGCTTTCTTTAGACCAAAGATATATTTATATGTCTTATCTTTCCCTCTCTGCGAGGTGAAAAGCAAAATGGAAAAAATAAAAAATGTCGGTTACGGAATTGTGTTCGGACTAGCGATCTTAGCTCTACTAGCTATGGGAACTACGGGGACAATAGAAACCGCATCTGCCGCAGAAGAGATCGAGGAAGAAAGTCCAGATAGTGTATACATGGGTTCGGCTGATTGGGAGAAACACAATGAAGAATCAGGTGCATATGCGATATCAGTAGGAGCTAAAGGAGTTGAAGTGGGTTTTGAGTATTCTTGGGAAGACGGTCACGGCGCCGCAGTAGGCATGGCGATGAGAGGATATCAAGACCATGGAAACGGTGAGTTTGATTGGGTAACAACCGCTGAAGGTTACAGAACCGGGGACTCTACGGGAACTTGGCAGAGTGACCATTTTTGGACGGTAATAGCTACCGATGTCTGGCATGAGATCTCTGACTCTGGGGAATGGGTACAACATGAATTCGAGCTCCACTATCTGGTTGAACATGAAAGAGACAGATTCTGGGGAGGTACAGAGTATAACTACCATAACACACACATATATGGTGGTAATCCGAACGCGCCGCCCACAATCACTGTATGGATAATGGATTGATCAAGAGGTGGAGAATATCCATGAAAATACCCAAAACTTTTCTCCTATTTTTTATTCTTATTATGCTTATAATGCCTATTTCTAGTTTGGGATTGGTATCATCTTCAGAAGATGTAGCTATGGATAATCCCTATGGGGAGGGAAGATGGAGATTAAAGAATGCGGGAATCCAAATTCTTTATAATCACGAAGAAGAGGATTATGATTATTTGGTTAAGAATTCCAGCTTTTCAACCAATAAAATATCTATAGAGACCATTGAAGAAAGTCAGAATCACGTAGAAGTTTTGTTAAATTTAGAGATAGGGTTTGTGACCTCTTTAGACCGTTCGGATTACGAAGAGCATTTAGAAGAGGGTCCTATTGATGAAGAGTTACTAGATGCGGTTCATATCGGGTATGATATGTATATAGATAAAGATGAGGCAGAGCTTTTAGATGATGACGAAGGATGGTTGGTAAAAGAAGAAGATGTAAAAAGATATAGATTAGAAAAAGATGATGAAAAGATAAATATTTATTCGATCCAGTTTGAAGAAAGGATCGATTTCGATTACACTGAGTTGAGATTCTAGATTGATAAGGAAAGCAACGATGCGACCCTTGTTGAAGAGGATCATAGTGAGAAGGGAGCAAGGTTGGGATTTTTCCCCTTTCTAGGGTTTTTAGAAGAAAACCCCTATGAGAACACCTACGATTATATATTTGGAGGAGAAACAAATTCTGTAAGCAAATCAGCAGATTGGATTATTTCCTATCCCGATCCTGAAGATTTTCCTGATGAACCTCATGACAACGATGAGGATTTTGTCCAACCCGACATGATTGAAAAAAATATAGGGTCTACATATTTTTTGAATACAGAAAAAAGGATGACGATCGATAGAGAAAAAGTAATGGAGGACTCTCCCGAAATTACAAGAAGAGGTCTTTCATTAAACTACAAACGGGATGGCCAAAGTCTTTATCCTGCTGACGGGGAGTTATGTCTGCCGGCAGAATTTTTCATAAGAAATACTTCAGCCGAAGAGATGGTGTATATAGATATTGATTATGAGTATAATGAGGAAGAGGCAGTCGAGTATCTACAATCTCTGCGACCAAGAGATGATGATGAAGAAGAAGCTACCTTTGATGAATATAAGTTCCTCGCTATACCCGCAGCCGTAGCCCTTATAGGTGGATATCTCGCTTACAAGAACAAGAAAGGAGGTTAAAGTTGAGTGTTTAGTAGGGATGGATTGATCTACAAGTTTTTTTCTCATAACAAATACGTTCTTGCAGTTGTGATTATTGCTCCTCTTCTTCTTTACTTCGTTTTTGGTACCTCCTTTTATGGATATCTTGACGACATCGGTGAAGAAGAATTGAGAGGATACGATCTAGACAAAGACTACGATGGTGATATGACCTTCTTCGACGATGAACCTATAGATGAGGACGAGTATGAAAAGGTAAATCCCTACGGAGGGGAAGAAAATATTTCTAAGATGCACCAGTACAGCTATGAAGAATCTTTTTTTCCTTCGCTGATCTCTTTAGCAAGTGTATCTTTTATCGTTGGAGCGGTGATTTCCTCACTGTCCTGGGGACGAATGGCGAGCGATGGTTCAATAGTATATCCTATTTTATTAAAGTCCTCTAGGACCAAAAGTTTTATGGAGTTATTTTTGTTACCTCTCGTGTTCATATTGTTGATATCCGTTTTTGCATCTCTATTGGTAACTTCAGAAGTTTTCGTTCCCTTCCTCGAGATCGGTTTCCGATCAGTATTTTTCTATTCTTTATTGACGGTGCTCGGAACCATGTTCGGTGGTTACACAATAGCCCTCTTAATTTCTCTGATCTCTAGAGATTCCTTTCTTCCAATTTTCGGTTCCCTTCTTTTCGTCGGAGGAGTTAATCTTTGGCGTGAAAGATTTCACATATTATCACCGAGTAGAGGATTGGTCACCCATCATTATTTCGATCACCCGATAGAGAATGAAGTATATTATGGTATTTTGATCATAATCGCTGCATTCATACTATCCTACTTTTTCTTCAAAAGAGGTGATTTTTATTAAAGATAAGATCCTTTTATCAGTCGTTATCTCATTGCTGTTATCTTCAACGATCATCACTCTGCAAAGAAGTGAAGCTGTGGAAGTCTTCGATACAAATTTTGGAGCGGACAGTAGAAAGCACTGGCAGGATAGTAGCCCATATATAAGGCATGATCATGAGCACGATGAAAATCTTACTCAGGGGTATTACAGGGGTTCCTCTCAATATGGCCTTGAACCTGGAAGCTACAATATAGAAGTCGATCCAGTTGGTGAAAACGTTACACTTTATCTGATAGATGGAGAAAAAACTTTAGAAAAGGAATTGAACGAATCCATAAGTTTTGAAACGGATCTTGAAACGAACACGATATGGATCGGAATAATCATTGGGGATCCACTTACGTTTGAAGAACATACTGGTGAGGTCTTTGAGATAGAAATCGAGAAAGAGAGAGAAATTTTAGATTATCCTTTGATAATGTTATGGATATTGACATTGATAGGAGTGATTTATCTTGGAGTCGATACTTACAGCAAAAAACGTGAGTAAAAAGTTCGGCAAGACCGTTGCTTTAGATAACGTCTCATTTCAGATGACTGAAGGTCTCAACATGTTGTTAGGGCCAAATGGGAGCGGTAAAACTACCTTTTTGAGGATAGCATGTGGTCTTCTTAGACCAGATGAGGGCAAGGTAAGTATTTTTGGACATGATCCGTTTAAGGAGTATTCCGAGATAAAGGATAAAGTATCGTTCGCTCTGCAGAAACCGCATCTTCCTCAAAACATAACCGTTAAAGATTTTTTAGAGGGGGTGAAAACGGAAAAAAACGCACGATCTTATAACAGCGCGGTTAAGGCTTTTGGACTTGAAGATATACTGGATAAGAAATTTAAGAATCTATCAGGAGGGTTCAAGAAAAGGGTTTCGCTGGCACAAGCTTTTATCGGCAAACCGGATCTGCTCGTTGTTGATGAACCTTTTGCTAATCTTGATATCGAAGCTAAACTACGTATTTCTGACATGATAAACAAACTTTCCAAAAGGGAGAACACTTCATTGGTAATGATAACCCACGATTTAGGTTCACTGAAACCAGACCATCTAACAATCCTTTACGCGGGAAAAACTATCCTAAGTGATTACTACGATGAACTTGGATTTGATGAGATAAAGTCATTTTACGTTAAAAAGGACGATGAAAAGTATGTTATAAATAATAGAGAAAGTCTGCATAAAAATGTAAAAAAGGGTGCGAAGATTATAGACGTTGAAAAGAGGGGCTTTGAAGACTATCTTAAAGAGAAATTTGAAAAAGAAGAAATAAAAAGATAATTATAACTATTATGAAGCTAGATGAGGCCCCGGGCGAGGTGAAAAGCAGAATGTAACGGAAAACCGTTATATCCTGTTTTTTCCGGGCCCTCACGTATTCTTTTTCTTCTTCCCATATTAAGACGAGTCCATTTTTATATAACAGTTTTACTTATGTCTAAAGGCGCAGACGCTATGCTAGAGATATCTCAAGGACATGGAGTATATCTAGAATAGACAGATTACTGGTGGGGACGTCAAGACCTTAGGGGGATTAGCCTACAATAGTGTAATCAGCAAGACAATGGAACAAAGAACAATAAATATAAAACCCTTTTTATTCATTTTTAAATCAAGAATTGGTGAAAACGATCGCCCATCCACTCGATAAAAAGAAGAATGCGCTTGTATTCACTACGGTAGTGTGGATTCTAATAATTTTAGGAATCTTTACCATTGACTTGTTGAGTTTTGATCTATCGGTTCTTATCGGTTTTCTCTTCACTCTTTTATTTTTCACTTTGGGTCATATTGTAAATAACATAACATCTACCAGGAAGACTAATTTTCTTGGCGTTATTATTTTAACAGTGCCTTTCGCGTTGTTCTTGTATTACTTGTTTTCAATGGTCGATCTTGTTTTCTATAGTTTTTCTCTTGGAATCTTAATGATGGTGACCCTTAGGCCTGCTTTGACTGCATGTTTTGGATTATTTGAAGTTATGATGATGGAGGCGGCTGGTGGCCGCCTTGGTAGCCAAAAAAGTAATAATGTTGAAAACATAGAAGTGAGATGATATGAAGGCAGAGGAGATATAATGGGGAATGAGAGAACAAGAAAAAACATATTTATCTTTTCTTTTTTCTCTATTTTAATGATGGCTTTTACTCTTATTCAGTTCATTAGATTGGAAGGATTCTGGAGTGGCTTTTATTTTACGGCATTTTTGCTTTTTTTAATTCTTTCCCTAGTAACCTTGTTAGGGATTAAATATAGGTGGTCATATAATAAATGTAAGTGGTCAGATAAGATAATGGGAAAAGAAAGAAAAAGAAAAACCAAATTTATCCAGCTATTTACAAATATTTTAATGATGACCTTAACCCTCTTTCAGTTCACTATCCGGGACGGTTTTTGGAGCGGCTTTTATTTTATGATATTTCTGATTTTTTTAATCCTTTTTCCTGTAAGCGTGTTAGAGATCATAACTGGGAAAACATATATGCTATTCCAAAATTGATCCAAAGATGAGAAGGATGTCGGATAAAAGATAGGATTAGGTACTAAAATAATATCTGTCCCACTGAGGAGAAAGCAAGATAATAGGGATGTTGAATACTGCTAGTGGCCTTGGAAGTCTACCAAAAATTTTCCTTTTTATCCTCCCGCCCCTCGAACATCGACCAAATACTTTTATATTCTCATCCGTTCACCTAAAATCGGCTTTAGCAGAACTAGCCGGATGAGACGTCCTTTGGAGGAAATCGTAATGTCGGAAATACCGGAATATGTAGGGCCCATGGCTATGGGTCTGAAGATGGGTGTGATCGTTCCAGGCATGGATATAGTGGACGAGGTTTTCAAGTCGATCGAACGATGCAGCGATAACGGTTTGTTATATGATGGAGATGTTATCTGCATCACTGAATCCGTGGTTGCAAGGGCCCAGGATAATTATGTGACCATCGATGAGGCATCCGAAGAGATCAGGGAGAAATTGGATGTTGAAAAAGATGAGACTCTAGGTGTTGTATTTCCGATAACCAGCAGAAATAGATTTTCGATGATCCTTCAGGCTATAGCTGAGTCTGTTTCAGAAGGAAAAGTGATCGTTCAGATGTCCTTTCCATGTGATGAAGTGGGTAATCAGTTCATCTCTCCTGAGTTCGTGGAGGAGTTAGATAAAGATGTCATCACCATGGATGATCTGAAGGGTGAAGATTTCACACATCCTATCACCGAGGTCAACTACATAAAATTCTACAAAAATATAATAGAAGAGGTGGGTGCCGAAGCCGAGATCGTTCTTTGTAATGATCCCCTACATATTCTTATGCATGATCCTGATGGTGTTATAGCGGCGGATATCCATACTAGAAAAAAGACTAAAGAAAAGATAACTGAGAGGTTTAAAAATTGTATAACTTTGGATGAGGTATGTATTGAAGGTGAAACACGCTCTGAATGGGGTCTTTTGGGAAGCAATATGTCCTCTGGCGATCGTTTGAAGCTAGCTCCTAAAGATGGATACAACGTTTTAAAAGAGCTGCAGGACAGGGTGAGAGAAGAGTTGGAAGTACAAATCGAGGCGATAATCTACGGTGACGGCGCCTACAAGGATCCAACTAGCGGTATCTATGAGTTAGCTGATCCTAGCGTGACCATAGCCTCGACGGACGGACTCAACTGCTTCCGTAGAGGTGTAAAATACAAGTACATAGCCGACCAGCATTATCACAACGAAGGAATGGATGTTGACGAGATAGAGGAGATAATACAGGAAAAAAAGGAAGAAGGGAACAAATCCGAAGATTGTATGGAGAAGGAAGGCACCACACCTAGACAGATGGAAGACTTACTCGGCAGTCTAGCGGATCTGGTTAGCGGTTCAGCGGATGCAGGAACTCCGGTGGTATTGGTAAAAAATTTCTTAGACTGAGTTTTTCTCGATAAATTCTTCTTTTCTTTCTTTGCTCCAACTTTTGATCTCAGCCTCTCTTTTTAAGGCCTCGCTTCTGTTTTCAAGCTTTTCCGTGTAGATAAGCTCGCACGGCAGTCTACTTCTCACGTATTTGCTGCCGTTTCCTGATCTATGCTTTTCCAACCTATTTTCTATGTCCTTGGTAATTCCAGTATATAGGGAGTCGTCAGATAGTCGCAGTATGTATAGGTGCCACATCATACTGCAATTTACTTCTTTCACAAATAATTTACCTTCTATCAAAGCGGAAACATTATGAGTGATGAATTATGTTCTGATATCACAAGAGGTGTTATACGGATGCAGGATATACTGAAAAAATTTTCCTTTTCTATTCCTACGAAATTAGAATATGAAAATAATTACATAAAAAATCTAGGAAAAACAGTATCGAGCTATGACAGAATATTGATCATCACTGATGAAGGCCTTATAGAGGCGGGTATTTTAGAAACTGTTAAAAACCATATCGCCGATAAGAAATACAGTATATACAGTGATATAGGATCAAATCCAAAAGATTATCAGGTAGAGGAGGGAGCTGAAATAGCACACGATTTTAATCCTGATCTTCTCCTGGCTGTAGGAGGAGGTAGCCCTATTGATTGTGCAAAGGGGATAGAAGCCCTCATCAGCAAAAATGAAGAATCAATAAGTGAACTTTACGGGAAGAGAACGATCAGTAAAAAAAAGATTCCTTTCATTGCTGTACCAACTACAGCAGGGAGTGGAAGCGAAGTTACCTTTTCTGCAGTCATAACGGATACCGATACACGTGTTAAAAAGAGTATAAGAAGTAAAAATATTGCTCCCGATTTGAGTCTCTTAGATCCTTCACTCACGGTCAGCTTACCTGAAGATCTGACTGCTTTTTCTGGCATGGACGCTTTCACCCATGCAATAGAAGCTTTTACGGCTAAAACTTCGACCGTTGTGACCAACGCTTTAGCGATCCATTCTATGAAACTTATCTTGAAGAATCTTGAAAAAGCAGTGAACGATCCAGAAGATATAGAAGCCAGAGGAGGGATGTTATTGGGTAGTACACTGGCTGGCATCTCATTTAATAATTCTGATGTGGCCTCTGTTCATTGCATGGCTGAATCATTAGGAGGAAAATATGATGCTCCACACGGATTTTGTAATTCCATCATACTTCCCTTTGTCATGGAACATAACAAAGATTATTGTGCAAAAAAGTATGCAAAAGTCGCTCAGTTGATGGGATTAGATTATTCAAATCCTTCAAAAGGAGCTGAGAAAGCTATAGAAAAAATTAGAAAGATCAATCAAAGAATTGGGATAGATGCGGAAAAGATGCAATTAAAAAAAGAAGATATCGGGGAATTGGCTGAGAGATCCGTTGACAATCTATCAAATGAAAGTAATCCAAAGCCGATGGACAAAGAAGATTATGTTAGGTTGTTCTATAAAATACTAGAAGAAAAGGAAAAATAATGCATATCTTGGATTTTTCCATGAACATAGTTTTGAAAAGGTAAACGCTGAAGACCATCCAATAGTATCGAGTGACGATCTGGAACGTTCACATCCTTATCTGTTCATTTTGGTTATCCTGTAAGATCACCAGATCAGAAACACGAATGAAAATATTATACCTATACAAAAAATTAAAAAGCTTATGAAATTAATCTTAGCCCCCTTCTTTATGTGTTTCCTGTCGCTTGGATCCTCAAGAAGCATCTTAAAGGCAATCAAGGCCGTTATCACGTAAGGTATCAGCGGTACAAACATTGAGTGACCTGTTCCTGTTATCCGTGAAATTACATACACGTTCAGAAGTATGAGTATATGGAGAGCACCTAAAACGTATACGCTCTTCTTGATACCTATCCTTATAGCCAAACCAAATTTTTCTGCCTCTCTGTCGTAGGGCATGTCGACCATTTCGCCTCCCCATGAGAAGGTCAAAGTACTGAGACCTGTGATAGGCATCGTTAAAATCACAAGCTGGTTAAAGCCTACCCCTTGTGCGGTTGTAGCTAGAAATATCGCCAAAGGTCCGAACCCGAACCAGACAGTTATTTCACCTAGACCTCTATATGCGAGTTTTATTGGTTCAGCAGTGTAGAATTTGCTCAAAAATGCCATTGAACCGAAAACAAATATCATGAGAGGCCATAATTCAGTGTCAAGGAGATATAAAAGTCCTAACATACCTAAAAAGGCGATAAGTATCCCGGACCTAGATATCCAAAGCATTTTGTCTTTGAGTTCAGGATGTTCGATCAGAATCGCTGAGCCGCCACTGAACAGACTTTTACTTGATTTTAAACTGTCAGACCCTTGCTCAGTATCGTATATATCGTTATAAACGTTCATAGATATGTGAAGACTGAAGCCGACAATACAGGCTAGCAAAAATGAAGTGAAGTCTACGCTGCCTTGGATGTGGAATGCGAGTATGGTTCCTATTATAAGAGGTGGGATTATAGCAACAAGGCCACCTACTCTGATCATCTTGAGGAAACCTGGCTTTTCCATCGTGGAAAGATATTGGGATGGGTTCGATATGGAGGGTATCAATTTGAATAATAAAAGATGAAGTATGATTAGTACTTTGGGTTATCTGGGTTTATAACTTAAGGACATCACCAAAAGAGCTGGGGGCGGGATTCGAACCCACGGAAAACCGCTCTGCAGGCGGTCACATTAGCCACTCTGTCACCCCAGCATCAGGGTCTAGAGACGTTTAAATCAAATATTCGGGCGGCTATAACTTTTATGGTTTTCTACGGTTGAATTCATCTCTGTTTCAATGCTGCTTCGAATGTGTTTTCCAGCAGCGATAAAACCGTAGTTGGTCCAACGCCTCCAGGAACCGGAGTGATCTTCTTCGCCTTCTCTTTGCATTCCTCATAAACCGCGTCTCCGACTAGACCACCGTCTTCAGTTCTATTCATGCCCACATCTATGATTATCGAATCCTCTTTGATCATATCTGCGGTCAAAAAATCAGCTTTGCCTACAGCGGTGATGATCACCTCTGCATCATTCGTGTGGGAAACCAGATCGTCGGTGAATTCATGCACAACTTTCACCGTGGCGTTCCTGTTCAGTAAAGTTATCGCCATGGGTTTTCCTACAGTCACGTTATGACTTATTAGGCAGACCTCTTTTCCCTTCAGTTCGATGCCTTCGTGCTCGAACATGGTTAGTATGCCTTTAGGTGTGCACGGTATTATCCTCTCTTCTCCGGTCATCAACCTTCCAAAGTTGATAGGATGTACCCCTTCTACGTCTTTGATAGGCTCTATCTCTTCGATCAGCTCCCATGCTTCAAGATTTCCAGGAAGCGGCATCTGTACAAGGATACCATCGACCTCATCGCTCTCGTTCAAATCGTGCACTTTTTGCTTCAGATAATCTATCGTGACTTCGTTACTAAAGCGGTGCGTTTCAGTTTTGATCCCTACTCTATCGCAGCCGCGGTTCTTAACTCCGATGTACACTTTGGATCCTTCGTCGTCGCCAGCGAAGATGGTATCGAGTCTAGGAGGTTTTTCCATCTTCTTTATCTTCTCCTTGAGTTCCGCTTCCCCTTTACCAGCGATCTCTCTACCGTTGATAATTTTCCCGCTCATCTTTTTCCCCTCCTTTCCTCTTTATCGGGAACCCATTCAGGATATTTTACTCCTTCCACATGATAATTTGACGTGTAAGGCTTGATATCTATGACAGGAGTATTATCGAAGGCGTCTAATCCTTTTACGTATAGTTCATTCTCTTCTCTCTTCTCCAGCTCACATATCGTCTCAGCGATCGGGTTGGGTCTTACTGGTGCTCTTGTAGCGAAGACTCCCGTAAGTGGATTTGACTCATCACCGAAAGGATGGACTCTTTTCACCTTTCTATCACTCCTGTCGAACCAGCAGAGCACCGCCAGGTGCGAGTTCCCTTCTATCCCTAGAAGCGCTTCCTCAAATTCTGGATAGATCTTTAAAAGAGAAGTTTTGTTCCGATAATCTTCTGGAATCTCATCTTTAAAATCGTTTTTTACGGTCCCTATTTCCTTGACTTTAAAGGTTCTACCAACATCTAAAGATGTCATATCATTATAAAAGAAATAGAGGGTTAAGTGTATTTCGGAATCAGTATCTAGTACTATTCTTTTATATCAACAGCTCTCTTAGCACCTTCATCCATGCCGTCTACAACATCATAACCTGCTTCTCTCAGCATCTCTTTTCCTTTTTCCTCGTTGGTCCCCATCATCCGAATTACTGTGGGTTTTGTGGGCTCATAATCGATGATGCCTTGTGCTATCTTGTCGCACTGTGTGATTCCTCCAAATATGTTTAGATAGATGGACTTGATGCCCTCTTTCATGTCAATGATTTCCAATGCGTGTTTGGTATCTTCAGCATCAGCTCCTCCACCAAGGTCCAAAAAACAGGCGGGCTTTCCATCAAACTCTGCAACGGAATCAAGAGTGGCCATCACTAGTCCGGCCCCACATCCGACTATGGCTATATCACCTTCAAGGTCCACATAGGCTAGATCATGCTCTTCTGCTTTCTTTTCCCGTTCAGTGACCAACTTACTTTCGCCTTTTTCGAATTCCTGTCTAAATAGCGCGTTGTCGTCTATATTGAATACTGCGTCGATGGCTAATAGCCCATCCGGTGTAGAAACGAGTGGATTTATCTCAGCCAATTCGGCATCATAATCTTCGAACGCCTGGTAGAGCTTTTGGGCTATCTTGGCCAATCCGGATAGTTCATCTCCTTCAAGTCCGATCGAGTCAGCTAGATGGAGCGCTTCGTATCCCTTGAGGCCAGTCACAGGGTCAATTTCTCTTTTAGCTATCTTATCAGGGTGTTCATCCGCAACTTCTTCGATGTTCATGCCGCCCTCCGTGGTCATTATCAGTGTCGGTCTTCTATTTTCTCTGTCCATAACAAGACCGACGTAATATTCCTTCTTGATCTCTGCCTTTTCAGCGACTAGTATCTTTTCGACTTCTAGTCCTCTTATCTCCTTACCGAATAGTTCTTTGGCTTTCTCTACCGCTTCAGCTCTATTTTCCGCGAACAAGATACCGCCGGCTTTACCCCTTTTACCCACTGTGACCTGAGATTTAAGAACGACTGGTCTTTCTACTTCCTTTATCTCTTCCGGCTCTTCGATCAGGTACCTATCAGCGACCGGTATCCCATAATTTTCGAAGATTTCCGCAGCCTGATACTCTTGGAGTTTCATATTTTATACCTCTTTAGACGACTTTTCAAACTCTTAAATCATCAGGGTTATAAAATGGTTACGAGATATTGAGGGTTGAAGACCTCAGCGGTACATCATCCTCCGGCTCTTTTCCGACCCCTTGTCGTCATCATCTTTTTCCTTCATTCTCTTCTTCTTTATTGCTTCCTCTTGGGTCGGATTTGTTCCATGGAACTTTATGTCGCTTCTCATCAGTCGGAGATATTTTTTGTCTGGGAGTTCTTCAATCTCAACGATCCCTCTAGAAGCCAATCCCTTCACGGCTCTCTCCACCCTAGAAACTGAGATTTTCAGTTCATCAGAAACTTCTTTCAGGGTCAAAGGCCGTCCCTCCATAAGGAGCTTGATTATCCTACCTTCCAACGAATCAGCATCCATTTCGATCGGCATATTATCCCTCACTTCATCCAAAATAGGTATTTGTATCCTGCTTTTCCTTTTCATCCGGTTCTGCTTGATCTATTACATCGATGCTAGTTATCATGTGGCAGGGGATCACACGGTGCTGGCCTTCCTCTTCGTGAGAATCATCCAATTCCAGATTCAGTGCCTGATGTTTTCCTATTTGAATATATCCTCTGAAATATCCTTTAGTCAAAAGACTATCTTCTCTGGTAGATAGTGATTTGACTTCGTAATGAGAGCCTTCCGTGAGTTGGATATCTTTTTCATTTCCCATGATTCAATCACCTTTGTTCAGATTAACATCCTTCATCTTTTTTATTTCTTCCCCACAGTTAGGACACAAATGATCGGTTATCATGGTCTCTCCGGAAGCTAGCATATTTATCCGTTCCACAGTTTTCTTATACTTTTTCAAGTTAGATTCAACATTCAACTCAGCTATAAGCCAAGCCTTCAAAAAGGAACCTTGTCTGAAACGGTAACCCTTTTTGACTACTTCTCCATCGTCCTCTATGGTCAATTCTTTCTCCTCCATCAACTGCAATTTTTTCAGCTTATTGAGATGTCTGTATATGGTAGGTTTAGTGGTATCTAGGATCGTGGCTAGTTCATCTATAGTAAAAAATTTTTCAGGTTTGTCTAAAAAACATTCGGTCCATAATTTGAAAGGTACGCTGTCGTAAAGTTCCTCATCGCTTTTTCTACCTGAAAGGTAACCTATATCCAGAAGGAAGTTCTCCAGTATCTCCTCTAGATCATTGGAAACCATCGGTTTGTGATCTGCGACTTTTATTTCGAAGTCCATGTAGAATAAAGAAAGTTGCTTAACATATAACTATTTTGGAAAAACCCGCAGCGTCTTAAAATAACCGTGTTATTTTTGGCAGTATAAAATCGGAAAGTTTATTATCCATCGTCATTTCATCCTTTTAAAAGGTGAAACTAGCATGTATGAAGTACGATTCCACGGTAGAGGTGGACAGGGTGCCGTGACTGCTGCCCACACGCTTGCAGAAGCGGCTTTCAGAGAGGATAAAGATGTTCAGTCCTTTCCCATGTTCGGTGTAGAAAGGAGAGGTGCCCCTGTTGCGGCCTTTGCCAGGATCGATGAAAAGGAAATAGATATAAAGACACAGATATACGAGCCGGATATGGTCATCGTATTGGACATGAGTCTCTTGGACGTTGTTGATGTAACCGACGGTCTAAAAGAAGGCGGAAAGGTAATTTTGAATACCGCGAAGGATCCGTCGGAATTTGATTTCGATGATGCAGAGGTCTACACTGTGAACGCGACCAAGATAGCTGTTGACAATGGACTTGGAACAGAAACCAACCCGATCGTGAACACCGCCGTTTTGGGTGCATATTCAAAAGTAGCGGGTAACGTGGATATAGAGAACGTTAAAAAGGCGATAGAGAACAACGTCCCTGTGAAACACGATGAGAACAAAAAAGCAGCGGAAGAAGCTTACGAAAATGTAATTGGGGTGTAAACATGTCAAAGGTTAAAATAACTATAGCTGGAGTAAACAAAAAGCCAGGTAGTTCAAGAGAATACAAGACAGGTGGTTGGAGAACGATGAAACCGGAAGTCGATATTGAGAAGTGTATACAATGTTTAAAATGCTTCGATTATTGCCCTGATGGAGCTGTAAAGAAAACCGAAGATGCCATAGAGTTCGATCTTGATTACTGCAAAGGTTGCGGCATCTGTGAAAGAGAGTGTCCGGTAGATGCTATCGAGATGAAAGTGGAGGAGAAGTGATAATATGGGTGAACAAAAAGGTTTGACGATCCAAGGAAATATGGCTACCGCTTTGGGTGCAAAGCTCTGCAAACCCGATGTTATACCAGCTTATCCTATAACTCCGTCGACTCTCTTCCCTGAGAAAATCTCGGAATACATAGCCGACGGTGAATTGGATGCTGAGATGATCAGAGTTGAGAGTGAGCATTCAGCGATGAGTGCCTGTATAGGCGCATCACTTACTGGGGCTAGAACCTGTACAGCTTCAGCATCACAGGGAGTAGCGTTGATGCATGAGATGTTGTTTATAGCTGCAGGGATGCGTTTACCGATCGTCATGGCGGTAGGTAATCGAGCATTGTCTGCTCCGATAAACATATGGGCAGATCATCAGGACACCATGGCTTCGAGAGATTCTGGATGGATGCAGTTCTATGCGGAAAAGAACCAGGAAGGTCTCGACCTTATGATACTCGCCTTCAGGATCGCCGAAGATGAAAGAATACTTCTTCCGGCGATGGTCGGCATCGACGGATTCGTTTTGACTCATACGGTAGAAGGTGTGCAAGTACCTGCGCAGGAAGATGTTGATGAATTTTTACCATCCTATGAACCCCCCCATGGAAAACTCGATCCAGAGGAACCTATGACCTTCGGCTCGTTAGGCACGCCGGAATATTATCAGGAGTTAAAACATGATCAGACACAGGCGATAGAGAACGCCCCTGAGGTAATAGACGAGATATTCGACGAGTTTGAAGAAGAATTCGGTAGAGAATACAATAGAGTTACTCCTTACAAATGTGAGGACGCCGATATAATTCTATTAACGATGGGTTCCATGAGCGGTACTGCAAGAGCTGCTGTCGATGAGATGCGCGAAGAAGGTAAAAAGGTCGGTCTAGCGAAAATGACAGTTTTCAGACCATTCCCAAGTGATCTCATAAAAGAGATATTAGGTGATGCTGACGGTGTCGCTGTAGTCGATAGGAACATATCTCCTGGTTTTGGAGGAGCCGTTTTTGCTGAAACAGCTGGAACATTTATAAACGAGAGCAAGTCCCCTCTTCTGAAGAATTTCATAGTCGGTCTTGGCGGAAGAGAGATATTCAAAAAGAACTTCAAAGAGATGTACGAGAAGACTAAAGAAGCGGTTGAAACAGGTGAAGTCGAAAAACCGGTAGAATGGATTAATATGGATGAGGATGTGATGAGGTGATAGATATGACGGAAGAAGATAAAGAATTGTTTGCATCCGGTCACAGGATGTGTGCTGGGTGCGGTGAAGGAACTGCAATGCGAGCCATCTTGAACGTAGCGGGCCCCAACACGATAGCCACCGTAGCTACGGGATGTTTGGAAGTCACTACAACGGCTTATCCTCAAACTGCATGGGATATACCGCTGGTTCATGCAGCTTTCGAGAACGCTGCCAGCGTCGCTTCAGGTATCGAATCAGCTTTAAAACAGATGGGTGAGAAAGGAGAGACCAATATCATATCTTTTGCAGGTGACGGAGGTACTTTCGATATAGGATTCCAGGCATTGTCAGGTATGTTCGAAAGAAAGCACAATGTGACTCACATATGCTTGGATAATGAGGCATATATGAATACAGGAATCCAGCGCTGCAGCTCAACACCCTATGGCGCTTCTACCACTACGTCCCCTTCTGGAGATGTGAGTATAGGTGAAGATAGACCCAAAAAACCACTAGCGAGGATCTCAGCGGCCCACGACATACCCTATGCTGCGACAGCCACTATAGCTTACATCGACGATTTAAAGAAGAAAGTAAAAAAGGCTTTAGAAGCCGACGGTCCCGCCCTTGTGCACGTTTTCGCTCCTTGCCCTACCGGTTGGAGGCACGGTAGCGATGACACTATAGAACTTTCGAAGCTAGTTGTTGAAACAGGTATATTCGTACTCTGGGAAGCGGAAGACGGCGAGATATGTGATATAAATATTACAAAGAAGCCGAAGGAAAGGAAACCTGTGGAAGAATATCTAAAGAAACAGAGAAGATTTGCACACCTCACCGATGAACACATCGAAAAGATACAGAAAGAAGTGGACGAGAAGTGCGAGCAGTACGGCTTTTAAAAACCCCTCTTTTACTTTTTTTCTTTTAGGTTTTACTCTTCTACCGTCTCGATAGAATACGAAACATCGTATCCTTCGAGAGTGGCATGTATTTTATCGGCGAACCACACGGCTTCTTTTACTTCAGCACCGTCATCCCAATCATAGACCATGTCGTATTCGCCTTTCTGTGGTTCGAAGCCAAGACCGTGAAGAACGTCCATGACATCGGACGGTTTGGCTCCTTCGCTATTGAACATCAGCATTATGTAGGTCTTCATGGTATTAAACAATAAAATTCCTATTATTAATCATTTGCCTTTGGTTTGCGAAGCACTTAAAGCGGTTTGTCGGATTCTTCAGGCCTATTACCGAAAAGTTTGCATCCAACATAACCGAAGAATGCGGGTATCATTCTGATGAAATACCAAGGGGTGATCTGATGGTCCAGCATCTTGGCGGGTGAATACTTACTCCAAAGTTTTCCGTGTTTCATGGTCAATTGCTTTCGACCAAAACCGTTCCAAAATGCCTGCTTAAAGAACCCGTAGAAGCTCCCTCTTGTTCTATGGTATACAATAGCGTCTTTATTGTATCCTATCGATGCGCCCGCTTCTACCGCTCTGAGGTTAAGATCGATATCCTCAGCGGTCTGAAACCAGGGATCGAATCCATCTATCTTTTTGAACACCTCTTTATCGTAGAGAAGGTTACAGCTAGGATAGGTTATATCGTATCCTTTATAAAAGAGTTCGACTCTTTCTAACTCTTCGAAGCTGTGATAACCTATTGAAATGGTCTTTCCCGCAACGATGTCATACTCTTCTGCAGTCTTTCTCATCTCCTCTGCCCAGAATGGATTCACGATAGCATCGCCGTCTATGAAAGCCACTAGATCTCCTTCTGCCTTTTTCACACCGAAATTTCTCGATTTTCCTCTAGTTCCTCCATGGACGTAAAGATTCACAAAATCATACTCTTTTGAGTATTCTTTAACGATCTCTTGGGTTCTATCCTCGCTGTGCGCGTCGACGACTATGATCTCGATAGGCGGCTCTTGAACTACCAGACTATCGAGAAGATCGGGCATATCTCTTTCTTCATCTTTGACCGTTATAACTATACTGATTAGCATTTTTATCGAAGTTCCTGATCCTTTAACCTTTAATTATGGGTGCTCGTATTTAAAATACGCCCCCTCTCACTAGAGTCTAATCCCATAAATTAAATATTGTTGGACCTTAATTGATGAAATATGTTTACTCAGGAAGATGGCGAGAAGGCGGTTGCGCTAGCTCGAAGCGCTGTAGAGAGTGAAGTGAAAGGTGAGGATATTCCAGACTTAGAACTCCCGGATAAATTCAGTGAAAAGATGGGGGCTTTCGTTACCTTGAACAGGCATCCTTCAGAGGAATTGAGAGGCTGTATAGGCTATCCAGAACCCACGTTTCAACTCAAGGAAGCCATCATCCAAGGAGCAAAAAATGCAGCTCTTCAGGATCCACGTTTTCCCCGGCTGAAGGAAGAAGAACTTGATTCTGTGGTGGTCGAGGTCAGCTTATTGACACCGCCCGAAAAACTCGAATTTGACGAACCTGAAGAACTACCTAAGAAGATTGTCTGTGGTAAACACGGTTTGATCATTGCCAAAGGCGGTCGGAGAGGTCTACTCCTTCCCCAAGTCCCTGTTGATCAAGATTGGGATGAAGAACAATTTTTAGACCAAACCTGTAGGAAGGCCGGTTTGAGATCAAAAGAATGGAGAGAAGGAAACTGTGACCTGCAAGTTTTTAAAGGTGTAATCTTCGCAGAGATGAAACCTAATGGCGAAGTGATAAAAAGGGAAATTGGTAAGGATGATAATTAAGGGGACCGCTTACGTAAAGGGCGAGTACGAAAATTGTTACATCGGGATCGAAGAGAAAAATATCGATTTTGTGAAAAAGAGTTTAAAAACTACGGAGGAAGTTAAAAAATTCGATGGAGTTATCCTCCCAGCAGGAACCGATCTTCATGTCCACTTTAGAGATCCTGGTATGACAAAGAAGGAAGATTTTCACACGGGATCGATGAGTGCGGCTTGTGGTGGGATAACCACTGTGATGGATATGCCCAACACCGATCCTCCCACGAACACATATGGGAGGTTGAAAGAAAAGATAAAGATCGGGGAAAACAAATCAGTGATCGATTTTGGACTCTATGGACTGCTGAGTGAAGAGATAGAGGATATGAAGGAACTGACCGATTTTTTTAAAGTTTATATGGCCCCCTCTACCAGTGCCGAACGTTTAGAGGAAGCAGAACTTATGGGCTTACTGCAGAAAGCTGGGTCGTTAGGGGCAAAAGTCGCGTTTCACTGTGAAGACGAAAACTTCTTTGAGGAGGACTCTTTCGAAGATCTTTCGGAGTTCAACAAAAGTCGGCCGCTTGAGAGCGAACTCAACTGTATAGATAAACTAGATGATCTGCCCTGTGAAGAAAAGTACATATGCCATCTCACAACGAGAGAATCCCTGGAACGAGTGGACGACCTAGGATACATCGGAGAGGCGACCCCTCATCATCTGTTTTTGAGTACGGACGCTTTTCTGGGCCCCTACGGCAAAGTGAATCCTCCCTTAAGGAGCCACATGAAACAGTATGAGCTTTGGGAAGACTTTGAGAGAGGAAGATTAGATATAGTGGCTAGTGATCATGCCCCACATCTAGAAAAGGAGAAAGAGGAAATTAAACAAGCTCCTTCTGGCGTGCCTGGCGTGGAGACGATGTATCCTCTACTTCTAAACGAGGTAGCAAGGGGCAGGGTCTCGATCTCCAACGTGATCGATATGGTAGCTTTGAATCCCGCTAAGCGATTGGGGTTGAAAAAGGGTAAGATAGAAGAAGGATACAGAGCTGACCTCATTCAGATCGAATTCCGTGATAATGAACCTATCGATAGCGATAAATTACACTACAAATGTGGATGGACTCCTTTCGAAGGCTTTCAGGGCATCTTCCCTAAAAAGGTTTTGTCGAAGGGTGAAGTCATAGTCGAGGACAAACAGTTTGTAGGAGAGAAGGGGGAAGGAGAATACTTGAAGAAAAATAACATATAACTTGTCTTAATGAATGATATATAGTACAAGATATAGGAGCGTGTAAAATTGACTAAAGAAACTTATGTGGAAGACCTGATCGAAGGGGATGAGATAAACGACAGATTTGCCATAAAAGAAAAAAAACCACCGAAGGAATACACGAAGGGATGGTTCTTCAAACTTATCGTGGGAGATAAGACTGGAAAGATACCTCTAGTCTATTGGGGAGGATCTGACGAAAGAGAGGTCCGTCAGCTTTATGAGGGACTAAAGGGAGGGGACGTGATCAAGGTTAGAGGGGTGGTTAGTTCTTTCAAGGGGGAGGAACAGATATCTATAAACGAGAAAGAACTGCACGGTATCGAAAGGGTAAGATGCGGTGAATACGAGGAGGCGGAATATATCCCTTCTACAAAGAAAGATGTAGAAAATATGTTCTCAAAACTTCTCCAGTTAGCTAGAACTATCGATGATGAGAACCTTTATGAACTTGTTTCATCCTTTTTGAAGGATGAAGATTTCGTAGGGAGTTTCAAACAAGCTCCTTACAGTAAGAGATATGCTTACAACTATCTGGGTGGCCTTCTTGAACATACCTTGATAGAGAGCAAAATCGCCGCCAACATCGCCGATATTTATGATGAGCTGGACAGGGACTTACTTCTTGCATCGGCGATCGTACATGATTTTGGTAAGGTAAGGGAATACAATACGACCACATCTATAGAACTCACAAACGAGGCCCAGCTCGTGGGTCATACCGTGATGTGCGAGAGGATGATAAACGAGAGGATAGAAAGCATACCGGACTTTCCGGAGGAGTTAAAATTAAAACTTGCCCATATCGTTCTATCACACCACGGCGATTACGAATGGGGTAGTCCACGGAGTCCTAGGACGGAGGAGGCTGTAGCACTTCATCATATCGATCTTTTGGCAGTTAGGCTGAGCGGCTTCATCCAGGCCAAAGAAGAGTTAGATCCAGAAGACGAAGAGATGATCTATGTTTCTAAGGAAGGCGTACAGAGACCTATATTCAACAGATGACGATCTTCCTCAACCTTCTTTAGATATATCGAATCCACAGCTTTTAAGTATCTCGAGCTGATCATCAAGATCATCATACCACTGACCCCACTTACGTGATATGTGCTCTGTCCAACTGTAGTCCTCGTAAGTGAACGTCTCCTCATCCTTTTCTTTCAAAGATATCATGGCATCGAGATTGCGGTAATAATCTTCTTTTAGGAAGCCTTCGTCCATTTTTTCTTTTGCCTCTTCCACTTTTTCGTCATCCAACTCAGGATATTGATCTTCGAAAAGAACGAAATCCAATGGATAGCGCGGTCTAACTGGTGGATCTTCTGCAGGATATCCTACGACCAGCTGAACCATAGGGAAGACCTTTTCAGGTAGTTCGTACTTCCCCTTGAGACTTTTGGCGGTTCTTATAGGAGCACCCAGATAACAGGGCCCCAATCCCATGCTCTCCGCTGCGATGACCATGTTCTGAGCAAAGTAGGATGCATCCTGTAATCCAAAGAGGAGCATCGATAGATCATTAGTGACGATTTCCCATCCTCTCTTTTCCATGATCTTTTCCAATTTATGTATATCTACACAGATAGTGAAAAGGACCGGTGCCTGGAAAGGCAGGTTTTCTTCTTCTTTTTCTACTATGACACTGTACATCTGAGATACAAATGGAGCCTGTTGTCCGGCTTTAACTATTTTTTCTATCTTTTCATCTTCGACTTTTCTATCTTCGTATTCTCTTATAGAACGATGACTCAAGAGAGTACCTATAGTTGGATTCTCTTTCATTTTAAACCTCGAGTTAAGATTTAGTTTTGTATATTTATTTTTAATGGTTATTACCTCCTCAAGATCAAAAGGTCAATTTTTAATAGTGGTCTGCATTAAGTATATTGGAAAAAGATGAGTGCAGAAGAGGAAATAGAGTGCGAGAACTGCGGTGAGATGATACCTCCAGAAACAGAAGAATGTCCCAATTGTGGGGAGGATCAGACCGTGGAAAATGACAATTTATACGAACATGATAAGATAGAAAAGGCTATGGAAGCCCTCGATATGATAGATGATGAGAGTTATCAGGTCAAAGGGGGAGACTCATCCTCTTTGGTTGAACGTCTCAAAGAATTAGCTCCTGACGATCTTCAGAAAAGAGAGAAGAGAACACCTCTCAGGAGTGAAGTTGAAAGAGAGGAGCTCGATTACAAAGATATGGATGAAGAAGAGGCGGAGGAACTAGAAGAAGAGATGGAGGAAGTCGTTGAATATGAGTGTCCATTGTGTGGAACGACGGTTAGTGAGGATGACGAAGAGTGCCCCGGTTGCGGAGCTGTATTTCAGGAGTGAGATTGAAAAAGGTTAATATTGCATAAACACTCTCTTTTTTCGTCGTGATGCGATATGTTCGAAACAAGGGTAGTGAGTGAACTGAGTCAAAAAGAGATCAGAGATTTGCTTATAGATCTCGGGTGTGATGATGAAGGTATCGAGATAATGGCACCTAAAGCAGAACATTTCATTATCTATGCAAAAAATTTGGATCCTAGAGCCGCGAATATAACCAAGCAGGAATTCCTTTCGGCGGGTGGTGAAACAGCTGTAGCCTGGAAAACTTTAGACCTCTCGATCGAAAAGAGTGAAGTATTGATGATGGGTACACTTGCCCAGTATGAAAGGGTGATCAAGAAATTGAGAGCCCAACCCTTCGATCTCGAGATACTAGCTGAAGAGATTGAAAGATCTGTAGAATCATATAAAAACAGAATATATCCTTCAGATGGCGGATGCGAAATCATGGGCATTCTAAACGTGACCCCGGATTCTTTTTTCGATGGTGGACGATATGAAAGGACTGAAAAAGCAGTCGAAAGAGCTTTGCAGATGGAGAAAAACGGTGCCGACATCATAGACATCGGTGGTGAAAGTACGCGTCCAGGTAGCGAACGGGTGAGTATCGAAAAGGAGCTAGAAAGGGTCATCCCTGTAATCGAGGATTTGGCTCCAAGAATCGATATACCTCTTTCTATAGATACACATAAGCCCGAGGTTGCAGAGGAGGCGGTTAAAGCCGGCGCTGACATGATCAATGATGTGTTCGGATTAAGGACTGAAGGTATGGCTAAAAAAGTCGCGGACCTTGGTGTACCTGTGGTGATAATGCATATGCAGGGCAGACCAAAAAACATGCAGGAAAATCCTTCTTACCGAGATGTCATCACAGATATATCTACATTCTTTCTCCAGAGAATAAAGGAGGCAAAAGATGCTGGGATTGAAGATAATAATATCATCATCGATCCGGGCATTGGTTTCGGAAAGAGGTTGGAGCACAACTTGGAGATATTGAAGAGATTAAATGAATTCACATCGTTCGGTTATCCAGTCCTACTGGGTGCTTCTAGAAAGAGCTTTCTTGGAGAGATCTTGGGAAAGAGGGCGGATGAAAGACTCTTTGGGTCTTTAGCTGTTGCAGCCTCAGCAGTTGAAAAAGGGGCATCCTATCTGAGAGTTCACGATGTAAAAGAGACTAGAGACGTGATAAAAACCGTAGAAGCTATCAGAGGATAGAGGAATTGAATATGAGTTTTGAGCATCGGTTTGACAGGAAAAAATTATTGTGATAGTGTTAGTTAGGACAAATCCTTATATATCCGTTTCTACCTACCATGACGTGATGGAACAAAATCTTTCGAATGGTCTTCGGATCGCCCGAAAGATAGTTTACTCAATACGCATAAAGAACGGATCGGATAAAATACCCATGTGATAACCATGTTGACACTAGTTTTGGCTGACTGCGAGATGGAATTGACCCCGGTCGGTATGGAATCGAAAGGCTTCAGACCCGATATGGTCCACTTTTCTCTCCTTCTAACTCAAGACTCGGGTCTTGCAGAAGAAAGAGAATTAAGAACAGTCGTTCACACAAGAGATGATAATATATTCTTGTTTGAGGCCGACGCGGAGATACCGGAGGATTTCAAAAAATTCAAAAAGATGATGCTCAGAGCAGTTAGAGGTGACACACCCCAAGGTGTTAGAGTTCTTCAAGGAGATCTTATGGAATTTTTGGACAAGCAGATAGGTAGAGGAATAGTGATGACTCCAAAGGCACGAAAAGTCGATCCCACAGACCTCCTATCGAGGACCGAGGATTATATCGTTATAGTAGGTGGTTTTTCTGAAGGTGACTTTCGTTCACCGGTCTATGATTGGGCTGACGACAAAGTCTCCATTTCGGAAAGAGCGATGAAACCTTGGTCCGTCACAGCGGAAACTCTAGTGAGTTACAGGTACTGCTCCCTCGAATAATTTGGCAACGTTCTTGTCGAAGGGGACTCCCATCGTTTTAGAGACTGGTTTGCATTTACTCCTCGTGAGAAAAGCTATAGGTGAGTAATCGCTTTCTGAAAAAGATTCCCAATTAGCCATGCCCTTAGCGATTATAAGGTCGGCTTCTTTGAGTTTTTGCTCCACTTTTTCAGGCAGTAAGTCAAAATCTACTCCAACTGCAAAGCCTCCTGTGGTATCCACCTGGTCGGCTATATCATCTATATCGTATTTCAGAGCATCTTTTATGGTCGCGTCGGTCAGGATAGGGGCTCCTTTCATGACTACGGTTAGATGAACGTCGTAATCTTTTATCTTTTTTAGGAGGAGAGTATCGAATACGATCTCTCCAGCATTGTCTGTGAAAAAAACTACCTTTTCTCCTTTTTGTAAGATGGCTTCTATCTTATCAGTATCATCGCATTCCAATCCCTCTTGGAGAAGGTTTTCAAATTCTTTTAGTAGATAATCTGCCGAAACTATATCATCCCGATATCCAAAATCTAAAACATTTCCAACGATGGAGACCAAAATCATATCTCTCAAGGAGTCCCTATCTAGAATATTCTTCGCCTTTTCGAGCAGTTCTTCTGCATTGGCGTTGCTCTGCTTTTTCATCTCTAAATAGGGATCATCGCACTCAAGGATTTCGTAAATTTTACCGTGGACCTTTGTCGCGACTTCTGCAGATACAGCTCCCGGTTCGAAATTCTCCTCCAATATCGGTAGAACCTCTTCTATTACTTCTCTTTTTTTATCTTCGTCGACGATGCTGGTCTCGAAGAGGCCTCTTTTCAACAGGCATGGAACACATTCAGGATGTATCTCCACTTATAATTCCCCACTAGAAAGTTTCTCGTTGATCTGTTCAGCGTTAAGGTGACCTTCAACAGTAATATCTACATCGTCTTCCTCAACACCTTCTAATTCAACCAGATTCTTTTTTATACGGACGGCGAGCTGTACTCCTAGGGGGCAGAATGGGCTGGTCGGTGTGAAAGTGAGACTGACACTACCATCTTCGACTTCTATATCGGATATCAACCCCATCTCGTAGACGCTCGTTCCGGTCTCAGGATCTATGACCTGTTTCAATTTTTCTACAACTTCATCTTTTTCTGGCATGTTCTTCACCTCTGCGATATATTCTTGACTATAACTTATGACATCGAAGGCAGTATATAAATGAAAGGGGTTGGAGACAATTTCAAGGTCGGATCACCGAAGTTTTTATTAGAAGGTCCTAAGTGTTCAAAACATGGCCGATACAACTGATGTTCAAAGTCAGATGGTTGAGCACAGGTTCAGGATAACTAGAGTTGGAGTCACGGGTGTGAAGAAACCGATAGTGGTGGAACGTCCTTCAGGGAGGAGAACTCTGAACGCTACTATCGACGTTTTTGTAGACTTGCCTTATGACCAAAAAGGATCGCACATGTCGAGAAACGTAGAGGTGACCGGAGAAGTGGTTGATAAGAGTGTCAGAGAACCAGTGAAAGGGCTGGAGAATCTGGCAGCAGACATGTGCGATATGCTTCTAGACAGGCACGAATACGCATCTTATTCTGAAGTCGACATAAAAGCGGATTATTTTCTGGAAAAAGAGTCGCCTAAAGGAAGAAGGAGCCTGGAGAGTTATAAGATCAGAGCCAAAGGAGAAGGTTACCGAAAAAAGGACGATGATACGGAAAGAGAGATCATGAAGTTCATAGGCGCTACCGTGGTAGGTATAAATGCATGTCCCTGCGCAATGGAGACGGTGAAGGACGAATACAAAAAAAGATATCCTAAACATACTAGGGCTTTGGAAGAACTACCGACGATCACTCACAACCAGAGGAACAAGTCCACTCTAATGGTCGAAGTGCCAAACGACAAAGAGATAGAAGTGAATGATATTATAGAAATATTAGAGTCCTCTGTTTCATCACCTACCCACGAGATACTAAAAAGGGAGGATGAGGCTGAGGTGGTTATGCAGGCTCACGAGAATCCTAAATTTGTTGAGGATATAGTGAGAGATGTATTGTCAAAGTGTCTTGATAAATATCATGATTATCCCGATTCCGCTCATATTGAGGTGAAGAGCAAGAGCGAAGAATCGATACATAAGCACGACGCGTTCGCGGAAAGAGTCACTACATTTGGGGAACTCAGAAAATGATCATCTGACCTTGAAACCTTTACTTTTTCGCCGTCAATTCAAACAGCGCGCCGGAGATGATTTCCTTGTTTTCAGAAGAGTCCATTATGTTCTGCAACTTCTTTTCTAGAGCTTCACGCAGATATCTATCCTCGATTTTCTCCATATCCTTTAGAATAAGCTTTTCGTGTTCTTCCATCAGACCCGACCAGGGTAGATCTTTTCTAAAAATAGAATGATCTGCTTCTTTGAAACCAATAGATAATAATTCGTCTTCTAGCGCCTCAGGAGAATATTCTTCAAGATGACTTTCGCCTAAAAGTTCAAAAACAGCTTTTTCCAACCTCCATATTTCTACCTGAAGCTCATCCAAAGGTACAGGCGAAGTCTTTTCTTCGAAAGGATAATAGTCGATGATCGTCAGCTGCCCTTTATCTTTTAAGATTCTATAGAACTCTCTCAACACCGATGTAACGAAAAGAGATTTGTTCACCGAGAGGGCACTTATAGTAGCTTTACAAAAAACGTGATCGAAACTCTCCGACTCTATAAAACCCATCTCTGAAAGATCAGCCTGAATGAAATCGGCGGAATAGGTTTGATCACGGCAGTCTTTTAAGTATTCTCTCTCCATGTCGACGGAGACTATCTTTCCTTCTTTTTCTCCTAGGATTTTGGTCATGCCACAGGCACCGGTTCCAGCATCCAAAACCAGCTCATCTTCTAATTCGAGGTCCTCTAGTTTCTGCATACTTCAGTGACTAAATGAAGTGTATAAATAGGTGTTGGAACTAGACTCACCTTAAAAAATCGGATAAAAATCATCTTATAAACCATAATCCTTATATCACAACCCTCTTATTTGTGTGCGAATATCACTGTAAAAATTAAAGGGGATTATCATGTTGAACGCTGAGATAAACTCTAACGTATTGAAGGACTTAGTGGAGATCGTAGGTACGATAGTCGATGAGGTCAAGATCAATCTGACTGAAGATGGATTGAGCCTTAAGGCTGTAGATCCAGCTCACGTAGCGATGGTGGATCTTGATCTGGATAAAGATGCCTTTGAAAGTTATGAAGCCAACGAGACTGAGATCGGTCTTAATCTTAAAAAGGTGGAACAGTTCTTGAAATTAGCTGGAGCCGGTGACGTTGTCAGGATGGAGCATGATGAGGAAGATAACAGGCTGGTGATGGAAGTGAACAACATAACCCAGAAGATGGCTCTTCTCGATACCGCCGGTATGACGGATCCGAACGTACCTAGTTTGGATTTACCGTTGAATTTGAAAGTTAAAGGGAAGCACGTATTGAATGGTGTAAAAGCTTCAGAGAACATCTCCGATCATATATCGATCACTGCTAACCCAGACGGCTTTGAAATACTTTCTGAGGAAGACGAGGACATGGTGCGGCTTTCTCTTGGAGAAGATGACTTGGAAGAACTGAGCGCCAATGAAGAGGTCAGGTCTCTATTCGCCTTGGATTATTTCTCCAATATGATCAAATGTGTGTCTAAAGAAACCACCTTAGATATAGAGCTGGGTGCTGACTATCCGATCAAGATAGAGTTTTCTTTTGCCGAAGATAATGGAAACGTTAGGTATCTTCTAGCTCCGAGAATAGAGAGTACGTAAATAAAATAACCCTGAGGCCGAAAAACGGCACAAATTAAAAATACCTTCAATTATATACCTTTCCATGATGACTTGGGGAATTGTGCTTATAGCGATAGGGATAGGACTTTTCATCTTTGAGGCAGCAGATCCAGGATTTTTTATCGCCGTCCCTGGCGGTGTGCTTTTCACCCTTGGGGTAATACTTCTGGCTTTCCCGGACTACGATATAATCTCTCCATGGACTCCTGTGATTGTTGCTGTGGTCGTATTACCTATGATGTTCATCTCCCTGATGTTCTACAGAAGGATTTCTCCTCCCTCTAAACCCACTACCACTATGACAACTTCTCTTGAAGGCAAAAAAGGTATCGTGGTCAAAGAGGTCCAACCGGACAATATAACCGGCAGGGTCAAAGTCGGTGAGGAGATAGGGGGAGGATGGAGCGCTACAGCGGATGAAAAGATAGAGGAAGGTGAAAAAGTGAGGATAAAAAAGTCTAAGGGAGTTCATGTGGTGGTTGAAAGATTAGAAAAAAATAGAGCATATAAAAAATAGGAGGAAAGAAGATGTTAGAATGGATAATCCTTCTAGTGGTGATCATAATAATATTTGCTGTCGCCGCTGGAAGAACCGCTTTTTGGATAATACAGCCTTACCAGCAGGGTATTTGGATAGTGCTCGGTAATTTCAGAAAGATCTTGGAACCAGGTGTAAATATCGTACATCCATTTGTATCGGAAGTAATAAAGATGGACCTCAGGACGCAGGTTTTGGACGTTCCCAGACAGGAGGTCATTACCAAAGACAACTCACCGACCAATGTCGATGCGATAATATACATCAAAGTGGTAGATGTTGAGAAAGCCTATTTTGAGGTCACGAACTACAAAGCGGCAACAATAAACCTTGCCCAGACAACTCTCAGATCGGTCATAGGCGACATGGAACTGGACGAGATACTGTACAACAGGGAAAGGATAAACACTCATCTTCGCCAGGTACTCGACGAGGCGACAGATGCATGGGGCGTCAGAGTTGAATCCGTAGAGATAAGAGAGGTCGATCCTGTACCTCAGGTCAAAGATGCTATGGAAGAACAGACCGCCGCCGAAAGGGAAAGGAGAGCCGCTATTCTCAGAGCTGATGGTAAGAAGCGCTCTGCCATCCTGAAGGCAGAAGGTAACAGGAGATCCAAGATATTGAATGCTGAGGGTATGAGGCAGAGCAGGATATTGAACGCAGAGGGTACAAGGATGAAGAAGATACTGGAGGCCCAGGGTGAAGGACAGAGGCTAAGGATACTCTCCCTAGGAGCTAACACTCTTGACGAGAAGGCTTTGACGTACCTTTCTCTTGATACGTTGAAAAATATGTCAGAAGGTGAAGCGACCAAGATATTGTTCCCATTCGAAGTCTCGAAACTCATGGAGGGCGCTTCTAACTATCTAGGAGCTTCTAGAGAAGTGCCGAGCAGGGAACCGGTTGAGATAGATTCATTGGAAGACATAGTAGGAAAGGCCGATGAGATACTTGGAGAGATCCCAGGCAGGACCGAGATGAAACAAAGGATCGATGAGATCGAAAAGAAAGTCAAAGAGGAAGGGAACAAAGGAAGAGAAGATATCAGAGAAGAGGCGGAAAAAAACGCGAGAGAGGTACTAGAGGATGTGAAAGAGTCCACAGGAGATAAAAATATCGAGACCTGGAGAAAGGATAGTGAGAGTGAGGAGAAAGAAGAAGACGACGAAGGGTAAAAAATATTTCTCAACCCCTTTCATTTTTATTTATCTAAAATTTCCGGACAAAGTTTTAAATCTTTAAATCTAGATAAGTGTATCGTCCTTGTGATCATTGAACGACAACGATAGCGATAATAGAGAAAACTTATCAAAAGGAATCGTGGAAGTACTTATGGGGGAGAAAGGTGAGGAAACTTTAAAAGAAGAGTGGATACCGGTGGCCAAGGCTCTAGATGACCCTAAAGAACTACCGTTCTTAATGGATCAGATACTCGATATCGAAGCGACAGATGAGCTAAGGCATGCGTTGGTTAGGGTGCAGATCAACGCTCAACTTAGGATGAAAGAAGATCTAAATTTTTACAACCAGCAGTTATTCGCTGCTAGATCGATAGAGATATTGCTGTACGAATCATTGAAATTGAAGTCAAAAAGAAGGAAGAAGAAGTCCTAGCTGACTATATCATCTACTATCTCCTTAGATCGTCCCGTATACTTTTCCGGATCGAAAACCTCCTCTAATTCACTTTCCGTGATGACTTTCATCACTTCTTCTCGCTCTTTAAGTACTTCTTTAAGTTTTCTATCTTCAGCTCTAGCTTCCATAGATGCTTCCCTGACAATCTCGTGCGCCTCCTGCCTGCTCATACCTTTTTCAGAGAGGTGCATCATCACCGCTTCGCCCATCACTAGGCCTTCACTCATCTCTATGTTCTTCTTCATATTTTCCGGGAACACTTCCACATTTCTAAACAGTTTCTCAGATTTAACCAATATATCGTCCAAAAGCACAAGGACATGAGCAACAGTTATTCTCTCCGAAGAGGAATTCGTCAGGTCTCTCTCGTGCCAGAGCACCATGTTCTCGAAGGACGGATTTATGAAGCCTCTCAATGTTCTGGCTAATCCGCATATATTCTCAGCTACAATAGGATTTTTCTTATGAGCCATAGTGGAACTCCCGACCTGTTTTTCCGTCTCGAAGGATTCAGCGGCTTCCATTATCTCCGGACGCTGCAGGTTCCGTACCTCCGTTGCAAATTTTTGCAAAGAGGCCGATATGTTAGAGGCGAGAGAGATCAGTTCTGCGTATCTATCTCTGCCCACGATCTGTCCGCTGGCTTTGATCTCATTCAATCCAAGGTCCTCCATCACTAAACTCTGTATCTTTTCTGCATCGTCTCCAAATGCGGCTCCGGTACCAACTGCGCCGCTCATCTTGCCTACGAGTACACGCTTTTTCGCTTCTCTCAAACGCTCAAGATGCCTATCGATCTCATCCGCGTAGACCGCTAGCTTCAAGCCGAAGGTCATCGGAACCGCGTGTTGAGCGTGAGTGCGTCCTATCATCACCGTGTCGCGGTGTTCTTCCGCTCTATCACACAATGTCCGTTTAAGATCCCTGAGATCCTCCTCGATCACATCGAACGCTTCCTTGAGCTGGAGCGCCATGCCCGTATCTATGATATCATTTGAGGTCGCTCCCAGATGTATATATTTTTCAGCCTCTCCACAGTGCCTCCCTAGGACCCTGACCAGCGCCATTATATCGTGCTTGGTCTCTTCCTTTTCTACCCTTTCGACTTCCTCCCAATCGACGATGTCGGTCGTAGCGTTTTCAGTTATGGTTTTCGCTGCGCTTTCTGGAACATTGTCCAGTTCAGCATGTGCTCTCGCTAGTGCGGCTTCTACCTTCAGCAGCTTATCAGTTTTGTTCTCCTTGCTGAAGATGGCCTTCATCTCTTCTCTGCCGTAACGATAGTCCAGCGGGCATATCAACATGTTTAGCCTCTATTGGATCCCCATGGCTTCGTTTGTTTTTTGGATACTCTTCTCGTTATCTTCCTCGAGTTCACACATCGCCCTTATCGCATCGATGTTCTCTGGGATTATATCGCTCTCCTGATGGATCGCCTGGTAATAGTAAAGGGTGGAGCCTTCGACCTTTATAGCGTCTTTCCAGACCGCTATCTCGTTTAGGTCTCCTCTGTTGTTATCCCTGTCTTTAGCATACTCCATCACTTTCGCTGTCGAATCGATCCCTTCAGAGGCTTCGAAAAATTTGACCCTAGGGGTCTCTTCCCAAAGGTCTACGACTTCTTTCGTACCTACCTCTTTTTCCAGATCCACAATGACGCTGTGAAGATGCATGATGGTCGTCGGCACTTTTACCGCCGTAGTCTGTATGTCTATTTCAGGTAAGACACTTTTCACGTCCGGCCCGTGATGAGACGGTATGTCCAAAACTGGATTTATTGAATTTATAGGACCCCTAGAGGTATCCCATGGATCGGCTCCCCGTCTCACCATGACAGCTTTGCAGTTATCGATGCCCACATTTTCAAGAAGTGGATATAAAGTTCTGAGAAGTCCTGTCGTGTTACAGGAAACAACTCTGAGATAGTCCGCTCCGTACGCCTCATCGTAATTGGCCATGGAGTTGAAAGATATTCCGGTCAGTTCATGGTCTTCGCCTCCCTGCCATATCGCTTTGACCCCAGCTTCCTCGTAGACCGGTTTGTACCCGGCCTTCTTAGGAGTGCCGTCTATGATTATATTCGCTTTTTCCAAAAGATCTTCAAGCATCCCTTCATAAGGTATACCTTTCTCTTCAAAACCATCTAGATATTTTTCCGAAGCTGCGTAGAAAGGATAGCCTTTGTCGACCGCCATCTCCGCCTCGTAGGTGGGACTTCTCTTCGCCACACCGACCAATTCCATATCGTCTTGTTTTGTCACTGCGTCGGCCACTCTCTTACCAACGGTTCCATACCCGTTTATTCCAACTTTCACGGTCATATTATCCCTGCAGATAGCGGAAAAAGGAATAGAGATAAGTAGATTACGGTCTAACGAAAAGCTTTTTTTTTTGATCAATCTATTTTATATCTCAATAATGCTCCATACCCTCCTAGAGCCTCTAACTTCTCACCACCTTCGTGAGTGCTGCTTATCACGATCACTTCACCGCCCAATTCTTCAGTTCTTTTCATCATCTCTTCGCCTTTCTTTTCTCTCACGTTCTCATCCAATATCAGGAGGGTTTCGACCGCCCCCATCTCCACTGCCTTTTCGACCTCCTCCGGACCGTATGAATAAGCTCCATCTTTCTTTATCTCTTTTAGAAGTTCCTCCACCTGTTCACTCTCATATCCCATGCGCTGACCATCCAATGTCTCTCTTTCTCTACCCTTCTTCAATACTTCGTGAACTCCGGTGAGTCCTCCTTCACCCGCAGGCACTACCTCAGCGTGTTTGACGAGTTCTGTATGATGATTTTTGCAGTATTCGAAGAAATCCTCCTTGGTGAATCCAGGACCCAATATGACAAGAGGTTCTCCAGGCTCCATGATGGTTCTCAATTTTTTTACTATCTTCTCAAAATAATCTTTTTTGCTCAACCTCTCGGAATCATACATCTTCCCTCCCATGTTTGGAGAAAGACAAGCCATCTCTTTCACACCGTACTGCCTCATTATCGCTATGGTGGCGTTGTTTTCTTCCAAAGCTACAAAAGTTATGATCGGTTCCTCGCTCCTTTCCACTGCTTCTTTCAACCTTTCGAGTTCATGGTCCTTCCACTCTTTGATCATGGTGAGCTCGTCACCTTCTGTGAGATTGAGAGTGTGGTAGGAGCCGTGATCCTGAGGTCCTTCTATTATCACCCCTAAAATCCTCAATCTATCTGTAAATTCATGGAATTCTACTTTTTCCACTTCAATATCCAATCTCATCTTCTTCTTTTCCCCCCTTTCTGAACGGATCTTGTCTCTCTGAGTCTCTTCTCTCCTGTAGGTTATAGCGGACACCACGTCTTTCTCTTTTAGGATATTCTTCAAGTGCCAAAGATCATCTAAATTGTCTATTCTGACTTTTATCCTTCCTTCTCTTTTATCCTGGTTCAGTATCTTCATCGTGTCCTAAAAGGGTCAATCCCTTAATATATTTAAGGACGGAGGTGTGCTTCGAAAATAATATTATGAACGAACCGTTAACTCAGAGAGGTCACTCATGAAGAAAACTGTCGAATATTTCGCATATGGAAGTAATTTAAGTACAGATCAGATGGAGCAGCGAAAGATACCAGTTGTGGGTATGGAACGCGCTGAATTGCCAGGATGGACTTTATCATTTCCCGTAAATTCAAGAACTTGGGGAGGAGGTGTAGCAGATATAGTACCATCTGAAAACGAAAGAGTTGAAGGAGTTGTCTATACTATCGAAATAGAAGGTCTAAAGAACCTAGATCATTACGAAGGAAGAAAATTAGATGAAGGTATGGAGACGGGGATGTACAGGAGACAATATCTTCCTGTAAAATTGGATGATGGATGGAAAACTGTATTGACCTATGTGGTGAACCTTGCTGTGGAATACAAAAAGGATATTCATATCAAACCATCAAAAGAGTACCTGGGTACGATAATAACTGGTGTGACGGAGCACGGATTGAGTGAAGATTATCTTCAGATGCTGGAAAATATAGATACCAAAAATTGATGGAAAAATGTGTTCCTACCTTAAGCTAGGTACAGTGGGTGAGGTGGGTATTATCACCCTTCTCATGAAACCAGTTATGACCAGATCGTTAAGTCCATCCCTATTTACTGACAGTTATCTCGATGGAAGAAACGTTGGTGGAACCGCCACCTTCTCTGTCATCTAACTCCTCGGTTTCCGTGATTATGTCAGTTATCTCTGATCCTTCAAGGAATCGGTTCTTAGTAATCTCGGCCACATCTACGGCTTTGCTGATCGCTCTGCCCCGGGCTTTGATCACTACTTCCTCACTGCCGCTGTTGAATTGGTTCAACATCGCCATAACATAATCCATCGTTTCTTTGCTTCCTATGAATACGGTGTTTTCATCGTCCATGTTTTTCTCCTCGTATTTTGCTTGTTTTCAAATTTCATAACCGATAAGGTGTATATACTATTTTAGTTTTAGAGTACGCAGATTCATATCTTAAAAAGAAAAAAGGAGGGAGGGTGATTATCGTAATTTTTTATTCAGATCATTTCAACATCGCTCAATTCAAGGGCCCTTTCAAAGCATTCCTGAGCTTCCTCTTCTTTCACATGATCTTTTGCTCTCTTTAGGCACTTGAAGAATTCTTTGTCTTCGAGCCAGGGATTTTTTCCTATTCCCCCCTGACTTTTCAGAGTATCTTTATCTATCATTTAGGCCCCTTTATGTTATATGCATATGTGTGCAATCGTAAATAAAACTTACGGTTTTTTATTTGGAAAAACCCAAAAAACACGACAAGATATATTTGACTCTTAGAGGTATTAGCTTGTAAGATGCACACGCTTAGACGCTTCATGAATGATGATTTAAATAGAGTCCATAAGATAGCATCTATATCCCTCAAAGAAAGGTATCCTCCAGAGCTCTACTTGACCATCTACCGGTCTTGGAGCGAGGGTTTCATAGTAGCTGAAGCAAATGGTGAAGTCGTTGGCTTCATTTGTGGCATAAAAGAGGATGAGATGACTTCACGAGTATTGATCCTTGCTGTTCATCCTCTGCATAGAAATCGGGGCATCGGGAGTGATTTGCTAAAACATTTTATAGAGATAAGCTCTAATTTTGGAGCGAACAAAGTCATATTGGAGGTTAGAGTGAATAATAGTAGAACTATCCTTTTTTATAAAAAAAGAGGTTTTAAGGTGGTTGATAGATTGGAACATTTTTACACCGACGGGCAGGACGGATACAGGATGACTAGATATCTCTAGGGGTGAAGTTGCAATAGTCACTTTTAAGTATGAGAAGGTATATGAATCTAATCCAAACATAAAGATTAGCAAAGCCAGTATCAAATAAAAGACAATTAGGAGGTATAATATGTCAAGAATGCACAGCTCAAAGAAAGGACGGTCGGGTTCAGACAGACCCCAAATAGAAGAGAACCCGGAATGGGTTCAGTTGGATGAAGATGAGATAGAAGATATTATAATCAAGTTGGCAAAGAGAGGTAGAACCGCGAGTGAGATAGGAGTTATATTAAGAGATCAGTATGGGGTGCCTGATGTAGAACTCGCAATAGATAAAAGTGTTTCCGCCGTGATGGAAGAGAAAGATCTTGGTCCCGAGATACCAGAAGATCTATTAGCCTTGATGGAGAGGGCCGTTAATCTTAAAGAACATCTTGAAGAGCATCCTAAAGATAAATCGAACCGTAGAGGTTTAAGATTGGTCGAATCCAAGATAAGAAGGCTTGTAAAATATTATAAAAAAGAGGATAAGTTGGATGAGGATTGGAGATATTCCATAGATAAAGCTGAGATGCTCACCCAATAAATGTAGATGATAGGCTACTAGAGAGGAAGGGAATTTGCTTGAGTTACCTGAAGGCTTGAAAAAAAAGCTAGATGAAGCAGTCTCTGTTTTGGAGGAGAAAGACAAATTTAGACTCATAACACATTACGATGCAGACGGTATTTCCGCCGCTGCAGTGCTTGCTAGATCCCTGATGAAAGATCAGAAGGGATTTCACGCCACTTTTGCAGATAGCTTTCCTGAAAACATACCAGAAGGATTACCATTGATTTTCACGGATATCGGCAACAGTCATCTGAAAAGACTTGTTGACCTCGAGGAAGAGGTCATCGTTTTGGACCACCATGATGTGCAAGAAAAAGAGGATTATCAAGAAAAGAATGATAAAATCTTCGTCAATCCCCATGAATTTGGTATAGATGGAGCACAAGAAGTCAGTGGAGGCACGTTGGCTCTTCTTCTTTCATTGAGATTCGATAAAACCAATTTGGAAGATGCTGTGTATGGATTGGCTGGTGCTGCTGCGGACAAACAAGCCATCGGTGGATTCACTGGGTTAAATCAGAGGTTGGCAGAATTAGCGGTTGAAAAGAATGAACTGACTAAAAAAGAGGAGTTGTTTTTAGACGGCGAAAATATCAGAGATGCGCTGATGAAGGCCGCTGATCCTTACTTCCCTGGTATATCTGGAAATAAAAACGAGATCGATGATATCATAGAAGATCTGAATATAGATCCAGAATCTAAGTTAGAAACGATTGGTAGGGATAAAAAAAGGAGATTGAACAGTCTATTGGTCTTATCTCTTATAAAAGAAGACCGTCCTGCAGATGTTATCGAATCCATCAAAGGTACACATTATGTCTCGGAAACAAGCGAAATAGATATGGATAGACTGTACAAGTTGCTGAATTCATGTGCTAGGAACAATAAACCTGGATTAGGTCTATCTCTGTGTTTCGGCGACCGACAGGCACTTGACGAGGCAAAGGAGATTAGGAACGAGTACCGTAGTGAGATGGTCAAAAAGTTAAGGAATCTGGGGAGCAAAGTAGAAACTGAAGAGTATGATAATATTCAGTATTTCTTCGACGACAAAAAGACAAGGAAGGGAGAGTTAGCAGGATTAGGGATGTTATACTTTCTAGACAAGGCTAAACCCGTTTTTGGGATGGCTGAAGGAGATCAGAAGATAGATATCTCAGCGAGAGCTACCAAAGAGCTGGTCAAGAAAGGCCTGGATTTGGGTGCGTTGTGCAGCAAAATTTCGAAAGAATTAGAAGGTGTCGGTGGTGGTCATGATATCGCCGCCGGGGCTACCATAGATAGGGATGCCCTTGAAAGTTTTCTGAAAAGGATGGACGAAGAGACAGGCGCAGTTCTGTCTTGATTATCTCTTTATCCAAACCTCTTCTAGAGATTTTTTTGGAACTTTTAGAACATCATCTTCAAAATAATACTCCAAATCCTTACTTTTTTCCACGACTTCAGGCTCTTTTTTGGGATATCCAAGAGCGACCATCAACTTGATCTCGTGATCCTCTGGAACTTCTAGAACATCGTTCAAACTTTCAAAATCTAATGCACCTAGAATACAACTTCCCACCCCTTGATTCCTTGCCGTCAGACAGATGCTTTGGGCTGCTATACCAGCATCTAGATCGTGCCCTTTCTCTTTTTCTTTTAAAATCACTATATATGCTCTCGGCATTTCATTTAGGGTAGGTTCCCATTCCAAGTAACCAGCCCAATTCGTGCATTCAAATGTCTTTTCGAGTTTTTCCGTAACTGTGATGAACTTGAGCGGTTGTAAGTTGGCTCCGCTGGGTGATAACCTTCCAGCATCGACACATTTTTCCAGCAATTCTTCAGGCACTTCTTTATCTCTGAACCGTCTTATGCTCCTTCTTTTTCGGATGGTTTTGTAAGTATCCATACTTTTCACCTTGGTTTTTCTTTTCATTCCTAGATAGGGATCGCAGTTTATAAGTATTTATTTTAGGCATTCCGCAGATAACACATTTCGAAAATCACAGGGCAAAATGTTTTATAGTCTCTTGGGATTAACTACATATAAGTCTAGTTCGGTAATAATATTATATCTATGCTTAAAGGTGGAAATATGTCGAACGGATGGCCGTTTATAAGGAAGATGTTGAGTTTTTGTGTGAGCGCAGTACTTTTGATGGGCTTAATCGCTCCTATAGCAGGTATTGGATATGCATCTTTGAACGAAGATGATACGATAACAGATGAAAGATCCGACGATCTTGGTACATTGGATGAAAATACCAGGTATATAGAAGGAACTGAGTACATCAATAATACGGATAGGAAAGAGGACAATAATATAGTGATAGATGGAGATGATGCCCATTTGAAGCTAAATAACGCTACACTGACACTGCTGATGGATGATAATGATCACATGTGGAACATCTCTGTAAGAGATGGAGGGAGATTGAGCCTGTGGAACAGTACTATAAGGACCAGCCCTGAACAAGAACTGCTCCGACCTTTCTTGAAGACGGACGTAACTGTTTCTGGAGGATCTCATCTTTCTTTACAAGAAGGTTCTTCTTTCAGATTTCCCGGTTTCGTTAACATCGATAACTCAGATTTTGAAATGATAGGTTCTAATTTCGAAGCTTTAGATGACGAAGAGATACCCGAGTATGACTATCTTTGGGGCGGAGAGGGAGATGATATAGAAGATAACAATGACGGGCCTAGGTTGATAGTCGAAAATGGGTCCGACTTTTATATGGAGGACTCTGAGATAAACGATTACTATACCTATGATGATGAAGATAGATGGGAGATGACCTGGTATCCGTTGGATGACGACGGAGTGCCAATAGAGAGATTTCAAGATAATGACCAACATCATGAGTTAGCTCCTGGTGAGGAATATACCCTAGAAAAGTGGTTCTTGTATAATCCGATGGTCGATGAAGATTCTCTCGAGGACTATCCATATATCAATCCTATTGATATGATAAGCTCTCTAGGGGTTGAGGCTACTTTTGAATTTGATGGCGAATATGAAGGGGGTGCCTACTTAGAGTATGAGAGTCCACAAGAAGGTGAATGGGTTGAAGTCTTTGAACTTGATGAAACTGAAAATCAAGCTTTTGGGAACATATGGGAAACAGAATTGAGTGAGTTCTACGAGGGAGAACGAGACGATCAATGGAGATATCTTCACGAAGTTGATATAAGACTCAATAATCAAGATAATGATGAAGTGAACATAACGGAACTGAGATTGGTTTCAACCTACGATAACGACATACACATCTGGGACTCGGACTTCACGGCGATAAACAGCTTCATCGACGTGGATATAAGAGAAAGTGATGTAGATTCAAGACAGAACGAGGAGATGAAAACAGATGGGGATACCTATCTACCTAATTCCAATGTAGACCATAGGGTTCTGAGAGTCTACGACAGCACTTTTAGATCATATGGTTTGAGCATAGATGTAGACGATCCAGGAGAAGGAGGGGATCCGGAAGGTGATCCGTGGATATTGAATACAGAGGATTCATGGGATGAAACTTTGATATATCGTTGGGTTGATCTACAGATTACGACTGAAGCCGGGACTCCGTTACCCGGAGCAACCGTTGAGGCTGATCCAAATATACCCGGATTAGATGAATGGATCGAGGGTTTAAACGATCTGACCGAACCTAGAAATGAAAGGGCTTTAGACTACCTAGAGCGGGAAGGAAATGGAACCTATGAAGATGGAATTTATGAGGCGAATGAAGAAGGTCGAGTGTCGATGTTGCTCGCAGCCGGAAGGATCAACTATCCTGAAGATTGGCCTAACAGCCGATACTTGGGCACCTACGATCTAAACCTTACTTATGAGGATCCCGAGCTGGGGATATGGGAGAACGCCACTCAAGAGATCAATCTAGATAACTTCCCTCACATGGAGAATCCAGAAGAGTGGGTCATCCCTATACCAATCAAATTTCCGGATTTTCAGGCTGGATCCATGTGGGTGATGGAAGACGAGATAACTCCTGGTGATGAAGTCGATGTACACATGGAAGTATTTAATATAGGTGAAAGAGATGCTGAAAATGTTGAAGTCTCTTTTTACGAAGGAGAATTCGACGAAGATAATCCAGGAGACAATCTATTCGGTTCTACTTTTATTGATGATCTTCCCGTAGATGATTCTAGAGAGGTGAGCGTTTCCTGGGAAGCAAGTGATCCAGGCGATCATGACTTAGTAGGTATGGTCGATCCTGAGAATAATATTCCCGAGATGGATAGAGATAACAATGAGATAGAAGAGACTGTAACAGTGCTTGAGGAAGCGGAGTTTGAAGTAGATATTACGGAGCCAGAAGAAGGTGATGAGTTCGTTGAAGGCGAAACCGTTACAGTAGATTACACAGTTACTAACACCGGTGAAGCAGAAGATACTCAGAACATAGAATTCTATGTTGACGAGGATCACGTTGAGACGGGAGAGGATGTTACTTTAGGAGAAGCGGAAGTATTTGATGGCGAATTCACATGGGTCGCGGAAGAGCCTTATGGAGAGAGAGACCTGTCGGTACAAAGCGAAGACTACCAGTATGAAGTCAGTGTTACTGTACTCAGCGATGCTGAATTCACTGTGAACATAGATGAGGATACTAGCGATACTGAAGTAGTCGAAGGAGAAGACTTAGAGATCGAGGTCGAGGTGGAGAACATAGGTGAGGTTCAGGCTACTCAGATGATAACACTTTACGACACGGCTGAAGATTCGATCATTTTAGATGAAGAACAAGTTACCATTGAGGGAGAATCCTCAGATACGATAACTCTTACCTGGGAAACCCAGGTTGGAGAAGCTGGCGATTATATACTCGAGGTGGCAAGTGAGGATGATGATGATAGGATTGACGTCACGGTATTGGAAGATGCCTATTTCGAAGTTGAAATAGAAGAATTGTCCGATGATGAAGTCGTAGAGGGCGAAGAGATAGAAGTGACTTATTCAGTAACTAATACAGGCGAGGCGAGTTCTACACAGACTATCGATCTCAGGATCGATGGCGATCCTATAGAAGATAAAGAGGAAGATTTGTTACTTGGTCCAGGGGAAGATTATGAAGGAACATTCACTTGGCAAACTGAGGGGCCTGGTGAAGATCGCGAAATGACGGTTCAAAGCGATGATGACTCAGATGGTGTATTATTGACGATCTTGAAAGATGCGTATTTTGAAGTAGAGATCACCGAACCTGGAGATAGAGATGAATTGATTGAGGGTCAAGAAGTAACAGTTGAATACTATGTTGAAAATATAGGTGACGTGGAAGCCACCCAGGATATAGTATTTGAAGTGTATGATCAAGCTGGAAACCTGATCCATGAAGATATCGAGGAAGAGATAAATCTCCATCCTGAGTTGGATGATCCGCACGAAGGCGAGTTCATTTGGACTGCGGAGATAAGTGGTGAAGGCGATAGAGAGATGAAGTCGTTGACGGTCTCTTCTGAGCAAACAGATCACACCACTGATGCATGGATCTTGTCAGCACCACGTTTAGAAATAACTGAGAAGATCTGGGAGAAAAGAGACATGGATGAAGATGAATGGTATGAGATAGACTTCACTGAGGAGGATTTAGAAGAGAAAGACAAGATCAGATTCCGAGGATCAGTGGAGAATACTGGACAAACGACTTTTGAAGAGATAGACGATCAGGGTCTAATACACTTCGATTATCCTGACGGGACTAGCGAGCAAATTCCATTTAATCCAGCTCCGGGTGAAGAAGAGGTAGTAGAAAGTGAAGAATGGACTGTAGCTCTTCCTGATGACTGGGACGAAGGAGAAGATTTGGAACTTTTTGTAAATTCGACGTCAGAAAGACGTCTTGATGATGAAGACCCCTATTACGGGGAAAGTTTCGATATATCCATAACTCCTTTAGAGATAGATATAGTTGATATTGAAATACCTGATGACCCAACTCCCGGAGGAGAGTATTCGATGGAAGGCAGACTGGTCAGGGCCGAAGAGGTCAATGGTAAGCCTTTAGAGGGCATCGATGTTGAAGTTACTATAGAGTCGAACGGTGAAGTAGTCCATACCATCACCCCGAGTACCGATTCAGAAGGAAATTTCTTCGCCTCTCTAAGCATGCCGGAAGAAGCTGGGGATTACACGATCTCTATCGAAGTTCAGACGTTTTGGAGGGAGCTCGAGACCGAAACGGTGACTGTAGCAGAAGAAGATATAGAATTTGCAGGTATACCTCTTTGGTTGTTCATAGTCATCGTTGCGGCAGCGGCAGGCGGAGTCGGCTCGATTTTCGCTTACTTCAAATTCTTCGGGCCGAAAGAAGTAGTCGAATGCGGCAACTGTGGCACAAGCATATCTGCTGAGGCCTCTACCTGTCCTAACTGTGGCGTCGAATTCGACATGGAAACGGCGAAATGTAGTGAGTGTGGTGAATGGATACCAGCCACTTCTGATACTTGTCCCGAGTGTGGGGCAGAATTCATCAAGACTGGAGAAGAGGTTCAGGATTACACAGAGAGGATGAGACAACAGTATGAGAGATTCGTTGAGCAGAGGAAGGAAGAGGCTGAAGATGAGGTAGGTCGCGAGCTTTCAAAGAAGGAATTCGTGAGATGGTGGAAGCAGCAGCCGTCTTTCGTGACCTTCGACGAGTGGTTAGAGAGGAAAGAGAAGCAGCGCAAGGAAGGAGGACAAGAATGTCCTAACTGTGGAACGCTCAACAGCGTTGAGGATGCCGTATGCCAGAAGTGCGGTACAAGCCTGATCGAGTTGGATGAAAAAACGGAAAGAAGGAGAGAACTAGAAGAGGATGAAGAGGAGCTAGAAACTTCCGAATCCGACGAATTAGGATTGGAGCTTGAAGAAGAGAGAATCGAGGAAGAGGAACCAGCGAAAGACGAAAAAGAAAAGAAGAAAACTAGGAGAAAAAAGGTGAAGAAGAAACCTAAAAAGAAAGTGAAAAAGAAAGTAGTCAAAAACAAAGATGAAGATTAAGATGGGGACTAATAAGAAGGGTTAACCTCTCTCTTTACCCTTTTTATTTAATACCGATCAGTGATGTTGATTATCAACATATTTAAACAAATAAAAGATAAGCAGTGAATGGAATGTTTGAAATAGAAGAAAGGGACGGACTCGCTAGGATAGCTCAGTTTGACACGCTTAGCGGTCCGATCGAGACACCAGCTATAATGCCCGTGATCAATCCGAATATCGAGCTTATCTCACCTAAACGGCTCCAAAATGAATTCGATGTACAGGTGCTGATAACAAATTCCTACATAATCTATAAAACAGATGAACTGAAAGATAGAGCTTTGGAGAAAGGGATACATGACTTGCTAGGTTTTGATGGACCCATAATGACTGATTCTGGGACATTCCAGGCCCACGTGTATGGTGATGTAGAAGTAAAACCTGGTGAGATACTTGAATTTCAAAGTAAAATAGGCTCTGATATCTCTACGATACTTGACGAATTCACCGAGCCTGAGGATAGTAGAGGAGAGGCTGAAAGGAAACTGGAAAAGACAGTAGAAAGGGCTAAAAAAGCTAAGAAAAAATATGAACAAGAAGAGAGTGCTATAGCATACCCTATACAGGGATCTATATATCCTGATCTAAGAAAAAGATGCGGAGAACTTTTAGGTGATTTGGATGGTGATTTTTATCCGATCGGAGGAGTAGTTCCTCTGATGGAAGATTATAGATTTAAAGAACTTGTTAAGATCATTTTGGCTTCTAAAAAAGGGCTTGGTCCTAGAGGTCCCGTTCATCTGTTCGGGGCAGGCCATCCAATGATTTACTCTTTGGCAGTCCTTTTAGGATGCGATCTCTTCGATTCGAGTTCTTACGCTAAATATGCTAAGAGAGAAGACTTGATGTTCTCAGATGGTACCAAGAATTTAACCGAAGTGGAGTATTTGGGATGCAATTGCCCTGTATGCACCTCGAACAGTGTAGGGGACATAAAAGGATTAGACAAGAAAACCAAGCAGAGATTGATCGCTGAACATAACCTATGGATAAGTTTGAAAGAGATAGAAAAGATAAAGCAGGCTGTTAAGGATGGTGGATTGTGGGAACTTGTTGAAAAAAGGGTCAGGAGTCATCCTCAACTTTTGAAGATTTTCAGTATGATAGATGAAGAATACGAATTTTTGAACCGTTTTGAACCGAGGAGTAGAAAAAGAGCCCTCTTTTTCACAGGGATGGAAACCTATTACAGGCCCGCCGTCAAACGTATTATGAGATGGGTAAAAGAAGGGTATGCACCTCCCGTAGATGGCCCTACGGTTCTTTTTGAGATCGACCCGGATAGAAAACCGTATTCGAGATATCTTAAGAAAGAGATCGAACTCCTAAAGGATTATTCCGTAAACATGCTTGTGAAAACTCCTCTAGGCCCGATACCCTTAGAGATGGATGAGATTTATCCAATAGCGCAATCAATTTTTCTAGATTCTCATAACATTGACGATCCTTTGGAGGAGTACAAGCAGAATAAAGCTTTAGATGATATCATACGTTGGGATGGAGAAGAGACCCTTGCTTCTCTCTCTAACAGAAGAAGTAAGGAGCTCAAATTCGACGAGATGAAGATCAAAAGCATCGCTGATTATCAGTTCTGTAGAGGAGCCGGTGATGTATTTTGTGAGGATGAACTCGAATTCGTAAAGAATAGGAAGGGCCGGATAAAGAACGTTCTTTTAAAAGGAGAGCACATACTCTCTAAAAGGCATTATGACGGCTTTTTTACCCTTAAAAAAGAAGGAGCTGAAAAGCTGTGGAAAAGGATCCAAGCACCGAAACTTAGGATAAAAGTAACGGAAGAGAGTGCCAAATTCAATTCTGAGGGTAAAAATATCTTCGCTAAATTCGTAAAATCGATGGACAGTGACCTTAGACCAGGAGATGAGGCGATAGTGGTGACCGATGAAGACCAGCTGGTAGCTACGGCTAGAATCTTCTTGAATCGAGATGAAACTGAAGTTCTTACCCGCGGATTAGCAGCTAGGACGAGAGAAGGATTCGATATCGACATAGGCTAATGATAAGCTCAAAAGTCCATCAACCTAAAATATAACCGATATTATGAGTGGTTTCAATGCGGATAGCTGTAGTACTAGATGATAAATGTCAGCCGGATCGGTGCAGTTACGAGTGCATAAATTACTGCCCTAAAGTGAGGACTGGAGACGAGACCATAGTAAAAACGGAAGACGGGATAAAGATATCTGAAGAACTCTGTGCTGGTTGCGGTATTTGTGTGGATAAATGTCCTTTCGATGCCATAAAGATAATCAACCTACCAGAGGAACTCGATACAGATCTAATACACCAATTCGGCGAGAACAGTTTTAGACTTTATAGGTTGCCTCTACCTGAAGATGGCCTTGTAACAGGTCTGTTGGGAGCGAACGGGATAGGTAAAACAACAGCGGTGAGGATCCTTTCTGGAGAGATCGTTCCAAACCTTGGCAGGTATGAGGAAGACCCGTCCTGGGAGTTTGCAATAAAAGAGCATTCTGGTACTGCTTTGGGAGAATATTTTAAAGAATTATCGGAGAAAAAAGTGGATACAGCATTAAAACCTCAATACGTGGATAAGATACCGGCCCATTACTCAGGAAAAGTGGAGGACCTTCTTTCACAGGTCGGCGATGACTACGAAAAGTGGATCGAGATGTTGGAAATTGAGGATATCCTTCAATCCAAGGTCACAAACCTTTCAGGGGGTGAACTTCAGAGGGTGGCTATAGCCGCTACGACAACTAAAGATGCCAATGTATATTTCTACGACGAACCTTCTTCCTATTTGGATATAAGGCAGCGTTTGAAGGTGGCCGAGGTGATAAGAGAAAAAAGTGAAGAGCACAGGGTCATTGTGATAGAGCATGATCTTGCTGTCTTAGATTTTCTCGCAGACAACGTTCACGTACTTTATGGATCTAAAGGGGCTTACGGTATAGTATCTCATCCTAAAGGTGTTAGAAAGGCCATAAACTCTTATCTAAACGGATTCTTGGAAGAAGAAAATGTTAGATTTAGAGATACGCAGATAACATTCGAAAAGAGATCTCCAAAATCTGAATGGCATTCAAAACCTATCGTGGAGTACGATGAGCTGGTGAAACAATGGGATGATTTCAGATTGGAAACAGAGAAGGGGGAGATACCTGAAGGAGAGGTGATCGGTATCGTGGGACCAAATGCAACTGGTAAGACAACCTTCGTTAAGATGCTCGCCGATACTATTGAACCGACTGAGGGAAAAATAAAAAAAGAGATCGACGTCAGTTATAAGCCGCAGTACATCAAACCGAATTTCGATGGAAGAGTGATCGATCTGTACAGAATCGAGATGAGCGAAAGCATGGATGACGGATTTTTCAAGTCAAACGTACTGAATCCTTTGAATGTTGAGAACCTCTACGAGAGAGAAGTATCCAATTTGAGTGGAGGGGAACTTCAGCGAGTCGTTATTGCCTTGTGTTTAGGGAGAAATGCAGACCTATATCTTATCGATGAACCGAGTGCTTATCTTGACGCTGGAAGGAGGATGACCGCTGCCAAAGTTATAAGAAGATTTATGGAAAAAAGCAAAAAAGGCGGGATGATCGTTGACCACGACGTTTATTTCATAGATTATGTTTCCGACATGATAATGAACTTTTCAGGAGTTCCTAGTAAAAAAGGAAAGGGGGAAGGCCCTTATCATATGAGAAAAGGCATGAACAATTTTCTTAGAGATGTGAATATAACTTTTAGAAGGGACGAAGAGACCAAAAGGCCGAGAGTCAATAAACTAGATTCTAGGCTTGATAAAAAACAAAAATCAGAAGGAGAGTACTATTACATCTAGTTAGACAAATTATGAGATTATGATTCCATCCATAGCCATGGCTTCCTGTTCTTCTTTAGCGATAAAATCTACCAGGCCGTTTTTCCTTTCCTCTTCTGGAACTAAATTTTCTAAAAGTATCTGCCCATCAGGATATCCAAGCTGTTTCACCTTTATTTTGTTCTGTTTATTCAGGAAAAGAACAGATATCATAGCTGTGATAATGTCTTTTTTTCTCTCATCATGGATCATGCTTAATGTTATCACGTTCTGCTCATAACAGCATATCCTATCCCAGATCAAAGATATATCTCTCTGAAGGTTCTCTTTATGTGACCTAGTATCGTATTCTTCTTTTTGTTCCTCTAGCTGTTTTTCTCTTTCCTTCTTTTTTTCCTTTCTGATCTTCTCCATTTTTTCTTTATATTTCGCTTCTTTTTTTGCATCTTCGAATGCGTCTACCAACTGCATGAGAGAAACTGGCTTTTTTTCCTTTCTTCTTACGGCCTTGTTCAAGGGCGATTCACCTTCTTCTAAAACCTTTTCTTCGTAATCTATGTCTTCTGGCTCTTCGTAAAAGTCCTGTTCGAAAACATCCCAATCGTTAAAGAACTCATCTTCTTCTTGTGCTTCCTCTTCCTCTTTTTCATCTTCGGCGGAATTCAGAACATATTCACACTGCATCTTTAGTATAGACCAGGCCATGTTCACCAATCGACCAGCAACGATGAAGTTTAAGTTCTCTTTTTTGCGTGCCTTTGAAAGGTACATCTCTGTGAAAGAAACGAGATCGATTTCCCAGGGATCCATCCTCTCTTCTATAACGAGTTTGAATATAGAGGCTATAGAATTTTCAAAAGGATCATTGGAGATGTCGTTATCTCCCTCTTTCAATTCATCTATCATCTCTATGTATTTATTGATACGTTCACCGTTCCTTTCCTCGTCGATGAGTGATTTGTGAAATGTGAGATGTTGGATAACTTCCTCAGTTGGATCATCCTCTGTCAACTCAAGAGGGATAGCAGACTCCTTTGTCTCCGAAACCATTTCACTCCACCTCCGTTTTCAATTTACTGACATCTGAAAACTCTGGTATGTCTTTCTCCTTCGCCTTCCCGATATTTACTTTCATTATCACATCAGAGATACCGTCGTCATCTATAGTAACACCGATTATATGGTCAGATTTCTTCAAAGTGACTTTTCTGAGAGATATCTGAATGAACTGAGCAGTATTAGAGTTATGGCTCACCATCTCGGCGACGTTTTCCGCATTCACACCATCTAAGTTCTGGTCGATCTCATCCAAAAGATAGAACGGTGATGGGTCATACATCTGTATCGAGAATATGAATGCCATCGAAACGAGGCCTTTCTCTCCTCCTGAGAGGGCATCGACGAGATGGACCTTTTTTCCTGGCGGTCTAGCTTTTATTATGAGTCCACCTTCAAAAGGATCTTCACGGTTCTCTAATTCTAGGTGAGCTTCACCACCGCCTGAAAGCTCTTCATAAACTTTGCCAAAATTCTCATCTATACCATTGAAGACCTGCTGAAGTCCGTCTTTTTTCTTCTCGTCTAACTCCTCTATGAGATTATTTAATTCTTCCTTCCTGTTCTCTAACTCAGTATATTCCTCTTGTAGTTCTTCTTTTCTTTCTTTCTTCCTTTTATAGTCTTCAAGTGCCCTCATGTTGACGGGTTGGAGTTCCTCCATCTTATTGTTACATCTTTTTATGGTATTTTTCAGTTCCTTTGTGGAAGGTAACTCTTCTTCTGAATAATCTTTATCGGTGTCTATATCTTCCTTCAAGTCCTCCAATTTTTCTCTCTCTGTACTTAGTTTTCTGTTCAAGGTCCTCAGGTATTCTTTTTTTGATTCGATTTCGGTCTCTGTTTGATCTATCTTATGCCTAAGTTCAACCCTTCTCTCTTTCTTTTCTTCAAGTTGACTTCTGATGTCCTCGAGCTCGTCATCTACTGCTTCCTCTTTAGCCTCGATACTTTCGAGTTCCTCGGTCTTTTCTTCGATAACTGATTCGGCCTTCTTGATGTCACTCTTTTTCTCCTCGATCTCCTTTTTGAGTTCCCCCCGTTGTTCTTTGATCTCATCTACCTTCTCCTCGATATTTTCTCTCTTATTTTCCTTTTTATCGATCTCAGAGTCCAATTTGTTCCATTTCTTGTTTAGTTCGACTTCCTTTTCTCTCAATTCCTTAAGTTCTCTAGATAACTCCTCTGGGCTGATCCTTCTTATCTCTTCCCTTATCTCCTCTTTTTCCGATTTCAAATTTTCTAACGTATCTTCTAGATGCTCGACAGATCTATCTAATTTTTCTTTCTCTTTTTCCAATTCTTCCTCTTTTTCTTTCTTTTTTTCTAACAGACCTATTTTGCTCTTTATCTTCTCTTCTAAGCGGCTTATCGCGGATTCAAGTTCAGACTGCTGCTGTTTTTTGCTTTTATTTTTGAGCTTCTGCATCTCATCCTGTATCTCTTGGATCCTGTTTTGAACATCCTTCAATTCTTTTTCAACTTTCTCCAAATTTTCCCGGCTATTTGTTAGATCCATACTGACCTTATCAAGCTTACCTCTATCGGGAGCACTGAATCCTATCATGTTCTTCTTCAAAGTGCCTCCAACCATGGCACCACTCTTCTGTATCTTTTCACCGTCTAGGGTAACCATCCTTACCCCTCCCATATGATCTCTTGCAGAATCTATGTCCTCCATCACCACAGTATCGTGGAAAACGTACCAAAAAACGTTTTCATATTTTTCATCATAATCCACCAGTTCTATGGCAAAATCTACGGCCTTATCGTCTTTCACCGCTCTGAGGGCTTTTCCCCGTGGCCTCCCTGTGCGCATTTTGTTTAGGGGAAGAAAAGTTGCTCTACCAGCGTCGTTCTGCTTCAGATATTTTATAGATTTAGAAGCGACAGAATCATTTTCAACGACAATAGACTGCATCCGTCCTCCCGCTGCTACTTTTAGTGCGGTTTCATAGTCCTTCTGAACATCGGCTAATTCCGCTATAGTGCCGTGAATACCTTCTAGTTCGCCTTTGTCTCTAGCTTCCAAGATGGTAGAGACTGCTCTATTGTATCCCCTTTTAACTGATTTAGCCGCTTTTTCCTGAGCTTTCAACTGCTCATATTTCCTCTTCAATCGACTCACTCTGTCTTCAAGATCTGTTTTGTCCTTTCTCAAGCCATTTTCCTTCCGCTTTTTTTCATGGAACTCCTCTTTAAGATCTGTCAATCTTTCCTCATACTCTTCATTCTTTTCGCTCAAGTCCTCTAATTCCATTTTCTTCTCTCTTTGTTCGAATTCTAAGTCCTCTTTATCCTCTTCTATCTCAGCTATCTCTTCCATCGTCCTCTCGATCTTGTTCTTTGCTGTTTCTAAGGATATCTTTTTATCTGATAGTTTCTCATTTTTCTCCTCGATCTTCTTGTTTAGACTGACTGCTTTTTTCTTCAATTCCTTTATGTTTTCATCTGACTCTGACTGCTCTTCTTCAATATTCTCGATCTTTTTTTCGATTTCTTCCAACTCCCTCCCGGTCTCTTCTTTTTCAGATTTGATCTCCTTGATACTTTTTTTTATTTCGATCAATTCTTCCTTTTTCTCTTTCAGCAGGTCCTTGAGTCGATCTCTCTTTTCTTTATTGTCTTCTATCGTGTATTGAGCGTCTTCTTTTTTGTCATCGGCTCTTCCTATTTTCAATCTTAGGTTCTTTATTTTCTCCTGAAGTTCTTTACTTTTTTCACTACCTTTTTCCCCTAATTCCTTCTCCAGTTCATCTATATTTTCCTTGATCTCCTCTCTTTCTTTTTCGTACTCTTCCATCGTATTTTTCTTGTTCTCGATCTCCTTTTTGTTCTCCTCGATATCGTTATCAATCGAGGTGATATTGTTCTTGGTGTTCTGTAAAAGTTTCCAGGATTTCTTCTCTTTAGCCTCTGATTTTTTGTCTGACAGTTCTTGGTAGCGAAGGGCTTTCTTTCTGTCCTCTTCGAGTTCTTCTACTTGCGCACTAATTTCATCTAAAAGGATATTTATCCTCTCGAGGTCCTGTGAAACTTCCTCTTTCTTTTCTTCCGCCTCTGCTATCTCCTCGTCGTATTCACTGATCCCAGAGATATCATCCAATATTTTCCTCCTTTCTGTAGGTCCCATCTCGACTATTTTGGAGATGTCGCCCTGCTGAACTATATTGTAACCGTCAGGGGAAATCCTAGCATGTGCTAAAAGATCCTGAAATTCTTTCAAAGTCGATCTTCGTCCATTGACGAAGAAATAGGAGTTGTAGCCCTGCTGATTATCAGATCTTTTCACCTTCCTGGTGAAAGTCACTTTATCCTCGTCTATTGGTATGGTTCGATCTTCATTTTCAAATTCAAGACTCACTTTGCAGTACTCCGCTGCTTTTCCATTTTTCCCTCCATTGAAAATGAGGTCTGTCAGACGACCAGCTCTTATCTCCTTAGAGCTCTTCGGCCCTAAAACAAACAATATTGCATCGACGATGTTGGACTTTCCAGAGCCATTAGGTCCGGTTATATTAGTGTAACCCTTTTTAAAAGGGATTTCCATCTCTTTACCGAACGATTTAAAATTTTCCATCCTGATCTTTTCCAAATACAAAGATATCTTCCTCCGACGATAAATTGGGGAGTCTAAATCCCATTGACAGGTTCGAGTGCATTTTGATCCCATCCCAAACGGGATAATAGTCAGACGATTGAACTGTATGCGTCCGACAAAATAGAGAATGAAGGTGATAGTATAAAAATATTTTGGTTATATATTTTGCCGTTCTCTGATATCTTATTTACTGCAAGCTTTCGTTCTGGATGTCTTTAAAAAGTTCCAAAAGAGTCTGCGAATGCATACCGCCGTTCTCTAAAACAGAATCAAAGACGAAGAAAACGGTCATATATTCGTCTGACCCTTCTATCTGGACAACATTCCCGTCGAAATCTGATGCATCCTGTAACATATTTTTACCTTCTTTATATCTTTTAATCTTATTCAGCGACCCAGACCTTGTATTTGCTATCGGGATTCTTCAGTTCATGGAGGATCCTGTCTTTGATCAGCTTTTTAGGCTTGTGTAAGAGTGGCACCCTTTCTGTTAAATCCCCAAATGATTCGAACGCTCCTTCCTTTTCTCTTTCGTCCAATATGGCTCGCATCTTCTTACTGCCCAAGCCCGGTAAAAGCTCTAGCATATGATATCTTTTAGTGATCGGATGGGCTTCGTTGTAGAACTTTAAAAATCTATCCTCTTCTTCATCGATTATATCTTCAACTACGTAGGGCACTTCACTCTGAGCAGCATGTGTCAATTCGTCCCATCCGATACGTCTCTTGACATGCTTTATTTTTTCTCTTTTATCGAGTTCTTTTCCGATGTAAAGTTTATCTCCTATATTGCATGTCTTATCCTCTCTTGGGATTAGTTCAAAAAGCTTGAATTCGTCTTTTCCTAACGCTAGCACTAAGCTCTCGTGCTTGTAACTTTTAGAGTCGGGTCTTCCCTCGGCTAGATAATCTAGCACGTAGGCATAATCTTCCATATTCTCCCTCATTTGTATTTTTTGACTATATTTATTATCTCTTCTGCATCTTCATTAGATGGGGTGTATCTATCCTGCTGAAAAATAGCTCTAACTCCTCCTTCTTCTTCGGGTAAGATGTCTGCAGTTTTGTAGATCAGATCTTCACTCATGAAGTCAAAATTTTCTCTCAATTCCTCCATCAGTTCTTCGGTTTCTTCTACAGAAAGCTCTACAAACTTCTCAGCGTGGCTCAGAGCGAGGCTCTGCTCGTAGCTCACCTCTCTTTTTTCCGCTTCTTCATTTAGTAGTTTTTTGACTTTAGCAAGTGAAACATACCTAGGTTCATCTTCTGACATGAAAACACTCCTTTCAAGCCCTTTCTAGATGTTCGGACCTCGTTATCACTTTTTTCATCTTTCCGCCATCTTTTACATTTACAACGAAAGCACTGCCCTGTTTACCTTCTATCTCTCCGATCTTGCCATGGAACCTCCTATGAGGCTGGCCTTTATGGACACTTGGTTCTATCTTGATCTTCACTTTTTCCCCTTCCTCAAACTCCTGCAACGCTTTGTTTACAGGGATGAGTCCCCTTTCGCTAGGACTTTTTCTTAATATCTTACGCGTTCCCTGTCTAGTTCCTTTTGACTTTTTCATCTTGATCACATCCTTCAGGATAGTGTATTTTTAACACATCTAGTTCCTTTACTTCACATCTTGTACTTAACTCATCAGATAGGTTAGGTTGTGTTCTACCATCATCGCCATGGATGAATTCTTTTATGTATGTGCCGGCTTCACTGGTGATCTTCAATATAGCTTCTTTGTTATCTAATGATAGCAATCCTATTTCTTTTATCCGGCGTTTCCTAACCTTATCCGACCGCCTATGGCTGACCCTTGAAGGGGTCTTCTGCGATATATCTTTGCACCTCAATTCATCGAGGACCTTTTTAAACTTTGTCCTATCTACCGCCTCTTTCATTCCCATCTTCACTTTATAGGATTTATCGCTGCGCGCCTGCTTTATCTCTATAACTTTTTCTCTCTCAGTGACCCGAAGTGAACTTACTTTTACTGCATCACTCTTGTTTATCTTCTCTTCTGATTTTTCTAAGTCTTTGTATCTTTTTTTCGGATTTTTAATCTCTAAAACGAAAGGTCTTCCATCCCCCAACATCTTTGCGTCTATATCTTCTCTCCCCATCCCATGGAGTGTAAAATCATCTCCTGAAAAGGCCTTGACAAGCGGGTCTCCAATAATCTCTTCTACACTTGTCTCGTACATCTTTCCAGTACCGTCACACTTTTCGCATCCTTTACCTCGACAGCGTTTACATGGCCACCTGGTTTGTGGTATATTCCTATCCAATTTTTTATATCTCCCGTATATGAAAAGAGGTGATATCTCTATCTCTATCGAATCGAATCTAGTATCTATTATTGCTTTTATATCCGGTTTTTCCAGGTCTACTTCTTTATCTATCATCTCCTGGATTTTTTTCCCCACTTCTCGGTTTATTTCTGATTTTATCTGTTCGGCTGTGTTCAGATTAAGTTCCGTCCAAAGTTTTTCTTCCCTCTCTTCTATTTCAGGGTCGATCCTTGATCCAACTAAAAAGTCTTCAAATTCAAACTTATTCAATTCCTCTGAAACTAGTTCAGCGAATTTATTCAGCTCGTCAAAGAGATTTTCACATGTTTCACAAGTTCCAGCTTCTTCCGGCACATTCTCTCTTTTTTCTTCCGTGGTTTCCATCATCGCATGGACTATGCGCAGCGCTTTTCCTCTTTCCTCATTAGTCACTCCGTGACCCAGTTGTGCGAATAGACGGCCTAAACAGTGATCGCAGAGGTCCTTCTCTAGAGCTTTTTCGACTTTCTTCAATACTTCCATATACGAATGGAAAAACCGAACCTATTTAGTATTGTTGAGTGAGTCAAGTTTTCTACATTTACTCATCATACACTTCTTGCTAAACTATGGAGTCTTTCCTTAGTCAACAGTAGTGCAGTCACCACTACCGTTACGAACCCGGCTTCGACCGCGTAACCCTGATTGATGAACACACCTAATAAGAAAGTGATGAATAAAGCAACAGATGTGGTGATACCAATGGTGTGGATCTCGTATTTGAGATATGCAAGCATGATTGCGAACCCTCCAAAGATGATGACCCCTACTTCAATCAGATGAAGATTCAATGATGAGGAGAGAAAAGAAAACAACACACCACTCAAAGACGTTAGAGGGAAGGTCCTAACCCCGGCTATGACTTTTGGTTTCTTTTTTTTATGCTCCCTTTCCAGCCCTATTAGACCACCCATACCTACCGCTAAAAGAACGTGGATGACGAAATCAAGGTTTATTATCGCTTCCATGGTAGTAATTGCACGTAGCATCGGTTATTTTTTATTTTCGGACTTAAAGTCTAAGCAGCCGAAAAGGTGAAAAGTATTAAAAAGGAGTACCGTTTAGTTCCCACAGGTGGCCCAAATGGAAGATGGAGATTTAATTTATGTGGACTTTGATGTCTGGGTAATGCCAGAAGATGAAGACGAAGAACCGATGCTCTTCAGAACGACCGACGAAGAGAAAGCTAAAGAAGAGGAGATATACGAAGAGGATGAAACTTACGGTCCTCAGCCCGTACTTTTGGGAAAAGGTAATCTGACTGAAGGTTTTGAAGAATCTTTGATGGACAAAGAAGTGGGTGATGAGGGCTCTGTTGAAGTACCACCAGAAAAAGGCATAGGTATGCGGGACCCAGATAACATCGAGTTGTTCAGCATGAGAGAGATGAGAAGAAGAGATATCGAACCGGTGGAGGGAAAAGAAGTCGAGATAGATAATCGTAGAGGTACTATCATCCAGGCTACGGCTGGAAGGGTCCGTATTGATTTTAATCACCCTCTTGCGGGGAAGACGTTGAAATATGACTATGAGATAACGGAAAAACCTGAAACTACAGAGGAGAAAGCAGAAGCCATCTTGACTTTAGATTATCAAGAGGCAGATTTCAAGATAGAAGAAACTGATGATGGTTTAGATATAGTCCTGCCGGAGCAGTGCAAGTACGATCAGGGTTGGTTCGCTATGAAATATAGAGTGGTCGGTGATCTTAGGGAAACGTTGGACCTTACAAGTATAAGGTTCATAGAGGAATACGTCCAAGAGGAAGAAGAAGAGATAGAAGAAGAATTTGAAGATCTTGATGAGGAAGAACTACTAGAGGAAGAAGAAGACGAAGAAGAGGACGAAGAAGAAGAATGAGCAGAACGAAAACCCTTTTAACTATCTTCATCTATCTTTCATTGTTTGGTTGAGTGATCATGGGGTTAAAAGTCACGTTCAAAGAATGGATATTCCTTGTGTTGCTGTTCTCAGTTTTCCTTGCATTAACAGGATTTTTGATAAACATCTATTTCCAAGTAGACGGCATATTGTTGACAACGGTAGGATTGGTCATAATCTTTATAATCTTCAAGATCCAACAGTGGCGGAGCGATGACTCGGATGTTGATGAGCCAACTGAAGATGAATAATTGCTGATCGATCTTTGATTTTAGGAATTCAACGGGCGTAGGGGGATTCGAACCCCCGTTCTACAGCTTAGGAGGCTGTCGCCATATCCAGACTAGGCCACACGCCCATACAGTTTCAATAAGTATCGTATCATCAAGGGGTGCCGTTAGTTAAATTTTACGTGTTTAAAAGAGCAGATGAAAAGATATTTACCTATGATCTATAGATTTTTGAATCGATGAAGAACGCTGAAGGGGAAAAAAGATTTCAAAACCTAAATTGCCCGAAGTGCGATCAGGGTTGGTTGGCCAGAGATTGGGACGACAACATGGTCTGTCAGAACTGCGGAGCCAAGTTCGACGTAGAAGATTTGTTCAAGAGGATAAAGAAAAAAGGGGTAAAATAGAAAAGCGATCTATATATTGACTATTCTAAGAAAATTTTCATTAGATCTCTCTTCTTTACAAAAATTTTATAAACATCTAATAGTTTTGTATCCATGATGCATAATCCGAAGAAGTTTTTTATGGTTTTCCTAGCTACGATGTTTATTGTTCTATCGGTTTCAATCCCGATGACCGCCTCCCCCGATCTCAACAACGAGATTGGATGGTACTCTTATGAGGAAGGAAATGATGAAGCACAGCAGACAGATCGACCTATTTTGATCTATTTTAGAACTGAGTGGTGCGGTGCCTGCGAAGACATGGAAGAAGATACTTTTAGAGATCCTCAAGTAAAAGAACTCGAAGATGACGTGGTATTCATAAAAGTAGATGTAGATGAGAGAAATGATCTTGGAGAAGAGTATGGTATCGCCTCGGTTCCTACGTTGCTAGCTAAGGAGTCCGATGGTACAGAGATAGATAGTCACATAGGTTTTATCGAAGCAGAAGATCTAGTTAAAAACATTGAAGAGGAATTGTTGGAAGAAGATGAGAGTGAAGACAACGAAGAAGAAGGGGGAGATGAAGATGGCGGTAAGGATGAAAGTAGTCAAGACACCTCTAATGATGAAAACGAAAGTCTATTTTGGAGAGATCCGCTTTTTCTGAACATTATGGTCTCGATACTTATAGCGATCGGATTGATCATCTTTTTGAGAGAAAGGGAGGATAACAAGACTGATGAATGAAAAAAAGAGATCTAGTAAAAGGATAGTTTCGTTAATTCTAATAGTGATCACAGTCCTTTTACTGATCAATTCAATCGCCTTTAACACCTCGGGAGACGCATCAGAACTTGTAGTGGAAACTGCAGAACATGATAAGTTCGACTTAGCCGAAGAGGAAAAACCAGTAGTTGTTGAATTCATGACTCCTACATGCATCGATTGCGAAAGACTGGAGGAAAATCTAAAATCGATCTATCCTAGATACGAAGGGGATTTCACCTTTCTGAGTATAGACATAACGAATCCAGATCATGAAGAACTGTTGGAACTGAAAGAAGATAGAGATATACCTTGGCAAGTAGGCAGTGGGGATGAAGAACTCTTTCTAGAATATCAAGGGACTTCCGTCCCTAAATTGCTCATTTTCGATGAAGATGATATTCTTTACTTTGCTGAAGAAGGTGTCATATCTGAAGAAGATATAGAAGATGAGATGGAAATGGTGTTTAGAGGAGAGGCGGAAGAGGAAATTCTTTCGGATTATGGGATCTACACTTTAGCGGTTATCGGAGGCATCGCCTCATTCTTTTCTCCATGTTCCTTCCCTCTACTGCCCTCATACATGACCTATTATCTTAATCCAGCAAAAAAGAAAAGTAAGGATGATGGAAAAAACCAAGTCGGAGGTCTTTGGATGGGAATCAAGACATCAATGGGTATAGTGCTGATCTTCGGCGGTGTAGGTATTATAGTTGCTTTTGGAGGGAGGGAACTGACGGGATTCATACCTCTCTTTCAGCCTGTGACTTCTATACTCCTTATTTCTATAGGTGTTATAATTTTAGCTGACTTGGATTTAAGAAATCATTTCAACAGTTTTAAAGAGAAAGTATTTGGTTCACGACCGAAGGTAACTATCTCGAAAGACAAAAGTCGTGATCAGATCGACCCATTTTATTACGGCATTGGTTATGGATTGGGGGCGGCCGGATGCACGGCGCCGGTCTTCATAGCAGTACTCATTTCCTCATGGCTCACGGAAGGATATTTATCAGCTCTTTTTGTTCTTCTTCTGTTCCTGGCGCCGATAGTTATATTGATGATAGTTGTGTCCGTATTGACTCAATATGCCAAGGATACAATAGTTAATAAACTTACTATCCTTATCAAACCCATCAGGTATGTCTCTGGAGTCTTTTTGATCTTAGTCGGAGTTTATATCCTTCTATTGTTCCTTTGAAATTAAGGAAAAACCTAAGAAAGATTAAAATCAACCTTTCCCTTGTAGAATCCCGATAGACGATAGAGAGAATGGAGCCCGATAGAAAGTCTTGGCCTGACTTCAGATTCACCATCGAGGAGTTGTCTGGAGCCGTAGGAGATTATGGAACACTGTTTCCGATAGTTTTAGCGGTAGCTCTGGTCACGGATATACATCTAGGGCACATACTCTTTTTCTTCGCTCTCTGGTATATCTTCACCGGATTTTATTACAAAAAACCAGTACCTGTAGAGCCCATGAAGGCAATAGGAGCTATAGTTATCGCAGGTGAGTTCACTCATGGAGAGATAGCGGCATCTGGGATCATATTAGGTGTTATGTTCATAGTTTTAGGCTTTACGAAAGGGATGAAATTCCTTAGTGATAAAGTTCCCAACAGCGTCATAAGAGGCATACAACTGGGTTTAGCTCTAATACTGATAGAGACCTCGATAGACTTCGTAACTCAAGACTACCTCATTTCTGCTATCGCGATAGGGATAATCCTCTTTTTCTTTTTCATCAAAAGATTTAAAAATATACCGGACGTATCTTCGCTTTTGGTACTCGCAATAGGTTTAGGTATAGGTTTGGCTACTTATGGATTCCCGGGGATCGCTTTTCCACCGGCACCGAGCCTTTCTATTCCTAACTTATCAGACCTCTTTACTGGTACTTGGTTATTAGCCATACCTCAAGCACCTTTGACCATAACCAACTCTATATTGGCGACTTCGGTTTTATTGGGTGATCTCTTTCAGCGGGAGACGAACCCTGATAAGCTTTCTAAAACAGTCGGATTGATGAATCTGATCTCATCTCCTTTAGGCGGGTTTCCGATGTGTCATGGATCTGGAGGGCTAGCTGCTCAGTATAGATATGGTGCTAGAACAGGTGGGTCCAACGTAATGAGTGGCATTATACTTCTCATCATAGCTCTTTTCTTTGCAAGCCCCGCTTTTATTGAGATATTGCCCTTTGCGATCTTTGGAGCTTTATTGGTCTTCGTCGCAATCGAATTGGGTAAGCATTCCTTCAAAACTGAGACTTACTTTATAACCGGATTGGTAGGAGTTCTTTCTTTGATCTTCGACATAAGTGTAGGATTTGTGATAGGACTGGGGGCATACTACGTATTAAGAAAGTTTGACATATTAAAAAAATAAAATCTAGACATTGGTTTCTCTACTACAATAAAGTATATATTTGATAAAGACTTAATTTATTAGGAGTGTGATTTGTATGCCAAGGATAAAGAGGATAGAACCGAAAACTTTTATCAGCAAGGAATATAAAGGCCCGTTAGAAGAATTACCTTTCAAAGAATACATTAAAGATCTGAAAAAATGGGGCAAAAAGAAAAAAGCTAGACCTCATGGTAAACCAGTCTTCTTCTATTATCATCCATACGACGAGAAGGATGAGAGAAATTTTAGAATAGATGTAGCCAAACCTATAAAGAGGTTGAAAAAAGGAGGTGCAGGATACAAGTTGAAGTATCTGCCGAAAACGAAGTTAGCTGTGAAAAATTTCAACGGTACTCCTTCCGATTATGAAGAAATTTACAAAGATTTGTTAAATTGGATAGATAAAAAGGGTTATACGGCTTATGGAAATAGGATGGAGAAGATAAAAAAATTCCCTAAGAAAGAGGAAGAGGAATTTATAATCAAAAGCCAAATCCAGTTGCTAGTTCAAAAAAGGTAAAAAGGTTTTGGTTGAATTACTATAGTTCTTCGAACCGTTCCTCTAGTTCGTCCATTACTTCAGGGAGTGTGGTGTATTCCATCTCTTCCATGGGTAAACGATGAGGCTCAAAAGGACCGTGTCTTCTCATGTATTCCGCCATGTCAGCGGATTTTTCCCTCACATTATCGAAGGCTGGATCATCGAATAGATCAGCAGGTTCGTCGAATTCTCCATTTTTAACCTGTGTACCTAGACTCAAGACCCTTGGTGGACCGTCGAATCTCGTACATTTCGCATCTCCCTGAGAAACAGGCATGATAGGCCCGTTATGGCTTCCTCTCATCCATCCTGAGACAAGATATGGATGTGCGAAAGGCTCGAGTACTTCACCGAGTGCTGGAAGACCTGATTGCGCTCTCACCAACGCCACAGGATCGTCTTTACCTACGTATTCTCCCGCGACCTGATACAATTTTTCGGTGCTCACAACAGCTACAGGTTCATCAGCTGGTAATTTACTATTTTCTTTGGGATAAACTCTTTTTATGACGAATCGGCCTTTAGCACCTAATAGCGCCAAGATATCGTAGAGTTCCTCGGGAGCGTTCATCATGATCTTCTTGTTCTCTTTGATGTCCATTATTTCAAATCTGAATCCTGGATGAAGTGATGGATCGATGACCAGACCTGCGGTATTGAAAGGATCTGCGAAAATTTTGAATATCGGATAATTGAAGGCTCCGGGTTCGGTCTTATCCATAAGGAAAGCCACCACTGGTTCAGCTTTCCTTTCAGTGAACTCCATCTCTGCTATACCCGGTCCCATCCCTCTCACATTGCCTGAGAAGGCATCTGAAAGTAGATCTTGACCTGCACCGTAGAGACCCAGTTCCTTTGCCTTTTCCGTAGCTTCTTGGAAGGTATCCCAGGCCAAGGAGTGTATCTTTTCAGAATCTTCCCCTTCTCTGTGAGTCATCAGAAGCTCTAGGTCATCTCCACAGTGCGTAACATGGTAGTTTATGAGTACATCGGACTCGCTCAACTTCTTCTCCGCCACTTCCATCAGTTCGTCATGAACTCTGGCGTGCCCTGGATAACCGCCTACATCCGCTTTTATGATGCTGAAAGTCGTTTTGCTCATATTATCACATCCTTTGGAGTGGGTAACGAATAGTACAATAAAAAATTAACGATAGATGAAAAAACCCCCTGATGATTGTGTGTGGTATAAAAGATAAAAAGATTGAAAAAGTGTTTAGTCAAAGGTGATCTTGCCCTTTTAATTATTCTTCTTTTTATAAACATTCCAGATTATCACTGAAGCCACTATGACACCCAAGATCGTCAAAATTATGAACCATGGAATACCGTCTTCATCTGCCGGATCATCTTCATCCTCACCTTCCAAGGTTATCGTTCCATCATGACCAGTATGAAAATCACAGTTCAGTTCGTACACGCCTTCGTCCTCAATAGTCACGAATACTGACTCTCCTGGGGATATGATCTCATCGTAGTCCGTGTCCTCTATCGTTACAGTATGATCTATATCTCCTATGTTCTCAAACTCTATCTCGTCTCCTGGTTCCACTTCTATATCGTCCGG
>Ga0207421_10000012_pt1 | contig 197322 bp, 182 predicted proteins | sample SodLakKL_010_SED_4_FD_187542 | JGI IMG/M metagenome (GOLD analysis project Ga0207421, IMG submission 187542) | Alkaline sediment microbial communities from Lake Tanatar, Kulunda Steppe, Russia - 8KL_010_SED (SPAdes) (version 2) | ecosystem: Environmental > Aquatic > Non-marine Saline and... | reverse complement strand
AGAAGGCGTCATCACACTCACCATCGTTTTCGACGCTGAAACTCAACGCCATCAATATCGTTACGCCATCGTAATCGAAGAGGAATTTTCCATTATCCGTACTCGTCCTTACAGACTTTTTGAGTAACCATAAACCGCCATTTTCACCTTACAACAAGGAGTGAACGCTATGAAAAAAGCGCTGATTCTCATCCCTTTGGGGTTGCTGATTATGCTGATCGGTTTTGGCGCGTTCGACTACGAAATCAACGAAGCGCTTTTCAACCGGGAATCCCGTTTCGGACTGATTATGATTTACGCGCCCTATCTTACGGCCTACATCCTGGCGTATGCGGCGATTATGCTCGTGCTACGTTTCATGCTTTTGGTGCGCGTGAAATCGTACGTCCCGGCGTTTACCGCCACGTTTGCCCTCTTCTTGATGATCACCTATTTCTTCATTTTCAGTTTCAACGACAAGGTCCGCGCGCCCATGTGGGAAGTGCCGATCTTCCTTGCCGGCGTGTTGATTCTCTCGGCGCTGTTGATTCGACGCATCGACAAGAGAAACTTGCTTTCCTTTTTCAAGATGGCCTCCATCTATCTGTTTTCGTTTTTCATGATGAAAATAAGCGTCAACCTGGTCAAAACCATTATTTACCGCGTCCGTTTTGAATACCTTCGGGACGCTTCGGAGTTTCAGCCTTGGTATTTGCCCGAATTCTCCATCGGAAGCAGTCACGCCATCAACTCCTTCCCTTCAGGCCACACGGCCTCTGGGGCGATGATCATGGTCATTGTGCTCATTCCGATTTTCATCCCCAAATTCAAAAAGCTCCTTATACCGCTAAGCCTCATCGCCTTCGGGTGGAGCGTCGCTTCGGCGATGGGGCGCATCGCCATCGGCAAGCACTACCCGAGCGACACCATTTTCGCGATGCTCATGGTCTATGGCATCTTCCTGCTTGCCTACAAAATGACAAAAACGCTCTTTGTCGTCTTAGACCACAATTACTCTCGACCAAAACCTTCCGAGTAAGATAAACTCACTTACAAACCGCCTCACAACATATGAAGAGGCGGTTTTTTCTTTTTGCAAAAAACGGTTGACAAACGTGTGTTATTGTAATATAGTCATATATGTAAGTATATAACGTAAACGAGGTGATTTCTTGGGCGTGCATTTTGAGGGAGACCTTCCCATCTACGTGCAGATTAAACGCACGATTGAAGACATGATTGTCGAAGGAAGATTGAAGGCGCATGAAAAAGTACCTTCGACGACGGAAATGGTCAAGTTTTATCAGGTGAACCATATCACCGTCGCCAAGGGCGTGAACCAACTGGTCGAGGAAGGCGTCGTCTACAAAAAACGCGGCGTGGGCATGTTCGTGAGTGAAAACGCCAAGGAAACGCTGCTCACAAGGCGGCGGAATCGTTTGAAAGACCGTTTCATTAAGCCGTTGCTGAGCGAAGCTCAAAAACTCGAGGTCGACGTTGAGGAGATAATACGTATGATTCACACCACCAAGGAGGAAAAAAATGAAGATTGAAACCACGTTTGAAGACATTGTTTTGGATTATGGAGACTTAAGAGCGCTTTCCAAAGTGTCCTTTTCCATGGAAGAAGGCAAGACGTATGGGCTCATCGGCCGTAACGGCGCCGGCAAAACCACCTTGCTTTCGCTGCTGGCCTCTTATCAAAGACCAAGCGGAGGCAGCGTCAAGGTTTATGGAGAAAATCCGTTTGAAAACGCGGCAATCATGAAGGATGTGCAATTTCTTTACACAAGAAATTTGGCCGACGAAGACGAAACCATCGCCAAATACCTCAAAGAATGCGAATCCTTTCGGGAAAATTTCGATATGGAGTATGCGCATACGCTGATGGAGCGTTTCGGACTAAAGAAAGACCAGAAGTTGAGCAAGCTCTCAACAGGGATGCAATCGGCCCTTTTAGTGGTTGAAGGCCTTGCCGCAAACTCGCCGATCACCATCTTCGATGAAATCCATCACGGCATGGACGCCCCTTCTAGGAACATCTATTACGAAGCGATTTTGGAAAGCCAAGCGAAGAATCCCCGCATCGTCATCCTTTCGACGCATCTTGTCTCGGAGATGGCGTACCTATTCGACCATGTGCTCATATTGGATCGAGGCAAGCTGTTGATCGACGAGCCCTACGACGACGTCGTGGAACGCGGCGTGACTTTGACGGGGGACGCCGACAAAGTCGACGCCTTTGTCACAGGACGGACCGTCATCGATGAAAAAACGCTCGGAAAAACCAAAGCGGCGATGCTTTATGAAACTTTTGCCGATAGCGATCGGAAGCAAGCGAAAGAAGAGGGGCTTCAGGTTTCGACGGTCTCGCTTCAAGAACTGTTCATCCATCTTACAAAGGAGGATAACCATGAAAAAACCGGGTAACCACCCCGCCTTCAAAGTTTTTCAAAGCGTCTATATCCTGCAAATGCTTTGGGCGTTCATCGTTTTGGGCGCCATCGTCTTGCTCCATTTTGTGCTCGCTTTGGTCATTGGCGATTTGCAGTGGATCGACCGTACCGCCCTAAGTGCGCTATCAAATCCGATGCAAGTCTACATGTTTGTGATGGGCATCATCGCCGGGGCGTATTTCTTAAAACATTTCATCCGGCACGGCGTCACGAGAAAACATACGTTCGCCGGTTCCCTTGCGGCGGGATTCGCCGTGGTTGTGAGCTTGCAGGTTGTGGCGCTTGCGCTGACGTTTTTGTCCTATGGTTTTGAAGCCATCACCCCTTATGAGGCCGGGCGCGAAACGATTGCCTATTTGGGCGAAGAACGCGGGTATATTTTGAGCATGACCATCAACGCGGCCTTGACGCTTGTGTATTACTTGTTCGGTTGGTTGATCGGCATAGGCTTTTACCGCTTCAAGGTGCTGCGCGGCTTCGGGTTCATCGTATTGGCCATTTTCGCCATCGGCATCACGAGCACGATGTGGCTGCCCGGAAGCGAAATGAACGTCATGGGCATTCCGCTTCACATCATTGAAACAAAAAGCCTTTGGGTCGCCTTTATCATCACCGACACCGTCTTGCTCTTCGGCGTTGTGCTTCTGTACACGATTCACAGAAACGCTCCCGTTAAACCCAATTGATATTGTGGCCGTTTTCGGAAAAAACGGCCTTTTTGATTTTTTATAATTCTTTTGGATATGGTACAATAATCATTGTCTTATATGAATAAATAAAGACTACAGTTCATGCGGGAGGGTTCACAATGAAATCAATGATTGTCTCCTTTAGCGCTCGCAAAGGAGGGAATTGTGAAGCGCTTGCAGAAGAAATCCAATCGCGAATCCCCGGAAGCGACACCCTTTGGTTTGCGGATTTAAACGTTCAATTGTGTGCGCGCTGCGCCTATGAATGCATTTATAAAGGAGTATGCAAGTATAGGGACGACGATCTGTACGATTTTTATGAGAAAACGAGGGCTTACGACAAAGTCTTTTATATCGTCCCAATGTATTCCGGCAACCCTTCCTCGCTATTTTTCCTATCGCAAGAACGTGGACAAGGTTACTGGTCGGAAAACGAAGAATATTATCCCGAATTTACGCGAAAACTATACATTGTCGGCATCGGGAACACCAACGAACAAACATCTTTTTCATATCCCTTTTTGAATCTACTCGAACATTCAAAGGGCAAAATGCTGATTTTAGAGCCGCACCGCTATGGACTAGGTTCATTGGATACGCCATTGCTAAAAAAACGAGCCGTCTATGACGATTTGCATCGTTTTTTGGATGTTTGTCTCCAACATTAGATTCGATTTCTCACCGCAAGCATGTTTCATTTGCAAAACAATCGAGGTGATAGTATGTTTCCCACTCCCTTGCAAAAACTGAACCTGAACCTCCAAGAAAACGACTTTTACATGAAGCGCGACGATTTGATCGGCTTTTCCTTCGGCGGCAACAAATACCGCAAGGCCGTCTATTATTTCACCGAGATTGAAAACGGCGGCTACGACGCCGTGGTGACTTCGGGCAGCCACCATTCGAACCATTGCAGGATTGTTGCGAACATGGCCGCGCAAAAAGGGATTCCCTGTTATCTCGTTTCGCCCGCGGGCGAAGACGAACAGGCGATGAACAGCGTCATCACCGACACTTTGGGCGCCATCCGCATCGTCGCCGAACATAGCGTCAAAGAAAGCGTCGAAGACATTCTCGAAAATTTGAAAAACGAAGGGCGAAACCCTTACTACATCAAAAACGGCGGCCACGGCATTTTAGGCACCATGGCCTACAAGGAAGCCTACGACGAAATCCGCGCGTTCGAACGCGACACCAACATCCACTTCGACTACATCTTTTTCGCCGATGGGACCGGCACCACCCACGCCGGGCTGCTTTCCGGCAAGATTCTAGCCGGCGACCAAAAAGAAATCGTCGGCATAAGCGTCTCCCGCGACTATGACGACGGCGCAAACACCGTCAAAGAAAGCGTCAACGCCTACATGGAAGACCTCGGGAAACCGCCCATAAGCCTTCGGGCCATCCACTACTGCACGGACTATCTTCTCGGTGGGTATTCCAAGTACGGAGACGAAGTGCTTGAGACCATTCAGGATACGATGCGAGATGAAGGGATTCCTTTAGACCCGGTCTACACCGGCAAAGCGTTTTACGGGATGAAAGAATTCGTCAAAAAAGATAACATCCGGCAAAAAAACATCCTGTTCATCCATACCGGAGGCGCCCCGATTTATTTCGATGCGCTCCGCAAAATCCGCCGCTAAAACCCCCTTCGCATTCCTTGGGGTTCGTTGTACAATGAGAATGGAAGTTTCAGGAAACGACCTTGCCTGGACGAAAGACAAAATCCAAGCAGGCGGTCGATATTCCTCGCACGCCGTGCGGTGTTTAATCATGATAAAAGGAAGGGATACCATGAACGATTCGCTTTACAAAATCGGCATCATCGGCGGAATGGGCAGCGAAGCCACCAAGCACCTTTTTGAGCTTGTCGTTGCGAAAACCGCCGCCAAAACCGACAAAGAACACGTGCCGCTCATGATTTTAAACGACCCCATGATTCCCGATCGCACCCGCTACGTTTTCGGCGAAGGCGAGTCCCCTTTGCCAAGAATCCAGAAAAACCTGGAAATCCTCAAACAGCACAACGTCCAAGCTTTCGCGATACCTTGCGTGACGGCCCATCTTTTCAGCGTCACGCTGAAAGAACAAGGCCTTTTGTTTTTGGACGCCGTCGATGAAACCCTCAAACGTTTGAACCATCGCATCAAGGACACCTTCATCCTCTTGTCGACCAAAGGCACCACCGAAGCCGACGTGTTCAAACGCGACGTCTTGGACTGGGAAAAGACCGTCCAGTATCCGGACGCGGACCTCCAAGACTTTGTGAACGAGGCCATCTACGCCATCAAAAGCGGCGACGACAAAGAAGGGATCGCGCGAAAATTGCGCGAACGGCTGCAAAAGGAATACCCTGAAGAAACGTCTTTCATTTTAGGGTGCAGCGAACTGTCCATGTTGAAAGAGAGCCTCAAAGACTTTGACACCATCAGCGTCTTAGACGTCCTAGCCGAAACCATCGTCGCCTACCATCAAGAGATAAAAGGGATACAAGCATGAAAGGAAAAGCCAATCCCAAACAACGCAAAAACGCCCTTTTGACCCTTCTTGACGATGCCTACAGCCTGCAAAACCAACCCGATGTCCTTTCCTTTTTGGATTGTTACATCGACTGTGAAGCCACCGCTAGAAAAATGGTCAAGTTCTACAAAAAAGACCGCTACAACAAAACCACCGACCAAGAACGCATCAACGTCCGCGAAATCGCAAACGCCGCAAAGCGCTTCAACTTCTCAATCAGCCGTAACGACATCTACGCCCTCTTTCGAGGCGGAAGAGGCATTCGCGGCAAAAAAACGCCCCGCCAGCTTCGTAACGCCTACGTTCACGCCAAAACGAAAACCGACGTTTCGGAAATTGTCAAAAAGCAAGCCAAACACCATGCCTTGATGGAACGTTGGCTAAAAAGCGTGAACGACTACATCCACGCCCAAAAAGAGGCGCTCGCGTGAGCCCTCTTTTTTGACCGGGAGGTCCCTATGATTGTCAGTGTCTCAAGAAGAACCGACATTCCCGCCCTTTACGCCGATTGGTTTTTCCACCGTTTGTCGGCGAAAACGGTTTGTACGAAAAACCCCTTCAACCGCAAACAGGTGCGCAAAGTTTCACTAGCCGAAGAAGACGTCACCGGCTTCGTTTTTTGGACGCGAAATCCGGAGCCTTTCTTAAATAAGATTCACCGTTTAAAAGGCTACGCCTATTATTTTCACGTGACGCTCACTCCCTATGGAAGCGACCTTGAGCCCGCCTTCAAAGACAAGGAAAGAATTTTGGCAAGCGTCAAGAAGCTTGCGGGGTTGATCGGCAAGGAACGCATTGTCTGGCGTTACGACCCCGTTCTCCTCTCTAAGCAATATCGAGAAAGCGATCACTACGCCCACTTTGAAGAGTGCGCGAAACGCCTTTCGGGAAGCGTCAACGAGGTCACGGTGAGCTTTGTGAACGCCTACCGAAAAAACGCCAAAGCGCTTGAAAAAGCGGGCATCGAAACTTTAAGCGATGCGAAAAAACGCAAGATGGCCAAGCGGTTTATGGACATTGCCTATAAATACGGCATAACGCTTTCGTTTTGCGCGGAACCCGCGCTTCAAGAAGCGCGTTTTCCCGCCGCAAAATGCGTCGACGAACAAAAATTCGCTAGGCTCAAAGGAAAATCCATTCCCTACGAAAAGGACCCCAACCAACGCGGCGCCTGCGGCTGCGCAAAAAGCGTCGACATCGGCGCTTACGATACGTGCACGTTTGGCTGCGGGTATTGTTACGCGACGAACCGCCGCGAAAAAGCCTTGCAAAACAAAGAACGCCACCATCAAACCTCGCCCTTTTTGCTCGGGGACTTTATGGGCGATGAAACCATCACGCATCTTCCCGGCAAAAGGAAAAGTTGCGACAAAAACTTGTTCACAACGTGAAAAATCTTTTCTTTCCACAAACGATGGGGTACAATGAAAGTAAGAAAACCTCTTGTCCGGCGTAGCGCATGCCGAAAGGATTACGGCGATGAAAATCCGCGACATTGCCTTGATACGACATATCCGTAACGGAAGGCGAAAAAGGGAATGAGCATACGAGGAACCACACCATACTTTTTCGTATGGTGTTTTCTGACTTCAAGATGGATTGATAAAAATAAAAGGGAGTGATTTTGTGGACAAAAAGGACGTTTTAAAACGGATCAGCGCCGACAAAACTTCTTTGGACGTATTTTCCGAATTTAACGACGACGACAAAGTGGTCGAAGCCGCCGTGAAAAACGAAGGGGCACAATTGCAGCATGCAAGCGACCGTCTGCGGAACAAAAAAGACATCGTTTTGCTTGCGATGCGCCAGGACCCACACGCTTTAGAACACGCCGGAGAAGAAATCCGCAACCATCGCGATTTCATGTTTAAGCTCATCAAAAAAAACAAAGAGCTCGTGCAATACTTAGGCGAAGACTTGCGCGTATCCGAAGACTATCATCTGTTGCTTGTTGAGAAACTCGGAGAAGACGTTTTGGAACACGCTTCCAAAGAAATCAAAGACGACAAGGACTTCATCATCGCCGCCCTCAAAATCGACAAAAACATCATCCACCGTGCCAGCAAGCGTCTCAGGGGTGATGAGGACGTCGTCATCGCTTCTCTGCGCTGGGGAGGCACTGAAGACGCGATGGGCGAAAGCTTGAAAAACGACCGCGCCTTCATCGAAACGCTGATGGACAAAAACCTTCTCACCAGGGAAAGCCCCTTTGATTGGCTCGGCCCATCTTTAAAACAAGACAAAGAATTTATTTGGGACCACGCCGAGCAATACCCGAAACTGATCGAAGCCGCTTCCGACAAACTCAAAGCCACCAAAAGCTTTTTCCTGAAATTCCCGCCGCCCGTTCTCTCGCAAGTTTTCAACCATGCCCACGAGGAACTCAAAGAAGACATCAATTTCTTGCTTGAGGCCTTGCACATCGACCCTGGCGTCAAGGAATTGATTCCGAAAAAACTCCGCAAAGAAGTCAAGAAAGCAAAAACCAAATAACATACCCTTCAAAGGAGTGAGACTGTGCGCACCATAATCTCTGTCGTCGGCGACGGCGAAGTCCGCAAGGAAAGCGACAAGTACAACCTGGCTTACGATGTCGGCAAGGCGTTAGTCGACGCCGGTTACCGCGTCCAAACCGGAGGACGCGGCGGCATCATGCAAGCCGCGCTTGAAGGGGCGAAAGCCTCAAAACACTACAAAGAAGGAGACACCATCGCCATCTTGCCCTCTTTTGAGGCGAGCGACGCCAACCCTTACGCCGACGTAGTTGTGCCGACGGGGCTTGGCGTTTATCGGAACGCAATCACCGCGAACGCCGAAGCGGTTATCGCCATCGGCGGGGGCAGCGGCACGTTATCGGAGATGGCCATCGCCTGGACGCTTGGCCGGATGGTTGTCGCTTTTGATTGTGTTGAGGGTTGGAGCCGTTATCTCGCCGGCAAGCCGCTTGACGACAAAGTCCGCTACGAAGATTTTGACGACGTCGTTTGGGCGGCAAGCAGCGTCGAAGCGCTGATGCGGCTGCTTCATGAAAAACTGAAGCTCTACAGCGGTTAAAACACCCCGGACGGGGTGTTTTTCATAAAAAAAGCCGGCGTATGCCGACTTAGTGGATCAGCGGTACGAAACGCACAGGGCCGAGGTTTTTTTTGACGTAGGTGTCTTCGCGCTTTTTGATGGCGAAGAGGCTTTGCATGAAGGCGCCGCCAAGCGGGATGACGAGGCGTCCGCCCACTTTGAGCTGTTCAAGCAGTTGTTCGGGAAGTTTTTTGGAAGCCGCCGTGACCAAAATCGCGTCATAAGGCGCGCCCTCTTCATACCCTTCGTACCCGTCGCCAATGGCGAAGGTAATGTTTTCGTATCCGAGGTCTTTTAAAACGGGCTTCGCCTTTTCTTGCAGGCGTGCAATTCTTTCGACGGTGAAAACCTCACGGGCGAGTTCGGCGAGGATGGCCGTCTGATACCCCGAGCCGGTGCCGATTTCTAAGACCTTGTCGCCTTCGGAGAGTTCGAGCGCTTCGCTCATCAAAGCGACGATATAAGGCTGTGAGATGGTTTGTTCGTCGCCGATGGGCAAGGGGTGGTCGTCGTAGGCGTAGGGGCGTTCACTCCAATTCACAAAACGGTGTCTGGGCACCTTGCGAAACGCCGCAAGCACACGCTCATCGCGGATGTCGCGGTATTCAAGCTGGGTTGTGACCATGCGTTTGCGCATGAGATCGTAGTCGCGTTCATCCATGGTTTTCCCTCCTTGCATATATTATACCACGACTTGCAAAAGACGCTAAAACGATTGGATCAGATGTTGCGATTAGCGTTCTTTGTCCCTCCACTTGCAAAAGCATTCTGTAACGATTAAAATAAAGAAGAGAATGAACGGGAGAGCGACTTATGAAAAAAGCTTTGCCTTTTGAGATCCGCATCGAAGAAGAACGCGGACCATATAAAAAAACCATCACCCGCAACGCCGTGCGGGCGATTGTTTGTCATGAGGGAAAATACCTCATGATCCACAATCGCCGCGGCGATTACAAATTTCCGGGCGGAGGCATGGAAGAGACCGAAAACGCTCTTGAAGCGTTGCGGCGCGAAGTGCGGGAAGAAACCGGATACGCCATTACGCCGCATGGCGTCATCGGCGAAGCAACCGAACGGCGCGACGACTTGTTTGAAGACGACGCGCGCTTTGTGATGAAATCAAAATACTATCTCGGCACACTCGCCTCCAAAAAACACCCGCAACAGCTCGACGACTACGAAAAGGAACTGCGTTTCACCCCAGTCTTCATCGACCTCGAATCCGCCATCGAAAAAACCCGCGATGTTTTGGCAAACGGACGCCCAATAAACCATTGGGTCAAGCGCGAACTCCAAGTCATGGAAACCATCAAGCGCAACGAAACGCAACTATACACAATTTTGAAAAACAGAAAGGGGATTGTATGAAAGTACGCAAAGCCGTCATACCGGCGGCCGGATTGGGCACTCGTTTTTTGCCGGCGACAAAAGCAATGCCTAAGGAGATGCTGCCGATTGTCGACAAGCCGACGCTGCAATACATCGTCGAAGAGTGCGTCGCATCGGGCATCACCGACATTCTCATCGTCACGGGACGGGGAAAAACCGCCATCGAGGACCATTTTGACAAAGCCTACGAACTCGAAAACGAACTGGAGAAAAAAGGCAAAAACGATTTGCTTGAAGAAAGCCGCGCGATTTGGAACATGGTCACCATCCACACCGTCCGCCAAAAAGAACCCAAAGGCCTAGGCCATGCCATCGCCTGCGCAGAGTCGTTTGTCGGAGAGGAACCGTTTGCGGTTCTTTTGGGCGACGACATCGTGCATAACGAAGGAAAACCATGCATCAAACAAATGATCGATGTTTTTGAAGAGAAGCGGTCTTCGATTTTGGGCGTGCAAACCGTCAAAAAAGAAGACGTCGTCAAATACGGCATCGTGGATTCAAAAAAGGCCGGAGAGCGTTTGCACAAAGTGCACGGCCTCATCGAAAAGCCGGCCGTTAAAGAAGCGCCTTCGACCTTGGCTGTCTTGGGCCGCTACATCATCACGCCCGCGATTTTCGATGTCCTCAAGAAAACGAAACCGGGCAAAGGCAACGAAATCCAAATCACCGACGCGCTCTTGACGCTTTCGAAACTAGAAGACGTCTACGCCTACGATTTTGAAGGCCGGCGCTACGACGTCGGCGACAAGCAAGGGTTTTTGGAGGCGACCGTCGAATACGCGCTTCGACGCGACGATTTGGGCCCCGCTTTCAAAGAGTATCTCAAACGCATCCTATCCGAATGAAAAAGACACCCGCGGGTGTCTTTCTCTTTATTTCTGGCTTTTGATGGCTTTTTTCAAGTCCATGGTCGGATGGTTTTCGCATTGCAAGACCTCGCCTTCCCAAGTACGGATTGTGAAAGTGTTTTTGCCTCTTGAGACGAGATATTCGGGAAGTATCGGGGTTTTGCCTTTTCCGCCCGGGGCGTTGACGATATAGGTTGGAATCGCCATGCCGGATGTGTAGCCGCGGAGGTATTCCATGATTTCGATGCCGTCGTCGATCGAGGTGTTGAAATGCCTTGTGCCTTTGACGGCTTTCGCATGGAAAAGGTAATAGGGTTTGACGCGGATTTTCAAGAGTTCGTGGTTCAAACTCCGCATGACGTACTTGTCGTTGTTGACACCGTTTAAAAGCACGGCCTGATTGCCTAAGGGGACGCCGGCGTTTGCGAGTTTCTCGCAAGCTTCTTTGCTTTCTGCGGTGATTTCCATCGGATGGTTGAAATGCGTGTTCACAAACACCGGATGGTATTTTTTGAGGATGTCGACCAGTTCGTCGGTGATTCGCTGCGGCATGGTCACGGGCGTTCTTGAACCCAAGCGAACGTATTCGACGTGTTCAATCGCGTAAAGTTCGCTAAGAATCCATTCGAGCTTTCTATCCGAAAGCGTCAAAGGATCGCCTCCGGTCACGAGGACATCGCGGATTTCGGGGTTTTCTTTGATGTAATCGATCGATTGTTGGATTTCGTTTTTGGGCGTGTGCTCGTCTTTTTGCCCGATGTTGCGGCGGCGCTGACAGAAGCGGCAATACATCGCGCATTCGTTGGTGACGTTGATAATGAGCCGATCGGGATAGCGTCTGGTGATGGTCCCGGCGGGGTTGGTGTATTCTTCGCCCATCGGGTCCAATTCTTCATACGTGTCTTCGACTTCCAAAAACGTGGGCATGGCCATCAGCTTAATGGGGTCATAGACTTCATCGGGGTCGATCAGCGAGAGGTAATAGGGCGAGATGGCCCATCGGAAAAGTTTGTCGACTTTGCGAATGGCGTCGATTTCATCGTTTCTGAGATGGATGACCTTTCGCAAGAAATCGACATCGTGAATGCGGTTTTTCAGCTGCCACTTATGGTCGTTCCAGTCGCTTTCACTGCCGCCGAGCAGTTTTAGGATGCGTTCCTTGCGTTCTTTGATTTCTTTGGCCTTTTCCCGGCCTTTTGGAATCGCGGGGCGCGCTTTTAGATAATCGTCGATTCTCGATTTTAGGGTCTTCGCTCGTTTAAGCGCTATTGCACGTTTGTCTTCCGGCATGAAAATCGCTCCTTATCCATTAAGGATGGTTTACTGCATTATAATACATTCTCCGGTTTCCTTCAACTTTGAGGGCCTTTTTGCGCAATAGTGTGTTTTCAAACGATAAAAATTCGTATATAATGAGTTTGTGCGCATCAAACGAAAAAGGAGACTGTCTATGACACGCATTCGCAAAACCGGCACCATTCTCACGGCGATATTGCTTGGCTACATTGCCTTTACCTATTTGGCGGTACTCGCGGTGGATTTTTTGAATCTTTTTGACATTCAGGGCCTGCTTTTGGATAGGAACGTCAAAGTCCCTTTGCTTTGGTACTTGCTTTTCGCCGAAGAAGGGCCTACGGAGATTTTCCAGTATTTGTCGAACATCGCTTCCGTATTCGTACTGGGCATTTTGGCCGGAGCGATGCTTGTCAAAAAAAGCCCTTTGACAAAGTATTTTTTGATTTTCGGCGTCGCCATGGGATTATTGTTGCTTGAAGACACCGGCAATCTTCGCCATATGATTCGCAGTACCATCACACACCTTTTGGGAATGGAAGAAGGCTTTAGAAGTTTGCTTGGCATCGGTGTTGAAGTCGCCATTTACGGATTGTTCGGTTTTTTGATGCTGTTTTCCCTTTACAAGATTCGCCATGTCGTTTTGGCTTTTCCCCGTGTTCTCAAGTTCTTGCTTGTAGGGTATGCGTTTTACGCGCTTGCGGCCATGCTGTCCGCTTCGCGCAACTTCATGAACTGGTACAGCAACCTGGGCGAAGCCATCATTGAACGCTTGAACTTGCGGGCGATGGACGCTTGGGTAGTCGGTGGCGATGCGTTGATGGATGAGTTTGGCCGGCGTCTTGGATTTTTTCTGATCGACACGCTGTTTGAAGAAGCCCTCGAACTAATAGGTGCCGGTCTTATTTTCATCGGACTTCTTACGCTCTTGCTTTCTTTGAAAGAAAACGGGTTTCGCCATAAATAGGCTTTGCCCGTCTTGCGCATAGAAAAAATGTGCATCTTCGCAAAGATAGTGGTATAATGACAATATCATAAAGATGGGGGAGATTGCATGGCGCAACGTGAAGAAGAAACATTGATGGTTGTGAGGCTTTCTATGTGGAAAGCGCTCGGTTTCTTGTTTTCTAAGATTATGATTACATTCTTGGCGGTTCTTTTGGTTGTGGGCTATTACGCCTTTTTTGTGGCCGAAGACCCGATGCTGCATTATTTTACCTATTTTCTTTTCGGACTATACCTCATCGTCTATTTGACCTATGTTTTTCGTGTCCGCAAACGTCGCATCGAATTGACGACCAAACGCATCATCCACAAACAAGGCCGTTCAATCAAGAAATTTACCTTCATCCCGCTTCGCCAAATTGCGGCCATCGACGTTCAAACCTCCCGCATGGGACGTCGTTTCAACTACGGACACATCATATTTAAGACGACCGGCATGACCGAACTGTCGTTTTACTATGTGACAAGGCCCTACGAGGTCGTCGACGAGATTTTCAACCTCTACGATTAGGTCGATTCCATGGACAAAAAATGCAAAAAACGCATTCAAAAACTGATCAAACTCTCGCGGAAAATGCGTCAAAGCGAAAAAGCCGCAGAGGAAGAGACCGGTATGCGCCACGTCCCCAACGAAACTTTTTTCAAATACAAGCGCAAACGCCTTAAAACCCTCAAGAGCATGCAGGATGAGGACTTGATTCTTGCCTATTCGATGCGGGAATTAATGGGAAAACACGCGTTCATGGCGCCTTCTAAAGAAGCGGTGAGCGTCTTTAAAGGCTTGCGCAGGAAAGTCGAAGAAACCTACCACCGCGAAGGCACCATCGATGAACTACAATCGGCCGAGTATTTGGACGAGGACTTGGAAACCGCCCTTTATGTCTTGCAAGGTGTGAACGATTGATCCGTAACCCATGGTTGCGGTTTTTCTTTGGACTATGCCGTTTGCGGGATTTGCTTGACAAAGCCGTGCAAATGTCGCATATTAGAGTGTGGAGCCAAACACGGATGACGCGAAATCCGTCATGCGAAGTTGAATAAACAAGGAGGAACTCACATGAAAATTGTAGTAGCTTTAGGCGGAAACGCCTTAGGAAACACCCCCGAAGAACAAAAAGAACTCGTCAAAAACACGAGCGAAAGCATCGCCGACTTGGTTGAACAAAAACACGAAGTCGTCGTTGTCCACGGCAACGGCCCGCAGGTCGGCATGATTCAAAGCGCCTTTGAAGACGCCAATCAAGGAAACGGAAAGACCCCCTTGATGCCGCTTCCCGAATGCGGCGCCATGAGCCAAGGATATATCGGCTACCATCTTCAAAACGGCATCAAAAACGCGCTGTTGAAACGAAACATTTACCGGGACGTCGCCACCGTCGTCACCCAGACCGTCGTCGATGGAAACGACAAAGCTTTTGAAAATCCGACCAAGCCCATCGGTTCGTTTATGGAAAAAGAAGAGGCGGAAACTCTCCAAAAAAAGACCGGCCTTCCCATTGTCGAAGACAGCGGACGCGGATACAGATTCGTCGTCGCGAGCCCCAAACCCGTTGACATCCTAGAAAAAAACAGCATCCGCAACCTGCTTGAAAACGACACCGTCGTTGTCGCCGCCGGCGGCGGAGGCATTCCCGTCATTCATAAGGACGCAGGTTACAAAGGCGTCCCCGCCGTCATCGACAAAGATTCCTCAAGCGCGACCCTCGCGCAACTTTTGGGCGCGGATGTGTTCGTCATCCTGACCGCGGTCGAACGCGTCGCGATCAATTTCGGAAAAAGCAACCAAAAAGACCTTGAGAAAATGTCCACTACCGAAGCGAAAGAATACATTGAAGAAGGACAGTTCGCCCCCGGAAGCATGCTGCCGAAAGTCGAGGCGGCCATCGACTTCGTCAGCGGAAAAGACGACGCACAAGCAATCATCGCGTCTCTTGAAGACGCCGCGCACGCCATCAAAGGCGAAAAGGGCACCGTCGTATATTATGGATGAAACGCTTCCCGTCGGAAGCGTTTTTTTCTTCGCATTTTCGGAAAAATCATGTATCATGAAAGTACCACGATAAAAGGGGGGGAATCCATGTACTTAATCGACTCCGCCAATTTCGAGGCCATCGACAAATTGTGGGATGCCTATGTTTTTGAAGGCGTGACGACCAACCCCACCTTAATGGCCCGTGAAGACGTTCGATATTATTTCAAACATTTGAACGCGATTGCCGCACGCATAGCCCCCAAACTGCTTTACATTCAAGTCGTAAGCCAAACGGAAGCGGAGATGAAAAAAGAGGTCGCTTCGCTCAAAAAGAACATGAAACACCCCTTTTCGCTCAAAATCCCCGCAACTCCTGAAGGGTACAAACTGATGCAATCCGTTAGCGACGACATTCCCGTCACGGCAACCGCAATCACAACGTTCCATCAAGCGCTTATGAGCGTCAAATGCGGCGCAAAGGCGGTTGTGGTCTATGTGCAGCGGATGTTCAAAGCGGGGTTAGCGCCCATCGCTTTGATCGAAACATTGCGTCACAAATTCGACGCCGAAGCGATGAACACCACCATCATCGCCGCTTCTTTCGACGGGGCTTCTCTCATCGAGAGAGCGCTGCTTTATGGCGCCCATAAAGCGACCGTGAAGCCCAAACTGCTTGAAAAGATGTTTCAATCGACCGTGACCGAACAAAGCGTCAAAAAGTTTGCCAAGGATTTTACCGGACAACGCTCCATCCCCAAGGGTGATGACGATGAGTGAACAACAAAAACTCTTTATTGTAAGCGACATTCACGGTCATTACAAAGAACTGAAAAAAGCTTTGAACGAAGCGGGGTTCGATGAGAATCGCGACGACCACCATCTGCTTGGTCTTGGCGATTATTTCGACCGAGGCACCGAAAACAAAGAAGTCTACGAATACGCCCATGGCCTTGATAAAAAGGGAAAAGGCACCTTTTTGATCGGCAACCACGATTTGTTCTTGCTTGAGTTCTTCGAAGAACAAGACGACCGCGTCCTGTTCAACATTGATTACAACGGCTTTCAAACGACCCTTGAGAGCTTTTCGGGGATTCCCTACGAAGGGCCCGAGAGCCTGCCGCTGATGCGCAAGCTCATTAATGAAGCCTACCCGAAACTGCAAACGTGGCTTGAAAGCCTGCCTTCGTTCATTGAACGGGGCCCATATATTTTCGTCCACGGGGGCATTGATGGGGCCAACCCGTATTGGCGGCAGCAAAATCGTCGCGACTACGCTTGGAATTACCAATCGCAACTTCCGGGCGTCAAAGGAAAAACGGTCGTGGCCGGCCATGAACGGACTCCTTTCATACGCTTGCGTGAAGATCGGACCCAGACATTTGACGAACAAGAACTCTCCGGCATTCTCAAAAAGGATGGCAAAATCTTCATCGACGGTTACGTCGAACAGACCGGCCGCATCAATGTCTACACCGTCACAATTGAAGATCCTTTATAGTAAGAGTCGTGCAAAATGAAAACGCCGTTTTGAACCGGTACGATGTTCACTGCGGCGTTTTTTTTATGGAGAAAGTTTTGCGCATCATATCTTTACTTTATGCCTAATGCAAACTATAATATAAGTGATATCGAAATCACACAAAATAAGGGAGGTCGTTTATGAAGAAATTGTCTTTTTTTGCACTTGCTTTGCTTTTTGTTTTCACTTTGTCCGGTTGTCGAGGAACTTATGAGATCGCAATGATTACAGACGCCGGCGACATCGACGATGAATCGTTCAACCAAGGAACTTGGGAAGGCATCAAAGAATACGCGGAGGCCAACGATAAGTCGTACCGTTATTATCGGCCGTCAGAAATTTCCGACGACGCATACATCGAAGCCATCAACCTAGCCGTACGCGGCGGTGCGGAAATCATCATCACCCCAGGATTTTTGTTCGAGCAAGCCATTTATGTGGCCCAAGACGAACACCCCGATGTGAAGTTCGTTTTGATTGACGGAGAGCCGCATGCCGGCGATTGGGTGCCATCGGTTGGCGACAATACGCTCTCGATTTATTTTGCGGAAGAGGAAAGCGGATTCTTAGCGGGATACGCCGCGGTCAAAGAGGGATTTGAAGATCTCGGTTACATGGGCGGTATGCCCGTACCGGCGGTAGTGCGCTTTGGTGTAGGATTCATCGCCGGTGCGTATTATGCCGCAAACGAGATGGAAAAGGAAATCAATTTCCCCAACGACCGTTACGCTTATCTTGACAGCTTCGACCCCGACCCCGATCACGTCAGTCAAGCTTCCGGATGGTATCAGGGCGGAACGGACATCATCTTTGCGGCCGCGGGCGGCGCAGGACTCAGTGTGATGGAAGCCGCCGAAGCGCAAGACGCTTGGATGATTGGCGTTGACGTCGACCAGTCTCATCATAGCGACACCGTTTTGACAAGCGCCATGAAAGCCTTGGCCGTCGCGGCGCAAGACGCGTTGGATTTGTTCTACGCCGATGATTTCCCGGGCGGAGTCACATGGAACCTGACCGCAACCGAAGATGGAGTCGGCTTGCCGCTTGAAAACAGCCGTTTCGAGACTTTCACCGAAAGTGATTACGACAACATTTTCGCTCTTATCGCCGATGGCGACATCGTTGTCCCCAAAAGCTACACCGATTTGATCGCATTCTTGGATGAACACGACCTCGGAGAAATCGACATTGAGGCAGAAACGGTCAACTAGCGACGCGATTGACGAAAAAGGGAAAAGGGATGCCCTTTTCCCTTTTTTTCTCTAAGTCCGCAACCATGCGAGGTGAAAACATGGAAATCGTCGTAAACATGCAAGGCATCACCAAAGAGTTTCCGGGCGTCATCGCCAACGACAAAGTGGATTTTGACTTGAGACAAGGAGAAATCCACGCTTTGTTGGGGGAAAACGGCGCCGGAAAATCCACGCTCATGAGCGTGTTGTTCGGACTCTTTCATCCGGATGAAGGGAGCATTTCCATTCGGGGAGAAGAAGTTCGGATTAACAGTCCGCGCGACGCCACCAAACTGGGCATCGGCATGGTGCATCAACATTTTAAGCTGGTGCACAATTTCACCGTGGCCCAAAACATCATTCTCGGTGAAGAAGACACCAAAAACGGATTGCTGACGATGGAAAAGTCGATCGATAAAATACGAAAACTCAGTGAACTCTATAAGCTCAAAGTCGACCCATACGCCAAAATCGAAGACATCTCCGTTGGACAGCAACAGCGGGTTGAGATATTGAAGATGCTTTACCGCGAAGCCGACATCTTGATTTTGGATGAACCCACAGCGGTGTTGACGCCTCAAGAAATCGACGAACTGATCAAGATTTTGAAATCGTTGGCCCAAGAAGGCAAATCCATCATTTTGATCACCCACAAACTAAAAGAAATCAAAATGGCCGCCGACCGTTGCACGGTGCTTCGCTTGGGCAAAAAAATCGGTACGGTCAATGTGAAAAAGACCACAAACGAAGAACTTGCCGAAATGATGGTCGGTCGCGAAATCTCTTTTACCATCGACAAGAAAAAGGCGGAGGCCGGAGAAGTGGTTTTGAAGGTCGAACGTCTTTGTGTCCATAGCGACAGGTCCAAAAGGGACGTTGTCAAGGAAATGGGCTTTGAAGTGCGCAAAGGCGAAATCCTCTGCATTGCCGGCATTGAAGGAAACGGCCAGACCGAACTGGTTGAAGCCCTCACCGGATTGCGTCCGATCTCCGGCGGCAGCGTCGTTCTCAATGGGAAAGACATCACGCACGCTTCCATTCGAGAAAGAAGCCTCGCCGGCATGGCCCACGTTCCTGAAGACAGACAGCGACACGGGTTGGTTCTCGATTATCCCTTAGAATACAACTTGATTTTGCAGCAGTACTTTGCGCCGCCTTTTCAAAAAAAGGGCTTTTTACAGTTTGCGCCGATCCGAAGTTATGCGGAAAAACTCATCGACGCTTTCGACATCCGCACCGGCAAAGGCGCTATCGCCTTGGCTCGGAACATGAGCGGCGGCAACCAGCAAAAAGCGATCATCGCTCGGGAAATGAGCCGGCATACCGATCTTTTGATTGCCGTTCAGCCCACAAGAGGTCTTGATGTCGGCGCGATCGAATACATTCACGACTTGCTCGTTTCTCAGCGCGACGAAGGAAAAGCGGTGTTGCTCATATCGTTGGATTTGTACGAAGTCATGTCGCTTTCCGACCGTATTGTTGTCATCTATGAAGGAGAAAACGTCGGAGAGTTCGACCCCGCTAGCGTCACCGAGCGCGAATTGGGTCTTTATATGAGCGGTTCGAAAAGGAGGGAAGCCTCATGAAAGACTTATGGACGAAGACGCTTGAGAGAATCGGACGTTCTCCGACGCGCATAGAGGCGACCTCTAGCGTCATGGCGATCGTATGCGGGTTGCTCTTCGGGTTGGCGTTGATGCTTATCGTCAATCCGTTGGAAGCGTTCCCGGGATTTTTCACCGTCATTACCGGACCCTTTCAGGAAGGACTGCGAAGCCTCGGCAACATGTTTTATTTCGGCGTCCCCATCATTTTGACGGGGCTGAGCGTCGCTTTTGCCTTCAAAACGGGCCTTTTCAACATCGGCGCCACCGGTCAGCTGACCATGGGAGCGCTGACCGCCGTATACATTGGGGTGAACTGGGGCTTTTTGGGTCCCTTCCATTGGGTGGTCGCCGTGCTTGGCGCAATGCTTGCCGGTGCCCTTTGGGGCGCCATACCCGGGTTGTTAAAAGCGTTCCGCAACGTTCACGAAGTCGTCACTTCGATCATGCTCAATTACGTCGCCATGTACTTCAACACGATGATCATCATGAATTTCCTTTACGACTTTCAAGCCAGCCGCACCGCGCATCCGCTTCCAAGCGCAAGACTGCCGGTTTTGTTTTTGCAAAACATTTTCCCCGGTTCAAGAATAAACATCGGCATTTTCATCGCCGTCTTCTTTGTTGCCATCACCCACATTTTGCTCAAAAAGACGACCTTCGGTTACGAACTCAAAGCCACGGGGTTTTCCCGGGACGCTTCCCGTTACGCCGGTATGAACGAAAAGCGGAACATCGTGCTTGCGATGGTGATCGCCGGCGCAATTTCCGGCGTCGCCGGGGCGATGATGTATTTGATACCGGGCAGGCATCTTCCTTACGAAACCATCTTGATTACCGAAGGGTTCACAGGCATCGCCATCGCCTTGTTGGGACTTTCCGCGCCGATTGGCGTCATGCTTGCCGGTCTGTTTTACGGCGCCTTGCATCAAGGCGGAACCTACTTGCAACTCTACGATTTCCGTCCCGAGATTATCGACATCATCATTGCAGTGATCATATACTTCAGCGCCCTTAGTCTCTTTTTGCAAAAAATTGTCAAGACGTTCATCGACAAGCGAACGAAAGCGTCGATGGGTTTGAGCGAGGAGGTTGAAACGCGATGAATGAATTTGCGAGTTTTATGTATTACATTCTGCCAATCATCTTAATGAATATGGCGCCGCTCGCCCTTGTGGCGCTTGGCGGTCTTTACACCGAAAAAAGCGGTGTCATCAACATCGCTCTTGAGGGCATCATGGTCATGGGGGCCTTCACCTCGGTTTACGCCGCCATACTCTTTACAGGGTGGTTCGCCGGGATGTCGATCCAAATCGTTGTGTTAATCGGTCTTCTGATCGGCGCGCTTTTGGGAACGATTTTCTCTTTGACCCACGCCTTCGCTTCGATTCACATGAAATCGAATCAAATCATCAGCGCCACGGCGCTCAATCTCTTTGCCGTCGCTTTCGCCGTTTTCACCGCCCGCACCATTTACGGCCACCGCAGGCTTCCGTTCACAGAAACCACCATGATTCGTGAAGTGCCCTTCCTATCGAGCGTTCCAATCATCGGGCCCGTCTTTTTCACCAACGCCTATTTGTCGACTTACATCATCGTACTCATTTTTGCGGCGTCGATGGTCATCCTCTACAAAACCAAACTTGGGCTGCGCCTCCGCAGTTGCGGCGAACATCCGCAAGCCGCAGAATCGCTCGGCGTCAACGTCTATAAGATTCGCTACATCGGCGTCCTAGCTTCCGGCGCTTTGGCCGGCATGGGCGGCGCCGCCTACGCGTTCACTTTCCAACGTCAGTTTGGCGGCGAAGTGTTCGGTTTCGGTTTCCTCGCTCTCGCCGTTATGATTTCCGGACAGTGGCGGCCTATGCGCATTCTTCTCGTTGCGCTCTTCTTTTCGTTCATGCGCCTTTTGGCCACGCAAAGCGACAGTTTTCCCGGGTTGAACCAGTTGAACCTGCCGAGCCAACTATACCGGATGCTTCCCTACGTTGCCACCTTGGTCGTGCTCGCCTTCACTTCGAAGAAGTCGCAAGCCCCTCGAGCCGCGGGTGAGCCTTACGACAGTGGAAAACGTTAAAAAAGACCTTCCAATGTGAAGGTCTTTTTCATGTGGGTTGTCTTAGAGTTCTTCCAAAGCTTTGACACGGCGGTCGATAGGCGGATGCGAATAGTGCAAAAAGACGTATACGGGATGCGGGGTCAGATTGGAATAATTCGCCCGGGCAAGAACTTTGAGCGCGCTTTGCATGGGTTCTTTTCCGACTCGTTTTGCGGCGAATGCGTCCGCTTTGTATTCCGCTTTTCTTGAAACGGCGTTTTCAAAGACGCTGATTGAAAGCGCCACCGGATGGACCACGATGAAAAACAGCAACACCCCGAAAGCGAAACTTTCCTCTTCCAGTCCGAAGGCCCGATAAAGAGCGCCCCAACTCAAAAAGAGATACAGCAACAGCAACATGATCGCAAGCGTCCCCGCGGAGAAGAACAATCGCTTGAGCACGTCTTTGTGTTTTGAGTGCGCGATTTCATGCGCCAAGACGGCCAAAATTTCGTCGTCGTTCATCTTATCGAACAAGGTGTCGAAGAGCACGACGTTTTTGAAGCGCGAGAAGCCCGAGAAAAACGCGTTCAACTTGCTTGAACGTTTCGAAGCGTCCATGACCGAAATTTTTTTGATTTCGTAGTTTTCCGCTTCGGCGAGTTGTTCGATGCGACTGCGCAGTTCGCCTTCTTCAAGCGGGGTCAGCTTGTTGAAAAGGGGCAAGAAAAGCTTGACGCCAAAGAGGTTCAAAAACGCGAAAACCGCCAAAACGGCAACGAAAGCAACGAAGAAGAATTCCGCGTCGAAACGCACGTAAATGCTTTGAACCAAAAGCAAAAGGCCGCCGCCCAAAACAGACCCCAAGAAAAGGCTCATCAGACGGTCGCGGAAAAAAATCTTTTTCGTCGAACGGTTGAACCCGTAGCGTTCTTCAATTGAAAAGGTTTTGTAGTAGCGGAAGAAAAAGGACACTACGCCACTAGCCAGCGCTAAAACGCCGAAGAAAATCAGCGTTTCTAGATAGACCGAATCGGTAAGGTCTTTAGCGAATTCGGCCAAACGGGCGAAAACGCCGCCGACAAGAAGCGCCAAGACGAGCGCAAACGAAACGCCCATGCGCAGGAATCCGATTCGTTCGTGTTCGGCCGAATAGGATTGCCAGTTTTCATACGATGCTTCGTCGTAAACGTCGCGAACGTTTTCCGGCACCGGTTGTTTTTTCGCTTTAAGGTTCAAGATTCGGGTAAAAACGTCAAAGGCGTTCATCAAAACAAAAACTGCGACGACGCCCACAAAAATGAAAGTCTCCATGTCATCACTCCTTAAAAGACATTATAACACTTTTTTGGCAAAGCGTAGAAAAAAACCGCTTTTCCAAGCGGTTTAATAATCGTAAAAATCTTTGTCGTATTTTGAGAACGGATCGTCATCGTCGTCATCGTCGACTTCCTCGACGTCGTCGAGTTCGTCAAGCGAGGCGGGGTCGATGTAGGGGTCCCCGTAAGGGTCGCCGAAGCCTTTTTTTCTTCTCCTGTCTTGGCCAATCGGCAAGATTGCGGCGAGCAAATACCCCGCAATCAAACCGCCGAAATGTCCGGGGGCGCTGATGCCGGGGGCGAGGGAAAAGATGACGTTGATGAAAATGAGGCCCTTGATGCCGCTGATGTCGCTTTCTGTGAACCAATGAGAACGTCGGAGAATCAAGTACAAAAACGCGCCCAGTACGCCAAAGACGGCGCCGCTGATGCCAACGGTCGGGACGGGGGAATCCTGGATGTAGTCCAACACGACGATCGCGAAGCTCGCAAAGAGGCCCGAGGCGAAAAAGACAACGGCGTATTTTTTCCAGCCGAGGATGCGCTCAAGCGCGGCTCCGAAAATAAAGATGCCGAAGAAGACGTTCCCCAAAAGATGCAACAAGTTGCCATGCACGAACCATACGCTCACAACCCGCCAATATTCGCCGTTGTCGATGACGCGCAAACCGTTTAAAGCAAACAAATAAAACAAATCGTCGTTGATGGACGTCAAAAAGTAGGCGAAGATGACGCTTACCATCAAAAACGTGGAGATCGGATTGGTGTGGGCAAAGGATTTAGACGGATCGGCTCGGAAAATGGACATGTTATCCGTCCTTTCTATCGAAATAAATTAGCGGAACTTCCATTTCGCCCCGGGTGTAGCCGGCGTGATGGCCAAGATGAATCTTCTCGTCGCTCAAACGGAAGAAAAAGCGGTCTTTGGCCACCGCGATGAAATCGCCGAGGCAATAATCGACAAGCGGATGTTTCTCGCCGTTGCCGAGAAGTTTGCTGGTCAGAAGCTCTTCTTTGGTGAATAAGTCGAAATATTGACTGAAATGCTCGTTGAAGAAATTGATGAAATGCTCTTTCATGCCCTTTTTGATGAAGAAGTTGGTCATGCGGGGTTCGTTGGCGGGCAGGTGTTCGAAGGTGCAGGTCAAATCGTGGTAGTCGAAAAGGGCGATGTCGGTGACGTCGACTAGGCCGTGGTCGGCGGTGACGACGACCAAGGTGTCGCGGCCGATTTGTTCGCGGAACGTTTCGACATGTTCGTTGAGCGTTTGAACCATCGTTTTGGTCGGCGCGCCAGTCATGCCCGTATGATGTTCGGTCTTGTCGGGTTCGACGCTGTATAGATAAGTGAGCGTGCGGTCGTGTTTCTTTTGGAAGTCCAAACACCTTTTGAAACCTTCTTCGTAAGTTCTGTAGCCGTTTTCTTCGACGATTTCGGGGAAAACGCCCTTCGTTTTAAGCGATTTGTCGGCTCGGTGAAGGAGGTCCAAAACCGTTTCTCGTTTGAAGTGCTTATCGTAAAATCCATTGGGGATTTCTTTTTCTTCGTCGTAAAAGTCTTTGTTGGTGAAGATTTCGTAGTGGATGTCTTCGTCCTTGAAATATTGAAACCAACCCAAAAACCCGGTTTCATAAGGGGTTTTGCCGGTCAAGATGGCGGTCGTCGCCGCAGTGGTGGTTGCCGGAAACACCGAGGTGAGCGTGTCCTTTTGATGACGGCGTAAAAAGGAATCTTCGCTGAGATGTTCTCTCATGGCGTTTACACCGAGCCCATCAAGCACAAGCAAGACCACATGCTTATACCCCTCACTCAGTTTGGCGTCTAGTTTCGGCAAAGTGGGATGGAACGGTGTTAGGCCGTAATGCTTCATCAAAGAAGCGGTGATGTTCACAATTGAACGTTCGTAGTCGGGCCGCATGGCATTCCTCGCTTTTGTATTTTATACGTATAGTGTATAAGAGAACCGCTTTCTTTGCAAGTTATATAAACTCAAACAAAAAAAGCGCCGAAGCGCTTTTTTTATTCGATAAGCGGGTCGATGATTTCTTCCGTTTCCGCCGCGGCTTTTTGCATCACGTCGTTGATGACGCCGCCGAATGTGCGTGCCATGAGCGAAGAGTTCATGCGGGAGATGTACACCGAACCGTCGCTGGTTTCATAAACCGAGATTCGGCAGGGCATCAAGGGCGAAACGACGCGTTCATCGTCAAGCTTCAAAATTTCTGCGGAATATTCCGAGGAACAAAGCTCAAACGTTTCGACCCTGTCGACGTCGTAACCGTGCCCGTCTAGGACCGCCTGCATGTCGTGGGTGTTGACGATGCTCCATCCGGCTTCGTCGACTTTGGTTTCAAAGCGGGAAACGGTTTCCTCGAAACCATAACGGGATTCGTCCTCCATCATCATAAGCGCCGGCGCGCTGAAAAAAGCGATGAGCGCCATCGCCAACGCGCCGAGGACGAACATGGCGCTTCCTGTGATTAGACCGACTTTGGTTGTTTTTTGCATTGCAATCACCTTTCTTTTGGATTTCAACGCCATTGTCTCATAAAAAAACCCCGCGGACTGTGAGACATCTCACAAAGTCGGGAGTTTTTTCAAAAGGCGGATTCTTCCGCGGAAGAGTTTCACATACCCTTCTTGTTCAAGGGCTTTTAAGTTGCGCGAGACCACTTCCCGAGTAGCGCCGATTTCCGAGGCGATTTCTTGGTGGGTCGCATACACCGTTTTGATTTTTTCGTGCTTGCTTTTTTCGTGGAGGTAAAGGATGATGCGGTTTTTGACGGGGGCGAAACTGATGGTTTCGTAATGCCACATCAGCGTGTCGATTTTATCAAGCGTCGTGCGCATGGTGTATTCGACAAAGGCGGGTTCGTGAAGCAGCGTGTTTTTGACGGTAGAGGCGGGGACGCTTAAAAGCCTGGAATCCTCTTTGGCCACGGCGCGGACCTCGTAGGGCTTGTCCTCGAACATGCACCGCAAGTTGGCGAGGCAAGCTTCTTGGTCGACGACGTCATAAAGCGTGACCTCTTCGCCGTTTTCTCCGGTTTTAAACACACGAATGCGCCCTTCGTCGACAAAAAAGGCGTCTTCGCAAAGGCCTTCGCCATAAGACGTGACCTCTTCGCCGGCTTCAAGATGCATCGTTTGCGCCGTGGTTTTCAGCGTTTCCTTCGCGCCGTCGCTCAACTCTTCAAAAAAGGGGATGGACTGCAAGATATTCATAAAATCCTCCATGTTAACAAAGCTTTATTATGAAAGAGTAGCACGCCCCCTTATGCTTGTCAACCGTTACGACCGGTCAAAACGGTTTCTAAGGGGGAAAAACCATGCTATACTAACGGTGAGGAAAGAAAGTCAAAGGAGTGTCTGTATGGAAAATTTCGTCTACGAAAGCCCCACCAAAATCGTGTTCGGCAAGAACCAGATCGAAACGCTCAAAACCCTTTTGCAAGAGAAAAACGTGAAACGGATGCTTTTGGTCTACGGCCGGAAGTCCATCAAGAAACTCGGCATTTACGACGCAATTCAAGACATCGTCTCCACGCTCGATATCCGATTGTTCGAAGAAGCCAACGTGCGTCCGAACCCGGAACTCAAAAGCGTCAAAAGCGGCCGAAAAAAGGCGATCGATTCCGGCGTGGATTTCATCCTCGCCGTAGGCGGGGGCAGCGTCATCGACTGCGCCAAAGCGATCGCGTTTTCCGTTTTCAAAAAAGAGGAAAAAATCTGGGACGTTTTCTTGAAAAACGACGTGGTGAGCCGCGCCATTCCCTTAGGCGTCGTCGTCACGCTGGCCGCAACGGGCAGCGAAACCAACGGAAACACCGTCATCAGCAACGACGAACTGCGTGAAAAACGCAGCATCAAAAACGACCACTTGATTCCCGAGTTCGCCATCATCGACCCCTCCTATACGCTTAATGTGTCCAAAGAGCAAACCATCGCCGGCAGCATCGACATCATGATGCATGTCTTCGAACAATATTTTTCGCCGACAAAACGCACCGAAACGAGCGACTACATGTCGATCGGCGTTTTGCAAAGCGTAATAGAGAATACCGAACGGTACTTAAAAGGGCAAAACGACTACGACACCCGGGCCAACTTGTCCTGGGCCTCGACCATCGCCTTGAACTGGATTCTCCAACAAGGGAAAACCGGCGATTGGGCCTCCCACCGCCTATCCTACCCGCCCACAAGCGAACACGGGCTTACCCACGGCTACGCGCTCTCCGCCATTTATCCGACTTGGTTGAAGATGGCCCTTGAGCGTAACGAAGAAGCGATGCGTCCGCGTCTAAAGACGCTCGGACGAACGCTCTTTGGCGAAGACGACGCGGAAAAAACCATCGAAGCCATCGGCGGTCGCTTCAAAGCCTGGGGCGCGCCGACTTCCTTGTCCGAATACGGTGTCAATCTGCATCAAGACCAAATCCACCGTTACGCAAAGCAGGTCACGCGGCTCGGGTCCATCGGCAACGTCTTCAAAATCGACCGCAAGCTCGCCGAAACCTTCTATGAACGCGCCTGAAAGCGAAAGAGCGCCTCTTTCGCTTTTTTCGTTGTCCAAACGGCGGGGGTGTGCTACACTGTGAATGTCAAAGAAGTGAAGTGAGGGATAATTGTGGATTACGAACAAAAATATTTGAAGCTTTTGAGCACGCATTACCCGAACGTGCAGACGGCTTCGACGAAACTGATCAACCTAAGCGCCATCTTGAATTTGCCCAAAGCGACCGAACACTACATCGCCGACATCCACGGCGAATACGAAGCGTTCAACCATTTTCTCAAAAACGCTTCCGGCATCCTAAAAGAGAAAATCAACACCCGTTTTTCCGATTTGCCGAAGGAAAAACGCCGCCGGCTCGCCTTTTTTATCTATTATCCGACGGACATGCTTGATAAGTACCAAAACAGGATGAAAGAAGAAGAATTCGTCAAGCTTTTGCGCACCACGCTTCTACAGATGGTGCGTCTAGCCCGCACCATCGTCACCAAATACACCAAGCAATACGTCCGCTCGATGATTCCGGACGAATTTTCGACACTCATTCAAGAACTGCTCTACGAATCCGAGGACCACAAAGACAAAATGCACTACTACGAAGCCATCATCGATGCCGTCTTTCGCACCGAGCGCGAACGAAAGCTTCTCGTTGAACTCTCCCGTTTCATCCGCTATCTTGCCGTCGACCGTTTGCACGTGGTCGGCGACATCTTCGACCGCGGCCCGAAGCCGCACATGGTCATGGAACGTTTGATGCGCCACCGCCACGTCGACATCCAATGGGGCAACCACGACATCATCTGGATGGGGGCCGCAAGCGGGTGCCAGGTCTGCATCGCCAACGTCATCCGCATCGCCGCCCGCTACAACAACCTAGACTGTCTAGAAGATGGCTACGGCATCAATTTGCGCTTGCTTGCGGCGTTTGCCAACAAAGTCTACAAAAACGACCCCTGCACCCCTTTTTACCCCAAACAGGAGGGGAAAATCACCTTAGACGAAGCCGACAGCAAATTCACCGCCCGCATGCAAAAAGCGATCGCCATCATCCAGTTTAAACTTGAAGCGTCGGTCATCCGCAAAAACCCCGATTTCAATTTGGACGACCGCCTGATTTTGGACAAAATCGACCCCAAAAACAAAACCGTGACCTTAGAGGGAACAACCTACACGCTTGAAAACGCCCACTTCCCAACCGTCGATTTCGACAACGACCCCTACGCTTTGAGCGCCGAAGAACAGCGCATCATCGACCACCTCACCCATTTGTTTTTGCACAATGAGATGCTCCAAAAGCACGTCCGCTTCCTCTTTCGCAAAGGAAGCATCGTTTACCGCGCCAACAACGTCCTATTGTTCCATGCGGGCATCCCCTTAAACGAAGACGGCACCTTCATGGCCCAGCGCATCGACGGCGAAGACCTCTATGGGGCCCGACTCACCGACGCCTACGAACAAAAAATCCGCAACGCCTATTTGAACCGCTACAAAAAAGACAACCGCGAACGCGACTATTTCGTCATGCTTTGGCAAGGAAAAACAAGCCCGCTTTTCGCCAAAAGCGCGATGAAAACCTTCGAACGCTATTTCATCAAGGACAAGCAAAGCCACAAAGAGACCATGAATCCCTATTTCACCATTCGTGAGCGCCACGAAGTTTTAGACCGCATCTTCGAAGCGTACGGCGTCGACAAAACCCGCGGCAAAATCATAAACGGCCACGTCCCCCTAGACGTCACCCGCGGGCACAACGTCGTCTTAGCCGACAAGCGCATTTATCTAATCGATGGCGGCATGAGCAAGCAATACGCCAAAACCACATCCATCGGCGGCTACACCCTCATCAGCGACTCCTACGCCTTCTACCTTGTCTACCACAGTCGCTTTTCTTCCCATGAAGAGCTTATTGAAAAAGAAAAGGACATCGTTTCCGTCATCCACAGCGAAGACATCAACCACCGGCGCACCTACATCTACGACACCGACCAAGGCAAAGAACTCCGCGCCGAAATCGAAGACCTCGCAAAACTCATCGACAGCTACCGAAAAGGCGTCATCAAAGAACAGGAAAGCAACTAAAAGAGGCCAAAAAACGGCCTCTTTTTTTCTTTAGTAACGCCGATCAGACTCTTAATTGCAAGGATTATAAAAAAGTGCGTTTTGCGTGCCATTTTCGCCAAAATACGTTACGATACAATTGTCATTACGAAATGGCTTTTCTTTTTTCATTTTTACAAATTTGAATAATTACATATAAGGAGGCGTTCTCATGATTTTGGACGCATACGATTCCCTCAAGGGAGAAATGTTCGGTGTTTTAGACCCCGACGGAAAAGTCGTCAACAAAGACTACGAACCGAAAATCGACGACGACACCTTGCTCAAAATGTATAAGACCATGGTGTTGGCCCGCATCGCCGACACCAAAGCTTTGCAATACCAGCGACAAGGCCGCATGCTCACCTTCGCCCCCGTGATGGGGCAAGAAGGGGCGCAAGTCGGCCCGCTAGCCGCGAGCAAACAAAAAGACTGGCTCGTCCAGGCGTTCCGCGAAATGGCCGCTCTGCTTTATAAAGGCGCGCCGCTCAAGCAACTCTACCTTTATTGGTACGGAAACGAAATGGGTTCTCGTTTCGACGATTTGAACATCTTGCCGGTAAACGTGCCGATCGGTTCGCAAATTTCGCACGCGGCCGGCATCGCCTACGCCTCAAAACTCAAAAAGCGCGACGAATCGGTCATCGCCTTCATCGGCGATGGAGGCACCGCGCACGGCGAGTTTCACGAAGGCCTCAACTTCGCCGCCGTTTACGACCTCCCCGTCGTGACGATCATCCAAAACAACCAATACGCGATTTCCACGCCCCGTTCCATGGCCAGCAAGGCGAAAACACTGGCCCAAAAAGCCGTGGGCTACGGCATTCCCGGCGTGCAAGTCGACGGCAACGACCCGCTTGCGATGTACGCGGCGACCAAAGAAGCACTCAAACGCGCAAAAGAAGGCAAAGGCCCGACTCTGATCGAAGCCGTCACCTACCGCCTAGGCCCCCACACCACCAGCGACGACCCTAGCATCTACAGAAGCGAAGAAGAGGTCAAGGAGTGGCAGGCTAAAGACCCCATCACCAGATTCCGCAAGTACCTTTCCAACCGGAAGCTTTGGAACAAGGACAAAGAAGAAGCGCTTCAAGAAGAATACAAAAAATTCGTCGCGGACACTTTCAAAGAAGTCGAGAAGATGCCGCTTCCAACCGCGGACGAAGTCTTCGACTACACCTACGCGAACATGACTGAGGAACTAAAAAAGCAAAAAGAAGCCTACAAAAAACGATTGAACGAAAGCGAGGGTGAATAACCATGGCTACCATGACCCTTTTAAAAGCGATCAACCAAACGCTCTTTGAACAAATGCGAAAAGACGACAACGTCGTGCTCTACGGCGAAGACGCCGGATACGAAGGCGGCGTCTTCCGCGTCACCGCGGGTCTCCAAAAAGAATTCGGCAAAGACCGCGTCTTCGACACCCCGATTTCCGAAGCCGCCATCATGGGCAGCGCCATCGGCATGGCCGCGGCCGGACTGCGCCCGATCACCGAGATTCAGTTTTCGGGCTTCATGTTCCCGGGCTACAACCAAATCGCCACCCACATGGCCCGCATGCACAACCGCTCCCGCGGCAAATACAAGATGCCCATCGTCGTCCGCATGCCTTATGGCGGCGGCGTCCGCGCGCTCGAACACCACAGCGAATCGCTCGAGACCCTCTTTGCGCATATTCCGGGGTTGAAACTCGTCATCCCCTCGACCCCATATGATGCGAAAGGGCTCCTCACCTCCGCCATCCAAGACGACGACCCCGTGATTTTCATGGAACCGAAGAAAATCTACCGCGCATTCAAACAAGAAGTCCCCGAAGAAGAATACAAAATTCCTCTCGGCAAGGCCAAAGTCGTTCAAAAGGGCACCGACGTCACCGTCGTGAGCTGGGGCGCGATGATGGTCGAAACCCAAAAGGCCATCAAGGCCCTTGAAGACGAAAACATCTCCGTCGAACTGATCGACCTTCGCACAATCTCCCCCATCGACACAGAGACCATTATCAAATCTGTCAAAAAGACAGGACGTTTCCTAGTCGCCCACGAAGCCGTCAAGACGCTCGGCATCGGCGCCGAACTCATCAGCCGCGTCAACGAAGGAGCGTTCTTCCACCTTGAAGCGATGCCGACGCGAATCACCGGCCACGACATCACCGTGCCGCTCCCCAAAGGCGAACGTCATCAAACGGTAGACGCCACCCGCATCGCCGAAGAAATCAAAAAACTTGCCAGGTTCGAGTAAGGAGGAAAAACCAATGATCAATTTCAAATTCGCAGACATCGGCGAAGGCATCCATGAGGGAAAAATTCTCAAATGGCACTACGACGTCGGCGACAAAGTCGCCGAAGGCGAAACCATGGTTGTCATCGAAACCGACAAAGTCAACGCCGAAATCCCCGTTCCCGAAGACGGCGTGCTCAAGAAAAAAGGCGCCGAAGTCGGCGACACCATCGAAGTCGGCGAAGTTTTGGCCGTCATCGACGATGGCAGCGGCGACGAAGAAGCCGAAGATGAAACTGAGAAATCCGAAAAAGAAACCGACGAAAGCAAAAAAGAAAATTCCGACGACGAAGAATCCGCAAGCGTTGTCGGGTCCGTTGAAACTTCCGACGAAGTCTTGCCGCCAAGCGAAGAAAGCGAGGAGGAAGAGGAAGTTTCCGACCGTCCCGCGCTCGCGACTCCTGTCGCCCGCAAAATGGCCAAAGACATGGGGGTTGACATCAAAAAAATCAAAGGCAGCGGTCCGGAAGGGCGCGTCATGAAAGAAGACATCAAAAAAGCCGCAGAGCAACAAGAAACCAAACAAGACCGTCAACCGAAACAAGCAAAACGTCCCACCATGCCTTCCATGCAGGAAAAACGCACACGGCGCGAGAAAATCTCCACCTTGCGCAAAAGCGTCGTCAACGCCATGGACACTTCAAACACCCTGATTCCCGACACTACGGTCATGGACGAATTCGACGTCACCGAACTTGTCAAATTCCGCGGCGAACAAAAAGCGCTCGCCGAAGAAAAGGGCACCAAACTCACCTATTTGCCTTTGATCATCAAGGCCGTGATTCTCGCGATGAAAGAATACCCGATTTTTAACGCAAGCTACGACCACGAACGCGAAGAAATCGTCTACAAAAACTATTACAACATCGGCATCGCCGTAGACACCCCCGACGGCCTCATCGTGCCCAACATCAAAGACGCCGACCAAAAGAGCATCATCGAACTCGCCGGCGAAGTCGAAACGCTCGCGAAGAAAGCGCGCGACCGCAAATTGAACTTAGAAGACTTGAAAGACACCACCTTTTCCATCACAAATTATGGCGCGTTCGGCGCCAAACTCGGCACTCCTGTCATCAACCATCCCGAAGTGGCCATCTTAGGCATGGGCGCCATCACCAAAAAACCCGTCGTGATCGACGACGAAATCAAAGTCCGCTCCATGTTTCCCGTCTCACTCACCGTTGACCACCGCATAATTGACGGTGGCGACGCCGGCCGTTTCATGGTAAAATTGAAAGAGTACTTGAGCAACCCGATGTTGCTACTACTTAGTTAAGGAGTGAGATTGTGAAAGAATACGACATCACCATCCTAGGCGGCGGACCCGGAGGCTATGTGGCCGCCATCAAGGCGGCGCAAGCCGGAAAAAGCGTCGCACTCATTGAAAAAGAGGCGATAGGCGGCGTTTGCCTAAACTGGGGGTGCATCCCCACCAAAGCGCTTCTCAAAAGCGCAAAAGTCTACGAAAACTTTAAAAACGCCAAATCCTACGGCTTCAAAGTCGACATGGACAACGTGGAAATCGACTTCAAAAAAATCATGCAACGCAAGAACAAAGCCGTCAAAAAGCTGACTTCAGGGGTCGGTTACCTGCTTAAGAAAAACAAGGTCGACGTGTACGAAGGCGAAGGCGTCGCAAAGGACGCCCACACCGTCGAAGTCAACGACCAAACCTTGAAAACCGCCAAGCTCATCATCGCCACCGGCGCATCGCCCGTAGTGCCTCCAATCGACGGGTTGAAAGAAGGGCTTGAGAAGGGATATGTCCTGACCAGCAAAGGTCTGCTCGACATCGACAAGATTCCCGAAAAGCTCGCCATCGTCGGCGGCGGCGTCATCGGCGTCGAATTCGCCGCGATATTTAACGCACTTGGCAGCAAAGTAACCATTTTGGAACGCGAAGACGACATCTTGTTTGAGGTGGACCAAGACATAAAGGATCAATTCAAGAAAAAACTCAAGAAGGATAAAATCAAAGTTCTTACCGGCGCCACCCTCAAAAGCGTCGGAGAGTCTTCTCTAACCTATGAGGAAGACGGAGAAGACAAAACTTTAGACGCCGACCGCGTGCTTTTGAGCGTCGGCATGAAACCGAACACCAAAGGCCTTGAAGCGTTAGACCTAGAAATGGAAAACGGCGGCATCAAGACCGACAATCTTCTTAGGACGAACATCGACGACGTCTACGCCATCGGCGATTGCAACGGCAAATATCTGCTCGCGCATGTCGCCAGCAAAGAAGGCCTCGTCGCCGTCACGGACATTCTTGGAGAAAAACAACAACCCATGAATTACGACCACATGCCCTCAGGCATCTACACATTCCCCGAAATCGCCCAGGTCGGCCTTACCGAAGAAAAAGCCAAAGCGCGCGGCATCGATTACAAGACCAGCACTTTCCCGATTACCGCCAACGGCAAGGCTTTAGCCGAAGGTCAAAACATCGGCATGGTCAAAATGATCGCCTCAAAACCTTACAACGAAATCATTGGTGTGCATATTTTAGCCGAAGGCGCCACAGAACTCATCAGCGAAAGCGTTTTGGGCATGGCCCTCGAAGCGACGGCCGCCGATTTCGCGCATGCGGTGCACCCGCATCCGACCCTCTCGGAAATGGTCCACGAGACCGCCCACGGCATCCTCGACAAGCCCATTCATTTATGAGACGATGGAAACATCGTCTCTTTTTTTTAAAAAAAACTTGTCACATTTCAAGGGTGTAAAACGGGGAAAATCCCACTGTTTAGAGTAAAAGAAATCATAAAAAGGTTTACATTCATTATGGAACTTGGTACAATTACAATAAAGATAGAGTGTTTTTTTGTGGAAGAAAACGACTTCCTAAATGAAAAACTCTATTCTCAACCAAAAAAGATACATAAAAAAAGTAGGAGGGATTTATTTTGAAAAAAGGATTACTGGCTTTTGTATCCGTTTTAATGCTGGCGATGATCGTCGCATGCGGAGCACCGGATCCTGAATCCGTAGAACTTGACCAAACCGAAGTAGAAGTCGTTGTTGGCGAAACCGTTACCGTCGAAGCGACTGTAGAACCTGAAGACGCAGAGCAGGAAATTACCTGGTCAAGCGCGGACACCGATATCGCTACGGTCGATGACGGCGTCATCACCGGCGTAGAAATCGGTACAACAACCATTACGGCCACCGCTACCGGCACTGACGTCAGCGCCGATGTTACTGTAGAGGTCGTATCTCCGTACATGAGTGTTGAAGACGTTTACGCACTTGAAGATGGAGAAGCCGTCGACGTGGTCGGCGTTGTTACCAAAGTAACCAATCACCGCACATTCTATATTGGTGACGACACCGGCGGTATTGCGGTTTATGACGGCGACGACGCATTCATCTACGACGAAGGCGAAGAAGAAGACGACTTAGGCGTTCAACGTTTGTTCATCGGCGATTATGTCCGTATCCAAGGCGAACGCGATGAGTTCAACGGACTTGAACAAATCGGCAGCCTCACCGATGTAGAAATCATGGAAAGCGGCTATCCTTTGCCTGCTTCTTCAGACATCGAAGTTAGTGACGACGATGAAGACATGCGTCCTTACATGGGCCGTCGTGTCAACATTGAAGGTCTTGTAGTCGATGACGTCAGCGAAGACAACTTTGGCAACATCACAGTTGATTTCTTCAGCGTAGAAACTGGCAATGAAATTTCTATGCGCTACGATTCTCGCTTAGAAAACTTCGTTGATGACGCACCCGGCTACGCCGCACACTTGCTAAGCTTTGAAGAAGGCAACGTTGTGGACATCGATTCCGCCATTCTCGGATGGTATAACGGTCCGCAATTGCTTTACACTTATTCCGGCGAAGTAACCGAAAGCGCCGTACCTTATGCGGATTATATCGCTCTTGACGATCCTGATCAATCCGAAATTTCTCTCGCATACGGTAGCACCGAAACCATCAATGCAACCGTCTACCCAACAGGAGCTCCCCAAAACATCACTTGGACCAGCTCCGATGAAGACGTTGTTACTGTTGAAGATGGCGTATTGACTCCGGTTGACACCGGAAGCGCGACCATTACCGTACGCGCAACCGGAACCGACCAGCTCGTTTTTGTCGCAGTCACCGTCTACATGCCGTCCATAGCGGACGTTCACGCCGCGGAAGATGGCGAAGACGTAGTGACCGAAGGCGTCATCACCAACATCACCGACAGCCGTACGTTCTTCATCCAAGACGCGAGTGGCGCAATTGCCGTTTATGATGGCGGCGACGAGTACCTTGAAGACATGGGTCTTGCCGTTGGCGATCTCGTACGAGTCTTTGGTGAACGCGACGCTTGGAGCGGCCTCGAACAAATCAGCGGCTTGACAGCTGTTGAAGTTCTCGAGACTGACCAAGACCTGCCCGACCCGGCAGACATCGACGGCATTGATTTAGAAGACAACGAAGCCATGCTGCCTTATCAAGGCATGCGTGTAAGCTTCACCGAAATGATTGTCTCCGGTCCGAACTCCGGCGAAGCCGACGAAAGCTTTAACATCGAACTTACCGATCCTTACAACGGTTCAACCATTGACGTCCGTTACGAATCGTATCACGACGATGCGGACTTAGCGGCTTATCTCTCCGGACTTGAAGAGGGAGACGTTGTTGACGTCGTCAACATGACGCTTGGTTGGTTCGATCCTACCTGGATGGACGGCGGAGCGCAACTTCTTATTACCGCTGAAGACCAGCTCGTTGCCGGCACATTGTCCGCAGACGCTGTAGAAGCGTACCTTACCGCAAACATCACCCTGCCTGAAGAAACCACGCAAGACTTGACACTCCCAATCGAATACACCCTCGGCGCCTGGAATCTCGACATCGCTTGGGCTTCTGACAATGAAGACGTCATCGCTACCGATGGCACCGTTACTCGTCCTGAAGAGGGCGACGCGGAAGTCGAATTGACCGCGACCATTACCGACGACAACGACTTTGAACTGATTCTCACGTTCATGGTATTGGTTCCGGAAGCTCCAGACGAGCCCGAAACATACACCGAGCACTGGTCGACCTTTGAAGGTAGCGGAACTTCATACGTTACCGAAACATTCATTGGCGATTCCGGCTTCGAATGGACCGTAACCGAATCCAGAAAGGACCTGGGCGGTTATGAAATCGACGGCGGCGGCATCATGTTCCGTGGCGGCGGTACATTCACCGCAACCATTGATGGCGGCATTGATTCTTTGAGTCTTGACATCCTTATGGGCTTCACCGGCGGCGCACCTGAAGACCGTACGGTTGAAATCTACATCGACGACGTCCTTGTAGGCTCTCATACGCTTTCAAGCACCGACGTAGAAACGTTGGTCATTGAAGACATAGACGTTGAAGGCGAATTTGAACTAAAAATCGAAAACGCCGGTGACGACCGTCAAATCGTCCTGAACAACCTTGAATGGACTGAATACTGGGGCGAAGAATAATCATCAACACCATTCCATAACAAAAGACGCATCCTGCGGGATGCGTCTTTTTTAAGGAGTCAAGAAAATGTCAACCGAACACGCAGTCGATGATGTCTTCAAGCGTGATGTTGAAAAAGTATTCCTCAAGCGGTTCTTCCTTTAAAGCGTCGCGAAAGGCGTTTTCGTCGTATTTAAGACCTCGCACTTTATCTTCTAGGGACGATATGTCGCGCGCGCCTAAAAAATCCCCGAAGATTTTGACATCGTCGATGCGTCCTTCTTTGACGTTGAAATGGAATTCGACTTTTCCGCCCTCATAGCGGCCCGCTTTTTCAATGCTGAAGTCGGGAGATTCGCCATAATTCCACTCCCAACGTTTATAGCGCTTCTCCATCAGTTCATAGATTTTGTCGAGGTCTTCTTTGCCGAGTTCGTAGACGTGCTTGCTTATGTCGTCGGTATCAAGCAGGTATTCGAGCAGCGTCTTTTTGAATTCGGGCATGGACACTTGTTCTTTAAGATAGGGCTTGATGTTGGTAACGCGTGAACGTTTGGATTTGATGCCTTTGGAGGCGATTTTGTCTTGTTTGACGTTTAAGACGTCGGCGACGGTGGCGAGATTCGCATCAAAAAGGATGGTGCCGTGGTGCAACATCCGGTCTTTAAAAAAGCTTTGCGCGTTGCCGGAGATTTTCTTGCCGTCGACGACGATGTCGTTGCGCCCATGAAACTCGGCCGGGACGCCTAGGCTTTTGAGCGCTTCGATGACGGGCGCGGTGAATTTTTCGTAATTGTTCAAATTGTCTTTGAGCTTCGTGACGAACGAAAAGTTCAAATTGCCGAGATCGTGGTAGACGGCTCCGCCTCCGGTGATGCGTCGGACAACGCTCACGTCGTGTTCTTTGACGTAGCTCGTGTTGATTTCCTCGACGGTGTTTTGGTTGCGCCCGATGATGACGCTGTTTTCGTTTTGCCAAAGCAAAACGTAATCGTCCTTGTCCTCAAGGTATTTGAGCACGTATTCTTCAAGCGCCAAATTGAAACGTGGGTCTTTCGAATCGTTCAAAATGGTCTTCATTCAAGTCACCTCTTTTGTATTCTCTACAAGTAGTGTAGCGCAAACAGAGCCGTTGGTCAACGAGAGTGCGGAAAAAGCTTTGGCTTTCAAAGTGTGAATGCATTTCTTACAAACAAGCGCAAAACATGTTACAATAGCCTTGAAAGAAAAAAGGAGGGAACACCATGGCCAAACGTTGCTTGATTGTGGTCGATATGCAAAACGATTTTATCGAAGGCGAACTGGGGTTTGAAAAAGCGCCTCTTGTTGTGCCCGCCGTCCGCAAAAAAATACAAGAATACCAAGAACAAAAATATGATGTCGTCTACACCATGGACACCCACGACACAAACTACCTGCAAACCGAAGAAGGCAGCCATCTTCCCGTCAAACACTGCATCAAAGGCACAAAGGGACACGCCTTGCATCCTGAAATCGAAGCGGTGAAAAAACCGGACGAGCGCGTGTTTGAAAAGCACACGTTCCCGTCTTTGGTTTTGGGCGATTATTTGGAAGACAAAGGCTATGAAACCGTTGAACTCGTCGGGCTCGTCTCCAACATTTGCGTTATATCCAACGCGGTGATCGCCAAAGCGGCGCTTCCAAACGCCCGCATCGAAGTCGACGCGAACGCGACGGCAAGCTTTGATGAAGCTTTGCACAAAAAAGCCCTCGACGTCATGGAAGGCATGCACGTCGTCATCAAAAACAGGAGTTGACCTATGGATAAACCCACCGAAAGCATGTTGATCGATTTTTACGAATTCACCATGGCTCACGGATATTTCGACAGTCCTGAGCGCGACCGTATTGTCTATTTCGACCTCTTTTTCCGCAGTGTCCCTAACGAAGGCGGATACGCCATCATGGCCGGACTCGAATCGGTCGTCGAATACATTGAGAACTTACGCTTCTCCGATTCAGACATCGAGTACTTGCGCAACCGAAACATGTTCAAAGAGGAATTTCTGGAATACTTGCGGAACTTTCGGTTCGAAGGCGATTTGTACGCCGTCCCCGAAGGCACCGTGATTTTTCCGAACGAACCCATTTTGACGGTTCGCGCGACCGCCGTTGAAGCGCAGCTGCTTGAGACGTTTTTGTTGATGGCGATCAACCACCAGTCGTTGATCGCGACCAAAGCTTCGCGCATCAAATACGCGGCCGGCGACCGCATAGTCATCGAAATGGGCGCTAGGCGCGCACACGGCGCCTCAAGCGCGAACCTCGGCGCCCGCGCCGCCTACATCGGCGGCGCCGATAAGACGTCAAACACGTTGTCCGACCGTCTCTACGACATTCCCGCAAGCGGAACCATGGCGCATTCTTGGATTCAAATGTTCGAAAACGAATACGAGGCGTTCAAACGCTACGCCGAACTCTATCCGACGATGAGCACCTTTCTTGTCGACACTTACGACACCTTGCGCAGCGGCGTCCCCAACGCCATCAAAGTCATCAAAGATGTTTTGAAGCCAAAAGGCGTCACATCCTACGCCATCCGTATCGACTCGGGGGATTTGACCTATTTGGCCAAAGAAGCCCGGAAGATGCTTGATGAAGCGGGTCTCCCCGAATGCAAGATTGTGGCCAGCAACGCGCTCGACGAATACCTGATTCGCGCGCTTCTTTCGCAAACGGCGCCCATCGACGTCTTCGGCGTGGGCGAACGCTTGATCACCGCCAAAAGCGATCCCGTCTTTGGCGGCGTCTACAAACTCACCGCCATCGAAGAGGAAGGAACCATCGTGCCGAAAATCAAAATCAGCGACAATCCCGACAAAATCACAACCCCCCATTTCAAAAAGCTTTACCGCATTTACGACAAAACCCATCACGCCTGCGCGGACTTGCTGACGGTGCACGATGAAACCATCGACGAAAGCCAACCCCTCACCCTCTTTGACCCGACTCACACCTGGAAGCGCCAAACCTTTCACCGTTACACCGTCAAAAACTTGCTGCGCCCCATCTTTCAAAAGGGCGAACTCGTTTACGACCTGCCCGACGTTGAAAGCATCCGCAAACACCGGCAAGAAGAAATGGATTCTCTTTGGGAAGAAGTCAAACGCTTCGACTATCCCCATCAATATTACGTGGATTTGTCCGAAAAACTTTGGAACATCAAACACGATTTGATCAAAAAGCACACCATGAAAGAATAAGCCGTTTTGCACGGCTTTTTTCATGCGTAACAAAAGCCAAGCGTCTGATCTCTATGATATACTGAAAGCAGAAGGAAAGATTATGGAAGGAGTGTTTCTCATGTCTACAACATTCGGCGGACAAACGGTCACAATCAAAGGCGACCGCAAAAAAGTCGGCGATTTTGCCCCGGATTTTCGCGCGGTCGACCGCGACTTGCAAGAAAGAAGTCTTAGCGAATTCAAAGAAAAGTACCTGGTGCTCAGCGTCGTGCCCTCAGTCGATACGGGAGTGTGCGATTACCAGACCAAAATGTTCAACCAATCGCTTTCGAAATATGAAGACGTCAAGGTCATCACCATCTCAAACGATTTGCCCTTTGCGCAAAAGCGCTGGTGCGCCGCTGCGGATATGGAACATGTGGTGACGCTTTCCGACCACAAAAGCCTAGATTTTGCGATGAAATACGGCACCCTGATTCGCGAGCACCGTTTGCAGGCGCGTTCTGTTTTCATCCTCGATGAGAACCGTGAGATCGTCTACCTCGAATACGTGAAAGAAGTCTCCGATCATCCCGATTACGACGCCGTGGTTGACTTCTTAGAAAACAAGGCGAAAAAGATATGAGACTTTATCAAGGGCATCCCGTTCGGGGTGCCTTTTTCGTTTTAAGCGCCTTCGCTTCGCTTGACAAACGCCTCAAAACCCTCTAAAATCATATTGGATTGGAGGGAATACTATGGCAAAAACCAAAGAATTTCAAACCGAATCGAAAAAATTGCTCGATTTGATGGTCAATTCCATCTACACCCACAAAGACATTTTCCTGCGCGAGTTGATCTCCAACGCATCCGACGCGATCGACAAGCGCCATCACTATTCCTTGACGGACGACAACGTACCGGCCGCGGAAGAATACGAAATCTTCATTTCCACCGACAAAGACAACCGCACCATCACCATCCGCGACAACGGCATCGGACTGAATGAAGAAGGCTTGGTTCAAGAACTCGGAACCATCGCCGAAAGCGGCTCGAAAGCGTTTTTGGAAAAACTCGAGAAGAAAGATTTGGACATCATCGGCCAATTCGGCGTCGGCTTTTACAGCGCCTTCATGGTCGCAAAGGAGGTCGTCTTCCGCACGCGTTCGCCCTTTGCGAAGACGGGATACGAGTGGCGCAGCGCCGGCGAATCCACTTACTCCATCGAGAAAATCGACCGAGAGGAGATTGGCTCGGAAATCGTCTTATATTTGCGCGAGGACGACGAGGAAAACGAAGAGCGTTACAGCGAATATTTAGAAGAACACACCATCCGCAACCTCGTCAAAAAATACAGCGACTACATCCGCTATCCCATTCGGATGGAAGTGGAAAAAACACGCAAAAAAGACGAAGACGACGACGAAAGTGAAACCGAGACCTATCATGAGATTGAAACCCTCAACTCGATGATTCCCATTTGGAAAAAGCCCAAAAGCGAGATCGAAGACGAAGAACTCAACGAATTTTACAAGCGTCAATACAACGACTTCGAAGACCCTTTAAAAGTCATTCACACAAACGTCGAAGGCCGAATCACCTATACCGCGCTTCTGTTCATTCCCAAAAAACCTCCTTACGACTTTTACACCGACAAATTCGAAAAGGGCTTGCAGCTTTATTCAAAGGGCGTCTTCATCGAAGACAAAAACAAAGAACTCGTTCCCGAACATTTCCGTTTTCTCCGCGGTCTTGTCGATTCGGCGGACTTATCTCTCAACATCTCAAGAGAGATGCTGCAACACAACCGCCAATTGAAAAAAATCGCCTCACACCTTGAAAAAAAGGTCAAAAACGAACTGGAAAAGATGCTCGAAAACGACCGTGAAACCTACACGGAGTTCTACGAAGCCTACGGCACAAACCTCAAATACGGCATCTACGACCAATTCGGGGCACACAAGGAAAAACTGCAGGACCTCATCATGTTCAAAACTTCAAAAAGCGATGAGTACATCACCTTGAAAGAATACGTCGACCGGATGGGCGACGACCAAAAAACCATCTACTACGCCACCGGAAAAAACAAGCATCAAATCATGAACCGCCCGCAAATGGACACGCTCAAAGAAAAAGACTACGAAGTGCTTTTCTTCACCGACGATGTCGACGAGTTCATGGTGCAAATCCTAAACGAATACCAAGAAATCCCGTTCAAGTCCATCCAACAAGGCGAATCCGACTTGCTTGACGATGAGCAAAAAGACGCTTTGAAAGAAAAAGAGAAGGAACACGAAAAACTCCTTAAGTCCCTGAAAAAAACCCTCAAGGACAAAGTCAAAGACGTCCGTCTCTCCGGAAGGCTAAAAGAATCCCCGGTATGCTTAGTAAGCGGTGAAGGCTTGAGCCTCGAAATGGAGAAAGTCCTCAAGCAAATGCCCAACCAAAGCGGCATGCAGGCGGAAAAAATCCTAGAAATCAACCCCGACCACGAACTTTTCCAAGCGCTCAAAAGCGTGCACGAAGCCGACAAGAAACGCGCCAAAGATTACGCGCATCTGCTTTACAACCAAGCGCTTCTAATCGAAGGCTATCCGATTGAAAACCCAAAAGAAGTTTCCGATCTTATGGTCAAACTCATGGTCGAGGCGACGAAAACCCAATCGAACTAAGCAAATGCCGGCGTTTCATCCATGCCGGCATTTTCTTTGAACAAGTGTTCCGCAAATCCTTGCCGCCGATGTATGCTATAATGGGTGGGAAAGAGAGGTAGATGCCGATGAAAACCGCATACATCCACGCAAACATCTTCGCTCAAAAAAACGATGCGTTCATCGTCGAAGACGGACGCTTCGTGAAAGTCGGAAAGGCGCGAGAAATTCTCAACCAGCCTATCGACAAGGTCGTAGACTTGAAAGAACGCACCGTTTTTCCGGGATTCCATGACGCCCACATGCACCTTTTGGGCATGGGGTGGATGATGGAGATGTTTGACGCCGGAAAGCCCAAAAGCATCAAAGCGCTCATCCAATCCGCTCGCCGTGAAAAGGGCGATTTCTTGTTGGGGCGCGGATTCCATGAAGAGCGTTTCGAAGAAAAAAGAAGCTTGGAAAAAGCGGATTTGAACCAAATATCTACCGATAAGCCCGTTCTTATGTATCGCGCTTGCGGCCATTTGATCGTCGCCAATCAAAAGGCGATTGACGAAGCTTTGAAACTGCATGGCGACTACCCGAAAGACTCCTCGACTTATGAACTGGACCGGGGGTTTTTTAAAGAAGACGCGCGCGCCTGGATTGCCGAGGTGCTTGGTGAAAGCGATGTCGAAACTTTGAAAAAGAGAATACTGGCCGCACAGGACACATTGCTTCGTGAAGGCGTCACCGCCGTGCAAAGCGACGATTTGGCCACCGCAAAAACGAATTACGAAACCGTCATTCGCGCGTTTGTGGAACTCGACCGCGAGAAGAAGCTTTCTTTGCGTGTCTACGAACAGGCGAATTTGCCGACGCTTGAACGATTCAGGGATTTCATTGACAAAGGGTATCCGAACCAATCCTACAAAAAATTCGCAATGGGCCCATTGAAATTGTTGGCCGATGGGTCTTTGGGCGCTCGAACCGCCTACTTGCGGGAACCTTACACCGACAACCCCGACACAAAAGGATTGCTTTTGTACACGCGAAAAGAACTCGAGGAGTTTTTTGAAACGGCCTATCAAGCCGGCATGGACTGGGCCGTTCACGCCATTGGAGATGGCGCATTGCAAACAATCTTGGACGCTAGTGAAAACACATTGTCTTCTATGCAAAGGCCGCACCGTAACGCCATCGTCCACGCACAACTCGCCGACCGCGCCCAAATCGAGCGTATGCACGATTTGCGCATCGGGGCGATGGTGCAGCCCATCTTTTTGCGCTCGGATTACCCGATCATCGCCGAACGCTTGGGTGAACGCCAAAATGAAACCTATTTGTTTCATACGTTGGCGAAAAGGACATTCTCGGCATTGTCGACGGATGCACCGATTGAACCAAGCGCTCCGTTTTTGAACCTTTACACCGCAACGACCCGTAAGACATTAAAGGATTTGCGCAAGCGTCCCTTCCTCAAAGAAGAGGCCATGAGTCTTGAAGACGCCGTTACCGCCTACACGTCCACTTCCGCCTATTTTTCGAGAAGCGAAGACGAACTCGGCAAAATCAAAGCTGGACATCGAGCGGATTTTATAGTTGTCGACGGATTCTCAAACACGCCCGAAAGCTTTTTAGACGCTAAAGTTGAAGAAACATACATCGATGGAGAAATCGTCTATTCTACCCGGTCTTTTACAGGTCTGTGAATTGTGTTATAATCCTTTTGAGTACTTATATGAAAGAGTGATTGCATGAACAAGGAAAAAAACCTCTCGGTCCTCGATTTGATTTTAGACACCTTTATGCTGAGCGTCATTTGGTTTTTGTCGACATTGCTCACGCTTGGATTTGGTCTCGGCCCGGCCACTAGCGCCGTCTACAAAGTCCTGTTTAGGATGTTTCGTTACGGCGAACGTCCGGAGTCCATCTTCCACCAATTTAAAGAAGATTTCAAGTCCACCCTTCCAAACAGTGTATTCATGACGTTTCTTTTGCTTTTCCTCTTAGGTGTTTCGCTGTATCTTTCGACGCTCACCACCGACCTTTCGCTGACCATTCCTCTTTATGTTTTGGCGTTTGAGTCCATCATCGTCCTCATCTACGTTTTTCCCGCCTTGGCCGTTTTCAAGTTTGAAAACATGAAACACGCGTTCAAAACGACGGTTTTGATGGCGAACTTTCACGCCTTGACGACTTTTCCGGCCCTCGCGCTTCTTATCATACTTGTGGGGGCGGTGTATTTCGTCCCCTACATTTGGATCGTTCCGCTGATCGCGTATTTCATTCTTTCGGCAAAAGTGTTTCACAAACGCTTCATGGTTTACATCCGTCGCATTGAAAAAGCCGACGCGGAAGAAGAACGCCAGCGCGCCGAAGCCATCGAACACGAAACTTCTGAAGACAAAACGCCCGAGTGAATCAAAGCCAAAGAAAAACTCCCCTGAGCCGAATGAAGTGAACCCAAACCTTGGAGAGAACAGTTCCAATCGAAAGGGTGCGGTTCATTTGCGAAGACGGGGAGTTTTTTTATAGCGTGGAAAATTCCGGGTCGCGGTCCAAAATGTGGACGACGGCGTCGACGATTGTCGGCGAGAACTGGGTGCCCTTGTACCGTCGCAATTCTCGTTTGATTTCCTCTTTCGACCGGCGTTTTTGATACGGACGGTCCGTCGCCATGGTCGCAACGGCGTCGGCGACGCCTAAAATTTGGCCGCCGATTGAGATGTCGTGTTCTTTGAGCCCTTGCGGATAGCCTTTTCCGTTCCACCACTCGTGATGGTGGTTGACCATGGTGGCGATGGGTTTCAACCCTTCAAAGCCGATCAGAATGTCGTAGCCGTGTTGGACATGTTTTTGGATTGTCCGGTATTCATCGTCGGTCAACTTGTCTTTTTGGTTGAGGATGTTGTAGGGAACTCCGAGTTTTCCGACATCGTGCAAAAGACCGGCCCAATAGATGTTTTTGCGGACTTCGGCGCTTAGGCCCAAATACTCGGCGACTTTTTCCGAAAGATGGGCGACATCCTCGCTATGCCCTTTGGTGTAGCGGTCGTAGAGGTCGAGCGCTCTGACGAATGTGAGAATCGTGTCGCCTTTGAGCTCCAATGCGTAGGAGGTGGCGTAGTTTTTCCGAAACAGCTTGTTCAGAATTTTGGTGAAATCGCTCATGCGTCGCATTTCGGTGTCGTCGAGATCACGGTCGGCATAATCGAGACCGACGACATAATAAGTCTTGGGCGTGAACGTGAAAACCATATACGCTCGAGTGAACGTTTCGTAGTGCTTGAACTTGTCGCGGACGAACGCTTCGGAGTAACGGTTCCGCAAGTCTTTGCGGACATCCGAATGGAAGATTGTGTCTTCGTTGCGGATGCGTTCGGCGTCGTGCAAATCGTAAAGGAAAGGAATGCGCTTGATTGGATAATTTTTTGCGTTGACCATCGTAAGAACGCCCTCATCGTCAAAATACGAGAAGATGTGGTCGGCGTCAAAAAGCAGCGTCGCAATCTCAAACGTTCGCCTCGCAAAAGCGTCGCGGCTTCTGCTTTGGGTCAGGATATCTTTGGAAAGAGCCAAAAACCCTCGCAAGTATTCGAGCATGTTGTCGAGAGATTCGGTCGTTTCTTTCAGTTCGAGCGTCTGCGCAAAACGGAGATCCTTGAAACGTTTCAACAAAATCGCGGTGATGGTTGATATATAGACAAAGGCAAGCAGGGTGATGGTGGTGAAGAGAAATTCTTCGACGTTTTCCAAACTGACATACTGCAATCTTAAAAGCGTCAGCGTCGCCAACACCAAAACGGCGATAAACCGATACGAAAACAAAAACGCCGCGGCCAAGAAAAACAAAATGAACAAATAAAGATTCCGTGTCAGCACAAGCGGAGCGTCAACATAGGCAATCCCCAAGACCGAAGCGGTTAAGAGCGCATAGAAAAGCGCGTATAGCGCAAGCCGAGTCTTCAGGCCGTAATCTAACGTTTTTCTTTCGGAAACAAAACAAAGCTCGACAATCGGCGCAAGAATCGCAAGGCCGAAAAAGTCGCCAATCGAAGCGAACAAGAAAGCGTATTGTTCGGGCAGCGTTTCCGGGTGGATCCACATATATCCGCCATAGCGAATAAAGCCGCCAACAAGCGCTACTACGACCGCCAAAAAGAAGATGGACACATTCGCTCTTGAAAGTTCGGTTTTGTCAAAGGACTTCAAGCCGATTTTTTCAAGCGTGTAATCGACCACGAGAAGCTGGCCCGCAAAAATTGTCGTTGAAAGCACTACCATTGCCATCCCAAGACCGGGGGCGGCTTCGGTGAAAACGGCGTGAAGGAAAGACGACCCCAAGAAGAATCCAATCACCAAAGAAAATAGGATGCGCCTTTCATAGACGATCATCAATCCTGCGCCAATTCCGAGAGCCGGATTGAAAAGGGCAAGCGGGGAAAGCTCGTGGGCAAATAAAGAAGAGTAGATGACCGTTATGAAGATTGCGACGGCGAATAGGAACGCCCGCCACTCAAATGCTGCTAACCTTTTGTCCACTCTTGTCACCCCATTTCATTATACCATTATAGCACAGACCTCTTTATGTATCGAAAAAAAACGTGCGTCCACTCTCATAGTGCTTTATTTCTATGGTTTTTTGCGCTATACTTTGAGTAAAGAGAGAAAGAGGGGATTATCGTGCGCATTCATCGTTTGAGCGCCTTCAGCGAAGGTACCCGCGGAGGAAATCCGGCCGGTGTCGTCTTGCCGGAAAACATTCCGGACGAATCTACAATGCAAAAAATCGCGAAAGACGTCGGCTATTCGGAGACCGCGTTCTTTCTCCCTTCGAAAAAAGCCCCTTACCGGCTGCGTTTTTTTACGCCGACCACCGAAGTTCCCTTGTGTGGGCACGCAAGCGTGGCCGCTTTCAACTTATTGCGAGATTTGGGCGACATAAAGATCTCAAAAACAACCTTTGAAACCGATGCCGGAATTCTCGAAATCCACATCGAAAAAGACAAAGTCTTTTTAGAACTCGCCCCACCCGCTTTCCACGGGAATCTATCCAAAGAGCCTCTCGCCGAAATCCTTCGCATCCCTGAAGAAAACATCACGCATACGCCCCACATCGTTTCGACCGGAATCAAGGAGGTTTTCTTAGGCGTCGATTCGCTTAAAACGCTTGCACAAGCCAAACCGGACCGCGACGCGCTGATTGACTTTAGCGCACGCTACGATGTCAAGGGCGTGTATTTGTTCACGCTCGAGACCGCTCATAATATAAGCGACGCACAAGGCCGGAATTTCCTGCCATCAATTGGCATCGACGAAGAAAGCGCAACCGGCACGGCCGCCGGCGCCCTTGCGTATTATTTTCATCGTTTCGTTGAATCAAAGACGGAATACCTTTTTGAACAAGGGCATACCATGCGCCGCCCCTCCGCCTTGCATGTGAAACTAAAAGAACAATCCGGACCATTACGCATCTTCGTCGGCGGTGAGGCAAGGGTCATTGCTTAACGCAAAACCGTTAGAAGTTTACGCAAAAACAGTGAAAATATGGTTGTAGGGGATAAAAAATGCTAAAATAAACAAAAGGGGGGATTTTCATGGCAAAAGAAGAGGACAAGCTTCAAAATCTTTTGCATAAGCACTATCGGCCGATTGTCGAGAAACATTTGCAAACACTTGGTATTTTGGACGAAAAATACCACCTTTTTCAAAGCAATTACCAAAAGGTTGACGCGTCGCTCAAACAAAATTTGAAAAACCACCATCAGAACCAGGAAACCTTTGACAAAGAATACGACGACGCGGTCGCAAAATTGCACGATGAATACAAGAAAAACACCACCACTTTGGAAAAGGAAAAGCAAAAAGCCAAAGATCAACATAACAAACGCATCGAAGAAATCGAAGAATCCTTTGAAAACAAGCGCTCGCTTAACAAGCTCAAATCGCAGAAAGTGAGCGCCAACTATGACTATGCGGTCAAAGAAGCGAACAAGAACGTCTTAGAAACCGAAAAGGCCGCCGACAAAAACATAGACGATGCGACCAGCCGGCATAACGAACACATGAGCGAGCTTTTAAAAGAGACCAACATCAAACACGCCGTCAACGAAAACACCCTCGCTCACGCCCGTGTGAAGTTTGACGTTGCCCACGATGAAATCAAAAAAGACCATGAACGCAAAAGGGAAGAGACCAAAGAAAAAAAGCAAGAGTTCGAGGCCTCTTTCCAAGAAGAACTCACCGAGTTAGAAAAAGAATATTCCGAAGCCTTGAAGCCTTTGGATAAAGCGATTGATACGCTGAAGAAAAAGCAAGACAAAGAACGCAAAGGCCTACGGGACAAGCACCAAAAAGCCCTCAACAAGCTTGAAAACTACAAAAAGGAAGCCCAAAAGATTGGCGACAACGCCACCGTTTCCAAGCAGGACAAGAAAATCAAAGAACAAAAGAAACTGCAGAAAAACGAACTAGAGAGCTTGCAAGAACAACACCGACACGATTTAGAGGCCGAAGAAGCGGAAAAACAAGACGTTATAGAATCCTACAAAAAACGCTTCAGCCAAGCGAAGTCCCGAGGGATTGCTTCGTTGAAGCAATTCCTTGAAACTCTAGAAGAACACCGAATGCAAGAATTGCTGCAAATCGAAGAACAAAACAAGAACTTCAACCAAACGTTCGCCCGTTTTCAAAAAGACAAAAAGGCGATACGGCTTGACTACGATTTGCAAAACGTCAACTACAATCGGGCTTTGGATGAAGCGAAAGCAGAAAACGAACATCTAAAAGCCGTCTCAAAACCTGAAAACGACCTAAAGGAAAACGAAGCGAAATTTCACATGAACGCTGAAATGAACGAATTGAACAAGGCGCTCAACGTCGCCAAAGCCAAACACAAAAGAGACGTTGATACCGCTGAAAACGATTTGGATTTGGCCATGAAGTCTTTTGACAAAAAGGCAAAGACCTTGCAATACCACCTTGAACACGACTGCGAAAACCAACAAATCGAAAAGGCGTTGAAATATTACCACCAAGACCATGAAACCGAATCCATGATTTTAGACCATCACATCCTTCACAGCAAAAACTATGCCGCGCTTAAAAACGACGAATTTAAAACCGTAAAACCCGATTTCATTCACGAAATCGACAAACGTACCGAACGCAAAATCACAGCGTACGAAGAGATGTTAGAAGACGCGAAACGAGACCACGACAACATCGTCGAGAAAATCTATTCGACATACGACAAAGAACGAGCTGTCTATGTCAAAAACCATCGCGAACTGCTCGATGAACACCGCAAGATTCTCTCGCAACTCAAACGCAAACAGGACATGGAACTGAAACAGTACGAAGAAAAAATCGACAACCTCGACGAGAAAAAAGATCGAAAAACCATCGAACAGATGGATAAAGAACTCGAACAAAAGCGCACCGCCCATAGCCATGCGTATCGAGAAAAAGAAGAAGAACTCGAAAAACGCCGTTCCATCTACAAGCGCATGCTCGACACCGTCGAGAAGAAATGCAACCAATCGGTCGAAGAAGCGGAAACTCTGCTTTACCACATCACCGACCAACTAAACGGCGCCATCAAAGAAACCAAGGAACGCGGCGAAACCGAAAAACGCATGCTCAAGGAAATGGGCAGCGAAATAGCCCTTCGCACTTCACTTTTTTGGTCTTTCCAAGAAGACCGCCAGAAAACGACCCTAGAAGAAGCCAAAAATTATTTGAACACCCGCATTCACCGCATCAAAAACCGAAAGACCAAAAACGAAAACACCCTATCCGATCGATTAGAGGCGGCCGAAAGCGAACATTCGGCTTTCAAGAAAAAACACGAAAACGCGCAGGAAACCATCGACCGCAATTACGACAAAGAATTGACGGCGATCGAACGCGAAAAAGAGGAAAAATACAACGAACACCGGGAACACTATGAAGAAGAGAAACGAAACCTCGAACTCTACATCCTCAAGCTGAAAAAGCGCCACGAAGAAACGATGGAATCGTACAAAGAGAAAGCCCAAGCGAGCGAACGGCAGTATTTTTCCGAAAAAGAGAAAAACGAGGAAACCTATAAGGCGGAACTCGATCGGTTGCAAAACGAGTTTGAAGAAGAAAAAACCCGCAAAGAAAAACGGTTCAACAAACTAATAGATACATACGACGAATACGCCGGTATGCTTTCAAGCGTTATGCGGAAAGACCCGATATCGAGGTTGCGAGCGAAAGATGTCAACAAGCTTTCACGCATCGTAACCGGCGAAGACGAACCTAGCATCATCATCCCATAGAAAAACAACATAAAGGACGGTTGCATGGAAAAGAACATCCGAAAGATTTTGATGATCCTTCTTGTCATCGCCATCGCGGTTTCTCTGCGTTTTGGCATAGAGTTCGCTTTCAATCTGATTTGGGAGTTTTTTGATTTATCCACAATTTTCGGATACATTGTCCGCACATTTTTTGTAGCCATTTTTGTGCTGATTTGGCTTTCGATTACGCTTCGGAGCGAAAACCCCCATCAAAAGCTGCCTTGGCTTTTGCTTTTAACGTTCGAGCCCGTTGTTGGCATCACACTTTTCTTGACCTTTGGGAGAAACTTCAAAAACAGTTTCCGCTACAAAAACCGCCCGCTCATGCACAAAGACGAATACATCACTCGCGAGAAGAGGCCCCACGAAGTTGAATTCAAACTTTTCGGCTACGACGACAACACGCAAGAACTCTTTCACGTCGCCCATCACCTTTCCTATCATCAGCCCTTTTTGAACAACACAAAAATCGAAGTGTTGAAAAACGGCGAAGCGTTTTATCCGGATTTGAAAGCCGCATTGAAAAAAGCTCAGAAGTTCATACTTTTTGAGTTTTTCATAGTCCGCGCCGACAAACGGGGCCGTGAAATCGTGAACCTCCTGATGCAAAAAGCGGAGGAGGGCGTGGATGTCAAAATGATCATCGACGGGCTCGGAAGCGCTCGCATGAGCCGATCATACTTGCGAAAAATCCGGCAGTCGAAAATAGATTTGGTGGTCAACGACAAAATCTACTTTCCGCTTTTCAACACCCGCATCAACTACCGAAACCATCGAAAAATCGTCGTTGTCGACGGGCATACCGCTTATACCGGCGGAATGAACATCGCCAACGAATACGACAACACCGTCGACCATCCCTACTATTTCCGCGATACCCAGCTAAAACTAGAGGGCAAGGCCGTCAAATCTCTCACCTCGCTTTTTTTCAAGGATTATTATTACAACACCAACAATTTCTTCGACAACGATTTTTACTATCCGGAAACGAACGTCAAAAGCGAAAACGTCGTGCAGGTTTTGCAATCGGGCCCCGATTCGGACGCCGCAACGATTCGCAATCTCTATTTGAAGATGCTTATGATGGCCAAGAAATCCGTCAAAATCATGACGCCCTACATGGCGCTTGACCAAGAAACCTTGACGGCGCTTTCCATCGCGGCGCAATCCGGCATCGACGTCGAAATCATCATTCCCGGCGAGCCCGATAAGTATCTCGTGTACAAAGTGACCAAATCTTTTGTCGGCAATTTGCTAGGAAGCGGCGTCAACATCTACCAATACCAAAAGGGCTTTTGCCATGCGAAAGTCTTCATCGTAGACGACAAAATCGCCTCCGTAGGCAGCTACAATCTCGACAACCGCAGCGCGGTCATCGATTTCGAGGTCACCCTGCTCATGAGCGGCGCCCCCTTGCCGCGGCTGATCGCCGATTTTGAAGAAGACAAGAAAGACTCGACGCGCATCGACCCGAAAGAGTGGGCGAACCGTCCGCTCATCACCCGGCTCGTCGAAGGCGTCATGAGCATATTCTCACCCATCATATAAGGAGGAAAGACATGATCAGCGTAAACCATCTGACCAAAGATTATGAAAAGACACGAGCGCTTGACGATGTCAGCTTTCATGTCAAAGAAGGGGCCTTTTTCGCGCTTTTAGGACCGAATGGTGCGGGAAAAAGCACCACAATCGAAATCGTTTCCACGCTCAAAGGCAAAACATCGGGCGACGTAAAGGTAAACGGCGCAACGCTTGGCAAAGACGACGACCAAATTCGCAAGGCCATCGGTGTGGTTTTTCAGTATTCAACGCTTGACGACGACTTGACGGCTTACGAAAACCTCTTTTTGCGCGGGCGTTTCTACACCGACGACAAAACGGCCATCCACAATCGCATCCAATATCTCCAAGACTTTTTGGGGTTTAAAAGCTACGTCGGCCGCCGCGTCAAAACCCTTTCCGGCGGGCAAAGGCGAAAAATCGACATCGCTAGGGCTTTGCTGCATGAACCGAGAGTCCTTTTGCTTGACGAACCCACAACCGGACTCGACCCGCAAAGCAGGGAGAACATTTGGGAACTGGTGCTTGAGTTGAAAAAGAAAACCAACATGACCATCGTTTTGACGACCCATTATATGGAAGAAGTTGCCGATTGCGATCAAGTCATCATTCTTCATGAAGGGAAAATTCGCGCCGAAGACTCCGCCGAAAAGCTTCGCGCCAACTACGCTACGGACAAATTGCGCGTTTTGCCGAAAGACAATGGGCTGGAAAACATATTGAAAAAGGAAAAAATAGCGTATTCCACCGTCCAAAACACACTGCACATTCCTTTGCGCGATTCTTTCGAAGGACTGGATTATGTGGAACGTTTCAAAGAATCGATTGAAACGTTTGAAATCGTCAAGGGTACAATGGACGACGTGTTTTTAAACATCACGGGAAGAAAGTTGAGTGATTACGATGACCGCCTTAATTAAACGACATATCCTATGTTTTCTTCGCGATCGTTGGTCGGTCTTTTTCTCCTTTTTGAGCGTTTTGATCATTTTGATGCTGTTTGCTTTTTTCCTGGGCGCGATGCATGAGACCACCGTCCCCGAGCAGCTTCGGGGCACAAACGAAGGGAATCATCTAATCTATAGCTGGCTTTTTTCCGGCGTGCTTATGGTCGCAACGGTCACCGTACCGCTCGGTTTTCTGCATTTCATGGTTAAAGACCGCGCCACCAAAAGCATCAACGATTTCTACGTCACCCCCATGCCGCGCACAAAAATCGTCTTGAGCTACCTTGTGGCCTCGATTGTCATCTCCACCGCCTTAGGCGTGATCAATTTGCTGGTTGGACAAGGCGTTGTGTATTTGAACGCCGGGACGTTTTTGCCGCTTTTCTCTTTTGTGCAAGTTCTCGCACTCATCGTATTGTCTTCCACGCTTTTTTCCGCGCTTTTCTACTTTGTCACAAGCTACCTTAAGTCTTTGAACGCTCACGGCACGCTTTCGACGCTTGTGGGTACGTTGATCGGTTTTGTGACGGGCGTCTACGTACCCGTCAGCAATCTAGGCACCACCTTGAACAACATTCTTGCGGCCTTGCCCCCGCTTCAAATCGCCGGGCTCTTTCGCAGGATTTATATGGACAAAGCGCTCGCCGACGTTTTCGGAGACGCCACGGAACCGATGACGCGTTATATGGAAAACATGGGCGTCGACGTCGTGGTGTTCAACCACACGTTCACCACGTTGCAACTTCTTATGCTATCCGTCTTTTGGATTGTCTTATTCATCGTGTTGTCCATCCTGCGTTTGCGCCGTTTCAAAATTTAGGCAAAGCATGGGTTTGTCTTTCTCTCCGCTTTGCGACATGCTATAATAAAGAAAAGAAGGAGTGTGATTGATTGTGGCCATCAAACATCTGCGGCACATCTCGACCACCAAGGGAGATGAAGGGCTCTCCCGCAACTATTCCAACGAAGAACTGCCCAAAGACGATGTGCTTTTCGAGACGCTTGGGACCATAGACGAATTGAGTGCGTTTTTAGGGCTCACCTTTCACCACGCCAAGTACGAACACATCAAAAACATCCAAGACACCTTGCAAGCCATCAATTCGTTAATCGCCACCAATCCGCAACAAGATGCCTACAAGAAACTCCGTCAAATCAACGAACGGGACATCGAGTTCATCGAGGACCAAGAAGAAAAACTCTTGCTAAACGAGAAAATCGAGAATCGGTTTTATCTTCCCGGCAGTGAAACCACGCTTCCCAACGCATATTTCGATTACGCTAGGACCATTTGCCGTCGCGGCGAGCGCATTATGGTGCATTTCATCAACGAACGTGACCGCCAAGACCTCGCGTACGCTCGAAAATACTTGAACCGCCTAAGCGACTTGCTGTTCATTCTCGCACGGAACTACCGGCAATAATCGGGCATCGCCCTATTTTGCATAAACCATCCAACAGAAGGGAGTCGACCAACATGCCCAAAATAGGTGTTGTCGCATGTACGAACGCTTGCCTCGACTATTTCGACCATGATTACGACATTCGCATCCTGCGTTCCATCATTCATTTAGGAGAAGAGGAATACCTCGACCACATCGAACTCAAAGCCGAAGAGTTTTATCGTCGCTTGCAAAGCGACGCCAAACTGTTTCCAAAAACTTCGCAACCGCCCACGGCGGAAATGATCAAAACGTATGAATCCATGCAAAAAGACGGATACACCGACATCATCGTCGTGACGATTTCATCCCACATGAGCGGCATTTACGGCGCCGCGCAGGTCGCCGCAAAAAGCGTTCCCGATGTGAACGTACACGTTTTCGACTCAAAATCCGTCGCGTATCCGCAAGCGAAAATGGCGCTTTTGGCCGCCGAGATGGCGGAAAAAGGCAAAACCGTCAAAGAAATTTTGGATGCCCTTGAAGACATTCGCAGTCACAACCACATTTTCTTTGCGGTCAACACCTTGGCCTATCTTGTCAAAAACGGCCGCCTATCAAACGCTCAAGGGTTTATGGGCAGCATGTTGAAAATCAAGCCTCTGCTCCATATATCCAAAGAAGGAAAAGTCGAGAACATCGAAAAAATCCGCACCTTCAAAAAAGCGGTGAAACGCGTCGTTGAAATGTATCTTGAAGAAACAAAAAATCTCGATGTTTCGCCCTTTATTTGCCACGCCCACAACAAAGAGGTTCGCGATGAAATCGAAGCGGCCTTAAAAGAGGCCGACCCGAATTTGAAAGAAGTCTTCAGCATGCCCCTAACCCCTGCGGTCGGCGCCCATGCGGGCCCCGGCGCCATCGGGCTCGGCTATATACAAAACCGCTGAGAGAACACCCTTTTCAGGGTGTTTTTTTTATTGAGTCGTCTTATTGTGTTTTACACAATTATGTGATACACTAACTGTGTAATACACAAAAAAAGGAGGGAGCTCATGAATGCGCAATTCAAAAGAGGCATTGTCGAGTTGCTTGTTTTAAAGACGGTCGAAGAACGTCCCCGTTCGAGTTTCGAAGTGATCGAAGTTTTGAGCGAAGCGGTGGATGTGAACGAAAACACCATTTATCCGATTTTGCGAAGATTGAGCAAACAAGGCTATTTTGACATTGAAAAGGACCATAGCGACATAGGCGCTCCGCGAAAAGTTTACACCATCACCAAAGAAGGTGAGGAACGCTTGGCGGAGTTTGAAAGAGAGTGGGAAACCTTCTTGCAGAATGTGTTAAAAATATTGGGGGGCAAGCGATATGGTTGATCGATTCTTAGAAGCGCTTCGAGAAAAACTGCACTTGTTTGAGATGAGTGAAGACGAGAGACAAGACATCCTCTCCGACTATGAACAGATGATTCGCGACGGCCTTGACAAAGGCAAGAGCGAAGAAGAGGTTTTGGACATGCTAGGCACACCGGATTGTATCGTCGATTCGTTGAGCCAAGAATACAAAATGAAAAAAAGGTTGCCGGCATCGGAGAAGATTGTCGCGCTTTCGCCTTTCGTGTGTACGATTCTTTACATAATCATGGGCATTGCCGGAGGCCTTTGGCACCCAGGATGGCTGATTTTTCTGTTGATTCCGGTGACGGCGATTGTCTCCGATTCCATCAGCGAAGGAGAAAAGCATTTGCTGACGGCGATCAGTCCCTTTTTGGCCGTAATTTTCTTTTTCTTTCTTGGTTTCTTTCAAGGGCTTTGGCATCCCGGTTGGCTCGTCTTTTTCATTGTGCCGGTTTTCGCCATTTTCAATTCGAAAAAGTCTTTGTCCTTGTTGGCGCTTTTGACGTCCCTTTCTCCGTTTTTCACCTTGACGGCGTTTTTCATCGTCGGCCACATCACCGGTGTGTACCATCCGACCTGGGTGGTGTTGCTGCTAGTTTTGTTCCTCGGAATCCTGCATGAAAAAAAGGCCGCAGAGCGTTATATTTTAGCCGGTACCCTCGCTTTTTCCACCGCCCTTTATTTGGTTTTGGGGTATGCCTTTGAGGATTGGCTTTTGGCCCTTGGCGCCTATTTGATTTTCGCCGTTGCGCTTTTGGCGACGGGGAATCGCATCATTCAAATCGACGGTTTTGACACTCCGCTTGAAAAGTCTGTCGGCGTTGTGAGCTTGCTGTTGTTTGCGCTGATTGGCTATTTCTTTTCGCTGTTTGCGATCAGTTGGCTGTTTTTGCTTTTGATTCCAATCACTTCGATATTGTTGAATGCCCGTGAAAGCAAGAAGTTCACCGCCATCAGTCCGTTTGTTTCGGTGGCCGCGTTTATGCTGATTGGGTATTTCGGCGGCTACTGGCATCCGGGTTGGTTGGTATTTCTCCTAATTCCCATTGTGGCCATCATCGAAGACGCGTAAATGCGTTTGACATAGTAAACGTCTTGAAAAGGAGATATTCTATGATTGATCCAAAGACGTATCTCAAGCACGAAATCATTCTCATCTTAGCGACCATGAACCACCTTTTGATTGTGACGTTTATCGTCGAACCTTCGATTCTAGCGGCGATTTTGGGCTTTTTTGTGGGCGTCATCAATTTGGCGTTTTTGATCCATTATTTCACGCTGGCCATCCGGTTGTATTCTCACTATCGTGCACAAGAGGAGTTTTCAGACCATCCGGTTTTGCTTGTGAATTTGATTTTCGGCGTCTTGTTCAATGGTGCTTTTATGTACCTTTTGTTTGTTTTGTTGTTTAACTACATACTTTCTTTCGGTTCGCTCTTCACCGGATAAACGCAAATTTTTACAACGATTTCTTGGTCGCGTGCTATAATAACATCAAGGAGGCGGTAAGATGAAACTCTACGACATCGAGGTCAAAAGCATCGATGGAGAAGCGTACGAACTCAAACGTTACGAGGGGAAAGTTCTCCTCATTGTCAACACCGCAAGCAAATGCGGCTTTACCAAGCAGTTTGAGACTTTGGAGAAACTCTACAAAAACCACAAGGACAGCGGTTTTGTCGTATTGGGGTTTCCCTGCAACCAGTTTTTGCGCCAAGAACCGCTTTCTCACGAGGAAATCGTCGAGTTTTGCACATTGCACTACGGCGTCACCTTTCCCATGCACGAAAAGATCGATGTGAAGAAAAAAACCATTCACCCACTGTATAAGCATTTGACGGAAAACGCTCCAAAAGGACAAACCGGAACCGTCAAGTGGAATTTCGAGAAGTTTTTGATTGGCAAAGACGGAACGATTCTCAAACGGTATCGTTCAAAGGTCGACCCGCTTGAAATCGAACACGATGTCAAAAAAGCGTTGGAGGCATAGTATGGATTGGCGCGAACGAGCGAAGCAAGCTCGGAAACTGGCTGAAAGCGGCCGGTTTGAACAAAAATTAAGCAACGATTTTTCCCGCTTTGTGAAACCACCGGTCAAAGATTCGTTTTCGCACGAAGGCAAAACGTTCTCGCTTTTGTACGACAAACGAGAAGACGTCTTTGTCTATGGACGAATTGAAGAAAGGGAGTCTCACAAAGCGCTTCATTATCTGTCTTTTTTGCAATACGACCGAACGTTTGGAGACGACGACGCTTACGAGTGGTACGACGTCTACCGTTTCGGTTTTGACGATTTGGATTAAACAAAGAAACGTCATTATAAAATAAAAGAGGTGTCCAATGAAAAAAACTTTTGGCATTGTCCTATTTTTGTTGATGGCTTTTGCGTTGTCGGCGTGCGGGATATTCGGAGGCGAAGCCGAAGATTCGGTCGATGATCTTATCGAAACCCACGACGGCGGTTTGAAACACCTGCAGCCCTTGAGCGACAGCGTTGAAGTAAGCGACGATTACTCCACGTCTTTATCGCTCAATCTTTCCTTTGAGGATCCGATGGATCCAAACAACACACAAACGTTATACCTTTCATACGCGGAAAGTTTCTCCCGCAGTGAAGCCGGGATTGTCACCGAAACCAAGACAATCCTAGAAATTGACGATGAAACCTTCGAGTTGCATTACCTTACCGTCGAAGACGAGGACACCATAACTTATTATATCCTTGCCGACCGATTGCTCGATGAACTGCAACAAGATTTGGATGAAGAAGCGATGTCCGGCGACATTCGCGAAATCTTCGCCATCGACCATGATATGATGAAACTTGTCATTGACAAAGAGATGCTCGATGAATACGACGATTTAGTAAAAAGCGACATGGACGACAGTCTTGCGCCGTATGGACTCGATATTGAAGACATCGAAGCGATGCTTGAAAGCATGGAGCGTTTCAGCAAATATGCGAGCGTCGGCTATTACGACGATCATGAGCATTTAGAAGCCGACGTGGAAAAAATCGACGAAACGACCGTAGCCACCATCGTCACCTTCACCCCCGAGATGCTTCAAGCGATGGCGAACGACTTGCTTGAAGATTTGATCGATTTCATGCATGAACACGAAGTCGAAGGCGCTCCCCAGTCTAAAGAAGATTTCGAAGGCTATGACGAGATGATGGCCAACATCGCAGAAGCGGGGCCCTATGAACTGCGCATTCACCACGCCCCCTCCGATTTGACGTGGATGAGCTTTGAATTCGATGTCGCATCTTTGCTGCACGATCTTGCGGGAGACGAAGCGTCACCGATTCAAGCGTTTGACCTTTCCGTTTTTGTTTCAATCACTTCCGACATCGAATTGCCCACACCATACACCGATGCGAACGACATCCTCGATGAATTCATCAAACTTTTGATGGTGCAAATAGCCTTTGACGACATTTTGGAACAAGTGAATAAACTTGCCAACGAAGGCGTTTTGGACGAGGGCGTATACACGTTGAGCCAAGTGAAAAGCGAAGCCGAGAATCGTTTTCGCCACTTTTTCATCCCGCCCATTTTCGCCAAAAACACAAGCAGCGTCACAGTGGGCACGGATGCTGTTTCTGCCGATCTTTACTATATCGACGACACTCCGGTTTTCAACGATACGTTGACCCATGCCGAGCTCGATGCGCTTTTAAACACCGAAAGCATCGACAGAACCTTGCTTCTGGACATTATTTCCCTGATCGACGAGGACAGTTACGATTACAAGTATTTCCTGATCGTTTTCATGGAGGAAATCGAGACATCGATGCCCTGATTCATGCCACAAAAAAAGGTACGGTGCGGCTTTTGCCGCTCCGTACCTTTTTACTCTTCGTAAAGGTAGTCGATTATGCCCTCTTCGATCAAACGAATGGCGGCATCCGCGCATTTTGGCTCAAATTGAGAGCCCTTTTCCTGATACAGTTCGTTGATGATTTGCGGTGGGGTTTTTGCCGGCGAGTAAGGCTGCTTTCTTCCCATGGCCGCAATCGCTTCGGCTAAAGCCAAAACGCATGCCTCAACGGGAATCTCGTCGCCTTTTAGACCTTCGGGATACCCCTGGCCGTCGTAACGTTCGTGGTGGCTTTTCACGTAGAAGGCGATGTCGCTTAGCGCACGGGATTTCTTCAACAGATTACTGCCGAGCTCGGCGTGGCGTTTCATCTGCTCGTATTCGTCGACGCTATATTGGCCTTCTTTGCGGACGACATCCCTGCTAACGCCGATTTTCCCGATGTCGTGGGTGATGCCGGCCCAATAGAGCTTGTTGACGGTTTCACGGTCGAACTTTAAAGCCGTTGCGAGTTCGCTGGCGATGTAGGCGACGTCCTCGCTATGAAATCGAATGGTTTCGTCGAACATTCCAATGGTCGTAAGCAAACTCGAAACCATGCTTCGTTTCATCCTGTTGTGTTTTTGGATGGATACTTCCGCTTCAAAGAAGCTATTCATCAGCATATTCAGCGTTTGCAAATAGTCTAGAATATGTTCGTCAAACGTGTCGTCGCTACCCTCGCGTATGTCAAAACTCATCTCGCAAACCAACTCCGGGCCGATTTTGACGCTCATCATGACGCTTTCCTTGATGGAGGGGTTGTGTTTGCGGTAGCTTTCGTAGTGTTCGCCCAACGATTCTTTCAAGCGCTGTTCCATATTGGTGAGCCGTTCGGGCTTGTCCAAGTTCGCTTTCCATTCGGATACGTTAAACGCTTTTGAATTGAGAAATTCTAAGTCGTGCCCCACCGCATCGATGTAATGAATGCGGTCTTCTTTGACCATCATGCAGCTGCCGTAATCAATGCGGTTGAAAAGACGGTAAATCATCCTAAAAATTTTCGAAGCGACCGCATCGGTTGCGTCGGGGTCTTTGACGGTGACGGTTTCGGCAAAGGAGAAGAGGCTTTCTGTCGAGTCCACCAATTGTTCGAGCCGGGTTCGTCTTTGTTTCAAATCCTCCTGTTCAAGATTCAATGTAAAAAGACTGTAGCGGATGGAAAGAAAGACAAAGGTGATGACGGTCAAAAAGACATTGACTTCAAGGAAGTATTCAAAATAGCTCGCTTCGCCCAAAAAAGGCGGAAAGAAAACCATGACGCTAAGAAAGATCAAGGAACCGATGACCAAAGAACGGTAGGGAAAATAGAAAGCGGCGATAACGGCAAGTGGAAAAAATAGGAATTTGTGTGTGCCATACCCCACAAAGGGAATTTGTCGGTTGAAAAACAACAACGTGAACAGAAGAAGGATAAAGTAAAAAAAGACCTCTTCGCGAAGCGAACGTTTAGTGTATTCCTCTCCGTCCAAATGAAGCGCCAAGGAAAAAGGAATGCCGAAATACAAAAGACCGAAAAAGTCGCCACCGGCCCAAATTAGAGCGCTCCCCCAAAACGCATCGATTTCAAGGACGCCAAGCATAAGCAACGTTAAGTTGCTCAAAATGGCGGCGGTAAACGATATGGCGATAAACACGGCAAAAAACAGCGTCGTATCGCGAAAAGTGATGCGCCAGTTCACGTTCATTTTGAGCAAAAACCATGCGCCATACCATACGACAACGCTTGTTATGGCGGCGGAGAAGAGCGATTGCGCAGGAACCATCCATCCGGAGGTAGGCTGGATTAAGCCGTGTGAAAACAAATATCCGACAAGCAAGCCGAGAAAAACGCTATAAGCGATGGATTTTTTGTGAAAAACCATCAGAAACGCAAACACAAAACCTATCGAAGGCCAGACCAGGCTCGCATCAAAGACGCTGATTGTGAACGCGTGACCGATTGGCACAGTCGCGCCGCAAAGAAAAAACGCCAGCATTTTTTTGTGGTGCGTCTTAACGATCGCCATAATGTCCATGATACCACCGACCTTTCAACACTTACATTTTATCATACTTTTCGCTTCATTGTGTATTCACTCACAAAGAGTTCTCGATGTGTTATAATGTGAAGGACTTCAAAGGAGGTTTTTTATGGAATTCATCGAATGGATTGGCTACGTTGCGTCGTTTATCATTTTGGTATCTTTGCTGATGCGTTCGCTCAAGCGCCTGCGCATCATCAATTTGATCGGCGCTTTGATATTTGCGGTGTACGGTTATCTCATATCCGCGCCTCCGGTTATGGTGATGAACCTAGGCATCGTCTTTGTGAACGTCTATTATCTGCGGCAAATTTACACATCGAAAGAATACTTCAAGATTATCTCTTTGTCCTTGGTTGGCGAATACGTACGTTCGCTGATCGATTTCCACCGCAAGGACATCGAAAAATTCATGCCGCTTCCGGAGGACGCGCTTGATGAGAGTACCTTCCGGTTTCTTATTGTTCGAAACATGGTTCCGGCCGGCATTTTTGCCGCCAAGCCCTTTGACGATACCACGCTCGAAGTCACCCTTGATTACGCCATGCGTCCCTATCAGGACTTTAAGACCGGGCAATACATCTACCAAAGTCAACGACACCGTTTTCTAAACGAAGGGTATGAAAGACTCATTGCTTTCGTGCATTCAACGGTGCACGAGAAATATTTGAAACGCATGGGCTTTTCCGAAACGACTCTTGACGATGGACGCCCCGCCTATATAAAAAATGTCTGATAAAAGTACGGAGAAAATCCGTATTTTTTTCTTTTATCCCCCCACAGGTGGTATAATATAATCATGAATGATGGGAAGTGATGCTATGATTCGTTTGGAAAACGTATCAAAATACTATCACCAAAACGGAGGAGTCACCAGAGCGTTGGACCGAATCAACGTGTCGTTCCGTCGAGGGGAGTTTGTGGTCATCACCGGTGAAAGCGGCAGCGGAAAGAGCACGTTCTTAAACGTCGTAAGCGGCCTTGACCGCTACGAATCCGGTGAGATGTACATAGACGGGAAAGAAACGTCTTATTATGGCGTCTCCGATTTTGAAGATTATCGGCGCGACAACGTCGCCTTCATTTTTCAGGATTACAACATCATCGACGCTTACACCGTATACGAAAACATCGATGTGGCGCTGATGATTGGCGGTTTGAGCAAAACCGAGCGCAAACAAAAGATCCGCGCCATCATCGACCGCGTTGGGCTCACGCCTCAAATTCATCAGAAGACCTCGAAATTATCGGGCGGCGAGAAGCAACGCGTCGCCATCGCGAGAGCGCTTGCCAAGGACGCGCCTTTGATTGTGGCCGACGAACCTACGGGAAATCTCGACAAAAAGACAAGCCAGAAAATCTTGGAACTATTGAAAGAACTCAGTGAAGACAAACTCGTCTTGCTTGTCTCGCACAGCTATGAAGTGGCCAAGGGGTACGCCAGCCGCCACATTCGTCTTTTTGACGGGAGAATCATAGAGGATAAAGTTTTTGAACGAAAACCCACCCACGAGTCTTTGGGACGAAAAGTCACCGAAAAGGTCTTTTTGTCCGTCAAATCCTTGCTTGCGATTTCAGCGCAGAACTTAAAGGCGATGCCCAAACGGACGTTGTTCGTGTTCGCTTTGAGCCTGCTTATCGTCCTTTCCTTCGCGTTCACTTACGGGTCTTACGTCGAACAAGTGCATGCACGCTCCCCAAGTTGGCATCCCCATTTCAACAACACCACCGAAAGCCGGATTGTCGTCAGCAAAGCCGGCGGTGAAGCGATTACCGCGTCCGAGTTGGAAGATTTCCGCAATATACGCGGTGTGCAAGCGGTCCTCCCTTACGACACCATTTTGGACCAACGTTTCAGCATGTACACCGAAGACGATCGTTTCGGCGGTCCGACTCCCGGATATTTTCGCCAAACAAGCATCAATCACGCCTCCATGCTTCGAAGCCGGGATTTGCTTGACGGGCGTTTGCCCGAAAACGCAAACGAGATTGTCGTCAACGAGTATATGCATCGCTTCGCCGACGCCGATTCTTTGGAGACGATTCGGATAAATTTCGAACCGTGGCGCTACCAATACACGGAAAACACCGACCTTGAATCTTTTGATGTCGTAGGAACGGTTTCCGACCCCGCCACCGCACGCCACAGCAGCGTTGTGTATTACCACGCATCGTTTTTCGAACGCGACCGTGTCAAAACCGCGGCCATGAAGCCTTATCACAACCTACGCATGTCCCATGAAACGCAAGAAAGCTGGTTGTACGAGTTTGAGTTGTTTATGGAAAGCGTGGTAGAACCCGGAAAAATTGAAGTCAGCCACTATTTTTTGCAAGACAAGTTTCCCGCTCTCGATGAAGAGGATTTGATCGGCAAAACCTTTACAATCAAAACCGAGGACGCCTTGACGGGAGAAGCCTACAGCATCGATGTGGAAGTGTCAAACGTTTATGGTATGGACGAACAAGCGGCCCGTTCGCTCGTTACGATTCATCCCGATACGCTTTACGGTTTGTTTGAAGACATCGAAATTCACCAGGTTTCTTTGATTGTCTTCGACCGTTTCACCGCCAACAACGTCATGGAAGAGATTGACGATGAGCGTTATGGCGTAGTGTATCCCGCCGAATACGAAAGCGAGTTCAACCAAATATTCCGCATCATAGGCCAAATCATGCAAGGCATCGCTTCCATCGCGCTATTGGTGGTTCTTTACTTCCTTGCCTTTTTGGCGCTTCGCAACGTCATGCAAGCCCGCACCAAAGACTTTGTCATCTTGCGAAGCCTCGGGGCGAAACAAAAAGACATTCACCGCATCAGCGTCTTAGAGATGAGCATGGTCATGCTTTTCGCGTTGGCGGTGGTGTTTGCGCTGATGCATATAAACAGCGCGTATCCCACGCCGATACCGGATTATATTTCTTACTTCAGCGTTTCCAACTATCTGATGATGATTGGCGCCTTGCTTGCACTTTCGGTGTTCTTGGCGCTCAGGTTCAACCAAAAGATCTACGCGAAAAGCGTAACCAAAGCGTTCAAGGACGTTGGTGATGCCCAATGATTTCTGTTAAAAACCTGCGAAAAACCTACAATAAGCGCAAACGGAACGAACGCCGCGTTTTGGACCATGTCACCTTGGATTTCCCCAGCAAAGGCCTGGTGATGATTCTCGGGGATTCGGGCAGCGGCAAAACGACGCTTCTAAACGTCATGGGCGGCATGGACGCCGCCGACCAAGGCAGCGTCTCCATCGGAGTGAAGGTGTTCTCGCGGTATTCGCCCGCAAGGATCGATTTGATCCGCAACGAATCGATCGGCACCGTTTTTCAGCATTACTATTTGTTGCCGCACGAGACCGTCTATCAAAACATTCGCCTGACTCTCCATATGATCGGTCTCAGCGACGAACAGGAAATCAACGCCCGTATCAATTATCTTTTGGACCTTGTCAACATGCGCCATTACAAAATGCGCCGCGCCAACCAGCTCTCCGGCGGCCAGCAACAACGCATCGCCATCGTGCGCGCTCTAGCCAAAGACCCCGATGTCATCTTGGCCGATGAACCGACCGGAAACTTAGACAGCCGCAACACGCTTGAGATTATGAAAATACTCAAGACCATCTCCAAAGACAAACTGGTCGTGATGGTCACCCACGAGCAAAATCTTGCCAAACACTACGCCGATGCCATCGTCGAAATCGAAGACGGCAAGATATTGACCCACACCGAAAACGGCGCGCCCACGCATCTCGATGAACGCTTCGAACACGACATCTATTTGGGCGACTTGCAAAAAATCGGCGGAAGCGACACCGAAAAGACCGCCATCGAAGCCTACGCCGACGAATCCTTGGACAAAACCCTAAAGGTTCGCTTGATAGTGAAAAACAACACCCTCTACCTAGACTATGACAAAAACACATTCCAAACCGTTCACCATCTTGACGAACAATCCGAAATCAGCGTGCACGAAGGACGCCGGGCAGAAGAAGCCGCACCCGAGAAAAAAGAGAGAACGTTCGACTACGCAAAACGCTTTCCGATCGACACAAAAAAAAGCCGTTCGGTCTTTCGTTTCAAACACCTCTTTGCCCGCGCCTTTGCGAAAATCCGCGAAAGCTCCCGTCTTTCGAAGCTTTTATACGCCGGGTTCGCCTTTGGCGCCGCGCTTTTTGCCTTCGCCCTATATATACTCGCAAACATTGTCGTAATCGACGACTCCGAATTCTTGGAACATCCGAAAACCACGTTCACCATCACCGATGGCGCCCACGAAACCTATGAAGATTTCGCCGCCGCCTATTCGCACTCCGCAATCGACGGCATGAACCTGCTTGCCGAAAAACGCGTAAGACTCGTGCTTCCGAATTTCTACCAGACGCCAAAAACCGTGGATTTTGTCAAACACGTCGCTCCGCTCGAACTGGCGGATGAAGAAGACTTGTTCGCCGGACGTTTTCCCGAGGAATCCGGCGAAATGCTCATGACAAAAACGTTGGCCGAGGAGATTGTCGAAAACGATTATTACCGGGCGATGGGGCTGACATCCTACGCGCGGCTTGTGAACATCGCGTTCGCCACAAACGTAACACGGGCCGGCGATCAACATCCTGAAGAAGAATACGGACAACCCGTGTTACCCGATGAATTGCCGTTCAATTTCCGCATTGTCGGCATCGTTGAGGACAAGGCGTCGATGTTTTACGCGGACGAACGGATGATCGGATTCTTGCTTTCCGACGATTTGGCGCCCGTTTCGTTTTTTGACGACGTCGAAGGCTTTGAAGTCTTGCAAGGCACAACGCCGCTTGCCGAAAACGAAGTCATGATTCCTCACCAAGAAGGTATCGACCCAATCGGCGAAGACCGGCTCATTCACGATAGAGACTTTGAAATCGTGGGCACCTACCGAATCGAAGGCGTCGACATCAACCGCTTGCTTTTAAGCGAAGAGGGATTGCTCGCGCATCATTACATAAGGACCCACGCAATCAACACCGAACGTTATGTCTACACCGATGCGCCAACGGTTCTTGCGGAATTTCTAAGTGAAGAAGGGGCGAACTACACGAATCTCTACGATGAAGCCCGCAACACCATAAGGCAAGAACGCGCCGCGGCGATGAGCGGACTTCTGGTCTTCGCATTCATCGTTCTTGCCGCGACGGCGCTCAGTTTCTATTTCATCATCCGTTCATCGATGATGAAGCGCATCTATGAAATTGGGGTGTATCGCTCGCTTGGGGTCAAACGAGCCGACGTTTTGAAACTTTTTGCCGTCGAAACGTTTTTGCTGACGACGATCAGTTCGCTGCTTGGCTTTTTGGCGATGACGTATGCCCTTTTCCGCATTCAAAGAGAGGCCGCGGCCGTTATTGAGCTTTTCAGCGTCAGCGCCCCCCTTGCGCTTTTGGGCATCGGCATCCTTTATTTCATCAATCTCTTTTTCGGACTTTTGCCCCTTTCGATGGTCCTTCGCAAAACACCGGCCCAAATCATGAGCGCCTACGACCTATAAAAAAAATGATGCCGCGTCGCGGCATCATAAATGTTTGGTGTAGGCGATGTATTTGTCCATATCGAACTTTCGCTTCAAGCCGTTTTTGGTCAATGGACGAAGCTTTCCGAAGATTTCCCGTTCCTGAAAGGCTCGGTCGTGGCGGCCGAAGCACCAAGCAACACCCGCGTATGAATTTGGGTCTCGTCCGTCTAAGAAATATTTGTTGTTGAGATACAAAATGGTTTCGTAGGCTTCTTTGTAATCGCGGCTCCACAATATGATTTGTTTCCCCCAATACATGCGCATGTAGTTGTGCATGTGCCCCGTTTCCATCATTTCTCTCATGGCGGCGTTGAAATAGGGGTCGTGCGTTTCGCCTTTTTCGTAATCGCGGAGAGTGTATAGATGTTCGCGCTTGTCGCCAACGTGCACGTTCATCGTTTCGTAAGCCCACGGATGCGTCATCGTCTCAAACCGGTCATAGCCTTCAAGGTGCCAAACGAAATTGAACGAAAGCGTTCGGCGCACCAAGAGCTGTTCGATGAAGGCCTCCGCCGCATGCAAAGGCACTTCATTGTTTGCGATTTTCTCTTCGACGCGCTTGTAGATGGTCAGCAAAGAGATATGCCCGAAATGCAAATAGGGCGAAAGCTTGCTGTTGGCGTGTTTTCCGGGATCGTTGCTTTCGTGGTAGTTCTCAAGCTTTTCCTCTAAGAACCGTTCAAGTTGCTTTTGGGCTTCTTTTTCGCCGCCGTGGAAGTAATGGGTTTTGCGGACGGTTCGGTCGATATTTAGACGCTCGATGACATCTTCAAGCGGCATTTCCACAACCTTCGGTTTTTGAAAAGAACGGATATTGAGCGGACGGATGATCGCCTCGTCTAAGAAATCGTCGACTTGTTTCATGATTTTCGGGCGGATGGTTCTGGCCGCGTATTCGAGTTTGTCGCTAATTTGTTCGAGCGGGACAATCAGTTCGGAATCGATTTCGACGGTGTAAAGAGAATGTTTTTCGGCCTCTTTGGCCAATAAACGCCTCAACGTGCGCAAATGCCGCAAATAGGCCTTGTCCATGATGAACGCCGCGGCTTTTGGCAAATGGCTTTGAACGACCTCGAAAAACTCGCCGATTTCAATTTGAAAATCCACGCCAATGCGCTTGAAAGAGCCCGATAAGGATTTCAGGCCTTCAAGCATGAAAGCGTAGTGGCGCTCGTTGGCGTCTTTGAAAGCTCTTGCGACGCAAAAGACGACCCTTAAAGGTTTGTTTGTGGCGTTGGCGGCTTCGATGGCGTAGGCCAAGGCGAAATTGTTCTCGACGCGTTGCGTGCTTTGCATCCAATAGAGTATGTATTCGCCGTCTTCTTTGAAGGGTTTTTTCACATGATGCTTCATGCGTGCTTCACTCATGGCATTCTCTCCTTAAAGGGGTGTTTCTATGATAGACAGTGTGACGATTGAAAATTTCAAAGCGTTCAAAAATGAAACGTTGGTGCTTGGAAACCACACGCTTTTCATCGGCACGAACAACAGCGGCAAAACGACGCTTTTAGAAGCGCTCGACGTTTTTTTCAACCATCGTCTCGACATAAAAGACGTCCGAAACAAAACCAAGCCGGTTGTCGTCGAATGTTTGATCGATGAAAAGCGTTATCGTAAAGTCTTCGTTCCGCCTCATTACCATTTTGACGTTCGCGCATCCGAAGGGGATTTCGAAGATTTGATGGACATTCGATACTTGTACATGCCCAAAAAACCCGTTCGCCTCGAACATTTTTTCAATCAATGCTTCGCCCTTCATTATACGGCAGACAACAATCCAAATGCAAATACGGTCTTGAAAAAATACGCGTTCTTTGAAAACGACGCCCGTCTAATTCACAAACACGAAACGTTCGTTTTTCGGGTCAAACTCCGAAACGTCCCTTCCGACAAAGAGAAAAAACGCTTGCGGGCGAAAATGTTAAAAGACGCCAGCGACGGATTGCGCATTTATTTGGGCGTCGACGAAATTGAACGCTCCCTCCCCTTTGAAACGTACCGAAACATTGTGGAAAAAGTCGAACAGGCGTTCATCGTCTCCAAGCAAAAAAGATTCATCAACGATTTTCCTTACACCTTTCATCCGCTTTACAAGACCGACATCCAAAAGGAGTTCCAAAACGTCACCGACCCTCTCCATAAAACCAAGAAAAAACCCTTCTTGCTTGTGGAGGGGAAATACGACGTGCCTTGGTTTGAAAGCGCCCTTGTGCATCTGGGAAAGTTCGAAGACTACCGCGTTCTTCCTTGCGGGGGTTCCGGGAACATCCAATTTGTCGAACGGCAACTCAAAAAAGCCCGGTACAAAACCATCGCCATCACCGATGGCGACACAAACACCACCGATTACCGTTTGAAACGCGAAATCATCGAACTTTACGCCGATTACGAGTTTGTCAACGCCAAATTCCGCGCCGGTTTCAAAAAGCAGCCCAAAACGAAACGAGATCTCTTCAAAGCGATTTCCGCACACGACGACGAAGTCAAACGGGTTTTGGCAAGCTATCCTACCCACCATTTGCACAAAAGCCATCCCTTTGTCGAAGAAGTGGCCTCGATTTTGCAAACGGTTGAAAAAAAACACAAATCTTTATAAAACGCCTGAAATCCTGTATAATGTCCTTAACACCCGTCTAAGGAGGTGAAGGGTGTGAAATTTTACATCAGCCCCACCCATTTCGCATCGCAACGAGAGTTTATCATTCGCGACGAGGACCAAAACAAGCTTTTCCGCATTAAAGGGCGCTTTTTGTTCAGCATGCGCTGGCTGAAGATGCGGGATATGAACGACGCCTTCATCTATGGCGTCCGCAAACACTTCACACTCGGCTTCATCCGCCGCTACCACATCACCGACGACGAACGCAAGATTGTTGCGTCCATCAAAAGGACTTATGGCTTTTTGCGGCCGAAATTCACGGTGAGCGTAGCGGAAGACACATACCAAGTCGACGGTTCGCTCTACCAGCACCGTTTTGAAATCACAAAAGACGGCGAAACCTATGCGCGCATCTCGAAAAGCGTCTTTTCTTTCGGCGACGCCTTCGAAATCGAAGTCCTGCACGAAAGAAGCCCGTTGCTCTTTATGTTCCTGATTGTGACGATCGACCAGTTCCTGCATGAACGCAAAAAGTTCTTCAAATAATTGCATCGTCTGCAACGGGACGACGCATACGCTTCATGATTTTGAGATTCAAGCGACCTACCATGTGTGCGACGAGTGCGGTTTCACCCGCAAACGACCCGCCGATCAACCGGAAAAAGAAGAAGAAAAATCGTTGTACGACACGCATGTGAACACCTTTGAAAACAAAGGCTATGTGAACATGTTCGAACAGTTTTTGCAAGTCGCCGTCTTTCCGTTCAAACAAGGAGGGTCGGCGCTTGATTTTGGCAGCGGACCCGGACCCGTCCTCTATGAGATGCTCCTTCGCTACGGGTATGACGCTGAACATTACGACCCTTTTTATAGACCGGATTCAAACGCCTTGCAAAAACGCTACGACCTCATCACTTCGACCGAAGTGTTCGAGCATCTTTCGGACCCGCTCTTTGAGACAAAAAGGCTATCACGCATGCTCAAAGAGGGCGGCGTTTTGTCCGTCATGACGTCGTTTCGCCCAAAACGGGACGAAGACTTTTTAAAGTGGTGGTACCGCCGCGACAAAACGCACATCGGATTCTTTACGCCTCAAGCCATGAAGGCGCTTGTCAAAAACTTGCCTTTGAACATCGTCTACACCGACCGCGAAAAATACACGGTTTTCCAAAAAGGACGTGAACAAGGATGAAAATACATACACCCTATATAGAACATCAACGCTACCTAAAAGAACACATGCCCAATTCGATGGCCCTCACCGACGACAAATTGGAAGCGGACGTTTACATCAACGGCAAATTCGACCCCGAAGACTACCACCCGGGATTAAAAGCGATCGTCATTCCCTTTACCGCGCATAATGGCATCGATTTGAAGACGGTGCGACGCCACAAAATCAAACTGTTCAACACCGCCGTGCACGCGCCTTATGTGGCCGAACGCGCTATGCAGCTTACGCTTGCGCTTATGGGGAGGGTCGTCGAATTTCATCGCCGCTTGCAAAAGGGCGACTGGATCAACCGCAACACCTTGGACCGTTTGCACTGGGCTTCCCTATATGGAAAACGAATCGGCATCTATGGCTATGGACGCATTGGAAAAGCGTATAGAAAGTTGATCGAGCCTTTCGGATGCGAAATCGTCGTCATCGACCGTGGAAAGGATTACGATGGCGCAAAGACCGTCGACACCCTTGAAGCGCTCATCGAGGCTAGCGACGTCGTCATGATTGCCGCGCCGCTGACGAAAGAAACCGAAGGGGCTTTTGACGCCGAACTGCTCTCCATCATGCGAGAAACATTCTTGATCAACGTCGCAAGGGGAAAGATTGTCGAAGAAAAGGCGTTGTACGAAGCACTAGAGAACCAAACCCTCGCCGGTTATGCAAGCGACGTTTGGTACCGCTATCCGAAAGAAAACGAGCGCATCTCCCCTTCGACGTATCCGATCGAACGTTTTGAAAACGTCGTTCTTTCGCCCCATTGCGGAAGCTTCACCAAAGACGCCCGCCGCAACATGCAAGAACACGTGTTGCGCATTCTCAAAGACATCGAAGCCGGCGATTGGAAAAACGCTTTGGATGTCGAGACTCTTCGCTAAAGGAGCCACGCCCATGAAGACCCGCTACGACCAGCGAAACACCATATTCTCCCGCATGCGCCTCCAACCTTCGACGCCCGCTTACAACGAGTATTACGGACGTCATCCAAACGTCAAAGAAGCCGACGACGCTTTGCGAGGCATGGACATCATGAAAAATCTCCGAGCCGAAAAACACGAAAAGGACAAAATTCATGCGCTGATGGATGCCGGCGACCAAAAAGTGCGCGGCCTGCATGAGAAACTCGCCTCTACAAAGCTTGGCCTGAGTCAAAAACCTCTCGCAAAGCAAGACGCCTTGAACCAGTTGCGTGAAGAAGGCGCCGTTGCTTATGGCGTTGTGCGTTTAAACGAAGCGCACTATTACACCGCCTACGGAGGCGTTGGCGAGAATTTAGGGCGCAAGGATTACGGGAAAAGTCCCGACAAACACTACACCCACGCCGTCGTTTTTGCCGTCCCGATGGATATGGAAGGTATTTTAGCCGCTCCGAAAGCGCCCTCGCTCATTGCGACGAAAAACGCTTATTTAAAGATGGCGGAAGCCGGTTATCGGCTTGCGAGCTCTTTGCAGCAACGCGGGTATCCGACCGTTTTTGCAAGCGAGGATTTCTACCCGGCGCCCTTGGTGCCGCTCGCCTACGATGCGGGCATCGGAGAGATCGGCATGGCCAACCACATCGTCCATCCGGTCTATGGAAACCGCATTCGCCTCGGCGCCGTGTTCACCACACACCCCTTCGAAGAAGACGCGCCCGACGATTACGGCGTTGAAGATTTTTGCCGTCGTTGCGCCTTATGTTTGATGAACTGCCCCTCGCAGGCCATCAAGCACAAAAAGCGCATCGTCAACGGCCGCCCTTTTTTCAAATTTGACGAACACGCCTGCTTCAAGATGTTCAAACAATTCGGCACCGATTGTTCGATTTGCCTGCAAAGCTGTCCTTTTACCCACGGTATAAACGCTTGGGTGCGGCGGCGAATGCGCAAAAACCGCAAAAATATGGATTTGGTCGTCAAAGAGCACTTGCGCCAACGCGGCCGCAAACCCAAAGAACACAAGGAGCTATTTCTCAAAAGGGAGTGGTTTGATGGAAATCACCGTTGACATTCACGGCATGAGCGAATACGACGCCATCAAGTACTTAGAAGACGTCGTTAAAAACGCCGCTAGCGAAACCAGGACCATACGCGTCATCCACGGGTATTCGCGGGGCGACACGCTAAAAGAGATGATGAGCGACCCCAACAAGCTGCGCAGCCGCCGCATCAAAAGAAGAAGGTACACCCAAAATCGCGGCGAAACGCTTTTGGAGCTTTATTGACATGTGGAGAAGCGCTCCGGCACGAACCGTTTTCTTGATTGGGTTTGTCCTCGGCTTCGTTTTGATGGGGAGCGCTTTTTTCAGTGGCGCCTACAACGTTCTATTGTTTACTTTGGGGCTTATGATTTTCGTTGGCGCGTTTTTCTCCGCGCAAGTCCTTCACGCCTTTTTGGCCCTCCGCGAGGAGGAAAGACGCCGCAAACGGCAAATGACGCCTTGCCAAAATTGCCAAGCGCTTCTTTATCCCGAAGAGACGGTTTGCCCGTATTGCCAAACCCGGCGCAAAGAAGACCTCCAACCTTAATTTTTCGTTGACAATCCTTCGGAATCTTGTTACACTTGTCATAAATAAACTTTGAACATCAAAACATATCTGGAGGCAAACGATGAAAAAGATTGGTTTTGTGGTATGCGGCAACTCCGGCATCGATTATTTGGATCACGACTACGACATTCGTGTCATCCGTTCCACGCTGCTTTTCGGCGACAAGGAATACACCGATTTCGTTGACATCAAGGCGGAGGATTTTTACAAGCAATTGAAAGAAAACCCCGATCTTCATCCGACCACCGCTCAAACGGCGACGGGGGTTATTTTGGAGACCTACGAACAACTCAAGAAAGACGGCTACACCGACGCAATCGTCGTTACGATTTCTTCGAAATTGAGCGGCACGTATGAAGGCGCCAAAATGGCCGCAAGCATGGTTGAAGGCATCAACGTGCACGTCTTCGATTCGCTTTCGCTTTCTTACAACGAAGCGTACATGGTCTTGCGCGCCGCAGAACTGGCGCAAGCGGGCAAGGACGTTCCCGAAATCATCGACGAACTCTCTTGGATTCGCGAACACCAAGGGCTTTATGTGTCGGTCGATACACTCAGGTACTTGGTCAAAAACGGCCGTTTAAGCGGCGCGAGCGGATTTTTGGGATCGTTTTTGAAAATCAAGCCCATGCTCCATTTGACACGCGAGGGGCGGGTTGAGCCTGTAGAAAAAATCCGGACCCGCAAAAAAGCGATTGAACGCATCATCGAAAAATTCCTTGACGATTTCGAAGACGCAAAAAACATGGAAGTCTTCGTCATCCATTCGAACGCTTTTGACGCCATCGACTACGTCAAGGACAAACTAAAGGCCGCACGGCCCGATTTCGGCGAAATCAAGGATTATCCGTTGACACCTGTGGTGGGCGCGCATGCGGGCCCTGGCGCCATCGCCATCGGGTGGATTTTGAAAAGATAATGCATAACGCGCCGTTTTTCGCTATAATAGGTAATGAGGCAGGTGATGTGTGTTGAAAGAATCAGAAAAAGCGAAGGAAGTCATCAACGAGTTGCTCGTCGAAGTGTTCAACCACATATTGAGCATCGAACAAGAGCATCTGCGCAAACAGGGCGTACAGCTTTCCATGAACGAAATCCACGTTTTGGAAGCGATCAAAAAAAGCAGCGAAGCGACGATGTCGAATGTCGCCAAACGTTTGCGCATAACGGTGGGAACGTTGACGACGTCCATCAACCGTCTTGTTGAAAAGGGGTATTGCGAACGATATTCGAAACCCGGCGACCGCCGCAAAGTCTTCCTCCGGCTGACCAAAAAAGCGGAAAAAGTGCTCAAAATTCACGACGATTTTCATGAAGAGATGATCACCGCCACGCTTGAGGACTTGAAATTAGAAGACAACACCGTGCTTATCGATTCGTTAGAAAAATTAAGCGCGTATTTCAAAGAGAAGTATTAGGGAGGGGAAGTTTCTTGTCGATCAGCTCCGATGTGTTGCGCGGTCATCTTGAGAGCATCATTTTGACGTTGATTCAGGAAAAGGACCGTTACGGCTACGAAATCGCCAGCGAAATAAGGGGGCGCACCCATGAAACCTTTGAAATGAAAGAGGCCACGCTTTATTCGATGGTGCAGCGGCTTGAGCGCAAGGAACTCATCACTTCCTACGTCGGCGAAAAGAGCCATGGCGGAAAACGCCGCTACTACCGCATCACCCCGCTTGGAAAAGCGTACTTGCAAGAAAAACGAAAAGAATGGGATGCGCTTCAGTCTGTGATGAGCGTGTTTTTGGAGGGTCAATCATGAAAAGCATTGAGCAATTCATCAAACGCGTGTTCAAAAACCATCCGCCTAAAGACCGCAGCCTCCAACAATTGATCGAGATGCTTGAGGAAAAGGTCGAGGATTTGAAAGAAGAGGGATACACCGAAGAAGACGCCATCGACAAAACCATCAAGGAATTCGGTGATTTAGAAGACTACGATTTGCCCAACATGGAAAAAGAAAAAAGACGCCATATACGCATCAAGACAATCAAACATCACAAAAACGCGTTGCTTTTTTCCGGGATATCCTCCGCGCTGATCATCGCCATTTCGCTTTTGTTGAATTTCGTGCTGTTTCGCGACCTCGGTGTCTTGTCGAAACCATGGTCCCCCATCGTTGCAATCGGCGTGCTTTTTTGGCCGCTTAGCCTACTATACAAACTATTAAATAAAAAGGGAGATATGTCATGAAAAAAACCGCAGTCATCGCTGTTAGCACAGGATGCTTGGATTATCTTGACATCAAGCACGACAACCTCTTCATCATTCGCTGCAAAATCATCATGGGCGACAAAACCTACAACGATTATGTAGACCTAAACGCCGACAAGTTTTACGAAACCATCAAAAGCGATTCAAACATCATTCCCACTTCTTCAATGCCCTCGTTAGGGGAAATCACCGAAACGTTTGAAGAGATTGAAAAGGCCGGGTACGAAGAGGTCATCGTCAACACCATCTCCAGCGCATTGAGCGGAACGTATCAGACTTGCCAAATGGCGAAAAATTCTTACGAAGGCAAGCTGGAGATCCATCTTGTCGACACGAAGAACGCCGCCATCAGCGAGGGGTTCATCTCGCTTGAAGCGCTGCGACTCATTGAAGAAGGCAAAGACGCCAAAACGATCGTCCCCTACCTTGAAAAGCTTTCGCTTTGCCGCACGCAGTATTTCATGGTCGACAACCTACGGTTGCTTGTCAAAAACGGCCGTTTGAGCGGCGCGAGCGGACTGCTTGGCCGCATGTTCAAAATCAAGCCGATTTTGGAAGTCAACGACGAAGGCAAAATCGTGCCCTTTGAAAAAGTGCGCACCCAAAGAAAGTCGCTCGAACGCATGGTCGATCATATCCTCGAACAACTCAAGTCGCTCGACAATTTCGTCATCACTTACAACACCAGCGACAACACCGAAGGGTTCGAATATGTCAAAAGCCGCATCGAAGCGCTTTACCCCAAAGTGAAATCCTACGCCGCGCCCATCACCCCCGTCATCGGGGCGCACACCGGGCACGGCACCGTCGGCATCGCGTATTTCGATTTGGACAAAGCCAAAGAGTAACGACTCTCCTTTCATAGAAAGATGCGCTTTTTTGAAGCGCATCTTTTCCTTTGCATTTTCAATAGGAATCGGTTATACTAAAACGCGCAAATTCCGCCACGCAACCGTGGACGATAGGTGGTTTCATGAACACGAAAAGATTGGTGTTTCTCGCGATTATGCTCACCGTGAGCATAGCGCTCAATATTATAGAACGACTCGTGCTGATGGGGTTCACCGGCCTTCCCATGGTCCGCCTTGGCCTTGCGAACGTCGTCGTTTTGATTTTGCTTTACGTGTATTCTTTCCGCGACGCTTTCGCCGTGCTTTTGCTTCGGATTCTTCTCGTCGGCCTCCTTGCTCCGGGCGCTACGATTTTTTCTTTTTTCCTGTCCTTGGCGGGCGGTCTTTTCGCCATCGCGATGATGACGCTTTTCAAACGGCTTCCGTCTTTTAGCATCATAGGCGTCAGCGTAATGGGCGCGGCCGGTCATGCCGTTGGCCAGATTTTGACGGCGGTGTTTTTGTTCTCAACAGAAGAAGTCGTCTTCATCCTTCCTTTGTTCATGACCTTGAGCATTCCGACCGGTGTTTTCACCGGAATCGTGGCCAAGCGGATGATTGTTCTTTTGAAACAGACATCCTCGACCTACGAATATTAAAAAAATCTCGCCGGATAGCGAGATTTTTTTATTTCTTCTGTTTGCGGATGCGCAAAACCAGCAACACGCCTCCTGCGGCGACGATGAATCCGCCGCCAATGACCAAAAGAGGCAAGATGCAAGGCGGACGGTCCTCGGGAGCGCTCCATTCATGACCGTGCAGAAGTTCGCCTTCAAAGCCTTCCGTTTTGAAGATGCGGCCGTCGGCGCCGTAGAAAACGCCTTCGGTATCTTCGAGATTTTCAACGAACGCAAGCGCTTCTTCAAGCGGCATCAAAAACGCGGCGGTTACCAAGATGTCGCCGATTAAGGGGTCGTCGGTCTCTAACCACGCACCCAAAAAATAGTCCTTTTGCGTGTTGCAAAGCAGTTCGTCACGGATGCGTTCGAAACGGCTTTGGTCTTCTTCAAGCGAACCGCTCGGATAAAGGGTGTAGGGGTTGATCAGATGGTGGTAGCGCACGCCGTCGACTTCGAAATAGCGTTCGTAGTTTCCGCTGCCGACGATGTTTCTTCCATCGGCGATGAAAATTTCGGCGAACACTTCCCGCTCACCGCGAATGATCGACCATATGTCGGGTTCAAAGGCAGGGTCGACAAATTCGATTTTCCAAAGACCGCTTTCTCTTGTGGGGTGTTCTCCGTAGACTTCGATGTTCGAAGTGCCGGCGTTTAGGATGAACGCTTCGATTTCGTCATACGTTTTAAGGTATTCTCCGGCGACTTTCGCGCCATAGCCTTTGGCGATGCCGCCCAAGTCGAGCTTCATGCCTTCTTCGATGCGGACGGTCCGGTTTTCCTCATCGAGCGTGACATCTTTGATGTCCGTATGACGGTCGGCCTCGTTCAATTCATCTTCGGTGGGCAAGTCTTCCCTTTCCAATTCGCAGTGCATGCCGGAGCACATATCGAGACGCTCTTGCCATAGCGAGATGATTGGTCCGAGGGCGATGTTGAAATAGCCGTCGGTCTTCTCGTAGTATTCAACGCCCAACGAAATCATCTCGAAAAGGTGAACGTCCACTTCGTGGTCGACGCCCGGATTTTCGTTGATGGTGCGCAGGTTTGTCAGGTCTTCGTAATCGTCGAAGATGGTCGCGAGCCTATGAATTTCTTGCAGCGTGTCTTCAAAACCCGACAAAATGCCGTCAATGTCGGCTTCAGTTGTCGCATACAGCGTCAAATCGATGGTCGTGTCGTAATATTGGGTGTATGTGCGCTCGGTGCGGATTGGTTCTTCCGTTTCGCCCGAAAGCGAAGCCGGGAAGCTTAGGGTTAGAGCACCAAGCAGAAGAAGCAGTATTTTACGCATAGAAATCGTTCCTTTCAACCGCTGACATTATACCACGCCGTACTCCAAAGCGAAAGATTGGCGCAAAAAAAATGCGCTTCCGAAGAAGCGCATTTTCAAGAATCAGTCCCAGCCAAGAGCGTTGCGGATGGCACTGAGGTAGCCACCGATATTGATGGTGACACCGGCAACGGCATCTGCAGGGTCTTCTTCAAGACCGCTTGGAATGGCTTGAGCCTCGACGATTGCCGTGGCAATCATGTCGATTTGTTCGACCCATAGATATTCGTTGTCGTCGGTCATGATGTAGCCGTAACCGTAATCAAGCGTACGTTTGGTGATGGCGATTTCATTGTCGTCATCGTCGGTGGTGGTGTAGACGCTGTCGATCATGATGTGCTCAATGAATCCGTCTTCGTTAACGGCCACATAAGCATGATCGTTGCGATGGCCTTCGGTGTAGCCGTGATGGATGCCCGCTTCAAGGTCCGAAGTGCCTTCGCCTTCAGGGACGTCGAAGTCATGTGGGCTTTCACCGTCTTCTAGACGTGCGCGATCAAGCGCGTTATTCAAAGCTTCCAAATATCCATCCACGGAAATGGTAACACCCGCTAGGGCATCGCTCGGATCGACAAGGTCTCCATCTTCATCCACTTCGTCTTCCAATTCACCTTGGTTTTCGACCAACACATCAATCAACATGTTCAGCTGTTCAATCCAAAGGTGGTCGCCGCTGCCTGACATGGTATAGTCGTAGCCGTCGTTCAAGGTACGCTTGGTGATTGCGATTTCATTGTCTTCATCGTCGGTGGTGGTGTAGACGCTGTCGATGAAGATGTCCTTGATAAACCCGTCGCGGTCGATATAAACGTAAACGACGTCGTTACGGTGTCCTTCCGTGTACCCTAGGTGCAAACCGGGTTGGAATTCGCCGAGATCTTCCGATCCACACGCCGCGATCACCAATACGCTGACCAAAGCGACAAAAACGCTTAGTAGTTTCTTCACGATTAGTCCTCCTTATTATTATTGTTTGACCTTTTACATTATAAGAAGAAAGGAGGTATATGTCAAAAAATCGGATAAAATTCTAAATAACATTCGATATTATAAAGAAGCGTTTTCGGCTTGCAACGACCAAGGGGTTTCAAGTATACTATGAATGAAAGTAAGGCAATTGTTTGAGGCGAAAGCGTATGAAACGAAACGATATAGTGTTGATTGCAGTTTTATTGGCGTTCAGTTTGGCGGCGCTTTTCGGCGTGCGCCACCTTCAAAACCTCACGGCCTCCGAAGACGGAACCGCCAGGGTTTTTTATCAGGGCGCTCTGATTCTTGAAATCGAGTTGGAAGACGGAAGCGCAAGGGCGTTTCACGACGATGTGATCATCGACGAAGAAAACCAAACATTCATCGTCCCCGGCAACCTGGGCGATGTGACCATCCGCTATCAAAACCATCAAGTCGAAGTGATCGACGAAACCAGCCCCCGCAACATCTGCCAGCACCAAGGGAAGACGAATTCTCCCTATAAACCGCTCACCTGCCTGCCCAACGACGTAGTGATCCGCATTGAGCGGGCCACCGACAGCGACGGCATCGTGCAATAACTTCAAGGAGGAATGAACATGGACCAAATGACAATGGATATTTTTGAAGCGTTGCTTTTTTTCATCATTTTGGCGGTCACGTTCAAAGCCATCGTCAAAATCGACATCACCAAGCACTTTGAAAAAGGCGCCATCTGGCAAATGCAAATCACCTACGTTTTCCTTGCCATCGGACTCAGTTATCTAGTGTTGAAAGCGATTATGAATCTTGTGGAAATTTCACGCAGATTGTTCACATAGTCAGACAAACACCGTATAGCTTTTCAAGGGAGTGAGCGCAAACGCTCCCTTTGTTTTTTCCCGTAGTTGTTCCAAAAACCCTTCATAAACGCTTTTCTCGATTCTCAGCGTCAACGACATCTTTTCGTTTCCGTAGTGACGGTCGAGGATGTGTGCGTTTTGCCGCAAGAAAGACTCGATTTTTCCGCCTAGGGCGAAATCGAGTTCGACGCAAAATTCTTGAAAGGTTTTCTTCCGGGTCCTAACCGCCTTTTGCACGGCGTTGCTGGCGCCTTTTTTGTAGGCGCGAATCAACCCGCCGGCGCCTAGCTTGATACCGCCGTAATAACGGACGACCACGCACAAGACATTGGTCAGGTTGTTCTTTTTGAGGACCTGCAATATGGGCATGCCGGCGGTTTGCGAAGGTTCGCCGTCGTCGTCGAAACGTTCGAGTTCTCCGTCCATGCCGATGATGGCCCCAAAACAATGGTGAGAAGCGTCGGAATGCTTTTCCCGCAATCGGCGCAAAACGCCTTGCATCGCTTGTGCGTCCGCGATTGGATGAAGTTCGGTGATGAACGTCGAGCGTTTGGTCTCAAAACGGTCCGTGGTTGTGTTTTTTATGCTTTCCAAGGGTATCGACCTCCCTTTACCATCATAGCATTAATTCGACAAAAACGTTGGATTAATGGAAAAAACACCCCATATATAGTATAATTCAACGTGGTGATTCCTATGAAAAAGTCGCATCGACTGGGTATAGAAATCTTGCAAACACTCAACAACGCCGGCTACGAAGCCTATTTTGTCGGCGGTTTTGTGCGCGATTATCTTTTGCGTAGGGAAACCGGCGACATCGACATCACCACCAACGCTCGCCCCGACGAAGTCGAGGCGCTTTTTGACAAAGTCGTGGCGACCGGAAAAGCTTTCGGCACCATGACCATTGTCCAAGAAGGCCTGCATTTCGAGGTGACGACCTACCGCCGGGAAACCACTTACGACAACCATCGCCATCCCGATTCGATCCGTTTTGCAAAAACGCTTGAAGAGGACTTGTCTCGCCGCGATTTCACCGTCAACCAACTTGTGATGGACAAAGACGGAAACATCCACGACCATCATGGCGGTCGCGACGATTTGGACAACAAACGCCTCCGCACCATCGGCGACCCCGCCGAACGGTTCTATGAGGATGCGTTGCGGATGCTTCGAGCCTTTCGTTTCATGGCGAAACTCGACTTTTCCATGGAAGAAGAAACCCGCAAAGCTTTAACAGAGCAAAAACACTTGATTCGCAAGATATCAATCGAACGGATTCAAGACGAACTTTTCAAGCTCTTTGACGCCCCAAACAAACAAAAGGCCCTTAAAGCCATGGTCGAGACAGACTTTGCTTCCGCTTTATACGGACATGAAGCGGGCTTTCGGAAATTGTCAATAAGCCCTGTAATTTACGGCCCTCTTGAGGCGTTTTCCGTCCTGCACATAGTCGATGGAATAGATTTGACTTTGTGGCGCCTTCCGAAAAAATTTGTAGAGGCCATCAAAGAAATCGAAAGCATCCACATGCAAACCGACCGTGAACCTTTCACCCCGGAAGCTTTGTTTCATTTCGGAGAAAAACGTTGCTTGCAAGCCGATACCGTCAACCGCATCTTCGGGCGCAAAAGCCAAAAAAAACGCATCGAACATCTCGAAAAGACATTGCCGATTCGCAAAGTGCACGACCTTCCCTACCGCGGCGCCGAGATTTCAAAAATCGTCCCTAAAGACAAGCCGCACTATATACGCCTGATATTGGATACCCTGCTCAAAAGGGTGCTCAACCGGGAAGTCGAAAACGAACGCGGCGCTTTGAAAGAAGAAGCGTGGCGGATTTTACAATCTTTAAAGGAAAGTGAAAACAATGGTCAACTTTGAAGCGTTTCATGAAGATTTCCGCACCATCAGCCTTCTCGTTCCAAAATCCCGCGGGGAACCTTCCCGTTTTGAAGTGTCTTGCAGCGAAGAAACCCTGCCTCTAGAAATCAAGCGAAAAGAAACAATCGAAGGCGGGTATAAATACACCCTGACCTACGAAGGTTTCATTTTCTTGAACCGAATCTATACCGTCAAAGACGACTTGGGCCACGAATGCGAACTCAAAAGCGGCGAAATCGTCCGAACCGAAATGTTCGACACGCTTTACGCTTACGACGGCGACGATTTGGGCGTCACCTATTCGAAAGAGGAAACCACGTTCAAAATTTGGACGCCAATCGCCAAAGAAGTAAAGCTCGTCGCAAAACGCAACGGCTCTTTTGAAAAAATTCCACTCGAATATGAAAACCAAGGCGTATGGAGTCTCACCCTAAAAGGGGACTTGGAGAAGACCCCTTATTATTACGAAGCTTATGTCAACGGCGAGACTCATGCGTTTTTGGACCCTTACGCGAGGTCTTCTTCGGCCAATGGAAAGCACAATTACGTCATCGACCCCGACAAAATCCGGCCGATGCGGCGTTCTCGTGTGGGCGTTTGTGGCACGGACGCCATCATCTATGAAGCGAGCATCCGCGATATGACGCGAGATCCAAACCTCAAAGCCACGAACCCTTCGACGTACCCCGCGTTTTCACAAAGCGGACTCAAAACCCCGGGCGGCAACCCGGCAGGCATAGATTATTTGCGATCCCTCGGCGTCACCCACGTCCAAATCCTGCCCTTTTACGACTTCGAAGGCGTGGATGAAAAAGATCCCTTCAAACAATACAACTGGGGATACAACCCTTCGCAATACAACGTCCCCGAAGGATCCTATTCGACCGACCCCGAAGATCCTTACCGTCGCATAAACGAATTGAAAGAAACCATCGACAAGTTGCACGAGGCCGGACTCGGCGTCGTGATGGACGTTGTTTACAACCATGTCTTCAAAGTGGAAACCTTTCCCTTTGCGAACATGGTGCCCGGCTATTTTTTCCGCGTCGATAAGCACGGGTATATGACCGAAGCGAGCGGCTGTGGCAACGATCTCGCCACCGAACGCCGCATGGTGCGAAAATTCATCGTCGATTCGGTGCTGTATTGGGCGAAAGCGTTCGCGCTTGATGGGTTCCGTTTCGACATCATGGGCATCATCGACCTTGAGACCATGCACGAACTTCGCCAAAAGCTTGAACGCCTCGACAAATCGATCATGGTTTACGGCGAAGGCTGGAAAATACCTTCCCCCCTGCCTTCAAAGAAACTCGCCCATATGCACAACGACGACGCGCTTTTCAACATCGGCTTTTTCAACGACCTCGCCCGTGAAAACATCAAAGGTTCGACGTTCAATCTGCAAGACAAAGGCTACGCCCTAGGCCACAAAGGCCGAAGTGAAACCTTAAAAGCCGTCATGAGGGGCAGCACCTTCGTCCACGGTGGCATCAAATACCCCGCGCAATCGATCAACTACGTCGAGTGCCACGACGATCACACCTTTTACGACAAAGCCAAAGCCGCGTTGCCAAAGACCTCGAAAAAAGACCGGCTGAAAATGCAAAAACTCGCCACAAGCATGGTGTTGCTCGCCCAAGGCGTCCCTTTCATTCACGCCGGACAGGAATTTTACCGCAGCAAAAAAGGCGTCCGCAACTCCTACAAAAGTCCCGACAGCGTGAACATGATTCCATGGCGTCAAGCCGACGAACACTTGAAGGACATCGACGATTTCCGCGCTTTGATCAAACTGCGCAAAGACCATGCGCTTTTCCGCCTGAAAAACGCGGGCTACATCCGCGCGCACACGCGTGTGCGCATCAACAAGACTGGCACCATGTTTTATGAACTCTTCGACGAACAAGAAACGCTGCTTTGCGTTTTCAAAAACTGCAAGCAGCCCGAAAAAATGCCCTTAGAGGGAACTTACGAGCTGCTTTACCATTCGCTTGAAGAATCCCCTTTGCAAGATGAAACGCTTCGCCTAAGCGACATCGGCACCACGGTGCTGAAAAAGCAGAAAGGATGAAACCCGTGAAAAAATTCTACGCCAAAATCGACAGCTACAACCAGACCACCTATGAAACCAACACCCTCTCCGTTTTGCTTTCCGACGAGACGCGCCTGACGCTTCGCATCGACGAACGCGAAGACGTCAAAGAGGAGGAAGTCTATTATTTCGAGACCAAACCGGTCGAATTCAAGGGACGCGAACAACACCTCGTCGAACATTACCGCCACATCAGCGACTGCGACATCGACCTTGATGAAAAAATCCGCGTCATGCGGGAATTTTACCGTTTCGCGCCGGTTGATGTCACGCGTTCGAAAAAAACCGTCGAACATTACCTCTCCGCCATCGAAAACCCGATTGTCAAAACCATCACCGACGACCTATACAATACATACAAGGAAGCTTTTTACCTATACCCCGCCGCCACCCGCTTCCACCACGCCTACATCGGCGGCGTGGCCCATCATACGGCGACCATGCTCACCTTAAGCGACGGTCTTGTCAAAACGTACGCGTTTTTGGACCACGACTTGTTGATTGCGGGCATCGTGTTGCACGATTTGTTCAAAACCGTCGAACTGTCCAATTACTACGCCCCCGAATACACCAAGGAAGGCCGCTTGCTCGGCCATATCGTCATGGGCAGCGAAGCGATCGGCGAAACCGCGCGCAAACACGGTTTTTATGAAGAAGAAGAACGGCTCTTGCTTCAGCACATGCTGCTTTCGCACCATTACTACGGAAACTTCGGTTCTCCGAAAAAACCCAACATCCCCGAAGCCTTAGCCCTTCATTTCATCGACAACATCGATTCCAAGTTCGCCGTTCTCGGCGAAGCGCTCGAAGAAATCGAAGAAGGCGAATTCACTTCCCCTCTTGGCGTCTTGGACCGCGAGCGCTATTACAAGGCGAAAAAAACCAAACATGAAAAAAAATAGACAAACAACGTTCTCTGTGTTATACTCGTTAAGTGACAAATTGAAAACATTGCCAGCGAAAGATAGAGGAGTGAAAGCATGAAACTGGAAAAACGTACGGAGAAGCTCAACAAGGTTCGCGAGCAAAGGCTCGTTCCCGGCGTCGTATACGGCAAGGAAATCGAAAGCACCCCGGTGCAGGCCGAATTCAAGGAATTCGCCGATGCCTACTCGGAATACGGAATGAGTATGACCTTCAAGGCAAAACTCGGACGCAAAACCCACCAAGTGTATTTCAAGGAAGTACAAGTGGATCCTTTGCGTCACAACCACGTATTGCATTTCGATCTGCAAAAAGTCAGCGCAACGGACAGCATCACCGCCGAAATCCCCGTCGTGCTTGTCAATAAAGAGCAAGTCGAAGACCGCGGTCTCGTCGTCGAGCTCATCGCGTCGTCGATTGAAACCGAATTCCCCGCCGGAGAAGGGATTAGCAACTTCGAACTCGACGTCAGCGGACTTGAAGGAAACGAAGCCTTGCACGTCAGCGACTTGGACCTTCCCGAAGGCTTCAAGGTGTTAGCGCCTGAAGACAAAATCATCGTCAGCATCTCTTATCCGCAAGAGGAAGAAGAGATTGAAGAAGAAGTCGACGAAGATGAAGAACTCGAAGTCGAAGCCATCAAGCAAAAAGACGAAGACGAAGAAGAAACCGACGAAGATTCCGAAGAAGAGGAAGAATGATTTCCCACCCCGCCCAAGGCGGGGTTTTTCTTTGAAAAAGACCCTTTTACAGGAAGGGTCTTTTTTTTGTGAAAAGAAAAGGGCCTCGGTTGAGGCCCCTGAAAGTCAATCAAGCTCGGGAAACTGCGAACGGTAGAACAAATCTCGGATGGTGTTGAACATCTTGACGTGATGCTCTTCGTTATCGCCGAAGGAGTATTCGCCTTCGAGGATTTCATCGATCAGCAAGATGGAGAAATTGACGTTGGAATAAAAGCGGTCGTGCATGGGTTTGAAATACGCTTCTAATGCTTCTTTTACGCTGTCGGGCATTTCGATGTCGCTGTCGCCGTCCCGGCGGGTTTCAAGGCGCATTTGCGCATACAGCGCGAGTTGGGCGGGGCTTGGCATGGACTCGTCGTTTTCAAGCGCGTCCGGATAGTCTCCGTCGGCGTTATCAAAAACGGCGGACGGCTTTTCAAAGCCCGGACCTTTTTCGGCGCGGACAAAATAGTATTGGTGTTGCGTCTTGGCCAAACGGCGACCGATGAACTCGTCGTCGTCGACGTTCTCATCGCGCTGGTAGGCTTCGTAGATGTCTTGGTAAAGTTCCACAAGGGCTTCGTCTAAGTCTTTTGCTTCGGAGTAGTCCATTTCGCCCTTGTTTTGATGGGCGATGCGAATGCCGGCGTTTTTGAAACGGGCCCAGCGGCTGTAGTCGTCTTCTTCTTCATCCTCACCGCGTAGCGCGCGTTGGTATTCGGTGGCGATTTCGTTTAAGGACTTGTCTTCGGCGGCTTGTTTCAATTCTTCTTCGAGGTTGGTCAATAGTGAGTTGAACGCGTTTCGTTCGCTTTCGTCAAGTTCTTCGAGATACGCTTCGATGTCGTCTTCCATGAAGTCGTCGTTCATGTCTATGTAGATGCGGATTTGCCGGATGTCCAAGGAGAAATAGTTGTTGTAGTAGTCTTCGACATAAGGCATGGTGTCGGTCAAATCGACGCGGTCGAAGAGATAGTCGCCCCGGAGGTGTTCGGCCACACGTTTGGTAAGGTAGCTCTCTTCGGTGGCGATGCCGTATTGGAGTTCGAAGAACACCCGCCAATCGATGCCGAATTGTACGGCTTGCTGTTTTTCCTGGCTGAGTTCGCCGCGCCAGTCGCGGAATTGTTGGCTTCGGTTTTCAAAGACGTTGCGGTTGCTGCCGAAATGTTCGGAGAAATAGTCGCTATGAAGCAGGTATTGTTCCTTGATGAGTTCGGTGGCGTAAAGCGCGCCGATTCTTTCGGAGAGATAGTCGAAGAACTCATCGACGGTCACGTTGAAGTCGTCAAGCTTTGCGATGTGCTGGCCGTCATAATCTTCGGAATACAGTTCGCGTCTGGTTTGGAACTGTTGTTGGTAGGTCATGGCGATGGCCTCGTCGTAGATGGTCAGGCCTTCTTCCTCGTGGAGTCTCTTGAACGCTTCGATGATTTGCTGGTCGCCGACAAGGTTGTCGATGTAACGGTCTCGTAGCTCGAGGATTTCATCGCCGTCGATCTCTTCAAACTCGGGGACCTCTTCACGGTCGAAGACGAAGAATAGGAAACGGTCGCCGCCCAAAGATTTGGATTCGCGGGAATAAGGTTTGTCGTCTTCCTCTTCAACTTCCAAAGAGCGGTAGAGGTAATCCGCCATGTTCGCATAGGCCTTGTCGTCGCGTTCGGCGGAGAGTTCTTGGAGTTCGCGCTGGTTGTAGCGGAAATGTCCGTTTTCAAGCGCGATCAAATCTTCGATGGAGCTGTTTTCGTCGATCGAATCACGATGCTGGTTCATGTAATTGTACATTTTGATGTAATACTGCAAAACCTCGTCGTCGTCTAAGACTTCGGTGTTGTCCTCGTCGAACTCATCGACGTCTTCAATCGGGTCGTCTCCCGTATAAAGACCCCAACCGTCTTCGTAATCTTCAACGAGGTTGAAGTGTCTTAGGACGTTGCGGTATTCGGTCGCGCTGTTGAAGCGAACGGGGATGGCGAACAAATCGCCCATCTCATAGTCGTAGTAATAATCGGAAAGGTCTTGCGTGGAGATGTAGAAAATGGAATCGGGATCGTCTTCGGTTTCGTAGCGTTCGACTGTGTAGGCTTGCTTGGCCAAACGGAGACGAATGAACGTCTCTTCGCTTTCTTCGTCGTCAGGGTCGAAGCCGGCCATGACGACAAGGTCTCTATAATCCTGTTCCATTCTTTCCTTTTCCGCTTCCGTGAGGTGCTCTATCTCGATGGGATCGGTGGTCTCATAAGTCAGTTCGAGAATTTCATCCTGAATGGCATCGTCGGTGACGGCGTCCATGTAATCGGTGAGCAACTTCGTGTCGATCAGATTCATAAGCTGCATCATTCCGTCGGCCGCTTTCATGCGGGTGTAGACGTCGCCGTTGGTGATTTCGATGCCGTTGTAGGTCATGAACACATCGTCGGGGTTTGAAACCGTCGGTCTTTCGTCCTCGCCGATTAGAAAATTGCAGGCAACGGCGGAACCGATGATCACAAGCAACAAGGTCAACACGATGAGTCCGCGTTTGATGATTAAGCTGTCCATGTGTAATCACTCCTAAATATACTACGCAAAAAAATACGCAGTATATATATTACCATTTCTCAACGTATAAGACAACTGAAAAAACGCAAAATTCAACGAACGACGCTTCTATGCAAGGGGTACTATTATTGCATTTACCGTCTCTTCGTGTATAATGTTTTTAGAAACGGAGGGAGTTTCATGGAAGCCATTGTATTAGCCAGCGGTTCCAAAGGCAACGCCACATACCTGAAAAAAGGCGATACCGCGCTGTTGATCGACGCCGGGATTTCCCATAAAGCGTTTAGGGAACGCTTAGCGCTTCGCGAGATTTCTTTCGAGGGACTTGACGGTATGCTTCTGACTCATGCGCATAGCGATCACACACGCGGATTGACAAGCCTTTTGAACAAAATCCCCACCACGCTTTTCACAACGGAAAGCACCTATGCGGCCGTTATGAATAAGCTTCCAAAAAACACACCCCACGAAACCATCGCTCCGGATCAGCCTTTTACCATCGGTGCGTTCACCATCACGCCGCTCTTGCTTTCTCACGACAGCAAGACCACGCTTGGCTTTGTTTTTGAATGCGAAGGGAAACGCTTGGTCTACATCACCGATACGGGCTTCATCCCCGAACTCGACTATCCGCTGATCGGCAACGCGGAGATGTACATCTTTGAAGCCAACTACGATGTGGCGATGCTTTTTCGAAGCGAACGCCCCCATTATCTCAAACAGCGAATCGACTCGGTCAAAGGCCATCTTTCCAACGCCGACAGCGCCTATTATCTCACCCAACTTGTCGGCGATAAGACCAAGACCCTCGTTTTGGCCCATCCCTCCGAAGAATGCAACACCAAAGAACACACGCTTGAAACCTTTTCCTCGGTCTTTGAAAGCTACGAACTTTCCTTGGGCGATTTCGACGTCGCCATCGCCGGGCAGAAGCGGCCGACAAAAGTGTTCAAACTATAATAAAAGGAGTTTTCTATGACCCACGAACAGCAAATTCAAACCACGTGCGCACAAGTTTTCAACACCGATAGGGAAAACGTTCGACTAGTCGAACGTTTGATGGGCGGCATGTCGAATTACACCTACATCGTCGAAGTCGACAACAAGAAATACACCTACCGCATCACCGGCAAAAACGCCGACAATTTTGTCGACCGCGACGTCGAAGCGTATCACTTGAAATTCATCGAACCGCTGGCCCTAAACAACAAGACCGTCTATTTCGACCAAGAAAGCGGCGTCAAAATCGCCGAATACGTCGAAGGTGTCCCTTTGCACGAAAAAGACCCCTACGATTACTTGGATGAGGCCGCGGAAGTCTTAAGAAACATCCACAAAAACAGCGAACGTTCGAAATACGATTACGAGCCCTTCCAACGCCTTGATAAATACGAATCCTATCTGCGCGAACTGGGCCATTCCCACGAGAAGCGCTACACCGAGTACAAGCGCAAACTTCTAAGCCACAAGGATTTCCTCGCCAAAGGCGATCTGACCCTTGTGCACGGCGATGCGCAAATCAGCAATTTCATCGCGACCGAAAAGGGCCTGCGACTAACCGATTGGGAGTTCACCGGCAACGCCGACCCTTTTCACGACATCGCCTGTTTCGGCAACAACAATTTCGACCACGCCATCGCGCTTTTGCCTATCTATTTGAGGAGGACACCGACCGGCGACGATTACAAGCGGCTCTATCTTCGCAGGGTTTTTCAATGCTTGCAGTGGCACAATGTCGCCCTGTTCAAAGACAAAATCGGCTTAAGCGAAGATTTGAACATCGACTTTGGCTACGTCGGCGGCCTCTACCTCGACAAAGCCGAAGCGCTCCTTTCCAAATTGAAATAAACCTTGAATTTTCTAAATAGTCCGAAAACACTTCTCATGTAAGTGTTTTCTTTTATGAAATCGTCTTTTTCCCCGTTGTCTCACAATGGTTCATGTTGTATAATGAATTTGTATGACAAGATAGCAAAAAATTTAAATGGAGGTAGTTGCAATGGCGACTAACAAAAAAGTGTTTCAGTCCATGGACGGGAATCAGGCCGCTGCTCATGCAGCCTATGCGTTCACGGAAGTAGCGGGCATTTATCCCATCACTCCTTCTTCGCCTATGGCTGAACATACGGACCTTTGGGCTTCCCAAGGCAAGAAGAACTTGTTTGGAATGCCCGTGAAAGTTGTCGAGATGCAATCGGAGGCGGGAGCCGCCGGTGCGGTTCACGGCTCGCTGCAGTCGGGCGCTTTGACAACCACGTACACAGCATCGCAGGGCTTGCTTCTAAAATTGCCCAACATGTATAAAATAGCGGGTGAACTGCTCCCCGGAGTCATTCACATCGCTTCACGAAGCATCGCAGTACAGGCGCTCTCAATCTTTGGCGACCACCAAGACGCCATGGCTGCTCGTCCGACCGGGTTTGCGTTGCTCGCATCCGGTTCCGTGCAGCAAACAATGGATTTGGCCGGTGTCGCGCACCTCGCGGCGATCAAATCCAGCATTCCGTTCTTGCATTTCTTCGACGGCTTCCGCACCTCAAACGAAGTCAACAAAATCGAAGTGATGGATTACGATGTTTTCGACCGTCTCTTAGACAGAGACGCCGTGCGCCGTTTCAAAAAACGCGCCTTGAACAGTGAAAACCCCGTTACTCGCGGTTCGGCGCAAAACGACGACGTCTACATGCAAGCGCGTGAAATTCAGGAAAAATACTACAAGGACATCCCCGACATCGTTGCCTATTACTTAAAAGAGATTTCCAAAGAAACCGGTCGCGATTATGCACCGTTTACGTATTATGGCGACGATAACGCCGAAGACGTCATTGTCGCGATGGGTTCCGTCACGGAAACCGTCCGCGAAACCGTCGATTACCTCAACGAAAAAGAGGGACGGAGCGTCGGCCTTTTGACCGTGCATCTCTATCGTCCTTTCAGCGCCAAGTATTTCCTTGAAGCGCTCCCTGAAACCGTCAAGCGCATTGCCGTCTTGGACCGCACCAAAGAAAACGGATCCATCGGCGAACCGCTTTATCTTGACGTGCGCAGCGTATTCTACGGTGAAAAAGACGCCCCAGTTGTGATTGGCGGACGTTACGGTCTTTCCAGCAAAGACACAACCCCCGCGCAAATCAAGGCCGTCTACGACAACCTCGCCGGCAAACAAAAGGACCGTTTCACCATCGGCATCGAAGACGACGTCAACTACACATCGCTCGAAGTGCCCGAAGAAATCGACGCGACCGATGAGACCACGACGGAGCTTCTATTCTACGGCTTCGGCAGCGACGGCACCGTCGGCGCATCGAAAAACACCATCAAGATTATCGGCGAAAACACCGATATGTACGGACAAGCCTATTCCAGCTACGACTCGAAGAAATCGGGCGGCATCACCCGCATGCATCTTCGCTTCAGCGAAAACCCAATCCGTTCGACCTACCTTGTCAGCCATCCCCACTTCGTCAGCTGTTCAAAAGATTCCTATCTGTTCAAATACGATATGCTCGGCGGCATGCGCAAAGGTGGAACTTTCTTGCTAAACACCATCAAGACAAAAGAGGAAATCGAAGCGTTCCTCCCGAACAAAGTCAAGCGCCAGCTTGCCGAAAAAGACGCCAAACTCTACATCATCAACGCCGTCAAACTGGCTGAGGACATCGGCCTCGGCGGCATGATCAACACCATCATGCAATCGGCTTTCTTCGCGCTCAATGAACACATCATGCCTTATGAACGCGCGCAAAAGCTGATGAAAGAATACGCCGAGAAAGAATACGGACGCAAAGGCAAAGAAATCGTCGAGAAGAACTTCAAAGCCATCGACAGCGGCAAAGAAGGCCTCGTCGAAGTCAACGTCAAAGACGAGTGGAAAGACCTCGAAGACGATGCGAAGCCAAAAGAAGCGGCCAAGCCGAAATACGTCGCCGAAATCGCCGAGCCCGTCAACGCAATCGAAGGCTACGACCTGCCGGTCAGCGCCTTTGAAGACTACGCCGACGGCACCATGGAACAAGGTTCGACCGCCTATGAAAAACGCGGCATCGCCAACTACGTGCCCAAATGGATCAAAGAAAATTGCATCCAGTGCAACCAGTGCGCGTTCGCCTGTCCGCACGCGGTCATTCGTCCTTTCCTCTTGACCGAAGAAGAAATGAAAGCCGCTCCCGAGGGTATGGAAACCTTAGACGCCCGAGGCAAAGGCATCGACGACTTGCATTACAAGATTCAAATTTCGACGCTCGATTGCACCGGCTGCGGCGTTTGCGTATCCGTCTGCCCGGCCAAAGAAAAAGCGCTTGAAATGAGCCCAATCGGCGATGAAATCGAAAAGGGCGAAGTCGACAACGCCAAATACCTCTTCAACGACGTAACCCCGAAAGACAACCTCGTCAAGAAGACCAACGCGAAGAACTCCCAATTCGCACAACCGCTCTTCGAATTCAGCGGCGCTTGCGCCGGCTGCGGCGAAACGCCGTATGTCAAGCTGGTCACCCAGCTCTTCGGCGAGCGCATGCAAATCGCCAACGCGACGGGCTGTTCTTCCATCTACGGAGGTTCCTTCCCGGCGACGCCTTATACGAAGAACATGGACGGACGCGGTCCGGCCTGGGCCAACTCCCTCTTTGAGGACAACGCCGAGTTCGGCTACGGCATGTATCTCGCCAACGAGACCATGCGCGACCGCATCCAAAACCTTGTCGTCAACAACAAAGACAAGCTCCCCAAAGAGATGAACGAACTCTTTGAAGAATGGGTGGAAAACCGCAACGACGGCGACAAGACCCTTGAAATCTACAAGAAGCTCCGTCCGATGATCGACAAGCTTGAAGGCGATTTGGGCGATGAGCTCCGCGAACTCTCCCATTACATCGTCAAGCAATCCAACTGGATCATCGGCGGCGACGGATGGGCTTACGACATCGGCTATGGCGGCCTTGACCACGTCATCGCCAGCAACGACGATGTGAACATCCTCGTCCTCGACACGCAAGTGTATTCCAACACCGGCGGCCAATCGTCCAAAGCGGCGCCGACCGGATCGATCGCGGCCTTCACCGCCGCAGGAAAAGACGGTCAACGCAAAGACCTTGCCTCCCTTGCGATGAGCTATGGCCATGTGTATGTCGCACAAGTTTCCCACGGCGCAAGCCAGCAGCAACTTGTCCGCGCCATCCGCGAAGCCGAAGCGCATCCCGGACCTTCGATCGTTGTCGCCTACAGCCCCTGCATCGCCCACAAAATCAAAGGCGGCCTCACCCGTTCGGCCGATCAGGCGAAGATGGCCACCGAAGTCGGGTATTGGCCCACGTTCCGTTTCGATCCGAAACTCACCGACCAAGGCAAGAACCCCTTCAAAATCGACTCCAAGGACCCCAAATGGGACAAATATCAGGATTTCTTGTTGAGCGAAGCGCGCTACGCACAACTCCACGACATCAACCCCGACAAGGCGGAATCGTTGTTAGAAGCCAACTTGAAAGACGCCAAGCGTCGCTATCGCATGTACAAGCGTTACGAAGCGATGGATTATTCCGACGAACAATAACCATGAATCGCTTAAAAAGGCGCTCCTTCGGGGGCGCCTTTTTGCTAGGAAATGTGCGAGAGTACCCGCAAAACCTTGCTTTTTTTGCCATAAACGTTTATAATATGTTGTCAAATCATGGAAAGAGGGATTGCTATGAGCATGAATCCACCGTTAGATTTACCATACATACTGCAAAGTCTCGGTTTCACAATCCTTTTTGTCGGTTTAATCGGCTTTGAACGCCAACGTCGTAACAAGATCGCCGGTCTTACGACGCATTTGCTCGTGGCAATCGGTGCGGCCGGTATCACCATGGTCCAGCAAATGATGGTCTTTGACGCCATCGCGTTTATCGAACATCATATGCACGACAATCCGGAGATTTTGGAACACGCGGATTTGACCATCGAACGCCAACGTATCGTTGCGCAAATCATATCGGGCATAGGCTTTTTGGGCACAGGGACCATCCTAAAAACCCAAGGCCACATCAGCGGTCTGACCACGGCGTCGACACTTTGGATTAGCGCCATCATCGGCATCATCTTTGGATATGGCCTCTATACACTTGGCATAACCGTATCGCTAACGACGCTGTTTGTGCTCACCATCATCAAAAACTTCATCCGGCACAACGTCGATGAACATCATTGATGAAACGTCAAAAAAAGTCTCGGAAACGCCGTTTCCGAGACTTTTTTTATAGCGATGCGTTTTTTCCGGCGACACGGCCCATGACCAAGCAATCGGTGATGGCGCAGCTTCCGAGCCTGCCTGCTCCATGCACCCCCGCCGCCGCTTCGCCAGCGGCGAACAGGCCTTCGATGGGTGTGTTTTGTTTGTCTAAGACACGAGCTTTCGTGTCAATGGCGAGCCCTCCCATGGTATGATGGACTTTCGGCCACATCCTCATGGCGTAAAAGGGGGCCACTTCGATTGGCGTTGCCCGTTTGGACAAGGATTTCTTGAACGCGTCTTTTCCGTTTTTGATGCCTTGATTGGTTATTTCAATGGTTTTTGCTAGCGAGCCGTAATCAACGTTGTAATGTTTCGCGAGGGTCTCGACGGAGTCAAAGGCGCGCACCACTTGTTTTTTCAAGGCTTTTTCAAGGGAGAGACCGTCACGCTTTACGGCTTGATCGTCGGCGATGCCGATGGCGGGTTCTTTGCGGTCAAGAATCGCTTGTGCGACGGTGTCGCGGTCGGCGAGTTCATCGGTGAAACGCTTTCCGGTCTTTCTATCTACGACGATGCCGTAGGGAAGCACGATGTAATCACCAAAAAGCGGACCCGCGCCCATGCCTTTCTCATCGGGAGACGCCCATGGCGCAAGCTGGATGCAGTCCATATCTTGCAATTTGGCCCCGATTTTCTGCGCGGCTTTTAAAAGTTCGCCGGTTGAGGAGGGCTTGTTCGTGGTCGAGATGTTTTGCAATTTCGCATCCAACGAGGTCTTCAGCGTTTTGTCCGCGCCGAAGCCGCCGCTGCATAGGGCAACCCCTTTGCGGGCGCGGAAGAAGATTTTACTCGTTTCGACTTCTTTGGTAAAATGATATGGGTACAAGGCCTCAACGCCGACGACACGTTTTCGTTCGTCTTGGACGAACGCTTGCACGTATGTCTTATAAAAAAAACGGACGTTGTTTCGTTTTAACCGCTTAAGCAAACCTTGAAGCAAGGGCCTTCCGCTGAGCGTCCCCTTGGGCGCATACGAACGGGGCGCTGAATGCCCGCCGAAAAGGTCCACGCGGTCTTCGTATTCGACGCCCAACGTTTCTCTTGTCCAAGTAAAAACGTCTTTGGCGTTTTGGGCGACAATGTTGACAAGCGCAGAATCGTTGCGTCCTTTGCCGGCTTTTAGCATATCTTCCGCCATCAAAGCGGGAGAGTCCTCGATTCCGTTTTTTTTCTGCAAATCGGTGTTTGGCGCGGCGATGCCGCCGTCGCTGATGCGAGAATTTCCGCCCGGTGTGCCCATTTTTTCAAGCACGAAGACTTCAAGTCCCCTATTTGCGGCTACATACGCGGCGGACAATCCCGCAAACCCCGTGCCGATGACCAATACGTCGCAAATTTCTTCTTTCATTGTCATTCCTCCCCGATGCCATTATAGTAGCACGAACCCGCCGGTTTGCAAAAGAAAAACCTTGGGAAAAAATATCGTTTCATTAGCCAAATCGACCGCTTTCATATACAATATGTGTGGACGAAAAAGGAGGTTTTTTTATGGCCACATTGAAAATCGAAGACCTGCACGCGCAAGCGGAAGGTCATGAAATACTCAAAGGTGTGAATCTTGAAATCAAAGGTGGAGAAACACACGCCATCATGGGTCCAAACGGAACGGGGAAAAGCACGCTTGCGTCTGTCATCATGGGGCATCCACGCTATCGGGTCACCCAAGGAACGATCACGTTAGACGGCGAAGACGTTTTGTCGATGAGCACCGACGAACGCGCCCGCGCCGGACTCTTTTTGGCGATGCAGTCTCCCGCCGAAGTTCCCGGCGTCACCAACAGCGACTTCATCAAATCGGCGATGAACGCCCGTTTGCCCGAAGAAAACAACATCTCCTTGTTCAAATTCATCCGTGAATACGACAAAGCCGTTGCCGCCCTTAAAATGCGCGAAGACTTGCCCCACCGTTATTTGAACGACGGTTTTAGCGGCGGCGAGAAAAAACGCAACGAAATTTTGCAGATGCGCATGCTCAAACCGACCGTCGCCATCCTTGATGAAATCGACAGCGGCCTTGACATCGACGCTTTGAAAGTCGTCGGCGAAAACGTCACGGAGATGAAGAGCGACGACTTGGGTTTGCTTTTGATCACTCACTATCAACGTTTGCTCGATTACATCTCCGCCGATACGGTGCACGTAATGATGCAAGGAAGAATCGTGAAAAGCGGCGACACGGACTTGATGAAAAAAATCGACGAAAAAGGCTACGACTGGATCAAGGAAGAATTGGGCATCGAAGACGAACGCGTCGTCCCCGAGAAAGACGAACGCATTCTGCTTGAAGACTGCGCCACCAAAGAAGCGTTCGAAAAATGAAAAACCCTATCGCCAACGTCGACGCCTTGATCCAAGACCTTGAAAACGTCATCGTCGTCGAAGACGGTCGCGTTGTCCGAAATACTCTTTCAGAGATTGCCGGATTGACGATTGAAACCTTAGACGCCAACCAGCGTTTGAATGAAGATTTTGCCGCCATAACCGTTGAAAACGAAATGGTCAAAAGCAACGAAAAAAACCGAGAGACCACGCTCTATTTTCGCGTGTCCAAAAATGTGCGTTTGAAAAAACCGATTCATCTGTTCTTCAAAAACACCAAGTCCTCCATCCATCAAACGGCAGTGTTGCTTGAAGAAGGGGCAACGCTATCTTTGTTTGAGTATCTCTACGACACTCAAATCGCTTCGGCAAATTACCTTTTCAAGGCCAAAGTGTCCGAACACGCCGTCTTCGATTACACATCGCTGACGCGCCACCATCGCCATTCGCACACGAGCCTTCATAGGCTTTTAAGGCTTGGTGGCCGCAGCAAAGCCACCGTTCAAACCGCCCAAATGGGCGACGACCAAACCCACCAAGAAACCGACATGCTTTTGCTTGGCGAACGCGCTCAGGGCACAATCAAAACCATCGCCTTGACCAACCGCCAACAAGAAGCGGTCGTCCGCACCAACATCGACCACAAAGCGCAAAGAAGCGAAGGGTTGATTGAACATTACGGCGTGGCCAACGACCAAAGCTTTTTGGCGTTTGAAGGCGTCGGACGCATCCGCAAGGGGATGGTCCAAAGCGTCGCAAAACAAAGCAACCGCGGCGTCATTTTGGGCGCGAACGCCCGCTTGGACGCCAACCCGCTTTTGTATATCGACGAATACGACATCGAAGCCTCACACGGCGCCGCCATCGGCAAGATCGACGAAGAACAGCTCTATTACCTCATGAGTCGGGGCTTAAGCGAGAAAGCGGCCCAGCGGCTCATCATCCGCGGCTTTTTGGCTCCCCTTGAAGCTTTGATGCAAAACGAAAAATTCGACAAGCACATCCACGCGCTTCTCGCAAACAAAATCGAGTAGGTGAAAGTATGGAAAGTTTAAGTCTGAAAAAAGATTTTCCGGTTTTCGACCAAAACGACATCGCGTATTTGGACACTGCGGCGACGTCGTTGACTCCAAGAAGCGTCATCGGGAAACTTACCGACTATTACAACAACTATTCCGCGAACGTCCACCGCGGTGTATACCGGCTTTCGCACGAAGCCACCGAACTTTATAACGCAACCCGAGAAGCCACCGCCCGTTTCATCAACGCCGAATTCGAAGAAATTGTTTTCACACGCGGCGCTTCAAGCGCGCTCAACCTAGTCGCTTTCGGTTATGGCCTTTCGAACTTGAACCCAGGCGATGAAATTATCATCAGCGAACTTGAGCACCACTCCAATTTTCTCCCTTGGCAGCAGGTGGCGAAAAAAACCGGCGCAAAGGTCGTCTACGTTCCCTTAAGCGAAGAAGGGCGCATCGAAGTCGAAGCGTTCGCCTCCGTTTTGAACGAGAACACCAAAATCGTGGCCTTGACCCACGTCTCCAACGTCATGGGGTATATCACCCCCATCAAGGCCATCACGGAACTCGCCCATTCTCAAAACGCCGTGGTATGCGTCGACGCGGCGCAATCCGCCCCGCATCTTCAAATTGATGTAAAAGAGATCGATTGCGACTTTTTGGCGTTTTCTTCTCATAAGATGCTCGGGCCCAAAGGCCTTGGCGTTCTTTACGGGAAGAAGAAGCGTTTGGAAAACATGGAACCCGTCGAATACGGCGGCGACATGGTGGAAACCGCCAGCAAGGATGGCTCCACTTGGCAAGCTCCCCCTCTCAAGTTTGAGACGGGCACTCCGCCGATCGCTTCGGTCGTCGCGTTCTTTGAAGCGCTTCGCTATCTTCAAAACATCGGCTTCGTCGCGCTCAAAGAGCACGAACAGAGGTTGAAGAAGTATGTTCTCGACGCTTTTTCCAACATCGAAAGCGTCAAGGTATACAACCCCACTAGCGAAACCGGCATGGTCACTTTCAACATCGAAGGCGTTCATCCCCACGATGTGGTGACGGTGCTTGATGAGGACAATATCGCGCTGCGCGCCGGCCATCATTGCGCGCAACCGCTCATGCAGTGGTTGGGCGTGGTTGCGACTTTGCGGGCTTCCTTTTACGTCTACAACACCCTTGAAGATTGCGACCGTTTGATCGAAAGCGTGAAGAAAGCCGTTACATTCTTTAAGGAAGCCGGATTATAGGAGGAATTTCCATGAACAGACTAGAAAACCTTTACCGTCAAATCATCATGGACCACTACAAAAACCCTAGAAACAAAGGCCTCACTGACGATACAAGGTATAAGCAAGAACATATAAAAAACCCCAGTTGCGGCGACGATGTGACCATTCAAAGTTTCGTCGAAGACGGCGTTGTCAAAGACATCCGCCATGATGGCTCCGGGTGCAGCATCTGCTGTTCGAGCGCCAGCGTTTTAAGCGTGCTTCTCAAAGACCGTCCGGTCAAAGAAGCCCTTGCGTTCAGCGAAAACTACACCAAAATGATCGCCAATCAACCCTACGATGAAACGCTGGAGTTTGAAGACGCCCTCGCCTATCAAGGCGTTCGAAAATTTCCCGCCCGCACAAAATGCGCCACCATTGCCTGGAAAGCCTTTGAAAGCACGGTGAAAGTAGAGGATAACGATGAGTGACAAGACCAAAAAAGAAATCGAACGCATCATCGGCGACTACAAATACGGCTTCAAAACCGACACCAAACCCCTTCGCGACACCGGACGGGGGTTGACCGAAGACATCGTCCGTGAAATTTCCGCGATCAAAAACGAACCCGAATGGATGCTCGAGTTCCGTTTAAAAGGCTACCGCGAATTCATCAAGCGTCCCAACCCCACTTGGGGTCCGGACTTGAACAAAGTCAATTTCGAAGACATCACCTACTACAAGAAACCTTCGGAAAAAAGCGAACGTTCATGGGACGATGTGCCCGAAGAGATTAAAAACACGTTCGACAAGCTCGGCATCCCCGAAGCCGAACAAAAGTTTTTAGCCGGCGTCGGCGCGCAATTCGAAAGCGAAGTCGTCTACCATTCGACCCTTGAAGAACTGGAAAAACAAGGCGTCGTCTTTTTGGACACCGACACCGCTCTCAAAGAATACCCCGAGCTTTTCAAAGAATACTTCTCCAAAGTCGTCCCGCAAAACGACAACAAATACGCGGCGTTGAACAGCGCCGTCTGGAGCGGCGGGTCGTTCATCTACGTCCCCAAAGGCGTCCACGTCGAAAAACCCCTTCAATCCTATTTTCGCATCAACAGCGAACAAATGGGGCAATTCGAACGCACCCTCATCGTCGTCGATGAAGGCGCGAGTTTGCATTACGTAGAAGGGTGCACCGCCCCCATCTACACCACCGATTCCTTGCATGCGGCGACGGTGGAGATTTATGTCCGAAAAGGCGGGCATTGCCGTTATACGACCATCCAAAACTGGGCGGCGAACATCGTCAACCTCGTCACCAAGCGGGCCCTTGTCGAAGAAGACGCCCACATGGAATGGGTCGATGGCAACATCGGCAGCGGCATCAACATGAAATACCCCGCCTGCATTTTAAAAGGCGACCGCGCCAAAGGCACCACCATCTCCATCGCCTTTGCCGGCAAAAACATGCATCAAGACACCGGCGCAAAGATGATTCATTTGGGCAAAGACACCACCAGTTCAATCGTCTCGAAATCCATGAGCGCCAAAGGCGGCAAGGTCAACTACCGCGGACTCATCCATCACGCCCATAGCGCGCGCGGCGCGAAAAGCAACGTCGAATGCGACACCATCATTTTGGACAAAGAAAGCACCTCCGACACGCTTCCTTACAACATCGTCAAAAACAACGCCGCGCAGGTCCAACACGAAGCGAGCGTTTCAAAAGTCAGCGAAGAACAGCTCTTTTACCTCATGAGCCGCGGCCTCAGCGAAGAGGAAGCGACCGAAATGATCATCATGGGCTTCATCGAACCGTTCGCCAAAGAGCTCCCGATGGAATACGCCGTCGAACTCAACCAATTGATCAAACTGGAAATGGAAGGGTCCATCGGCTAACGCCATGGCCCCTTTTTTTCTAAGATGTAAACGTTACCCTGGCGTTTGAACGGTTTTATTTTTCGATTTGATACGTTATAATGAGAGGGACAACATCAAAGAAAGAAGGAGAGAGTATGAAAACAAGCATCAACGCGATTCGATTCTTAGGATTGGATATGGTCAATAAAGCCCAAAGCGGGCATCCCGGCATCGTCTTGGGCGCCGCGCCGGTAGTGTACAAACTGTTCACCAAGCACATGAAAGCAACGTCCAACGCTTCCAAATGGTTCGACCGCGACCGCTTTGTCCTTTCGGCGGGACACGGGTCCGCGCTTCTTTATTCGACGTTGCATTTCGCCGGATACGACATAGACATGGACGACTTGAAAAGTTTTCGCCAGTTGGGCTCGATTACGCCCGGCCATCCCGAATACGGAGAAACCGACGGCGTTGAAGCGACCACAGGGCCCTTGGGCCAAGGCATCGGCATGTCGGTGGGCATGGCCATCGCCGAAGCGCACCTTCGCGCGCGCTTCAACAAAGACGATTTAAACGTCATCGACCACTACACCTACGCCCTTTGCGGCGACGGCGACTTGCAAGAAGGCGTCGCGCTTGAAAGCATGTCTTTGGCCGGACACTTGGGCTTAGAGCGTTTGGTCGTGCTTTTCGATTCGAACGACGTCCAGCTTGATGGCCCCACCGAGGAAGTGACCAGCGACGACATCCGCAAAAAGGTCGAAAGCATGAACTGGGACTACCATTACGTCGACGACGCCAACGATACCGAAGCGGTCTCTCAAGCCATCGAAAAAGCGAAAAAGACCGACAAGCCGAGCTTCATCGAAATCAAGAGCGTCATCGGGTTCGGTTCGCAAAAGGCCGGCACAAGCGCCACACACGGCGCACCGATTGGCGAAGAAGAAACGGATTCGATGCGTCGCGCTTTCGATTTCAACCACGGTCCCTTCGACCCGCCAAAAGAAGCGTATCAAGACTTCAAAGACACTTTCATAAAACGCGGCGACAAAGCCTACGCGGATTGGCAAAAAACCATGGAAACCTACAAAAAACGTTACCCTGAAGCTTACGAAGAACTGACCGACATCATTGAAGGCCGCGGTGAAGTGGACTTTGACAAGCTGTTGGCCCCGGCCGAAATTGGCACCGTCGAAGCGACGCGCGCTTCGATGGGCGGCGTTTTGGGCGAAGTTTCCAGCGCCATTCCCGCCATGATCGGCGGTTCTGCGGATTTGAGCGGCAGCACCAAGGTCAAAGGGAACGACGGAAATTTCACTAAAGAAAACCGTCTCGGCAGAAACATCAACTACGGCGTTCGCGAACACGCCATGGCCGCCATCACGAACGGCCTCGTCCTTCATGGCATGAAGGCGTTTAGCGGCGGATTCCTCATTTTCTCCGACTACATGAAGCCTTCCATCCGCCTTGCGGCCTTGATGAACATACCATCCACATTCATCTTCACCCACGACAGCGTCGCCGTCGGCGAGGACGGGCCCACGCACGAACCCATCGAGCAGCTGTCGGTATACCGCGCCACTCCGAACACCGACACCATCCGCCCGGCAAACGCCAACGAAGTGCGCCACGCGTTGCGCTACGCCTTAGAGCAAACAAGCACCCCGACCGTCATCGCGCTTACCCGCCAAAAAACGACGCTCCTTAAAGACGTGATGTACGACGACTTCAAACAAGGCGCCTACGTAGCAAGCGACAAAGACGATTTCGAAGGCATTTTGATCGCTTCGGGCAGCGAAGTCGAGCTCGCTTTGAAAACCCAAGAACATCTTGAACAAGAAAAAGGCGTCAAAGTCCGCGTCGTTTCGATGCCCTCCATGGAACTGTTTGAAAGACAGCCGGAAGACGTCAAAGAATCCGTTCTTCCCTCTTCCTGCCAAAAGCGGCTCGCCATCGAGCTTGGCAGTCCTCACACATGGTACCGATACGCAAACGACGTTTGCGGATTGAACCGTTTCGGCGCAAGCGGAAAAGGCGCCGAAGTGGTCGAACATTTAGGGTTCACCGCTTCCGCCGTTGCAAAACGTTATTTGAACCTTTAACACTAAGCGGCGCAAAAGCGCCGCTTTTTTGTGGGATTTTGCCGGTTTTTTCTCAACGGAGGCGAGGGTTCTTACCTGCAATCCGAAGGTATACTGAGAAAAAAGACCGGGAGGTTATCATGGAGTACATCAAACGGACGGCGCATGGCGTAAGCGTTGCCGAACGCGGCCAAACGCGAACGTTGAAAGTGGGCATCCGGCAGTTTTTCGGCAAAATGCTTTTGCGGGAGCATACGACGTATGAAGGGCGAATTCAAGCGTTGAAAAAGCGCTACGGACTGAAAAACAATGTCCCAATTTACATTGACGAGGACCATTGTTTTTACACCACGAAGAACCTTCGGGAATACGACAGCGTCTGCATCAACTACCACAGCGTCCTCTCTGTGCGCGAAAAATCCAACAAAGAAACCGAAATCGTCTTCAAAGACCTTTCAATCCTCGCTTTGCCCATCCCCTACGCCACGATCATGCGCAAACACGCCAAAACCGCTCAATTTCTGCGCACTCTGTCGTTCTCTTAAAAGCCGCTTATGCGGCTTTTTTGTAAGCGCTTCGACAAAAAGAAAGTGTTTTCAGGCAATTCCTTTCATGGATTTACCCCGAAAGATTTAGTATAATATATATGGTTGAAATTTGAACACAAGGAGTTGGATAGCAGTGGCAAAGAAAACCGTTCGAGATTTGGAAGTTCGAGGAAAAACCGTTTTGGTCCGTGTGGATTTCAACGTTCCCATGGAAGAGGGAAAAATCACCGACGACAACCGCATACGACAAGCGATTCCCACGATTGAAACGCTTTTGGAAAAAGAGGGCAAAGTCGTGCTCTTTTCACACCTTGGCCGCGTCAAAGAAGAGGCCGACAAGGAAGGCAAATCCCTTGCGCCCGTGGCCGAAAAGCTCTCCGAGCACTTGAACAAGCCCGTCAAATTCGTTCCGCACACCCGTGGAGAAGAATTGGAAAGCGCCATCGCCTCTATGCAAGTAGGCGACATTTTGATGTTTGAAAACACCCGTTTTGAAGACGTCGACGGAAAGAAAGAATCCAAAAACGATAAAGAACTTGGCAAATACTGGGCCTCTTTGGGCGATGTCTTTGTCAACGACGCCTTCGGCACCGCGCACCGCAATCACGCCTCAAACGTCGGCATTGCGACGCATATGGACGAAGTCGCCGCCGGCCTTCTTTTGGAAAAGGAAATCAAGTTCATCGGCGGCGCCGTCGATAATCCGGAACGTCCCTTCGTAGCGATCTTGGGCGGCCTAAAAGTCAGCGACAAAATCGGCGTCATCGAGCACCTTTTGAAAAAAGCGGACACCGTGTTGATCGGCGGAGGCATGAGCTATACGTTCATGAAGGCTCAAGGTCTTGAAGTGGGCACAAGCGTTGTCGAGGACGACAAACTCGACCTTGCGAAACGTCTGCTTGAAAAGGCGGAAGGCAAACTGTTTTTGCCCGTCGATTTCCGTGTGGCCAAAGAATTCAAAAACGACGCGGAATCCCGCATCGCCGATTTTGACGACATCAAGTCCGACGAAATGGGCCTCGACATCGGCCCCAAAACCTTGGAGAAATACTCCGACATTTTGCAAAACGCCACCACCGTCGTTTGGAACGGCCCCGTAGGCGTTTTCGAGTTCAGCAATTTCGCCAAAGGCACCGAAGGCATCTTAGAAGTGCTCACTTCGCTTAAAGACACCACCACCATCTTAGGCGGCGGCGACAGCGCGGCCGCGGCCATCAGCATGGGCTATGAAGACAAAGTCACCCACATTTCCACCGGTGGCGGAGCAAGCTTGGAATACCTTGAAGGCAAAAGCCTTCCGGGCATCGAATGCGTCGACGAAATCAAATAGTTCTATAAGGGGAATGTATCGTGAAAAAACAAATCGTAATACAAAGCACAGAGGGCTTGCACGCCGCTTTGGCCTCAAAGCTCGTGCAGCTCGCTTCCACGTTTTCCGCCGATGTCCGCATGGAATACGCGGACAAAGTCGTGGACGCCAAATCGGTTCTCAGCTTGATCAGCCTGGCGGTCCCAAACGGCGAAAACGTGAACATCATCGCCGAAGGCAGCGATGCCGAAGAAGCGATTCAAGAAATCGAGAAGTTGCTGGAAAGGTGATGAAAATGCGAAAACCGATCATCGCAGGAAACTGGAAAATGCACAAAAACCGCGATGAGGCGCTGCAGTTCATCTACAACGTCAACATGAACGTTCCTTCTCGCGAATACGTAGAAACCGCCGTTTGCGCACAAGCGCCGATTCTTCGCGACCTTGTCAAACGGCAAGGCGACCATTTGCGCATCGGGGCCCAAAACATGCACCAAAAAACCGAAGGCGCCTTCACCGGAGAAGTCTCCGCCGCGGTCCTTAAAAACATCGGCGTGACCTACGTCATCATCGGTCACAGCGAACGCCGCGAGCACTTTTACGAAACGGACGAACTCGTCAACCAAAAGCTTCATCAGGCGTTTCGCCACGGCCTCACTCCGATTCTTTGCGTCGGAGAACCCTTAGAAGTGCGCGAAGAGGGCACGACCGAAGAGTACGTCAAGAAACAGGTGCAAAAAGCCTTAAAAGGACTTGGCGACGAGCAGGTTCGCGATTTGATCGTCGCCTACGAGCCCATTTGGGCAATCGGCACCGGCAAAACCGCAAGCAGCGAACAGGCCGAAGAAACCATCGCCATGATTCGCAAGACCCTCTCGACGTTATACGACGGAGGCGTCGCCGACGCCGTTCGCATTCTTTATGGAGGCAGCGTCAAAACCCACAACATCGAAGAACTCTTGCAAGAAGAAAACATCGACGGCGCGCTTGTTGGCGGAGCGAGTCTGAAAACCAAGGATTTCCTCGCCATGTGCGAAACGGCGCAAAAACTGAAAGCGTAACCGAACAACGATTCGCAAGCATACACCCGAGCCTCGGCTCGGGTTTTCTTTTTTCAAAAAAAATCACCTCTTCTAACGCAGAAGAGGTGATTGTCGGATGTTAACGGTTGTAGAACTCAACGATCAGATTCTCTTTGATGTCTGTGAGAATCTCGCTGCGTTCCGGCAGGCGCTTGTAGGTGAAGGCTTTTTCGTTGTCGTCGTAATCGATGAAATCAAGCCGTTCGTCGACGCCTTCTAAATTGTCGGCAATCAGTTGCAATTTGCGGGATTTTTCCCTCAAAGCGACGGTTTGCCCGGGGCGCACACGGTAAGACGGGATGTCGACTTTGCGTCCGTCTACGGTAAAGTGGCCGTGGTTGACGAGTTGGCGGGCTTGACGGCGGGTTTTTGCGTATCCGGCGCGGTAGACGAGATTGTCTAAGCGGGATTCGAGCAAAAACAAGAAGTTCTCGCCGTGGCGGCCTTCAAGCTTGTTGGCCTCGCGGAACGTTTTTTTGAACTGACGTTCGTTCAATCCGTAGGTGAAGCGCACTTTTTGTTTTTCATAAAGCTGAAGGGCGTATTCACTGGGTTTTCCGCGACGTTGTCCGTGCTGACCCGGCGGGTAGGGGCGCTTGCCGAGTTCTTTCCCGGTTTCAAGCGTCGAATGCTTGAGACGGCGGGAAATTTTCCATTGTGGACCGGTGTAACGAGCCATACGTATTCCTCCTTTTTTGTTTTTGCGCAAAAAAGAGTTCATACCGTCTCCAAGCATAGAACAATTTTACAACGTTCATCTCGCCAGCAGAGACTACTAGAGGACCACAAACGTGGATTGTCCTAAATTCTCGAAAACGCATATGTAGCTGCCTTCATTACGCATGCGAGAGTATTATACGGTTTTTAGTTAAGATTGTCAACCAATACCGCGGCGACTTTTTCAAGATATTTCCTGTCGATTTCGTCGAAGCGCGCTTTTTTGGGACTGTCGATGTCCAACAATCCGAACAGTTCGCCTCGAACCATCAAGGGGACAACGATTTCGCTCTTTGACGAAGCGTCGCAGGTGATATGGCCCGGAAACGCTTCGACGTCGTCAACAAGGAAGGTTTCCTTTTCCTCGGCGGCCTGTCCGCACACGCCGTGCCCGATGAGAATTTTCGTGCACGCGGCGACGCCTTGGAATGGGCCGAGATAAAGACCGTCTTTTTCCATGCGGTAAAACCCCACCCAATTCACATCGTCGAGAAAATATTCAAGAATCGCGGAAGCGTTGGCCAAAACCGTATACCAGGGCTCTTCTTGGTCGACGTAATGCGGGAGCGTATCGAGCAGTCGTTCGTAGTTCGTTTGTTTGTCTTCGCTTTTTTCAACCGGTACAAACATCGTTACCACCTCAAGGAAATAATATAAAAAGTCGCCGGAAAATGCAATCGATATGGTACAATATTACTGTTTGAGAGGTGATACCATGTACGACCGCATTCTAATCCGTTATGGGGATTTGATGCTCAAAGGACGCAACAAAAAACAATTCATCCAAGCGGCCGTGGCTCGCGTCAAAGAAAAGGTGAAAAGCGAGAAGGTCACCTTCGAGACGGCCCACGACCGCCTCTACATACGCTTAAACGGCGAAAACGCCGAAACCGTCATGGCCGACCTTGACAAGGTGAGCGGACTTTCAAGTTATTCTCCCGTCGTCAAAACGGGCAAAGACTTAGACGACATCGAGAAGAGCTCCCTGGAACTTCTTGAAAAACTCGTAAAGGGCCAAAAGTCGATCAAAGTCGAAACCAAACGCGCCGACAAGACCTACCCGCTGACCTCCCAAGAAATCTCCAAGAAAATAGCCGGAAAAATCTTGCCCGCCTTTGACGGCTTATCCGCCGACATGCACCATCCGGACTTGCTTTTGACCATAGAACTAAGAAGCGACGCCGCGTACTTGTTTGCCGAAAAAATTCAAGGACTCGGCGGATTTCCCGTCGGCACGATGGGGAAGGGGATGGCGCTTTTATCGGGCGGAATAGATTCCGGCGTCGCCGCCTATTTGGCGATGCGAAAAGGCATAGAGACCGAACTGATTCATTTCGAGTCGACGCCTCTGACGCCGATTGAATCCGCGCAAAAGGTTGTCGACATCGCGAAAAAGCTGGCCGTCTACGGCATGCAAAACCGTGTCGTCCTCCACTTTTTTCCGATGCGACGCATCCATGAGGCCATTTTGAAACACGTCCCCGAACCCTACCACATCACCATTTTGCGAAGGATGATGATGCGCATTAGCCAACGCGCCGCCAAGCGCCGCAAAATGTTTCTTCTTATCAACGGCGAAAGCGTCGGACAAGTTGCGAGCCAGACCCTCTCTTCTCTTTTTGTCTCAGACCGGGCTGTCAGCGTCCCCGTCATCCGCCCCCTAGCGACTTACGACAAGAATGAAATCGTCGACATCGCCGAAAAAATAGGCACCTATGAAATCGCCATTCGCCCTTACGAGGACTGTTGCCAGATTTACGTGCCCAAATCCCCGGCGACAAAACCCAGGGATTTTTACGCCCGCCGTTACGAGACCCTTTTTGATTACAACGAAATGATTGAAGAGGGCCTTGAAGAGATGGCCACAATCATTGTATCCGAGAAGAGCGAACTCGACCTTGTCGCGTCCGGATTCACCGTTAAGGAAGCGCTCATCGATAAGGAGTGATGGCATGATTGTTTCTTTGAACAACGAAACCGTGAAGAACCACGCCAAACTGCGCCAGAAAAAACACCGTCAAAAACAGCGGCGCTTTTTCGTCGAAGGCGAGCACCTGGTGGAAGAAGCGAGAAAGATGAAACTCTTGGACACCGTATACGTTTTAGAAGAAGACGAGCGCTATCCGGAGGCCTTGCTTGTGAACGAAGCGGTCATGAAAAAACTGACCGACACGAAATCGCCGCCGAAGATCGCCGCCGTCTGCCGTTTTCGACCTTCTAAACCCATCGGCGACAAAGTGCTTTTTCTTGAACATATCCAAGACCCCGGCAACATCGGCACCCTGCTACGGAGTGCGCTGGCGTTTTCGTTTCATACCGTCGTCTTGGACCGATGCGCCGACCCTTACAGCCCTAAGGTTTTAAGAGCGACGCAAGGCGCCATTTTCCGTTTGAACGTCGTGCCTCTTTCGCTTGAGGAATTCAAAGAAAACGCCAAAGACCATACTCTAATCGCCACAGCCCCGTCTAAAAAGGGGCGTCCCATAAGACCCGCGCCCCCTTATGCGCTCATGCTTGGAAACGAAGGCAGCGGCCTCTCACGTGATGCTTTGCGCGCCTCCGATGTGACCTTCCACATTGAAACCGAAACCATTGAATCGCTGAACGTCGCCGTCGCCGGCAGCATTCTCATGCACGAGCTGAACGCAAAAGGTCCGTTCTTTGCGTAGTAACGCCGACAAAAGGCCGTCTATGAAACTTATGACTTGCCTATTCCTTTCATATATGATAGTATGTATTTGACATATGGGTTAGAAGAGTGGGTCGAGTCCCACTCTTTTTATGCCAAAAGGAGGGTGTTTTATGAAAACACTCAAGGAAAAAATCGAACACGAAGTCGAACGATTGGGCTTTTATCTTTACGACATGACGCTTGGACCACGCGGAAAAGACAAGGTGTTAAGCGTCAAAATCGACCACGAAAATCCAATCACCATCGACGACTGCGTCAAGGTTTCGGAGCACCTTTCGGAGTTTTTGGACAAAGAAGACCCCATCGAAAGCGCCTATATGCTTGAGGTCACCTCCGCGGGCGCCGAGGCGGACCTTCGCACATTTGAGGAGATGAAGCGCGCCTTGCACAAACTGGTCTATGTCAAAACGTTCGACCAGGAATTCAAGGGAACGCTTGAAAAGGTTACCGAAACATCCATTGAAGTCAAAGACGAGAAAAAACGCACCACCATCTTTATCGCCGACATCGAAAAAATTCGTCTGGCGATCGATTTCTAGGAGGAAACCCCATGCAAAGCAAAGAATTTTTCAAAGCGCTCGACGAATTGATCCAACAGCGCGGCCTCGACAGAGACAAAGTCATCGGCATCATCGAACACGGGCTTTTAAACGCCTACAAAAAAGAATACGAAAACCGCGACAACGTGCGCGTCGTTTTCGATGAAGAAAAACACGCCATCAACGTTTATGCCGACTATGAAGTGGTCGAGGAACCCGAAAACAAACACCAGATTTCCTTAGAAAAAGCCCGTGAAGAAAAAAAGCGCATCAAAATAGGCGACACCCTCACTCGCGACATCACACCGAGAGACTTTGGACGCAACGCGGCGATGAGCGCCAAACAAATTCTTAAACAAGGGCTGAAACAACTTGAACGCGAAAAAATTTACGACATCTTCAAAGAAAAAGAAAACGAAATGATGAACGCGGAAATCGTCGCGATGAACCGCGAAAAAGATTTCGTTACCCTCGATTTGGGCCACGACCTTTTGACATCGCTCCCACGAAAAGAATTGTTGAACTCGGACACGGTCCGCGTCGGCGCAAAAATCAAAGTCTACGTCAGCAAAGTCGAAATGACGCCCAAGGGACCGAAAGTCTATGTCTCACGCACGGATAGAAACCTCGTGAAACGCCTCATCGAACAAAACGTTCCCGAGATTATGGACGGAACCGTCGAAATCATGGGCCTTGCCCGAGACGCGGGCCGCCGCAGCAAGCTCGCGGTTTACTCCCACGACGAAAACGTCGACCCCGTCGGCGCCTGCTTAGGGCGTGAGAGCCGACGCAAAAAAGAGGTCGAAGACGCCTTGCAAGGCGAAAAGATTTCCTTTTACCGCTGGTCGAAGGACCCTTACGAGCTGATTGAAAACGCCTTAGCGCCCGCGAGCATCGTCGCGATCAATCCCGACAAAAAAGAAAAAAGCGCCGTCGTCATCGTTGAAGACGAAGACTTCACCGGCGCCATTGGCGCCAAAGGCCAAAACGTTCGTCTTGCGGCACAATCGAGCGGCTGGAAGATCGACATCAAGTCCAAAAGCGACGCCAAAGAACTCGGAATCCATTACCGTCCCCTCGAAGAGATGGACGAAGAGGTGAATGAGGATGCCGAAGAAGGAACGTAAAATCCCCCTTCGAAAATGCGTCGTCTCGCAAGAACGTTTGCCCAAAGGAGAGTTGCTGCGGGTGGTCAAGAACAAAGAAGGCGAAATCTTCGTCGACCCCACCGGCAAAGCCCACGGGCGCGGCGCATACGTCAAAAGGGACACGGCGCTCATCAAGAAAGCCATGAAAAAAGGCGCCCTTGACAAAGCTTTCGGCGCCAAAGTTCCCGAAAGCGTCTACGAAGACATACTTGCGGTCATACGCAATGGAAAAAAATAGGATTCTGGGCTATTTGGGACTCGCCCACCGAAAAGGTAGCGTCGTTTTCGGAACCGAAAAGGTCTTGAAGAATCTTGAAAATGCCCATCAAGGCATCGTCTTCATAGCCAGCGATTCCGGCAGGAACCTGCAAAAGAAAATCCGCGACAAGACCAAGCATCACCAAATCCGCCTGAACGACTTGTTCGACAGTCATACCCTGTCGCAATCGTTAGGCAGAAACAACATTAAGGTCTGCTTGTTGAACGACGAGGCCATTGCCCGTCAAATCGAATAAGAGACCCTACAGAAAGAGGTGTTTTTCATGGCGCAAAGAAAACGTCGTAAAAACAACAAACCCCAAAACCGTTCCAACAAAACCAAAAACAAGGGCGGCGCAAACCGAACTCAAAACCGCCCCGCTCCCAAGAAACAAAAACTCAAAGAAGGACCCGTCGTCTACAAACCCGAAATGACGGTCGCCGATTTGGCCGACGCCATAGGCGTCAACGTCAACGACATCATCAAAAAAGCGATGTCGCTCGGCGTGATGGCCACCCAAAACCAATCTCTCGACTTCGACACCGTCGAACTCATCGCCTTAGAATACGACAAGAGCGTTGAAGAGGAAAAAGTGAGCGACGAAAGCCGCTTCGAAGAAGTGCAAGTTGATGAAAAAGAGGAAGACCTCATCGTCCGGCCGCCTGTTGTTACCGTCATGGGTCACGTCGACCACGGCAAGACGACCTTGCTTGATACCATCCGCCACGCACGCGTCGTCGACGGCGAAGCCGGCGGCATCACGCAGCACATCGGCGCCTATCAATACAAAACCGATGACGGCAAAGCCATCACGTTCATAGACACGCCCGGCCATGCCGCGTTCACCGAAATGCGGGCCCGCGGAGCCAGCATCACCGACATCGCCGTCTTGGTCATCGCGGCCGACGACGGCGTCATGCCGCAAACCCGCGAAGCCATTGAACACGCGCAAGCTGCCGAATGCCCCATCATCGTCGCCATCAACAAAATGGACCGCCCGGGCGCCAACCCGGACAAAATCAAACAAGAACTCACCGAGTTCGAGCTGCTCCCCGAAGAATGGGGCGGCACCACGATTTTCGTCGAAATGTCCGCGCTCAAAGGCGAAGGCATCGACAATCTGCTTGAGATGATTTTGCTTACCGCGGAAGTCGAAGAGTTCAAAGCCAATCCGAACCGCGAAGCTTCAGGGACCGTTGTCGAAGCCGAACTCGACAAAGGCAAAGGCCCCGTCGCAACCTTGCTCGTTCGAAACGGAACCTTGAACACCGGCGACATCCTAGTTGTCGGCAACACATACGGCCGCGTCCGCGCTATGAGTGACGACCTTGGCCGCAATGTCGAAAGCGCCCTGCCCTCGCAAGCCGTCGAAGTCATCGGTTTAAACGATGTCCCTCAAGCCGGAGACCCTTTCAAAGTGTTCACCGAAGAACGCGAAGCCCGTCGAGTTTCCGAAACGCGCACTTACCGAACGCTCAAAGAAGAACGCGGCGCCCGTCGCGCTGTAAGCCTTGACGATCTTTTCGCCAACTTAGAAGAAGGCGGCCAAAAAGAACTGCGCCTGATTGTCAAAGGCGACACGCACGGTTCCATCGAAGCCTTGCGCGGCTCGCTTGAGAAAATCGAAGTCGAAGGCTGCAAGATCGACGTCATCCGCGCCAGCGTCGGAACCATCACCGAAACCGACGTTTCCTTGGCGCAAGCTTCGCAAGCGATCATCTTGGGCTTCAACGTTCGCCCCGCCGCGAACGTTCGCGACGCGGCCAAAGAGAAGAATGTCGAAATCCGTCTATACAGCGTGATTTATAAAGCCCTTGAAGACATTGAGAACGCGATGAAAGGCATGCTCGACCCCGAATACGAAGAAGTCGTCATCGGCCAGGCGGAAGTGCGCGAGACGTTCAAGATATCAAGACTCGGCACCGTTGCGGGCTGCTATGTGACCGACGGCCAAATCAACCGCGACGCGAAAGTGCGCGTCCTGCGTGAAGGCGTGGTCATCTACGAAGGCGAACTTTCCAGCCTCAAACGTTTCAAAGACGACGCCAAAGAAGTCCAACAAGGCTACGAATGCGGCATGATGATCGACAAATTCAACGACATCAAAGAAGGCGACGTCATCGAAGCCTCAATCATGAAGGAGGTCACCCCCTAATGCCATCCATTCCCAGGCTCGAAAGCGATCTCAAAAAAGCCCTGAGCAAAATATTGCGGGAAGAAACCAAAGACCCGGACATCGGGTTCATGACGGTTACGGATGTCGACCTCACCAACGACCTTTCCTACCTCACCATCCACTACACCGTCCTAGACGACGATGAAGAAACCCGCAATATGCGCGCCAAAGCGCTCGAACGTTCGAAAAAGTTCTTGCGCACAGCGCTTGCGCAACATGTGAAGATGCGCAAGATGCCGGAACTTAGGTTCCGCTACGATTCCTCATTGGAAACCGGAAACCGTATCGAACGCGGCCTCAAGAAAGTCATGGACGAAGAAGAATAAAAGCGATGCCCATCGCTTTTATTTTCTAGCGAAAAGAAGGCGATACAATGCTCAAAGAAAAACTGAAACACGTCCCGCAAAAGCCCGGAACGTATTTGATGAAAGACGAATACAGCCGGGTTGTATACGTGGGCAAAGCCAAAAACTTAAAACACCGTCTTTCGAGCTATTTCACAGGGTCTCACGATTACAAAACGACAAAGATGCTAATAAGCGTGCACGATTTTGAAACCATCGTCACCCATAGCGAACTAGAGGCCTTCATCCTTGAAATCGATCTAATCAAAAAATATAAACCTCGCTACAATGTGCTTCTTACCGACGACAAATCCTACCCCTACATCGAGATCACCCGCGAACGCCATCCGAAACTGATTGTGACGCGAAACGTCACAAAACAAAAAAACCGCCGGCTTTACGGTCCGTTCCCAAACGTTCGTGCGGCACGCGAGACCTTGCGTCTTTTGAACAAGCTCTATCCTTTGCGAAAATGCCAAAGGTTGCCCGACCAGCCCTGTCTTTACTACCATCTCGGGCAATGCTTAGCCCCCTGCATCAAACCCGTCTCAGAAAACACCTACCAAGAAATCGTTCAAAAGATCGACGCCTTTTTGAAAGGGCAAACCGGCGACATCGTCGCCGATTTGAAAAAGAAGATGCACACCGCGAGCGAGAACCTTGAATTCGAACGCGCCCAAGAATACAAAGAGACCATTGAAGCGATCCACACCACCACCGGAGCCAAACAGGCCGTCAATTTGAAAGACATGCGCAGCCGCGATGTTGTCGGCGTCGCCCGCGACGAAGAGTTCGTCGCGTTCAGCTTTCTATTCGTTCGTCATGGAAAAATCAGCGCAACCGACAAAAAAATCTTTCAAGTCCCTTTGAGCGCCGAGGAATCGATCACCGATTATCTTGCGCAGTTTTACAGGACGTACCCGACGCCAAAAGAAATCCTCGTCGAAGATACACTCGACACAGACATCTTGCAAGAAGCGATTGAGACATCCGTCAAAACGCCCAAGCGAGGGGTGAAAAAACGTCTTTTGAACATGGCGAAAGTCAACGCGCAAGAAACCCTCAAAAACGAAAAAACCAAAGCGGAGGAAACAAAGAAGAAGACCTTCGGGGTCCTCGACGAACTCGGCGAACTTCTCCAAACGCCGCCCCCTTACCATATCGAAGCGTTCGACAACGCCCATCTGTTTGGCAGCCATCCCGTTAGCAGTTTGGTCGTCTTTAAAAACGGCCGTCCAAGCAAAAGCGATTACCGCAAGTTCAAGTTGAAAGACCACGGCCGAAACGTTGGCGACGCCGCCCAGATGCAAGAAGCGATCTATCGCCGTTACCGGCGCGTTTTGCTTGAAAAACAGCCGCAGCCGGACTTGATCTTGGTCGACGGCGGCATCCAGCAGATGAACGCCGCGAGCGAAGTGCTCAAAAGCTTAGAATTGAACATTCCCGTTGCCGGGCTAGTCAAAAGCGAGGACCACCGCACCCACCATCTGCTTGACACCGAGCACAACACCATCGCCTTAGAAAAACAAAGCCGGCTTTTCCATTTCCTCTCGCATGTGCAAGAAGAAGCCCACCGTTTTGCGACGACCTTTCACAAGGACTTGCGCGAAAAAGGCGTGTTCGAAAGCATACTCGATGAAGTCCCGGGCATCGGCGAAGCCACCAAAAAGAAACTGTTGCGCCGTTATCGGACTCTTGAAAAGATCAAAAACGCGCCCGACGAAGAACTACGAGCGATGCGCATCCCGAAAAAAACCGTGCGCGCTCTCAAAGAGCATCTCAAAACGACAGAAAACAGGTGATGTATTTGAAAATGCTTTACGGAAGAATCCGACACGTCAAAGAAGAAGGCCGCATCGTGGTGGTGCACACCAAAAACCGTTTGCGTCGCCTGTATTTTCAGCGTTCCCTTTTCGCCCGTTTTCTCAAATATTTGCAACCGGGCAACTATATTGTCGTCGAACTCAAAAAAGACATACCGAAACAATCGACGGTCCATACCGTCCGCAGGCTTGTGCAAACGACGCCCCGCGGTTCCTACGTTGCGTTTTCGCAACGCAATCTACGCGAAGAAACCCGTCGATTTGTCAACGGCCTCTCGCACAAACTGTTTTTGGATTTCGAGATGAGCATGCACCCCTATCATGCGGACAAAAACTTCGTCCAAGAAATCATCCAAGTTGGCTACGTATTGACCGACGACGCCGAACATGTCCTTGAAACCTTCGAGAGCTTTATTCGCCCAAGCCGCCACAAAGAAATCACCAAGCGCACCAAGAAATTTTTGAACATCGACCAGTCCACCGTGGAGGGCGGGATGACCTTTCCTGAATTCTACGACCGTTTTCAAAATTTGCTGCTTCAATACAAACCGGCCATCATCGTCTGGGGGAAAAACGATTCTTTGGCTCTCAAGGACGCCTATCGTATTCACAACTTGAAGCCTTTGTGGAAAGCGAGCCGTTTTGTGAACCTTTTGAAGCTTCATAAAAACTATTTCAATCTAAAAGACGACCTTGGCCTTTTAAGCGCCTATCGCTACTATGGGTATGAACGTGAAAACCAGCGTCATAACGCTCTTGAAGACGCAAAAATGACCAAAAAAATTTTTGAGGGGTTCAAAACGTTGATCAATCGGGAAAATCCCCCGAGAACCTTGAAGAAACCGAAACGCTAGCATTCGATTGTAATGCGAAGAAACCTGCGGTACAATAAAGGTGAGGTGGAAGATATGAAAGAAGAACTTGTCGACCGTCACAAAGAGAAGTTTCTCACCGAACCGAGGGCATTTTTCTTCGCGCCTGCCACAATCGCGCTTTTGGGAGATTTTTGCGATTACGCGGGCGGCGACGGGTTGATGTTCGCCACCGACATCGGCATCGACGCGGCCGTAAGCGTACGCGACGACCACAACATCCATATCGACATGGAATTTTTCAACCAACGCCGCGAAGCCGTCATCGACATGCGGCGTTTGGTTTTGGAACAAGAATATGAAGACGTCAACATCCTAGAAGCTCTTTTGCTCAAACTTCAATACGAAGGCTACCAGGTCGAAGACGGGTTGAACCTTACGCTTCAAACCAACGTGTTGACCGACATCAACGCCATGCTCACACCGACGCTTGCCTCGCTCTTTATAGAAATTGTGATTCGGCGAAACAATTTTTCAATTTCCGAGGAGAAAAAAGGCATGTATTTGCGGTTTGCCGAAGCCAAAGTACGAGGCGAATCCCCCGTGCCGCTTCACCAACTTTCCACTCTAGAGGCCAAAAAGCATACCCTGACACACCTCGCGGGGAAGGATTTTACGCGTAAGGACGTGGACTTTGACCTACAGACACACCGGCTTTTGATTGCGCTCATCAAGCGCCCCCGGTTTGTCCTTGACGACAATCTTACCCGTCGTTTGCGCGCTCTTCAAAAGGGGTACGACGCCATCAACGCCTACCGCGACATACCAAGCCTGTGCGCCGTCGACCGGGACGAGTTTTTGCGGCTTCGCAACGCCATCAAGTCGAGCATGGTGCTAAAACGGGTCGAACACGTCATCTTCGAAAACGGTCGCACCCATGAAGGTTACGATGCGCTCCGCCGGAAAAATTACGCCGTGCTTGGCGAATTGATGAACCAGTCCCATCGTTCTTTGCAGGAATTGTTCGATTATTCCGATTCGTTTTTCGACCAGCTTGTCGAACAGATGTTACGGGCGGGCGCGCTTGGCGCCAAACTCAGCCGGTTTTCCGGCATGCCTTGCGTTGTGGCTCTTTTCAAAAGGGATACGGAAATCGATCTTGATAAATTGACAAACCGCGCCATCGAGCGGTTCGAACGAAACGTCGTCATCGTCGAAGTGACCCCCGGCGACGGCGTTGGGCTTATTGAGGGTGAGCTATAAAAAAGACAGTTCAGTTTGAACTGTCTTTTTGTTTGGGTCAAACCGTGACAATCACCGGAAGGATCATCGGGGAGCGTTCGGTTTTTTTGTAGATTTTTTCATTCAGAATGCGCACCACTTCCTTTTTGATGTAGGAGACGTTCAAAGCGGCTTGGGTTCGAAGAATGTTGTCTACGTGTTCGTTGACCATCGCGCTGATTTCGTTGGTGAGGGCGGTGTGGTCTTTCATGTAAACGAACCCTCGGCTGACAATCACCGGCTTGCCGAGGACTTGATTGGCTTCTTTGTCGATGGTGACGATGGCGCTTAAAAGTCCGTCTTCGCTCAAGATTTTTCGGTCTTTGAGCACGACGTTGCCGATGTCGCCGATGCGCTTGCCGTCGATGTAGACGCTTGAGGCGGGCACTTTGCCCGCTACGCGGGCGGATTTTCCGGTGAAGGCGAGAACGTCGCCGTTATCCAAGACGAACTCATTGCCGCGTTTGACGCCGGTTGCGATGCCGGTTTCCGCATGGATTTTCAACATGCGGTGCTCGCCGTGCACAGGCATGAAGAATTTCGGTTTCATCAGCTTGAGCATGAGTTTCAACTCTTCGACGCCGGCGTGGCCGGAAGTGTGGGTGTCGGTGAGGGGCGAATGGGTGATGACGTTCGCTTCGCGCTGGAAGAGTTGGTTGATGGTCTTGTTGATGGAAGGCTGGTTGCCGGGGATGGGGCTTGAAGAGAATATCACGGTATCGCCGGGTTGGATTTTGATTTGCCGGTGGGTGCCGTTGGCGATTCGGGACAGGGCGGCGAACGGTTCGCCTTGCGAACCCGTGCATAGTATGGTGATTTCTTCGGGGTTGAAATGTTTGAGCGCGCGTCCGCTGACAAACGTTCCGTGCGGCGCTTTGATATAGCCCATCTCTTCGCCGACTTCGATGGTGCGTTCCATACTGCGTCCGAATACGGCGATTTTCCGGTTTGTGGCAATGGACGCTTCGATGATTTGTTGCACACGGTGCACGTTGCTTGCGAACGTTGCGACAACCGCGCGTCCTTCGATGCGGGAGAAGATGTCGCGTATGTTTTCGCTCACCTGCGTCTCGCTTTTTGTGAATGCGTCGATTTCGGCGTTGGTCGAGTCGCTTAAGAGAAGCTGCACGCCATCGCGTCCGAGTTTGGCCATTTTCAAATAATCCGCATCGGGACCGGTGGGTGTGAAATCGAACTTGAAGTCGCTGGTGTGGACAATGTTACCTTGCGGAGTTTTTACCACAATCCCAAAAGAGTCGGGGATGGAGTGGTTGGTACGGAAAAATGAAACCTGCAGATGGTCGAAGCGAATTTTGTCGTTTTCGAAAAATTCCAGCAGATTGTAGTGGATGCCTTGATGTTCTTGCATTTTGTTCTTGATGAGTCCTACGGCGAGCCCGTTGGCGTAGATTTTCGGAATCTTGACATGGCGCAAAAGCCATGGAATTCCGCCAATGTGGTCTTCATGACCGTGCGTAATAAAAAGGGCTTTGATTTTGTGTTCGTTTTCCTGCAAATAGGTATAGTCGGGAATAACATAGTCGATGCCGAGCAAGTGGTCGTCTGGAAACATGACCCCGGCATCGATGACGATGATTTCGTTTTGGTATTCCACGCAATACATATTTTTACCGACTTCACCAAGACCGCCTAATGCAAAAACACCGACTTCGTGTTTTTTTAAAAAATTGTTTTGCATTATCGAGTCCTCCTAAAAACGATTCGTTCGTATGTCACCCCATTATAGCTTATTTTCCGCGATAAACCAACGGATTTGTGTTATAATTTTGACAGTAGGTGATAGAAATGAACACAAAGAAGATCGTGTTTTTCGATGTCGACCACACACTCTACGATCCGTTTGAAAAGCGCGTTCCCCCATCCAATGTCGAGGCGTTGAAGAAATTGCACGAACGCGACGATGTCTTGCTTGCAATTGCGACGGGACGTGCTTTTTACATGCTTGACATCGTTAAGGAAATACAACCTTACATCGATTTGTACATCACCATCAACGGGCAGCTTATTTACCATGGAGATCGTTTGATCGAGGATCTGCCGATGCCAAAAGAAGACGTTGCAACCGTCAAAGAACTTTTCAACCGACACGGCCTCGCATACGGCTTCATCGGTAAGGAAAGCCATGCCATCAGTCGCTTGAATTCGAAAATTGTCGGACGTTTCTATGAACAAAGTTTGCCGCTGCCGGATTTGAATCCCGATTTCGAAAAGGAAAACCGGGTGTATCAGATGTGGGCCTTTTCCACCCCAAAGCAGATGCACGCCGTTGAAACCGAGCTCGAAGGGTACCGCCTTGTGCCTTGGATAGAAGAGGGGTTCGACGTGATTCACAAGCTCAGAAGCAAAAAAGAAGGGGTGTTAAAGACGTTGACCCTTTTGAACATCCCCTTAGAAAACGCCTATTGCTTCGGAGACGGCAACAACGACAAAGAAATGCTTGCCGCGATCCCCAATTCCGTCGCAATGGGAAACGCATCGGAACACGTGAAATCCCATGCCGCGCATGTGACCGCTCCTTTTTATGAGGACGGAATCGAAAAAGCGCTACTCAAATTCGGTCTTTTGAAATGAGGTGTTCCCGTGATTGCCGAAGTGCTCGTTGACATTCCCCATAAAGCGCTCGACAAGGTTTTCGACTACGTTGTCCCAAAGGATTTGGAAGACAGCGTTTCTCGTGGCCAACGCGTCGATGTCCCCTTTGGCGCCCGCATCATCACGGGTTTTGTCGTCGGATTGAAAGACGCCACCCAAGTAAAGGGGTTAAAATCCATAAAAACCATCCGCGACCTTGTGCCGTATTTTGATGAGGAAAGGCTTCGCATTTCTTCTTATTTGGCCGAAAAACACTTATACCCTCGCGCGGCCTATTTAGAGGCGATGCTGCCCCGAGGTCTTTCGATGAAATACGAACGCCGCCTCAGAGTCGTTGACATGAACCGTCTTCCCAAGCCTTTGCGTCCCTATTTTAGAGAAACTTCGGACATCGCATACGACGAGGCGCTCAAAAAAACCGCCCATTTAGTGCGCGAAGCCTTAGAAACCGGCGCGTTAGAACAATACCCGGTCATTTCCCAACAAGAAAGCGTGAAAGAAGTCGACGTCGTAAGGCTGAAAAAAACGGCAAAAGTTCGAGGGGACAAACAAAAGGCTGTCCTTGAATACTTAAGGAACCGGGGAAAGCCCATAGACAGAAAACGTCTCCAAAAGGCCACAGAAGCGAATTCGGACTCCTTGAGGCGTTTGGAAAAACACGGACTGATCGACATCGTTTCCGAAGAACGATACCGCGAACTGCAATCCTTGTACAATTTGAAAGATAAGGCCGTCACGTTGAGCGAACCCCAACGTGACGTTTACCAAGCAATCAAGGATTCTTTCGGTTCGCATAAAACGTTTCTTTTGCATGGCGTGACTTCAAGCGGCAAAACGGAAATTTACATCAAGCTCGCCGAACAAGCGCTTGTCAAAGGCCAAAGCGCGCTCATTCTCTTGCCGGAAATTTCTCTGACGCCCAAGATCGCCGCCCGTTTCAAAAGCCGCTTCAAAAATCAGGTGGCTCTTTACCACAGCGCCCTATCAACCGGCGAACAATACGACGAATGGCGAAAAGTGCTTCGGAAAGAAGCCCGGCTTGTCATCGGCGCTCGCAGCGCCGTCTTCGCCCCGCTTGAAAACATCGGCCTCATTGTCATGGACGAAGAACAAAGCGATTCTTTTATCCAAAGCGACGCTCCGCAATACGACGCCAAAGAAGTGGCCCGGATGCGCGCCAAGACGCACGCCGCTCCCTTGCTTTTAGGAAGCGCCACCCCTTCGGTCTCGTCGTATTATTACGCACAAACGGGTCGCTACGAACTGCTCGAACTAAAAGAAAGAGCCTTAAAAAGCCTTCCGCCCGAGTTGCGCGTCGTCGATATGAAATCGGAGTTCAAAAAAGGCAACACCACCATGTTCGCCGAAGCCTTGCAAAAAGCCATTGAAAAGCGCTTGTTCAAAGGCGAACAAACTCTCCTTCTCATCAACAGGCGCGGCCATGCGCAATTCGTGCTCTGCCGCGACTGCGGACACGTCGTCAAATGCGACGATTGCACCATCAGCATGACTTATCACAAAACAAACGACGTTTTGATGTGCCACCACTGCAACAAGAAACAACCGATGGTCAAAACTTGTCCGAAATGCGGTTCTTTCCACATCCGATATATGGGAATCGGCAGCGAACGGGTCGAAGCCGCGCTGAAAAACCTGTTCCCGGAAGCCAGCATTTTGCGTATGGACCGTGACACGACAGGGAAAAAACAAGGCCATGAACATCTGCTTTACGCCTTTGAGGAAGAAGGGGACATTCTAGTCGGCACGCAGATGATCGCCAAAGGATTGGATTTTGAAGACGTCACCTTAGTTGGCGTCTTAAGCGCCGATATGGGGTTGCATGTGCCCGATTTCTACGCCGAAAGCGAAACTTTCTCGCTGTTGATGCAAATCGCCGGCAGAAGCGGCCGCCGCGAAAAAAAAGGCGAAGTGATCGTCCAGACTTACGACAAGGACCACCCCGTGTTTTCCGATTTGCAAACGGGCGACTACGAATCCTTTTACCGCCGTGACATCGCCTACCGCATCCAAGCGCGCGTAGAACCCATTCTTAGCCTCACGCAGCTGCTTGTTGCGCACAAACAAAGCCGACTCGCTTACCACAGGGCTCTTGAGGTCCTGCGGCGTTTGAAACAAGACGGATTTGAAACGCTTGGACCCTCTTTGCCGAAGATTCCTTATAAAAACGGAATGTATCGTCAACAGCTCATCGTCCGCCACAATCAAGCCAAGTCGCTTTCAAAAACCCTTGGGGATTTGATGGACACCGTGGATATGAAGCGCGAACGCTTGATTGTCAACCACTACCCCCGCGATTTTTAGGAGGCATACTATGAAAATATTGTTTATGGGGACCTCCGAATTCGCCGTCCCCATCCTGCAAGCCTTGCACGAGCACTTCGAAATCGTCGGCGTGCTCACCCAGCCCGACCGCCCAAAAGGACGAAGGAGAAAACGCGAACCCTCTCCCATAAAAATTGAGGCGGAAAAACTAGGGCTTCATGTGCACCAGCCGCAAAACCTTTCTCAGGCATTTGAAGACTACCGCTTCCCAGTGGATTTCATCGTGACCGCGGCCTACGGCCAGAAAGTCCCGAGGGCTTTGCTTGATCACCCCCGCTTTGAAGCGCTCAACGTGCACGCTAGTTTGCTGCCGAAATATAGAGGCGCCGCGCCCATTACCCGCGCCATTGAAGAAGGGGCGCAAGAAACCGGCGTTTCCATCATGCGCATGGTCGGCAAAATGGACGCGGGACCGATATTCAAGCAAACTTCCTTGCCCCTCAGTGGCAAAGAAACCAAGGGCATGTTGGAAAAGAGACTCTCCCAACTGGGGGCGCAATCGCTTCTATGGACCATAAACGCCATCGCAAAAGAATCTTTAAAACCCGAATCGCAAAGTGAAAAGGAAGCGACGTATGCGCACAAAGTCGGCAAAAAGGATACACTTTTGTCTTTCGATGAACCGGCCTCAACGATTGAACGAAAAATTCGCGCCCACAACCCTACCCCCGGCGCTTATTTCCTTTATAACGATCAGCCGTTCAAGGTTTTCTCCGCCAAGATTGTCGAAGGTTCCAACGCCCCCGCAGGGCAAGTGATCACACGTTTGAAAAACGAAGTTCATATCCAAACGGAAATGGGCGCGCTTTCCCTTTTGGAAGTGCAGGCCGCCGGCAAAAAACGGATGGACATCGCATCGTATTTGAACGGCGCCGGTCGAAACGCCTTCCAAAAAGGCGAAACCATCGCTTCAAATCGAGAAAAAAGCGTCAACTAGCAATTTATCTTTGGCCCAAAAAGTGCTATAATGGGTAATTAAGACAAACCACCACACTGTAAAGGAGATTGTATCTATGAACCCCCGAAGCCTCTTTTCCCGTCAAGAAATGCTCAACATGAACATAAGAACCCTAGAAGAACGCGGCGTCAGCGTTGAAGACATCGCCGAAGTCGCTTACGCACAACAAGCGAAATGGACGGCCGACGTTTCAAAAAAAGACTGCGTCGAATCCGTCGAAAAAATCCTTTCGCTTCGCGATACGTTTCACATTTTGCAGTTAGGCGCCGAGATTGACCGTTTGACCGAAGAAAAACGCATTCGCGAACCCCTGCGCGAAATTCTGCACAACGATTTGGGCCTTTTTGGCATCGACGAGCTCTTCGGACTCGAACTCGCCGGCCTTTTTGGGACCATCGGCAAGACCAACTTCGGCGACATCGACGTCAACAAGCCCGCCATCATTGAAAAACTGAACACCCAGGGCAAAGAAGACGAAAACGTCTGCCACACTTTCCTAGACGACATCGTCGGCGCCATTGCGGCCGCCGCCTCGACTCGCGTCGCGCAAATCGCCAACGAAAACGAAGCCAAAAAAGATCCCCGCTACAAGGAGATTAAACTGGATTTTGACCTATAGGATGTGATTCCATGGCGAAAAAAGAAAGGGATTTGGACGATTTTTTCAAGAAGACCGACAAAGATCCCGACGAACTGAAAACCTACGTGGACAACATCAAGAAGGGCGAAGACCCCAACCGCACCACGCGGCTTGATAAAATTGCCATGTTCTTTAAGAATGCCGTAGAACGCATCAAAATGTACTCGAAAAAATCGGACGCCGCTTCCTCGAAGAAACCTTCGAATTTGCGGCGTCGATTGCGCATCGTCTATAAACGCGTCATGAAAAAAGCCACCGAGAAGTTTCACTTCGAATCCGGCGTAGACATACTCGACGACAAGAGCGTCCTTTACCGGCGCAACCGCGTCATCAAAAACATTTTGATCGTCACCAACATTGTTTTCATGGTGTTTGTGCTCATCGGCGCCGAAGACAGGAATTATATCGTCATCTTCGGGTTCGGTGTGCTGATGTTCGCTATCAACACCACGCTCAAGCGCATCATCCGCGAACGACCCAGAACGCTCCTCAAACAACAGATGGCGATGTACATCGCAAGCGTCTATATCCTCTTAGCATCCTTTGGTGTCTACATCAAGCTTCGAGTCGGCGTCGACCCCGGAACCATCGGCGGTTTTTCCATCACCCAAGCGGGGTATGTCCTCATCTATTTCGCGCTCGTCGTCATCGCGCTTTATCAGGATGCGACGCTGCTTCGCATTTTGTTCAAATGGGTGCTCGTTTTGATGACCATCATCCATGTGACCATCATGTACCCTCTTTACGAACACGCCGAATCGATCACCGTCCTTTACAATTATCTCATCGTTGAAAACCCGACCGTCACCATAGACATCTTGCTTCGTACGCTTGTGTTGATCATTTTCAACATCGCACTATACTCCTCGGTCGCCATCGGCGAGATGATGAACAACAAACGAAAAGAAGAACTGCTCAAACGCCGCGATATGGAATCCGATTTCAAAGCCGTTGTCGGCGACGTGTTTGACGTCATCAGCGTCTTCAACGTCCACACCGACACCCGCGACAACACCCACGCCGCCAGACGCGTGGCCGAAATCGCTTCACGCCTCGGCAATGTCTTGGGTTTGAGCCCGACCGTCTGCAACGAAATTTACGAGTATTCGAAGATTCATGTCGACCGCACCAAAGAACTTTCCATCGTCGAATACGAAAACAAGGAAGTCCTAGACGAAAAGGACTACCAAGTCATCCGCGACAAAACAATTCTTGGAAGCGTCATCATCAAAAGGCTTCAGCTCAACCAAAAAAGCGAAGACATTGTCCGCGCCCATTTCGAGAAAACGGCCGACCGCGCTTTCATTGAAAGGATGAAGCGCATACAACGCACCCAAGAAGGACAAATCATCCTGCTTGCGGAAATGTATGAGATTTTGCGCCAGCCAAGAAACTACAAAACCGCCTTGGAACATAAAAGGGCTTTAGAATTGCTTGAATTGGAATTCAAGGACTATTTCGAGCCCTATATCCTTGACCGCTTCATGAAATACAGCGGCGAATTTGAAAATTACTACCAGCGCTTCAAGCAAAAACTGGCCTAAGGGAGGGATTTCAATGTGGCAGTACCTGTCCGACATTTTCATCGTATTGTTAATTGTCGGCGCAATTGCGTTTTACATCTTCAACCGCCGCAACAAGATGCTCAAGCTTTGGGGGGAAGTCTCCCGTCTTGAACTAGACTTTCACAAAAGCCTCTTTGAGACGGCGGACGCGTTTTCTCAACACGCCGACCTCTTTGATCATTTCGATCATCTCGAATACTTGAAGGATTTGACCAAAGAGGGCTCGCCCAAAATCAGAACCCTCTCGTTAGAAGAACGACGGGCTGTGTACAAAGCGCTGCAGACGCTATATGTTTCTATGGACGACGACGAACAAGAAACCCACCTCACTTTGAAGAAACAGTTTGAGGACTTACAAAGTCGAAGACTAATCTACAATTCCAAAGTGCTTTACTACAATCACTTCATCCAATCCTTTCCGATGCGCTACCTAAGGAAAAAAATGGGGTTTGAAGAAAAAGATTATTTCGGATGAAAAGCGTTGTGAAAACAACGCTTTTATTTATGGAAAACGCCATGAAAACAAGAATGGGAAAATCTCGAAAAAATTCGCGATACCCCTTGATTTCTCCCGTAATCAGCGTATAATTATAAATGTGGAAAGCGTTTACACGAAGACAAAGAAGACGAGGGTAATGACGATGAGAACTTGGGCTGCACGAAACGAAAATGTGTGTGGTATAGTAGTCAAAAACGTCTCTCTCAGTATATCTTCAGGCGAATCGTAACGAAAAAACGGGGATGATTTTAACGACAAAATTATCCTTTTTATTGTGTTAAAAAGCACCGCGAGAGGATGGTTAGCGTGCATACTGTTGTCATAGGCGTCATCGGCGCCGACGTTCATGCCGTCGGCATTCGAATCATCGAACATGTTTTGCGAAAACACGGTTTCAACGTCGTCAACATCGGCGTTTTATCCTCGCAGGAGGATTTTATCAACGCGGCCATCGAAACCAACGCCAAGGCCATTTTGGTTTCTTCGCTCTACGGCCACGGCGAAATGGATTGCAAATACATGAAAGAAAACTGCGAAGAGGCAGGATTGAGTCATGTGAAACTGTATGTCGGCGGCAACATCGTCGTCGGCAAACAGGATTTCAAAGACGTTGAACAACGTTTCAAAAAAATGGGCTTCGACCGCGTTTACCCGCCCGGAACCGACATTGAGGAAGCGGTCGAACACATCAAGGAGGATCTCAATACCGCATGAGCGTTCACCTCCTAGTGGATTTCGGCTCCACCTATACCAAGCTGACCGCTGTGGATACGGAAAAAGAAGTGATCGTGGGTACTTCGAGGGCGATGACGACGGTGCGAACCGATGTCCTTGAAGGCTTCGACATGGCTTTGGAGAAGCTGCAAAAAGCGCATCCGGACATGGGCGAGATCACGACTATTTCCGCATGCTCAAGCGCAGCCGGCGGATTGAAGATGGCGGCGATCGGCCTAGTTGAGGAATTGACGGCGGAAGCGGCCAAAAGGGCATGTCTCGGCGCCGGTGCGCTGGTCAACCATGTGTTTTCGCACCATTTGTCCAAAAAAGAGATTAAAACGCTGAAACAGGCGGATGTGGATATAATTCTGCTTGCCGGCGGCACCGACGGCGGCAACAAGGAATGCATTTTGCACAACGCGAAGAAACTCGCCGAAGCGAAACTCGGCATCCCCATCATTGTGGCCGGCAATAAGGACGCGGCCGATGAAATCGACGAACTTTTCGAGAAATCGGAAGAAGAATATTACATCGTCGATAACGTCATGCCCAAACTGAAAAAGCTCAACGTTGCCCCGGCGAAGGACGTCATCCGCCGCATCTTCATCACCAAAATCATCGAAGGCAAAGGCATCAAAAAGGCCGAAGAGAAAATCGGCGAAATCATCATGCCCACTCCGGAAGCGGTTTTGCAAGCGGCGGAACTGCTTTCGAAAGGGCATGAAGAAGTAGAAGGCTACGGCGATATGATGGTCATCGACATCGGCGGTGCGACCACCGATGTGCACACCATCGGCGAAGGCTCCCCGAAACGGACCGAGGTCATTTTGAAAGGGTTGCAGGAACCCTTTGCCAAACGAACCGTCGAAGGCGACTTAGGCGTCCGTTATAGCGCGAACGCTCTCCTTTCCTTAGTCAAGCCTTACGAGTTCAAGAAATATTACGAAAACGGCGACGAAGAAGCGACCGACGAAGACATCGAAGAAGCGATGCAACGTCGTCACGACAACGTCGACTACCTTCCGGAAAACGATCAGGAAAAGGCTTTTGACAAAGCGCTGGCGCGAATTTGTTGCGATTATTCGATGAGCCGGCACGTCGGCACCGTCGAAGTGGTGTACACACCGCTTGGCAACATGTATTATCAAACCGGCAAAGACCTCACCGAGATTCAATACGTCGTCGGCACCGGCGGAGTCCTCATCAACAACGCCGACGCCAAACAAATCCTCAAAGAAGTGTTGCACAAGTCCCACAAAAAATTGGAGCTTCGTCCCAAAGATTCGGAATTTCTCATCGACGAACTCTACATCCTAAGCGCAATGGGGCTTTTGGGCCAAAAACATCCGAGATTGGCCTTGAAACTGTTAAAACGTCACTTGAAATAGGAGACCGTTGTATGGTGCAAAACAAGAAAATACCTTGGGAAGAATTTTTGGCGAAGCGCGAAGAAATACGTTTGCACTGGCAAACCGGCCAGAGTGAACTGCTCGATTTCGAGACCGCGGTCGAACGCTTGAAAAACGTACCTGACGAGAAAAATTTCGCTTTGAAGCTTCGCAAAGCCAAAGAAGAAGGTCTTACATTGACACAGCCCCGAGCCGGCGTCGCGTTGATCGACGACCACGTCGCGTTGCTCAAGTATTTGGCCGAAGAAGGCGAGGCGGATTTGCTTCCTTCAACCATCGATTCCTACACCCGGCAAAACCGTTACGCCAACGCCGAAGACGCCATCAAGCAATCGGAGAAGCAAAAACGTTCGATGTTGAACGGGTTTCCCGCCGTCAATTACGGCGTTGAAGGGTGCATGCGGGTGCTCGATGAGACCCCTGTCCCCATTCAAGCACGGCACGGAACGCCGGACGCTAGGTTGCTATCGGAAATTATCCACGCCGCAGGCTGGACCTCAAACGAAGGAGGCGGCATCTCCTACAACATTCCCTACGCCAAAAACATTTCGTTGTCGGACACCATTCGCTACTGGCAATACTGCGACCGTTTGGTGGGGTATTACGCCGAACAGGGCATCGAAATCAACCGGGAGCCCTTCGGGCCCTTGACAGGAACCCTCGTTCCCCCGTCAATTTCGCATACCATCGCCATCATCGAAGCGATTTTGGCCGCCGAACAAGGCGTCAAAAACATCACCGTCGGCTACGGCCAATGCGGCAACATCAACCAAGACATCGCCGCCCTTCAAACCCTCGATTCTTTGACGAACTATTACCTCAAGCTCTTTGGCTACGAAGACGTCTACGTCACCACGGTTTTCCACCAGTGGATGGGCGGCTTTCCGAAAGACGAATCGAAAGCCCTTGGAATCATCTCTCTCGCTTCCGCGGTCGCCGCACTCGGGAAAGCGACAAAGATGATTACCAAAACCCCCCACGAATCCGAAGGCATTCCGACAAAAGAAGCGAACGCCGAAGGATTGAAAGCCTCGAAAATCGTGACTCGCATTCTAAAGGAACAGCGTTATTCGAGTTCAAAAGAACTTGAAGCCGAAAAAGAACTGATCAAAAAAGAAGTCAACGCCATGCTGTATGCGACCTTGAACGTTGGCAAAGGCGATTTCGCCGCCGGGGTCGTCGAGGCTTTCAAACAAGGCATATTGGACATCCCCTTCGCACCAAGCGAAGTGAACGCCGGCAAAATCATGCCCGCAAGGGACGCCGAAGGCAACATCCGCCTTTTGGAATTCGGGAACCTTCCTTTTGACGATGAAATCAAGACCTATCATAAAAACGCGTTGAAAAAACGCGGCGAAAAAGAAAACCGCGAAGTATCGTTCCAAATGACGATCGACGACATCTACGCCGTATCCCGCGGCAACCTCGTCGGCAAACAAGACCCCCTAAAGGAGTTCAAGACCCCATGAAAATCCAAGACGTAATCGTTTCAGAAGGCCTGACCGGATTTTATTTTGACGACCAGGCCGCCATCAAAGCGGGCGCCGAAATGGACCAATTCACCTATACCGGCGACCCGAGAACCCCGTATTTCAAAGCCATCCGCCAAGCCGGCGAAGCGCTCTCCATCATGCTTGTCTTAGAAAACGACATGATCGCCTACGGCGATGCTTGCGCCGTGCAATATTCGGGCGCCGGCGGCCGCGACCGCCTTTTCGAGGCGAAAAACGCCAAAGCCTTTTTCGAGGCGCACCTCACAGAAAAACTGATTGGCGTCGACGTGAGCCGTTTTCGTGAAAACGCCGAATATTTCGACAATCTAAAAATCGATGAACAACCGATTCACACCGCCCTGCGCTACGGCATTACCCAAGCGCTGTTAGAAGCCGCCGCAAAAGCCAATCAAAAAACGATGTGCGAAATCGTCCGCAAAGAATACAACATTCCCGGAAACACCTACCGTATGATTCCCATCTTTGCCCAAAGCGGCGACGACCGCTACAACAACGTCGACAAGATGATCATGAAAGAAGTCGACGTCATGCCGCACGGCCTCATCAACAGCGTCAAGTACAAATTAGGCCAACACGGCGAATTGCTTGGCGAATATGTGAAATGGCTTAAAAACCGCATCGTTTCCAAACGGCTCAACCCCGAATACCATCCCATCCTGCACATCGACGTGTACGGCACCATCGGCATGATTTTCGACGACGACATCGACAAGTGCTACCGGTATTTGAAAGAACTCTCCGGCATCGCGTCACCTTTTTCTTTGCGCATCGAAGGCCCCATCGACAAAGGCAACCGAGAAGAAACCAAAGACGCCCTCAAAGCGCTCAAACAAAAGATCGACGCCGATGAGGCGTGCCACGTCGAAATCGTCGCCGACGAATGGTGCAACACGCTTGAAGACGTCAAGTATTTCGCCGATGAAAACGCGGCGCACATGGTGCAGGTGAAAACCCCGGATTTAGGCGGCGTCAACAACACCATCGAAGCGCTGCGCTACTGTTTGAAAAAGGGCGTTGGCGCTTATAGCGGCGGTTCGTGCAACGAGACCAACATCAGCGCCGAAGTCACCACGAGCATCGCCATGGCCTGCGAGGCCAAACAATGCCTCGCCAAACCCGGAATGGGGAGCGACGAAGGCATCATGATTGTCAAAAATCATATGATGCGCACGCTAGCGCTCATAGAAAGCAGGCGATAACATGGGAAAATCTTATGTGGCCGGAACGCTTGAATCGAGCGACTGTCTGATTACGCTTTCCCCCGCAGACAAACTAAAAATCGAGATCGACACCGTCGTGCACGAAGCGTTTTACGATCACATCAAAACCTTAATCGAAAAAACGCTCGCCGAGGAAAGCCTCGAAAATGTCCGTTTGCGTTGCCAGGACCAAGGCGCGCTCGATTACACCATCAAAGCCCGGCTGAAAACCGCCATCCTGAAATACAAGGAGTCCGAAGATGGCTAGAACGTATTTGTTCATCCCCGGCAACGTACCGCGCATGCTCCAAAACGCCGACGTGTTCGAAGCGGACGCTTTGATCATCGATTTAGAAGACGCCATCGCTACTTACGAAAAGGACGAAGCCCGTGAGCTCACGGCGCAGTTTTTGCGTGCGCATCGACCCCAAGGCGTCGAAGTCTATGTGCGCATCAACGCCGAAGAACCGCTCTTTTCCAAAGACATGAAGGCGTTGGCGCCGCTTGAGATCGACGGTGTTGTGCTTCCGAAAACAACGCTTTCTTCCCTGAAAGCTTATGAGGCTTACCAAGACCAGTTCGACGCCAAGCTTCCTTTGATTGGCCTAATCGAAACGCCGGAAGCTTTTTTCGAACTGCTTCAGATTGCGAAATTTTCTCTTGTAAAAGGATTGATTCTCGGCGCTGAAGATTTGAGCGCGGCGACCGGCATGCACCGCGATGAGAACGGTCAAGAACTGCTCTTTTGCCGGTCAAAACTTCTCCTTGCGGCCAAGGCCGCAGGCATAAGAGCCATCGACACGCCTTGGACCACTCTTGAAGAAGCGTCGCTTTCATTAGACATACAATCGGCAAAACGCTTGGGCTTCGATGGAAAGTGCGCCATTCATCCGAACCAGGTCCCTTCGATCAACGACGCGTTTTTCCCGACCGAAGAAGAACTTCGAAAAGCCCGCCGCATCGTCAAACGCCATGAAGAAACGAACAGCATGCGTTTTTCGCTGGATGGAAAAATGGTCGACAAACCGGTTGTCGAAAAAGCGAAGGCCCTTTTAGAGTCCGCGGAAGCCTACCGGTTTAAAAGGGGGAAGGGACAATGAAACATGAACGCTTAGGCGAACTGCTTGATGGATTGGATTTGCGCGACGGCATGTGCGTTTCTTTCCACCATCATTTGCGCAACGGCGACAAAACGTTGAACCTTGTGATGCAAGCCCTTCACGAACGAGGCCTAAAAGAACTGCATCTCATGGCTTCTGCGCTGTTCCCCGTGCATAAGCCGATTCTTCCCCTCATCAAAGATGGAACCATTGCCGACATAACCACCAACTACATGAACGGTCCAATCGCCGAGTGCCTGAGCAACCATGGTCTAAAGGGCAGTCTCACCATGCAAACGCACGGTGGCAGAGCCCGAAGCATCGTGGAAGGCGACAACGTCATCGACGTTGCCTTTATCGCCGCCCCGGCCGTCGACAAGGCGAAAAACGCTTCGGGCGTGCATGGAAAAAACGCCTGCGGTAGTTTGGGCTACGCTATTGAGGACAGCCTATACGCCAAACGGAAAGTTTTGGTGACCGACAACCTCGTCGACACCTTGGAAGACCCGCAAATACAAGGCGACGCCATCGACGACGTTTTGCTCGTAAAGACGCTTGGGGACGCCGAGGGAATCATGAGCGGGACGCTCAAAATCACAAAAGACCCGCTCGGTTTGAAAATCGCCCGTGAAGCGTTGCGCCTTTTGCAAGCCCTTGACGTCTTTGAAGATGGCGTGTCGTTCCAAAGCGGTGCGGGCGGCATTTCACTCGCCATCACGAAAGGGTTCAACGATATTATGAGAGAACGCGGCCTCAAAGCCTCCTTTTATTCGGGAGGCATCACCCGCTATCATGTGGACGCGCTTGAAGGCGGTCTCGTCGATAAACTCTACGACGTGCAGTGTTTTGACGACGCCGCCATTGAAAGCTTGAAAAAAAACGCCAACCATCATGCAATCAGCGCTTCAAACTACGCCAACCCGAACAACGCAAACCGCGTCATCAAAGATTTGGACGTCGTCATCCTAGGCGCTAGCGAAATCGATACCGATTTCAACGTCAACGTCACCACCGATTCGTATGGGACCATCATCGGCGGCAGCGGCGGACATTCCGATACCGCCGAGGACGCCAAACTGTCCGTCATCGTATCCCCGCTTCTAAAAGCGCGCACGCCTCTCATCCGTGAAAGGGTGCGCACCATCACGACACCCGGAAAACATATCGACTGTTTGATCACCGAACGCGGAATCGCAATCAATCCGAAACGCCGAGATTTGCTTGAAAAGCTCAAAGACACGCGCCTTCCGCTTTTTTCCATCGAAGAACTGATGGCAAAGGCCCACGCCTTTACCGGCAAACCGAAAGTTTCACATCCAGGGGATAAGATTGGGGTTGTCGAAAGCCGCCACGGCTCAACGCTCGACAACCTGTATAAAAAGGGGGATTGACATGGAAATCAAAGAGGTCGTTTTGGAAGAGGAACGCCTTGAAATCGAACGGTTTTTAAGCAATTTCCATCTGACTTTCGAAGACGACATCGATTTGACGCTTTCGTTGCGTGAAGACGAAAAGCTTATCGCCACCGCTTCGGCGTCCGACAACATCGTCAAATGCGTCGCCGTCGCCGACGAATACCGGCACAAAAACCATCTTGGAAAACTGATGAGCGCTTTGATCAAAGAATTGAACCAAAAAGGCGTCGACCACGTATTCGCCTACACCCGTCCCGAACACATCGAGATTTTCAAACGCCTCGGTTTCCGGCCCATTGTCCAAACCATGAATCTTACTTTCTTGGAAAGAAACGGCGACATTCGGGCGACCCTGAAAAGCCTCAAAGAAACATACGGGCTCACAAACGAAGCCAAAGGCAGCGTCGTCATCAACGCGAACCCGTTGACCAAAGGGCATCTTCACCTTATCGAGGAAGCCCGCAAGCATCATGAAACCCTGCTTGTGTTTGTCGTCAGCGAAGACCGTTCGTTCTTCCCCTTCGAAGATCGCATCGCCATCATCGAAGAAGCGCTGAAAGACAAGGAAAACGTTGTGGTGTTGCCGACGGGTGACTATCTCGTTTCGTTCGCAACCTTCCCCAAATACTTTCAAAAACACGAAGAATCCATTCGCGAAGAACATGCGCTCATTGACGTGCTCACCTTCAAACAACACTACATGAAGGCGTTCAACATCACCGACCGCTACGTGGGAAAAGAACCTTATAGCGCCATGACCGATACTTACAACCAAACGATGAAACGCTATCTATGCGACGGTTTGCACATCATCGACCGCAAAAAGCACGATTCAACCCCGATTAGCGCGTCAACCGTCCGCAAATTGCTCAAAAATAACGGCCTTGAAGCGGCCAAGCCCTACATCCCGAAAGCCACCTACGATTACCTGCGTTCGGAAAAAGGGCAAAAAATCATCAAGGACATCAAAACCCATGACAAACGCCACTGAGATTTTGCAAGCGCGCAGCGTGCGCGCCGAAACCGTTGAGGCGTTTAAAAATCGGAACCAAACCGATGTCTTGTCGCTGAAAGCGAACGTCGCGGGCGCCCCGAAAAACACTCGTTATCAAGCCCTCGTTTTGCGGCTGTTTCACCATATCCTGCAACAACTTTTCGAAACGGAAGGCACATATTGCGCCTCAAAGGACGGCGATTATGTGCTTTTTCCTGTTGCAAAGGCGGATGCCGCCAAACGTATCGGCGTGTTTTTGGAAACCCATCATGCCCTAGGCGGTTTTGTCGACATCGACGTGTACATGCGCGACCAAGTCGAGCCGTTGCACCGTAACGATTTGGGCTATGAAGAACGCAAATGCTGGCTTTGCGGCAAGCCGGCCCGAGTTTGCGCCCGTGCACAAACGCACGACATCGCCTCCTTGCGCGCACACATGAACGAAAAGGTGGAGGATTTTCTTGTTTCCGCGCTTGCCTTAGAAGCCTCGACCGCGCTTCGAAAGGAAGTCTTTTTCTATCCTTCGCTCGCTTTGGTCTCCTCGCGCGATTCCGGCCGTCACAAGGATATGAACATTTCCCATTTTTTGGCCTCGATTGAAGCGTTGAAACCGTATTTTGAGCAATACGTCCGCTACGGATTTCACAAGCGTTCGCTCAAAGACCTGCGCGGTTTGGGCAAAGACGCCGAGGCGGCCATTTTGCGCTCGACAAACGGCGTGAACACCCACAAAGGTTCAAATTTCATCTTTGGCCTCACGCTTCCCCATTACGCCCGTTCGCTCAAAAAAGGCGAAGATCTCTACGCCTGCATGCGCCTGCTTTCCGAAACGGCGCGCACGATTCTCCAAACGGACTTTTCCGACCTTCCCCCGGAAGAAAAGAGGACCCGCGGAGAAACGCTTTACGCCGAGCACAATGTCAAAGGCATACGCGGCGAAGCCGCAAACGGTTTTCCCGCTGTTTTTTCTTGGTACCCGAGAAAAGACCACCATCCGCTTAGGAAGTTTGCCTATATCGCTTCCCGCTTGGAGGATACGACGTTGATTTGCGGGATGTCGCCCACCCTTCATGAAGTGAAGGAAGCCATGAAGCGGGCCCAGGATGCGCCTTGCAAGGAATTAAGGCGCATTTACGCCGAACTCAAAAAGAAGGGGTGTTCGCCCGGGGGCGCCGCCGACTTGCTTGCGCTCGTGTACTTTTTAGAGGCGACGGACGTTTTGTTTGAACCGCTTGAAACTATGTAAATTTCCTTTCATTAATGGTATACTAAAGAAAATCATCCGGCAGGGGGATGGAGATGGACAATCACTATGTTGACGCCGACGATCGGCAAAACGAGCGTTTTGCGAAAGGATACTCCTTTTACAAACTCGCGTTGGTGTTTGTCGCGGGTTGTTTGCTCGGAACTTGGTATGAGGAAATATACCATTACTTTTATTACGGATATTACGAGAACAGAAGCGGCGTGATTTATGGACCTTTCAATCCAATCTACGGCGTCGGGTTCGTGTTGATGCTTCTTGTGATGCGTCCGTTCAAACAATGGTATGCGGCCATTTTGGCCGGCGCCTTCGCGGGGGGCGTTTTTGAGTACGCCGCCAACGCCGGACAGGAATTTTTCACCGGTGCGGTTTCCTGGAGTTACCACGATTACTTTTTGAACATCAACGGAAGAACGACCATTCCCTATGCGCTTTTTTGGGGACTATTCGGGTATTTCATGGTACGGGTCGTCTACCCTTTTCTCTCCGCGCGCATTGAATCTCTTTCGAAGAGAACCGGCAAAATCTTGACATGGGTTTTGGTCGTGTTCCTTTTTTTGAATATGACGATTTCATACGGCGCCCTTATTCGCTCGCATCATCGAAGCGAAGGGATCGAGGCCCAAACGTTTGTCGGCGAGTTCTTCGATCGTCATTATCCCGATGAACGTTTGGCGGAGGCTTTTCCGGATGCGCGTCGCATCGATCGAAACAACGAGGAAGAGGAGGGGGAAGAATGAACATCGTTTTTGTGATCGACGAATTCGGCAAAAGCGGAAACGGCACCTCTATCTCCGCTTTGCGCATGGCGGAAAACCTCCGTGAGCGGGGACACCGTGTCCGGGTGGTTTCGGGGACGGCTCCAGGCGAAGACAACGTCTACCTTACCGGCATCAAGCGGTATCCTCTCCTTTATCGCCTTTGCAAGGCGCAAGGCATGTTTTTGGCAAAGGCGGACGAAGACGTTTTGAAAGAAGCTTTTGAAGACGCGGACGTTGTGCATTACTTCCTGCCTTTCGCTTTGTGCCGCCGAGGCAAGCGGATCGCGGACGCCATGGGCATTCCTTCGACCGCGGCTTTTCACGTTCAGCCGGAAAACATCACTTCGACGCTTTATTTGAACCGGTTGCAGCCTATAAACGAATGGCTTTACAGCAAATTCCGCGGCTTTTTCGACCAGTTCGACCATGTGCACTGCCCGAGCGAGATGATCAAAGACCAGCTAAGAAGCCGATATTACCGAGCGAAAATGCATGTGATCTCAAACGGCGTATCGCCTGAATTCCGGCCCAAAACGGTTCTTAAACCGCAAGCGTTTCAAGGCAAAACCGTGGCGCTTATGGTCGGGCGCCTTTCAAGAGAAAAACGACAAGACCTTATCCTAAAGGCGGTCGCAAAATCCCCCTACCAACAAGACATCCAAGTGGTCTTCGCCGGGCGGGGGCCTTGGCGGAAGAAATTGGAGAAAATGGGGAAACGGCTCCACAACGCACCAAAATTTCTCTATTGCACGCAAGAGGAGCTTATCGATTTGATGAACGTCGCAGACCTCTACATCCACGCCTCCGATATCGAAATTGAGGCCATCTCCTGCATCGAGGCTTTTTCATGCGGCTTGGTGCCCATCATCTCGGACAGTCCCGTTTCGGCGACGAACCAGTTCGCTTTGTCCGAAGACAACTTGTTTCAAGCGGGAAACAGCGACGACTTGGAAGCAAAAATGCGGCATTTGCTGGAAAACCCGAAAAAGAAAGCGGCGCTTTCAAAATATTATCTCAAGTACGCGCAAAATTTTCGCGTTAAAGAAAGCGTCGACAAGTTCGAAAACATGTTAGAAGAAGCGATTGCTTTGTATGAAGGCGAAAAAAAGACATCGCCTGTTCGCGATGCCTAAGGGGTTTTGTTTTGATAATGGACGCCTTGGTGGGTGTTCTTTTTCCGCAGCAGCTTGTCGATTTCGTTTAGGACGACGAATTTCTTCAACGTCCATTTCGGGGCAATCAGTTGGTTTTTCGGCGCGTCTCCCGTCAAGCGATGGATGACGATGTCGGGACGTAGGCGCTCGATTTGCTTGACGGTGATGTCGACGTATTCTTTTCGGGTGAGCAATCTTACTTCGTTACGACCGGTCATTTTGGCGAGTTCTGTGCCTTTTAGCGCATGCAGCATATGGATTTTGACGCCTTGGATGTCGAGTTTGTTCAAGTGGTCGATGGTTTGCAGCATCATCTCTTCGTTTTCTCCGGGTAAGCCGTTGATGATGTGAGCCACGACTTCGATGCCGCGTTTTCGCAGCCTTTTTACGGCATCGTCGAAACAGCGAAGCGTGTGCGCGCGGTTGATTTTTATCGCCGTCTCTTCATGGATGGTTTGCAAACCGAGTTCGACTTGCACAGGAGTTCTTTCGTTCATTTCCGCGAGCAATTCGACTTTTTCGTCTTCTAAAGCGTCGCACCGGGTCGCAACCGCGAGGCCGACGACGCTTTCATCTAAAGAAACGGCTTCGGTGAACAAACTTCTCAAGGTCGAAACGTCTTTGTATGTGTTGGTGTTGGCCTGAAAATAAGGCATGGTGTAACTGTCCGGCCATTTTTTTTGCAGGCCTTTTTTGACGTTTTCAAACTGTTGCTTCAACGGCAGCGTTTTTGGGGCGTTGAAGTCGCCGCTTCCGGAAGCCGAACAAAAAACGCACCCGCCCCATGCTTTTGTGCCGTCGCGGTTCGGGCAGGTGAAATCCCCGTTCAAGGGCACTTTGAAAACTTTCTTTCCAAAACGCTTTCTCAAAGTTTCGTTCAAGGTGCGATACGGTTTTTCTTTTGTGAAAGGATTCATTTGAGCCACCTCGGACCCATTTTAGCATAAAACCCTCAAAGATTGCACGAAGTATGTTACAATATGTGTTGAGCACGAAAACAAAGCAGAAGAAGTGATGAATATGTTTGAACGTGTACGAACCGCAATCGCAGCTCCGCAACACTTGATTCTTTTTCGCAAGGACCGATTGATATGGGTCTTTTTGTATATGCTTTTTTTCGCGGCGCTTTTCGCAACCCATGAAATTGTGACCGTGAGTACGTATGACGGCATTTCGTGGCAAACCCAAGAAACAATTCGGGAAAACGGCGTGTCTCCTGATGCGGATTGCCGAATCGAAGACGCGGTTTTGCAGTGCGACGAGGAGACGAGAGAAGTGCTCTTTGAGCATACGACGCTGACTTTCAGCATTGATTCGCACGATTCCATCGACACCGAAGCGTATGGAGAATATTCTCCGCATTTCGTGCTGCACGGCGATACGCTTTATGTGTATTTGGACACCTTCGCCGGGATATTCTCGCACGAGAAGCCGATCGCCGAACTCGACGAAGCCGTCCACAACATTGATCTTAACTACGATGAGGAAACCGAACTGGAGTTTTTCGAAGCCGTCTATGCGGCGGTGGATGCGGAAATTCTCGCATACCGCGGCTTATGGGGGACGGGACTCATTCTCTTCCGCCTCGTTTCGGGCCTTTTGCTGTTCAACGTGTTTGTGCTGCTTAACGCGTTTTTGATTCAAAGACGCTTGCGCAAAGTGCCCTTCAAACAAATGTTCGTGATGATGTCGTACGCCTCGACGCTGCTCTTTGTGGTGCTGGTCTTTGACGCCATTTACTCTTTCCATTTCATCTTGTTCATCCTCTTGCTGTTCGTCGCTTTCCGACAAACGAGCCGGTTGGCGCTTGAAATTCAGCGGCAAATTCAACGTTAGCCTTGTAAGGCGCGTAAAAATGTGCTACTATATTACACACTAAAATGCATGGACACGGGCATAGTATTCGGACATTGTTTTCAGAGACTTAGTGGCTGCTGCGAACTAAGAACAATCCCCGAAGAACTCACCCGAAGAGCAGTGCGGGCAAAACCCGCAACGTATCCCGCGTTAAGGGCCAAAGCGCTACGGAACTAAGGTGGTACCGCGGAACTCTCCGTCCTTAACTTTGTTAAGGGCGTTTTTTTATCCAAATAAGGAGTGATTGCATGAAATACAATCCGAAAACCATTGAAAAGAAATGGCAAAAGCACTGGTACGATTCCGACTGCTTCGAAGCCAAGGATTTTGGCGAGAAACCCAAATATTACGCGCTTGTGGAATTCCCCTACCCTTCAGGAACCGGCATGCATGTCGGTCACATTCGCGCCTACACTTCGCTTGAGGTCGTCTCGAGAAAACGGCGGATGGAAGGCTACAACGTTCTTTTTCCGATCGGTTTCGACGCCTTCGGCCTGCCTACCGAAAATTACGCGATGCAGGAAAAAATTCACCCGCGCAAGGTGACCGACCAAAACATCGAGATTTTCACCGACCAGCTCAAACGTGCCGGGTTCAGTTTCGATTTCTCCCGCATGGTCGATACGACCGACAAAGATTACTACAAATGGACGCAGTGGATTTTCGTGCAGCTTTTCAAAAACAATCTGGCCTACCGCCATAAAACGACGGTTAATTTTTGCCCCGACTGCAAGGTCGTCTTGTCCAACGAAGAAAGCCAAGGCGGAAAATGCGACCGTTGCGGCGAAAGCGTCGTCCAAAAAGAAAAAGACGTCTGGTTCTTGAAAATCACCGAATATGCGGAACGCCTGCTCAAAGGTCTTGAGGAATTAGAGACGCTCCCCCGCATCAAAACCGAACAGAAGAACTGGATCGGCAAATCGATCGGCGCGGAAATCCGTTTCGGCATCGCCGATTCCAATGAGAGCCTGAATGTTTTCACCACCAGGCCCGATACCTTGTTTGGTTCGACGTTTATGGTCATCGCCCCCGAACATCCCTTGCTTGAAAAAGAATCCGACAAAATTGAGAACGCAAAAGCGTTGAAAGAATACCAAAAGCGCGCCGCCCAAAAAACCGAATTTGAACGCACCGAACTTCAAAAAGACAAGAGCGGTCTCAAACTAGAAGGCATTGAAGCCCTTCATCCCTTAACCGGAGAAAAGATGCCCGTCTTCGTCGCCGATTACGTGATGATGGATTACGGAACGGGCGCCATCATGGCCGTCCCCGGCCACGACGAACGGGACTACGAATTTGCAAAAACCCACGGATTGTCCATTGTCGAGGTCATTGAGGGCGGCGACATTGAGAAAGAAGCCTTCACCGATGTGGAAACCGGCACTCTTATCAACAGCGATTTCTTAAACGGCCTCGATGTCCAAGACGCCATCGACGCCATGATCGACCACCTCGTCAAACACGACCTAGGAAAAAAAGCCGTCAACTACAAAATGAAAGACTGGGCCTTCAACCGCCAACGCTATTGGGGCGAACCCATTCCCATCGTGCATTGCGAAGATTGCGGCATGGTGGCCGTCGATGAAGAGGATTTGCCGGTCACTTTGCCGGACATCGAAGACTTCGCGCCCAACGAAGAAGGAGAAAGTCCGCTTGCGAACATCGAATCCTTCGTGCACACCACTTGTCCCAAATGCGGTCGAAACGCCAAACGCGAAACCGACACCATGCCCCAATGGGCGGGCAGTTCGTGGTATTTCCTTCGTTACATCGACCCGAACAACGACAAAGAACTCGCCAATTACCACAAACTCAAATATTGGCTGAACGTCGATTGGTACAACGGAGGCATGGAACACGTCACAAGACACGTCATCTATTCTCGTTTTTGGCACCAGTTCCTCTACGACATCGGCGTGGTGCCGACCAAGGAACCATACAAAAAACGCACCGCCCAAGGATTGATTTTGGGCCCTGATGGCGATAAGATGAGCAAATCGAAAGGCAACGTCGTCAACCCGATGGAAACCATCGAAAGCTATGGCGCCGATACATTGCGCCTTTACATCCTCTTTATCGGCGACTACGAGCAATCGACGCCTTGGAGCGAATCCGGCGTCAAAGGCGCCCGCAGATTTTTAGAGAAAGTATGGCGCCTCCAAGACAAGGTGAAAGACCAAAAACCCGACGAAGAACTCACGAATTTCCTTCACAAAATCATCGACGGCGTCGATACGGACATCGAAGCCACCAAATTCAACACCGCCATCTCAAAATTGATGACGTTCGTCAACGAAGCCTCGAAAAAAGAAACCATCGCCAAAGCGACCTTTGAAACCTTTTTGAAACTGCTCAACCCCTTCGCTCCGCACATCAGCGAAGAACTCAACCAAAACATCGGCAACAATGAATCGCTGGTGTTTGCGGCTTATCCCGAGGCGGACCCCGAACGACTCAAAGAAGAAAAGGTCACCATCGTGTTGAGCGTCAACGGCAAAATGCGCGACAAAATTGAAGCGAAAAAAGACGAAGACAAAGAGAAACTTGAAGAACTCGCCTTGGCCAATGAACGCGTGCAAAAGTTCATCGAAGGCAAGAGCGTGCAAAAAATCATTGTCGTCCCGAACCGCCTCGTGAACGTGGTCGCCCAATAAACAACCTTAAGCCCTCGCAAGAGGGCTTTTCATTTTGCCATGATTTTTTTGTATGACAACTTTTTCCCTTTTTAACGTTGCAAGCCCCGTTCAAACATGATATAATTTCACTGTAAAAACGCTTTCATGGAAAAGCGTTTAAATTATGAGTGCCAAATCGAAAGGGAGGCTTTTTTAATGAAAAAATTTGAGTACATGGAGAAATACGGCTACGAACAGCTTGTGTTTTTTCATGACGCGACCACAGGTTTGAAAGGCATCACATGCATTCACAACACCACCCTCGGGCCCTCTCTCGGAGGAACGAGACTTTGGGTCTACGACAACGAAGACGACGCGACGCTCGATGTATTGCGGTTGGCTCGCGGCATGACCTACAAGGCGGCATGCGCCGGATTGAATCTTGGCGGCGGAAAAACCGTCTTGATCGGCGATGCGAAAAAGGTCAAAAGCGAAGAATATTTCCGCGCTCTTGGACGCTATGTCCAAACGCTAGGCGGACGCTACATCACCGCGCCGGATGTCAACACATCCGCCAAAGACATGCAGTATGTCAATATGGAGACCGATTATGTCGTCGCCATCCCCACCAAGAGCGGAAACCCCTCGCCGGCCACGGCACGAGGAGCGTTTCACGGCATCCGCGCCTCGCTCAAAGAACGTTTTGGCACTGACGACATGAGCGAACGCACATTTGCGGTACAAGGCGCCGGGCAGACCGGCGACTTCCTGATTGGCGATTTGCTTGAAGCGGGCGCCAAAAAAGTGTATTTCACCGAAATCAACGAAGACCACATCGCCAAAATCAAAGAAAAATACCCCGACGTCGAATACGTCGAACCCGATTCAATCTACGACCTCGACGTCGACGTCTTCGCCCCATGCGCGCTTGGCGCCGTCATGAACGACAAGACCATCAAGCGCCTCAAGTGCGAAATCGTTGCCGGTACGGCGAACAACGTCCTCGAAGACGAAGAGAAACACGGCGAAGCCCTCAAAAAGCGCGACATTTTGTACGCTCCCGACTTCGTCATCAACGCCGGCGGCCTAATCAACGTTTCCCACGAACTAGAAGAAGACGGATACAGCAAAGATAAAGCGTTCAGCGACATCGAGAGAATTTACGACCGTCTGCTTGATATATACCAAGTCGCCAAAGAAAACGACACCCACACCCAAGAAGCGGCGAAAATCTTTGCGAGACGCCGCATTGAAACCATCAACAAACTTCATTCCAACTACATCAAACGATAGATGAAACGTTTGACGATTCTCAGTGGACACTATGGAGCGGGAAAAAGCGAAATCGCGGTGAATATGGCCATCGATTTCCGGATGGATGCCCTCGTCGATCTGGATATCATCAATCCGTATTTCCGCTCCCGTAGTGTCCACGCTTTACTGCAAGAACACGGTGTGAATCTCGTCGAATCAAGCGTCGAGAAATCTTCGGGAAGCGATTTGCCCTATATCAGCGCCCAAGGCAGCAGGCCTTTTTACGATAAAAGCTTGCGGGCCGTTTACGATTTGGCGGGCACCAAAGCGGGCGCGAAAATCATGATGCAATACCGCGATTTGATCGACGCCGACGAAGACTTGGATTTCTTCGTCGTCGTCAACGTGTTCCGCCCCGACACCGACACGCCCGACAAGATTGTCCGGCTGATCGAAACCTTAGAGGGTGGCGCACAACTCAAAGTGACCGGTTTGATCAACAACAGCAATCTCATCAAAGAAACAAAAGAAGAACACATCGCACAAGGGGAGAAGATTCTTCAAGAGGTCTCAAAAGAAACCGACCTTCCCATCGTCTACACCTTTTATGAAGAATCGGTGAAACCGACCCGGCGATTTTCCGGCGAAGTGCGCCCTCTTAGGCGTTACCTTGCCAAAACATGGTTATAGGAGGCTATTCATGGCAAAAGGAAGAATCATCATTGCGGAGGACAAATGCAAGGGCTGCGGACTGTGCATCCACCATTGTCCTGTCGACATACTTGCGCTTGACACTTCAAGGACAAACAAAAAAGGCTACACGCCGCTTTATGTGACGGACCCGGAAAAATGCATCGCTTGTTCGATGTGCGCCCTCGTTTGTCCCGACAGCGTCATCACCGTTGAACGTTTCAAGAAATCCTAAAGGAGTGAAATCATGGCAAAAGTTCTAATGAAAGGGAACGAAGCGATGGCCCTAGCCGCCATCAAGGGTGGATGCGACGCCTTTTTCGGCTATCCCATCACCCCGCAAAACGAAATTCCCGAATACCTTTCCTACCATATGGAAAAAAACGACCGCGTCTTTGTGCAAGCCGAAAGTGAAGTCGCGGCCATCAACATGGTATATGGAGCCGGAGGCGCGGGCGCGCGCGTGCTCACCTCCTCTTCAAGCCCCGGCATCGCCTTGAAACAAGAAGGCATCAGCTACCTTGCCGGCAGCGAAGTCCCCTGCGTCATCATCAACGTCATGCGCGGAGGCCCTGGCCTCGGCGGCATCCAGCCGGCGCAATCCGATTACAACCAAATCACACGCGGCGGCGGAAACGGCGATTACCGCGTGCTTTCCTTCGCCCCCGAAAACCTCCAAGAGGCGGTCAACATCATCAAAGAAAGTTTTTCTCTCGCCGATTATTACCGCAACCCGGTCATGATCGCCGTCGACGGATTGCTCGGGCAGATGATGGAACCGATCGACCTTGACGAAGCGCCCGATTTCGGTCCCGCGAAAGAAAAGCCTTGGGCCGCCGACGGTTCTTCGGGCAAACGCGGCAGCCGCAACAAGATCGTTTCTTTGCATCTTGACCCCTACAAACTCGAAGAACACAACTTGAATCTCAAGAAAAAATACGACGAAATGGTGGACAAGGAACAGCGTTACGAAACCGTCGAAATCGACGACGCGGAAATCGTTTTTGTCGCGTATGGTTCGATGGCGCGCATCGCAAGAAGCGCCGTTGACACATTGCGCAAAGAAGGCGTCAAGGTCGGCATGATTCGGCCGATTTCTCTTTGGCCCTTCCCGCAAAACGCTTTCGAGAAGCTTCCGAAATCCGTGCATACGCTCTTGACGCTTGAAATGAGCCTCGGACAGATGCACCAAGACGTCCGCATCGTCAACAACGGACGCTACAAACTCGACTTCTACGGCCGCACCGGCGGCGTCGTCCCCGAACCCGAGGAAATCGTCGAACGCGTCCACAAACTCCTCAATAAGGAGGACCAATCATGAAAACCGAAACCGTATACAAACCGACACACGGTCTCACCGACCGGGATTTGAGCTATTGCCCCGGATGTACGCACGGCATCATCCACAAGCTCGTCGGCGAAGTCCTCGTCGAAAAGGGCTTGCTTGACGAAGCCGTCGGCGTCGCAAGCGTCGGCTGCAGCGTGCTTAGTTACGAGTTTTTCAACTGCGACATGCATCAAGCCGCGCACGGTCGTGCGCCGGCGGTCGCAACCGGCATCAAACGTGTCCGCCCCGAACACGCCGTATTCACCTATCAGGGCGATGGCGATTTGGCGTCGATTGGTCTGAGCGAAGTCGTACACGCTGCCCATCGCGGCGAGAACATCACCGTCATTTTCGTCAACAACGCCATCTACGGCATGACCGGCGGGCAAATGGCGCCTACGACCCTCATCGACCAAAAAACGACGACCTCTCCCCTCGGCCGCAAAAAAGAAGGCGCGGGCGAACCGATCCGCATCAGCGAAATGCTCGCCACCATTCCCGGCGCCGCTTATTTGGAGCGCGTAAGCGTGCACGACCCAAAACACATCCGCAAAGCCAAAAAGGCCATCGAAAAGGCGTTTGATGCGCAGATGAACAAGCAAGGGTTCACCTTGGTCGAATTCATCTCCACATGTCCAATCAACTGGGGCATGAACCCCAAGGATTCCATCGACTGGTCGGTCGAGCATATGATACCTTATTATCCGCTCGGCGTTTTCAAAGACAAAACGAAAGGTGATAGCGATGATTGATGAACGCGTCATAGTCGCAGGCTTCGGCGGTCAAGGCGTCATGCTGATGGGGCAAATTCTCTCCTACGCCGCCACGCAGGAAGATTTGAACACCGCGTGGATTCCTTCATACGGTCCCGAAACGCGCGGCGGCACGGCGAATTGTTCGGTGGTCATCTCCAAAGCCCGCATCAATTCACCGGTCGTAAGCGAACCCGACACTTTGATCGTGCTCAACCAGCCTTCTTTGGACAAGTTTGAGAAGAAACTCAAAAAAGGCGGCAAGCTGTTGGTGAACAAAGCGCTCGTCGATACGGAAAAAATCCGCGACGATGTGGAACTTTACGCCGTCGACTGCAACAAAATCGCCCTTGACATCGGCAATTTGAAAGTCGCCAACATGGTCATGCTTGGCGCGTATATCGCCATGACCGACATGTTTGAAAAAGAAGCGATTTTCGCCGTGTTCGATCAAATCTTCACCGGCGCAAAAAGCAAACTGATCGATATGAACAAACAAGCGCTTGAGGCCGGCATCAAAGCGATTGAAGCGTAAAAAAACGCTATGTAAGGTGGTGATTCTCTTATGAGAATCCTAACGATCAACCCGGGTTCAACCTCTACGAAAATCGCCGTGTTCGACAAGGTCTTCAAGAAGCACAAGCCTTTTGCGAAAACGACCATCAAGCACAACGGTTCACAGATGCTGCAGCTTGAAACCCTCGCCGAACAGCTGCCTTTGCGCCGCAAACTCATCGAGGAGTTCTTAGAGGAATACGACATAGAACTAAAAAGCATCGACGGGTTCATTGGCAGAGGCGGGTTGCTGCGTCCCTTAGAAAGCGGCCTTTACCGCGTCAACGACAAGATGATCGAAGAACTCACGGCCAACGCCCATGGAGAACACGCCTCGAACTTGGGCGGACTCATCGCCCACGCCTTGGCCGAAAAAGTGGGCAAACACGCCTACATCGCCGACCCGGTAGTGGTGGATGAAATGGACGACGTGGCGAAGATGTCCGGATTAAACGGCATCGAAAGACGCAGTTTGTTTCACGCTTTGAACCAAAAAGCCGTTGCCAGAAAGTACAGCGAAGAACAAGGCGTTCCCTACGAAGATTTGCATTTGATCGTCGCCCATTTGGGTGGAGGCATCAGCATCGGCTATCATAGACAAGGCCGTGTGGTCGATGTCAACAACGCCCTTGACGGGGACGGACCGATGTCGCCCGAACGAGCGGGAAGCTTGCCGGTTTGCAGCGTCATCGATATGGCGTCTTCTTCGCAATCGGCCGAAGAATTCAAAAAAATGGTCCGCAGCTACGGAGGCATGTTCTCGTATTTGAACACCAAAGACGCCGAGGAAGTTTCGGACATGCTCGCCGAGAACAACCTTGAAGCGGAGCGGGTCGTCAAAGCGATGGTGCATCAAATCGCCAAAGAAATTGGCGGATTGTTCGCTTTGACCCACGGCCAGCTTGACGCCATCATTCTCACCGGCGGCCTCGCCTACAATCAAGACATCATCCAACCGCTCATCGAGACGATCGACCATCTCGGCGACATCACTCTCTACCCCGGCGAAAACGAACTCGATTCCATGGCCTTCAACATGCTCGCCCTATTAGAAGGGCGGACAAAAGCCAAAGAATATTGAAGCAAAAAACGCCTCCGGCGCGTATCATGCGCAAGGAGGTGTTTTTATGCGTTGTCCTTTGTGTTTGCTCCCTAACGAACAAGAAGCGACGTTTGCGACACTTTTTCGCTTGGACTTCACCCATGAAGGTTGTCAAGCGGCATCCTTGAGCGAACGAGTGGAAGAGCAAGTCCCCCTTTCAAACAACACGCTTGAGATAGTGTGGTTCCGCGGAACCGCGCATCCCCTGCATTTTCAAAGAATCCTGCAAGACGCGCTTCATTCAAAGCGTGCATACCTTTTTTATGAGCCCAACATGAAAGATTCAACCTCCACCCGCTTGCTTGCGGGGTTGCTTTTTCCTCTTCGCATCTACGCCGAACGCTTTTTGACCCTCGACGACTTGGCGTCCTTGTTGCGCGCTTTGGGTGAATAAGATTTTGTTCGCATTTTGAATGCCAAGCGCTTATTATATGTTATAATAAATGTATAAAAGACGAAGGAGTTGATGCACATGATCGTCGAAGTTCGTGGCAAAAACGGCTTCAAAGTCACCGACGCAATTGAAAACTACGCTCATGAAAAACTCTCGAAACTCGAACGGTTCTTCAAAGAAGAACTCGACGCCGCAGTAGTCTGCAAGACCTATTCCGACCACCACAAAGTGGAGGTCACCATTCCGACCAAATACTTCACAATGCGTGCGGAAGTCGCCGAAGAAGACATGTATGCGGCCATCGATTTGGCCATCGACAAACTCGAACGTCAAATCCGCAAACACAAAACAAAAGTCAACCGGAGCCTCCGCAAGCGCGAAGGCGTAAAGGATCTGTTCAACGAAGACGTCGACCTTGAGGCGCTCGAACGCGAACTTGTCGGACGCCCCGTCAAGAAGAAACAACACAAGCTTGAACAAATGAACACCGACGAAGCGATTACCGCCATGGAAATGTTGGGCCATGATTTCTATATTTACCGCGACGAAAAAACCAAAAACGTACACGTTCTCTATCTCCGAAACGACGGCGATTACGCCGTAATCGAAACCGAATAAACAGTGGATGCGCGGTGGATTCCACCGCGCATTTTTTTTGGGTTCGAAGCGGGGGTTATGCTTTGTAAAAAAGCCCATATGTGATAAGATATTTATGATTAAACGAGGTGACATTATGCTAAAAAAACTGAAGCAATTTTTCGACCACAGCCGTCGCGCGCAAAAACCTCTCAGCGATTTTGCCGACAAGGTGCTCGAATTAGAAGAAGAGTACAAAAAACTCTCCGACGAAGAATTGAAAAGCAAGACCGAAGAATTCAAAAAACGCCTTGAAGAAGGCGAATCGCTTGACGACCTTGAAATTGAAGCGTACGCCGTTGTCCGCGAAGCCTCTACTCGCGTGACGGGCATGACGCCTTTCAAGGTCCAAGTCATGGGCGCAAGGGTCATCCATCAAGGAAACATTGCCGAGATGAAAACGGGGGAAGGGAAAACCTTGACCGCCGTCATGCCGGCTTATTTGAACGCTCTGACCGGAAAGGGCGTCCACATCGTTACGGTCAACGACTACCTTGCCCGCCGTGAAGCCGAAGGGGAAATCGGCGATATTTTCCGCTACCTCGGATTGAGCGTCGCCATGAACCATCGCGATTTGTCGAAAGAGGAAAAACGCGAAGCGTATGAAGCGGACATTCTTTATTCCACAAACAACGAACTCGGCTTCGACTATTTGCGAGACAATATGGCCATCTACAAGGAACGCATGGTGCAAAAAGAACTTCATTACGCCATCATCGACGAGGTCGACTCCATCCTGATCGACGAAGCGCGTACCCCCCTTATCGTCTCCGGCGGCGCGAAAAAGACCGCGAACCTTTACAAACAAGCCCAAGCCTTCGCCCGTACCCTCGATGAAGACGATTACGACATCGACATCAAGGCCCGCCATGCGACACTGACTTCATCCGGCGTGGCCAAGGCGGAGCGCTATTTTGGCATCGACAATCTCTACGACCTTGAACACGTTTCGTTGCTGCATCACATAAACAACGCCATCAAGGCGAATTTTACCATGGAAAACGACGTCGATTACGTCGTCAAGGACAATCAGGTCATACTTGTCGACCAATTCACCGGCCGGCTGATGCCTGGCAGACAGTTCTCTTCCGGGCTTCATCAGGCCCTTGAAGCCAAAGAAGGCGTCGAAATCAAAAAAGAGACGAGCACGCTCGCTTCAATTACCTTCCAAAACTTTTTTAGGATGTACGACAAACTTTCCGGGATGACCGGTACGGCCAAAACGGAAGAAGAAGAGTTTCAAAACATCTACAACATGCTCGTCATCCAAATCCCCACCAACGAACCGATGATCCGCGAAGACGCCAACGATGTCATTTACCCGACCATGGAAGCCAAATACAAAGCGCTCGCCGATGAAATCGAAGAGCGCCATAAAAAAGGCCAGCCCATGCTTGTTGGCACCATATCCATCGAAAGCAGCGAACGTTTGAGCAAACTGCTCAAGCGCCGGGGCGTCAAACACGATGTGTTAAACGCGAAAAACCACGAACGCGAAGCGCAGATTGTCGCCAACGCCGGCGAGAAGTATTCGGTCACCATCGCCACCAACATGGCCGGACGCGGTACCGACATCAAACTAGGCGAAGGCGTCAAAGAACTCGGAGGCCTCGCCGTCATCGGAACCGAACGTCACGAAGCGAGACGCATCGACGACCAGCTCCGTGGGCGTAGCGGCCGCCAGGGCGATCCTGGGTATTCCAAGTTTTTCCTCTCTGGCGACGACGATTTGGTTCGCCGTTTTGGCGGCGAACGGTTCAAGCGCCAACTTGAAATGCTCACCAACCGCCGGGGAAAAGACGACAACCGTCCGGTCGATTATAAGGTTTTCTCCCGTTTCATCAAGCGCGCCCAGCGACAAATCGAAGGCAACAACTACGACCGCCGCAAAACCGTGTTGCAGTATGACGAAGTTTTGAGGAAACAACGTGAAGTCATCTACGGTCAGCGCCGTGACGTATTGCTCAAAGACGACATCATCGATTTGACCAAGTCGATGACCAAACGCCACATCGACCGCTTGATTGGTGAACATACGGACCATACGCAAAAAGAGCCCAAGCTCGACCCCGAAGCACTTTACGAAGCCATTCAGGGCAAACTCTTTCCTGTGGATTTGATCGAACGCCGCAAACTGAGCGAAAACCCTGATGAAACCTACAAATATTTAGAAGAACGCCTCGAATACGACTTTTCACGAAAAGAAGAGAAGTTTGACAGCGAAAAATTCAACGAATTTCTAAAAGCGGTCGTTTTGCGCGTTGTCGACACGTATTGGGTACAGCACATTGACCAAATGAGCGAACTCCGTCAAAGCGTCGGCTTGCGTTCTTACGGACAGCAAAACCCGCTTCGAGAATACCAAGAAATCGGCTATCAGATGTTCGAAGACATGATCGCCACCATCGAACGCGACGTAACCCGCTATATTCTGCGCGCCCGTGTCCGCGACAACGTCGAACGCGTGCAAGTCGCGAAACCGACCAAGACCTCTTCCGGCAAAGAAGAACAAAAGAAAAAAGAACCTGTGCGCCGCAAAAAAATCGGACGCAACGAACCCTGCCCTTGCGGCAGCGGAAAAAAATACAAACACTGTCACGGACGCTAAGCCGCTCTCTTTGACACGAAGGTGATCTCTATGGAACTTTTTGAAATCAAACAATCTCGGGAAGCTTTTCAAAAAAGGCTTGAAGACATTGAACAGCTATTGGACGTCGAAGCGTTGAAAAAAACGATCCATTCCCTAGAAGAAAAAACGTACGACAACCATTTTTGGGACGACCACAGCGAAGCCCAAAAAACCATCCAAACGCTCAAACGACAAAAAAAGCGGCTGCAATCCTACGAGGAATTGCGCGAACGCTTAGAAAATCTCGACGTCGCCATCGAGCTTTTGGAGATGGAAGAAACCGTCGACGAAATTGAACACGACATTAAAACGCTTGAAAAACGTTTCAAGGACACAGAAACCATGCTGTATCTCGCCGAGGAGTACGACGCCTCCTCGGCTATTTTGGAAATCCATCCGGGCGCCGGCGGCACCGAAAGCCACGATTGGGCGCTGATGCTTTATAGGATGTATCGTCGCTACGCCGAACGGCAGGGCTTTTCCTTTACCGTCAACGACTACCAAGAAGGCGGCGAAGCCGGCCTCAAAAACGCCACGCTGAGCGTCGAAGGCGAATACGCCTATGGTTTGTTGAAGAGCGAACACGGCGTCCATCGTTTGGTCCGCCTTTCGCCCTTTGACTCTTCCAATCGCCGCCACACCAGTTTTGCGGGGGTGAGCGTCATTCCCGTACTTGAAGAAACCGCCGATATAGAGATTAAAGATGACGACATTCGCATCGACACCTTCCGTTCGAGCGGCGCCGGCGGACAAAGCGTCAACACCACCGATTCCGCCGTACGCATCACCCATCTTGAAACCGGGGTGACCGTCAGTTGCCAAAACGAACGTTCGCAGATCAAAAACCGCGAACAAGCGATGAAGATACTGCGTGCGAAGCTGCACCGCATCGAGAAAGAGAAAAAAGCCGACGAAATCGAGCGGTTGCGCGGCGGCGACATCAGCAACGCCTTCGGTTCACAAATCCGCTCGTACGTCATGCACCCTTATACGATGGTCAAAGACCACAGAACCGACGAAGAGACGGCGCAAGTGCAAAAGGTTTTGGACGGTGAACTTGAACCCTTTGTCCATGCATACTTGAAAACCCGCTTGAAAGAAGGTGAGGACGATGCGTAAAACGTTGAAGAAACTCAGCTTCACCAAGCGCTACCTCATGATCACCATGGGCATAGCGCTCATGGTCGGCGGGTTTTATTATTTCATCATGCCGGCCGCCTTGGTCATCGGCGGCGTCAGCGGTGTCGGCGTGCTTTTTTCCGAACTCTTTCCCATTCGCGTCTCGTATGTCGTTTTCATCTTGAACGTCTTGCTGCTTGGGCTAGGCTGGTTGTTTTTGGGCTTTAAGTCCTTTGCGCGTAGCGTGTATGGGTCTTTGTTGTTTCCCGTGATTCTTTTTTTGCTTGAAGAGTTTTCACCGCAGCTTAAAATGGAACATAGCTACCTATTGTATACGACATTCGGAGGCTTCTTTTTGGGCCTCGGGTTTGGCTACGTCATCAAATACGGCGGCACGAGCGGCGGCACCGACATTCCCATCAAGATTCTTCACCGTCTTTTAAAACTGCCTTTGAGCGTGTCCATCTATCTAGTGGATGGCGTCATCATCCTATCGGGCGTCATTGCGTTTTACGCCGACCGCGGAGTCTCGATGGGGCTTTACGCCATTTTGACAATGGTCATTAGCGGACGCGTCGCCGATTACGTCGTCGTCGGTTCGAACACCTTGAAAGCCGTACATATCATTACCGACAAACCGCGCGAGATGAAACAGCTCATCTACGATACCTTAGAACGCGGCGTCAGTCTCGTGCCAATCAGAGGCGGCTACACCTTGCAAGATAGAACCATGGTTCTAAGCGTCATCACGCGCGACGAATACTACACAATCCGCAACGTTATAGCGGAAGTCGACCCGGACGCCTTCGTGTTCGCTTCGCCGGCCACGGAAATCCAAGGAGACTTCACAACCCACTGGGAGGATGATTGAGATGAAACGAATCAGAGGACTTCTGACAATACTTGTGGTGGTGCTTATTTTTGCGCTTTCCGCATGCAACATCACCATTGAAAACGGCAACGACAACAACGATAATGGCAACGACAACGGCAACGACGTCTACGACGGTTCTTACAACCAAGAACTCTTTGAAGAAGTCTTTGAGAAACTGCTCGACAACCACTACAAGGACTTAAGCGAAGAACAACTTTATGAAGCGGCATTGCGCGGACTTTTCGGCGCCATCGAAGACCCTTACACCCGCTATCTAACCAAAGAAGAAGCGCAACAGCACCGTGAAGGATTAGGCGAGGAGTTCGTCGGTGTGGGCATCACCATCGAAAACATCGACGACAACGTCGTTGTGCGCAAAGTATGGAGCGATTCGCCCGCTGAGGCCGCCGGCATGCAGCCGGGCGACAGAATCACCCACGTAGACGGCACCGATTACCGCCAGAAATCCTATGTCGAAACCGTCACGGATCTTTTGGGCGAAGAAGGCACCACTGTGGAAATCGGCGTCGCTAGGGGAGGCGTTGAGGAAACCATCTTTTTCACCATGGAACGCGAACGCATCCCCAATCCGACCGTGGTCTACGATGTCCATGAAATCGACGGCAAAACCATAGGTTATCTGGAAATCAACACTTTTGGCGGACAAACCGCGGGCCTTGTCGAGGACGCGCTTGAGCATTTTGAAGACGAAATGAGTATTGAAGGGTTGATCATCGACCTTCGCGACAATTCCGGGGGATATCTAAACGCCGTCAACAACATCCTGGATATGTTTTTGCCCGCCGGAGACAAGCCGATGTTCACCATCGAACAATGGATCGGCGGCGAACCTGTCGGCTTTGATTACGACGCGACGGGCGAAGAAACGAAACCTTACGACATTGTGACGATCGTCAACGAGTACAGCGCGAGCGCTTCCGAAGTGTTCGCCGCGGCGATGATTGAAAAGGGCGGCTACGACGTCTACGGCATGCCGACCTTTGGCAAAGGCACCATGCAGGTGCCCCACGATCTCATGAACGAAGGGGTCATCCATATTTCCGAAGGCCGCTGGCTCACGCCCGATGGCCATTGGATCAACCGGGGCGACGGCGATTATGAACACGTATCGCCGACAGTCGAGGTTGCGCAAAACCCGTATTTCAAAGCATACAGCGTCTATTTGCGCGACGATGAAACGCTGGAATACGACACCGTCTCCACCCGCACCGCCAACGCGCAAACCATCTTGAACGCTTTGGGTTACGATGTCCGCGACGACGGCTATTTCGATGAAGAGACCGAAAACGCCGTCACCGATTTCCAAACGGAACACGACCTTGAAACAAACGGAAAAATCGACCACGATACCGCGGCCAAGCTCAACGAACTCTATCACGAATACCGCACTTCGCTAAAGTACGACGAGCAATTCCAAGCGGCGCTTGCGCATTTTAACGGCGAATGATTCGCATCAAGGAAATTTCCCGCAAGGGGAAAAACGCCTACGTGGTGACGTTTGAAAAAAATGGCGAGGAAATCCGGCAAACCCTTCATCAAGATACGCTAATCAAGCACAACCTGCTAAACGCCGCTCAAATCGACGAGGAAGGCTATCGCCGCATGCTACGCGACGATCGGTTTCATGTCGCTCTTGACAAAGGGCTTGCGCTCCTTTCAAAACGCACCCTCTCCAAACGAAACTGCCGCAAAGCTCTGCTTGCGAGCACTTCGCCCGCCGTGGCCGATCAAGTGGTCGAGCGTTTGGAAAAGGAAGGGTATATTGACGATCAAAAAGCGCTCGAATATTTCGTTGACGACGCGATCGAATACGACACGAAAGGACCGCGGCTGCTTCGTGAGAAGTTGATTCAAGAAGGCTACGACAAAGAACAAATCGACCGCGTCCTTTTGCGATTCGACGAAGAAAAGCAACGTCAAAAAGCGCGCGCTTTGCTTGAAAAGACGCTGCCGACCTATCGAAAAGACCACCCCGTCCGCAAAATCAAAGAAAAGCTCCGCGTTTTGCTTTACCGCAAAGGCTTCGACGCCGACGTCTTTAACGGCGAGATTGATAAGATCATTAAGCCCCTTGAAGAAACGCACGATGAGGACGCTTTGCTTAGGCGGCGCATTGATAAGTTGCGCGGACGCTATTCAACAGACACTTCGAAGGAAAAACAACGCTTCATCGCCAAACTGCTTCGCGAGGGTTTTTCTTACGAATCGATCACAAAACGCTTGGATTGAGGCGATTGCATGAAACCTTTCACCAAAGAGACGCTCTATTATTTGCACAACGGCGAACTGAAGGACGCCTACGTTTATTTCGGCGCCCATCTTTTGAAAGACGAATCCGGTGAAATCCAAGAGACGCGTTTTCGGGTGTACGCTCCAAACGCGAATCGCATCGACCTTGTCGGCGATTTCAACGATTATCGCCTCGGCGCTCATCCGATGCAGGAAATTTTCGACGGCGTGTTTGAAATCTGCGTGCCGGAAAATCTTCGCGGATGCGCCTACAAATACGCCATTGAGGCCTCCTCTGGAGAACGTCTTTACAAAAGCGATCCTTACGCTTTTTATAGCGCTTTGCGTCCGAAGACGCCCTCGATTGTCGCCAATCTTGACAATTACCGCTGGAACGACAAAACGTACATGGAGACCACCCGCAACGTCCCGCCTTACGACAAGCAGGTGAGCGTCTACGAAGTGCACTTAGGCAGTTGGATGCGAAAACCCGACGGAAGCGTGCACGATTACCGCGAACTCGCCGAGCGTTTGCTGCCTTACGTGTTGGAACACGGGTTCACCCACATCGAACTGATGCCCGTTGTGGAACATCCTTTTGACAAGTCCTGGGGCTATCAGGGAACGGGGTATTTCAGTGTGACTTCCCGCTATGGGAGCGTGGACGATTTCAAGCATTTCGTGGACGCTTGCCATCGCGCCGGCATCCGTGTGCTGTTGGACTGGGTGCCCGGGCACGTATGCAAAGACGAACACGGATTGTACCGTTTTGACGGCGATTTCCTATACGAATACAGCGACGAAGACATTCGAGAAAACGCTGTTTGGGGAACGGCCAACCTAGACCTAGGCAAAGGCGAAACCCAGAGCTTTTTGATTTCGAATGCGCTTTTTTATCTGAAAGAGTACCATATCGACGGGTTTCGGCTCGACGCCGTCAGCAACATCATCTACTATTTGGGCGATTCGAGCCGCGGCGTGAACGAACGGGGTTTGGAATTTTTGCGCAAACTCTCGCAAGCCGTTTTCGCCTACCATCCGCAAGCGTTGCTCGTGGCCGAAGACTCAAGCGCCTTTCCGAAAGTCACCCATCCGCTCGAGTCTGGCGGACTGGGCTTTAACTACAAGTGGAACATGGGGTGGATGAACGATACTTTGGAGTTTTTCCAGACGCCGCATTTTGTCCGCAAGGACCACCACGGCAAGCTCACCTTTTCGCTGATGTACGCCTTCAGCGAGAACTTCATGCTTCCGTTTTCGCACGATGAAGTGGTGCACGGCAAGAAATCGTTGCTAGCCAAAATGCCCGGCGATTACGCGCAAAAGTTTCGGGACGCCCGAACGCTTTTGGGGTATATGTTCACGCATCCGGGCAAAACGCTTTTGTTTATGGGCAACGAATTTGCGCAATTCGAAGAGTGGAAAGATTATCGGGAACTCGACTGGAGTTTGCTTCAGTATCCCTTGCACGACAGTTTCAAACGCTACGTGCGCGATTGGAACATGACCGTCCGAAGCGAAGCCGCGCTTCACGAAACCGACCATGACCCGCGTGGTTTTGAATGGATCGACGCGGACAACACCACTGAAGGCATCGTTTCGTTCATGCGTTTCGACAAGCGCCGCGAGGAAACGATAGTCGTAATCTTGAACGTCATCGACCGCCACCACGAAAACCTGCCGGTAGGCGTTATGCGTCCCGGGAAATATCGCGAGATCATCAATTCCGACCAAGACATTTATTCGGGTGGCCATTTTGTGAACGAAACGCCGCTTTTTACCAAGGAAGAAGAGGCCAACGGCAGAAATCATTCGCTTAGAATCCGCATGGCCGGCCTTTCGATCGCCTTATTGAAATGGGAGGGGTAATGTGAACAAGAACGTATTGGCCATGGTTTTGGTGGGGGGAAGAGGCACCCGTCTTCATCCCATCACCAAACGCAAAGCCAAACCCGCCGTCACGTTCGGCGGCAAGTATAAACTCATCGATTTTGTCCTGAGCAACCTCACCAACGCCGCGATCCACACCGTGGGTGTCATTACGCAATACGAACCGCACAGCTTGATGGATTATATTGAACACGGATCCAGCTGGGATTTGGACATTCTTTCGGGCGGCATCCGGTTTTTGACGCCCTATACAAGCTATGAGGGCGACCGATGGCAAAAAGGCACGGCTCACGCCATCCGCCAGCATTTGCGCTTCATCGACCAGCACGACCCCGAGTATGTCCTCATTCTATCGGGAGACCATGTCTATAAGATGGACTATAATTTTTTGATCGACCATCACGAAAAAAGCGGCGCCGATTTCACCATCGCCGCCTTCACTCCGCACGATTCGCTGTCCCGTTACGGCGTCTTAGAAGTCGATGCCGCCGACCGCGTTATCCGGTTCGAGGAGAAGCCCGACAATCCAAAAGGCGATTACGCTTCGATGGGCATATACGTGTTCAACCGGGACGCTTTGAAAAACATTCTCTCCGGGGAATTGTTTGAAGAGTTCGACTTCGGACACGACATCATCCCCAAAGCGCTCTTGGAAGGGTATACGATCAGCGCCTATCACTTTCAAGGCTATTTTCGCGATGTTGGGACCGTCAAAAGCCTTTACGAGGCGAACATGGATTTGCTTGACCACCCCGAATACCTTGCCCTAAACGACGGCAAATCGCTTCCCGTCTACACCCGTTCAAGCGATTTGCCGCCACATCACATCATGGAAGTTGATATGGTAAAAAACTCCCTGATCGGCGATGGCTGCATGATCATGGGCAAAGTCGACCACAGCGTCCTCAGCCAAAACATCGTCGTCAAAAACGGGGCGGAAGTTTCCGATTCGCTGCTTTTCGACAACGTCACCGTCGGAGAAAACGCCCGCTTGCAAAATGTCGTCGTCATGGAAGGCACTGTGGTGCTTCCAAAGACGCAGCTGGTCTTCGACGAAGTCACCGTCATCGACAACGAAGCATTGTGGAAACTCGGAGGTGGACAAGATGAACAGTGAAGCACTGGCCGTCATCGACGCGACCCCGCGCGGCAATTTTGAAAAATTGACGCTTCATCGCATGCCGGGAGCCCTGCCTTTTGCGGGAAAATTCCGCCTTCTCGATTTCGCGTTGTCCAATTTGACCAATTCGGGCATCACCAACGTCGCCATTTTCCCCGCCGGAAACTACCGTTCGATGCAAGATCATGTCGGTGGGGGAAAACGCTGGAATCTCGACCGCCGCCGGGACGGGCTTTTCATGTTGCCGCCAAAGAACATGATGTTGCCTACCGGCGATTATCTGACCTTTCAGCGCATGCACGAACACATCGAATATTTTCGGCGAAGCACACAAAAATATGTGTTGATCATGCCGCCGACCATTGTCTGGAACATCGATTTCAACGAATATTTGGAGCGACACATCGAATCGCAAGCCGACATAACGGAAATTGTGACAGAGAAAATCCGCCCCGGCGTTTACATTTGCGAACGCGATTTTTTGATGAAATACATCATGGACTACGACATCCTTCCTTATCGCACCATGCGGGACCTCTGCGAACGGGGGCTCAAGGTGAGCGTAAACACCCTCACTTTCCCGCACTATGCCCGCTTGATCACCAACCCCTCGAATTATTTGCGGGCGAATCTCGACATGTTGAAATTTGAAATCGGCCGCACCGTCTTCAGCGACAAGCGCCCGATCGTTTCCAAAGAGAAGACCGGTCCGCCGGCGCGCTACACCGAAAGCGCCGTTGTCGACAATTCGATGGTCGCAAGCGGTTCCTTGATTCAGGGCTATCTAAAAAACAGCGTCATCGGCCGCGACGTCATCGTCAAAAAAGGCGCAGTCATCGAGGATTCGGTGTTGATGAACGATTCCATCGTCGAATCGGGCGCCTACATCAACCATGCCGTTTTGGACAAAGCGACCGTCGTCAAGAAAGACACGGTCATCGAAGGCAGCTTGCAGACGCCATTCGTTTCCGAAAAGGGACAAGTCATGACGGACCAAAGCACTTTGCGCATTTTGCATGTCGCTAGCGAAGTGCATCCGTTTGTGAAAACGGGAGGGCTTGCCGACGTGCTTGAAAGTCTGAGTCGCGCCCAAAGGCGCAAAGGATTGGAGACAAGCGTAATCCTTCCCCTTTACAAAAGCGTGAAAGAATCGTACAGCGAAACCTACAAATACCTTCGCTCCGACACCTTCGATTTCGCCGGCGAGAAGCGGAAAATCCGTCTTTACTCCATCATGCGCGACAAAGTCCGCTTTTACTTCATCGAGAACTTCACGTTCTTTGAACGCGACAAGATTTACGGGTACGACGACGATTGCACCCGCTTCGCTTTTTTCAATTACGCGATTCGCCGTTTCATCGATCATATCGGTCCCTTTGACGTCGTTCATGTGCACGATTGGCATGCGGCGCTTTTGCCGGGCATCTTGAAACGCACCATGAAAACACCGCCGCCAACTTTGCTCACCATCCACAACATCGACTACCAAGGCGTGTGCTCCGCTTCGCAAATCGGCGAAGAAATGCCCACAAAAGGCGACAAACAGACGGTCAATTTTTTGGAAAGCGGCATCCACGACGCCACCAAGGTCTCTACCGTGTCGCCGACGTATCGTGACGAACTCCGCTACGAGTATTACGGCAAAAACCTCACCCCTTCCCTGTTGAAACGCGAACGGGATTTTTACGGCGTCTTAAACGGCATCTCCAAAAAACACTCCCCGAACAACGACCCGATGATTCTTTCTCGTTACGATGCCGGCAACATCGCCCCGAAAACCGACAATAAGCTGTTTTTGCAAAAAGAGATGCGCTTGCCGATGAAACTTGAAGTGTTTTTGATCGGTATGGTTTCGCGCATTGTCGAGCAAAAAGGCTTTCCCATCCTCATACCGGCGCTCAAGGCTTTTTTTGAAGCGCACGACGACGTTCAGTTCGTCTTGCTTGGTTCGGGCGATGACGCCTTGATTAAAGAACTCGAAGCGCTTCAAAAAAGCTACCCGCGCCGCATCCGTCTCAACATCGGCTACGATTCCGCCATCCCCAATCACATCTACGCCGGCAGCGATTTGTTTTTGACGCCCTCTCGCGTTGAGCCTTGCGGCCTTTCGCAGATGATCGCCATGCGCTATGGCACCTTGCCTTTGGTGCGCAAAACAGGAGGACTCGCCGACAGCGTCGAAGACTACGATCCCCTGACCAAAGCGGGAACGGGGTTCACCTTCTTCGACTACGACGCCGATTACTTAAAAAACCGACTCGAAGACGCTTACGAAGTCTTCAAAGAAAAACGCGACGATTGGCGACGCATGCAAAAGCAAGCGATGAAAGCGGATTTCTCTTTGGAACTGCAGGCCCAAAAGATTTTAGAAATTTATCAAAGCATGCTATGATAGTAAGCGAAAATTTCACGACGATAAAAGGAGTTTTATTATGAATGTTTTTCAAGACAAAGACACGTTTCTTTCACACTTCAAAGACCGCTTGCGCAAGAAATACCTTGTCACCCCAAAAACCGCGAGCCCGCGACACGCTTACCAGGTGCTTGCGGAATTGGTTTCCGATTACACAAGCGAAGCATGGTATGAGAATCTGCAAGCGGAACAAGAACACCCGGAAAAAGAAGTCCATTATTTCTCCATGGAATTTCTCATGGGCCGACTGATTACGAACAACCTTTACAATCTTGGCGTGCGCGACGTTGTCCTCGAAGCGTTTTCGGAGATTGGTCTTGACCTTGACGCCGTCGAACACCAAGAAGTGGACGCAGGGTTAGGCAACGGAGGGCTTGGCCGCCTCGCGGCTTGTTTTATGGATTCCATCGCCTCGCTTTCCTATAAAGGCCACGGAAACGGCATCCGTTACCGCTACGGATTCTTCGAACAAACCCTTAAAAACGGCTATCAGGTCGAAAAGCCGGACGATTGGCTCAAGGACCGCTACCACTGGGAAGTCCGCAAGGAAGAAGAGTCCTTAGACATTCCCTTTGGCGGCAGCGTTGAAGAACAAGACGGCGAAATCGTCTACAAGCCCGATGAACTCATTCGCGCCGTACCCTACGACGTGCCCATCATCGGCGAAGGAAACGGTGTCGTCAACCGCTTGCGGCTTTGGAACGCCGAACCCACCGACCTGTACCCCCGCGACATCCACGCGTTTGACTACAACGAGGAAATCCGCAACATCAGCGCGTTTTTGTACCCCGATGACACCACCGACGAAGGAAAAATCCTGCGCATCAAACAGCAATATTTCTTCTCCGCGGCCGGCGTGCGCTCTCTTATGCACAAGCATTATGAGAACTACGGCACCTTGGAAAATTTCGCGGACAAGAAAGTTTTCCAAATCAACGACACCCATCCGGCTTTGGTCATCCCCGAGATGATGCGTCTCATGGTGGACGAATACCGCATGGAATGGGACAAAGCCTGGGAGATTACGCAAAAGACCTGCGCCTACACCAACCACACCATCTTGGCCGAAGCGCTTGAGAAATGGCCGATTCATCTCATACAACCCACACTGCCCCGCGTGTATTCAATCATTGAAGAAATCAACCGCAGGTACGTGCGCCATTTGCGCAATCATTTTGCGCACGACGAAAACAAAATCCAAGAACTCGCCATCATTCATTCGGGAGAAGTGCGCATGGCGCATCTTGCGATTGTGGGTTCCTTCAGCGTCAACGGCGTCGCCGAACTCCACACGAACATCTTGATTCACCACGAAATGCGCGACTTTTATGAACTCTACCCAAAGAAGTTCAATTCCAAAACCAACGGCATCACCCACCGCCGTTTCTTAAAGCACATCAATCCGGGGCTTCGCAACCTCCTAAAGGAACACGCGCCCGCCTGGTTGGAAGACCCCGACCGTCTCAAAGATTTTGAGCGCGTTCAAGACGATGCAGACATACAGCGCCGTGTTATGGAAATCAAACGGGAAAACAAAGTGGCGCTTTCAAAACGTATCGAGCGCGAACAAGGCATCCGCTTAGACCCCGATAGCGTCTTTGACGTTCAAGTCAAGCGCATGCACGAATACAAACGGCAACTGATGAACGCGCTTCACATCATGATGGTCTACAACCGCCTCAAAACCGATGAAGAATTTAAAAAAGGCTACGTGCCCCACAGTTTCATCTTCGGCGCCAAAGCCGCAGGCGCCTACCATTACGCCAAAAAAATCATCAAATTGATCAACACGATCGCCAAAAAAGTCAACAACGACGCCGACACCAACGAACATTTGAAGGTCGTGTTCGTCGAAAACTACAACGTCACCTACGCCGAACAAATCATCCCCGCCTGCGACATCAGCGAACAAATTTCTACCGCCTCCAAAGAGGCCAGCGGCACCGGCAACATGAAGTTCATGATGAATGGCGCGCTTACGCTTGGCACGCTCGATGGCGCCAACGTTGAAATCGCCGAACGGGCCGGCCGCGAGAATTGTGAGATTTTCGGCATCGACGCCGACGAAGTCACTAGGCTCAACCGCGAAGGCGGCTACAACCCAAGAGAAATCTACGACAACGACGAAGAAATCCGCACCGTCGTCGACCAACTGACCAACGGATTCTTCGAAGACGTCCCCAAAAACGAATTCGAAGAAATCCGCAACAAACTCCTAAACGAAGACGGCTTTTATGTGCTCAAAGACCTAAGAGGCTACAGCGACGCCCACAAAAACGCAAACGAACGCTTTAAGGACAAAAAGGGCTGGGCGCGCATGGCGATCGCAAACATCGCAAACAGCGGGTTCTTCTCAAGCGACCGCACCATCGAGGACTACGTAAGAGACATCTGGAAACTTCCGCGCTTCTCTTTGGAAAAAAAATAAAAAGCGTTTGAATTGTCATCAAAATTTTCCTGCGCTATTCTATAAGCAGCGAAAAAACAAGGAGGTTTCATCATGAAATACGACAACGACTATTACGTTAGCGCCGCAAAAGTCGGCAAACAAGCCCCGCGTTTCGAGATGGACGCCGTCATGCCCGAAGGCGACGGCATGGAACGTTTCGGAACAATCACATTGGACGAACTGCTTGATGAAGGAAAATGGGTGGTGCTTTACTTTTATCCTCTTGATTTCACCTTTGTCTGCCCGACCGAAATCGAGCGTTTCAACGAGCTAAACGAAGAGTTCGAGAAACTTGGCGCGACGCTCATTGCAGCGTCTACGGATTCGGTCTTTTCGCACCTCGCTTGGCAAGATAGCGACAAGCTCAGCCGCTTGAACCACATTCATGCGAGCGACAACAACCACACCGTAAGCGAAGCGTTCGGCGTGCTTGATGAAGAAAAGGGCGTCGCTTGGCGGGGAACGTTCATCATCGCCCCAAACGGCATCTTGAAAGCCGCCCACGTCAACCACGGCGAAGGCGGACGCAACGTCGACGAGGTCTTAAGAACCTTACGCGTTTTCCAAGAAGAACTTTCGGGCAAATTCGTCCCCTGCAACTGGGAACCCGGCAAGAAGTTCGCCGGCGACGACGAATAACATTCCATGCATAAAACCGGTGTTTTCACCGGTTTTTTATTTGGTTTTGGCTATTTAGAAAGTCGTTTTGCATGTTGAAAATCGCCATTGAATAGGGTATAATACAAATGTTTTGAAAAGTATATATATATGAAAGGGGGCCACTGGATGAACGAACGCTACAAACAGTGGTTAAAAGAGCCTTCGCTCGATTCGTCGATGAAGGAAGAATTGCAGTCGATGAGTGAAAAAGAAATCGAAGAAGCGTTCTACAAGGACCTCTCTTTCGGCACCGGCGGAATGCGAGGCATTGTCGGTGCGGGCACGAACCGTTTGAATCGTTACACCTTCAGAAAAGCGGTGTATGGGTATGTATACTACCTTCTTGACCGTTACGAAGACGCCCGTGAACGCGGTGTGGCGATTGCGTATGACAATCGCGACAAAAGCGATGCGTTCGCGCGCGAAGCCGCCGGCGTTTTGGCCGCTTTCGGCATCCAAAGCCATCTATACGAAAGCATGCGCACAACGCCGATGCTTTCTTTTGCGGTGCGCCACAAAAACGCCGTCGGAGGGATGATGATCACCGCTTCGCACAACCCGCCCGAATACAACGGCGTCAAAATGTACGACGAATTCGGTTGTCAGCTGGTGCCTAAGCTGGCCGAAGAAGTGATAAAACGCGTCAACGCCATCGAAGACATCTTCTCGTTGAATCCGATGTCGTTTGAGGACGCTTTGGAAAAAGGCCTAATCAATACGCTTGGCGAAGAAACCGTGCAGGCCTACCTTTCCGAAGTCAAAAAGCTCGCTTTCGAACAAGACGAAAAATCCTTGCGTGTCGTGTTTACGCCGTTGCACGGAGCGAGCGCCGAAATCGGCAAAAGAATCCTCGAAGAAAGCGGCTACGACGTCGTCACCGTCGATGCGCAAATGAAGCCCGACGCGAAATTTTCAACCGTCGCCTCGCCGAACCCGGAAAACCCCGAAGCGTTCGAAATGGCGATTAAACGAGGGAAAGAGACCGGTGCGGACTTGCTGATTGCAAGCGACCCGGACGGCGACCGCCTCGCCATCATGTGCGAACACCAAGGCGAATATTTCTTTTTGACGGGCAACCAAACCGGCGCGATGTTGATCGATTACATGATGAGAAAACATAAAGAACAAGGCGCTTTGCCGGAAAATGGCGTCGTGTTCAACACAATCGTCACCAGCGAGTTTGGCGCCACCATCGCCAAAGCGTATGGAATGAAAGTGGTCTCGACCCTCACGGGTTTCAAGTTCATCGGCGAACAGATGGAAATGCTTCCTTTAAGAGGCGAAACATTCGTGATGGGCTATGAAGAGAGTTACGGCTATGTTTTGCGAGACATGGTCCGCGACAAAGACGCGACCCAAGCGATGTTGCTTGCGGCCGAAATGGCCGATTCTGTGAAAAAGGAAGGACGCTCTCTTTGCGATTACCTTCAAAGCCTTTATGAAACATACGGGGCTTACCGCGACAACCTTTTGAACATCGTCTTAAAGGGCAAAAAAGGAGAAGAGACCATCAAAGCCGTCATGGACCATTTCCGCGAGCATACGCCTACGACTTTGATTGGGAGGAATTTGCTTGTCCGCGAGGATTATTACACAGGCTCGCGGATTGAGGAAGGCGAAGAACAAATCCTCGACTACCCGCAGTCGAACGTGCTCAAGTTCATCTACGAAGGGGATTGTTGGTTCGTCCTTCGCCCTAGCGGCACAGAACCCAAATTGAAAGTGTATTTGAATGTGAAAGACGAAAGCGTCGACGCCGCCGATCAGGCGCTTGACGCTATGGAAAAAGAGATCATGCAAACGATCGACGCCATAAAAACCAAGCAGAAGAAGGGTGCGTAAGAATGATAACAAGATCAAGAAAAGTCAGCGACTACAAACAGCTGACCAAAGAACTTCCCACGCTTCGTTATGTGGACCCAGAATACGTATACATCAACCTAAACACCGCTCGCTGCAAGGAATACACCTTGAACGCAAAAAAGGGCGATCGTGTAAAACTCGGTGAAATCATCGGCGAACGCAAAGGTCCGTTTTTCACCCAGCCGATTTATTCGACGGTAAGCGGGCACATCGAAGACGTCGTCGAGAAAATCGACAGCACCGGCATCACCGTCGAGTGCGTCCGCATCAAAAACGATTTCAAAGACACCTATCACGAAGACATCACAGACCGTCCCGACAGCGTCATCCACAACATGTCCAAAGAAGAAATCGTCGAAATCGTCAAAGAAAAAGGCATTGTCGGCTTAGGCGGCAGCGGGTTTCCATCCTATGTGAAACTCGATACCGACAAAGACATCCACACCGTCGTCATCAACGCCGTCGAGTGCGAACCTTACCTTAGCAGCGATTACCGCCTCATCAAAGACCAGCCTGAAGACATCTTCCGAGGGCTCACCTACATCATGCAAGCCTCGGGCGCAAAACGAGGCGTCATCGCCGTCAAAAAAACCAAGACGGAACTGATTGAAGTGTTGGAACGCGAAATCGCGCGTTTCAACGAATGGAACATACAAATCGCCAAACTTGACGATTACTATCCGCAAGGTTGGGAAAACGCAACGTTTGAACAAGCTATCGGTGTGAAAGTGCCGGTAGGCACCTTGCCGATGGACAAAGGCATCCTCGGCTACAACGTCTCGACGTGCGCAAGCATCTATGAGGCTGTCAAACACAACCTACCGATCACCAAGCGCCATTTGACCGTTAACGGCGACGCGGTGAAATTCCCGCAAAACATCCGCGTCCGCGTCGGCACGAGCGTTCGCGAATTGATCAAGCTTTCCGACGGATACAGCGAAGAGGCCGACAAAATCGAAGTCATCATCGGCGGACCGATGATGGGGGTGTCGGTTGAAAACGACGACGTCGTCGTGACTCCGACCACCACTTCGGTGCTTGTTTTCCACAGCGTCGACCACAAGGAAGAACCTTGTGTGCGCTGCGGGTCCTGCGTTTTCAGCTGCCCCGTCGATATTCAGCCCGTATCGATTATGAACGCGGTCAAACGCGACGATACGGTTTCCTTGAAAGAACTTGAAGCGAACAAGTGCATCGAATGCGGTCTTTGCGCGTACGTATGCACTTCGAAGATTCATGTGACCGACTATGTTCGAAAAGGCAAACAACAGATAGGGTGATAATATGGAAATAGTGACGAAAAACGCACCGCACTTGCGAAGACCAAACGCCAACGTCACGCGCATGATGCGCGATGTCAGCATTGCGCTTTTGCCGCTTGTGTTGTTCGCTATCTACCAACACGGCGTCGGAGGCTTATTGATTTTGTTGCTCTCGGTGCTTGCCATGGTGGCGACCGAGTATGTTTACTACCAAATTTCCGACTGCATTGAACGTCTGAATGAAGCGAAGACCGACACTGTGCAGCAAATCCGCGACCTTCGCGCCGAGAGAAAGAACTTGAAGCGCGAATGGAAAAACGAAAAGACCGACCAGTCTCGCGAGGCTTACGAAACGTTTTTGAAGACGTACGAAGAGAAAATGCCTCGCTTGAAAGAGACCTTGAAACAAGAGAAGAAGGAAGCATCCTCCAAGGACAATTTGTCCTTTCGCTTGAACAACAAAAGTTTCACAATCTACAATTTCAGCGTCGTCACAAGCGGAATCATCTACGGCTTGACCCTCCCCGACACGATTCCCTTGAGCATGGTCGTCATCGCCGCCGTTGTGGGCCTTTTGTTGTCAAAGCTTATTTTTGGTGGCATGGGCCAAAACATTTTCAACCCGGCCGCCTTCGCTAGGGTGTTTGTGGTGCTGGCCTTCGGCGCGGCGCTCTCTTACGACGCCTTTGTCGATGGCGCCGCAGGCGCTACGGCGTTAAGCGCATTGAGCGAAAATCCCTTGGCCGACAACGTCACCGAACATTATGGCTATTGGGCGATGTTCTCCGGAATCGGCTTGCCCGGTTCGCTTGGCGAGACAAGCGCCTTGCTCATTCTTGTCGGCGGGATTTACCTTGCCCTTCGCAAATCCTTCGACATCTTCGTGCCCATTACCTATCTCGCCACAGTTTTTGTCTTGAGTTATAGCGTCATGCTCACACAGGGACTTGGTTTTTGGTATCCCGCCGTGCACATGCTTTCAGGCGGTTTGTTCTTCGGAGCCATTTACATGGCGACCGATCCGATCACCATTCCCGTAACCAGACCGGGGCGTATCTATTTCGCGTTCGGACTCGGGGTCATCACGTTTGTCATCAGATTGTTCGGCAACCTCCCTGAAGGCGTTGTCTTCGCCATCTTGATCATGAACATGTTCGTCCCCGCCATCGATTATCCGAAATGGGCGAAAAGCCGCTTTTCACTTCGCGCCATCCTGATATTCGCCATTGTGGTGGTTGCGGCGATTCTCATTACGAATTTGGGGGTTCATTATGGTTTATAAACTCCGTATCGCTTTGATTCTATTTGTCATCGGTGCACTGAGCGGCTTGAGCATCGTTGCCGTGAACAGTTTTACCGAAGACATCATCGAACAAAACTATCTGCGTCAAGAACTTGAAGTCTATTTTGATATTTTCGATCTCGAGAAAGCCGAACAATTCGAGGTCGACGATGAACCGCGCGACGTGTATTGCCGTCGAGAAGCGCGCGGGTATGACGCCGACCGCAACAAAACCGGCGAGCTCAATTTCTTCTGCGTTGAAGACGACGATGTTTGGGAGCGGGCCGTTGTGTATGATGGCAACGGCACCCGTTTGGGCCAAGTCTTCCGCATCGACCATGAAAACGCGCATGGAGAAGTCATCACCCTAGTCGCCTTCGACAACAACCAAGACATCGTCGAAGTGCGCATCATGCGTCATACCAATACGCCCAATTATGTACGTCGCATCGAAGAAAACCACCTTGAACCGTTCAAGGGACAAAGCCTGGGCGACGTGTCCTTTTACGACGGACGGACGGGCGCAACCGTAACTTATAACAGCGTCGTCCGCGCCGTAAACATTACCGCGGACAACGTCATGGCCGACCGCGCCCTCGCCGATTACCGGCGCTTTTATCCGGACGCGGAATCGCACGAAACCGTGTTCAGATACCCGATTGGATGCATTGAAGCGCGCATCGCCATCTACGATAACGACGAAAATCTGCTTGGGTATATCTATCAGGCGACCAAGGATAACGACCATGAGGCGATTACTTTGAACATTGCCATCCAACAAGGCGAATTCCTCGGAGTGAAAAGCGCCCGTGAAGACCTCGCGAGCGACGAATTGCTTGAAGCGCTAGAAAAATACGAAGCGTTTGAAGGGGAACCCATTGACAATGTCGCGCCCGATTTCGACGAAACGGTCTACGACGAAACCATCAACCACTTGGTCAATCAAGCCATTGTCCGTTGCCAAGAAGACGATGAAGCGCGCCATATCCGTCAGTTCTTCCTTTGGGCGACTTCGATGGGCGAGGAAGTGGAGATTGACGAGGAACCTCTCCTTTCTTATCGGCCCGTCTATGAAAACGACACCCTGCTCGGCCATGTATACGAAGCCGAAATCGACACCGGACCGCTGAGCAACACTTATGAGGGCGGCGTCTTCAACGTGAGCGTCGCCGTCACTCCCGAAGGCGTTGTGAACAACATCGTCGTCAACGAAATCAACGAAAGCGGCTATGTCCGCGACGCGCTTTATGACAACTTAGACATTTACCGCGGCATCGACGGCCCCCTCGACGAAGCCACCCATTCCGACGCCCTTGCGGGCGGTACGACACTCGGCGGCGTCATCAACGACATCATCGAGGCGGCGCTTGCCTACGAAGATGCAAGGGAGGATGATTGACAATGGTTCAATCCACAGCCAAAAAGAAGAAAGCCGGAAACACTTATCTGACGAACTTCGTTAAAGGTTTTATACGAGAAAACCCGATTTTCGTCTTCCTACTCGGCATGTGCCCCGCGCTTGCGGTTACCGACTCGCTTGAGACCGGACTGGGCATGGGATTGCTTGTCGTGTTTGTCCTGACGCTTTCAAACATTGTCGTCTCTTTGATCAAAAATCTCATTCCCGATGAAATCCGCATTCCTTCCTACATCGTCATCATCGCGACGTTTGTGACAATTGTCGAGATGCTCACCGAAGCGTTTGCGCCTCCCCTTTACGAATCGCTCGGCATTTTCATTCCCTTGATTGTGGTCAACTGTTTGATTATGGGGCGAGCGACCAGCTTCGCTTCGAAAAACACCGTCTTGATGAGCGCCATCGACGGATTGGGCATGGCGTTGGGATTTACCGTTGCTCTGATGTTGATCGGTTTCTCAAGAGAAATTCTCGCCACCGGCGCCATCGGTTACGGCATATATTTGCCTCTACCCGTTGAAGGCAGCCTCTTCAACCTCAGTTACGCGCTGTTCAACATGGAAGTGTTCGTAGGACCGGCGGGCGGTTTCCTTGTCATCGGCATCTGGCTTGCCGTCTTTAACGCCATCGGCCAAAGCAAACAACGCAAAAAAGAAGAAGACCGCCGACGTTGGATCGAGAAGAAAAAACGCGAAGCGGCGGAACGAAAACGCAAAAAAGCTATGGAAAGCGCAGGTGGTAGTGCATGAGTATGACCGTATTCTTTGTGGCCATCGTATCGGCCATGTTGATCAACAACGTTGTTTTGATGCGCTTTTTGGGCGTTTGTCCCTTCCTAGGCGTATCGAAGAAATCCGAAACCGCGCTCGGCATGAGCGCCGCGGTGATGTTCGTCATGGTTGTCGGATCGATTCTAACGTACTTGATTTACTATTTCGTTTTGGAACCCAACGACATCACCTATATCTCCACCATCGCGTTCATTTTGGTCATCGCATCGCTGGTGCAGTTTGTGGAAATGTTCATCAAGAAAATCAGCAAAAAACTGTACAAAGCGCTTGGAATCTATCTTCCCTTAATCGTAACCAACTGCGCCATTCTTGGTGTGGCCGAACTCAACATCCGTGAAGGGTACGCGGCCGATTACGGCATCGGCCAAGGCCTGCTTGTGGCCACCACGAGTGCGATCGGCGCGGCTCTTGGTTTCGCGTTGGTCATCTTTGCGTTTTCAAGCATACGAGAACGCCTTGACGCTGCGAATGTGCCTAAGGCGTGGAAAGGCATCCCCATTTCCTTGATTGTCGCCGGCATCATGGCGCTCGCGTTTTTGGGCTTGGAGGGGATCGTATGATGCTTCCTTTCTTGGTTGTCGGTTTGATTGTCGGAATATACATAGCCTCATACGTGCTGAACCGCCGTATGGAAGCACCGCTTGAAAAACATGAGATGGCTTCTGAAGAAACATGCGCTTCCTGCACGAACTATTCGTGCGGCATCAAACAAAATATGGCGGAGGAGCGATAACATGGAAGCACTTTTGACACTTGGACTGCTTGGCGCGGCCCTTGGATTCGGCCTTGCCGTTGCCGCCGAAAAACTAAAGGTTGAAGCCGACGAGAGAATCAAAGGCGTGCATGAACGGCTTCCGCAGCTTGACTGCGGAGCTTGTGGCTATCCAGGTTGCGAGGCGTTTGCCGAAGGCGTCATCGAAGGCGAAGTCAAAAACCTCTCCGCCTGTAAACCCGGCAACAACAAACACTATAGCGCCATCATCGAATATTTGAAAGACCATCCCAATGAAGACGGCTCCATCATCAAAGTATCGAAATAAATCGAACTTCCCTGCGCACAAGCGATGCGCAGGGAAGTTTTTTTATCGCGAAGTGAAAGCGTTATCACAATGAAAACGCTAAATGGCGCCCAAAAGTCCCTACGTTTTTATTGAAAAGAAATACCGTAAATGGTATAATGTCCTTGCGTTTATGGAAAAAAATCTTTGAAACGAAAGGTGAAGCATATGAAGCGAATTTACATGTTTGGCGAAGGCACCCAAGACCAAAAAGAACTTCTTGGCGGCAAGGGTGCGAACCTCTCGCAAATGAAACGTTTAGGCATTCCCGTCCCTGCCGGATTCACCATCACTACGGACATGTGCATCGAGTATTACAAAAACGGCGAGAAGAACTCGCCCGAATTGATCGAAGACATCAAGACATACGTCTCGCGACTTGAAGAAGAAACCGGAAAACAGTTTGGAGACAAAGAGAACCCGTTGCTCGTCAGTGTTCGCAGCGGCGCAAAAATCTCTATGCCGGGCATGATGGACACGGTCTTGAACCTCGGCATGAACGACGATGTTGTTGAAGGCATGATCAAAAAGACCGGAAATCCCCGTTTTGTCTACGACAGCTATCGCCGCTTCATCCAAATGTTTGCGGAAGTCGTCCTCGGCGTCGACATGAAGCATTTCAACGAAGTCGTGGAAAAGTTGAAAGAAGACAAGAACTACGGAAGCGACGTAGAAATCACCGCCGAAGACTGGCAGCAAGTCGTAGAAGACTTCAAAGCCATCTACAAGCGAGAAGTCGAAGACCCCTTCCCGCAAGACCCCATGGACCAGCTTTACATGTCCATCAACGCGGTCTTCAGCAGCTGGGACACTCCTCGCGCTCGTGTATACCGCGAACACAACAACATTCCTCATGACCTAGGCACCGCGGTCAACGTCCAAGAGATGGTCTTTGGCAACACCGGCGAAGATTCCGGTACCGGCGTGCTTTTTACCCGCAACCCGAAAACCGGTGAAAACAAAGTGTTCGGCGAGTTTCTTTTCAACGCCCAAGGCGAAGACATCGTCGCCGGCGTCCGCACCCCGCTCGACCTATTAGAACTCGACGACAAACGCCCCGAACTTTATAAAGAACTCATCGAAATTCTGAACAAACTCGAAGAACACTACAAAGACATGCAAGACGTCGAATTCACCATCGAAGACGGCAATCTCTTCATTTTGCAGACACGGACCGGCAAGCGCACCGCGCACGCCGCGGTGAAAATCTTTGTCGACCTTGAACGCGACGGCATCATCACCAAAGAAGAAGCCTTGAAAAAAGTCGACACCGCACAAATCGACCAGCTTCTCCATCCGGTTTTTGAAGAGAGCGCGCTGGAAAACGCGGAAAGCGTCGCCAAAGGACTAGCGGCCTCTCCGGGCGCGGCCACCGGACGAATCGTGTTCAGCAGCGAACGCGCCGCCGAAATGAACGAAGATGGCGAAAAAGTGCTGCTCTTCCGCAAGGAAACAAGTCCCGAAGACATTGAAGGCATGATCGCCGCCGAAGGGTTCGTCACCCAGCTTGGCGGCATGACCTCCCACGCCGCCGTTGTCGCGCGCGGCATGGGCAAAAGCTGCGTTTCCGGCGCTTCCGACATCTTGATCAACGAAGCCGAAGGCTACATGACCATCAACGGCAAGCAATACAAAGAAGGCGAATTCTTCTCCATCGACGGTTCCACCGGCAAAGTTTATCCCGGCAAAATCGACACCAAAATGCCCGAGTTCAGCGAAGAATTCGAAACCATTCTCGATTGGGCCAAAGAAGTGAAAGACTTGGGCGTAAAAGCCAACGCCGACAACAAGCGCGATTCGCAAATCGCCAACAAATTCGGCGGAGAAGGCATCGGCCTTGCCCGCACGGAACACATGTTCTTCGAAGACGACCGCGTTACCAACGTGCGCGAAATGATCATCGCCGAAACAAAAGAAGAACGCGAAAAAGCGCTTGAGAAACTTCTGCCCCATCAACTGAAAGACTTCAAAGAAATCTTCCGCGAGATGGACAACAAGAGCGTGACCATCCGCTTGCTCGACCCGCCGCTGCACGAGTTCCTTCCGCAAAGGGACGAAGTCCCCGAAGTGGCCAAGAAACTCGGCGTCAGCGAAGAAAGACTCAACAACGCGCTTGACAACCTTCACGAGTTCAACCCGATGCTTGGCCATCGCGGCTGCCGCCTTGCGGTCAGTTATCCTGAAATCACCGTCATGCAGGCCAAAGCGATCATCCAAGCGGCGCTTGAAGTCGCTAAGGACGGCATTGTCGTGAAACCCGAAATCATGGTACCGCTCATCTCTACGGTCGAAGAGTTCACCTACCTCAAAAACTACATCAAAGAAACCGCCGATAACCTCATTAAGGAAGCCGGCGTCGAACTCGAATACCTTGTGGGTACTATGATTGAAACACCTCGCGCGGCGTTAATCGCCGATGAAGTGGCCAAAGAAGCCGACTTCTTCAGCTACGGCACCAACGACTTGACCCAAATGACGTTCGGATTCAGCCGCGACGATGCGACCAAGTTCATCGCCGAATACGAAAAACAAAACATCCTGAAGCACGACCCCTTCCAAAGCATCGACCAACGCGGCGTCGGCGAACTTGTGAAAACCGCGACCGAACGCGGCAAAGGCAGCAACAAGAACCTTATCGTCGGCATATGCGGCGAACACGGTGGCGACCCCGCCAGCGTGAAATTCTTCCACAAAGCCGGCCTGGACTACGTTTCCTGCTCGCCTTATCGAATCCCGCTCGCCATTGTGGCGGCGGCGCAAGCCAAACTTCAAGAATAATCGCAAAAAAGTGTCCGGAAACGGACACTTTTTTTGTATAATGGAAAATGAGGTGATTCCATGAATTGGAAGACGGCGCTTCATGAGATGAAACAAAGCGATTTTTTCAAAAAATTGCTTGAAAAGGTGAACCGGCTATACCGGGAAAAGACGGTGTATCCGCCCAAAAACCACTTGTTTCGCGCCTTTGAACTGACGCCTTATGAAAAGGTGAAAATCGTGATTTTGGGGCAAGATCCCTACCACCAAAAAGGACAGGCGATGGGGCTTGCATTCAGCGTGCAGCCGCATGTGCGCATCCCTCCGTCCCTTCAAAACATTTATAAAGAACTGCGTAACGATTTGGGCGTTACGCCGAAACAAAACGGAGATTTGACCGGGTGGGCAAAACAAGGCGTGTTGCTGCTTAACACCACATTGAGCGTCGAGGATTCTATTCCGGGCGCGCATCAAAACATCGGGTGGGAGCGTTTCACCGATTACGTCATCAAAACGCTCGACGCTCACGAAAAGCCCATCGTGTTTTTGCTTTGGGGCGCGCATGCGCGAAAGAAGAAGGCGCTTCTTCAAAACCCCAAGCATCTGATTTTGGAAGCTTCGCATCCCTCGCCGCTTTCGGCGCACCGCTCCTTTTTGGGATGCCGGCATTTTTCTAGGGCGAACGAATTTCTGAAAACCAATGGCCGGACACCCGTCGATTTCTCGAGATAATCTTGCTTTTTTCGTCGAAACTGATACAATGATGGTATATTCAGAGTGACTGTTCCGCGTCAAGTGTTACACCATGGGATGTCGGGTGTAAACGAACACTTTAGGTGGCGATGGGGCAGTGCGTCCGCTGACCTTCCTTTGTTTTGAGAAGCAATCGTGGACCTCTCTAATCTTCATTAGGAGGTTTTTTTGTGTCCGATTCGCACGAGTACTTGCGGCGTCTTTTGTTTATCAGCTTTTTGGTCGCCATGGCGACGGTGCTGAAATCGTTTTTGAGCGTTACGCTTACGGATTTCCGGTTCACGTTTTACGACATTCCCCTGATGTTTGGAGGCATTGTTCTCGGTCCGCTTGCGGGGCTTTTGATGGGCTTTGCCGTCGATGTGCTCTACATCATGATCGACCCCCGGGCGGTCGCGCCGAATTTTATGACCGTTTCGACGATGCTTTGGGGATTCGCGGCGGGTCTTGTGTTTTTCCGCCGCTTCAAAGTGACCGTGTTTCGTCTTGGTGTCGTGGTTGTCGTGGTTTCGATCATGGCGTTTACGCTCAACTCGATTCAACTTTACTGGATTTGGGGACTCGCGCCTTTGCCAAACGTTATCACCCGCTTTGCGGTCATGGTGATCAAATGGCCCATCCAGATTGGCGCCCTTTATTATTTGCACGAACGAGTGGTTCCCCACATTCGGGGGCTTCATAAAGAAAACGCAGAAGACTAATCTTCTGCGTTTTTTTTGACGGTTTTGCGGAATTGCGCGATTGTTTCATCGGCGACCGCGACCGCGGCGTCGGTGTTTGTGAGGGTGAAAGCGTGCATGTTTTCGGCGTTTAAGAGCTGTTTCAAGATGGTCATGGTAATGTCGACGCCTTCAAACATGACGCTGTTGTCCGCGCCGCAAGTGGCGACAAGATAGAGATTTTTCACATTCGGTGTTTTTATTTTGTGGGTGAATTTGGCGGCGAAAACCTGTTGGAAACGGTTCAGTGCCCTCAAAAGCGTATCGGTCAGTGCGCCGAAATAGATGGGCGACACAAGAACGAGGGTGTCTTCGTTTTGCAGGGCTTCATAGATTTTCACCCAGTCGTCGCCGAATTTGCAGCCGATGTTGTGTTGGCACGCCTTGCAGTCGTCGCAACTTGCGATTTCCATGTCGTATAAATGAAGCACGTTGGCGTTCTCAACATCGAATATTTCGCCGGCCAACGTCATGGAATGCCCCTTTTTGTTGGGGGAGCCGTTGAGAATGAGCATCTTTACCGTTTCCTTTCGAATTCGTAGATTCGCACTTCGCCCTTTGCAAGCGAGGCGGTTGAAAAAGACTCGGCCCATTTCACATCCGAAGGCTTTCTATGGGTTGAGAACAATAGACGCGCTTTGCCGGTATCGCCTTTTTGCGTGAAATCTTTAAGGGTTTGGGCCACATTCAAACTTGTTTCAGGATTCAAATTGCCCAAAACAAGCAAGACGTTTTTCTCGTTTTGCACCGCGATGCCGACGAAGTATTGGCTATGCGCGGGGAGCGTGAAAAAGGCGTTAGAATCCAAAAGCGATTTGGCGTACGCTTTGCGTATGGCGGAAAGTCGCTTGAAGACATTTGGAAGGAGATGTCTACGTTTGTGGGTGTAATCGAGCGGGAAACGGTCGAAAAGCGCAAGCTTCCCATAATACGGGTCGTGAACGTTTCGGCGGAAACGCTCGTCTTCGGTGGCGTCTAAACCGAGGTTCATCGCTTGTTTTTCAAACACTTCCTGTCCGGAGTTGATGAAGGGGACGCCAAGCGGTGTGAAGAAGTTTAGGACACTAAGAGTGAGAGACAGCGTCTCTTTGCCTTCGCGCGCTGCGATGCGCGGGGTGTCGTGGGTTTCTGCGGCCGCGAAAACGGGAAGTGTTCGCACTTTGCCGCCGTGGAAAAACGCTTGCGAAGACGCGTCGTGGATGCGCGGTTCGGTGAAGAAGCTGTTTCCAATCATGATGTTGTAGCCTTTTTTTCTTGTGATGTCGGCGTTGTTGGGATTGAGTTCTTCGGCGATCAATCCGAAGTCGGGATCGAAGGATTTCGCTTTTTGTATGATGCTTTCCAACAGCTCTTCGGGGAGCGCGTGCGCCATGTCGATTCGCGCTCCGTCGATGCCGTAGTTTTTCTGGTAGTAGGGCAAAACGCTTGTCAACGTCTCCCAAAGGGACTCGTTGGGAATCTTTCCCGGGTGCATGTTGCTTTTGATGGTGTCAAAAAGAATGTATGGCGGCGTATCGGGGTCGACCAAATGACGCTTGGCGTTTTCGGGGTGGTCTTTATAGAGGCGTAAATACGTGACGTCGGTCCAAGGGGGTTGCGGGTCGTTGATGGGATCGCTGAAAGCGGGCGCGATGGAAAGGCCGAAACGTTGTTCTATGGCGTCAAGGAAGTTGTCGCTGTCTTTGATTTTGTCAAAAAGCTCGGGATTTTGAGCTTTGGGATTTTCTTCAAACTTGCGAATGTGTTGTTTGACTTCCTGGCTTTGATAGACTTTTTTAAGCAAACGCTTCTCGGGCGGCGTGGTTTGCGGTACGCCTACGACCTTAGGCGGCCCGTAACGGTTCAAGTCTTCGGTTTTCACCCAATAAAACCATTCCGGATGGTCCTTGATGTAGACGCTTTCCAATCCGTTAGTGCGCGGGATGAAATCGATCAACACGCGGATGCCGAGGCAATGCGCCGCATCGATCAAGGCGGTGAATTCTTCTTCAAGGGTGAAGAAGTCTTCTGTGAGGGTTTCTTTCAGGTTCCCATCGAGGCTGAAAAAGTCGACGACGCTGTAAGGGCTGCCCATGTCGCCTTTTGATCCGCGGGTTCCGTGTTTCATGATGGGCAGTAGATACAAGGCGTCGACGCCCATTTTTTTTAGAAGCGGCAAAAGTGCAAGCATTTTGACAAACGTTCCCGTTTCCTTTTGCCCATCTAGGTTTAAATCTTCCAAAAAGCCGCTCCGATCGCTGTCCCAAGCGGCCGATGTGCGGACAAAGGCCGAATAGAGCACGCTTTCTTTCAACCATTCTCCTTCACCGACATTGTTCACCGAAGAAAGAGGTTTGCCTGAGGGAACGTTGTCGGCTTTGCGCAAAATGTCGTCGATCAAATCCGCAAAAAAGCGGTAAGGTTGGGTCAGAATCTGTCCGTCGGCCGTCGGCGTTTCGTTGTGGTCGAAAAGGCCAAACAGGTCGGGGAGGGCGTAATTATGGATTTTTTTATGCTTCCTGCGGGCGAAATACTCCCGCATGGAAAGCAAAGGTGAATCTTTCATCGCACTCATCCTTTCATTATCTACATTATACATAAGGAACGGGGTTTTGGAAACCGATATTCTCACAAGTAAACGCTTACGACTGAGCGATTTCACTGTTAAAAGAAGCGCAAAATTGTTATAATTTCTATGAGGAGTGATTGAGATGAAAAAACCGGTAGTACTTATTGTCATGGACGGATGGGGTTTGGAAGAAGATAGCGAGAGGAACGCCGTTTCCCTCGCAAAAACGCCAAATTTCGACCGTTTGAAAGATACATACCCCTACAACACCTTAAAAGCTTCGGGCATGGGCGTCGGACTTCCCGAAGGCCAAATGGGAAATTCCGAGGTCGGCCATTTGAATCTTGGCGCCGGAAGGATTGTCTATCAATCCTTGACGCGCATCCATCAAGCGATTGAGGATGAATCGTTTTTTGAAAACGAAGCCTATAAAGCCGCCATCGACCACGCCAACAAGCACAAATCCAAGCTGCACATCATGGGGCTTTTGAGCGATGGCGGCGTGCATTCGCACATCGACCATTTCAAAGCCATGTTGGATTTTGCAAAACGCGAGAACGTGAAAGAAGTGTACGTTCATGCGTTTTTGGACGGACGCGACGTCCCTCCGAAATCCGCGGTAACCTACATCGAAGAGTTAGAGAAATATATGAAAGAGACCGAAAGCGGAACCATCGCAAGCGTGCACGGCCGTTATTACGCCATGGACCGTGACAAAAATTGGGACCGTATCCAAAAAGCGTACGACGTATTGGTCTACGCCGAGGGGGAGAAGGCCGAAAACGCCGCCTCGGGTGTAGAACATTCCTACAAGAACGATGCGACGGATGAGTTCGTCGTCCCCTTTGTCGTAGACGACAAAGGCACCATCGGTAATGACGATGCCGTGGTTTTCATGAACTTCCGTCCCGACCGCGCCATCCAAATTTCCACCGCCTTGACCAATCCCGAAAAAACCAAACTGAAACGCCATGAAAAGTTTGAGAATTTGCATTTTGTCTCGACCATGCATTATTCGGAAGACGTCCAAGGAACGATTGCGTTTGGCCTGCAAGAATTTGACGACCTCTACGGCGATGTAATCAGCGAAGCGAACCTGAAACAGCTTCGCATCGCCGAAACAGAAAAATACGCGCACGTGACTTTCTTTTTCGACGGTGGTAGCGACCGTGAAATTCGAAACTCCAAACGGGTTTTGATCGACTCGCCCAAAGTCGCCACCTACGACATGCAACCCGAGATGAGCGCGTATGAAGTAAAAGACAAAGTGCTTGAAGAACTTGAAACCGCCGACCACGACACCATCATTTTGAATTTCGCCAATCCCGACATGGTCGGGCATACGGGCGACATCCCCGCAACCATAAAAGCGGTTGAAACCGTCGATGAGTGCATGGGCGAAGTGGTCAAGAAAATCTTGGAAAAAAACGGAATCGCCATTGTGACCGCCGATCACGGCAACGCCGAGAAAATGATCGACGAAAAAGGCGGCATCCATACCGCGCACACCAATAGCGATGTGCCCATTATCATCACCGATTCGGACATAGAAATCCGCAATGGCGGCATTCTCGGCGACATCGCCCCGACCATGCTTGAATACCTCGGCGTGAAGCAACCAAAAGCGATGAGCGGCAAAAGCCTTATTGTCAGAAAGAAGAACCAATAATATATAAGGAAAAAAAAGGAGAGATGCACATGCCTTACATTAGTGACGTATACGCAAGAGAAGTACTTGATTCGCGCGGAAATCCGACGATTGAAGTCGAAGTCTACACAGAATCCGGCGCTTTTGGGCGCGCGCTTGTTCCAAGCGGCGCTTCGACCGGCGAACACGAAGCGGTTGAACTTCGTGATGGCGACAAAGGCCGCTATTTGGGCAAGGGCGTTACCAAAGCCGTTGAGAACGTCAACGAAGTCATCGCCCCTGAACTGATCGGGGTCGACGTTACCGAACAGCTCTTTATCGACCAGACGATGATCGACCTTGATGGCACCAAAAACAAAGGAAAACTTGGCGCCAACGCCATTTTAGGCGTCAGCATGGCCGTCGCGCGCGCGGCGAGCGAGTTCACGGGCCTTCCGCTATACGCTTATCTAGGCGGGTTTGCGGCCAGGGACTTGCCCACACCGATGATGAACATTTTAAACGGCGGTTCCCACGCCGACAACAACGTCGATTTTCAAGAGTTCATGATCATGCCCGTCAACGCCGATTCTTTCAAAGAAGCGCTTCGTATGGGCGCTGAAGTTTTCCACGCCCTAAAAGCCGTCTTGAAGAGCAAGGGCTACAACACCGCCGTCGGCGACGAAGGCGGCTTCGCTCCAAGTCTCAAATCCAACGAAGAAGCGCTTGAAGTCATTATGGATTCCATCAAGCAAGCCGGCTACAAACCCGGTGAGGACATTGTCTTGGCCATGGACGTCGCTTCTAGCGAGTTTTACAACAAAGAAAAAGGCGTCTACATTCTCGAAGGCGAAGGCAACAAAGAAGTGAGCGCCTCCGAATTGAGCGATTTCTACGCCGAGCTCGTCGAAAAATACCCCATCGTCTCCATCGAAGACGGCCTTGACGAAAACGACTGGGAAGGTTGGAAAGTGTTGACCGAAAAACTGGGCGACAAAATCCAACTTGTCGGCGACGATTTGCTTGTGACGAACACCGAAAAACTGCAAAAAGCGATCGATTCAAACATCGCCAACAGCATCCTTGTAAAAGTCAACCAAATCGGCACTTTGAGCGAAACGTTCGAAGCGGTGGAAATGGCGAAGAAAGCCGGATACACCGCCGTCATTTCCCACAGAAGCGGAGAGACGGAAGATGCGACGATCGCCGACATCGCCGTCGCCACCAACGCCGGACAAATCAAAACCGGTTCGCTTTCAAGGACGGATCGCACGGCCAAGTACAATCAACTCTTGCGCATCGAGGACGAACTTGGCGTCGGCGCACGCTACCTTGGAAAACAAGTTCTCTACAATTTAAAGTGATTTGCAAAAAGCGTTCCCATAGGGGAGCGCTTTTTTATGTCAAGTGCAAATGTCCACTGCCAGTTGCATTTCACTCATTGCATTTCACTCAACCATATGTGTAATTCGGAATCGAAGGTTTTATACATGAAAGCATTATCATACGATTTCATCGAAAAAATTCTAAATAAGTCTGCAAGCCACGACGACGGGAAAAACGCCTGGTAAATGCACCGTCAAATTTACAATTTAATGGCTATTTATAGCGGTTTGTGACACCACAACACATAGTGGTGACGGTATTGACTTTCAAAAACAATGTGTTTTACAATGCCGGTATAGGGAGTATACAAAAAAGAGGAGGAATTTATCTTTATGAAAAAGTTCTTAGTACTATTACTCTCATTAACCCTAATCGTCGGTATCGCCGCGTGCGACACCGAAGAACCCGACCCAGACAATGGCGACCCAGACAATGGCGACCCAGACAATGGCGACCCAGACAATGGCGACCCAGACGAAGTTGACCAATCCGGTCCGCTTTATGTAGGAACCCCCGAATTCAGCGGTGAATTCATCGCTTGGGGAACTTCTTCAGCGTATGACGTCGCGATTCGCGAACTCATCGTTGGCTCAGGCATCATCGCAACGACCAAAGATGGCGAATTCATCGTCAATGAGAACATTGTCGAAAACGTCGACGAAGTTCAAGCGACCATGCAGGAAGAAGTTGAGGAAGGCGAAGACAAAACCTACACTTTCGAAATCCGCGAAGACCTTGAGTTTTCTGACGGCGAGCCCATCACCGCAGAAGATTATGCGTTTGGCATCAAGATGCAAGCCGCTTACTCGATTGCCCAAGGTGGGCACGCCAGCCCTGTCGGCGGCGATGACCTTGTAGGGTACGAAGCATTCCGCGAAGGCGAATCTTCAGAATTTGAAGGCGTCAACGTCGTTGACGACTACACGCTCGAACTTACCATCGATGGCGAAAACCTGCCCTATTTCTATGAACTCGCCATGGTCTCGGCTTCTCCACAACCGAAGCATATCTACACCAACGATGGTGAATTCGATTTCTTGACCGCCGATGAACACGAAGCGTTAGAAGAAGACGAAATGCACATTGGCGAATGGATCGCGCAATACATCAGTGAACCTCCTGTATCAAGCGGTCCTTATGTCTTAGACCACTATGAACCCGATCAATTCGTCCGTCTTTACCTCAACGAAAACTATGCGGGCGACTATCGCGGACACACCCCGGTCATTGAAAACGTCGTTGTACGCGTTGTACCAAGCGCGACCGACATCGAACACCTCTTGAACGAAGAAATTGATATCTTGACCGGTCTTGTCGAAGGCGACAAAATCAACCGCGCCCTTGATGCGGACCATGTCCAAGGCATTTATTACGACCGCATCGGTTTCGGCGGACTTTACTTCCACACAGACTTAGGTCCGATGGAAGACCACAGAGTACGTCAAGCAATCGGCTACATGGTAAACCGTGAAGAGTTTGTCGAAGTATTCCTTGAAGGTTACGGCACGCTCATTGACGCACCACTTGGCATCGGCCAGTGGATGTATCAAGAATCGGATCTCATTCCCGATGCATTGACCACGTATTATCCCGATATGGACAAAGTCCACGAACTCTTAGACGAAGCCGGTTGGCACTATGATGAAGATGGTACCGACCGCGAAGGCGAAAACGAATATTGGGAAGACAACGACCGTTACAACGAAGAGGGAGAAGTTCTCTACCTTGGTTGGCTGGGTACGGAAACCGACTATTCCGACATCCTCTCCGTTTACTTGAACGATGCAATGGATGAAGCCGGTGTCGATTTCTACGCGACCCAGGCTGGCTTCGACGTCCTTCTGCAAAATTATTACTACGCGTTTGAAATGGACGAAGAAGACCGTGATTTCCATATGTTCAACCTCGCGCTTACGTACACCCCACTTTACGATCCTTACTACTCTTACCACTCCGATTTCCTCGGAACCACCTTCAACACCGAACAATTCGAAGACTCTCCCGAGAACCCAATGGACGACTTCTCTGAACAAGTCGGACACGACTTCTCTTGGGAACCCACAGTTGAAGACGGTTTAACCGTGGATGAGATTCTCGAAAATATGCGCAGACTGCCAGCGGCAGAACGCGACCAGTTCCTTGAGTACTGGGAAGCCCTCATGCTTCGTATGAACCGTTTCTTGCCGGTATTGCCACTTTACTCCAACCAATACTATCACTTTGCAAACACCGCGCTTGACGGATTCGAGATTCACGGATTCTGGGATTGGCAACAAAACATCGTCGACCTTGAATTTGTCGAATAACGCTTATCGTTTCCATCCCAAGCACCCCGGTTCCATCCGGGGTGCTTTTTTTGTTTGCTCCCGAATCGTTTGCAATACACATAGTAAAAATTTGCACTTCACACTTTCATATTCGCAACATGTCCAAAATGACGTTGCAAAGCGCTAACTGGAAGATTTCCAATTAATCTGCATTTGACGCAGTGGGTTCTTGCAGCATCATACAAAATTGCTTAAAATATCCGGCTGTATTTAGCCATTTTAGACTATGATACGCTTTGTATATATATATGAAAGAGTAAAACTTTTTAAAGCCAAACCGCAGGCACAAGGTGCCCTTAACAAGATTTGGTATTGACTTATGGAGTTTATTTGCAGTAAAATAAACACAAACCAATTAACACTTGGTAAAAAAGAGGAGGATTTTATGAAGAAATTTTTGGTTTTGCTTCTGTCCCTCACTTTAGTGTTGGGACTAGCTGCATGTCGTCGCGATGACGACCCAGATCCGGACCCAGACCCGGACCCAGACCCGGATCCAGACCCAGACCCGGACCCAGACCCAGACCCAGATCCGGTCAGTCAAAAAGGCCCCCTATACATAGGGACGCCTGAATTTAGCGGCGAATTCATTAACTGGGGAACATCATCTTCTTACGACATCGCCATTCGTGACTTGGTTCAAGGACAAGGCGTTGTCGCTGTAACAGACGAAGGTGAATTTGTCATCAATGAAAATGTCGTGGTCAACGTTTCCGAAGTCGAGGCTAAGATGGCCGTAGAGGTTGACGAAGGCGTAGACAAGACATATCGTTGGGAAATTCGCGACGATATGAAGTGGTCTGACGGTGAATCCATTACCGCAGAAGACTACATTTTCGCCATTAAGATGCAGTCTGCGTATTCCGTATCGCAAGCCGGACACGCGAACCCGAATGCGGGCATCGACCTTGTTGGCCATGACGCATGGCGTCAAGGCTGCTACGGCGAATGGGACGAAGGCGCATGGGTATGCGACGACGATCATGATTACACCGCAGACCCCCTTGATTTCAAAGGCTTAGAGCTTGTTGACGATTTCACTTTTGAGCTTACGATTGATGGTTCCGAACTGCCTTACTTCTATGAACTCGCTATGGTTGGCGCCGGACCGCAACCCAAACACATTTACACCAACGACGGCGAATTTGACTTCTTGACTCGCGATGAGCACGATGCACTCGGCGATGACGACATGCATATCGGCGAATGGATTTCGCAATACATCAGCAAACCGCCGGTATCGAGTGGCCCATACGTATTTGACCACTATGAGCGCGACCAGTTCGTTCGTTTGAAATTGAACCCTCATTTCAACGGCGACTACCGCGGGCATAAGGCCGCTATCGAAACTGTCGTTATTCGCGTTGTACCGAGCGCGACCGACATTGAACATCTTTTGAACGGTGAAATTCACATCTTGACAGGCGTCGTTGAGGGTGACAAAATCAACCGCGCCCTTGAGGCCGACCACATTCAAGGAATCTACTTCGACCGTATCGGTTTCGGTGGACTCTTCTTCCACACAGATTTCGGTCCGATGCTTGATTACCGTGTACGTCAAGCGATTGCTTACATGGTAAACCGCGAAGAATTCGTCAGTGTTTTCCTTGAAGGTTACGGAACACTCATCAACGCACCGCTTGGTATTGGACAATGGATGTATCAAGAATCTACCCGCGTGCCCGATGAACTCATCAGCTATTATCCCGATATGGACAAAGTCCATCAATTGCTCGACGAAGCAGGATGGGATAAAGATGAAGACGGCAACGACTGGGTAGATAAAGCTACTTCAGGCTACCGTTATAACGCCGATGGTGAGGTGCTCTACCTTGGTTGGTTGGGTACCGAAACCGATTATTCGGATATCCTTTCGGTGTACCTTACCGGTCCGATGGAAGAAGCGGGCATTGATTTCTTCGCCCGTCAAGCAGGCTTTGATGTGCTGCTCGACAACTATTATTTTGCTTATGAAATGGACGAAGAAGACCGCGATTATCATATGTTCAACCTCGGGATGGGTTACACCGCTCTATATGATCCTTACTATTTCTACCACTCCGATTGGCTAGGCACCACAGGAAATACGAGCCAGTTCGAAGATAGTCCCGATGCACCAATGGCGGACTTCAGCGAGCAAGTCGGACAAGGGTTCTCTTGGGACCCGACTGTGGATGACGGTATGACGGTTGACGAACTGACTGAAACTATGCGCTTGTTGCCTGCAAGCGAATCCGATCAATTCCTAGAGTATTGGGACGCGCTCATGCTTCGCATGAACCGTCTGCTTCCGGTGTTGCCGCTTTACTCCAACCAGTACTATCAATTCTGCAACACTCAACTCGAAGGCTTCCACATGACCGGTTTCTGGGATTGGCAAGACACAATTGTTGATTTGAGATTTGTAGAGTAACTACTGTAAAGACACTTGATTAAAAGCACCAAAAGTCATGAATGATGGAGAGAGTAGTTATTCATAACTGCTCTCTCATCTTATGAAAGGAGAAGTCTATGCTAAAGTACACAATCAAGAGACTGATTCATCTCATCCCCGTAATCATCATCATCTCTATTGTCATTTTCGGCATGCTTAGAGCCATGCCGGTCTCTCCTGAACGCTTCATGGTCCAGTGCCCACCGGAGATGGACCCCGCTCGTTGCGAGCGTGAACGGCAAGCGTTTAGGGATCGTTATCGACTCGATGAACCTCTTCCGGTGCAATATGTTTTTTGGTTCGGCAATCTTTTACAAGGAGATTTAGGTGATTCTGAGCACTATAACCAACCGGTCAGCAGTTTGGTTGGCTACTATATCATGAACTCGCTTTACCTAAATGTCGTTGTCATTGTGATATCGTTCTTACTTGCCGTGCCTGTGGGCATCATATCGGCGGTGAAGCAATATTCCCTGTTCGACAATTTCTGGCAGGTGTTCTCCTTGCTCGGTATTTCCATGCCCAACTTCTTTTTCGGTATCATTTTGCTTTACCTATTCTCCATGAGACTGGGGTGGACGCCGCTTAGCGGCATGACCTCGGACTACTTGGGCGATATGGGCCGAATTGAGGCTTTCTTAGACCTCATGAGACACATGGCCCTGCCCGCAACCGTATTGATCATTTCTTCTCTTGCCGGAACCGTACGTTATGTGCGAAGCTCCATGCTTGAAGTCATCCGGCAGGATTACATCCGGACCGCTCGTTCTAAAGGATTGTCGGAAAAAGTGGTCATCTATGTTCATGCGTTCCGCAACGCAATGATTCCCGTCATCACACTTCTCGCATTCTCCATTCCAACGCTCTTCAGTGGCGCTGTCATCATCGAACAGATTTTCCAATGGCCAGGCATCGGCAGGATTCTCATCCAGTCCTTGCAACGCCGCGACTTCTCGGTCGTTTTGGCCATGAACATGTTCTACGCAGTGCTCGCTCTTCTCGCTAACCTTATCATGGACCTTGGGTACGCAATTGTCGACCCACGCGTCAAACTGAATTAAGGAGGTCCCATTATGGCTGATAATAAAAAGAAAAAAGAACAAGATTACATTGCAGAAGAAAAAGTCGAAGAAATACAGGGACGCGAGTTAACGGCAGAAGAGCAGAAAAAATTGGATGAGGCTCGTGAAAAAGAGTTGGAGCGTCTTGAGCGAGAAGACGTTGTCATTTCTCCGGCCCGTATGGTCTGGAACAATTTCAAAGCGCGAAAAATCACCATCATCGGTGTTGCAATATTTGTGTTCATTCTATTATTCTCTGGCGTGTTGCCTTTCTTCTTGCCGGAAATCGAGACCGACTTGCTAGTGCGGTACGAAAGTCCTTCGTTGACGTTCTGGCGAGAAGGACATTTCCTGTTCGGCACCGACCGTTTCGGCCGCAATATGTTTTACCGCGTGGCTGAGGGAGGAAGCATATCTCTATACGTCGGCGCCATCGCCACATCCATTTCTACCGTCATCGGAACCATCATCGGTTCTGTGTCCGGGTACTTCCACGGACTCGTCGACAACCTCTTGCAACGTTTTACCGAAGTTGTCCGCGCATTCCCGTTCTTGCCGCTTGTCATCACGCTTTCGGCCGCAATCGGTGCGGACATGGATGAAAACGAACGCATTCGTTTGATTATGGTTATCCTCGGTTTGATCGGTTGGACAGGTCTTGCGCGTCTGTTGCGCGGCCAGATTCTCTCCATCCGCGAGCAAGAGTTTATTCTCGCGGCTCGCGCCGTGGGCATCCGCAACTACAACATCATCATCAAGCACATCATTCCGAACGTTGTCAGCATCATCATCGTTTCCGCAACGTTGAGTTTCGCGGTGAACATTCTTGTCGAGTCAGGCCTTTCATTCTTAGGCTTTGGCGTTCAAGAACCCGGAAACTCGTGGGGACTTTTGCTTAGACAAGGCACGAGAGACTCTTCGGTCATTCAAAACCAACCATGGTTATGGTTCTTCCCAGGGCTATTCATTCTTATGACCGTACTCAGCATAAACTTTATCGGTGACGGACTTCGCGATGCGATCGATCCGCGCAATACCTCAAGGTAGGTGTAAGTCATGGAAAAATTGTTAGAAGTCAAAGACCTTCACGTTTATTTCCCGACAAAAAGAGGAGAAGTAAAAGCCGTAAACGGCGCTTCTTACTCTGTCGACAAAGGCAAGACCCTGGGAATCGTCGGCGAATCGGGAAGCGGTAAAAGCGTATCCGCCATGGGCGTTATGAGAATTTTGGACCGTCCCGGCTACATCGCCGGCGGCAACATCCGTTTTGACGGAAAGGAAATCAAAGAACTCTCCGAACGCGAAATGCGCAAGATTCGCGGCAACGATATTTCGATGATCTTCCAAGAGCCCATGACAAGTTTGAACCCCGTGTTCAAAGTGAAAAAGCAAATCGGCGAAGTGCTCCGTTTGCATAAGGGCATGACTCGTGCGCAAGCCAAAAAGCGCTCGATAGAAATGCTTCGACAAGTCGGCATTCCCCGCCCAGAACAAGTGGTCGACAACTATCCGTTCCAACTTTCGGGCGGTATGCGCCAACGCGTCATGATCGCCATGGCGCTTGCGTGCGAACCGAAACTGTTGATCGCCGATGAGCCGACCACAGCGCTCGATGTCACCATTCAAGCGCAGATTCTCGACCTTATGAACGATTTGAAAGAGCGCTATGGCACCAGCATTCTCTTCATCACCCACGACCTCGGCGTCATCAACGAGATGGCCGACGAAGTGGTCGTCATGTACGCCGGACAGGTCGTCGAACGCGCCCCCGTCCACAAAATTTTCGGGGAAGGAAAGTATTCGCATCCCTACACGGAAGGCTTGCTGAAATCCATTCCTTCGCTTCACATGGCCGATCAAGACCTCGCCGTCATTCCCGGGAACGTTCCGCATCCGTTGAACCTTCCAAAAGGATGCAAGTTCGCGCCCCGTTGCGAATACGCAACCGCAAAATGTTATCAAGAAGAACCGCCACTAGAAGATGTCACCAAAACCCAATCCATCAGATGTTTCTATCCTGTGAAAGGGGTGCGTAGCAGTGGCAAACAAAAATGAAGAACGCAAAGTCGCCGTTGAACTTGTTGATTTGAAGAAATACTTCCCCGTCAAATCGCAAACGCTATTTGGGGAAGCCGAATCGGTCAAAGCGAACGACGGTGTCTCTTTCAAGATTTATGAAGGTGAAACGTTTGGGCTCGTTGGCGAATCGGGTTGTGGAAAGACCACTCTCGGCCGTACGATTTTACGCCTTGAGGAACCCACAGACGGTCACATTTACTTTGAAGGCCGCGACATCACGCGCATCCCACAGCGAAGAATGCGTCCACTGCGGACTCAAATGCAAATCATCTTCCAAGACCCATATTCCAGCCTCGACCCCAAACAAACGGTCGGCCAGATTATCGGCGAGGCGCTGCTTGCCCACAAGATGTACAAAAAGCGCGGCGACGAACTTGAAAACTACATCCTCGACGTTATGGAAAAATGCGGTCTTGACGATTACATGATTCACCGTTATCCGCATCAGTTCTCAGGCGGTCAGCGCCAGCGCATCGGCATCGCCCGTTCGCTCGCGCTCAACCCGAAATTCGTCGTGTGCGACGAAGCGGTCAGCGCCTTGGACGTGTCGATCCAATCGCAGATTTTAAACCTTCTTCGCAAACTCAAACGCGAAGAAAACCTCACATACCTCTTTATTTCGCACGACCTAAGCGTCGTCAAACACCTTAGCGACCGCATCGGCGTCATGTATCTCGGCGAAATGGTTGAATTGGGCGGCGCCGAAGAGGTTCATAAAAAATCGCTTCACCCCTATACGAAAGCTCTGCTCTCCGCAGTGCCGACCACCGAAGCCGGAAGCGGCAAGGACAAAATCATTCTTAAAGGCGACATCCCCAGCAACGTTCGTCCGCCAAGCGGCTGCCGTTTCCATACCCGCTGCCCGCTGGCGACGGAAAAATGCCGCCAAGAAATCCCCAAGTGGGAAGAAGTGGAAGAAGGCCATTTCGTAGCCTGCCACCATCATGAGCAAACTAAAACGCTGGGTAAAAAGACTTAAGGACGAGGACAAAGATTTGGTGGAAGCTGCGGAGAAGGAGAATTTTGATAAGAAGGACATACCGGCGTTGATACTCGCCGCGTTGATTACGCTTTTTCCCGTGGTGCTCGCCGTTTTGGCGCTGCTCGTGCTGATTATTTGGTTCATTTTCGATTTCCTGCTCGGCATGGCGGCGCACGTTCCAATCGTCCTCTTGATTGTGAACTTGGCATAAATGAAATGGCACGTGAAAGCGTGCCATTTTGTTTGTGTTTCCACTTTTGAAACGTGCAACAAAATGCTATAATATTTTTGGATTGCCGCTTGGGAGGTTGCAAGTTATGAGTATGAAAGAGAAGTTTCTAAGATTTTTCCGAGGCAAGGATACGACCTATTTCCGGGACCATGAAGAAGGCGAAATTGTCAACATTCTCATCGCCATTTTTGTCGTGGTGTCGCTGCTTTTGTTTCCGTTGCCTCTATATGGCATTGTGGCGGTTTTTGCATGGTTGTTCGTGCTTGGGGTATCCATCTATCGAAAATACACCGGGCGCTCGATTTTGGTAATCTGCATCGTCATCGCCGCCATCACCGGATATCAAGCGCACCAGATTCCCGGATATTTGGAAGAACGGCGTCTTTACGACAACCTTGTCGAAGTAACGCCGGCCCATAATTATGAACACGCACCCTCTCATGAGTTGACGGTTGAAATTACCAACGACAACGTCAAAACCGTGCATTACATGTTTTCCCGCACCAAAAACTGGGCGGCTTTCGACCGTGGCGAATTTTCGACGTTGGAGTTTGACGAAGACGGTTATGCGACCGCGGTGTTGGAAGATTTGCCAAACGGAAGCTATTACATGTTGTTGGCGATTGAACTTCATGAAGGGGGCACACGGTTCATTCAAGACGATATGCCGGGGCCTTACAGACTTAGAAGCGATTAACTTAAAATAAGGTGAGAGTATGATTTCCTTGACGTTCACGTATTTTCTCTTGGCCGCACTGACCGTTTTCGCCACCATCCGCGCCAGTTTTTACATCAATGAACTCGACAAGAAGACAAAGCTGAGCGGTGCTTTGCTTGGTGGCGTTTTGCTTGCCGGTGTGACAAGCTTGCCCGAGTTCATCACTTCGCTCACTTCGACGATGCGACTGGACAATCCGGGGATGGCTTTGGGGAACGTGTTCGGCAGCAACATCTTCAATTTGTTGATTTTGGCCACGGTGGATTTGTTGTTCATCAAACACCTTTTTTTCAACAACATTCGTTCCGGCTACGCCTCGGCGAAGCTGATTGTTTTTATGTACTTGATCTTTTTCCTGCCTTTTTTGATGGTGCGCCTTGGCCTTTTGGAACTTGACGCTTTCGGCATCACCGCGGGCATCAGTTTCAGCGCCGTATCGCTGATCATCGTCGGCGTATACGCGCTCAACATCAAAAAGACGCATGAAGAAATCACGCCTCGTCCCGGGGAACGATCGGAATACAGTTTGAAAGCCATAGTTCTGCGGTTTTCGGTGTTTGCCTTTTTGATGGTTGTCTCCAGCTTCTTTTTGACCATTGTGGCGGAAAACCTCTCGGGTGAACTCGGCCTTTCGGCTTCCTTTGCAGGCGCCATTCTTTTGGGGGTTGCGACATCGCTTCCCGAGTTCACCGCTTTGTTTGCCTTGATCAAACTGCAAAGCTACGACATCGCCATCGGCAACATTCTCGGGTCGAACATCTTCAACATGCTCATCATCAGCGCCGTTGACATCCTCAACGTCGACATGGATGTTTTTGCGGCGGTAAGCAGCGCTAGCGAACTCTTTAAAAATGTCTTCTTACTCTTGATTTTAGGGCTTATAAACTCTATAATGGTAGTGGTTGCCCTAAGAAGGAAACCGGTCCGAAACAAGTGGCTTTACGCCATACCAAGCGCGTTTATTATCACCACGTATTTGCTTTATATCGTATTATCCATATAGGAGGTTTACCATGGGATTCATAGACGTATTATTGTTGATTGTAGCGGTCTTCTTGATTACGCTTGTAGTCATTCAATCGTCGAAAGACAACGCCGCAAACGCATTTAGCGGTGAAAAGAGCGAACTCTTCAGCAACCAAAAAGAACGCGGCATCGAACTCTTCTTGAGCCGTGCGACCCTGACGATGTCGATTCTCTTTATCGCCCTTGCGATCGTAGCGATGATTTAAGGACACTGCGAGGTGTTCTTTTTTTACAACCGGAGGTCAAATTATGCGACACAAAATTCTCAGTTTTCTGCGCAAACAACAAGGCAAGAAGTATTCAATCCGGGGGCTTTCAAAAGCCCTTGATTTGACGAGCGCCGAAATGTATAAGGAGTTGGCGAAGACCGTCAACACCCTTGAAGAGGAAGCGCTCATCATGCCCAACCGCAAAAACGAATACACTTTGATCGAATACACTTCTTACGCAAGCGGCGTCTTAGACGTCAAAGACAAGGGCTTCGCGTTTTTGATGCTTGAACAAGGCGACGAAGAAGACGTCTACATACCCGGCAAAAACTTGAACAACGCCATGCACGGCGACCGTGTCCTTGTCCATGTCGTCAAAAGCCCCAAAGGGTTCAAGAAAGAAGGCCGCGTCGTAAGGATTTTGACCCGCAATTACACGCACATCGTCGGCACCGTCATCGCCCGCGACGACTGGCATTATTTAATCGCCGACGACAAGAGTATAAAAACCGACATCCGCATCCCGAAAACGCATTTGAACGGCGCGAAGCCGCATGACAAGGTCAAGGCCGAAATCATCAACTACGCCTTTGAAGACCAAGACATGGTGTGCAAAGTCACCAGCGTCATCGGCAACATGAACGACAAGGGCGTCGACGTCTACAGCAAAATCCTCAAACACGACATCGAACCCGAGTTCCCAAAGAAGGTTTTAAAAGAGGCTTCACGCTTTCAAACGTTAGACGAAGAAGAAGCTAGGCGTCGCCATGATTTGCGCGATCGGACGCTTTTTACCATCGACGGCGCGGACGCGAAGGACTTTGACGACGCCGTCGAGGCCGAAGAACTCGAAAACGGCGATTTCTTCCTCGGTGTGCACATCGCCGACGTTTCCTATTACGTCAGCGAAAACAGCCCTCTTGACAAAGAGGCCTTCAAACGCGGCACAAGCGTTTATCTTGTCGACCGCGTCATCCCGATGCTTCCGGAGAATCTCTCGAACAACCTTTGCAGTCTGATGCCAAACGTCGAACGTTTCGCCATCACCTGCGAGATGGTTATCGACAAGCACGGCAACGTCAAAAAGCACGACATCTTCGAAAGCCTGATCGAATCCAAAGCCCGCCTCACCTACGACGAAGTGAACGAAATGATGAAAGGCGAGGTCAAAGAAGTGCACAAGGGCTTGTTGCCGACGATTGAAACCATGAAGCGCCTTGCGGGCATTCTCCGCAAAAAGCGCCACGAACAAGGCAGCTTGAATTTTGAAACCGACGAGCCCGAAATCTCCTTGGACGAAAACGGCAAGGCCGTCGACGTCAAAGTCAAAGAACGCGGAGAAAGCGAAAAATTCATCGAGGAATTCATGCTGATCGCGAACCAGACCGTCGCGAAGCACGTTTATTGGATGGACCTCCCCTTTATCTATCGCGTCCACGAAGCGCCGAAAGAAGAAAAACTCGAAAAGCTTCTCACCATGGCCAACGCCCTTGGGTTTAACGTCAAGGCGCGCAAAACCATCACCCATAAAGAAATGCAGAAGCTTTTGCAAAAAGTCGAGAACACCGCGAGCGAAAAAGGCATGAACATGATGATGCTTCGTTCGATGCAAAAGGCGGTTTATCAAAAAGAAAGCATCGGCCATTTCGGCCTCGCTTTCGAACACTACACCCATTTTACCTCGCCCATACGGCGCTATCCCGATTTGATCGTCCATAGGCTTCTGCGCAACTATTTTTTCAAAGGCAACCAAACCGACAAGACTTTGCGCCATTACGACGACGTCATGGACACCATCGCCGAGGCTTCGAGCGAGAAAGAACGCCGCGCCATCGGCCTTGAACGCGACGTTTTGGACATGAAAAAAGCCGAGTACATGCAAAACCACATCGACGAAACCTTCACCGGCCACATCAGCGGCGTGACCGGGTTTGGGCTTTACGTGTCGTTAGACAACACCATCGAAGGGTTGATCCACATCAGCGAACTCGACGACGATTACTACGTCTTCGACGAGGATCACCTCACTTTGATCGGCCGCCATAAAAAGCGCGTCTTCCGCATGGGCGACGAGATCAAAATCAAAGTCCGGGGCGTCAACGTCTTCGACGGCGAAATCGACTTCGCCTTCTTAGGAGGTGTTTAGATGCGCACCATCGCCAGAAACAAAAAAGCGAGCCATCTATATTTTCTTGAGGACCGCTTTGAAGCGGGCATCGTTTTGCGCGGTACGGAAATCAAGTCCGTCCGCGCCGGAAAAGTGAGCATCAAAGACTCCTACGTCCGCGTCAAAAACGGCGAGGCCTTCATCATCAACATGCACATCGCCAAATACAAACAAGGCAACATGCACAACCACGATGAAACCCGCGAGCGGAAGCTCCTCCTCCACAAAAGCGAACTCAACAAGCTTTACGGCAAGACGCACAAGGATTCCTACACCATCGTCCCGACCGAAGTTTACATCAAAGAGGGGCTCTGCAAACTTGAAATCGCCCTTGCCAAAGGCAAGAAAAAGCACGACAAACGCCGCGTCCTCAAAGAAAAAGACATGAAACGCCGCATGGACAAGGCGATGAAGGAAAGCTACTAATCCCTTGTTCAAGGGAAATAAGGGACGTCATCACAACGTAAAACACTTGCAATTTGGAAAGATTATGATATACTAACAATAGATGGGGTTGTTATTGGATTCGACAGGGTAGTGAGCGCTTGATGAGCATGCCTTGGTCGCGCAAGTAAAAACGCCTCGGTTAATAATAACCGGAAACGAACAACCAGCTTTCGCGGCTTAGGAAATAAGCCGTGCTGCGCTTCGGATAGCCTACGGTCCGAATCCCGCAGACAGCTAGTAGGCTCTTTGGAAGCTGCGCTGTTCTAGCGGCTTTCAAGAACACAATAGGACTCGCCCGCGCTTCGCTTGTTTGTTGGCGGAGACCGGGTTAAACCAAACAACAAACTAAGCATGTAGAACATGAAGTGGCAGCTGCTCTGGACAGGGGTTCAAATCCCCTCAACTCCACCAATTATATCCGCGTCCCGGAAATTCAGATGGCTTAGATTAGCCGTATATGGATTTCCG